>Ga0208758_100006_pt1 | contig 666825 bp, 556 predicted proteins | sample LakWasM116_HOW13_2_FD_183930 | JGI IMG/M metagenome (GOLD analysis project Ga0208758, IMG submission 183930) | Freshwater sediment methanotrophic microbial communities from Lake Washington under simulated oxygen tension - Sediment Metagenome... | ecosystem: Environmental > Aquatic > Freshwater... | reverse complement strand
GAGGAGGGCGCCGCGGCGGGCGTGACGCGCCAGGCCGATGCCATCAGTGCCACACTCACCCAATTACGCGTTGGCGACCCGCAACGGCCGCTGTTTCTGCCGCCGACCATGGCCATCCACCAGGAATTCGCCCGTATCGCGCTGGACTGGGAGGGCGAGTTGAAGCCTTCCGCCCAGTCGCTGCTGCGGGAACAGGGCGAGGCGCGCCGGCATAGCCTGCAGCGCTATCAGTTGCGCACAGAACGATTCGTCACCCGCGTGGACGCGCTGGTGCAGGCGATCGAGCGCGACAGCGAAAAGCGCACGTTCTGGCTGCGCGCCTCGCAACTGGCCTTGCTGGCCATGGCGCTGATCGGCACCGTCAGCCTGGTCTATCTCATGTTCAGCCTGATCATCGAGCCGGTCACGCGCCTGCACGAAGGCATGCAGCGCATGAAGGAACAGGATTTCGGCGTGCGCCTGGCGGTCGACAGTGCCGACGAATTCGGCCAGCTGGCCGATGGCTTCAACCGCATGGCAGACAATCTGCAGGCGGCCTACGGCAACCTGGAGCAGCTGGTGCGGACCAAGACCGCCACGCTGGAACATCAGAATTCCGAGCTGGCCCTGCTGTACGACAGCGCCGCCTTCCTGCAGCGCCCGCAGGCGCTCGAACCGCTATGCCAGGGCCTGCTGCAACGCATCAGCGACTTTTTCAAGGCCGACGGCGGGACCGTGCGGGTACTCGACGCCAGGCGCGGCAACCTGCACATGGTGGTGCACCACGGGCTATCGGACCAGCTGATGGCGCGCGAACACTGCATGAAGGTAGGCGACTGCCTGTGCGGCGAAGCGGTGCAAAAGAAGATCAGCGTGATACACGACCTGCGCGGGATGGACAAGGGCCATGAGCTGGAATGCCATCGCGAAGGCTTCGCCACCGTCTCGGTTTTTCATATCTTCGCGCATGGCCAGCATCTGGGCTTCTTCAATCTGCATTTCCGTCAACCGCGCACCTTCGACGCGCGCGAGCAGGGGCTGCTCGAAACCCTGGGCCAGCTGCTCGGTACCGCCATCGAAAATCTGCGCCTGGGCGAACGCGAACGCGAGATGGCGGTGTCGGAGGAGCGCAACCTGGTTGCCCAGGGCCTGCACGACAGCATTGCCCAGGGCCTGAACTTCCTCAATCTGCAAGTGCAGATGCTCGACCAGTCGGTCCAGGACGGCAAGATCGGCGACGTGGCCGATATCGTGCCGGCCCTGCGCGCGGGGGTCCAGGAAAGCTACGAAGATGTCCGCGAGCTGCTGCACAATTTCCGCAGCCGGCTGACCGAAGGCGACCTGCTGGGCGCACTAGAAGCGACGGTCGATAAATTCCGGCGCCAGACCGGCATCGAGGCCGAACTGGTGGCCGACGTCGACGGCGCGCCTTTCCCGCGCGAGCAGCAGCTGCAGCTGCTGTTCATCGTCCAGGAAGCCTTGTCGAACGTACGCAAGCACGCCGACGCCAGCAGCGTCACCGTGATGCTGCGCGACCGCCAGGACTTTCTGCTGACGATCGAAGACGACGGCGAGGGCTTCGACCCCGGCCAGCTGGACGATACCGGTGAAGCCCACGTCGGCATCCACATCATGCGCGAGCGCGCACAGCGCATCGACGCCGCGCTGGCGGTGCGCTCCGCACCCGGCGCCGGCACCACCATTACATTGACGCTGCCGCAAGCCTTGCGCCGCGCGGCCTGAAACTGCGCTGTCACGTTGACAAAAAAGGACCATGATGGACAATCCCGACCAACCGATCCGCGTGCTGCTGGTGGACGACCACTCGCTGTTTCGCAGCGGGATACGCTCGCTGCTGCAGCGCCACGCCGACTTCGATGTGGTCGGCGAAGCGGCCGACGGCGTGGAAGGCATCAAGCGCGCACGCCAGCTGCAGCCCGACGTGGTGCTGCTGGATCTGAACATGCCAGGCATGTCCGGGGTCGAGACGCTGCAGCTGATGCAGCAGGACTGTCCGCGCGCCGCCATCGTCATGCTGACCGTCTCGGAGCAGTCGGCCGACCTGGCAACCGCCATGCGCTCAGGCGCACGCGGCTACCTGATCAAGAATATCGAGACCGACTACCTGCTGCGCGCGATCCGGCGTGCGGCGGCCGGGGACACGGTGGTGGCTGAAGCGATGACCGCCAAGCTGGTGGCCGAGATGACCGGAGCAGGGCAGGCGGCGGCCCCGGCCTCGGACCTGGACAAGCTCACCCCGCGCGAAAAGGACATCCTGGCCTGCCTGGCGCGCGGCGAGAGTAACAAGAGCATCGCGCGCAACCTGGATCTGGCTGAGAGCACCGTCAAGATCCACGTCCAGAACGTACTCAAAAAGCTCAAGCTGGCCAGCCGCGTGCAGGCGGCGGTGTTCGCCGTCGAACACCGGTTGCAGCACGCGGCGGCTGGAACGGACAAAGCCGGCTAGGCCGGCTCTGTGGTCTTGATAGTGGCCGGCCTGTGCTAAAGGCCGCGTGCCTCAGCCGCCGCCACAACCGCCGCAGCAGCCCGAGTTCGGCGTCTGCACGTCGAAGCCGGCCGCCATCACCGCCTGGTGCAACTGGCTCGCGCTGGCGACGCCCTCGTTGAATCCCACGCGGGCGCGGTTGGTGGCGACCGTCAGGTGCACCGAGTCGACCCCGGCGACCGCTTCGAGCGCGCGCGCCACCGTGAGTGCATGGTCGGCGTCCTGCATGGCGGGGATGGTAAAAGTAGTGATCTGCATCTGAATTCTCCTGTGTTTTTTCGAAAGGAATGGAGCCAGCGTAAGCGCAGCCGATGCGCCAGTAAAGTCCTGTTGCAGCCACTCGAGAGCTTTGTTTGAAAAGCATAATCTGAATCAAGATTCCAAGCGCAGCCCTTGCCTGTAGTGTCGCTTTTAAGTAGTATATATTTTACTTGTTATGGAGAGCACCATGTCCCTACTCACGATTGACGAACCCGCAGTGCCCGTGCGCCACCCGCTCTGGAGCGCGCGCCACGCCCTGTGGGCTTTGGGATTCCGCCCCTTCTACCTGCTCGCCGCCGCGTTTGCCGCGCTGGCCGTGCCGTTGTGGGTTGCGGTGAATCTGGGCTGGGGACCAGCTTGGCCATCGCTGGGACTCGGATGGCACATGCACGAAATGGTGTTCGGCTTCGGTCTCGCCGTCATTGTCGGCTTTCTGTTCACCGCCGGCAGCAACTGGACCGGCCTGCCCACACCCAAGGGCTACCATCTCGCCGCGCTGGCCGGCCTGTGGCTGGCCGGGCGCATCGCCCTGGTCGCCTTTCCCGGCACGGCCGCCGCGCTGATCGACCTGGCCTTCCTGCCGCTGGCCGCGTGGCCGCTATTCAGCGTACTCAAACGCTCGGGAAACAAGCGCAATATGTTTTTGGTTGGCTTGCTTGGCTTGCTGACGCTGGCCAACGCGCTGTTTCATGCCGCCTCGCTGGGCTGGCTGGCGCTGTCGGCGGTCACGCCCGTGCATGGCGCTATTTTAATCATCTCGATCATCGAAGCGGTCATCGGCGGCAGGGTCATTCCCATGTTTACCGCGAACGGCGTACCTGGTGTGAAGCCCGTGGTCGTCGCCAGGCGCGACAAGATCGTCATTGGACTGTCCGGGTTGGCCGGCCTGGCCTGGGTCAGCGGCGTACCCGCGATTGTCGCCGCGCCGCTGGCCATTGCCGCCGGCTGCGCCACCATGCTGCGTCTGGCCGGCTGGAAGGGACACAAGACCCTGCACGTGGCCCTGGTCTGGATCCTGCATGTCAGCTACGCCTGGATCGGCATCGGTTTCATGCTGCTTGGTTTGGCCGCGTTGGGACTCGTGACGTCCAGCGCTGCCTTCCATGCGCTGGGCGTGGGCGCCATGGCCGGTCTGATCGTCGGGATGATGACGCGCACCACGCGTGGTCACACCGGGCGCGTATTGAAAGCGGGCCGCTCGGAGCCCTGGATGTACTGGCTGATCCAGCTGGCCGCCTTGCTGCGCGTGGTGGCCGCGCTCACTGGCGGCACGCCGCGCAACGCCGCACTGCTGGTCTCTGGCGTGTGCTGGAGCCTGTCGCTGCTGCTGTTCCTGGTGGTGTACACGCCGTATCTGTGGCGCGCCCGGGTCGACGGCAAGGAAGGCTGATGCGCCATCGCCTGCCGTCCTGCTTGGGGTTTGGTCAGTAGCCCAGCTCCTTCAGGTACTCCGCGCGCGCAGCCAGGGCCGTGTCGGCGAAGTCGGCGAACAGGCCATCCACACCGAGCGCGTAGAACTGCTTGAACTCCAGCTTTGGATCGCCCTTGTAGTCGGATGCCAGGCGACGCTGCTCATTGCGGAAAGTGTAGGGATGGACGAACAGGCCGGCCTTGTGCGCGTCGGCCACCAGGGTAGAGGGTGGCTGGGTCGTGGTGTCGGCCTCGTTGAATTTACCGTCCCCGTTCAGGTCCACCTGCTTGCCGTCCGCCGCGTAGCTCGCCTTGGTGCTCACGATGTAGCGCTTCCACGGTCCGATGCCGTCCGCGTAGGTCTTGATCTCGGCCAGGCCGGCGGGCGTGACCATCGCGCTGAACAGGCGCTTGTCGCCGGAGAGGGTCCAGTCATAAGGACGGTCGTAGGGTGCAGCGAAAGTCAGGGCGCCGGTCTTCAGGTCCACATCATCGGCGTCGATCAACTGCACCATGCGCAGGGTCGAGCCTTTGCTGCGCATGTATTTCAGGCTGGCCGGCTCGAAGGACTGGACGAAGACTGGCGCGGTGCGGCTGTTCCAGCCGGCTGTATTGAGGAGGTCGAGCAGCTTGTCTTCGAGCGGCAGGCCAGCCTGGCGATGGAAGGTTGGATTTTTCGTCTCAGGGTACATCGCGATCGTGCGGCCGCTCTTCTTGATCATATCGATCACTTCCTGGATGGTCGCGATCTTGTACTTGCCATTGAACTGCTGCGGGCGCTCCGCATCGGTGGAAATGCCGCCCAGGGTCTTGATCTCGGCGAGGGTAAAGTCGCCCGCGAACCAGCCCTCCTGCAGCTCCCCATCGACGCTGATTTTCTTTTTGCGCGACGCGAATTCAGGGTGCGAAGCGATATCGGTGCTGAAAGCGAGGTTGGGATCGTGACGCGCGATCAGCACGCCGTCTTTGGTCGAAATCACATCCGGCTCGATCGCATCGGCGCCTTGCTCGATGGCGAGCGCAAACGCCTCCACGGTATGCTCAGGCACATGACCACCCGCGCCGCGATGCGCCACGACCAGCGAAGGCTTGCCATCGAGGGTAGGAAGCTGGACCGGATCATTACTGCCACAAGCGCTTGCAAGCAGGGCCACTGCGCATACAACCGTCGACGGCACCAACAACTGCTTCGCCGCATTCTTCTTCATTGCCATTATCGAGAACTCCGCATGATTGAACTGCGCAAATTCTAAGTGGCATAAATGACAAGCTAATGACGAGGGCAATATTTCCTGAAATTGTCCTGCGCTTGGGGTCAGGTCTGGCAATCGGACATTTTTGAGCAACTTTAATTTACGCGCCAAGCACTATTTCCGGAAAATGTCCGATTGACAGACCTGACCCCAAACGCCGGACGTTTGCTGGAAATTGTTTTCTGGTTCCGGTTTATAGCGTTTCTCGTTTGACTTTTTTGTTGGTGGTGTCGCGCAGGCCGGGGTTGTCTCTCAGGCTGAGATCGGTGACGTCGCGCAGGACGATTTTGGGGATGCCGGCGGGCGTTCGCAGGCGGGCGCGGCCGATGGCGGCGCCGTCGACCCGGTCGAGTAGCAGTGCGGGGCGCTGGTCCGGTTTGGCGGCGACGATGTCGATGTGGTGCAGTTCGAGGCCGCGCACGTGGCGGGCGAACAGGCCGTGGGCGCTGGTGATGCCGAACATGCTCGGTTCGGGATAGCTCGCTTCGTTGTCGGGCATGGTGCGCTCCGCATCAGCGCGCGTGCCGCCGCCCTGGTGCAGCACCGTCAGGTTGCTGATGCGGATGTCTTCCAGCGGGTGCCCGGCGACTCCGCTCACGCTGGAACAGTAGCGCGCGTCGGCATTGGCCACGACAACGTTGCTGATGTTGACGCGGCGGATGGCGCCGATCGGCGTGCCTTCCGGCGCACGCATGCGCCGTCCGAGCCGGATGAAGAGTGGGGCGCTGGTCAGGTCGCGCATGGCCAGATTATCGACGGTGACGTTTTCGATGATGCCACCGTCCACGCTCTCGATCGCGAGCCCGCGGCTGCGCTCGAATACGCAGTTGCTGATGGTGATGTTGCGAAAGCCGCCATTCGATTCAGTGCCCATCTTGATGCGACCGGTCGGCCCGTCGTTGTCGGGCGCCTTGAGGGTGTTGCGCTTGAAGCTGCCGTCGAGATAGCTGCCGAGGTCGTATCCGGAGACCTGGCAGTTGACGATCGAGACGTTTTCCGTGAAGCGCGCTTCGCCCAGGGCAAAGGAACTTTTCAGGCAGATGGCGTCGTCGTGCGGTGTGTTGACGCCGCAATTGGCGATACGCACGAAGCGGCAGCAGTCGATGTCGAAGCCGTCGCGGTCGGTATCCACCGTGACGTTGTCGATGACGAGGTGGTCGACACCGGTGGCAAGCAGCGCGAAGTGGCCGCCGTTGAGGATGCTGAAGTCGCGCAGCAGGACGTTGCGGCAATTCTTGAGCGCGATGGCCTTGTTGCCTTTGCCGGCCATGTCGGCGCCGAACTCCTTACCTGCGGCTTTTTCGCCGTGCGGGTCGCTGCCATTCAGGCTGAGCGGCATGTCGCCGGGCTTGGGTGTGCGCCGCGGTCCGGGACCGGCGTGCGTGAGGCCACTCCCATGGATGCGCCCGCTTCCGGTGATTGCGACGCCATCCAGGTTTTCTCCCCAGATCAGACTGTTGTGCCAATGGCTATGGCCGAAATCCTGGTAGGCATCCCAGGGGTTCGGCTCGGCTGCATCGTAGCGTCCGTCATGCTGTTCGGGATCGGCGCCGATCAGGGTGGCGCCGGCGTCGAGAAAGAGGGTCAACTTGCTTTGCAGGCGCACCGAGAAGCTCAGGTAGTGACCGGCCGGGAAGACCACAGTGCCGCCGCCCGCCGCAGCGGCAGCGCCGATGGCGCGGTTGATGGCGTCGGTGTCGAGGGTGTTGCCATCGCCCGTCGCACCGTAGGCGCGTACGTCGAACTGGAGCGGACTGCGCTCGCGCAGGGCCGCGCTAACGGCGGGAAAGGGTAAGCATAATGCGGCCACGGCCGGGATCGCGCCCTGGCGCAGGAAACGTCGGCGTGGGGAAACGGCTCTGGTGGTCATGGCAATGCTCGCGATGGAAATAAGGCTGGAGCCTACCATCAAACGCGGCGCGGTCTGTCTTGATGCCTGCGCAACTTGATGATTACTTCCCGGACCGGTTTCGGGCCTTTTTTCGCCAAATTGCAGTGATCTTGAACGCTCAGCCGAACCAAATGCACGGTTCGCCTGTCTAGTACTGGTAGAAGCTGCGGCACCGTTCGTCAATCCCCCTTGCGATGGTTCGGTGCCGGGCCTTTGCGTCCTGGATGCTGCACATGCTGCACATGCTGCGTTTTTCGCACCCAGGCTTTCCCCGCAGTGGGCAACAGTTTCATGCCAGCGGTCGTCGTCCCGATGGCTCATGCGCTTTGCGCTGAGCGTCGCCTGAGTTCTGCCAGTCGTGAGCACTTCCCATGCCGCACCCGGCCGGGATAGCTGCGTTCGAACGGATGGACGCTCGGCCAGACTTTTCGAGCTGGAGCGGTTTGGTCTTTTGCTTTCGCCAAAATCCGCTCTTACTTCGCGTTTATTTCAACCCTTTAAGGTAAGGATAAGTCATGAAAATCAGTACGCTGCGTCGCCTCAAGGCACGCACCCGGATCGGCGTCACCCATTTTTTTACCCGTCTGGCCGCACCCTTTGTCATGCTGCTCGTCACCGCCTGCGGCGGCAGCGGGAGCGCTGGGTCCCAGTCGCCTGCTGCCGCCAATGCCGACAATCTCAACCTGGCCGCGATGATGGCAGTCGCCGCACCTGGCGAGTCGGACGATGCGCCACACGACGAAGCCAGGGCGCCGACCGATGATGGCGACCCGGTACTGGCGCCCGAGGACGACACGCCGCGCCGGCCCGTGGATCCCGGCGACTTCGCCGTGCAGGGCTATGGGCCAGGCTGGACCATCGTGACCTCGCCCGAGCCCGCGGACCCGCAGTCGCAGAGCGCTGTCGCGCCGCCGGACGCGCCAGCCGCAACGACGCCGGCCAGCCCGCTGCGTCTGTACGTGTCGCCCAACGGCTCCGACAAGCAGCCCGGCACCGAAAAGCAGCCATTCCGGACCATCGTACGCGCGTCCCGTTCGGCCAAACCCGGCACCACCGTGTACGTCGCTCCCGGCATCTACGCGGACGGCGTCAAGACCACCGCCAGCGGCTCGCCGGGTGCACGCATTTACTACGTGTCCACCACCAAGTGGGGAGCCCGGATTGTCCCGCCTGCCAACGCAGTCAACCGTGCGGCCTGGGACAACCGCGGCAGCTATGTCGATATCGTCGGCTTCGAGATCGACGGCAGCAAGCACCAGAGCGGCATCAAGTGGAGCAACGGTATTTACAATGGCGGGTCGCACGCCGCCATCCGCAATAACCATGTCCACCATGTCGCCATCAACACGGGATGCACGCGTGCAGGCGGCTCCGGCATCGGCGTCGATAGCTACTTTCGCGGCGTACAGTCGGATGTGATCGGCAACCGGGTGCATGACATCGGCCCGGCCGGCTGCCGTTTTATCCAGGGTATCTACATGAGCACCTCCGGCAGTATCAAGAACAATGTGGTCTACCGCGTCTCGGAGGGCGCGATCCATATGTGGCACGATGCGACCGATGTGATTGTCACTAACAACACGGTGACGGCCTCGAACACGGGGATCATCATCGGCAGCGGCAATTACTACGTGCGCGCCGCCCTGAACGACCATACCGCCGTGTACAGCAACATCGTCTACGACAACCGCATGGGGATTTCGGAGCAGGGAGGTACGGGACGCAACAATAGCTACCGCAACAACCTGGTCTTTCAGAATTCCATCTACAACTGGCAGCTTCGTAATGGTTTGACCCATAGCGGCACGGTGAGTTCAGCGCCGCTGTTTGCCGGTTCTTCGCGCAGTGCGGCCCCGGACCTGAAGCTGAGCGGGTCGTCGCCTGCGATCGGGCGCGGTTCGTCCTCGTATGCCGCCGAAACCGACTTCGAAGGCCGGGCACGCAACGCCAGCACAGGCTATGATATCGGGGCATACCAGCACTGATCCGGCCGCCGGGCCGCGCATCGCGGCGCCGGTATTTTGAGGCAGGGGTGATACGCATGAAGCTCAGGCGCTGCGCAGTGCTGTTCATCGAACCGCGCGAAGAGCTGGCCATCGACTGGTCGGCCCTGCTGTCGGGGAACAGTGCGCTGGGCGCCACCTTGCGCTGGATTGTGCTGGCGCCCCACCTGGAGCGCGAGGCCGAGGTCGATGCGGCGCAACTGGCGGCCCTGGGCGGCATCGGCCAGACGGCGTGGCGTGCGCGCGCCGGATGCGACGCGCAGTTTGGCGCGCCTGTGATCGGCAGCCTGCTGGCCCTGGGCTTGCTGATTGCCGATACCGAGCACGCCAACCCGCTGCGTGCGCGCGACGAGCTGCTGCGCTCCCAACACTGGCGGCCACTGGCGGCCACTGCCCATGTGTTCAGCCGCTGGTCGGGCATGCGGGTCGATTCGGGCATGCACTTTCCAAATTTTGACGAGCTGGTGACAGCTTACGGCCAGCCGCCGCCGGCGGCGCTCGACCGCGCGCCGCAGGACAGTGCGCTGTCCCTCCCGCCGGCCGAGGCCGGTCCGCTCGATGCCTGCCTGCTGCAGCGCTACACCGGCCGCAACTTCGACAGCGAAGCCATGATCCCGCTGGCGGTTGCGGCACGGCTGCTGCAGCGCAGCTTCGGCGCCCAGGGCCAGCACATGCTCGCTCCCGGTGCCTGGGTGCACAAGAAAACCTCGCCGTCGGCCGGCGGACTGCATCCCATCGACGCCTATGTGCTGGCGCAGCGCATCGATGGCGTGCCTTGCGGCCTGTACCACTACCATCCGGTGCGCCATGCACTCGAACCTGTCGCGCCGCTCGATCCGGCTGGCGCGCGCGCGCTCGCCTTGGCCGCCGTGGCCGATCAGCACTGGTTCGCCGATGCGCCCATGCTGGTGGTACTGTCGGCCCGGGTGGTACGCAATTTCTGGAAATACCGCAACCACGCGAAGGCGCATCGTGCCCTGATGCTCGACGCGGGTCACTTGTCGCAGACCTTTTATCTGCTGTCCACCGAGGCGGGGATGCCGGCCTTTATCACCGCCGCCATCAACGAAGCCGAGCTGGAGCGCGCACTCGGCCTGGACGCCCTGTGTGACGCCGTTATTGCGGTGTGCGGCTGCGGTCCCGCGGCGCGCACGCGCGAGACTGTGGAATTACGCTACGGGGAAGACTAGGGGAGCGGGGCCGCGTGGCCCGGTAATTACTTGCCTGACAAGAAAAAGGGGATCGCACCCGCCGCATTGTCGAGTTTGTCCAAGATATCCATGCGGTCGCGCGCGATGGTTTCCTTACTGGGCAGTTTGATGCTCGCAGGAATGTCTTCCGGGTCTAGATCGATACCGATGCTGTCGAGTGCCGCCACGGGGTCGCGCAACAGGCGTGCACGGAAAGTATCGTCGTTTTCCAGCTTGTGCAGCAGGAGGTCGATATCGGAAGACAAAGTCGTGATCATGGGACGTCCTTGCGCAAGTGGGAGACGATCGGAAGATTGACTGCCACTACATACTAGGACACGTATTGAGCTATATCAAGGTGACTTGCAGTAGTTAGGGAAACTTTTGTCTATCCCGCCTGAAGTTCGGCCGCACCCGCCATCACCAGGTCGAACGCCTGCTCGAAAGAGCCCAACAGGGAGTCCAGGGCGTCGGTCCGGCGCGCCATCAGGCGCTCTTCCAGCAGGCCGGCGTGGCGGTGCAACTCGCGCGCCGAGAGGTTGCCTGCCGCGCCCTTGATCTTGTGAACGAGCAACGCGGCGCGCTCGAACTCGCCCGCCGCGATGGCGTCGCGCAGCGCTGCCTTGCTGTCGGCAAAATCCTTGGCGAACATGCCCAGCAGCCGCCCAAGGAGGGAGGCATTGTGCCCGAGCCGTTCCAGCGCCGCCTCCATATCGATACCGGCCAGCGCGGGCGGCTCGAACTCGTCTTCCAGCGGCAGCATGGGCGCTCCCACCCGCGTTGGGTCCTCGCCGATCCAATGGGCCAGCAGGGTGTACAGGATGGCCGGCTCGATCGGCTTGGCCAGGTAGTCGTTCATCCCCATCGCCAGGCAGCTTTCGCGGTAGCCCGCCACCGCGTGGGCGGTCATGGCGATGATCGGCAGGGCCGCGTTGACCGGGTCGGCGCGGATGCGGGCGCTGGCCTGGTAGCCATCCATCTCCGGCATCTGGATATCCATCAGCACGGCGTCGTAGCGCGCCAGGCCGACCATGCCGACCGCCTCGATGCCGTTGCTGGCCAGGTCCGCATACACGCCGGCGCGGCGCAGGATCTCGCTGGCCACCTGCTGGTTCACCAGGTTGTCATCCACCACCAGTACGCGCGCGCCGCGGATATGGCTTGCCGCCTCCGATGGGAAGGGCGCATGTTCGGTTGCGGGCAGCGACTCTTCCACGCCCAGCGTGAGCAGTACGCTGTCAAGCAGCTGCGAAGGCGTGACCGGCTTGACCAGGAAGGCCGCCACCCCGGCCTCGCCGGCGTCGATCCGGATCTGGTCGCGCGCATACGCGGTGACCATGATGATGGCGGGGATGGACGCCAGGGTCGGGTCGTCCTTGATGCGGCGTGCCGTCTCCAGGCCGTCCATGTCGGGCATGTTCCAGTCCATCAGGACCAGGTCGTAGGCTTCCAGCTGGAGCGCGAACAGGGCTGCCGCGCCGGAGCCGACCGCGCTGGCATCGAATCCGAAGCTGCGCAGCTGCTGCTCGAGCATTTCGCGGGTGGGCGCGCTGTCGTCCACCACCAGCACCTTCTTGCCGGCGGCGGCGCTGCCGGCGTGCAGGGTCGCGGCGCCCTGGGCGGGCGCGCAATTGAGCGTGAGGGCGAAGCTGAAGCAGCTTCCGGCGCCCAGGCGGCTGGTGACGCCGATACTGCCGCCCATCTTCTGCACCAGCTGCTGCGAAATCGCCAGTCCCAGTCCGGTGCCGCCGTAATGGCGGGTGGTGCTGGCGTCGGCCTGGGCGAAGGCCTGGAACAGGCGCGCCTGCTGCTCGGGCGCGATGCCGACGCCGGTGTCCTCGACCGAAAACAGCAGGCGCACCTGATTGACGCCATCGGCCGGCCTCCATTCATGGTCGGCGTCCACGCGCAGCTGGATATGGCCGGCCGCGGTGAATTTGAGCGCATTGCCGACCAGGTTGATCAGGATCTGGCCCAGCCGCAGCGGGTCGCCCACCAGCCGCTGCGGCACTTCGGGTGCGGCCCAGATGATCAGTTCCAGTTCCTTTTCGGCGGCGCGCCAGGCGAACAGGTCGACGATCTGGTTCAGCGTCTCGCCCAGCTCGAAAGGCACGACCTCGAGTTCGAGCTTGCCGGCCTCGATCTTGGAGAAATCGAGCACGTCGTTGATGATGTCGAGCAGGTTGTTACCGGCGCGCGCGATTTTGCGGAAGTAGTCCAGCGGCTTCCTGGGGATGTCCAGGTGGCTGCCCAGGCCCGCGAAGCCGAGGATGGCGTTCATCGGCGTGCGGATCTCGTGGCTGATATTGGCCAGGAACTCGCTCTTGGCGCGCGTGGCCGCTTCCGCGCGTTCGCGCGCCTGCTCGATCAGGCGCAGCGCCTTGGCCTTCTGAAAGGCCGAGAGGAAGGGCTCTTTCAGCGCCTTGAGCAAGTCCAGATCGGCCTGGGCGAAACCGGCGCCGCCAGGGCTGCTCTCGAACACCAGGAAGCCTTCCACGCGCTGTTCGATACAGATGCGTACCGCCAGCACCGCCGCCGCGCCGGCATTGCGGCTCAGGTACATATCGGTGCTCAGCACCCGTGCCTGCCCCAGATACAGCGACTGGGCCTGGTCCAAGGTCAGGCTGGCCAGTTCCGGCGCGGCGCCGTTGCGGCTCCACCAGGCGCGCATGGCCAGAGCGTCGCCCTCGGATTCACGCACCAGGGCATGGGCGGCGGCGAGTCCCCCGATGAACAGCGACTCGTGCAGGATAGTGTGCAGCAGCGTGTCGAAATCGAGCTGCTCGTTGACCGACCTGACGATGGCGTTGAGTTTTTCCAGGTGCTGGGTGCGCGAAAAGACCTGGGCCTGCAGCATGTCGCGGCTGCGCTGCAGCTGGCGCAGCCGCAGAAAATAAACGCCATAAACCAGGGCCGCCGCCGCCAGCGCATATCCAAGGAGGGCCAACCAGGTCTGGTGCCAGGCCGGCAGCACGCGCACGGCCAGCGCCAGTTCCTGAGCGCTCCAGGCGCCGTCGCGGTTGGCGCCGCGTACCCGCAGCAGATAGTCGCCCGGGGCCAGCTTGCTGTAGGCGGCCACACGGCGGCTGGCATCGCTCTCGGTCCAGCGCTTGTCGTAGCCGTCCAGGCGCCAGGCATAGCGGTTGCGCCTGGGGTCGGAAAAGTCGAGCGCCGCCATTTCCACTTCGAAGCCCTTGGCGCCCGGTGGCACCAGCAGGCGGCCGCCCTGTTGCAGTTGTGCCGCTCCTGCGAGCGCCTGGCCATCGACCCGCAGTGAGGTCAGCACCAGTGGCGCGCGCCAGGTCCAGGCGGCCAACGCGTCCGGCCGCGCCACCGTCAGGCCGCCGGTCGCGCCGAACAGGAGTTCGTTCTCGCGCGTGGCCGCTGCGGCGCCCAGAAAGTAGGTGGGAAAGGCCAGCCCTTCTGCGCGCGCCTGGGCCTGCGCCCTGAGCGAGCCGGTGTCGATCACGGCCAGGCCATTCGCGGTCGCCGCCCACATGCGTCCCTGCCGGTCCAGCTGCAGCGACACCACCGCGCTGCTTGGCAAGCCTTCGGCCAAGCCGATGCGCTTGAAAACCGGTGCTCCTGCCGCGCTGCGCGCCGCCAGCACGTTGATGCCGCCGCCATTGGTGGCGACCCAGAGCCGGCCGCGCGTGTCGAAGGCCAGTGCAGTCACGACCGGGTCGGACAGGGCGCTGTCGCGGGAATGATCGGCGCCGATCTGCTCGACCCGGCCGCTGGCGAGGTCCAGCAGATTGAGTCCGTTGCGGGTGCCGATCCAGAGCGCACCATTCGTTGCGGGGGCAACTGCCTGCACCCGGTTGTCGCTCAAGCCGCCGGCCTGACCCGCTCCCTGCACGTAGGTGAGCAGCGAGTGGGTGGCCGTGTCGTAGCGCAGCAAGCCCTCGAAGGTGCCTAGCCACAGCACCGGTCCCTGGGCCAGCACGGTGCCGATGCGCGGATAGGGGTTCGGATGCGGCAGCGCGATCCGGCTGACGGCGCTGCCGCGCTCGCTGGTTCGGTACAGGCCGAGCTGGGTGCCGATCCAGGCTTCCTGAGGCTGCGCTTCGGCCATGGCCAGCACGACGCGGTTGGGCAGGGCGCTGTCCGGCCTGGCGGGGTCGGGACGCAGGGCGGCGCTGCGCGCGCCGGACGGCAGGATCAGGTCCACGCCCTGGTCGGCCAGGCCGACCCAGACCCGGCCGCCGCTGTCGGTCATCAGCGCCGAGACGGCCGACTCGGGCAGTCCTTCGCCGCCAAACACCGCGCTCAGTGCACGGTTGGACGGGTCGTGGACATCGACGCTGCGCTCGTTGCTGACCCATACCAGGCCGCTGCGGTCGCGCAGCAGGGCGGCCGCGCGGTCGCTGCCCAGGCTCGCCGGAACCGCCGCCTGATGCTGGAGTCGGCGTCCACTGGCGCCATCGCGGTCAAGCACAACGACACCGCCGCCGTAAGTGCTGGCCCACCATTGTCCGGGTGCGGCTTCTGCGACGGCCAGCACCATATTCGCATGCAGGTCGGGCAGGCCGGCCGGCTGCAGCAGGCGGGCGACACGCTGGCCGGCCGCCACCAGGCCGATGCCGCTCTTGAGGGTGCCGAAGGCGATGTCGCCGCGGCTATTCTCGCCCAGAGACAGCACGCTATCCTTCCACACCCCGACGCCGATTCTGATGGTCTCGATCGCCCCGCTGGCCGGGTCGCGCCGCGACAATCCGCTGGCCGAACCAATCCACAGCGCGCCGGCCTTGTCCAGATGCAGCGCGCGCACCTGGTTGTCACGCAGGGAGCCTGGCACGGCGGGATCGTGCCGGAACTGGCGCACCGTTACCCCATCAGGCTCGATGTAATCGAGGCCGGCCGCGGTGCCGGTCCAGATCCCGCCGCGCGCGTCGCCGGCAATCGCGCTGACCGCGGCGCTTCCTGGCTGCGCGCCGGCACGCGGATAGGGTAGGAAGCGCTCGGCCAGTTTGTCATAGAACGCGAGTCCGCCGGTCGCTGTGCCGATCCAGAGCCGCCCGCGCGGGTCGACATGCAGCGCCTGGATAAAGTCGGCCGGGAGCGAGCCGGGATCGGCGCCGTCGTGCAGGAAGACGCGCATGCGATAGCCATCCCAGCGGCCAAGGCCGCGCTGGGTGCCGATCCAGATGAAACCGTCGGCGTCCTGGGCCAGGGCCATGGCGACCGGGTGCGGCAAGCCCTGTTCCAGGCCGATATGCTCGAACAGCGGCGTCGCCAGCGACTCCCAGCGCGTGGCCGATGCAGGAACACTGGTGCAAAGGAAAAGGATGAGCGCACCCACCAGAGCGCGGAAGAGGGCGCGCGGCACAGCACGAAGCAGGACCTGGACGCGCAAGCATCCCGGCCACCCGGGACGCGAAGTGTCGGAGCGCCGGGTGGAACAGGCAAATGTGGCGTGGACGTTCAAGTCGGCAGGCGCTCGTGTCGGGTGTGACCTTGCAAGGCGGCGCGCACCCGCCCGTAACGGGCGTGCCCCTGCTTCAAACTACGCGAGTTAAATATACGCAATTGTGTATGCCCTGTCCATGTTCCCGGCGCTGAGCAGGACCGGCGAGGCAACTTCGGGTGAAGTCCACTGTTTCCTCAAGGATTCGACCACGTTTTCCCTGGTGAAATTGCCGACAGGATAAAGGTGATGCAAATATATTACTAGCCAAAAATTTTTCCTGGCTGAGGCTGAACCCTCGCGTTTGATCGTCCTCAAAGCGTTCTCATTCACGTCTTTGGATAAGGAACTTTGCATGAATAAACTCGTCAAGATAACCTTGGAGAACCGTGCCGTGGCGCTTGCTTGCAGCAGTTTTGCCGTCCTGTTGACCGCTTGCGGAGGCGGCGGCGCGGACGGCAGCCAGCTTGCCGCCGGTACCCAGACTGTGACGGCTGCCAGTATCGTCACGGCTGCACCGGGGATGACGTCCAGCGCGGCGGCCGACGCCGGCGATACGGATCCGGACGCCGTTATGGCCGGCATTGGCGCCGACGTCGACCAGAGCGCCTACGCCGTTGCCGGCTATGGCCCCGACGCCGCCGCTACCTGGCAGGAGCCCTTCCCGGGCGCCGAGAGCGCGCTCGTTCCTGGCGTGGCCAATGCCGGAACCGGCGGCGGTACCAGCCTGTATGTCTCGCCCCAGGGTATCGATACCAATCCCGGCACGGCGGCCAGACCATTTCGCACGATCGCAAGGGCTGCGCAGGCAGCCCGTCCCGGTACCACGGTGTACGTCGCGCCGGGCACCTATAGCGGCGGCTTCCAGACCACCGCGAGCGGCAGTGCCAACGCACGCATTGCCTATGTCTCCACCAAACGCTGGGGAGCCAAACTGGTCTCTCCGAAAAACTCGCGCAACGATATGGCATGGGACAATCGCGGCAGCTACGTCGACATCGTCGGTTTCGAGGTCGACGGCAGCAAGCACAATGGCGGCACGCGCTGGACTCACGGGATTTACAACGGCGGCTCCTACGCCACGATACGGCGCAACCACGTGCATCACATCGCGCGCAACGTGCCATGCACCAGCGCCGGCGGCTCGGCCATCGGCGTGGACAGCTACTACCGTGGCGTCGATTCGCACGTGATCGCCAACCTGGTGCACGACATCGGGCCGGACGGCTGCCGCTATGTGCAGGGCATCTACATGTCGACCTCGGGCAGCATCAAGAACAACGTCGTGCACCGCGTGTCGGAAGGCGCGATCCATCTGTGGCACGATGCGCGCAACGTCATCATCACCAACAATACGGTGAGCGGTTCGAATACCGGGATCATCGTCGGCGGCGGGGACTACTACCATTCCTCGGGACCGAACGATCACACGCTCGTGTACAGCAATATCGTGTACGACAACAAGATGGGTATCTCGGAGCAGGGCCAGACCGGCCTCAACAACAGCTACCGCAACAACCTCGTGTACCGTAACACGACCTACGACTTCAGCCTGAAGAACGGCCTGACGCACAGCGGCACGGTGAACCAGCCGCCCAAATTCGCGGGTGACACCAAGGTGGCGCTGCCGAACTTCAGCCTGAGTCCGGGTTCGCCCGCCATCGGCCGCGGCACCTCGGCTTACGCCGACGGCACGGACTTCAACGGCCGTCCCCGTAACGCCAGCTCGGGTTACGACATCGGCGCTTATCAGCACTACTAGCTCTACCGTTGATGCAGCGGCGACCGGACCTTGGTCCGGCCCAGGCCCGCACCTGCCGCCTTTCGATCATCGAGGTGATCGAAAGGCGGCAGGCGCGGGCCTTTTTGCGTTCTGCGATAACCTTTTTGCGCCCTGCGATCAAAGTTTTGATTCTTTGGCTCGGGGACGAAATTCGCGCTGATCCCTCACATAGAATAAACGTCAGATGCAATCAGCATATGCACAGGCCAAAAGAAGGCCATTACGGAGACAGACAAATGAACACAGTTTCGAAGGCGGACATCGAGTTCCGCAGGACGCGCTGCGCGTCCGCCGTTGCAGCGGTCCTGTCGATGCTGGCCGCGGGCGCCGCGGCTCAGGACAGCAAGCCGGCAGCGGCGGCCGATCCCAACGTCAGCGTGGTGGTGGTGTCGGGCACGCGTGCCTCGGTCGCCTCGGCGATCGACCGCAAGAAGGGTGCCGGTACCGTCAGTGATTCCATCGTCGCCGAAGACATCGGCCAGTTCCCGGACAAGAACGTCGGCGAAGCCCTGTCACGCGTGACCGGCGTCCAGTTAAGCCGCGATTTCGGCGAGGGCTCGCAAGTGGCCATCCGGGGCGTCAAGCCGGACTTGAACCGCATCGAGATCAACGGCCTGTCCGTCCTCGGCACCAACGGCGGCTCCGGGCGCGGCGCCGAACTGCGCGAACTGGCCTCGGAACTGATCAAATCGATCGACGTCTACAAGGGCGTCACGGCCGACATGACCGAAGGCGGCGTGGGCGGTACGGTCAGCATCAAGACCAACAAGCCGCTCGACTTCAAGCAACGCGTGATCGCGACGACGCTGTCGGCTGAACGCTCCAGCAGCCGTGGCGGCGTGCAGCCGCGCGCCAGCCTGCTGGCCGCCGACAAATTCTTCGACGGTAAGCTCGGCCTGATGGCCAACCTGGTCTACGACGACGTCCTCACGCAAAACGATTACGCGCGCAATACCTCGTGGCGCTTCCTGCGCGATTTCGACTTCTCGCCCGAGAAGACCGTCGTCAGCCGCGACGCCGCGGTGGCGGCCATCGGCACCCCGGCCGGCTGCGCCAGTGCCGCGGGATTGACCGCGGAACAGCGTACCGCCTGCCAGAGCCAGTGGTATGACTACTCGCCGGGCATTTCCCGCTACGGCCTGTGGACGCGCGATCACAAGCGCTCCTCGGGCGAACTGACGGCGCAGTACAAGATCAGCAACGAAGCCAATGTGTGGGCCAGCTACCAGGCCAACAAGCAGGACCAGCGCCTGAACGACCGCAATTTCGGTACCGACCTGCCCAACACCGGGCGCTTTTCGAACACCGGCGCGCCGCCTGTGTACAACAGCGCGACCGGCATTCCGTCGACGGTCGGCACCTGCGTCGGCATTCCCAACACCGTTGTCCCAGCCGGGATGGTGGTCGAGAATCACATCGTCCGGCAGTACACGGTGGGCGACTGCATCAACGCGCCGAATGCGGGCGGCCAGGGCGCCTTTGCGACATCTGCGCGCGACTTCCGCCTGAAGATCGATTCGGCGTATTCGTCGGCCGGCTTCAACTACCGCAACGGCGCCTTCGATGCCGAGACCATGGTCGCACGCTCGAAGTCCAACTACGTCAGCGAGAGTAACAACATCACCCTGACGCAGAATGCGCCGGGTCTGGTGGTCAAGCTCGATGCGCAGGGACTGCCGCACTTTACTTTCCCGGCTGCGTCCGACCCGGACAAGAGCAATGTGTACACCCAGGCCCAGCTCCAGTATCGCCCGAGCGCCACCAAAAATACCGAGGACCAGCTCAAGCTCGACTTCAAGTACCGCCTTAACCTGCCGGTCCTGACCAAGGTGCATTTCGGGACGCAGTACCGCAAGGCCACCAACACCAAATTTGAAGCTGGCGGCTTCCTGGCCAGTAATGGCAGCGACCTGACCTCGACCGCGGACGACATCAACGTCATGACCGCCAACGTCAACCAGACCCTGATCTTCGACCCGCTGTACAAGGGCACGGTACAGCGCGCGCCGGACCCGCAGACCTACATCAACACGGCGTTCTCGACCAAGTACATCAACGGTCCCGCCATGAGCGCGCTGGTCGACGCGGTGCGCGGCAACTCGGGCCGCTTCTTCGGCGGCTACGATAAGGTGAGCGGCCTGCCGTCGTCCTGGATGTCGCCCGTCTACAACCAGGGTACACAGTTCTTCGACACCTCGCGCTTCAATCTGGCCAACCTGTATTCGGCGCCTGGCAGCGACGGCAAGACTTACGCGCAGATCCCCACCTTCGGCAGCGATGAACGTATCCGGAGCGCCTATGTGCGGCTGGACTTCGACACCGAGCTGGCCGGCCTGGATATTGAAGGTAATGTGGGCGGGCGCTATAGCGGCACGCACGACGTCTCGAGCGGCAAATTCACCTACCAGCAGCGGGTCCAGAATGCGCCTGGCAGCACAGCCTTCACCGACCGCGTGCTGGCCAACTCGATCGTCGCCATCGACAACAAGTACCACGATTTCCTGCCAAGTTTTAATGCCGCGACCTGGATCATGCCCGACAAGCTGGTGGCGCGCGTCGGCTGGGCCAAGGTCATGGCGCGTCCCGATGTGCTGGATATGGCGCCAAACGCCACCTGCACGGCCGGCAGCGGCAATGCCCTGTTCGGCGGCGACGGCCGCGACGACTGCAGCGCAGGCAATCCAACGCTCAAGCCCTTCCGCGCGACCAACAAGGATATCAGCGTCGAGTACTACCCATCGGCCGACAGCCAGTTGAGCCTTGCCTGGTTCAGGAAGGACATCACCACCTACATCCTGGGCAAGCAGCTGGTCAAGGGCGTGGATCTGTTCAAGGACGGCACGCTGTGGGACGTGAACCAGATCGTCAACGGCGGCGGCGTGACCACCAAGGGTATCGAACTGGCCGGCCGCACCGCGCTGACCTTCCTGCCCGGTTTCCTGTCTGGCTTTGGCCTGGACATGAACTACACGCGCATGAACTTCACGTATGCGAAGGGATCCGAAGTGCTCAATGTGCTGGACGGGACCTTGCTGCCGTTCGCCGGCATGTCCAAAAACAGCTACAACGCCGGCATCTGGTACGACCGCGACCAGTTCAATGCGCGCCTGGCCTACAACTTCCGCGACCGCTACTACACCGGCACCAACGACGTATCTGGCAATCCGGTCTTCGCGCAGAAGACCGGCTTCCTCGACGCGAAGTTCCAGTACCGTTACAGCGAGAAGGTGAGCTTTGCGATCGAGGGCAAGAACCTCACCAACGAAGTCCAGATCACCGATGGCGGCGATGTGGCGCGGGTCAATGAACTGGCGTATTCCGGCCGCCGCTATTTTGCGAGCATGTCCGTCAAGTTTTAAGGGGTTTTCCTGTGGTTGCCAGCTGCCCGGGGCCGGGTAGCTGGTTTTTTTTCCATGATTTTCCATGACAATTCGATGAAGTGCCAGGGTGGGAAGCGTTTTCGCTTCCTGCCCTTTGCCGCATCTGGATCTGACGTTCGAAAGAGTAAAAATGCGTTATCTATATCTGTGTTTGGCCCTGCTGGTGCTGTCCTTCGGTCCCGCCGCGCGGGCCGAGCCGGTCTTCAACAACCCGCTGGTCATGCAGCGCGCCGATCCCCACGTGCTGCTGCACACCGACGGCTACTACTATTACACCGCCACCGTGCCGGAATACGACCGGATCGAATTGCGGCGCGCACGCTCGCTCGACGCGCTGGGCAAAGCCGAAGCGAAGGTGGTCTGGCGCAAGCATGCCAGCGGCATCATGGGAGCGCACATCTGGGCGCCCGAGATTCATCATATCGGCGGCAAGTGGTACATCTACTTTACCGCAGGGCGCAGCGACGATAAATGGGCGATCCGCCTGTACGCACTGGAGAATGCATCGGCCAATCCGCTTGAAGGCGAGTGGACGGAGAAAGGACAGATCAAGACCGAGTGGGAGACCTTCACGCTCGACGCCACCACCTTCGCGCATGGCGGCCAGCGCTACCTGGTCTGGACCCAGCGCCGCCCCGAACCCGAACTGAAGGCGACCAACATCTACATCGCCAAAATGGACACGCCGGTGTCGATCACGGGCACGCCGGTCATGTTGAGCACCCCGGATTACGACTGGGAGAAGGTCAAGTTCCTGGTCAACGAAGCACCCGCGGTCCTGGTCCGAAACGGCAAGGTGTTCCTGACGTTTTCAGCCAGCGCCACCGATGCCAGCTACAGCATCGGCCTGTTGACCGCGCGCGCCGACGCCAACCTGCTCGATCCGGCATCCTGGGTCAAGTCGCCCCAACCGGTCATGAAGACCAGCGAAGCGAACGGCCAGTATGGGCCAGGCCACAACTCCTTTACCACCACACCGGATGGCAAGACCGATATCCTGGTCTACCACGCGCGCGACTACCGCGACATCAAGGGCGACTCCCTGTATGACCCCAACCGCCACACGCGGGCGCAGGCGATCCGCTGGCGCGCGGATGGTACGCCGGACTTTGGCGAGCCGGTGGCCGACCACGGCAAGGTGGCGGCCAAGCCGCTGCTGCGCGACCCTGTCTTTGACGGCGCCGCCGATCCGGTCGTGGTCTTCAATCCGGCGCGCGAAAAGTGGTGGATGTTCTACACCAACCGCCGCGCCAATGCCAAAGGACTGAGCGGCGTGAGCTGGGTGCACGGCACCCGCATCGGCATCGCGGAGTCGGGCGACGCCGGCGCCAGCTGGACCTATGTTGGCGAAGCCGACATCGAACTGCCTGCCGCGCTGGGCGGCGCCGACGCCACCCACTGGGCGCCGGACGTGGTACGCGGCGATGATGGGCGCTACCACATGTTCCTGACCGTGGTGCCGGGTGTGTTCGACGACTGGAAACACCCGCGCCACATCGTCCACCTGGTCAGCACGGACCTGCGCCAGTGGCGCAGTGCGAAAGAGATCAAGCTGGCGTCTGGCAAGGTGATCGACGCCGCCGTCACCAGGCTGCCCGGCGCCGGCTGGCGCATGTGGTACAACAACGAGGCCGACCACAAGTCCATCTACTACGCCGACAGCGCCGACCTGGAGACCTGGACCGAGCGTGGCCGCGCCGTCGCGGACCAGGGTGGGGAAGGCCCGAAAGTGTTCCAGTGGCGTGGCGCATGGTGGATGATTACCGACGTGTGGCAAGGCCTGGCCGTGTACCGCTCCACCGATGCGCTCAACTGGAAGCGCCAGAAGGACAACCTGCTGCAGGCACCGGGCAAGGGCGTGGACGACCAGGTCATGGGCGGGCACGCCGATGTGGTGGTCAGCGGCGACCGTGCCTATCTGTTCTACTTTACCCATCCCGGCCGGCGCGGTCCGGACGCCAAACGCGATGGCGTGGAGCAGCGGCGCTCATCGATCCAGGTGGTGGAACTGACCCAGTCGGGCGACACCCTGCGGGCCGAGCGCGATACGCCGACCCGCATCAAGCTGCGCTAGCCGAACCAGGCGATCAGGCGCGGCAACAGCCAGGGCGCGATCAGCGCGGTGAGGATGGCGTTCACGCCCATCCCCAGGCCGGCAAAGGCGCCCATCTGGGGACTGATCTGGAATGCGCGCGCGGTACCGATGCCATGCGAAGTCACGCCCAGGGCGAAGCCGCGCGCTTCGTCCGAATCGATGCGCAGCAGGTCGAACCAGTAGCGCGCGGTGATCGAGCCGAAGATGCCGGTACTGATCACCAGCACCGCCGTCAGCGACGGGATGCCGCCCATGCGTTCCGAAATCGCCATCGCGATCGGCGAGGTGGCCGATTTCGGTCCGATGGAAGCCGCCATCTGTGCGCCGCCATCCATCAGCATCACGATACCGACGGCCGACACCATCGCCACCACACAGCCGGCGGCCAGCCCAAGCGCCAGCGGCAGGGCGAAGCGGCGAAAGCGCGGCATCTGGCGCGCCAGCGGTATGGCCAGCGCCACCGTCGCGGGACCCAGCAGGAAGTGCACGAATTGCGCGCCGGCGAAGTAGTCGCGGTAGGACATGCCAATGGCCGCCAGCGCGGCGCTGATCAGGGCAATCGCGATGGCGACGGGATTGGCGAAGGGCGAAAATTTGCAGCGCGTGTAGATCCAGTGGGCGATGCCGTAGCCGCACAGGGTCAGGGTCAGGCCCAGTAGCGGTGACGCCGCGAGGTAGACCCAGAGGGGATTGAGCGAGGTCATGGCGGCGGCTCCTTGTCCGCTGTCCTGGCCATGGCCGCGCGCATGACCAGCGCCGTGACGGCCATGGCGATCAGCGTGCTGCCGATCACGGATAGCACCAGGGCCAGCCAGTGCGCGCCGATGCTGGACGCCGCGGCCATGATGCCGACGCCCGCGGGCACAAACAGCAGCGAGAGGTGGCGCAGGAGTTCGTTGCCGGTGTCTTCCAGCTTGTCGAGCAGCGCAGGGAAGGCGGTCAGGGCGGCAAGGAGCAGCAGCATGCCGGCCACTGGTCCGGGGATCGGCAGGCCAAGGGCGAACACGAGGCCTTCGCCGAGGCACTGGAAAATCAGTAGGATCGAGAATGTGAAGACCATGCCGCGATTTTACGCGCAAGCGGTTGGTTTCGTCGTATCGAAGGCCGTATAAGGGCGGCGGATCAAGGGCAGCGTTGATCGCTGGCTCGACAATGTACCTCCCGGGCGCTACACTCGTTAGCAGCAAGGGCGTTACCCGCTCCCTTTGCGGTACTCGCCCGGGACAAGCTCCATGCCAATCAACTATTCAAGAAAACTGACGGGCCGGACGCGCAGCAAGGTCGCCAATCGGGACCTGGGCTCGGTGCTGGCGTTTGTGGCCGGCGCCACCAATGCAGGCGGCTTTTTGGCGGTCCACCAGTACACCTCGCACATGACCGGTATTGTCTCCGCTATCGCCGACGATATCGCGCTCGGCGCCTATCCACTCGTCTTCGCCGGGATGGCTGCCTTGCTGTCGTTTCTTATCGGGGCGGCTGGTTCCGCCGTGATGGTCAATTACTCGCGGCGGCACGGCATGCACAGTGAATACGCGTTTCCGCTGCTGGTGGAGGCGGGATTGTTGTTGTGTTTCGGCTTGCTCGGCGCACGGCTCGGCGCGGTCACGGGGCTGTGGGTTTCCGCCACCGTGATTCTGCTCAGCTTCATTATGGGGCTGCAAAATGCGCTCATCACCAAGCTGTCGAATGCGGAAATACGGACGACCCACGTGACCGGCATTGTGACCGACATCGGCATCGAAATCGGTAAGCTCGTCTATTGGAATAGCCCGGCCAAGGCGGCATACCCTGACGTGAAAGCAGACATCGGTCGCCTGAAAGTCCTGGTCACCCTGTTTCTCATGTTTTTCGTCGGCGGCGTTGCGGGAGCGCTGGGATTCAAACACCTCGGCTATGCAGCCACCGTGCCTCTGGCATTGACGCTGATGGCGCTTGTGATCGCACCGATCTCCGACGATCTGAATGAAGTTCTTGACAACTGGAAGTCGCGCAAGCGGCAGTAGCAGCTCAAGCGTTTCGATACTTCCGAGCATTAGATTGCTCCAAAATGTACGTTTGACAGACCTGACCCCAAACGCCGGACACTTTTGAGAAACAAACTGCTTGCGCGGTCGCTACAGTAGCCCGTGTCGCGTTTGCAGACCTGACCCCACACGCGACACAGGCTCAGCCTTAGCTCAATTTAGGTATGGGATTCGTTGCCGTTGAGTTTTGCGCGCCATTGATCGCGATAGGCGTTCAGGCCTTGCAATGGCAGTGCCTCGGTACTGGTTGTGCCGCGCTCTGGGGATTTTCCCTTGTGTGCCAGCATCCATGCGCCGCAGGTGGTGCCGCTGGCATCGTCCGACAGTTCGATCTTCTGCTGCGGTCGGAGTGCGGCGAGCAGGGGCGCGAAGTAGGGGTTGGCGGTGAAGCTGCCTTCGACTACGACCGCTGCTTTTGCATTGAGCGCGTCGAGGCAGTAGTCGCTCATCAGCACGCAATACAGCGTGGCGAGCGCGTAGCGTTCTTCTTTGCTGGTGGGCTGGGGACCTGCAATTGCTCCGGTCCTTCCTGAAAACGGGCCACCGGCTTCGGCAAAACATGGGATGGCTACCGTTCCCTGGTCGATAAGCTTTTGCAGCTCGTCGATGCTGCATGCTTGCGGAGCGTCGCCTGCGATCGCGCCAAATTCGCGTCCTCCCATGAAGCGCATGCAGGCTACCGGCTGGCCAAGGGCGTTGGTGTTGGCCAGCATGTCGTCACGCTCGCGCAGGTCGCCCAGCGCGGTGCCGAAGGATGCTGCGATCAGCCAGGTGCCGCTCGACAGCACGGCGCCGGTATCACTTTCCAGATAGCGCAGCAGGGAGGCGTTGCTGTCGTGGATGCCGCAGACGATGCGGCAGTCAGATGGCAGCCCGCTGCGTTCGGCCAGTTCGCGTTTGAGCGTGCCCAGGGTGGCCCACGCCGGCTGGATGGCGGGCATCAGGTGCTGCCAGCCCATGCGCTGGACCAGCGTCGAATACGTTTGGTCGACCGGTTGCCATAGGTCGGTATGGCAACCCAGCGAAGTGACTTCGCCGGCAGCGACGCCGCACAGACGCCAGGCCCAGTATTGCGGGTACATCAGGATATGCCGTGCCCGCGCAAATTCATCAGGGTAGGCGTGCTCGATCCAGGCCAGCTGGCGGCCCAGATTCAGGCCGGCGGGCAGTGCGGGCGACGCGGTGGCGGCGAAATCCGGCCGCGCATCCAGATAGGCGGCGTCGTTCAGTTCCGGCAGCGTGCTTTCGTAATCCAGGACAGGTAGTACCAGGCCGCTCTCGTCAACCAGCGCCGCTGTGGCGCCGTGGGTTACCGGCACGATGGCGCCGATCCGTGCAAGTTTGGCCAGGCCGGCTGCAGTGTCGAGCATCCATTCCCAGATACGCTCGACGTCATGGTGGGGGTAGGGCGCTTCGTTGACGATGGTATTGGGCGTGCGCCTTTCCGCCAAGGTGGCGCCGTTTGCGTCGAGCAGGACCAGTTTGACGTTGGTCTTGCCGATGTCCAGTACCAGCGTGGCGTCTGCCTTCATCTCCCCGTTCATTTGGCGGTCTTTTTGCCACGCATGAGGCGCGGCAGGGCGATCGTGATGAGCAGGAGGATGCCGACGACAATGGTCATGATGATGCCGGGGATGTTCGCCAGCGCCAGGCCGTAGGTGACGATCCCGAGGGTCATCACGGCGAGCATGACACCGCCAATGGTGCCGGCGCCGCCGGCGATGCTGACGCCGCCAAGAATGACCATGGTGATGATTTCCAGCTCCCAGCCCATGGCGATATTCGGACGGGTACTGCCGATCCGGCCAGTCAGGAGGAAAGCTGCCAGGCCGGCCATGGCACCTGTGATCATGAACAGCACGAGGCGATAGCGGTCGACCGAGATGCCGGAAAAACGTGCCGCAACCGGGTTGTTTCCGATGGCGTAGATGCGCCGGCCCCAGGTTGTGGTGTGCAGGATGACGGCGAACACGCCGGCAAAGACCAGCAGGACGACGAATTCACGCGGGATGATGCCGAAGAAGTAGCCTTGGCCCCAGTCGACCATCAGCTTGGGGTAGCCGGTAAATGCCTGGTCGCCCAGGACGACACTGGCCAGGCCGCGAAACAGCGAGACGGTGCCGATGGTGACGACGATCGACGGCAGGGCGAAGCGGGTGACCAGAAAACCATTGAGCCAGCCGCACACGGTGCCGGTGGCCAGCGCGACCACGACCAGGCCATGCGGCGGCATACCGTGGGCGTGGGCCAGGCCCATGGCGACGGAGCACAGCGCCAAAATACCGGCGACCGAGATGTCGATTTCGCGGCAGATGATGAGCAGTGCCATGGGCAGTGCGATCAGCGCCTTTTCGCTGAAGTTAAAGGTGCCGTCGGCCAGGTTGTACAGGTCCAGAAAGTTCGGCAATACGATGCTGTTGATGATGAAGACGACGACGAACAGCAGCGCAAGCAGGGTCTCCCAGCGTCCCAATAGGGACTTGAGCTTGAATGCGGGCCGGTCGACGATGGTGTAGCGCGAAGTTTTCGCGCTGCCGGTGCTATCGATGGCTGCGGTGGCGGTGGAGGAATTCACGCGGCGCTCCGGGATGAGGATGGGTTGACCAGATGGAGGGGCAGGATCTGGCGGCTACCTTTGCTGTTGCCGCGGGCGTTGATCAGCACCGCGGTCAGGATGATGATGCCGGTCAGGGCGCTCTGCCAGAAAGGCGAGACCTTCATAATCGGCAGCGCGTTGTTGATCACGGCGAGGAAGAGCGAGCCGAGGACCGCGCCGGCCACCGTGCCCGAACCGCCGGCAATGCTGATGCCGCCGATGACGCAGGCTGCAATGACGGTGAATTCGAAGCCATAGGCGATCTCGGTATAGGCGACGGCGTAGCGCGCCACCCACAGGTAGCCGCACAGGCCGGCCATGGCGCCGGACAGGCCGTAGGTCCAGAACAGGCGGCGCGCCGAGTCGATGCCGACGTAGCGCGCCGATGCGGGCTCGTTACCGATGGCGTACAGGTCGCGTCCGAAGCGCGTATAGCGCGCCAGGTACCACATGAGGGCGATGACAATCGCGGCGATCCAGACCAGGTGGGTGATGCCGAGCAGGCGGCCAAGCGGGAAGGCGACAAAGTCGGCCGGCATCTGGTGCGAGGAGACCCAGGCGCCGCCGGACAGCACAAACACCAGGCCGCGGTACACGCTCATGGTGCCGAGGGTGACGACGATGGGCGGCAGTTCGAGGTAGCCGATCATCCAGCCATTGATCAGGCCAAGTAACAGGCCGATGGCGACGGCGACCAGCAATACGACGGCCAGCGGCAGTTCCGGGTGCTTGGACGCCAGCAGGGCGGCCATCATGCCGGACAGGGCGAGGTTGGAGGCGACCGACAGGTCGATGCCGCGCGTGACGATGACGAACATCTGGGTCAGTGCCAGCATGACGAGCAGGGTGCTGTCGGTGAGCAGGTTGGCCAGGCTGGTGGGGCTGACGAACACCGGCGCGCGCAGTCCGACCAGGCCGATCATGACGACGACCAGCACGGCCAGCAGGGCCTCGCGTTGTTTGAAGATGGCTTTGATGCCTTGGTTGGCTTGGCTCACGCTGCTGCTTCCTCTGATGGTAACTCGCTGCCCGATGCGGCGGCGACCACGTTTTCCGGCGTCGCCTGGGCGCGCGCGAAGACTTTCTTGATATGCCCCTGGTGCATGACGACGACGCGGTCGGCCATACCCAGCACTTCCGGCAGTTCGGACGACACCAGGATCACCGACAGGCCGCGGCCTACCAGCTCGCTGATGAAGCGGTGCACAGCGGCCTTGGAGCCGATGTCGATCCCCTTGGTCGGTTCATCGAGGATGATGACCTTGGGGTTTGTCGCCAGCCATTTGCCCAGCACGACCTTTTGCTGGTTGCCGCCCGATAGTTCGGAGACGTTCTGGGTCAGGTAGCTGCATTTGAGTTCGAGCTGCTCGCTGAAATGACGCGCGATGGCGTTCTCCTGCAGGCGGCGGCCTCGCAAAAAGAAGCCGATACGCGACAGGATCGGCAAGGTGATGTTGTGCAGGATGGGCAGCGACAGGTGGGCGCCCTGGTGCTGGCGGTCTTCCGGTACATAGGCGATGCCGTGGGCGATCGCGTCGTTCGGGCTGTTGATGGTGATTGCCTGGCCATTGAGCTTGATGGTGCCGGTCACGTTGGACGAGAGGCCGAACAGGGCCTGCATCACTTCCGAGCGGCCCGCGCCCACCAGGCCATAAAAGCCGACGATCTCCGCCTGGCGCAGGGTAAAACTGACCTGGTCGAATTCGGTCGGGTGGCACAGCGATTCCACTTCCAGCAGGGGCGTGCCGATGTCCACGTCGAGCTTGGGGAAGGTCTGGTGAATGGCGCGGCCGACCATCAGCGAGACCAGGTCGGTCTCCGTGATGTCGCACAGGGCGCCTTCGGCAACAAAGCAGCCGTCGCGCAGCACGGTGTAGCGGTCCGCCACGGTGAAGATTTCGTCGAACTTGTGCGAGATGAAGATGACGGCGGTGCCGGCCGCGCGCAGCTGGCCGATGATGCGGTACAGCTCATGGATCTCGCGCTGCGAGAGCGACGCCGTCGGCTCGTCCATGATGACGACGCGCGCATCCTGCGACAAGGCGCGCGCGATTTCCACAAAGTGGCGCTGGGCCACACTCAGGTCCTTGACGCGCGCACGCACCGGCAGGTTCACTTCGAGGCGGGCGAACAGTTTCTCGGCTTCCGATTCGATCAGCTCCCAGTCGATGCGGGGCGGGAAGCCCTTGGTCGGCTGGCGGCCAATGTAGATGTTCTCGGCCACAGTCAGTTCGTCGAACATGACGGTTTCCTGGTGCACGGCGGTGATCCCGGCGCGCATGGCTTCCTGGGGGCTGGTGAACTTGACTGCCTGGCCGCCAAGGTGGATGGTGCCGCCGTCCGGCTGGTAGATGCCGGTGAGGGTCTTGACGAGGGTCGATTTGCCGGCGCCGTTCTCGCCGATCAGGGCCATGACTTCGCCGGCGCGGATAGTGAGCGCGACGTCGTTCAGTGCGATCACGCCGGAGAAGCGTTTGCAGATGCCTGATAGCTGAAGCACTGGTGGTGGAGTGGGCACTTGGGTCACTAACATGCTTGATTCATGGTTGAATTCAGTACGTCATCCTGCGCGGGGATGACGCTATTGGAGGATGCTGGTCGGACCGGGTGGTGAGTCCGGCCAGGACGATCAGGCAGTTCGGGCAAGCCGACGAAAAACGACTTAAAAGATCTTCGCGAACTTGTCGACGTTGTCCTTGTTGTAGACGAACGGCGGTCCCAGTGCGGCTTCGCCTGCGGCGTCCGGTGCGATCTTGCCCATGCGGCCGACCGAGACTTCTTTGCCTGCGCTGCCCTTGATGAATTCATTGGCGGCGAAGGTGGCTGCGTAGCCAAGGTCGATCGGGTTCCAGATCGCGAAGTCGCGCACGGCGCCGCTCTTGACGTGGCCGGCCATCTCGGATGGCAGTCCCAGGCCCGTCACGAACACTTTGCCGACCAGCTTTTCATCCACGACCGCCTTGCTGGCCGCGTTGATGCCGACCGTGGTCGGGGAGATGATCGCTTTCAGGTTGGGATTACTGCGCAACAGGCCGATCGCTTCGCGGTAGCTTTTGTCCGACTGGTCATCGCCGTACACGGTGCCGACCAGTTTGAGCTTGGCGTACTCCGGCTTTTCCAGGGTCTTCTTCATCACGCTGATCCAGATGTTCTGGTTGGTGGCCTGGGCCGACGCCGACAGGATCGCGATCTCGCCTTCGCCGCCGATGGCGTCCGACGCCATCTGGATCTGCTTCTCGCCGATCAGCTGCGCGTTCGAGGGATTGAGCTGCATCAGGCGGCCCTCCTTGGCCAGCCCGCTGTCGAAGGAGATCACCTTGATCCCGCGCTGCATGGCTTTTTGCGCAATCGGCACCAGCGCGTTGGGGTCATTGGCGGAGATGACGATGGCGTCGACCTTCTGGCTGATCAGGGAATTCATGATCTCGATCTGGCCTTCGGCGCTTGGCGTGGTCGGTCCGGTGTAGATGATCTCCACATTGCCGATTTCCTTGGCTGCTTCCTTGGCGCCTTCGTGCGCGGCGTCGAAGAAGCCGTTACCGAGGTTTTTGACGACCATGGCGATCTTGACCTTTTCCGGCGCCTTCTTCTCGCACGCGGTCAGCCCGGCGACCAGTCCGACAGCCAGTGCTGCGACGATGATTTTCTTAAGCTTCAATGCGATGTCTCCGATTGGAAGAGGGCGGACGACTGCATGTCGTAGCCTGGATTGAAATGGGGAGCGCACAGCTGTTCGGGAATGGCTTCCGGGGCGACGGTGACAACCTTGACGCCGGATTGCTCAAGCAGCTGGACTGCCGAATCGGTGGCGTTGGTATCGGTGATCACGCAGGAGACGCGATTCAGCCCGCACAGGATCAGGCCGGCCTTCTTGGCGAACTTGGAGCTGTCGGCCAGAACGATCAATTCCTCGGCCTGGCTGATCAGGCGCTTCTCAGCCTGGATCAGCAGGGGATCGGCTTCCATCAAACCCAGCAGCGACAGGCCGTACACGCTCATGAACATCTTGGCGGCGTAGTGGTGCTGGGTGATGTCGTTGTCGAAGGGGCTGAGGATGACATTCTGTTCGCGGTAGACTTTACCGCCCGGCAGAATGATCTCGTTCTCGCTGGACACCAGCAGGCGCTCGGCCATGAGGAAGGAATTGGTGAGGATTTTCAGGTGCTTGTCGACCAGGAACTCGGCCATCATGAAGGTGGTCGTGCCGCCGTTGATGATGATCGTTTCGCCCTCGGTGCACATGGAGCTGGCATAGCGGGCGATGGCCCGTTTGCGCTCGGCATAGCACTGGATGTTGTTCTGGAAAGTTTCGCTCGACAGGGCGAAGGATTTCTTTTTCTGCTGAAGGTTTTCAGCGCCGCCGCGGGTGCGGGTCAACAAATTACGTGCTGCAAGCCAGCTGATATCGCGGCGCACGGTGGCGGGGGATGCGCTGAGCCATTCTACGAGTTGCTGTACAGTCGCCGTGTTGTGCTCGGCGAGCAGTTTCAGCAAACGTTTACGACGTTTGTGATTTACCATTTTTGTCTCCATCAATGCCGTCTCTTACTATCCTGCGGCTTTGACAATAGTCGAGTCAGGGGTGATCGCTTTGTCACGATGAAGACTAATCAATCATTTCCGTGCCGTCAATCATCGATCGATCAATTCGGTGATTATTTCCCGCCGGATCTTCCCCGATATGCACATTCCAATCATGATAATGATTAATTCAGCCTTGCTCACCATGTTGATTGCTTCTCCATTGACACTGATTGCCGCCTGCTTTCTACTGGCTGCGGTTGCCACGCCGGGCATTTCCCCTACAGATCCGGCGCACACCGATCCATTTCGGGATGGCTGAAGAATGCACCTAAACAACGGAGACAGTATGACCGCAATGATTGAAACAGCGCAGAAACAAGCAATCACCTCGCTATGGGATGATGAACTGGCCGCCAAGATGAGCGAGCCGGAGCTGCTGCTGTATCGCTCGAACCTGCTCGGTTCCGACCTGCGCATCACCAATTTCGGCGGCGGCAATACGTCGGCCAAGATCGACATGACCGATCCGCTCAGCGGTGAGCAAGTCGAAGTGCTGTGGGTGAAAGGTTCCGGGGGCGACCTGGGCAGTATCAAGCTGGACGGGTTTTCGACCCTGTACATGAGCAAGCTGAACGCGCTCAAGGGCCGTTACCGCGGCCTCGCGCTGGAAGACGAAATGGTCGCCTACCTGCCGCATTGCACCTTTAACCTGAATCCGCGCGCCGCCAGTATTGACACGCCGCTGCACGCCTACATCGCGAAAAAGCATGTCGATCACATGCACCCGGACGCCTGCATCGCGATTGCCGCCTGCAAGAACAGCCAAAGCCTGACCCAGAAGATTTTTGAAGGCGAACTGGGCTGGCTTCCATGGCAGCGTCCCGGTTACGACCTGGGCCTGAAGCTCGAAGCGCTGTCGCAAGCCCAGCCTCATCTGAAAGGCATCATCCTGGAAGGCCACGGCCTGTTCACCTGGGGCGATACCGCCAAATCCTGCTACGAAACCACCCTGGCGATCATCAAGCGCGCCGAAGAGTGGATCGAGCAGAATGCCAAAAAGCCATCCTTCGGTGGCCAGAAGATCACCGCCTTGCCGGCCGAAGCACGCGCCGCCCTGGCTGCCCGCCTGATGCCTCTTCTGCGCGGCAAAATCAGCAAGGATGAGTTCAAGCTGGGCCACTTCGACGACAGCGCCGCGGTGCTGGAGTTCGTTTGCAGCGCCGACCTGGAACCACTGGCTGCACTGGGCACCAGCTGCCCGGACCACTTCCTGCGCACCAAGATTCGCCCGTTCGTGATCGATTTTGATCCGGCCAATCCCGATTTTGATCGTTTGGTGAGCGGACTTGACGCGCAATTGACCCAGTACCGCGCCGATTACGTCGCCTACCACGCGCGTTGCAAGCACGATAACAGCCCTGCCGTACGTGATGCCAACCCGATCATCTACCTGATTCCTGGCGTCGGCATGCTGTCTTTTGCCAAGGACAAGGCCACGGCGCGTATCGCCGGCGAGTTTTATGTCAACGCAATCAATGTGATGCGCGGTGCCAACGGCGTGGACACCTATGTCGGCCTGCCTGAGCAGGAAGCTTTCGACATCGAATACTGGCTGCTCGAAGAAGCCAAGCTGCAGCGCATGCCGAAGCCGAAGAGCCTGGCTGGCCGCATTGCTTTGGTTACCGGCGGGGCAGGCGGGATCGGCCAGGCTGTTGCCCGACAGCTGCTGCAGGAAGGCGCTTGCGTCATGCTGACCGACATCGACCCGGAAGCGCTGGACCAGGCTTACCAGGGTCTGGTGAGAGTTGCCGGTAAAGACAATGTGCGTACCATCCGCGCCAACATTACCAGTGAACAGGATGTCGATGGCATCCTGACCGAGACCGCACTGCGTTTCGGCGGTGTCGACCTGCTGGTATCGAACGCGGGTATCGCCTCGTCGGCGCCGCTGGAAGACACCACCCTGGAAATCTGGCAGCGGAACCAGGACATCCTGGTGACCGGCTACTTCCTGGTCAGCCGCAGCGCTTTCCGCATCATGAAGCAACAGGAACTGGGCGGTAGCATGGTGTTCGTAGCCAGCAAGAACGGACTGGTGGCATCGGCCGGCGCATCGGCATACTGCAGCGCCAAGGCAGCCGAGATCCATCTGGCACGCTGCATTGCACTCGAAGGCGCACCGCTGGGCATCCGCGTCAACGTCGTCAATCCAGACGCTGTGATCAAGGGTTCGCGTATCTGGGATGGCAAGTGGAAAGAAGAGCGTGCCGTATCGAACAAGATCGGCGCCGACGACGTGGAGGAGTTCTACCGCAAGCGCAGCATGCTCAAACTGAGCGTGCTGCCGGAAGATATTGCCGAAGCCGTGTATTTCCTGTCCAGCGACAAGGCTGCCAAGAGCACCGGCAACATCATCAACGTCGATGCGGGCAATGCTGCTGCGTTCACCCGCTAAGTTCAGCACAGGGTTAGCATTCGAGCAGTCGCATTCGAACAGTAGCAAGAGATCAGCAGCAGTAGATCAGTAGAAAAACGGCAGCGGGCCCCAGCGCCACGCTGCCGATAACCAGGAGACGCAAGAATGAGTACACCAATCGACGCAGGTCTGGTGGCGGAACAAAACGCCAAGGCCAATGCGAATCTCGAAGCGGACTACGCCGCACTGGGCGGCATGCTGTCGCGCCGCGGCCAGGATATTGAAAAGCTGACGGCGCTGGCGCAGACTTTCGCCGTCGCCTTGCCAAGCTGGGGCGTGGGCACCGGCGGCACCCGTTTCGCCCGCTTCCCAGGTCTTGGCGAGCCGCGCAACGTGTTTGAAAAGCTGCAGGATTGCGGCGTCATTCACCAGCTGACGGCGGCCACGCCGACCGTATCGCTGCACTTCCCATGGGATAAGCCGACCGACGCTGCCGAACTGCGCCAGGTCGCCGAAGGCTACAAGCTGGGCTTTGACACCGTCAATTCGAACACCTTCCAGGACCAGGTAGGCCAGACCCATACCTACAAGCACGGCAGCCTGACCGCGATCAGCGCCGAGGCGCGCGCCCAGGCCGTGGCGCACAACATTGAATGCATCGAACTGGGCAAGGCGCTCGGCTCGAAGGGGCTGACTGTCTGGGTCGGCGATGGCGCCAACTTCCCTGGCCAGCATAATCTGCGTGGCGCCCTCGAGCGCTACCTCGACAGCATGCGCGGCATCTACGCGGCGCTGCCGGAAGACTGGCTCATGTACATCGAGCACAAATTGTTCGAGCCTGCCTTCTACGCCACCACCATCGCCGACTGGGGCACCAGCTATGCCTGCGCCACCGCTTTGGGACCGAAGGCGAAGTGCCTGGTCGACCTGGGACACCATGCCCCCAACACCAACATTGAAATGATCGTGGCGCGTCTGGCCCAGTTCGGCAAGCTCGGCGGCTTCCATTTTAATGACAGCAAGTACGGTGACGACGATCTGGATTCCGGCAGCATTAATCCTTTCCAGTTGTTCCTGATCTTCAACGAACTGGCGGACGTCGCCGAACGCGACGGCGCCGCTTTCAAGCCCTCCTATATGCTGGATCAGTCGCACAACGTGACCGATCCGATCGAGAGCCTGATGAACAGCGCGATCGAAGTGCAGCGCGCGTTTGTGCAATCGACCCTGGTCGACCGCGCTGCCCTGGCCCAGTTCCAGGAGCAGAACGACGTGCTGCAATCGGCGCAGGCACTCAAGCACGCCTTCCGTACCGACGTCAGCCCCATCCTGGCGATGGCGCGGGTACGCTCAGGCGCCGCCGCCGATCCGGTCGCAGCCTACCGCGCCAGCGGCTACCGTGCGAAGGCGGCTGAACTGCGTCCGGCCAAGGCTGGCGCGAGCAGCAGCGGTATCGTCTGACGCAGGCTGGTCTGACGCAGGCAGATCTTACGCCGGCACAGCACGCTGCCGTACCCGGCGCCGCGATCGCCTGAGCTTGTTCCGCCGCTTCGCGGAAAGCCATGCTCACAGCAAGCAATGCGCTTGCTACGCCGTTTGCCCCACGTCATTTCCTCATCGCTGGAAGTGAGGTGGGTGTAAGGCGACGACTGTGAGTTCGGCTACTTTCGCGTCCGAGAAAAATTGCATTCCAGGAGCCTCGTTCCATGGCCCAACCCTGTCTTCGCGCAGCCATCGCCGCCGCATTGCTGTGCATGGCCCATACCGGCGCCAGCGCTGCCGCTGCCGCACCTGTATCCGTACCTGCCCACTCAGCCGGCACCCCTGCCGCACATATCGTCCCCGTTGTCACCTCCAATAAGTTTGCCGACGTACGTGCACGCCTCGTTACGCCGCCGGACGATGCGCGCCCTCTGGTGCGCTGGTGGTGGTTTGGTCCCTCCGTCGTCAATGCACAGCTTGAGCGCGAAATCCGCGCCATGAAAGCCGGTGGCTTTGGCGGCTTCGAGATCCAGCCGGTATATCCAATGGATCTGGACGACCCTGCCAACGGCATTCGCAATGTGCCGTATTTATCCCCTTCGTTTCTCGACTCCGTCTGTTTCGCCAACCGCATCGCCCGCGACAACAAGCTGCGCGTGGACATGACGCTCGCCAGCGGCTGGCCTTACGGCGGGCCGCACGTGCCCATCACCGAGGCGGCCAGCCGGCTGCGAGTGGCGACGGCGGAGCTGCCCGCCAACGCCGCGACGTTTCCAGTGCCCTATGTGATGAGCGGCGAAAAGTTAATCGCAACGTTCATCGGTGAGGGCACTGCAAAACAGTTCGACCCCACCGGACTAAAAATGTTCGATGCGGCTGCAAAGAATGGCCGGGTATCGACCGCGCCTGCTGCCACGGCGCGCGTCGCGGTGTTCTATATCGCCAGCCGCACCGGACAACAAGTCAAGCGCGCCGCACTGGGGGCGGAAGGGTTTGTCCTCGATCACCTGAGTTCAAGCGCGGTCAACAACCATCTGCGCCTGGTGGCCGAACCATTGCTCAAGGCCTTTGGTGAGCATCCTCCCTACGCGGTATTCTCGGACAGCCTGGAAGTGTACGGCACCGACTGGACCGACGATTTTCTCAACGAATTCCAGAAGCGCCGCGGCTACGACCTCAAGCCGCACCTGCCGGCCATCGTCAGCGGCAAGGGTATGAACGCCCCCGCCATGCGGCGCGACTGGGTGCTGACTCAGACTGAACTCGCCAACGAGCGCTACCTGTCGCCAATCAATGACTGGGCGCGTGCACACAAAACACAGTTCCGTTCGCAAACTTACGGCGAGCCGGCGGTGTCGATGTCGAGTAACCGCCTGGTTGATTTGCCGGAGGGCGAGGGCGCCCAGTTTCGCGCCTTCTCGTTCACGCGCCTGGCGACTTCCGCAGGCCACCTCTACCAGCGTCCAGTGATTTCCGCGGAAACCTGGACCTGGCTCAATTCCCCCGCCTTCAGCGCCACGCCGCTGGATATGAAGGCCGAGGCGGACCGCATGCTGCTGCAGGGGATCAATCAGTTCGTTGGCCACGGCTGGCCTTACACCCCGCCGGGCGCGCTGGAGCCCGGCTATGCCTTTTACGCGGCGGCCGTGTTCAACGACCACAATCCCTGGTGGAACGTGATGCCGGACGTGAACGGTTACCTGTCGCGCATGAGTTACCTGATGCGCCAGGGTGCTCCAGCCAACGAAGTGGCCGTGTTCCTGCCGAACGACGATGTGTATGCGATGCTCGCGCCAGGCAAGGTATCGCTCTCGGCGGAAATGCACAAGTTCGTGACGCCACAGCTGACCGAGCAGATCCTCGATGCCGGCCACAACCTCGATTACGTGGACGCGGAATCGGTCCTGGCGCTCGGCCTCAAGCATCCCGTACTGGTCATGCCGCATGTCACGCGGCTGGCGCCTGAGGTGATCGCCAAACTGGCCGAGTATGTGCGCGGCGGTGGCAAGCTGATCGCAGTGGGCAGCAAACCGACCCTTGCGCCGGGCTTCGCCGATGCGCAGAAGATCAGCGCTGAAGTGCAATCCGCTTCGCAGAAATTGTTCGCCCTGGGTGCCAATGTGCAGTTCATCGCTGACGATGCTGGCGTGGGTGCCGCACTGAAAGCCGCTCTGCCGGGTGATATGCAGCTAAGCGCCCACGCGGGCGATATCGGTTTCGTGCGCCGCAAGCTGGCCGACGCCGATATCTACTTTATCGCCAACACAAGCAACCGCGAAGTACGTGCCAGTGCCAGGTTCAAGTCAACGCACTCGGCAGCGGCATGGATCGACCCGGACAGCGGCACCATCACCAGCGCGCCAGTGCAGCCTGATCTGGTGCTGGCGCCTTACGAATCGCGCGTGCTGGTGTTCTCGGAAACGCCGCTGCTCGATTTGCCCTCCGCAAAACATGGCGCCGCGTCTGTCCTTGCCGACTTGAATCAGGATTGGACGTTGAGCTTCCCCGGCGCCAAACCGAGAATCGTCAAGCAGGGCAGATCCTGGACGGATGACGAGGCAACGCGCTATTTTTCTGGAGAAGCAAGCTACAGCAAAGAAGTGTCGGTCAGCGCGGCCCAGCTCAAGGGAGCCCGGATCACGCTCGATTTCGGCCCCGGCAAAGCGCTGGAAAGCACGCCCAAAGTGCCAGCCGGTATGCGTGCGATGCTGGAAAGCCCGATCCGCGAAGCGGCTCAGGTGCTCGTCAACGGCCAGAAAGCAGGTGCCGTCTGGCATCCACCTTACCGCGTCGATATTTCCAGCTTGCTCAAGCCTGGCAAGAACAAAATCGAAGTCAAGGTTGCCAACACGGCGATGAACACGCTGGCGGGCCACTCCCTGCCAGACTTCCGCCTGCTGTCGGCGCGCTACGGCCAGCGCTTCGTGCCGCAGGATACGGAGCTGATCGCGCCGCGCCCGTCCGGCATGCTTGGACCAGTCAGCCTGGTCAGCGAAAAAATACAGTGAAGCCATGCGCGCCCACCCTGGCGTCGTGACCTCCTATTGCAGTAAGTGAGAACAGGAAATGCGAACAATGAAACTAAGTCAGAAAATCACCGCGCTTGCCGCTATCGGTCTGGCCAGCGCCTTCATGCCGATCGTGTCGGCGGCGCAAGGCTACCCGCTGCCCACCAAGGAGATGCAGGCCATCATCGACAAAGATACCGGAAGGCACTTTGGCGATGCCCCGCTCGATGCAGGTCCCTATGCGACCGATCTCTCGCCAGCGCTTGAGCCGGCTGCCATCGACAAAGTGCTGCGCAAAGTCGCGGACTGGCAACTGGCACGCTCGCAACCGTATTTCGATCGCATCTGGACGTCGAGCGTCATGTATTCCGGCTTCATGGCCGCGTCCGAAGCGCTGGGCGACCCCAAGTATCGCAACGCCATGGCCGAGATGAGCAAGCACTTTGACTATCAGCTGCGCGATCGCCTTCCCAATGCGGACGACCTGAGCATCGGGCAGACCTATCTGGAACTTCATCAGATCGACAAGAAACTCGCGCGCATTAATCTCACGCGCATGGAACTGGATGACCTTCTGCCACTCAAAACAATGAAGCCGGGCGATGATCGGCTGCCATGGTGGTGGTGCGACGCGCTGTTCATGGCGCCGCCGGTGTGGGCGAAGATGTATCAGGTGACCGGTGAGCGCAAGTACATCGACTACGTCCACGCCCAATGGAAAAAGACATCCGATCTTCTTTACGACAAGAAGGAGCACCTGTACGCGCGCGACGCGAGTTACGTTACTAAAACCGAACCGAATGGCAAGAAGATGTTCTGGTCGCGCGGCGAAGGCTGGGTGATGGGCGGGCTCGCGCGCACCATCGACCTGCTGCCGGCGGACGATCCGAATCGCGCCTTCTACATCCAGCAATTGCGCGAGATGTCGGAGCGCATCGCGGAGCTGCAGAACCCGCAGGGCTTGTGGCATGCAGGATTGCTTGACCCGAAGACTTACCCGCTGCCGGAAGTGTCGGGTTCGGCACTATTTGTCTACGGGATGGCCTATGGCGTCAATCGCGGCTACCTGGACGCCAGGAAGTACCAGCCGATGATCGAGAAGGCGTGGGCCGGCATCCTGAAGAATGTGTACGCGGACGGGCGCTTGGGCAACATCCAGCAGACCGGTGCCGAGCCGGCTTTCTATCGGCCTACGTCGAGCTTTAATTATGGGGTAGGCGGCTTCATGCTGGCTGCGGCTGAGCTGAAGAAGATGGCGACGGGAGCTGCCAAATGACCACGCGCGCCTTTCGCATGAAGCTCAAGCCCGGTACGGTGGACGAGTATCGGCGCCGTCACGACACCTTGTGGCCGGAACTGGGCGAGTTGCTCAGCGGCGCGGGGATTTACGACTATTCGATCTTTCTTGACGAAGAAACCCTGCACCTGTTCGCGGTGCTCAAGCTGAAGGAGGGCGATACCAGCGCCGCCTTGCCCGAGCATCCGGTGATGCGCAGATGGTGGGATTACATGGCGGACCTGATGGAAGTGGAGCCTGGCAACCGGCCGAAGGAATGGCCGTTGACACCTTTGTTCCACCTGGCGTGACGCTGCTGGGATCCTGGAACGAAGCGCCATTGAAAAGCACGAGGCAGCAGCCCTAGGGTGGGCACGTGTGCCCACCCCAAGGGACTGAAAAATCGGATATGTCGACTTGCCGTCAAACTATCCAGAAGGCCCGGGACAAGGCGAGTGGTGTAGGGTGGATGAGCGAAGCGCTATCCACCATGCTCAGCCAATAAAGCCCGTTTCCCCAGCCCCTTACGGCTGCAACAACTTCCGGTCGCGCAGCCATTCTTCCGCGCGGCGCGACCATTCCGATGCGGTACCCAGACCAGAGCGCATGCCCATCCCATGACTGCCGTGCTCGAACAAATACATCTCCGCGGGAACCTTGGCCTTGGTCAGCGCGCGATAGAAAAGAATACTGTTCTCAACCGGCACCGTCTGATCCTCTTGGGTGTGAATCAGCAAGGTCGGCGGCGTCGCCGCGGTCACCTGGTTCTCCACCGACATCAGCTGCACCAGCTCGGCCGAAGGAGAGGCACCCAGCAGGGCCTTGCGCGAGCCGGCATGCACTGCGGGGCCGTCCATGCTGATCACCGGATACAGCAGCATCAAAAAATCCGGACGGGCGCTGGTGGCATCGAGCGCGGCGCCCGTCTTTGCCGCCGGATGGTCGAACAAGGTGCCGGCACTGGCCGCCAGATGTCCGCCAGCCGAGCTGCCCATAACGCCAATGCGCGCCGGATTGATCTTGAACTCAGCTGCGCGCGACCGTACTATCCTGACTGCGCGCGCAATATCTTGCAGCGGGGCAGGGTGGCCAAATTCGCTCATACGGTACTTGAGCACGAAGGCGGTGACACCCAGGGTGCTCAGCCAGTTGGCGTACTGCACGCCTTCGCGCTCGGTGGACAGGCGCACATAGCCGCCGCCCGGGGCAATGATGACGGCCGTGCCGTTGGGTTTGTCGACGGCCGGCGCATACACCGTCAAGGTCGGTACGCTCACGCTGGAAGTGCGTCCGTCCTCGACTTTTTCGGGCGCAATGCCCTCCCGCGCGCCAGGTACGCCTTCGGGCCAGAGAGGGATGGGATGCGCGGCGTGTCCAAAGGAAGTAAAAGCAGTCATGATGAGGGCAGCAACAATTTTCTTCATCGTAAATAATCCAATCGCAATTTATCTTTAAGGGTACAACATGTCCATGAGTTCGCGCCTAGCTGCTACGTTTGCATTACTTGCCATGACCGCTTGCAGCACGCTGCCGCCGGCTTCGCCGGAACTGTTCAATGGGCGCGATACGGCCGGCTGGGAATTCGTGACCGTACCGGCCGCGCCGATCGAACAGGCTGTACAGATCCAGTCGTCCGGCGTCATCGCGCTGAGCGGCCAGCCGACCGGCTACATCGCGACCACCGCCAACTACACCGATTACCGCCTGCATTTCGAATGGCGCTGGAGCGGCAAGCCCGGCAACGGCGGCGCCTTGTTGCATATCGCTTCCGGCCCCAAAGACCGCGCCTGGCCGCTCAGCATCCAGGTGCAGACCAAGAATGGCAACGCCGGCGACGTGCTGCCAATGGCGGGAGCCAGCTTTGCTGAACCGCTGACCAGTGCGCCAACCGGCCCAACCCCCATCAAGGCCCACATGGCCGCCGACAACGAAAAGCCGGTTGGCGAATGGAATGTCTGCGATGTCGTCAGCCGCGCCGGCACGATCGAAGTGACTATCAACGGCGTGCTTCAGAACCGGGTTACCCAGGCCCAGCCGCCGACCGGGAAGGTGGGTTTTCAGTTCGAGGGCACGCCCTACGAACTGCGCGCCGTGCGCTTAACGCCCCTTTGATCCGGCGCCGCGTTTGAGCCATTCTTTCGGCACTGGAATGATACAGATGTTCATGCTGCGGCCATCCTCGGACAGCATCGCGGACTGAATTTCAATCCGCGTGCCATCGGCGCTGAAGGTTGGATGGGGATGGTCGGCAGCCGTGGTTTTGTGGCCTGCGGAAAGCGTCATCATTTCGCGGGTGCGGCGGTCGATCAGGTAGACATTACGGCTGAAATCGTCACCCACGGCGAAGCGGCCATCGCTGGAACCATGCACATGCCACAAGCCGCTGCCGGAAGGTGTTTGCCCGGCTATCGTCATCTCGCGTGTGCGCAGGTTAACGATGGCCAGGCCGCTTGGTTTTTCACGCGTGCCGGCTGCGCCCCAGGCAGCGTCCTGGCCGGGATTGGCACCTTCGACCCCGGTTCCAGCCTGGACGGGGTCAGCGCCCGCGATGGCTCGGTGGCCCATGATCGCCATTGCGACTTCGTCCTTGGAAATGACTGCCTCGTGGGTGACCCATTCGTAGCTGGCCTCGGGATACAGCGGGCGCAAGCCGGTGCCATCGGCCTTGACGGTCCAGGTTCGCTGGGGCGATTTACCGCCGGTTTCCCAGCAAAATACGATTTCGCCTGGATTGAACAGATTGGCCTGAATATGCCCGACCTGGAACGGCACCGACACCACGTGTCTGGTTTCGCCGGTTTTCAGATTCATGCGCGCGATACCGGCCGGTCCCGCGCCCATATTGCGCGGGCCGAAATTCGATTCGAGTTTCACATCCGGCGCCAGGTGTTTTGCCGCTTCCCTGGCACCTACGCGGAAATACACCCATTCTTCATCAGCGTCGAGCGCCATATCGCCGCCTGCACCCAGCTCCGCCGGCAGCGTGCCGGTGACGCGCTGATAGGTATCGGCGGGTTTCAGTTTGCCGGCCAGGCTGTCGGCAAACAGCGTAGCCAAGTCGATTTCCACCACCTGCACTTCACCCGTCGCCGGCGCTCCGGGCGAGCGCATGAAATACAGCTTCATCGATTTGCGCGCGAGATTGAGCATGCCGCTAAAACCGCCTTCCGTGACCTGGATTATCACGCCGGTCTTTTCGTTGACGGCCATCGCCTCGCCGCGTACCCGGTTTGAGCGGAATATCACCCATTTGCCATCCGAGCTCCACTGGGGGTGAGTCGGGTAGATTTTTGAATCGCCATGCGGGCGGCTCGTAAGAAAAGTCAGCATGGTCCCGGTTACGGGATCCTTGACCACCTTGCGCTCGGAGGGGAATTGCTTGCCGATTTGTGCGGCGGCGCCGGTGGAAGCCAGCAAGGCCGCACAAAAGCATGTAATGACGCTTATCTTCATGATGTGGGGTGTGATTTTCGATGCAGAGGGCATCGATTGTCGCTCCGCACGCCGGATCAAAACCGATCATTTTTCTGATTCTTTCAAGCCGTTTCCTGTGGCCGCGGCTTCCTCGCATAAAATTCCTGCACCCGGATCACCAGCAGGACTCATGCCATGCCCAAGCCGTTCTCATTCCAGCGCCTCGTTACCATGGCGCTCGCGCTGATCAGTCTCGCCGCCTGCGCACAGACTTCTGCACCACCACCGGCGGCGGTCAATACCGATCCGGCGCGCGCCCAGGTTGTCCTGCCGGAACCGGCTGATCCAACACTACCTTCGTTAATCCTGATCGGCGACTCGACCGTCCGCAATGGCCGCGATGATGGACAAGGCAAGGGCGCGGAAGGGCAGTGGGGATGGGGCAATCCCATTGCCGCCTATTTCGAAAGCAGCAAACTGAATGTCGTCAACCGGGCGGTTGGGGGACTAAGCAGCCGCACATATGTCACGAGCGGTCACTGGGAACGTACGCTCGCATTCATCAAACCTGGCGACGTGGTGCTGATGCAGTTCGGGCACAACGACAGCAGCCCGGTCAACGACACCAGCCGCGCGCGCGGCACCATCAAGGGAACTGGCGAGGAAGCCGAATCAATCGATAATCTCCTCACGCTCAAACCCGAAGTCGTGCATAGCTATGGCTGGTATCTGCGAAAGTTTATCGCCGAAGCTAAGGCGAAAGGCGCAATTCCGATTGTCGTGTCGCCCATTCCGCGCAAGGCCTGGGATGACAATGGACTCATCCGCCGCGCCAAGGGCGATTACGCAGGCTGGGCGGAACAGGTCGCGCGCGAACAAGGTGTCGGCTTTATCGACCTCAATGAGATGGCAGCCCGTAAATATGACGAGATGGGCAAGGAGGCTGTCATGAAGCTGTTTCCCGTCGTGACACCGGATGAAAGGGTGCACACCAATTTGGCGGGTGCGCAATTGAATGCGCAGTTGGTTCTGGCGGGATTGAAGTCCCTGAAGAACCATCCCCTCGTCCCGTTGATGAAGGATGACCGTCCGGTAGTTGACGCAAGCAGGGTGCGCGAGGAAAAGCCCTTGAATGCCACTCTGCCGTCGCTCCTCATCGTGGGCGATTCAACTGTGCGCAGCGGTGGAATGAATGGTGCGTTTGGCTGGGGCGAACGTATTGCGCCGTTTTTCGACACCAGCAAGATTAACGTGGTCAATCACGCGATTGGTGGCCGCAGCAGCCGCACTTTCATGACCGAAGGGCGCTGGGCCAAGGTGCTGGCGCAGATCAAGCCGGGCGATATTGTGCTGATCCAGTTTGGACATAACGATGGTGGACGCATCGGTGACCCGGCGATGAAGAACCGGGCTTCGGGACCCGGCACCGGTCCGGAGCTGGTTGAAGATACCAGGCCAGACGGCAGCAAGGAAATGGTGCACACCTTCGGCTGGTATATGGCGGCGTTTGTGAACGAGGCCAAAGCCAAGGGCGCCAGCGTGATTCTGCTGTCGCCCATTCCGCACAAGGACAAATGGCAAGGCGGCCGCGATTTTGCGAATTTTGCCGAATGGGACGAGCAGGTCGCCAAAGCGAATGGTGCTTCCTTTATCGATTTGACGATGCTGGTCAGCGATGCTTATCGCCAGCTCGGAGCCGAAAAAGTCGAGGCACTGTTTTCGGATGCGCGCACGCATACCAACGAAGCCGGTGCGCGTTTAAACGCGGAGCGCGTGGTAGCCGGTCTGAAAGGGCTGAAAGGTAATCCTTTGGCCCCTTACTTTGCGAAGCAGCCGTGAGAGCGGTCCTGCTAATGGCCGCCTTGGGCGCGGCTTGCAATGTGGGTGCGCAGGACTGCAGCGCCTGGGGCAAGACGGGCAAACTCCTGTATTCCGATAACTTCGATGCCACGCTCTCGCAGTGGCAGCCGGAGATTGAAGCCAAGGGCATATCGACAGTCGCCGCCAGCAAAGAGAAGCTGGTAATAGACGTTGCTGGCGGTGCGACCGTCTGGTTCCAGAAAAAACTGGAGGGTGATCTGCTGATTACCTTCAAGCGCAAAGTGCTGGTCGACGGCGGCCGCAACGATCGCTTGTCTGACCTGAATATGTTCTGGATGGCGAGTGATCCCGCCAGTTCCAGCCTGTTCACGCGCAAGGGTGAATTCAGCGAATACGACGGCCTTCAACTCTACTACGCCGGCATCGGCGGTAATACGAATACCACATCGCGCTTTCGGCGCTACAGCAATGGCGAGCGGGTGCTGCATGCCGATATTGCCGACAAGGCGTCCTTACTGAAGCCGAACAAGGACTATGCGGTGCAGATCGCAGTTTACCGCGGCTGCACCCGCGTGCTCATGGACGGACGGGAGTACTTTCAGTTCCGCGACCCGGCGCCACTGCGTGAAGGCTATTTCGGCTTCAGGACCACTTGGTCGCGGCAGGAGATTGACGATTTCCGCGTCTATCGGCTTGATTGATCCGCTGCCCACGCAAGGTGCGTGGGCAGGAGCGTGCAGCTAGATCTTCGCGATCAGCGCCGTCAAGGCCTGCGCCCATTGTTCGTAACCTTCTGTGCTCAAGTGCAGTTTGTCCCGGCTCAGGCCTTTCCAGTTGTCGCCTTCCGGCGTAAATTGCGCAGCCAGGTCCAGGTAATGGATCGTCTTTTTGTCGTCCATCAGCTTGAGCAGCATATTCGCGGTCGCCATTTTGTCGTTGGCGCGGGCATTCGGCAGGATGCTCATCAGGACGATTTTAATACCGGGGAATTTCTTCTGCGTGCCTGCGATCACAGCCTTCACGCCGGTCGCAATGTCCGCGGGCGTATCCTGTACATTGTTCGTGCCGATCATGATTACCGCGACCTTGGGCGCAATAAAGGACAGGTCGATATTTTGCAGGCGCCACAGCACGTGCTGGGTCTTGTCCGCACCAAGGCCGAAATCGAAAGCGCGATCCTCAAAATACTTCTTCCACACGGGTGAACCTGTGCCCCAGCGCCACTGCTCGGTGATCGAATCGCCGATGAAGATCATGTCGGCCGGTCGGCCTTTGCGCAGCGCGAGGTAGTCGCCGAAGTAGGCCTGGTAATTGAGCCGCGGCGCGTAATTCTGGTCGCTGGCGACATCGGTCGGCTGGTCAGGTGTCGCGTAGGCGGCTTGCGTAAAGCACAGCGAGGCGGCGATTAACGCGGAGAGGATAGTTCGTTTCATTTTGAGCTCTTTGCCTTGAGATTAGCGATCAGTTCTTGCGGAACTTCGATGACAGTGCCGTGGCGCATGCGGAACGGGGTTCCTTCATCCGGAAACGACATCCTGGCGGTGACGTCCTCCCAATTGACCAGATCGCGGGAACGCAGTGCGCCGTAATGCTTGGTCGTGTAGGCATCGTAATAGACGATGACGTCTTCGCCGATTTGCAGTCCGGTGGGTCCCTCCACCCACAATCCGGGCTTGGTAAATGGCGCCCCAGGTGTGCCGAACGGACCTTGCAGATCGTCGGCGCTGGCAAGTTGGAGGTATTTCTTTGGCGGGTTGCGCGTTTCGTCCTTGAGCAGAAGAACATCGCGGCCTTTTAAACGCAGAAAGGTCGCATCGATGACGCTGAAGCCCGGATCGTAAAACAGTGTGGTCGGGGTAAAGCTGACGAAGTCTTTCGTCGTGGTCGCATACAGGCGGTGGTTGTATTTCTCTTCCGATGAGCCGGCAGTCTCCGTGAATTTATCAGGCACCGTCGACGCCCAGAAGATCAGGTATTCGTTGCGCTTGCTGTCGTAGACGATCTCCGGTGCCCAGGCGTTGAGCACCCCGGCCTCATGCGACATCACCGGCAATTCCTTTTGTTCGGACCAATTGATCAGGTCTTTGGACGAGGCATAGCCGATATTGTTTTCGTTCCAGCCCGAGGTCCAGACCATATGGTAGGTACCGTCCGGCCCGCGCACGATGCAGGGGTCGCGTATCAATTTGGAATTGCCGACTCTCGGTGTGAGATAGCTGCGGCCGCCGCCCAATTTTTCCCACCGATAGCCGTCGGCGCTGGCGGCTAAATGCAGGCCATCCTCACCGTTTTTGACGAAGTAAGTGAACAAATAGGCGGGTGGCGACGCGTTTGCAACAGTATTGGCGGCCGTGGATACGCATCCAGCCAACAGCGCCGCCAGCAGGACGGGAATCAGTCGTTTCATCATTTATTGGCTTCGTCTCCCAGCGGACGCAATGTGCTGACTGTGGGACTGGCCTGGACGGCGAAGGACTCTACCGGATCGGGTTTGGCGGGATCGAGATCGACAAAATCATCCACCACAAAGGCGGCCGGGGCCAATTTGGCCTGGCGCAGCGCGGTCACAACCAGCTTTGCCAGTTCGTAGCTACCGTAATTATTGTGATGGGTATTGTCGATTTTGCCTGGGGTCGGCTCGGCAAAGGCGAGCTTTGATTTCTCCGGTCCCATCGCCTGGTAGAACGGGATGCTCAAGGCGTTCAGATCGATCAATGGCACCTTTAACTCTGCCGCGGACTGGCGCGCCGCTTCCGCATAGTCGGCCAGCGAATTGATCACCTTGCCGTTCGCATCGAAAGCACGTCTTTCCATCGGCGAGACCAGGACCGGAACGCCGCCGTGCTGGCGAATGGCTTCCACATGGGTCTTGATTTCGCCTTTATACGTCGTGAATGGGCCGCCTTTATCTTCCTTGATTTGCTTCTGGTCGTTGTGCCCGAACTGCATGATGACCGTGTCGCCGCTTTTCAGCAGGCTCAGAATCTTGTCAAGGCGGCGGCGCCCGATCGAATCACGATAGGTCTCGCCCGACTCCCCATGGTTGGCCACGGCAATGCCCGGCTTGAAAAAACGCGGCAGCATCTGGCCCCAGCTGCTGTAAGGCTCACCCGGCTGGTCGCAGACGGTGGAGTCGCCCAGCAGGAACAAGGTGGGCACGTTCACCGGCTCGATGCGCAGGGTGCGCAGGGTAGGGTGCTCGCCATTGAATTCCAGGGTCAGACGCTGATCCCACGCTACCGCTTCCTGCACCGTTTCGCGCGGCACCTTGAGCTTGACTTCGCCCGGCGCCAGGCCGCGAACAGCGCGAATCTGCGGCGTGCGCAGGTTGACCGTAAAGGTGCGCGTCGCCACTGCGCCGGGCGCGGTCTTCACGTTTTCCAGCATCAGCCGGCGCAGCTCCGACTTGACCGTCAAGGCGGAGGCGCCCTTGTCGCCAAAGCCGACAGTGACGTTATAGTTGCCTTCCGGTAGATCGACGGTGAAGAAAAAGGGTTTATCGCCGCGCAGATAGGTGCTTCCGATACGTTTCGGATCTGCGTCCTGGACGATGCTGACGGCGGCCCCGGGTTCAAAGCCGTAGCCGCGTTCACTGCTGTAGACCGTGTCGGCGGATAAGGCTGCGTAGCCGGCGGGCGCAGGGCCCGGACCGAAGGCGAAGCTGAAGCCTGCCTGCGTCACGGCATGAGCATGACTGGCGCTTGCAAGGCACAATGCCAAGGCGCTTGCGTTGAAAAAGAGCTTCATTGTCATTTGCCTGATCCTGGTATGAATTCGCCGATCAGCGCCAGATTCTGGATCGCGGCCAGACCCCATTGCGCCGTGCTGTTGGTGCTTAATCCGATGACTTCGTCGACCGGGTTCAGTGCATTGGCCCCGGCGATCCTGGAGGTCCTTAGCTGTTCCACCGTCGTGCCATCGGTCAAAAATTCACGCCACGCCCGTTTCGCCAGCGCCGGATCCTTCTTCTTCCAGGCCGCGTAAGCCGTCAGGCGGGAATGACCGACGTACAGCACCTTGCTGCCTTTGTGAGGCTTGCCGAGTGCCTTGATTTGCTCAGCTTCGCTGGCATTAAACAGCTCGCAGTATTCCAGCCAGGCCCGTTCGAAGCGCTCATCGCCCGTCAAGGCGATCAGCTCGGCAAAGATCTCGAAGCCGCCGAAGACGGCATTCAAGTGCTGCGCCACCACGCTATCGCCCGCAACGTTATACAGGTGTCCGTCGGCCGGGTCGTAACCCATGCGGTTGGCGCTGAAAAATCCATGCGGCATTCCCACAATGTCCTTCATGCCAATCCGGATTTTGTCGCGGTATTTGGGACTGCCGTTGCGTTCCCATTCGGTCAGCCAGTTGCCGACCAGCGAGCCCCAGTCTGTCCCGAAGGAAATCCTTGCAGGATAAGGACCTTTGGGCGGCTGCTTCGGCAACTTGCGTACCGGGTCGACCGCATCGAGCTTGGTGTCGGCATCCAGCAGAGAATGCATGATGTCGCCGATGCGCTCGTCAGCCGTCAGGAAGTAATAGAAGCGGCGGTAGACGGCGGCGCTGATGCGGACCTGCTTGGCGCTGCAGCCCCAGTGCTGGACGTTATGCCGCGTCCCCAGTCCGGCGAATCGGCCCAGGTGATAGGTATCGACTTCACTGGTGTGGCGCACCATGGCTTCGGCCAGGCGGAAGATGTCGGCGCGGCCGGTGCGCAGGAAGGAATACCATAGCCACAGGTCGGGCGACAGCTCGGAGTTGTCCCAGGCGAAGCCGCCCACGTCGTAGCGCCATTCGTGGCGGTCCTCGTCGTAGGTGTGGCGGATGTCGCCGTAGTCCCAGAAACCGTACCAATGGCGCTGTTCGACTTCCTTCTTGTAGAAGTCGAAGCGGAAATCGAGCTGGTCTTCGATCGCCGCCTTCACTGGATGGCTGCGGTCCGGCAAACTCCACATGCCGCCAAACACCTTGGTCGAGAGAAAGCGTGCCGGCTGGGCCACCAGTTGCGGCGGCGTCTGCACATGCCTGGTAATCAGGTTCAGCCGTTCGCGCGAGGGCGTGGCGGCCAGCGCCCACAGGGTGATTTCGCTGCTGCGCGCCACACCGACTGGCGTACCGAAGCCTTTTTCGTAGTCCTCGTAAGTGATGTCCAGGCCCTCGATCTCCTCGGCATGGGTGTCCATGCCCATGCCGTCATGGTAGAAACGCAGGTCCATGGCAGGCGCATCGGGCGACCACATCCACAGCGTGACTTCCGCCTGCTCGGTGTGCGCGCCGCGAATGTCGAGCTGGGTTGGGTGGCGCTGCCAGAAGTCGCGCAAGCCGAAGGCGAGCCCGCCGCTGGCGCCGCCGATATAGCCCACGCCCGGCGCACGCCGGCCCCATGCGGCTTCTACCCAGCCATGCCCGGCCTTCGTCCGTTTGCGGACCTGGAAACCATCGGCCGACAACTGCGCCAAGGTATAGTCGCCCCAGGCCGGAACCAGGTGCAGTAATTTGGGGACGGGGCTGGTCCATTGTTCGAGCGGAGGGCAGGCGACGCCCGCGAGTTGCGCCTTGCGAACGGCCTCGCCGGGGTCGCGCCGCAGACCGGTGATATTGCGTACGCCCTCGGCCCACTGGCCGTCGCCTTCGCCGGCAAAGCGGACATGGCGGTCGTACAGCGGATCGCGCAGCGGCACCTCGAAGCGCAGGCCGATCCCGCGAATGAACTCTTTCTGCTCGTCGCCGTCAAAGATAAAGGTGTGCATGATGCGCAGCGATTCGGCGCCGGCATAAAAGTACAGGCGCACGATAAACGGCAGCCAGGCCCGGTCGCCGCTCTTGTGACGGCCTTCGATCTTGACGACCGCCCGCACAGGACCGCGCTGTTCGACGGTCACCTTGTCGATGTCGCTGATGAATTGTTGTTGGTGCGTGGTGCCAGCTTCGCCGTCTGGCTGGTCGTCGGTGCGTGCGATCAGCTTGCCGGCGCGCGCGATCTGGCGGCCGTCGCGGGTGATGCTCTCGACCAGGTCCGCACCCTTGCGCTTGATGATGCAGCGGATGACACCGGTATCGACCTCGATCGCGCCCGCTGTTTCCTTGAGCGAGACGGAACCCGTGGTATTGGCGCTGCTAGCGGCTTTGCCAGAAACAGGCTTCAAACTGAGCCGGCCGGTCATGCCCGCGTTCGCTGGCAAAGCATGGGCGGTCCACTTCAGACTGCCATCTGGCCAAAAGGCCGTGGGCCAGCTTTGAACCGCAATCGGTGCGCCATCGGCCGCCGCGAGCGAAAACGCCTGGTCCTTGCGGAACGTTCCCTGGGGCCAGGGAACGCCGACGGTGATTCCCGCCGCCAGTTGGGGCACTGCGCCTTCGAGCCAGGTGAGCACGACAGGTTCGAAGGCGGATGCGGTCGGGGTCGCGGTCGCGCCAGCAGCCTGTTCAGGCAAGCCCATCATGGGAAGGGCGGCGACGACAGCGCTGGTTTTAATAAAATCGCGGCGGGAAATTGGTGGCATGCTTACTTCGTGCTGGACAGGCTGATCTTGATCGGTGAACGGGCGCGCGCCGCTTCGCTCGCCACGTGCTTCTGCCAATCCTGCTGGGTTGCGAAATCGGTACCCCGGCTCCACGCGCCGCCCGCGTAGTAGCGCAGCGGCTGGCCGGACGTGACCTTGGCCAGCATCAGCAGGTTGGATTCGTCGCTGGCGAAAGCTTTCTCGGCCGCGTTAGGGACGATCAGTGCCGTACCGAAGGCGCCGTTGGATTTCTGGGCGACCCACTGGATCAGCGACGGATCGGCGGCATTCTCGGCCACGCTGATGGTCGGCTCCTGGCCCTTGTCGGCGGGATTCTTGTTCAGGCCCACCGCCACGGTCAATTCCTTCGGCCCGACGAAGTTGAACGTGCTGTCGATCTGACCCATCCAGTGGCCAGCATCGACGGTGAAGCGCTTGACTTCCGACACCTTGACTCCGCCGGCATCCCAGGCGTCGTAGTTCAGCTCGAAAATGGCGCGGACCGGGCCGTTGGCCAATACTTTCCACGAGGTGTAATTACGTCCGACATGCAAGGTCTTGCCATCCCAGACGCCGGTGCCGCCATTGCCGCGCGACTTGCCGACGTTGTACATGTCCATGCCTTCGCCTTCATCGTGGTGATAGTGGTCGTGGCCCTTGTTGTACCAGCGGTCGACGATGGGGTAGGGAACGCGCTTGAACCAGATGTCGATCCCGCTGGTGACCAGCACTTCCTTGCCGCTGCCCGCTTCGGCCGGCGCCGCGAGGGCAGGGCCGTAGGCACGGTGGGCGATCTTGTCGTTCTCCCAGCCGAAGTCGTCCAGCCGCTCGGGCACGTAGCGCGCGAAGGCCTTGGCCGGAAACACGGGTGCCAGAGTGTCGGTCTTCTCGACCGTGAACCTGGCGGCCTTTTCGCCGGGGGCAAAATCGTACTGGAAAATCAGCTCGCCATATGCCACGCCCTTGTTCTGCGGGTCCTTGGCTTGCGGCGCAACGTTTGTCACCTGGTGCGCCAGCACGCGGCCCGACGCATCCTTGACGGCGAGCCGTTGCAGCAGCGCGCCGGGCAAGGCGTTGTTGACCTCGCTCCAGGGGATGGTGATGGTTTCGGCCGGGCGGGCGATGTCGAGCGTATGGCTGACCGCCACGGTCAAGCGTTCGGCGGCCAGGCTGGTGGTCGTGGTAGCGCTACCTGCAAGAGCGGCGGCGAGTACGGCAAGCTGTAGTTTCATGGTCGATCCGGGAAATGGTTGCAGAGCGGGGGAGGCGGCACACGGGGAGACTCACCAGTGCCTGGGCAAGATGATAAGCGAGCGCTTTGCCTGGTGCAAATCGCGGATGCCGGCCAAGCCTGTCGCCTGCCGGTAAAGATCTTCCAATGCGGTGTTGACTGCCATGTGCTTGTGGTCGAGGGCTGCTGAGCAAAGTTCAGCGTTTGAGTATCGATTTGCGGGCACGCCCTGTCAACGGGGAGGGGCCGGCAAGAGCAAGATAATCACCCACATGAGCGAAGCTCGCGCCTGCGCTCAAGCGTCTGTCATGACATGACCGGATGCGACCGCGATCGGACGGCCGCAAACTCAGGCAGCGGCGTGGGCGCTCTCTGCCTTGGTCCGCTTGCGCGCGGCCGGCTTTTTCGCTGGCTTGGCCGGCGTATTCTGGAGGCGCTGCTGCAGCAAGGCGACCACGGCCGCTTCTTCCGGCGACAGATCATGCAGGTCCTCGACCAGTTCCTGGCGCGTGCGGGTGCGCAATGCTTCGAGCACGGACCCATCCAGGTAGGCGTCGATGACGGCGGGGTGCACATAGCACTTGCGGCAGATCGACGGTGTATTGCCGAGCTTTTCGGCGACGCTCTCGATCGCGCGGACAATGTTCTTTTTGGCCTGGGTTTCGGAATCGAATTTCTCGAACTCCTGCAGGGCGAGTGCGGCCAGCACCGTGCCTGACCAGGTGCGGAAATCCTTCGCGGTGTAGTCTTCGCCGCTGATCGCGCGCAGGTAGTCGTTGACGTCGGCCGAATCGACAGTGTGCGGATTGCCGTCGTCGTCCAGATAGTGGAACAGTTCCTGGCCCGGCAGGTCGCGGATGCGGGCGATAATGCGCGCGACTCTTTTATCTTCGACCTTGACGTTGTGATAGACCCCGCTCTTGCCGCGGAAACGGAACTCGACCGCCTTGCCGTCGATCCGCACGTGGCGGTCGCGCAAGGTGGTCAGCCCGAAGGATTTATTCGTGCGCGCATATTCTTCGTTCCCGATGCGCATCATGGTCGCCTGCAAGAGGTAGACGATGGTGGCCAATACCTTTTCGCGTGGCAGCCCGGTCAGGCGCAGGTCGGCATCCACCTGGCGCCGGATGGCCGGCAGCGCATGGCCGAAGCTGATCATGCGCTCGTACTTGACCTCGTCGCGCAGATTACGCCACTTGGCGTGATAGCGGTATTGCTTGCGTTTCCTGGCGTCGCGCCCGGTTGCCTGCAGGTGGCCATTGGCCAGCTTGCAGATCCAGACCTCGGTCCACGCCGGGGGAATGGCCAGGGCGCGGATGCGCTTGAGCGTGTCCTCGTCGTTAATGGTCGCGCCGTCCGGATCGAGGTAGCGAAAGGCGTCGCCGGACTGCACGCGGCGGATGCCCGGCGCCGTGTCGTTAACGTAGCGTAAGCCTGCGGATTTGGCGGCAGCAAGCACATCGCCCGAAGGCTGTGCGCTCGCCGCGGATGGTGCGTCTTTGTGCATCGGAAAGACCCTCGTGGCGTTGGCGTTCGACCGCTTGCGGTCTCTGGTGAAATAGTACACGTCTCGGACGAGACGGCATGTTCAGTTGGCCCACGCCTGCGCCATCCGCCGCCCCTAATTCGGGCAATGTTTGGGCGCGCCCGGGTATTCTCCATTGTTGTAGGTATCGAGGATGCCGGCCCAGGTCTTCTGCACAGCAGGGACAGCAAGGTCGGGGGGAGCGAGGTGCGCAGTGGTGTTGGCAGTGTCATGGCGGATCTCCGGTTCAGTTATCGTGATGGCGACACTTTTCCTGCTTCAGCCGAGTTCGCTTGTGCCGGCGCAGCCGCTGCAAAAGGTTGGGTTGAGGGCAAGAAAGCTTGAATCGGACAGGTCTAGCATGTGCTACATTGCACGCCCAGTCACCATGCCGCCCGGCCACAACATGCTTTTCAGCGACCTCGATCTCAACGTGCACAGTAGCGGTAATGGCATGCCGCTGCTGTGGGCGCACGGCATGTTGTCGAGCATCGCCACGGAAAAAGCAGGCGACGATCCGTGGCCCGAGCCGCCGGACGGGGTTCGCCTGATCCGCTACGATGCACGCGGACACGGCGACAGCGCATGGTCGACGCAGGCCGATGACTACACCTGGCCCAGCCTGTCGCGCGACATGCTGGGAGTGGCGGCGCAGCACGCACCCGGTCCGCTGCTGCTGGGCGGTGCGTCGATGGGCTGCGCGACGGCCATCCACGCCGCGCTGACGGCGCCGGCTCGGGTGCGCGGACTGATCCTGGCCTTCCCGCCCGCGATCTGGACCGGCAGAACGGCGCATGCGCGACTGTATGCGCGCATGGCACGCTCCGGCACCGGCCTGCCGGAGCCCGGCGCGGCGCGCGCTGACATCCTGCGCCACCTGTATGACGGCGCTGCGCGCTCCAATCTGCCGCCGCCGGAGGCCTTCGCAGCCCTGGCGCGTACGCCCGTGCTGCTGCTTGCACGGCGCGGGGATCCAGTCCATCCGCTCGCTTCAAGCAGCGCTTTGCTGCGCGTATTGCCGCAGGCGCAGCAGCTGCTGCTGGCCGAGGATGAAGGCGTGGCGGCGCGTGCCGCTGAGATGGCGGCTTTCGCCTCCGCCTGTGTTTCGGCGGAGCCGAAAGCTTGGCCATAATGCATTTAAGTTGCAGTTCAGATCAGGCCATCAGGCCGTTTGCTTGACGTGCTGACAAGTTGGATTCAGAACACTCGATGCACAATGTCGCCTGTTTCGCAACTCTCCAGCGTAATATTTCGCCTAAAACTGCAGGAAATAATCTTTACGCAAAGAAATTAAGCTACACTCGCGCTAAGTGAGTGGGATCAGCGCCTCGAACCGCCCTGGGCCCACTTCATTGCCCCTAGCCGCCCTGCACGCGCGGCGCCGCAGAACTGCCGGCCCAGCCCCGCCGATTTGTCGTCTTGTTGTTTCACGGACAATCGAGCTCGCTATATGATGTCTACCCGCCGCTGGCTGCCTGGCCCCTTTTCGCTGAAGACGCGTTTTTCCATCGCGGTCGGCATTCTCGTTGTGTTTACCGCAGCCGTGCTGACGGTCGCGTCGGTATTCATCGTCCAGCGCGGTGTCGAAGACGTGGTTGGGGAGCGCGAAGCGTCGCTGGTGACCCAGATGGCCAGCGACATCGACCAGAAGTTCGTGCTGCGTCAGCATGCGCTGGTGCGCCTGGCGAACGACCTGGACCTGAGCGGCGCCGCCGGCACCGGCCAATTCCAGGCGGGTCTGGAGAAATACCACAGCCTCGATGGCCTGTTCTCGAATATGTCGATCGTCGACGCCGCGGGCGAGCAGGTCGCCAACCTCGACAATCCCAAGTCCATCGGCAAGATGAACTTTTCCAGCCGCGACTACTTCATCGAAACCATCCGCAGCGACGCGCCTGTCATCTCACGGCCGCTGCGCAGCCAGCTGTCGGGGCGCCCGCTGATTGTCATGACGGCCCCGATTCACGGGCCGGACGGCGAAATCCGCTATCTGCTGCTGGGCACCATCGACCTGGGCCGCGACAGCTTCCTGAACGAGCTCTCGCGCGGGCGCGTCGGCAAGACCGGTTACTTCTATATCTTCAACAAGGACGGCACCTTCATTGCCCACCCGGACCCGAACCGGGTCCTCGGCAACATCGTCGAGGACGGCACCCGCATGCCTTCGCTGGACCTGGCCCTGGCCGGCTACGAAGGTACGATGCGCTCGACCTCCGACACCGGCGCCGATGCGCTGATCTCCTACAAGCGCTTGCTGAGCACAGGGTGGATCGTCTCGGCCGTGTACCCGACCGCCGAGGCATTCGCGTTTGCCGGCGAGGTACGCTGGAATGCGGCCATCATTGCCGCCTTGCTGCTGCTGGTGATCGCGCCCGTGGCCTGGCTGGTGATCGACGGCCAGTTGCTGCCGCTGTCGCAGCTGGGCGAGCACATGGCCTCCGGGCGCGCCGCTCAGCTCGGGCCCGTCGCCTACAAGGACGACGAGATCGGCGACCTGTGGCGCGCCTTCGATACCCTGATGGCCGAGCGCGACCGCGCCGAGTCGGCCATGGCGCAAAGCGAGAAAAAGCTGCGCATGGTCGCCAACAACGTCCCTGCGCTGGTGGCCTACGTGGACCGCGACGAGCGCTTCGTGTTCGGCAACGACCGCTATGAAGCGATGTATGGTGTGGGCGCGGAGCAGCTCAAGAACATGCCGGTGCGCGCCGTGATCGGCGATGCGATTTACGAGATGAGCAAGCAATACGTCGACGCGGCGCTGAGTGGGCGGCCGGTGCGCTTCGAGCGCCTGGTTGTACGCCACAATGCGCAGCAGTGGGACCGCGTGTCCTACACGCCGGACCTCGATGGTAACGGGGTGGTGCAGGGCTACTTCGTGCTGGTCGACGACATCACCGAACTGAAAGCGACCCAGGTGGTACTGGCGCAAAGCGAAAAACGCATCCGCACGATCGCAGACAACATGCCGGCGCTGATCGACTATATCGATACCGAGCAGCGCTACCGCTTCTGCAACAGCGCCTACCTGCCGATGACGGGCATGTCCCCGGCCAGCATGATCGGGCGCTCCGTGAGCGAGGTATTCGGTCCCGCCATTTATGCCTCGGTCGCGGCCAATATGGCCGAAGCCCTGTGCGGCAAGCGCGTCACCTTCGAGCGCCTGGCCACGGAATTCGGGGCGGGCCGCTACCTGCATTACGACTATATCCCTGACATCGGACCGGACGGCAAGGTCGCCGGTTTCTATTCGATGGTGATGGATATCAGCGAGCGCAAGGCCTCGGAGAACACGCTGCGTTCGCAGGAGCGCTTGCTGCATACGGTCACCGACAACCTGCCGGCGCTGGTCAACTTCATCGACCGCGAAGGCCGCTTCGGCTTCGTCAACCGTCACCACGAGACCTGGTTCGGCCTGCCGCTGGATCAGATCCTGGGCCAGGACGTGGCGGCCTTGCTGGGCGAAACCGACGCCGAGGTCCACCTGCACTCCTTCCGCGAAGCGATGACGGGTCAGACCGTCAAGTTCGAGTTCGCACGCCCGCTGAAGGGCGACGTGCGCCACTACCATGCCACTTATCTGCCGCAGTTCGATGCCGACGGCTCGGTGGCCGGCGTCACCGGCCTGGTCAACGACGTCACCGATGCCAAGCTGGTGGAACAGCAGCTGAACGAACTGGCGCGCTTCGACGCGCTTACCAGGCTGCCCAACCGCACCCAGATCAATGAGCGCATCGGGCGCGCCCAGATCCGCAGCGCGCGCAGCGGCAATGCGATGGCGGTGATGTATCTGGACCTGGACAAGTTCAAGTCGATCAACGACAGCTTCGGCCACAGCGGCGGCGACGCGGTGCTGATCGAATTCGGACGGCGCCTGAATGCCTGCGTGCGCCAGAGCGATACCGTCGGGCGCCTGGCTGGCGACGAATTCGTGATCCTGCTCGAAGGCTTGCAGAACGTGGCCGAATGCGCGGTCGTGGCGCGCAAGATCCTCAAGGCGATGGAGCGGCCTTTCGACATCAATGGCGTCGCGCGCATCGTCACCACCAGTATCGGCGTGGCCACCGCCAGCAGCGGCGCGGCCAGTGCGGAAACCTTGCTCAAGCATGCCGACGATGCCCTGTACCGGGCCAAGGAAACGGGGCGCAACCGCTACGCGATGACGTCCGTAAAGTAGGCCAGCGCTTCAAGCGAGCCGGCGCCCGCGCAGCCTGCGCGCGAAGTTCAGTGCAAGGAGCAGCACACCGGCGGCGCCCCCCACCAGCAAACTGGCGGTCGAAACGCGTGCGATCAGCAAACCGGCGATACCCACACCGACCGCCTGACCCATGAAAAAGCAGGACGCAAAGGCCGATACGGCGGCGCCGCGGCGCTCGGGCGCCATCTGGGTGGCGTTGATCTGCAGGGTGTTGTGCAGCATGTAGAAGCCCAGGCCCGCGCCGAAGCAGGCGGGAAAGGCAAGCCACCACGCAGGCGTGAGGCCGATGGTCGCCAGCGACAGCGCCAGCACCACTCCGCCCCATTGGGCCAGCCCGGGTTCGCGCAAGCGCCTGACCAGCGGCGCCGATGCCAGCGCAAAGGCAAAGCCGCCGAAGCCGAACAGCATCAGGACCGCGCCGGCCAAGGCCAGAGAGACGCCGTGCTCGCGGTGCAGATGACTGGCGATAAAGGCGAACGGCCCGTACAGCATGACACCCTCAAGGAACACGGTCCCCAGCACCAGCCTGGCCCAGGGCAGGGCGCCGATGTGGCGAAACTCGGACAACATATGGCGCACGGCGCTGCCTTCGATGGCGCGCAGTTGCCTGGCATGCGGCGGCAGGCGCCGGTTCAGGCGCAGCAGGCCGGTGCCGACCAGCAGAAAGATCACGGCCACCAGCATGAAGGGCAGACGCCACTGGTGGGCGTCCGCGGCCAATCCTCCCAGCAGGACGCCGGTCGACAGGCCCAGAATCTGGCCGATCATGAAGCGCGCCAGCACCGGCTGGCGTTGATCGTATTCGATCACGTCGCCGATCCAGGCCATCGACAGCGGAATGATGGCGGCGGCCGTGGTGCCGGCCAGGAGGCGCACGGCCAGCAGAGCGCCGAGCGAGCCGGCGCCGGCGCACAGGGCGGCCGTCACCGCGCTGGCCAGGGCGGCCAGGCCGACCACGAAGTATTTACCGTAACGGTCACCCAGCGGGCCGAAACACAGCTGGGCCAGGCCATAGGCGATCGCAAATACGGTGATGACCAGCGAAGCGTCGCCCAGCGACACGGAAAATTCCGACGACAACAGCGGCAGCAAGGGATCGGACACGCGCATGGACACGCCGCTGCCGAAGGCGGCCAGCGACAGCAGGGGAACCGCGCTGGCGGGAAGGGACGAACGGTCCGTCATGGTGAATTGTTTTCTTTTGCAAAGCGAAGATTATCCGCGCAAACGGCAATGTTCGCCGGGCAAGCAGTAAAACGTGGCCGGCACGATAGACCCTGCAAAATCGCGGCGCCGGGATTACACTCGTGTTTTTGAACAGGTGCGGTGGAGAGACCATGTCCTTGAGCGGCGGTTGCTGTTGCGGCGCGGTGCGCTACGAAACCACGGAGCAGGTTTTCAACAAGACCATCTGCCATTGCCCCACGTGCCGGCGCGCCGCCGGTGCGGCCAGTGTGGCCTGGCTCAGTGTTGCGCTGGCCGGCTACAAGGTGACGGCGGGCACGCCGGGGCAGTTCCGCTCCAGCGACGCGGTGATCCGTACCTTCTGCCAGGCCTGCGGCACCCAGCTCACCTACTGGAACAGCGCCGCGCCTGAGGTGATCGATGTGACCATCTGCAGCCTGGATCAGCCGGAGGCGGCGGCCCCGGACGACCACACCTTTACCGCCTACCGCCTCAGCTGGGACCACAGCGCCGACGGCAAACGCGAGTTTACCCACCTGCGTGGCCCGTCATAGCGGCACGCGTTCATTTGCTGTTTCATACTGGAGGAGCGTCATGGAAATGGAGAAAGCGACCGAGGAACACCGCTGGCTGAGGCAGCTGGTCGGCGAATGGACTTGTGAGATGGAAATGAGGATGGGACCGGACAAGCCGCCGGAAGTCGTCAGGGGCCGCGACCGGGTGCGCGCCATCGGCGACTTCTGGATTGTGTCCGAGGGTGAGCACGATGTTCCCGGCGGCGAGGGCAGCGGTAATGGAAACGAGACACAGATGCTGATGACGCTGGGATACGATCCCAAGCACGGTGGTTTCTGCGGCACCTTCGTGCACGCCATGTCGAGCTATCTATGGCATTACAAGGGCAAGCTCGACAGCGAACGCAATGCCCTGGTGCTGGAGTCGGAGGGACCGTCGATGCAGGGCGACGAGGGATTGCTGCGCTACCGCGACACCATGACCATCATCAGCGAGCAGGAACGCACATTCAGTTCGCAATGGCAGGGGACGGACGGTAACTGGAACCACTTTATGCTGATGCGCTTTCGCCGGGCCTAGACCGCCGCGCGGCCGCGCCGCAGCGGGATCTGTCAGTGCAGGGCGACGCGCTGGCTGCGCATGGCCTGGGCCGCGCTGTCGAGCAGGCGCAGGTTCTGGCGCGCTGCCTTCAGGGTGGCGACGTCGCGCGAAAGCGGACCGCTGGCGGACATGGGTTTGACCACCGGCAGTGCGCGCCGGGCAATGCGCGGCACGGTATAGCGCTCGGCGGCATCGGCCATGAAGGTGGGCGGCTCGCCGCTTGGCGGCACCGCGGTCGGCTCATTGCTGCCGGCAAATACCACATCCGTCTGAGCATCGGCGGGGCAGGCGGCGTCGGTCAGGGTAACCTTGCCGTCGCGGTCGACGCATTTGACGATCTCGGTTCCTGCCGACACTGCGGACGTTGCCAGCATGCCAGCCAGAATGATGGTGCGGTAAATGGACGTGCGTTTCATGACTTGCTCCTCGTGTTCGATGAAGGCCATTCTCCCCAGTTGAAAGGAACTTATCTGTTCGTTAGCACACGCTGTTGTTTTGTCTACGTTCCGCCCGGCTTGCATGCGCCCTGCATCCTCACGCGACTGTTTTTTACTGTTGTGTCCGGTGTTGGCGGAAAACAGTACACTTGCTAAGATGCGTGGCAAGCAAGGCCACCGACTCATGAACCACACATTGCCCGCATGCGAATACGCGCTTACCTGTTCCTGATGGCCGCCGGCATCCTGGTGCCGGTGATCGTATTTTCAGGACTGGCCCTGAACATGCTGCAAAATGCCGAGCGCGAGGCGGCCTTGCGCGGCCTGACCGAGCGCGCCAACAGCATGGCGCTGCTGGTGGACCGCGAACTGTTCAGTGTGGACGCGGCCTTGCGCGTCCTTGCCAACTCGCCCTCGCTGGCGGCAGGCGACCTGCCCGCCTTCTACGAACAGGCCAGGAGCGCCAACCGCGGCAGCACCGGCTGGACCCTGCTGCTCGATGCCGAAGGTCAGCAGCTCATCAATACGATCTTGCCTTACGGCAGTCCTATGCCCAGGCCGGTGGCCAGGGCCAGGGTCCAGCACGTCATCGCCACGCAGAAGACCTTTGTTTCCGACGTGATTCCGGGGCCGGTCACGCGGCGCCTGGTCAGCACCGTTAATGTGCCGGTGCCAATCGAGGGCGGCAAACGCTATGTGCTGGCACTGGCGTTTTCCACCGATCATTTCAAGCAATTGATCGCCAGTGCGGAAATCCCGACCGGTGGGGTGGTCGCCATCATCGACGGCCAGGGCCGTTTCGTGGCACGGAATGTCAGTGCGGAAGAACTGGTCGGCAAGCCAGCGCGCCCGGAACTGGTTGCCGCGGCGGCCGCGCAAAAGAGTGGACGGATCCGTCATCACACCCTCGAAAACGTCGACGTCTACGACCAGTTCACCCATTCCTCGTTGTCGGGCTGGACGGTGGCGGTGGCGGCGCCGGTCGAGCTGATCGAACGGCCCGCGCGTCCCGCTTCGCTGGTGGCGGCGATGGGCTTGTTCGCTGCCATCGTCCTGGCCGGCGCGCTGGCGATCTTTTTCGGGCGGCTGCACGTCAACTCGATTGCGCGCGCCGTCAAGGCGGCCAACGACCTGGGCCAGGGGATCGCGCCGGACGCCGGCCACTCGCGCGTGCTGGAAGTCAATGCGCTGCATACCTCGCTGCACGCCGCCGGGGAACAGATGCGCCAGGCACAGGCTTACCGCCGCCATGCCGAGGCCGAGCGCCAGGCCTTGCTGGAAGCCGAACAGAAGGCACGCCAGTCGGCGGAAGCGCAGAATGCCGCCAAGGACCAGTTCCTGGCGATGCTGGGCCATGAATTGCGCAACCCGCTGGCACCCATCAGCACGGCGGCGCAATTGCTGCGCCTGCAGCCGACCGATCCGAACCGGGTGCGCTACGCCAGCGACGTGATTTCGCGCCAGGTCGACCATATGAACAGTCTGCTGGGCGACATGCTCGACGTCTCGCGCGTCACGCGCGGCCTGGTGTCGCTGAGCGTGGAGGATCTGGATCTGAAGGCGGTGATCGAGCGCGCCATCGAACAGACCCATGCCCAGATCGAGGTCAAGCACCACCAGCTCGCGCTGGACTTGCCGCCGGCTGGGCTTACCGTACGGGGCGACAAGACCCGCCTGATCCAGATTTTCGCCAACCTGATCAACAACGCGGCCAAGTACACGCCGCCCTATGGCCGCATCGACGTCTCGGCTGGCATCGAAGGCCAGCAAGTGGTGGTGCGCGTGAGCGATAACGGCGAAGGCCTGTCGCCCGACCTGTTGCCGCGCATCTTCGATCTGTTTTCACAGGGTGATCGCAAGCCCGACCGTTCCCAGGGCGGACTCGGCCTGGGTCTGGCGCTGGTGCGCAGCCTGGTGCAACTGCACGGGGGCATGGTCCTGGCCAGCAGCGCCGGCCCCGGCATGGGCAGCACCTTTTCGGTCTGCCTGCCGTATGACGCGGCCCTGGCGCAGACCGGTGCGGCTGTGCCAGCGTCCGAACCCTGCGCCGCCGGCGCGCTCAAGGTGATGATTGTCGATGACAATATCGACGGCGCAATCAGCCTGTCCCTGTTCCTGAAGGAAGCGGGCCAGCATCGCGTCTGCACCTATTACGACGCCAGCGCGGCACTGGAATGGGCAGCCTTTGAATTGCCGGACGTGTTCATCCTGGATATCGGACTGCCCGATATCACAGGTTACGAACTGGCACGCCGCCTGCGTGCCATGCCCGCCTTTGGCGGGTCGCTGTTCATTGCCCTGACCGGTTACGGCCAGCCCCAGGACAAGCAACGCGCGCGCGACGCCGGCTTCGACCATCACGTGGCCAAGCCGGCCGATCCCCAGCACATCCTCAAGCTGCTGGAAACGGTGACGCCGCGCGGCAGCCAGACTGGCGCGCCCGACCCGGTGGCGTAAGCGATACAGACTGCGCCCGGCCTGCCAATTTGCTACCATGTCGGGATTCTCCTCCCAGGTCTTCATACCATGCCAAAAAACAAGCGCCCCGTTCCCCGCAAATCCCATCCCCCGGTGCAGGAGGACGACGACGTGCTGGCCCAGGCGCTGGCCGATCTGGCGCTCGCCGTCGCTGAAGGCGAGGGCGATGAAGACGGGGACCAGGCAGGCGCGGGCAGCGCGGCCGATGTCGCCGCCTTGCAGGCCAAGGACGTCGAGCTGACCAGGCTGATCCGCAACAGCCTGCGCAAGAAGAACGATGAGGTCTTGTACGGCGCCATCGAACGGGCCCGTTACGATGACGTGGGCGCGTATCAACTGCTGCGTTCGCGCATTGAAGAAGCCGCCGGTTCGGTGCTGATCCGGCGTGAAGGCGCGCCGGCCCAGGAAATCGACGCCTTTGCGCTGCCGATTTTTGTGCACAGCACCGGCGGCTTGCGCCAGGCGGAGGATTTTGCCGATGGCGACGCCTTCGATCAGCTGGTCGCCAGCTTCCAGGCCGCCGGGCTGGAAAGCCCGTCCGCCAGGGTGGTCCTGATCAGCCACGGCTACGACCTCGAGGAAATCGACCGCATCACCTACAGCCACCTGCAGGAAATGGTGCGCGACGCGGCCGGCAGCATGACCGAAAAGAAGCTGGTGGCGCGGCCCGCGCTGGAGCGCAGCCTGTCCGGCTGGGCCGAGAGCGCCTTCGGCCCCGACGATGCGGTCGTGGAATTGCGCTTCCTTCTCGGTTTCGCGCTCAAGGCGCAGGACGATCCCTTCTACCAGGTACCGGAGGATGAAGCGGCGGTCGATACCTATTTCGAACAGCGCATGCAACGCTACCGCGACTGGACGGTACAGGTGACGCCCCTGGTCAAGCGCTGCCTGACGGCCGACCCGGCGTCGATCGAATTGCACTTCCTCTACCAGGACCTGTTCTTCGGCGCCAAGGAGCAGGGGGTGGCCGAAATGGACACCCTGAAACTGATGTCAGACATCTCGGAGGCCTTGCAGCGCGGCGGCGCCAATGCTGCCGACGTGCATGCGGTGGCCGGCCCGGCCGCGCTGGAAGATGAGCTGGTCCTGCGCGTGAACCTGTTCGGCGTGGCCGGCAATTTGCTGGCCTCCATCGACAAGCCGCTGGATGTGGCCGCCGACCTGGAAAGCGAAGTGGACGATGTCTGCGACGCCTTGAGCACAGTGGGAGTGCAGGCGATCTCGGTCTGCCTGCGCTTCGATGCGGACGGCCAGGCTATTGAGGCGCAGCCCTGGACAGTGCCCGGCTAAAGCTTGGCGTTGGCCAGGAATGCCCAGGCCACGGAAATGACCACAATGCCGGTCAGGGTGACGCAGGACCAGGTGAAGAACCAGGCTGACAGGAAAGTGGCCTGCAGGGCGCGCTCGAACAGCAGGCCGAGGCCGAAATCGAAAAAAGTTAGGAAGGACCAGCGCCGCAGGTAGGTGGGGAAATACATGCACATGCGGCGGTTGTGCTGGAGCGCGGCGTGGCGTTCATACAGGTTGCGCGCCGCACTGATGTCGCGGAACAGCCAGTCGAAGAACATGAAGCGGTAGAGCAGGGTGGCGAAGGGCAACTCGGGCAGCGCAGCTCCTTCCTTGCTTGGCGGCGATGGAGGCCGGGATGGCGGCGGGGATGCGGGTGGATAAGCCATGGGCTGACCTCTGGTGGAAATGGGTACGCAATCGTGCCTTCCAATATATACCCATCTCAAACGGCGCGTATTGCTCGCGCGCATCAGAAACCGTTGTCAGGTGCCGTCACGGTGTCAGCGGCCGCGGCTTTCCCACCCAGTAGCCCTGGGCGTAGTCGACGCCGATGTTCTTCAGATTTGCCAGGATGGCGGAGTCGCTCACGTATTCGGCGATGGTCTGGCGCCCCATCATGTGGCTGATGTCGTTGGTGAAGCGCACCATCTCGAAATCCACCTCGCTCGAGGACATCATCTGGATAAAGGAGCCGTCAATCTTGATGTAGTCCACTGGCAACTGCTTAAGGTAAGAGAAGGAGGTCATGCCGGTCCCAAAATCATCGAGCGAAAAGCGGCAGCCGCGCGCGGCCAGCGCCTCAATGAAGGCGATGGTGTTCTGCATGTCGGCGATGGCGCCGTTTTCGGTGATCTCGAAGCACAGCTTGTTGGCCGGCACCGTGGACGCATCGATCAGGTCGGCGGCGTATTTGTGGAAATTGGGGTCGCCCAGGGAGCGCCGCGACAGATTGATGCTGCACATTTCGAGTTCGTCGGTGTGCTGCTGGTCGCTGGCGAGCCAGCTCAGGGTACGTTGCAGCACCCAGCGGTCGATTTTGAGGATGACGTCGTAGCGTTCGGCCGCAGGCAAGAAGACCCCGGGGCCGATTGCGCCGGCGCGGCCGTTGCGCAGGCGCAGCAGGATTTCGTAGTGCTTGGGGCTGTCGCTGTTGGTCAGAGACACGATCGGCTGGGAATACAGCTGCAGCTGCTCGTTTTGAAATGCATGATTGAGCCGGGTGACCCAGTGCATATCGCTGCGGCGCTGGGCAAAATCGAGGTCGCCCTGGTAATGCACGTAAACACGGTTGCGGCCGCGGTCCTTGGCGATATAGCAGGCATGGTCGGCACGCCGCATCGCGTCTTCCACACCGGGGGTCGCGTGGTCGATCAGGGTGACGCCGATGCTCACGCCCAGCTGGAACAGCCGGCCCTTGCAGGCGTAGCGGAAAGTGCGGGTCGCTTCCAGGATCTTGTGGGCCACGGCCAGCGCCTCGTCCAGGTCGCAATGTTCGACGATCAGGGCGAACTCGTCGCCGCCGATGCGGGCCAGGGTGTCGCGTTCGCGTACATGGTCGCAATACTGGCGCGCCAGCATCTTGAGCAGGTCATCGCCGGCGGAATGGCCGCAGGTATCGTTGACGATCTTGAACTGGTCCAGGTCCATGTACAGCAGGGCCGATACGGCGCCGCCCGGCTGGCTGGCACGCTCGATGGCGCGCTGCAGGCGCGCCTCGAACTCGCGCCGGTTGATCAGGCCGGTCAAGGCATCGTGGCTCGCTTCGAAACCCAGGCGGCGCAGCAAACGCTTGGATTCCGTGACGTCGTGAAAGATCAGCACCTCGCCGATCAGTTCGCCATCGTCGAGACGCACCGGCGCCACCGCGTTCTCGACCGAATGGCGGGCGCCGTCTTCGGCAATCAGGGTGGCATGGGGCAGGTTGGCAATGACTTTGCGTTCCTGCAGGCAGCGCTCGGTGGCCTCCAGGATGCGCTCGCCGGCCGCCTCTTCGTCGAAATGCAGGACTTCGCGGAAAGAATGGCCGCGCGCCTGCTCCTGGCTTAGGCCGGTCAGGCGCTCCGCAGCCGGATTCATGGAGGTGATGGCGCCGTGCCTGTCGGCCGTGACCACCCCGTCGGTGATCGCCGCCAGGGTGACCAGGGCACGTTCCTTCTCGGTCGCCGCGCTCAGCTCGGCGTCCTTGAGGTTGCTGACGTCGTGCAGGACCGCCACCGCGATGCGCGCCACGCCGTCGCTGTCGACGATCGCTGCGGTAGTCACGGCCAGGTGCAGGTGGCTGCCGTCGGCGCGTTCATAGACCAGTTCCTGGGTGCGCGCGGATGCCTGGTCGCGCACGGTCGCCGTCAGCGGAAGTTCATCCGAAGACAGACGTTCGCCACTTGCATTGACGAAATGGTAACGGCCATATTCCTGGACGCTGTCGATGTCGTCCAGGCCGCGCCCCAGCATGTCGGCTGCGGCGCGGTTCTGGTAGGTCAGCTTGCCGGAGGGCGACTCCGCCAGCATAATGCCCGATGGCATTTGTTCCAGGATATTGGCGAAGCGGGCGCGTTCCTGTTCGAGTTCCTCGTAGAGGCGGCGCTTTTCTTCCTCGCTGCGCTTGATGGTGTCGATGGCAACACAGGCGCCAAGAAACACCAGGGGTGACTCGATATGTTCGCGGTGCCAGTTCGCGCGCAGGAAAAACCAGATATAACCATCGTCCTGCTTGAGGAAGCGCAGCTCGGTTTCGATGGGCGCGGTCTCCGGATGCGCGCGCGCGGTTTCGAGCTGTTGGCGAAACGCGGCCCGGTCGTCGCGGTGTACGAAACCGAGCCAGGAATCCAAGTCCAGCACGCGCTCGTCGCCCTGGTAATTGAGCAAGTGCAGCAAGTGCTTGGATACGGTGATGTCGCCCTGGACCACATCCCATTTCCAGATGCCGGCTTCGGCGGCTTCCAGGATGAGGTCGATCTGTTCCTTTTCTTTCTCGCAGGCCTCCAGCAGCTTGTGCCGGGTCAGGTCCATGGTAATCTTGGAAAAACCCAGCAACTCCCGGTCCTCGCCGCGCAGGGCGGTAATCGCGATGTGGGCCCAGAACAAGCTGCCGTCCTTGCGCTTGCGCCAGGCTTCTTCACTGTAGAAACCGTCCTTGGCCGCCGAGTTCAGATTGTGCTGGGGAGCCCCGGCGTCGCGCGCCGGATCGGGATAGAGCAGGCCGAGAAAACTGCCGATCGCCTCGTCCGCGGTATAGCCCTTCATGTCCTGCGCACCTTGATTCCAGACGGTGATGATGCCGTTGGGATCCATCAGGAAGACCGCCACATCGCGGATACCGACCACCATCAGGCGATACAGCTCGGCGGCTTCATGCTGGGGAAGTGCTGAAGCGAGGAAACGATGGGGCATACGCGAAGTCCATCCTTGCGAAGCTGCAAAAACGGTTTGATAAGCGCCGCCGCTTGAAGTTCCCTCCGCGAGAGAGAATGTTCAGCCGTGCACAATTGACTTTCTGTCACGTTCCCCCTACATTGCAGGGTTGACGCTTGGCGACCGCGGAAGGCGCGAGCAGGGACAGCCGATGGCTAACAAGAAACGGGTCAACATTCTCCTGGTAGATGATCAGCGCGCCAATCTGACGGTGCTGGAAACCATATTGTCCGAGCTGGACGAGGTGCTGGTGCCGGTGCAGTCCGGCGAACAGGCCTTGCGCCAACTGCTCGACCAGGAGTTTGCCGTGGTGCTGATGGACGTGCAGATGCCGACCATGAGCGGCTTCGAAACGGCCGAGCTGATCCGCAGTCACCCGCGTTCGCGCCTGGTACCCATCATCTTCCTGACGGCCGCCACCGATGACAATTTCCCGATGGAGAAGGCGTATGCCCTCGGTGCCGTCGATTACCTGACCAAGCCGCTCAATCCCGTGATCCTGCGCTCCAAGGTCGCGGTGTTCATCGACCTGTTCCGCACCCGCGCCGAGATTGCGCGCCACACCCAGGCCACCCACCTGGCCGCGCTCAAGACGCGCGACGAACGCATCCGCCTGATCCTCGACAATACGCGCGATTACGCCTTTATCGGCACCGACAGCGACGGCATCGTCACCGAATGGGAGGGCGGGGCGGAAAACATCACCGGCTGGTGGGCCGACAGCGCCTGCGGCAAGCCCAGCGCCATCCTCTACACGCCGGAGGACCGCGCGGCCGGCAAGCCGCAGGAAGAAATGCAGCGCGCGCGCGACACCGGGCGCGCCGAGGACAAGCGCTGGCACGTGCGGCGCGACGGCACCCGTTTCTTTGCCGACGGTGTGACGGTCCCCCTGCGCGACGATGAAGACCGCCTGCGCGGCTACGCCAAGATCTTCCGCGACGCCACCGCCGAACGGCTGGCCGCCGAACAGCTCGAGCAGTCCGAAATGCAGCTGGGCGAATCGCTGCAGCGCTACCAGCGCGCCGAAGCGGGCCTGCGCCGGCTGGCGGCGGTGGCGGCTCAGTCTTCCGACTTCATCGGCATCTCGAGTCCGGATGCGCGCTATATCTACCTCAATCCGGCCGGGCGGCGCATGGCCGGCCTGCCGCTCGACGCCCCGATCGGCGACTACGGCATCGTCGATTTCTTCACCCCCGAAAGCCGTGATTTTTTCGAACGCGCGGTACGCCCGACCCTGAGCGGCGCCGGCGCGCAGTGGGAAGGCGAATTGCGCATGGCGCGTTTCGACAGCGGCGCCGTGCTCCCGGTGTACTACAAGGCCTTCGCGGTGTGCGACGAAAAGGGGCAGGACATCGGCCTGGCCACCATCACGCGCGACATCACGGCGCAAAAGCAGGCAGAGGACGAATTGCGCCGCATCGCGGCCGATCTGTCCGAGGCCGACCGGCGCAAGTCGGAATTTCTGGCCACTCTGGCGCACGAATTACGCAATCCGCTGGCGCCGATCCGCACCGGCCTGGACCTGATCCGCATCTCCGGACACGACCCGGCCGCGCTGGCGCGCGTGGCCGACATGATGGACCGCCAGCTGGGCCACCTGATCCACCTGGTAAACGACCTGCTCGACGTGGCGCGCATCACGCGCGGCAAAATCGAACTCAAACGCGAGCACAGCGACGCGGCGACGGTGGTCGCCATGGCCGTCGAGACCAGCACCTCCGCGCTCGAAGCCGGGCGCCATCAGCTCACCGTCAAGGTCGACCCGGCCGCCATGCCGCTCGATGTCGACGTGACCCGCATTGTGCAGGTACTGAGCAACCTGCTCAACAACGCCGCCAAGTACACGCCGCCGGGCGGGCAGATTGACCTGTCGGCCTGGCGCGAGGGCCAGGAGGCGGTGCTGGAAGTGAGCGACAGCGGCGTCGGCATATCGGCCATCGACATGGATACCCTGTTCGACATGTTCACCCAGGTCGGGCGCAGCCTGGAACGCTCCCAGGGCGGCCTTGGCATCGGCCTGTCGCTGGTACGGCGCCTGGTCGAACTGCACGGCGGCACCGTCAGCGCCGCCAGCGCGGGGCGCGACCAGGGCAGCACCTTCAGCGTGCGCCTGCCGCTCCGGGCCGATGCCGAGTCCACTCCCGAGGAGTCGAACAGGCCGTCGCCGGCGCCGGCCGCACTGCGCATCCTGGTGGTCGACGACAACGTCGACGCCGCCGAGAGCCTGGCAGCCTTGCTCGAGATGCTGGGCCACAGTACCCGGGTGGCCCTGAACGGCAAGCAGGGACTGGCAGCGGCCCAGGCATTCGCGCCACAATTGGCTTTTCTCGATATCGGCCTGCCCGACATGAGCGGGCATGACCTGGCGCGCGCCATCCGCGCCGACGCGGCGCTGGCGCCGATGATGCTCGTGGCCCTGACCGGATGGGGCGCGCGCGATGACATCGACCAATCCACCGCGGCCGGCTTCGACCGCCACCTGACCAAGCCGGTCGACTTTGCGATGCTCGATTCGGTGTTCGGCGACGTCGCCAGGAACCTGGCATGAGCGCGCCGCAAACCGTGTCCTGCGGGACCCTGGTGCTCGATCCCGCGGGCCGGCTGCTGTTATGCCACGTGACCAATACCGCCCATTGGGACATCCCCAAGGGCATGCAGGATCCCGGCGAAACCACCCTGGAGGCGGCCGTGCGTGAACTGCGCGAGGAAGCCGGCATCGCGTTCGACCTGGCGCGTTTCGAGGACCTGGGCGGCTTTGTCTACCGGCGCGACAAGCGCCTGCACCTGTACCGCGTGCGCGTGGGCCAGAACCCGCCGCAAGAACTGGCCAGCCTCGGACACCTGCACTGCACCAGCTTTTTTCCCCATCCCGTGACGGGCAAACCAACCCCTGAGGCGGACGGCTACCGCTGGGCCGGGCGCGATGAAGTGGCGGCGCTGTGCTGGCCGCGTATGGGCAAACTCCTGCTGACGCTTATTTAGCCAAGAGGCTGCGCCACGCGGAGCGATTAGCCAGCGTCAAGGCGAGTGCCGCCACGATCAAGGCCGTGGCGACGCCAAAGGCCAATCGCAGGCCACCGAAGGCATACACGCTGCCCATGAGCGAGGCGCCGCTGATCAGTCCCAGGTTGCGCGCCAGGTTGAGCAGGCCCGACACCAGGCCGCGCCGGGCCGGCGCCACGCCTTTCATGACCGCGGCATTGTTGGCCGCCTGGAACAGCGCATAGCCTGCGGTGATCAGGGCCAGCACAGCCACGTAGCCCGCCAGGCCCAGAGACGGCACCGCCAGCGCCATCGAGGCGCAGCCGCCGGCCATCAGGACCAGTCCTGCCCGGATCGCACGCGGCGCGCCGATCTGGTCGCTGATGCACCCTGCCGGCACCCCGCCCAGGGCCGCCACCAGCGGTCCGGCCGACATCGCCAGGCCGGTCCGCAACGGCCCCGCTCCCAGCACGGTACCCAGGTAGAAGGGGCCGATCACCAGCGTCGCCATGATCACCGTCGCCACCAGCACGTTCATTGCCAGTGCACGGCCCAGGCCGGCGTCCGCCAGCATCTCCAGCCGGATCAGCGGCGCCCGCGCCGCCGATTCGGCCACTGCGAACAGCACCGCGCAAGCGGCGGCGAGCAGCAGCAGGGTGCCGCCATGCACGGCGCCGCTGCTCATCGCCAGCGCATACAAGGTCAGCGTGGCGGCCAGCAGCAAGGTGCCGCCGGCGTCCAGGCCGGACCAGCTCAGGCGGTCCCGCTCTGTATCGGCCGGGAGAAAGCGCGCGGCGAGCGCCAGTGCGGCCACGCCGCCGGCCGCGCCGGCATAAAACAGGGCAGGCCAGCCTGACCAGGCGAGCAGGGCGCCGCCGAGCGTGGGTCCAAGCGCGGTGCCGGCGGCCGAGGTGGCGCCGAGCATGCCCATGACGCTGCCGCCGCGCTCCGCGGCCTGTTCGGCCGCCAGCGCCAGAGTCAAGGCCATCATGAGCGCCGCGCCGGCGCCCTGCAGCGCGCGCGCCGCGATCAGCCAGCCCAGGCCGGGCGCCAGTGCACACGCCAGGGACGCGCTGGTGTAGAGAACAATCCCGGCGAGCAGGCTGCGGCGCCGTCCCAGCAGATCGCCCAGGCGGCCGGCGCCGACCACCAGCGCGGTACCCGACAGCAGATAGGCGAGGATGATCCACTGCACCTGGCCGGGTGTGGCGTGAAAGGTTTTCGCGAACACCGGCAGGCCGACGTTGGCGATGCTGGTGCCTAACGAAGCAAGCAGAGAACACAGGGCCAGGCCTGCCAGTGCGGCGCGCTTGGCGGTGTTCATCGCAGCAGCCAGGCGGTTTCGGTGGCGGCCACCTTGCCCTTGAGGCCACCGGCGACATCGGCCTTGCCCAGCAGGGTCAGGCGGTAGTGCAGTTCATAGTAGTCGCTCAGCTGCGCCTGGCCGACCGAAAACGGCGGCCCGTCCATCAGCGCCTGCGCGTACTCGAAACAGATCAACAGTTGCGGCGCACCAGAGGTGATCCGCAACAGATGGCCGGCGTAGCTTGCCCGCACATCGGCCGGCATCGCGACCAGCGCGGCGCGGTCGTAGATGGCATCGACCGGTTCCAGGGTGGGCCCGTCCAGGTCGAAGATGTCGCCGGCGTAGATGTCGATGTCCGCTGCGCTGTAGTGCCGCAGACGACCGGCGTCGCGGATGCGCGGCACCAGTCCCAACTGCGCGAACAGCTGCTCTACCGCGAGAGCGCTCAATTCGGCGCCGGCGATTCTGAATCCCTGGCGCAGCAGGTAGCCGATGTCGCCGGTCTTGCCGCACAGGGGCAGGAAAATGCGCGCGCCGGGCTGAAGATCCAGGCGGCCGAGATGGCGCGCCAGCAGGGCATTGCCGTCTTTTTCATGAAAACCGATGTCCCCGTTTTCCCATTTGCGCTGCCAGAATGCCGTATCCATTGTTGCCTCCTTGTCGTCGATGGAAGCAGTGTAGGGCCGCAAACGACATGGCGGAAGACGCGCTGTCTGCATTGTATTCGTGCGCCAGACGCCACATCCTGTCCAATTTTGGGTTATCGTTCAGGCTATGCCGATACCTGACCTGAACCTGCTGTTCACGCTCGACGTCCTGCTCGACGAAGGCAGCGTGGCGCGTGCCGCGCGGCGACTGCATCTGAGTCCCTCGGCCATGAGCCGTGCGCTGGCGCGTCTGCGTGAAGCCACCGGCGACCCTTTGCTGGTGCGGGCCGGGCGTGCCCTGGTGCCGACGCCGCGCGCGCTCGAACTGCGCGAGCGGGTTGGCCAGCTGGTGCAGGAGGGCGCGGCCATGCTGCGGCCCGCCGAAGGGCTGGACCTGGCGCGCCTCGTACGCACCTTCACGATACGGTCCAGTGAAGGCTTCGTCGAGAACTTCGGCGCGGCGCTGGTGGCGCGCGTGGCCGAACAGGCACCGGGGGTCAGGCTGCGATTCATCCAGAAAGCCGGCAGGGACAGCGCGCCGCTGCGCGACGGCGCAGCCGATCTGGAGACCGGCGTCGTGGGCAAGGATACCGGACCCGAGGTGCGCACCCAGGCGCTGTTTCGCGACCGCTTCATCGGCGTGGTGCGCGCCGGCCATCCGCTCTGCAAAGGGAAAATCAGTCTGGCGCGCTATGGCGCCGCCAGGCATGTGCGGGTGGCGCGCGCGGACGTGGAAAGCGGTCCGGTGGACGAGGCACTGGCGGCGGCGGGAATGGCGCGCGACGTGGTCACGACGGTGGGTGGCTATGGCGGCGCCTTGGCGCTGGCACGGGCCACGGACTTGATTGCCAGCGTCCCCGAACGGCACACCGGCGTCATGCGCGAAGGGATGCACAGTTTTGCGCTGCCGTTCGCCACGCCGGACATCCCCCTGGCCATGCTCTGGCATCCGAGGCTGGACGCCGACCTGGGCCACCGCTGGCTGCGCGCGCAGCTACGCGAACTATGCGCGCCGCTGCGCTGAAGCGCTTACCTGGCGGTGCCCAGCGACTCGGCGTGTGCGCGCAGCAGGTCGGCGACCGCGTCCAGGCTGACCGGCTTGGTCAGGTGCAGGTCGAACCCCGCCTCATGCGTGCGGCTGCGGTCGTCCACGCCGCCCCATCCCGTCAGGGCCACCAGCAGCACGCCATGGAAGCGCCCGTCCAGGCGGATGGCACGCGCCAGTTCGTAGCCGTTCATGCCCGGCATGCCAATATCGAGGAACATGACGTGAGGTGCAAACGGCGGGGCCAGGGAAAGCGCCTGCTCGCCGTTGTTGGCGATCGCGGTGCTGTGGCCGATCAGTTCGAGCAGCTCGGCGAGCGTGGCGGCCGCGTCATGATTGTCGTCGACCACCATGACGCGCAGGCCGGGACCCGCTCCATCCGCTGCTGGCGTGCTCGCTGCATCCAGCGCTGCGGCGCCAGTACCGTCCTCGGCCAAGGGCAGGCGCACAGTGAACACGCTGCCCAGACCCGGCCCGGCGCTGGCGGCACTGGCGCTGCCGCCGTGCAGTTCGACCAGGCTGCGTACCAGCGACAGGCCGATCCCCAGGCCGCCGCGCGTGCGGTGCCGCTCGCGCCCGACCTGGGTGAACAGATCGAAGACCGCATCCAGTGAGCCGCTGTCGATGCCGATGCCGTCGTCGCTTACCTCGATCACGAGGGTCCCGTTCTGGGCCCTGGCCGCCAGCGTGATGTTGCCGCCGCGCGGAGTGTACTTGGCGGCGTTGTTCAGCAGGTTGCTGACCACTTGCCGGATCCGCGTCGGGTCGGCATGCAGCGACAGCGCCTGCGCGGGCAGATCCAGGTGCAGACGGTGCTGTTCGGCCTCGATCAGCGGCATGCTGGTCTCGAGGGCGACTTCCAGCACCTGGCGCACGTCGATGGTCTCGCGCTTGAGGTCGACCTGGCCGCGCGTGATGCGGGCCACGTCGAGCAGGTCATCCACCAGCGCCACCATGTGATTGAGCTGGCGGTCCATGATGTCCTGCACGCGCGCCGTCGTGGCGGCGTCGCCCGCCGCCATGCGCATGACCTGCAGGCCGCTGCGGATCGGGGCCAGCGGGTTGCGCAGTTCATGGGCAAGGGTGGCCAAAAATTCGGTCTTGCGGCGGTCGGCCTCGGACAGGTCGGCCGCCAGGCGGCGCAGCTCGGCGTCGGCGGCCACGCGCTCGCTGATATCCGAAAACAGCACGGCGACGCGGCGGCTGCCAGGTCCGCCGACGCGGGCGGCGTACACGTCGTACCAGCGGCCCAGCGCCTTGGCTTCGTCGACAAAGCGCACAGGCTCGCCAGTCTGGGCCACCCGGCCATAGGTCGTAAACCAGTGGGCGTCGTGCCCGGGCACCATCTCGCGGATGGTTTTCCCGGCCGCGTCGGCCAGGCCCGTGTGCTTGACGAAGGCACGGTTCATTTCGAGAAAGCGGTAGTCGTAGGGCAGGTCGTCCTGGTCGAACAGGACCTCGATGATGCAGACGCCGTCATCGACCGACTCGAACAGGGTGCGGTAGCGTTCTTCGCTGGAGCGCGCCAGTTCCTCGGCGCGCGTGCGGCGGGTAACGTCGATGACGACCCCGCGCATTGTGGTCGCGCTGGCGCCATCGCGCACGATGTGGCCGCGCGCGATCACATTGCGGTATTGGCCGTCGGCGTGGCGCACCCGGTATTCGACGTCATACGGTTCGCCCGACGCGATGGCCTCGCCGATGCGGCGCTCCACGCGCGCACGGTCGTCCGGATGCAGCGCCGCCAGGAACGCATCCACAGGCGCGTTGACGGCATCGTCGGCGGGTATGTTGAACATGCGCGCCATGGGCCCGTCGGCATGGACCATCCCACTGTCCAGGTCCCAGGTCCAGGTGGCGAGTTCCGCCGCGGCCAGGGTGGCCTTGAGCTGCGCCCGGGTATCGGCCAGGGCCGATTCGCTGCGCTTGCGCTCGCAGGCTGTGCGGTGCACATCCAGGAAGAAGCCGATCTTGGCCTTGAGCGCCACCGGCAACAGGGGCGCCGGCAGGACATCGAGTGCGCCAGCTTCATAGGCCTGGCCGGCAGGGAATTGGCTGTCGAGCGCAGGCGCCAGCACGATGACCGGCGTGGGGACGGCACCGCCAGCGGCATGGATGCGCGCCACCAGTGTGACGGCATCGGCGAATTTCTCGGCAATATCGGCCATTACCAGCACCAGGGCGAATTCGCCGCTGGCGGCCAGGGCGGGTGCTTCCGCGCTCGCGGCCCGGCGCAGGCTGTGCCCCAGCGCGCCCACCGCCTGCTGAAGAATCGGATGGGGAGCGTGCGCATCGTCGACCAGCAGGACGCTGACGTTCGGAAGCGATGTCACGCGCGCTTCCGAACGTCAGCGTGATTAGTCCGTACGGAAACGCTTACTTGGGTCATTGCCGACTCTGCTGGTGACTTTATTGAAGCCAACAATGTAGGGTCTGCGCCGTTGAATGTCAATTGAACATCGGTATTGACGCCTTGGCGCGCCTTTCAGATGGGTGGCGGCAGTTTGTTCTCCAGTGATTCAGGTGGCGGCGGCGCCGTGTCACCGGAGCCGCCGCTGCCCTGGAGCGCATCGGGCAGACTGGCGCCGGGCGCGGGATCGGGCGGCAGGGAACCGACGCGCCGCACGGTATCGGATTGCTGGTCTAGGCTGACCTCTTCGGCCACGGCATAGCGTGCGTCCTGCTCATCCCCGGCCGGGAGCAGGGATTCGGAACGCACGGGCTGGCCGGGTGTGCTACCAGGGGTGCCACCAGGGGTGCCACCGGTTGCGGCGGGAACGTCCTGGGCGGGATCAGGGTTGTTGGCGGTCATGGGCATGCTCCAAAAACGCAGTTGACCGATGTTTGACCGCCGTGCCGCGCCGAGGTTCACCCGCTTATTTTGTCCTGCGCCTGCCCGCCAGGTTCTTCTCCACGATCGCCCACAGGATCAGGCTGTATGCGAGCAGGCGCAGCAGGAAGTGGAAGGGCGTGTCTTCGCTGGCCAGGATGTCGATGCTGCTGTAGAAGCGGTGTCCGCCTTCGATCAGGAAGGACAGGGCGAAGTACAGGAAGAAACGGTCGCCGCTGCTGCGCCAGAAACGCAGGAAGAATAAAGCGATGACGATCGATCCCATGGCGACCGCGCCGGCCAGTAGCTGGTTCATGTGTGCCTCATTCCTTTTCGTAGATCAGGCCGTACAGCAGGAGCGCCACGGCCACCAGCGCACTGGCCAGGCGCAGGGGAAGCAGATCGATATCGGGCAAGACAGTCTTGTCTAGCAGCAGGATGACGTTATTGAACGTCATGACCGCAAAACAAAGGCCGCTCCAGAACAGCAGGCGATAGCCGGTACGTTTGTAACTGCTCAACAGCAGCCAGGCGCAGGCCAGGCAGGTGAGGATGCATAGACTGTAGATCGTCGGGGCCATCAGGTGTCCTTTCGCATCATCCGCCCTTGCGCCAGAGAAAAGCGTCGGCGAATTGCTGGGCCTTGCGGTCGAGCTTGGAGTGAATCAGATTGCTCATGTCGACCAGGCGCCGCGCATACAGGTCGGCCAGGGCATCGATGGTGGCGCGCAGGGAGTCCGTTGCGGGAGCGTAGCGATACGCCGCTCCAGGCCCCGCGCCACGGGCGATCATGGCGGCGCGGCACAAGTCGTCCAGCAGGCCGGCGGCGATTTTCTCACTGGTGTACAGGCGCCGCGCCACCTCCACAACGTCCCAGCTGTGCTCCGGCTCCGCCCTGAGCAGCAGCAAGGCTTCCAGATGCGGCACGGACGGAATGCTGGTCAGGACGAAGCGGCGGATATCTTCAGGAATGGGGGGGTGCGCCATGGCGGCGGACAGGCTTGGAATAGAATGAGCCGCTATTCTATTCGATTCATATTAGCAACGAATTAGTGCTGGTTCAATCGTGCGCACCCACCATCTGCCAGGCGGTCAAGACCGCAACAAGCAGCAGCACAGCACCCATCACCCGCGCCACCTGGACCCCGGCGGCCGGATGGCGCAGCAGCCAGCCGCCGGCGCGCGCCGACAGCATGGCCAGTGTGCCGTACACGCCGACCTGGGTGAGCGAGGTGATCACGCCCAGAACGCCCGCCTGGATCCAGACCGGACCGAGCGCCGGACGCAGGAATTGCGGAAAGATCGCCAGCATGAACAGATAGGCCTTGGGATTGAGCAGGCTGGTGAACATGGCACGGCGAAAGGTAGTGGCCGGGGCGCAGGCCTGCGATGGCCCCGAGGGCGTGAACGCCTGCGTGCTGCGCAGCAGGCAGCATCCGACCCAGGCCAGGTAGAGCGCGCCGCCGATCAGCATCAGGTCGAACAGCGGCGGCCACAGTTTCAGCACCGCGGCCACCCCGAGCATCGTCATCGCCAGGTGGCAAAAACCGCCGGCCACGATGCCGCCCACAGCGGCCAGGCCGGAGCGCCGTCCGCCCAGCACGGCACTGCCCATGACGAAGGCCATGTCCAGGCCGGGCAGGGCGATGATGCCGAACACGACCACGAAGTACAGCCACAGATTCGCGCTCTCGATCATGCGGGCACCTGAGCGCTGCTTGCGAACTGAGCGTAGTTTCCGGCCGGGCCAGGCGCCGCGATGGCGCTGACCACCGGCATCCAGCGAAGGCGCGAACGCGGGGAGGGATCAAGTGTGACCAGTTCTGCCGGCCCGTCGAGCAGCCCGGCATCCTGCAATGCAGCCGCCGCAGCGTGAAATACCGGCTGGAGAGAGGCCAGCGCAAGGTCGTCGCGCAGCACGCCCAGCCACACTATATAGGTGCCGTCCGTGCGGACCGCGTGACGCGGGAAATTTTTGGCTTCATCAAGCGTGGCAAGGATGCCGGCCTCGGTGACGCCACGCCCATCGTAGTGGACGAACCATTCCTCGGCAGCCAGTGCGCACTCGGCCAGCCTTCCAGGCGCAACTTTCAGTATCTGGGCCACCACCAGCCCTTGCGCGCCGCGTGGTTCGGACACCGGGTCGATGGCCGGCAGCACGGTCAGCGCGCTGTCCGGATACAGGGGACGCAGCAGCAGCACGTCATCGTTGTCGATGATGTCGGCGTTGAGCGCCGCCTTGTGCTCCTGCCACAGAGGACCGTCGTAGAAGGCAGTGTTGACTGCGAGGCGGGAAGGCATGTCGCGGTAGCCGCGCAGCCAGGTATAGCGGTCCGCCTTTTCACGCTCGAGAAACTGGCCGAAGGCGAGGGCACCCAGTTGCTGGAAAGCGTCGGGGAACCAGGTTTCAAAACGCCGGGCGAAGCGCTGGCGCGCCCCGGGAGCGATCAGGTAGCGGCGCAGTTCGAACACCGTGAACGGTGGGTTGGATCGCGCTGGAGACGACGCGGGGGCGGGAGCAGCTTGGGTGGAAGATGGCATGGTGGGCTTCTTTCTGTCGGTTGGCGTTCAGGACAGGAAGAAGTTTAATTATTAAACAGGACAGATTTCGCCCTATTAATCTGCTATCGTTGAAAAATGTACCATCCAACCACCCGCGTTCTGGCCGTGCTGGAACTGCTGCAAACCCATGGCCGTATGAGCGGCGCCGACATGTCGGCGCGCCTGGCGGTGGACGCGCGCACCCTGCGCCGCTATATCGTCACGCTCGAGGAGATGGGGATTCCCATCACCACCGAGCGCGGACGTCATGGCGGCTATTCGCTGGTGGCGGGCTTCAAGCTGCCACCCATGATGTTCACCGACGACGAAGCGCTGGCCCTGTCGGTGGGCTTGCTGGCCGCGCGCAGCCTGGGTTTCGCGGAGGCCGCGCCCGCGGTCGAAAGCGCGCAGGCCAAGCTGGAACGCATCATGCCGGCCAACCTCAAGCGGCGGGTGCGGGCGGTCGACCAGACCGTGCGGCTGGACATGGTGCGTGCCACGGCGCCAAAGGACAACGATGCGCTGGTCCAGCTCAGTTCCGCGGCGCTGGCCCAGCAGCGCGTCCATCTGCATTACCGCGCACCCGACGGCCGCGATACCGAGCGCGATTTCGATGCCTACGGCCTGGCGTTTCGCAGCGGCTGCTGGTACGCGATCGGCCTGTGCCACCTGCGCGGCGACATGCGCTCGTTCCGGCTCGACCGGGTGGTCAAGGTCGAGCCGCGCCAGGCGCTGTTCGAGCGGCCGCGCGGCTTCGATGCGCTGGACTACCTGCGCCAGTCGATGGCCAGCATGCCGCGCGCCCATCCGGTGGAGGTCTTGCTGCAGACCGACCTGAAAACGGCCAGCGCCCACTTTTTCGATGCCTTCGGCCTGTTCGAGCAGACCGCGCAAGGCGTGATCCTGCGCTGCAGCACCGATCACGTGGAGTGGTTCGCCGGGCACCTGGCCAGCATGCCTTTCGACTTTGAAGTGCGCACGCCGGACAGCCTGCGCGCCAGCCTGGCACGTTTGGGTGAAAGATTGCTTCGCATGGCGGGCAGTGTCGGATAGAATGCGGGCGCTTGATTTTCCCGTTTCAACAGCACGCTGAACACCTGCACTGGATTCTATGATTCAACGATTGATCGCCGGTGGGGTCCTGGCCTGGACCCTGCTGGCAACCGGCGCCGCCAGCGCCGGCGGCTGTCCCGCCCACTACGTCGACGGGCGTCTTCCCGAAATTCGCAACCCCAAGCTGGCCGTGGCCACGCGCGAACTGTGCTACGGGGTGTTTGGCGTCATGCATTCCGGCGTCACGCGCACGCCGCTGTGGTCTGCCGAGCGCCTGCGCGCAGCCAATCTGGCCGCGGCGCAGGGACTGTCGCGCACCAACAGCTTCCATCCCGAACCGCGACTGCCGCAACATCAGCGCGCCGAACTGGGCGACTACGCGCGCAGCGGTTTCGACCGCGGCCACATGGCGCCCAATGGCGACATGCCGGACCGCGACAGCCAGGAAGAGAGCTTCACCCTGGCCAATATGGTGCCCCAGGATGCCGAGCATAACCGGCACCTGTGGTCGGGCGTGGAGGGCGCGGTGCGCAAGATGGCGAAGCGGGAAGGTACCTTATACGTGATCACCGGTCCGGCCTTTATCGGCGGACAGCTGCAGAAGGCTGGTAACGTGCTCGTGCCCACCCATCTGTTCAAGGTCGTGTACAGTCCCAGACAGCGGGCCGGCGGCGCCTGGTTTACCGAAAACGGACCGGGCGATACGCTCGATACCATGAGTATCGCCCAGCTGGAAAAGCGCATCGGCATCGACCTGCTGCCCTCGCTGAGCAGCGCCGAAAAATCGCGCATGATCGCCATGCCATCGGTACGTGCGCCGAAACGCGCACGCCCGTGGGCCTGGTTCACCAGACACCGATAAGGAGTTAGCCTTGAGTTCAAGCCAGCAGCAATTCGACCCTTATGCCAATGAAGCCGACGTGCTTCACTTCGGCTCGCTCATGATCGAGAACCGGACCGACCGGGTGACCCTCAGCGGCGACCTCGATCTGACCGCCGACCAGGAAGGCCTGGCGCAAGCGCGCGCGCTGCATGCGCTGCTCGCGTCGGTGATCGCCAAGCTCGAGAAGAGTGACTTGCCTGCCAGCCTGCCGGCGCCCGCGAACCAGCGCGTCGACAACCCGTTCTAGCGCGCCAGCACGCGGCTCCCGGCCGCGTCGCCCCCATCAGCCCCTTCCCCGGTGCATGTCGCAGACATGCTCCGCTCATCATCTCGCTCCTGCTACCGCACCTGTCGGGACGCAGCCTCGTTCTCGCATTCTTTTAAAAATTGAGCAGAGTCAATGGTGTGCAGGGTCGCCAGCGTTTGCTGTAATCTTAATTGCACATGTGGCAGCGACTTTTAAGAGGTGATTCGGGATGATCCAGGACGAAATGCGGCGTGACGAAACAGCCGGGAACGACACGCTGGTGGTGCCCGTCATACGCGAAGAAATTTACGTCGACAAGCGCGCGGTCGATACCGGGCGCGGCGTGCGCGTCCATAAGACGGTCAGTGAGCATACCCACACCATCGATGAAGACCTGCTGCGCGACGCCGTCGATGTCAGGCGCGTCCCGGTCGACAGGATCGTGGCCCTGTCGGAAGCGCCGGCAACGCGCCAGGAGGGCGACACCCTGATCGTGCCGGTACTTGAAGAAGTCCTCGTGACCGAAAAACGCCTGCGCATCAAGGAAGAAATACACATCACCCGGACGCAAAGTCCGCAGCGCCATACCGATACCGTTGTCCTGCGTTCCGAGCAGGTATCGGTGGAGCGCTTCGACGACGGGACCGATCTGGACATGCATTCAACAACACGGAGGTAGTCATCATGCAGCACACACTCGTAGCCGTTTTTGATAATCGCAGCGACGCCCAAAAAGCCCTGGAAGATCTGGTGGCATCCGGATTTACGCGCCAGGAAGTGCGCTTGAGCGAAGGCGACCCGGCCGGGCAATCGAGCCTGTCGTCGTCGACCGCCACCGCCGGCAGTACCACGGGCACCGACGAAGGCATCGGCGCCAGCTTCAAGAACTTCTTCAGCGACCTGTTCGGCACCGACCGCAGCGACCACGCCCAGATGTACTCGGAAGCCGTCAACCGCGGCCACTATGTGTTGACCCTGACCGCCGCCAGCGAAGCCGAAGTCGAACGCGGCGCCGACATCGTCGAGCGCTACAACCCGGTCGATATCGATGAGCAGGCGCAGCAGTGGCAGACAGCCGGCATGTCCGCCGGCGCGATGGGCGCCGGCAGCAGCGGCCTGCAGCAGTCGCAGAGTGCATCGCAGCAGTTCGCCCAGGGCGCGACCGGGAACTCGAACAGCGGTTCGATCCAGGGCAGCAACCTGGCAGCGACCCAGCGGGGCGACGCGACGACCGCCATTCCCGTCATCCAGGAAGAGCTCAAGGTCGGCAAGCGCGAAGTGCAGCGTGGCGGCGTACGCATCTATCAGCGCATGGTCGAAACCCCGGTCAACGAAACCATTGGTTTGCGCGAAGAGCACGTCAACGTGCAGCGCCGCGCGGTGGACAAGCTGGTCGATCCGGCCGACATTGCCGCCTTCCAGGACACCACGATCGAACTGCGCGAAACCGCCGAAGAAGCTGTGGTGGAAAAAACCGCGAGGGTGGTGGAAGAAGTCGTCGTTGGCAAGGAAGTCACCCAGCATAACGAGCAGATCACCGACACGGTACGCCGCACGGAGGTGGAGATCGAACAGCTCACATCAGACGACGATGCCTATTTCCGCGGCCACTGGACCAGCAATTACGCGAACGAAGGCGGCAGCTACGACGATTACGCGCCGGCCTACCGTTACGGCAATACGATGGCGCGCAGCGACCTGTATCGCGGGCGTCCGTGGAATGATGTGGAGACCAACCTGAGGACGGATTGGGAAGCGCGTAATCCCGGTTCGGCCTGGGACAAGTTCAAGGCTGCGGTGCGTCATGGCTGGGAACGCATGACTGCCTGATGGTGGGCACGGTCCGATATTGGTAGGGTGGGCACGGGGTCCGAACGGGGCCCGGCCCACCCTACGAACCGCTGCGGATTACTCCGCGAACACCTGGGCCGCCGGCGTGACCTTCACCGACTCCGGCTTGATGTTCAGCTTCAGCTTGCCGATGACCTGATCCTCATCGAGCACCGCCTGCGGCTTGTTCGCATCGTACTTGATCGGCGAGAACGCATCGCTGACCAGCTTGTCCTTCAAACCGGCCGCATCCTTCGTGATAACCACCACCGACATATTCTTGGCCGACAAATGCTTTTTGATCGCCCCGTTCAGGTCGTCCAGGGTCAGCTTGCTTAAGCCATCGCGCATGAGCATGGTAAATTCCGGCGTGCCATACCACTGCGAGTCCAGCGCATAGCCAAGGTACTGGTCCTGGGTCGCGGTCATCACAAACACGTTCTTCATCAGGTAATCACGCGTGATCTCGAACTGCTCCTTGCTCAGGCCTTGCTGCACCACCTTGTCCAGTTCGCTTAGCGCCAGGCGCAGGGCAAAGTGCGCGTTTTCGGGCGCCACGGGACGAATCCACACTTCGAACAATTGCGCCTTGCGGCCCAGGTTCGGGCTCGGGAAGAATTGGAACATCCCGCGCGGGAAGGCTTCGATGTAAGCGTAGTCGCCATAGTTCATGCCGCGCAGCTCGCGGATGCGCTGGTACAGGTAGGCACTCGATGAGCGGTGCTCGCCCAGGAAGGTCTTGGCCAGCCACAGGGCAGGGAAGTCCGGATGGGCGCGCGTCACGGTCAGCGGCAAACCCAGCGAAATCGCTGTTGCACGTGTATTCTTCTCGATGATCTCCACCTCCAGGCCGCTCGGCATCTTGCCCACCGGAGCTGTCGTCGCAGCCAGGCCGGCGCCCGCAGGCAACTTCGCCAGGGCCTGCTTCAGGTCGGCCGTCATGGCTTCGCTGACGTCGCCAGAAATGCCGACCTTCAGCGCGCCCTGAGTGTAGGCCTTCTTGTAGAACTCCTTGACGTCGGCCAGGGTGATGGCGTCGATGCCTTTCACGGTACCGAGCACGGGATGGCCGTAGGGTGTACCTGCAAATACATTGGTCTGCAGGCGTTCCTTGCCAAATTCTTCTTCGTTGTTGTCCTTCAGGTCCACGGACAGCGCATTCTTGAGCGACTCCTTGAGGCGGCGGAAATCCTCTTCACGGAAACCCGGCGAGACCAGCTGCGGCATCGCCACGTCCAGGTACTGTTTCCAGTTATCCTTGTGAATCGAGCCCGTAAACGTCGTCATTTCCTTGTCGGTCTGCTCGCTGAAGCTGCCCGCCAGCGGGAAGAGGGACTTGATCACTTCATCGATCTTGCGTTCGCTCGATCCGGCCGAGGCGACCATCATCGCGGTCAGGGCGGCCAGGCCTTCCTTGCCCAGCGGGTCGTGCGCCGAGCCGGCCGCGAACAGCAGCTTGAAGCGGATCTGCGGCAGGGCGGACTTCTGCACCAGGACATCGAACTTGGCATCGCCCGCCGCGGCCACCAGGCTGTCCAGCTTGGGCAGGGCGGCGACGCTTTCAGGCAAAGCCTGGTTCGACAAAGTAGTGACGATCATGCCCTCATCGATCAGGTATTTGCGCGCGGCTGCCTGCAGGTCGGCCGGTGTCAGACTGTCGACCAGGCGGTAGTACTGGTTGAGCGTGCCATAGGAACGGTTGTAGTGCACGTAGGAAGCCAGCGTGCCGGCGATCTGCTCAGTGTTGTCGAGCGACCGGATCAAGCTGTACTTCTGCGCGGACTTGGCGTCGGCCAGCGCCTTGTCGGCCACCGGGGTCGACCGCAACTGGGCCACGGTTTGCAGGATCAGGTCGCGCACATACAGCGCATCCTCGGCCTTCTTGACGCGCGCGCCGATGGTGGCCAGAGTCGGATCGACGCGGCCAGGCACGTTGTCGAACATCTGGTCGACCTTCTGTTCGTCCTGCACCAGGCGCTTGTACAGCGGCGAGGTGCGGCCGAAAGAGAGCGACATCAGCATCGACAGCGCGGCTTGGTCCTTGACCTTGTCGGAGAACGCGGGCGCGCGGAAGCCCACGGTGACAAACGGCAGGGTCGGGGTCGGCCACGCCACGTGCTTGTAGATGGCGCCGCGCGGCGCGGGCTCCGCCGGGACCACGCTCTTGTAACTGCCCTTTTTCCACGAACCCCAGTATTTCTCAACGAGGGCGATGGCCTTTTTCGGATCGACATCGCCGGCGATGATCACGGTGGTGCGCTCGGGACGGTACCAGCGGTCGAAGAACACCTTGGAGTAGGCGAACTGGTTCGGCATGTCCTCGATGTCCTTGATGAAGCCCATCGTGGTGTGCTTGTAGGTGTGGGTGCTGAAGGCGGCGTCGCGCTGCACCTCGAACAGTTTGGAGATCGGGTTGGCGCTGTTCTTGTTGTATTCGCCCAGCACCGCGCGCGATTCGGTCTTGAACGCATCTTCCGGATAGTCCAGGTTCTGGAAGCGGTCCGCCTCCACCTTCAGGATGGTTTCCAGGTCTTCCTTGGCGAAGGTCGTATGGTAATTGGTCAGGTCGTCGCTGGTGTAGGCGTTCTGGCGCGCGCCGGACTTGGTGATCACGTCCTGGTACTTCGCGGGCGGGTAGGCCTTGGTACCGCGGAACATCATGTGTTCGAAAAAGTGGGCAAAGCCCGATTTTCCGGCTTCGATTTCATTGCGCGAGCCGGTCTGCACGGGAATCTGTACCGACACCAGGTTGGGAAACCCCGTCGGGACGACGATGATCTTCAAGCCGTTCGGCAGGGTTTTTTCGGTGGCGGTGAAGGGCAGCACGTCCGCCTTGGCGGCGGCGCTGGTGGGCGCTGCGGCGTAGACCGGTGCGCTCATGGCGAGCACCGGCAGGGCGAACAGGGAAATCGGGATAAGTTTCGACACAGTGGCTCCAGTGAATAGAAAATGCACGGAGCAGAATAAAATAGTCTTTCTTGAAAGAACAGCTATAAATCATGCATACATAGTTTTTTGCAACAGATCTGGACGCCGTGGCCAGCAAGCGACCTGCGCTCGATCGGCAGAAGTTGTGTTTACGCGGTTTCGCTCAGGGGCAGGCTGATGCGGTTGCGGCCCATGTGCTTGGCCCGGTAGAGGGCGGCGTCGGCGGTGGCGACCAGGTCGGCGGCGCTGGTATCTTTCGAGGCCAGAGCGGTCGCGGCGCCAATGCTGACCGTCACGTGCCCGCACTTCCCGGCCATGGCGCTCTCCTGGGGCAGGCGCAAGGCCTCCACTCTGCAACGGATGCGTTCGGCGACGATGGCGGCGCCCTTGAGCGACTGGTTCGGCAGGATCACGGCGAATTCCTCGCCGCCGTAGCGCGCCACCAGATCGTTGGCGCGCATTTCGCTGGCGACGGCGGCGGCGATGCGCTGCAGGCATTCGTCGCCACCCATGTGGCCGTTGGCATCGTTATATGCCTTGAAATTATCGACGTCGACCATCAGCAGGGAGAGTGGTTGCTGCTGGCGCAAGGCGCGCGACCACTCGGCGCGCAGGGTATCGTCGAAGCAGCGCCGGTTGGCCAGGCCGGTCAGTCCGTCGCGCGTGGCCAGTTGCTCGAGTGCGATCTGGGCGGTTTTTTCCTCGGTCATGTCACGCAGGGTCTGGACCACCGCCTGCAGCTTGCCGTCATCGCCCACGATCGGGCTGGCGTCCGATGCCAGGTAGCGGCGCCGTCCGCCGCGCGGCATGTCGCACCAGCTTTCGGCACACAGCTGCCCGGCGACGACGCCGCTGCGGGCGGCCTTGTAATACAACTGGTCGATTTCTTCGGCTCGCTCCTGGATCACCAGGTCGGCCAGGGTGGGGCGGGCATCCTCGTAGAACGATTGCCAGTGGTTGCGGGTGCCGAGCACCTCTTCGGCGGCTACGCCGGTGAGCCGTTCGCAGGCGCGGTTCCAGATGACGACGCGGCAATCGCGGTCCAGCACGAAGGCGGGCACCGCCAGCATTTCCAGCAGCTTGTTGGCGAAGGCGCGCTCCTGGTCCGGGGTGGTATCGCTGCGCAGGCGCTGCTGGGTAAAGGGGCTGATGGTGCTGGTCATGGGCATCCCTGGAAAGATGTGATTTCGGTGCCGACGGCAGCGGGTGGTGTGTCGCTGCGGAAAGTTATTGACTACCGACAAGACTTGATTTTGCCCCAGAGACCCGGCGCACCTTTGATAAAGCACAAGTGTGCGCGGAATGCCACTCCATGGCTGCACATAGCGCTCATATGCCGCCGCCCATGTTGGCCGGGGCGTCCTTGTTGCTATAATGGAGGGTTGACGATGAGGGTAGAGCCAGTGACGTACAGCATCAAAGAGATTTTTTACACCTTGCAGGGCGAGGGCGCACATGCGGGCCGCCCGGCGGTGTTCTGCCGTTTTTCCGGCTGCAATCTGTGGACCGGGCGTGAAATCGACCGTGCCACCGCGGTCTGCACGTTTTGCGATACCGATTTCGTGGGCACCGACGGCGAGCGCGGCGGCAAGTTTGCCGATGGCGAAGCGCTGGCGGCAGTGATCGACAGCTTGTGGCCGGCCAGCTATCCGCAAAGCAAGTATGTGGTGTTTACCGGCGGCGAACCGCTGCTGCAGCTGGACGCCCCACTGATCGACGCCATGCACCGTGCCGGTTTCGAGATCGCCATCGAAACCAACGGCACCTTGCCGGTGCCCGCCGGCGTCGACTGGATCTGCGTCAGCCCCAAGATGGGTTCGCGCCTGGTGGTGGAAAAAGGCAACGAGATCAAGGTGGTCATTCCGCAAACCCAGCAGGATCTCGCGGCCTACGAACACCTCGATTTCGAGAACTTTTTCGTCCAGCCCATGGATGGCCCCCTGGCCGAACACAATACCCGTCTCGCCATCGAGACCTGCAAGCGCCACCCGAAGTGGAAGCTGAGCCTGCAAACCCATAAACTTTTACAGATACCTTAAGTTCTTCATGCTAACGATTACACGCAAGCTCGAATTCGATGCAGGTCACCGCATTCCCGACCACAAAAGCCAGTGCCGCAACCTGCACGGGCACCGCTACACGCTCGAAATCACCCTGACCGGCGCTGTGATCGAAGTGGAAGGCAATTCCGACAACGGCATGATCATGGACTTTTCCGATATCAAGTCGCTGGCCAAGGAACACCTGGTCGATGTCTGGGATCACGCCTTCATCGTGTACGAAAAAGATGACAAGGTGCGCGAGTTTCTGGCCTCGCTGCCGGGCCACAAGACGGTGGTGATCGACCGCATTCCGACCGTCGAAAATCTGGCCCAGGTCGCCTTCGGCATCCTGAAGGCTGCCTACAAGGACCGCTACGGCACCGGCCTGCATCTGCACAAGCTGGTGTTGCACGAAACTCCTAACTGCTGGGCAGAAATCACCGATGCCTGATTCCGCTTTCATGCAACTGGCGCTGGAGCAGGCGCAACATGCATGGACGCAGGGAGAGGTCCCGGTGGGCGCGGTCGTCGTCAAGGATGGTGTCGTGATCGCCACCGGTTTCAACCAGCCGATCGGCAGCCACGATCCGACCGCCCATGCGGAAATCGTCGCACTGCGCGCCGCGGCCGAGAAGCTGGGCAACTACCGTCTGCCCGGCTGCGAGTTGTATGTCACCCTGGAACCCTGCGTGATGTGTTCCGGCGCCATGATGCACGCCCGTCTGGCGCGCGTGGTCTTTGGCGCAGCCGACCCCAAGACCGGCGCCTGCGGTTCCGTCGTGAATCTGTTCGAGCAGGAAAAACTGAATCACCACACCGCCTTGCTGGGCGGGGTGATGGCCGATGAGGCCGCAGTCATGCTGCGCGGCTTTTTCGCCGAGCGCCGCCATGCCGCGCGCAAGGCGCCTGCCGCCCCGGAATTGCCGCTGCCATCCGGGCTGCCGATTATCGAAGGCTAAGACGCTGTCGGCGCTGCCGGCGCCGGAAAGCGCGCGACCACGCGTCTGGCAAAAATGGTATGCTGATCCGGTACTCGGTACGACCCGAGCTGATTGGACAGCTGCCGTTGTCGGCAGCGGGAGACTGGTTTGCCCCGCAACACAACCTTAAAACACGACAAGCACGGCGCCGACAGTGCGCCCGGATTGATGCGTCTCGCCATGGAGATGCGCGCGCCCTGGGAACTGGGCATTGCCCTTGCCGCCTTCCCCTTCATGCGCAATGCGCCGGCCGGCGACGGCCACCCGGTGCTGGTGTTTCCCGGCCTTGCCGCCGGCGACGTCACCACCCTGGTGATCCGGCGCTTCCTCAAAGAACTTGGTTACGAGGCCTATGCCTGGGAGCAGGGCCTTAATTTCGGGCCGCGTCCCGGCGTGCTGGAAGCCTGCGTCGACCGTATCAAGCAGTTACGCACCAGCCATGGCCGCACGGTGAGCCTGGTCGGATGGAGCCTGGGTGGCGTGTACGCGCGCGAACTGGCCAAGATGATGCCGAACGACGTGCGCCTCGTTGTGTCGCTGGGTTCGCCCTTCACCGGCAGCCCCAAGGCGACCAATGCCTGGCGCGTCTACCAGCTCGTCTCCGGCGAGAAAGACATCGACGCCGCGCGTTTTGCCGCCCTGCGCGAAACGCCAACAGTCCCGACCACCTCCATCTTTAGCCGCACCGACGGAGTGGTCGCATGGCAATGCAGCGTGGAGCAGGAAACCGCGCGCTCCGAAAACATTGAAGTACATGCCAGCCACGTGGGCATGGGCCTGAACCCGACCGCGCTGTACGCGATCGCGGACCGGCTGGCCCAGCCGGAAGGCGCATGGCAGCGCTTCGACCGCGAAGGGCACAAAGGCATCAAGAAACTGCTGTTCCTGGACCCGGCGCGTTCTTCCTGGCCGAATCCGTTTTTTGGACTGTATTAAGCAATATTCGCCAAACCGCGGCGCCCTGAAAGGACAAGCATGGAACACCTCAGCGGTCTTGATGCAAGTTTCCTTCATCTGGAAACGGCGGAGATGCCGATGCACGTCGGCGGCCTGCATCTGCTCGACCTGCCGCAGGAACAGCATGCCGGGTTCGCGGATATCCTCAAGCGCCACATCGCCGACCGCATGCACCTGGCGGGGGTGTTCAGCAAGAAACTGGCGCCCATGCCCTTCGACATCGCCAATCCGGTCTGGATCGACGATGACGATGTCGACCTCGATTATCACATCCGCCAGATCGCCTTGCCCCGTCCGGGCACGCGCACCCAGCTCGAAGCTTACGTGGGGCGCCTGCATTCGAGCCTGCTCGACCGCAGCCGGCCCCTGTGGGAGTTCTACCTGCTGACCGGCCTGGACTCCGGCCAGCTGGGCTTTTACACCAAGATCCATCACGCGGCGCTGGACGGCCAGGGCGCCATGGTACTGGCACAGGCGCTGCTTGACCTGACCCCGGTGCCGCGTAAGGTAGATCCGCCGCCTGAACATGAGCGCACACCTTACCAGCCGGCTGTTGCCGCGCTGCTCAAGGCGGCCCTGCGCGATACCGTTAGTCAGACCTGGCGCCTGGCGCGCGGCATTCCGACTGGAGTCAGGGTGGCGGCCAGCGTGCTGACGCCGTCGCGTGATCCGGACAGGGCCGGCCTGCTGGCGCGTTTTTCGCCCGCCCCGCGCACGCCGCTTAACGTCAGCATCACCAATCAGCGAGCGTTTGCCACCGCCACCATGTCGGTGAAAGAAGCGCTGGAAGTAAGCAAGGCATTCGGTGCCACGCTCAACGATGTGATACTGGCCATCGTCAGCGGGGCCTTGCGGCGCTACCTGGACGAGCATGGCGCCTTGCCGGCCAGGTCGCTGGTCGCCGCGGTGCCCGTCAGCCTGCGCGAGGACGGGGACCAGAAACTTAACAACCAGGTCAGCATGATGCTGGTGAAGCTGGCCAGCGAAGAAAACGACCTGGCTGCGCGCATGAAGGCCATCGTCAAGGCGTCCGGCCGCATGAAGCAGACCGCCGCCAATCTCAAGTCGGTGCTGCCGACCGAGTTCCCCAGCCTGGGTCTGCCCTGGCTGATGAGCGCCCTGGTCGCGCTGTACGGGCGCGCACGCCTGGCCGATAGCTTGCCGCCGGTGGCCAATGTGGTGGTATCGAACGTGCCCGGCCCGCGTACCGCGCTGTACCTGGCCGGTGCGCGTTTGGCCACCAATTATCCGGTCTCGATCGTCACCCACGGCCTGGCGCTGAATGTGACGGTGCAAAGCTACAATGGCGCCCTCGATTTCGGCATCATCGCCTGCCGCCGCGCGGTACCGGACGTGCACCTGTTCGCCACCTGCATGACGGCGGCGCACGAAGAACTGCTGGCCGCGGCCTGGAAAATGCTGGCGCAGCCGGTCCGCAAGCGCGCCGCGGTAAAGAAAGCGCCGGTGCCGGCGCAGCAAGCCGCCGCGCGCAAGGCACCGGCCAGGCGCAAAGCCCAAAGCAAACCCAAGGCGCCTGGCGCGCGAGCGAGCTGACATGCCGGTCCTGAAAGTAAACGGGCTGCCGATCGCCTACGAGACCGCCGGCGACCCCAAAGCCGTTCCCATGCTGCTGATCATGGGACTGGGCATGCAGCTGATCGCCTGGCCGGATGATTTTGTCGACGGCCTGGTTGAAGCGGGCTTTTACGTGATCCGCTTCGATAACCGCGACAGCGGGCTGTCGGCAAAATTCGATCACGCCGGCACGCCCAACCTGCCGCTGGCTTTCCTCAAGACGCTGGTGCGCTGGCCCCTGAAAAGTGCCTACACCCTGGACGACATGGCGGCCGATGCGGTGGGGCTGCTCAGTGCACTGGGCGTGGCGCGCGCCCATATCGTCGGCGCCTCGATGGGCGGCATGATCGCGCAGATCATCGCCGCAAACTATCCGGACCGGGTACTGAGCCTGACCTCGATCATGTCCAGCAGCGGGCGCCGTGGCCTTCCCGGTCCCACACGGCAGGCACGCGCCGCCATCCTGAGCCGGCCCAACGATCCCAAGGACATGGAGTCCGTCGTGGCGCACATGGCCAACACCTTCCGGGTCATCGGCAGCCCGGCTTATCCGACCTCGGACAAGCAGCTGCGCGAACGCATCGCGCGCGCGATCAAGCGTAATGTCTGCACGGGCGGCGTGGCGCGCCAGATGGTGGCGATCGCCGCATCGGGCGACCGCAGCAAGCTGCTCAAGACCATCAAGACGCGCACCCTGGTCATTCACGGCGCCGCCGATCCCCTGGTTCCATTGGCCTGCGGCAAGGATACGGCACGCCTGGTAACAGACGCCCGGCTTGAAGTGATCGAAGGCATGGGACACGACCTGCCGGCCCAGCTGATCGAACGGTTGATTGCCTTGATCGACGCGCATGCGCACGGTAAGATGACACCCGACTCCACAGCGCGGCTATTCGAAAAACAGTGACCACTCAACATATCGGCATCGCGATCGTCGCCCCCGGCGGCTACGGCCGCGACGGCGCCGCGATCGAACGCGCCATCGCCTCGCTAGAACAGCAAGGCCACACCGTCCATAACTACTTCAAGACCAGCCGCATACACCAGCGCTTCGGTGGCACCGACGAGGGCCGACTGGCCCAGCTCAATGCCGCGGCCGACGACCCGGACGTGAAGGTCGTGATGGCGCTGCGCGGCCAGTACGGCACAACGCGCCTGCTGCCGCACATCGACTTTGCGCGCATGGCGGCCAGTGGCAAGATCTTCGTCGGCTACAGCGACTTCACGGCGTTCCAGATGGCGCTGATGGCGGCCACCGGCGCGAAAAGCTATGCGGGGCCCATGTTCTATGGCGACTTTGCGACCGACGAGATCGACCAGTTCACCCTCGGCGACTTCTGGTCCTGCCTGTGCGGGCCGCAGCATCGCATCGTTCAGAAGGAGCGCAACAATCCGTATATCGATGTGCGCGGTACGATTTGGGGCGGCAATCTGGCCATGCTGGTGTCCCTGCTCGGCACCCCGTATTTCCCGCGCATCGACGACGGCATCCTGTTTGTCGAGGATATCAACGAACATCCTTACCGGGTCGAGCGCATGGTGCTGCAGCTGCAGCAGTCCGGCGTGCTGGAACGCCAGAAGGCACTGGTGCTGGGCGACTTTTCCGCCTACAAGCTCAGTACCCATGATAACGGCTATAACTTCGAAGAGATGGTTGCCTACCTGCGCGCCACCTTGCCGATTCCCGTGCTGACCGGCCTGCAGTTCGGCCATATCCGCACGCGGGTGACGATTCCCTTTGGCGCGCAGGCGCATCTGGTCTCAACCAAAGGCATGTTCGAACTGACCATGAGCGATTACCCCACCATCGCCAATGCCTGACCTGGTCACAGGCCAGGATTATTATCGTGCGACTTCGCCGGGTGTAACCTACCCGGCATTACACGGCGCCGCCGAGGGCGCCATTTGCGTTATCGGCGCGGGCTTCGCGGGCCTGGCCACCGCCTTATCCCTGCTCGAGCGAGGTGAAACGCAGGTGATCGTGCTCGAAGCGCGCAGCGTGGGTCATGGCGCATCCGGGCGCAATGGCGGCTTCGTGTTCGGCGGTTTTTCGCTCGATGAACGCGATATCGCCGGCGCGGTGGGCGAGTCGCAGGCGCGCGCCCTGTACCAATTGACCCTGGCCGCGGTCGAACAGATCCGCGCACGCATCAAGCGTTATGCCATCGATTGCGATGCCCGAGAGGAGGGCGTTTACCTGGCCAATTGGTTCGACGACGAGCGCGTGCTGGAGCGCCGGCGGCGCTTTATGGCGGAGAACCTGGGCGTGCACTGGGAACGGGTAGGGCGCGCGGCCCTGGCCGAGAAACTAGGGACGGAGCGCTATTCCGGCGCCTTGTTCGAACCTGGTGCGTTTCATTTTCACCCGCTCAAATATGCGCAGGGACTGGCGCGCGTGCTCGCGGCCGGCGGCGTGCGCGTGCACGAGTATAGCCGGGTCAACGCGATCACACGAGATGGCGCGCAATGGCGCGTCAGCACGGAGCACGGGGAGGTCTCGGCGCGCGAGGTCGTGGTCTGCTGCGGCGGCTATATCGACAAACTGTACCCGCCCCTGGCGTCGGCCGTGCTGCCAATTGCGACCTATGTGATGGTGACAGAGCCGCTGGGCGAGCGCCTGCAGACGGTCATGCGCACCGGCGCGGCGGTCTACGACACCCGCTATGCCTTCGACTACTACCGGCCGCTGGCGGACACTCGCCTGCTGTGGGGCGGGCGCATTGCCGTGCGCGAGCGCGCCAGCGCCGATGTATCGCGCTTGCTGTACCAGGACATGCTCAAGGTCTATCCGCAACTGAAAGGCACCCGTATCGACTATGCCTGGAGCGGTTTGATGAGCTACGGACGACACAAAATGCCGCAGCTGGGCCGCCTGCCGGAAGGGCTGTGGTACGGGATGGGCTTCGGCGGGCATGGTGTCGCGCCGACCACGCTGGCGGGCGAGGTACTGGCGGCGGCAATCAGCGGCGACCATGGGAAACTGGCACAGTTCTCACCGTGGGGCTTGCCGACAACCGGCGGTCCGGCGGGACTGGCGGTCGCCCAGCTGGCGTATTGGTATTACGAGCTGCGCGACTGGATGCGGCGGTGAGCGCGCGTTCGGTGCGCATCGATGCGCTGCGCGGGATCGCCGTCTTCGGCATCCTGCTCGTCAACGTTTGGTCTTTCGTGTATGGCAATGAGATGCCGCGCTTCGGCGTCTTCAACGCGGCGTCCGGCACCGCCGATCATCTGGCGGTGTTTTTCGTTTCGGCCTTCGCCGAGCAGAAGTTCTACCCGATTTTTGCCTTCCTGTTCGGCGCCGGCTTTGCGCTGCAGACCGGCGCTGCCCGGCCGCCCGGCGCCGAACTCGACGCCATTCGGGCGCGTTACGGGCGCCGCATCCAGTGGCTGCTGGCATGCGGCCTGCTGCACGGGAGTCTGATCTGGTATGGCGATATCCTGACGGTGTATGCCTTGACGGCGTTGTGGCTCGCGCCCAAGGCCGGCCGGCGCCTGCGCCAGCTCAAGGAGAGCCTGCACGGTGTCCTGCTCGTCAATGTCGGGGTTCAGGTTGTGGGGTTTTTCTTTATCGTGATGTACAGCCTGGCGAGCGCGGAGGAGCTGCGCCACGAGCTCGACGCCGGCCGCGAGGCCTTCCTTACCTATACCCAGGGCAGCTGGCTGGAAGTCGCGCGGCTGCGCGTGGCCGACTACAGCTACAACCTGGTCGGCGGTTTCCTGTTCTATCCGCGCGTGGCGCTGCTGTTCATCGCGGGCGTCTTCGCGGTCCGGCTTGGATGGCTGACCCGGCCTGAACGCCATCGGCTGTTCTGGCGCCGCGTGCTCGTCATCGGGCTCGGCTTGGGCTTGCCTCTGAACCTGTGGTGGGGCTATGTCTCGCTGCGGATGTCGATCGATCCGCACGCGCCGGCGCGCTGGTCGGGGCTGGCGATGTACCTGGCCGATCTGGCCGGACCTTGCCTGGCGGCGGGGTATATCGCGCTGCTCATGCGGGCGCGCAAGCCGGTGATGGCTATCCTTGCGCGCTTTTTCGCACCGGCCGGGCGCATGGCCTTGACCAATTATCTCAGCCAGAGTGTAATTCTTGGCCTGTTGTTGCAGGGTTTTGGGCTGGGTCTGGGGGCGGTGCTGTCGCACGGCCAGCTGCTCGCACTGTGCTTCGTGCTGATCGGCCTGCAGATCGCGCTCAGCCGCTGGTGGCTGGCCGGCCATGCGCAGGGCCCGGTGGAAGCCTTATGGCGGCGCTATTCCAACGCCCCGCCGTAAATATTGGTGCCGGTGTTTGAGCTCACCGGACTAAGCTGCGACGGTCGCATGAAAGCCCCGACAACCAGTTCATCCTACGCCCGCTAAATGACGCCATGATGACCTGTGCAAATGCGGACCCATCTCAGTGCTGGTGAGGGATATTGTATAATGGCAGATTCGCGCTTCGCGCCTGTCATCCTTCGTAAGAGACCCAGCACAGCAATGTTATCCACAGCAAATATCACCATGCAATTCGGCGCCAAGCCGCTGTTCGAGAATATCTCCGTCAAGTTTGGCGATGGCAATCGCTACGGCCTGATCGGCGCGAACGGCTGCGGCAAGTCGACCTTCATGAAAATCCTCGGCGGCGACCTGGAACCGTCGGGCGGCAACGTCATGCTCGACCCCAACGAGCGCCTGGGTAAGCTGCGCCAGGATCAGTTCGCATTCGAAGACATGCGCGTCCTGGACGTGGTCATGATGGGCCACACCGAACTGTGGAATGCGATCACCCAGCGTGACGCGATCTACGCCAATCCGGAAGCGACCGACGACGATTACATGCACGCGGCCGAGCTGGAAAGCAAGGTTGCCGAATACGACGGTTACTCGGCCGAAGCGCGCGCCGGCGAACTGCTGCTGGGCGCGGGCGTGTCGATCGATCAGCACCAGGGGCCGATGAGCGCCGTGGCGCCGGGCTGGAAACTGCGCGTGCTGCTGGCCCAGGCCCTGTTCTCGAATCCGGACATCCTGTTGCTCGACGAGCCGACCAACAACCTGGACATCAACACGATTCGCTGGCTGGAAGACGTGCTCAACGAGCGCAATTCGACCATGGTCATCATTTCCCACGATCGCCACTTCCTGAACCAGGTCTGCACCCACGTGGCCGATATGGATTACGGCACGCTGAAGATCTATCCGGGCAATTACGACGAGTACATGTTCGCATCGACCCAGGCGCGCAACCAGCAACTGGCCAACAACGCGAAAGCCAAGGAAAAAGTCGCCGAACTGCAAGACTTTGTGCGCCGCTTTGCCGCCAACAAGTCCAAGGCACGCCAGGCCACCTCGCGCGCCAAGCAGATCGAGAAGATCAAGGTCGACGACATCAAGCCGTCGTCGCGCGCCTATCCCTTCGTGCGTTTCGAAGCGGAAAAGAAACTGCACCGCCTGGCCGTGGAAGTCGAAGGTATCTCCAAGAAATACGATCGCCAGCTGTTCAAGAACTTCAGCATCATGGTGGAAGCGGGCGAGCGCATTGCGATCATCGGCGCCAACGGTGCCGGCAAGACGACCTTGCTGCGCTGTATCGGTGCGGAACTGACCGGCCTGCAGCCGGACACCGGCAGGGTCAAATGGGCGGAAAACGCCAATGTGGGCTACATGCCCCAGGATCCAACCGAAGACTTCGCCACCGATGCGGTGCTGACCGACTGGATCGGCCAGTGGACCAAAGAGGGCGACGACGACCAGGCCGTGCGTTCCATCCTGGGCCGCCTGCTGTTCGGCGGCGACGATGTCAAGAAATCGGTGCGTGTGCTGTCCGGCGGTGAAAAAGGGCGCATGATGTACGGCAAGCTGATGCTGGGCCGACACAATGTCATGCTGCTCGACGAACCGACCAACCACATGGACATGGAATCGATCGAGTCCCTGAACATCGCGCTGGAAAAGTACACAGGCACCCTGATCTTCGTGTCGCACGACCGTGAGTTCGTGTCCTCGCTGGCCAATCGTATTCTTGAAATCAAGGAAAACGAGATTGTCGATTTCCGTGGCAACTATGAGGATTACCTCAAGAGCCAGGGTATCGACTAACGGTTCTGCTTAGCAGCACTGCTATCGACTGAGCGCGTGGGCACGGGCTGCCCACGTTTCGCCATCATCGGCAAGATTCGTTCTCTTGTGAGATAGTTACGTCCATGAACATTCTCCCCATCAAAACCATCGAATACGAACGCCCGGCGGGTTTCGGCAGTTGCACCGCCGAAGCCTGGGCGCGTACCCCGGCCGAGCCTTCCGCCGCCGAAAAAGCCGCTCTCAAGGAGCGTATCAAGCAGCTCCTGAAAGAAAAAGAAGCCGTTCTCGTCGCGCATTACTACGTTGATGCTGATTTGCAAGATCTGGCCGAGGAAACCGGCGGTTGCGTCTCCGACTCGCTGGAAATGGCGCGCTTTGGGCGCGACCATCCCGCCAAGACCCTGGTCGTGGCCGGCGTGCGCTTCATGGGCGAAACGGCCAAGATCCTGAGCCCCGAAAAACGCATCCTGATGCCCGACCTGGACGCGACCTGTTCGCTGGACCTGGGTTGCCCGGCAGACGAATTCACCGCCTTTTGCGATGCCCATCCTGACCGTACGGTCGTGGTCTACGCCAACACCAGCGCCGCAGTGAAAGCCCGCGCCGACTGGATGGTGACGTCCTCGATCGGCCTGGACATCGTGGCCCACCTGCATGCGCAGGGCAAAAAGATCCTGTGGGCACCGGACAAGCACCTGGGTTCCTATATCCAGAAGAAAACCGGCGCCGACATGCTGCTGTGGCAAGGTTCCTGCCTGGTGCACGATGAATTCAAGGGCATCGAGCTGGACTTGCTCAAAGAAGCGCATCCGGAGGCGAAAGTACTGGTGCATCCGGAGTCGCCCGCGAATGTGGTGGCACTGGCCGACGTGGTCGGTTCGACCACTCAGCTCATCAATGCGGCCCAGACCATGGACGCCACCACCTTTATCGTGGCGACCGACAATGGCATCCTGCACAAGATGAAGATGGCCGCACCCGGCAAGATCTTTATCGAAGCGCCGACCGCCGGCAACAGCGCGACCTGCAAAAGCTGCGCCCACTGCCCGTGGATGGCCATGAACGGCCTGCAGAACCTGGCGGACGTGCTGGAGAACGGCAACAACGAGATCTTTGTGGATCCGGCCGTCGGCAAAGAAGCCGTGCGTGCCATCGACCGCATGCTCGACTTCGCGGCAGCAAAAAAGGCCAAGGCATTGCCAACCGGCGACCTGGCGAAAGAAGCATCCCTGTTTTCTGGAGTTGGCCCTGCATGAGTAACTTGCGCAATCCTTTCAATGAATTCGACGACGCGCTGCAAAAGGCCTTCGAAAGCAATCTCCTGGCCGCCTTGCTGGAAGACGTCGGCACGGGTGACCTGACCGGCAAGCTGGTGCCGGACGATCAGCGTGTACGTGCGCGCGTCATCGTGCGCGAAGACGCGGTGCTGTGCGGCGCGCCCTGGTTCGAGGGCATCATGCTGGCCATGGATTCGAGCATCGAGGTTGACTGGCAATACGCGGAAGGCGATGCGATGCGCGCCGGGAGCGTGGTCTGCACCATCGAGGCGCCGCCGCGGGCCTTGTTGACGGCCGAACGCAGCGCGCTCAATTTCCTGCAGTTGCTGTCGGGCGTGGCGTCGGCCACCCGCAAGTATGTGGACGTGATCGAAGGCACCAAGGCTGCGATTCTCGACACGCGCAAGACCCTGCCTGGCCTGCGCCTGGCGCAAAAGTACGCGGTGCGTGTGGGCGGCGGCAAGAATCAGCGCCTGGCACTGTATGACGGCATCCTGATCAAGGAAAACCACATTGCCGCAGCGGGCGGCGTGGGCAAGGCCCTGGCGGCAGCGCAGGCGCTCAATGCCGGCGTATCGATCCAGATTGAAGTGGAGACCCTGGCCCAGTTGCAGGAAGCGCTGGATGCGGGCGCAGTATCGGTACTGCTGGATAATTTCGAGCTGCCGATGATGCGAGATGCGGTCAAGCTGAACGCAGGGCGCGCCTTGCTGGAAGCCTCAGGCGGCGTGAATCTGGACAGCGTGCGCGCGATTGCCGAGACCGGTGTCGACCGCATTTCGATCGGCAGCCTGACCAAGGACGTGCAGGCTACCGATTATTCGCTGCGGATTGTCGACTAGTTATACCGACTGGCTATTTCACCGGGGTCTGATCCACATAGATCAGCTTCGAGGTATCGAAACCGAGCGCCTGGGCTTTATCGACCAGGCGCTTTTTTGTTGCCTCGTCGATCGTTGGGGTGCGCGACAATAGCCACAGGTAAGACTTGTTCTGCCCGCTGATCAAGGAAGTGTTGTAGTCCGGATCGAGGTCGAACACGATGTAGGACCCGTAGAAGGGACCGAAGAAGGACACCTTGAGGTAAGCGGTGTCGGGTTTCTCGACAAAGTAAGCCTTGCCTTCGGCATCTTTCCACTCTGAATTTTCTACCTTATAACCGCGGTTGAGGACCTTGATCCCGCCATCGGGCATGGTGCTGTACTCGGCCGTGACGCGCGACAGACCGCGCTCGAAGGAATGATCCAGACGCGCGATCTCGTACCATTTTCCCAGGTACTTTGTTGATTGGAAATTCTGAACCGGCTCGATGCCCTCTGGTTTGGACACGCAGCCGCTCAGCAGGAACGCTGCCACTAATAGTAACTTTTTCATCTTGCCTCCCTGTCAATTGTTGAGGCCGATTGTAGCTCAGCCCAGCTGAGTCAGTAGCACGGGCAGCAACCGCTCCGCGCTGGCCTCCAGTTTGAGCGAGATGAGATCGTCGGCGCGGGTCTTGCCCAGGTTGACCGCAGCGATCGGTTTCCCGCTGGCAGCCGCCATGCGGCAGAAACGAAAGCCCGAGTACACCATCAGCGAGGAGCCGACCACCAGCAGGGCGTCGGCCGCTTCCATGTGCGCCATCGCCTGCTGCGTGAGATCGGGAGCGACGCCGTCGCCGAAGAACACCACGTCCGGCTTGAGCGTACCGCCGCAGTGGAGGCAGTGTGGCGTGTGGAACTCGGCCAGTTCATCCGGCTCCACGTGGGCGTCGCCATCCGGGGCCGGTGTGGCGACCGCGCCGGCGAGGGCGGGGTTGGTCTCGACCAGCAAGCGCTGGATGAAGTCGCGCGAGTAGTCCGCATGGCAATCGAGGCAGATCACCTTGTGTATATTCCCGTGCAATTCCAGTACGCCGGCGCTACCCGCCGCCGTATGCAGACCGTCGACGTTCTGCGTCATCAGGGCTTGCACATTGCCTCTGGCCTGGAGTTCGGCAAGCGCGATGTGGCCGGCATTCGGCTTCGCCTGCGACAAGGTGGCATAGCCGACCATGCTGCGGGCCCAGTAGCGGCGCCGCACCGCCTCGTGCTTGCGGAAATCCGGTCCCTGGATTGGCTGACGGCCGCGGCGCACGCCGTCGCGGTCGCGGTAGTCGGGAATACCGGAGGCCGTACTCATGCCGGCCCCGGTCAGCACCAGGATGCGACGGTGGTCTTCGACGAAATCGATCAATGCGTCCAGCGCGATGGCGTCAGCATTCATGGGATTGGACGACCAGTTCGTCATAGCCGGAAGCGGGATCGGGCGCGCGGCTGAAACGGTGGGTGGGCAGCAGGACGACCAGGATTTCGGCCGTGGTGCGGATGCGGCAGCCAGCCATCACATGCCCGCCCAGCACCGTACCGGCGGCGTCGGAGACCGACATGTGCAGATGCGGGCCGTCCGGCGAGAGCGAGCCGGCCAGGGTGAGGATTTCCCAGTCGCCCGCGAGTGACATCGTTTCGGCGGCGCCGGCCAGACGCAGGCGGACCTGGCTGAGGCTACCGATGCCCTGCAGGACAAAGCCGGCGGCGCCGCCGTGCGCGGCGGGCAGCGCACCCATCGCCTCGCGCAGGTCCTGTCCAGGTAGAAGTCGGAGTGGAAGTGGTGTCATGCTGCGATTCTACCCAAAGTCGTGGCGCAGGCTAGCGCCGCGATGAAAACACGATCCCGCCCACGATCAGCGCGAACGCCACGCCGTGGTAGAGGTGGGGCAGCTCGCCCAGGAAAGCCGAGGACATCATCGCCGCGAACAAAGGCGTGAGGTTGGTGAAGAAGGCGCCCACGCTCGGTCCCGCGCGCTGCACGCCCGCGCCCCAGCACCGAAAGGCAATGATGGCCGGGCCGATCGCCACATACAGCAGCGCCGCCGCGACGGTCCAGCTCCAGTGGATGGCGACGCCGCCCGCAGCCCATTCGGCACCGGCGAAAGCGCCGGACCACAGCACACCGTAGATCACCTGGGCCAGCAGAAAGGCGGCCCAGTCGGCACGCACCGCCGGCGGATCCTGTTGCCGGGTCAGCAGCCAGCTGTAGAAGGACCATGCGATCGTCGCCAGGATCATGTACACGTCGCCCGCCACCAGGCGCATGGCCATCAGCTGGCTCCACTCGCCGCGGCACAGCACCACCAGCACGCCAACGATGGACATGGCCGCGCCGATCACCTGCTTGCGGCCGACCTGCACGCCGAAGAACATCCAGCCGATCAGCAGCATCCACACCGGCATGCCAGCGGCGACCAGGGTCACGTTGATGGGCGTGGAGCTTTGCAGTGCCAGGTACTGCAGCGAGTTGTACAGGCCGATGCCGAGCAGGCCGAGAAGGGCGTAGCGGCGCCAGTTGGCGATCAAGGAACCGGATGCGAACAGGCGGCGCCCGAGCGGCAGCAGGATCAACATCGCGATCGACCAGCGCAGCAGGTTGAGCGTCATGGGCGGCACGGCGTCGCGCACCAGGCGTCCCACGATGGCGTTGCCAGCCCAAAGCAAAGGCGGAAGGGTCAGCAGACCGACCGTGGAGGGAGAAAGCTTGGAAGTCATGAGAAGGTAAGGTGAGCAACCCCGTGCCCACCAGCGGACACGGGACCCACAAAGAATAATCAGCGCCGAGGAGGCGTCAAGACACTAGGCAAAGCCTTGGGCAAGGTATTCGGATAATCACGCGAAAAGTGCAGCCCCCGGCTTTCACGCCGCGTCAGCGCACTATTCACGATCAAGGAAGCCACATCGACCAGGTTACGCAGCTCCAGCAGATCGTGCGTGATGCGGAAGTTACGGTAGTACTCGTCAATCTCTTCCTTCAGCAGCGCGATGCGGTGCTGCGCGCGTTCCAGCCGCTTGGTGGTGCGCACGATGCCCACGTAATTCCACATGAAGCGGCGCAGCTCATCCCAGTTGTGGGCAATGACCACTTCCTCGTCCGCATTGGTGACCCGGCTTTCATCCCAGGCCGGCAGCGATGGTGTTTCGGTCTTGTCCATGGCCGCGATCTCGTGGGCACAAGCGCGTCCCACCACCAGGCACTCCAACAACGAATTACTGGCGAGACGATTGGCGCCGTGCAGGCCGGTGCAGGCGGTCTCGCCGACCGCATACAAGCCGGGGATGTCGGTCCGTCCGGCCAGGTCGGTAACAATCCCGCCGCAGGTGAAGTGCACCGCCGGCACCACCGGAATCGGTTCCTTGGTGATGTCGATGCCCAGCTCCAGGCAGCGCGCGTAAATGGTCGGGAAGTGCTCCTTGAGGAATTCCGGGCTCTGGTGGCTGATGTCCAGGTTGACGTAATCGAGACCGCGTTTTTTCATCTCGAAGTCGATGGCCCGCGCCACCACGTCGCGCGGCGCCAGTTCGCCGCGTTCATCGTACATCGGCATGAAGCGCGTGCCCGCCGCCGCTCCCGCTTCCGCAGGCAGCTTGAGCAGACCGCCTTCGCCGCGGATCGCTTCGGTGATCAGGAAGGACTTGGCGTAAGGGTGGTACAGGCAGGTCGGGTGGAACTGGATGAACTCCATGTTCGACACGCGGCAGCCGGCGCGCCAGGCCATGGCGATGCCGTCGCCGGTGGCGGTATCCGGATTGGTGGTGTACAGGTAGACCTTGCCGGCGCCGCCGGTGGCCAGCACGGTGTGCTCGGCTTCGAAGGTGAGTACCTTGCCGGTTTTTTCATCCTGCACGTACAGGCCGTAGCAGTGCGGCTGGCTTGGGCTGACGGCTACGCCGGCGTGAGCGACCTTGCCGGCCAGTTTATCCGAAGTGATGACGTCGATCGCGCAGTGCTGCTCGAAGATCGTGATGTTCGGGTGGGCGCGCACCTTCTGTTCCAGCGTGACCTGCACCGCGTGTCCGGTGGCGTCGGCCGCATGAATGATGCGGCGCTGGCTATGGCCGCCTTCGCGGGTCAGGTGAAATCCCAGCTCCGCGGTGGCGTCGCGCGTGAACGGCACGCCCTGATCGATCAGCCATTCGATCGCTTCGCGCCCATGTTCGACGATGTAGCGGGTCGCCGTTTCGTCGCACAGGCCGCCGCCGGCGACCAGGGTGTCGGCGATGTGTTCCTCGTGGCTGTCGCCGGAATCGAGGACGGCGGCGATACCCCCCTGGGCCCAGTTGCTGGCGCCATCGAGCAGCGCGCGTTTCGAAATGATGGCGACCGTGCGCGTCTGCGCCAGGTGGAGGGCGACCGACAGGCCGGCCAGGCCGCTGCCGACAATTGCGACGTCAAATTTCATGGTGGGCGAAATGATTTATACGGAAGCATCACTATAGTCTATTTGCCATTTGCTTGTCTGGCCTGTAGGAAATGCCCTAGTGCGCTTGTCCGGAGTCAATGCCTATTTGGCAAGATTCATGCATGCTGGTTTGGCCGCCGCACTGCGTGCGCGGCTGGTGGCGACCCTTGCGCGGAGGAGCTGTGATCCGGATTTTCAATCACTACGTTTCCAAGATGGCATTCATCCTGCTGTTGCTGGAACTGCTGATGCTGCTGGCGTCAGCCAGCGTGGCTTCGGCGCTGTGGTTTTCCGATGGCCAAGGCCACTTCCGGGCCGACAATCTCTACCTTTCCTCCCTCACTTTCGCGCTCGTCATCATATTCAGCATGAGCGCCCTCGGCATGTACCAGCACAGTTCGCGCGAAGGCATCCGCACCACTTTGCTGCGCATCATGCCGTCGTTTGCGCTTGGCTTTGCCCTGCTCAGCGCCCTGATCGCGGTGCGGCCCGATTTCTATTTCGGGCGCGGCATCAGCAGCGTGATTTTCGCCATCGGCGCCACCGCCGTGGTGCTGACGCGGCTGGTGGTATTCAAGTCGGCCGAATCGGCGCTGCTCGAAGCACGCCTGATCTTTGTCGGCAGCGGCGCGATGGCGCGCGAGTGCATCGAGCTGGCCCAGAGCAAAGCCGGCTTTCACCAGTTCAGCGTGGTCGGCTGCATCCCGCTGCCGGGCGAAACCTGCTGCGTGGCGGCTTCTTCGCTGCTGCCGCAGGGCGAGTCCTTGCTGACCATGGCGCGCCGTTACGAGGTGCGCGAAATCGTGGTCACCGTGACCGATCGGCGCCGCCAGGACTTCCCGGTGCGCCAGTTGCTGGCCTGCGCCCTGGGCGGGGTCAAGGTGATCGATGCGGCCACCTTCTTCGAGCGCGAGGCTTGCCAGATCCGGCTCGACTCCCTGCAACCGAGCTACCTGATCTTCGGCGGAGGCTTCGACCAGACCTACTGGCGCGCTTTTGTGAAGCGTGTGTTCGACCTGGCCGCCAGCGCCTTCATCACCGTGGCCAGCTTGCCGCTGATGCTGATCGCGGCGCTGGCCATCTGGCTCGACGACGGCGGCCCGGTCTTCTACCAGCAGGAACGGGTCGGACGCGATGGCCGCATCTTCCGCGTGCTGAAGTTTCGCAGCATGCGCCGCAATGCCGAGGAAGGCGTGCCGCCCACCTGGGCCACCACCAACGACCCGCGGGTCACGCGGGTCGGCCGCTTCCTGCGTCTCCTGCGTATCGACGAACTGCCGCAGATGGTCAATGTGTTCAAGGGCGAGATGAGTTTTGTCGGTCCGCGCCCCGAACGTGCCTATTTCGTTCAGCAGCTGACGGGCGAGATCTCCTACTACAACGTGCGCCATTCGATCAAACCGGGCATCACCGGCCTGGCCCAGGTGCGCTACCAGTACGGCGCCTCGGTCGACGACGCCGTGCAAAAGCTCCAGTACGACCTGTACTACGTGAAGAACAACAGCCTGTTCCTCGACCTCCTGATCCTGATCGACACGGTGCAGGTGGTGTTGCTGGGGAAGGGGAGCCGATGATGCCACTGACGGAGGTGCACGATGGGTAAGAAGAAGCTGCTGGTAATCGAGGACGACAAGGGCTTGCAGAAGCAGCTGCGCTGGAGTTTCGACGGCTGCGAGGTGTTCGTCGCCGGCGAGCGCGAAGGCGCGCTGTCGCTGGTGCGGCGCCACCGGCCCGCCGTGGTGACCATGGACCTGGGCCTGCCGCCCGATCCGGACGGCGCCAGCGAAGGCCTGGCCACCCTGCAGCTGTTGCTGGCCGAGGCGCCCGACACCAAGGTGATCATCCTGTCGGGTAAACAGGATCGCGCCCATGCGCTCAAGGCGATCGCATTGGGGGCATATGACTTCCTGCAAAAGCCTTTTGATCACGAGATGCTCAAGCTGGTGGTGGAGCGGGCCTTCTACCTGCACGCCATGCAGCAGGAGAACCAGCGCATGCTGCAGATCGGCGCCGACTCGCCGCTGGCGCGCATCGTCTCGCGCGATCCGGGCATGCTGCAGCTGTGCCGCAAGGTCGAAAAGCTGGCGCCGTCGGGCGCGACCGTCATGCTGCTGGGCGAGTCGGGCTGCGGCAAGGAGCTGTTCGCGCGCGGCCTGCACGAGTTGTCGGCGCGCCAGGAGCGCCGCTTCGTGCCGATCAACTGTGCGGCCATTCCAGAGGATCTCCTCGAGAGCGAATTGTTCGGCCACGAAAAGGGCGCCTTCACCGGCGCCGGCCAGCAGACCCTGGGCAAGATCGAGATGGCGCAGGGCGGGACCTTTTTTCTCGACGAGATTGGCGACTTGGCGCTGGCGCTCCAGGCCAAGCTGCTGCGCTTCGTGCAGGAGCGCGTGATCGAGCGCATCGGCGGACGCACCGAAATCGCCATCGATGCGCGCATCGTGTGCGCCACCCACCAGGATTTGCCGGCGCTGGTGAAGGCGGGACGCTTTCGCGAGGACCTGTATTACCGGCTAACCGAGATCGTGCTGCCGATTCCGCCGCTGCGCGAGCGCGTGGGCGACGCCGTGCTGCTGGCGCACCATGTGCGCAACCGTGTCTGCGCGGCCGAGGGCCGCGGCGTGCCGGCCTTCACCGACGACGCCTTGATGGCGATCGAGGATTACCATTGGCCGGGCAATGTGCGCGAACTGGAAAACTGCATCAAGCGCGCCGTGATCATGGCCGAAGGTCCGCAGATCGGCGCGCGCGAGCTGGGACTGCCGCATGCGTCCCAGTTCGACGCACCGGTCAACCTGCGCCAGGTGCGCGATGCGGCCGAATACAAGGTGATGGTGACGGCGCTGGCGCGCGCCAATGGCTCGATCGTGAAGGCGGCCGAACTGCTGGGAGTGAGCCGGCCCACCCTGTACGACCTGATGCATCACCACGGGATCAGGATCGCCTGACGACGCCGGCGGCAGGCACGCTGTCTGCCGCCGGTAGGATCGCTTCGCTATCGGCCCATCACCACGAGACGAGCCAGTTGGCACTCGCCTCGGCCACTTCGTCGCGCCAGGCCCGGCTGGCGAAGGTGTGATTGGCGCCGGGGATGGTCACCCGCTTGCAGCGCGATTCATGCTTGTCGAGCAGCTCGCCGAACTGCCTCGCCTCGGGATCGTCGCCGCCGAGGATCACCAGGGCCGCGCCGTCGAAGCAGGCCAGGCTGGCGATCACGCGCTGGGCCAGCGGCAAGCTGCGGTCGTGGGCCGCCGCCCGCATATTCTGGCGCAGGGCGGCCGCGCTGGCCGCCGCATCGCGCCCGCCGCTCGCGACCCGCTTCCAGAAACCGAGCTCGCCGAAACGCGCCAGCAGATGGGGGAACAGGGCGGCACGCGCGGCGGTGGCGGCTTCCTGGACCCAGGGATTGAGCAGCACCACGCCGGTCACGCGGGTGTCGCCCTGGGCGAACAGCGCGGCCGAGGTGGCGCCGTCCCCCAGGCCCCAGATGACTATTTCTTTCATGTCGGGCATCTGGATGAAGAATTCTTTCATCGCCGCCCGGATGTCGTCGTCCAGGGCATCGAAGCCGCGCGCCTCACCTTCGCTGTCGCCCATGCCGCGATGGTCGAAACGCATGACGGGGATGCCGCGGGCGGCGAGCATGCGTGCCAGCCCAGTGAAATGGCGGTGGCTGCCCACTCGATATTGCGGGCCACCGGTGATAACCAGCACGCCGCGCGAGAGCGGACGTTCCGGCACGTCGATGATGCCGACCAGGGAGCTGCCCTGGCAGGAGAACTGCAGCGCGCGCTGGCCGTAGTTCATGCCGACTGCGCCGCGAACACGGCACCCGTGGCGGCCAGCAGGGCCGGACATTCGACGATCTCGTTGGCGCCCCAGAAAGGCAGGCCGTCGACCGCATGCAGATGCAAGGTGGCGCCGCGCGCGGACCAGCGTTCGGCCAGGCGGGCGGCGCCGGCCGCCAGGCGCGTGGGTGAGGGCGAGGTGGAGGCGAACCAGTGGATGGGGCAGGGCGGCACGGCCAGTGCTGCGGCGTCGCAGGCATCGATGGCTTTCACCAGCGGCATGGTCAGCTCGTAGCCGCCCGCTTCGACGCTGCCGTGGGCGAGCAGCTCGGAGCGCAGGGCGGCCGTGGTGCGCGGCGGCGCGCTCTCGCCGGCCCGGATGTGGGCGGCCAGTCCCTGGCGCAGGAACTGGTTGATGCAGATGCGGCCGTTCAGGCAGGGCTGCCACAGGATGATGCCGTCGACCGCTTCTTCGCTGGCATAGTCGAGGGCGAGCAGGCCGCCCAGGCGCAGGCCCCACAGCTGCATCGGACCGGGGCTGCGTTCGGCCAGCCAGGCGCGCGCGGTGGCCAGGTCGCGCTTCCAGAGTTCCCAGCGCGCCGCGTTGAAGTCGCCGCAGCTGTCGCCGCAGCCGAACAGGTCGATCTGGAGCACCGCGTAGCCAAGGGCGGCGAAGCGGCGTGACTGGAGCGCGGCCATGCGCCGCGCTTTGTTGAGTTCTTCCGCGAAGGGATGAACATACAGGATGGCGCCGCGCGCCGGTACCTGGGGCGCGGGTGGGTGATACAGGCTGAAGCGGGTGCCTGGATCGGCGTCGAAGAAAAATGGTTCCACGCGTGGCGTGGACAACAAGGGGGCGTTCATGTGTTACGTCTCCTGCACGCGGCCCGGCCTTTACCGGGGGCGTAAGATGCGGCGCATTTGTTGTGGGAGGGGGGGTTCCCGCGCGCGCATGTCGTCTCCTCGGAACCATATCAATTAGACACCGCGCAGTTTCGTCTGCGTTGACCGCGCACAAGCTCAAGAATGCCCTGCCATTGCTTGACTTACATCAACGAGGCCCTTCCGTTTTGTCTCAATCATGGATTCCTTCCCGCAATGTTTCGCCGAGGATCCCATGGCCCAGCTACTGCACGCACTGATCACCCATTACGCCACGGCGACGCCGGCCGCCCTGGCCCTGCGCGACGCCGAGCGCAGCCTCAGTTATGGCGCACTGGCCCAGGCCATGCGCGCCGCGGCGCAAGGCCTGCTGCGCCTGGGCCTGCAACGCGGCGAGCGCGTGGCCGTCCTGATGGAAAAGCGCAGCGAAGCGGTGCTGGCGATTGCCGGTGCCTGGGCCGCCGGCCTGGCCTGCGTGCCGATCGATGCCCGTCTCAAGCCCCAGCACATGGCTGCGATCCTGCGCGACAGCGGCGCCCGCCTTCTGGTCACCACGCCGCGGCGCTGGGCCACGCTGGCGCCGATGCGCCAGTCCTGCCCGGCGCTGCGCGCCATCGTCCTGAGCGGGCCGGATGGCGGCGCCGCGCCGCCGGCGGGCACCCGCAGCTGGGACGCCTGCATGCGCGGCAGCGCGGACGGCGTGGAGGCGCAACGCTGCGGCGAGCACGACCTGGCCGTCCTGCTGTATGAATCGCATGGCGAGCAGCCGGTCCGGGGCTTGCGCCTGACCCACCGTGACCTGGTTTCCCACGCCCTGCGCCACAACGCCTGCCTCGGCATCGGCGCACGCGACCGCATCGGCGCGCTGCCCTGTTTCAGTTGCGAGGCCGGTCTGAACCAGCTGGTATCGGCCCTGGCCGGCGGCGCGGCTGCGGTGCTGATGCAACCCTTGTTCATCCGCGATATCGGCATGCTCGCCGAACGCGAGCGCCTCACCGTCCTGGCGGCGCCGCCGCTGCTGTGGAACCAGCTGGCCCAGCTCCATTGGGAGCGCCTGCCGGCACTGCGCTACGCCTTAAGCGCCGGTGGCCCGCTGCCGCGCGCGACCCTGGAAGCACTGCGCCTCGCCTTGCCGGGCAGCGCCGTGCTGGCCGACGGCGGCATTGCGCCCGACCTGCTGGCGGCCTGACGGTTCGGGCCCAAAAGTACTCCAGGCCCACTTGTACTTCAAGTCCACAGATTGCGCGCCACGCGCAGCAGCAAGGCGGCGCTGCCGTCGCCGCCAGGCGCCAGGCGCGGCAAGGCGAACAGATCGCTGGCCGCGCGCGCCGCGCCGGGGGCCGTGCTCACCGCCGCTTCGAAACCCTGGGCGCGCAGCATGTTCGCATGGCGATCCTCGAAGTCGCGGCCCGGCGTTCCGCTCGCGTAGGCAAACAGCACGACCCTGGCCTGGATGATGTCTTCGAGCGCGTCGCGGCCTTCGGCGATGTCGGCGCGCGCATCGGAATTGGACAGGGCCGAGAGCGCGACATGGCTGGCACTGTGGGCGCCGATCCCCATGCCGGCGCGGTGCAGGGCCAGCACCTGGTCCGGCCCGAGCATGGTGGGCGTGATCCTGCGGGTCATGGCGCGCACCCGGGCCAGCCGGTCTTCCGGCGGCAGCAGGCGCAGCGCGGCCAGCAGCATCCCGATCACCGCACGCCGCCTCAGCGGACAGCCGATGTCGTAGGTACCGAAGCCGCTGCGCCCAAGGTTCAGGCGCTCGCCCTGTGCGTTCCTGACCATCTCGATCACGGCATCGCTCCACAGGCAGCCACCGTCCAGATAGGCGCTGGCGATGAAAAAGGTCGCGCTCATGCCGTAGCGCTGCAGCAGCGGCAGGGCGGCGGCGGCGCTGTCGGCATAACCATGGTCGATGGTGATGCAGGCGGCACGGGCGGGCAGGCCGCCGAGGCGCAGGCGCTGCACGGCCTGGTCCAGCGGCAGGATCCGGAAGCAGCGCGTCCACAGGCGCAGATGCTGCCCGAAGCGGCGCCCGTCCAGCTGTTCAGGAAACAGCGGATCCGGCGCGGTCAGCACGCGGCCGTAGCGAAGTATGGTCAGCGGCAATGCCATGTCGAATCTTAGTGCCGAGAAATGTTGATTGAGGTCAATGAAGCCGGGGCACCCCTCGCTACACTGATTCTTATCTTGTGGCAATACTAGACCGGCGCGGGGGGCAGCTTGTTGAGCATGCTCATGGCAGGTTCCGGGCCACTTCCACCTGGAGTTCCTCATGCGTATCGGTATCCTTTCCACGCCCATGCTGTTCCAGCGCGACGGCGACGTGCAACAGCAGGTGCGCGCCACCATCCACGCGCTCAAGCAGATCGACGCCCACCGCGGCATGCCGATGGCGGTCGAACTGGTCGATCCGAACCGCAGCCGCCTGTCCGACTATGACCTGATCCATGTCTTTTGCGCGACCCACGGCAACCACCGTATCGTGGAGGAAGCCCATGAGCAGGGCGTACCGGTGGTGCTCACACCCCTGATCTCGCCCGGCTGGAACCGTGCCACCGGCCACAGCGCGCGCGCCGGCGAGCATGGCTTTTCGGCCCTGACCGGCTGGAACGTGCAAAGCGGCTACGCCCAGACCCGGCGCGCCCTGCAGCTGTCCAGCCTGATCGTGGCGCTGGGAGAAGCGGAAAAACAGGCCATCGGCGCCGGCTTCATGGTCGATCCAGCCAAGGTCAGGGTCTTTCCCAATGGGATCAGCCCGCACCTGTTCCAGGCCACCGAGGCGCTGTTCCGCTTGCGCACCGGCATCGCCGGTCCCTTCGCGCTGATGGTCGGCGCCATCTCTCCCTACACCAATCCGCTGGGCATGGCCCAGGTCCTGGCAGAACTGGGCTTGCCGCTGGTGCTCGTGGGCGAAGCGCGCGAACGCGACCAGGCCTATCTGCGCCAGGTGCGCCTGGTGCGCGGTGTGACCTGCCTGGGCGGCCTGGTGCATGACAGCGCGATGCTGGCCAGCGCCTATGCGGCCGCCTCGATCTTCGTGCTGCCCAGCCAGGGTGCGCTGTATCCGCAGCAGGTGCTGGAAAGCCTGGCGGCCGGCACGCCGGTGATGATGACGGCCGAAACCGCGCTCAGCCTGCCGGCCAGCGAGGCGGCGCTGGCTAAAGTGGCATGGAACGACAGCGGCGCCCAGAAGCAGGCCATCCTGCGCCTGACCGGCGCCGCGCCGCCGCGCGAGCAGGTGCGCGCCCTGGTCCAGGGCTACACCTGGCAGCGCCTGGCCGACCAGATCGCGGCCTGCTATGCCGACGTGCTGGGCGGCGCTGTCGAGCTCGCCCACAGGCGCGCCACCCCGGCCTACGCCCAGATGGAGTCGCCCGCGGCGCTGGCTCACGCCTTTTTCGGCGGCTGATGCAGCTGCGCCAGCGGGCAGGGCGCCTCGGCCCCGGCCAGGCTGTCGTAGACCGCCAGGTAGCCGCGCGCCATGGCCGGCAGGCTGTAGCGTGCGATTACCTGGCCGCGCGCGCGCATGCCGTGGCGTGCCCCCATCTCGGGAATGCGGCAATAGTCGGCGATGGCGGCGGCCATCAGGTCGGGGGAGCGCGGCGGCACCAGGATGCCGGTGAAGCCCGGGTGGACCAGCACCGGGTTGCCGCCCACGGCGGTGGCCACCACCGGCAAGCCGGTCGCCATGGCTTCCAGGATGGTGTTGGAACTGCCTTCGGCCAGCGAGGGCAGCACGAACAGGTCCATGGCGCGCAGCAGCTGGGGGATATCGCTGCGTTCGCCCGGCAGCCAGGCGCGGTGGGCGGCGCCGGCGCGGGTCAGGGTTTCCAGGCAGGCCGCGCGCTGCGGACCATCACCCACGATCAGCAGGCGCATGCGCTGGTGGGCCGGGTGGGGCGAAGCGATCAGGCGCAGAAAAGCTTCGACCAGGGTCAGGTAATCCTTGACCTCATCCATGCGCCCGACGCTGCCGAGCACGAAGGCATTGTCGTGCATGAAGCCGGCCGGCCCGACGGCGGCGGGCGGTCCCAGGCGCGGATGGAACTGGACGCTGTCGACCCCGTTCGAGATCTGCGAGACCCGTTCCGGCTCGGCGCCGACGCTGTCAATCAGCCAGTGCTCCAGGTCTTCGCTGACGGCGATGAAGTGGCCGATCAGGGGACGCAGCAGACGCCGCAGCAGCTTGTACTTGAGGCGTTTGCCGTACAGGTCGGACATGTCGCGCCCGTGTTCGCCGTGCACGCGCAGCTTGACGCCGGCCAGCGCGGCCACCAGCTGGCCTTCGATGCCGCACAGGTTGCGCGTGTGGATCAGGTCCGGCTGCAGTTCGCGCAAGGTGCGGAACAGGCGCAGGTAGTGGCCGAAATCCTTGCCTTCGCGCTTGTTCAGGCTGATGATATCGACCCCGCGCGTCTTGATGTGCGCGTGGTAGTCGGAATAATCCTTCAGGCAGATGATGGCGTGGCGATAGCGCTCCGGCGGCATGTGCTTGATCAGGTTGATCAAGCCGTTTTCCATGCCGCCCACGTCGAGCTGGTTAATCAGGTGCACCACAAGGCGCGGGGGTTCTAGCGGGAAGGTCATGGTGGCTCCGGAGAAATCAGTGACGCTCAGTCAGTGATGACGGCAAATCAATCGTAGTAACCGTAGTAATCGCCGCCGGGAAAGGCGCGCGTCTTGTTGCAAATGAGATCGACCCGGGGACAGTTGTCGAGCCTGCGCAGGGCTTCCCGGACGTCGCGCTGGGTGGTGGCCTCGGACTCGACCACCAGCACCACCTGGCCCATCTGGGCCGCCAGCACCGACGCTTCGCTGGTGAGCAGCAGCGGCGGCGAATCGAAGATCACGATGCGGTCGGCATAGCGGCTGGCGATTTCGGCCAGCAGCGCGCTCATGGTGCGGCTGGCCAGCAGTTCCGTGGCGTGCTTGTTGTTGCGTCCGGCGGGCAACAGGCTCAGGTTGGCGATATTCGTGCGCAGCATGACGTCGGCCAGGTCGCGCCGGTCGGACAAGAGGATGTCCATCAGTCCCGGCGCCGGCGGCAGGCCGAGCAGCTTGAGCACGGACGGGCGCGCCACGTCGGCATCGACCAGCAGCACCCGGTGATCCTTTTCCATGGCGATGCTCATGGCCAGGTTGACCGCGCACCAGGTCTTGCCTTCGCCGGGCAGGGCGCTGGTAAGCACGATCAGGTTGCCATTGGCGGCGCCGCCGGCGCTGGCCTCACGCGCGCTCCTGAGCAGGGGCCGCTTGATGATGCGGAAATCCTCCGCTGCGCTGGTGCGTCCGCCGTCCGGCGTGACAAGGCCCATCTGGTGCAGGCGCGCCAGGTTGATCTCGACGCCGGGGCGGCTGTCGGCTGCGGGCTGGGAAGCCAGGGCCGCCTGGGTCGCCAGGGCTGCGGTGCTGCGCAGCAAGGCGCAGGCCTTGGAATCGGGGATCTCCACGTGCGCTCCTTTACGTCATCAGGAATCGGCTGGCCATTACGGCCGCGTACAGGCCCAGCAGGCCACTCAGGCACAGGCCCAGCACCACCTGGCCGCGGCGCAGGCGGCGCCGCTCGGCATCGGTCCAGCTCATCGCCACCGTGCCCAGCACATTTAGCCCGGTCAACTCGCGCAGCGCGCCGGGGCTGACAAAGGTCGGGCGCACCTGGCTCAGCAGCAAGGCGGCGCCGGGACCGGCCAGCAGCGCGGCCAGCAGGACCGCGCTGTAGAGCAGGCGCCGCTTCGGCCCCACCGGAGTCTGGGGCATGCTGGGCGGATCGATGATCTTGAAGCTCATCATCTCGGTGCTGGCCGACAGGTCGCCCGACAGCTTGGCCGCCTCGCGCCGGGCGATCAGTTTTTCGTAGTGATCCTTGTTGATGTCATAGTCGCGGTTGAGCTGGGCCAGTTGCGATTCGACCTCGGGCACGGCCTTGCGCTGCTCTTCCAGGCGGGCCTGGCGCACCGCGTATTCCTGGACCCGCACCCGCACCGCCGCGATTTTTGAGTCGGCTTCGGCCAGGGCCACCTTGAGCTGCATCAGCACCGGGCTATAGTTGCGGCCCAGGTCGGTCTCGGGCGGCGCCAGGCGCCGCTCCTCCGCCTTGCGCTCCTCCAGCTGGGCCAGCAGGCGGCGCGCGCCGACGATGTCCGGGTGCATCTCGGTGTACTGCAGGCGCAGATTGTCCAGGTTCTTGTTCACGGCGGCGATGCGGGCCTCGATCTCGGGGTTGGCTGGCGCCCGGCTGCGCGGGTCGACCGCCAGCAGCGGTGCTTCGCCGTTGATCTGGGCCAGTAGCGCCAGGCGCGACTGTTCGGCTTCCCTCAGTTCGAGCGTGGCCGCGCTCAGGGCGTCGGCGGCCCCCGCCAGCTGGGCCCCGTAATCGTTACCCAGGCGCGGCAGCAGGGCGCTGTTTCTCAGCTTGAATTCCTTCAGCATGTTTTCGGCCGACACCAGGCGCTGCTCGTAGAGCCGGATCTGCTCGTCAATGAAGGCGATGGCTTGCTGGGTGTCGCCCTTCTTGCCCTTGATACTGCCTTCGAGAAAGATGGTCAGCAGCGATTGCACGACATCGCGTGCCATCTTCGGATCCTGGTCGTTGAAGGTGATGGTGTAGATATCGTTGTTCTGGGTGCCGGCGATGCGCAGTTTCTGCATCAGGCTGTCGATCTGGTGTTCATGCTCGCCGGCCGTGGCCGTGGCCAGGTCCATGTCCACCATGCGCATGACGCGCTCCAGGTTGGGCCGGCTGAGCAGGGTGCGGCTCATGATCGACACTTGCTGCTGTACATTCGGCAAGGTCGTCATGCTCGCCATGAGCGGCTTGAGAATGCTCTGGGTGTCGACGAACACGCGCGCCGAGCTCTGGTAGTCGTTCGGCTGCAGGGAGACGGCCAGCCAGCCGCCGCCCGCGACCAGCCACATGGTGCAGACGGCGAACCAGCGATATTTCCAGATGCCGCGTGCGTGCAGGAGCATCTGGCTGATGAAGTCCTCCATGGCGTGCCGGTCTCCCTTGTCGTACAGCTGCGATGCCTGCCTGGCGCCGCGCCAGCCGATCGATTATATGGCCGTGGAAATAGCGCCCAGGCGCTAGTCACGGAGCCGTTGATTCCGGTCAAAATTTTCCGGCGGCCCACAAGGGACCGCGGCGCGGCAAGTAAAACGGTGGCGGTCAGTCGCGCGCCTGACCGCCGCCAAATGCAGGTCCGGGCGGACCTTGCATCGGAGCTTGCCGCCTTGCCCGGCGCCCGCATCCCCAGCAGGGCCCGGCATTGCGGCGAGGACAAACAGCTCCGGCGTGGCCAGTGAAGGCGGCGGCCACGGTAGTGGAAGGCGATTCAGGACGACGGCCCGCGCGAGCGCGCCGCATGGCGGCGGCGCGCACACAGCGCCATGCCCAGCAGGGCCAGTCCGAACAGGGCCAGGCCGCCCGGTTCCGGCACCATCACGCTGTTCTGGTAGGCATTGGCCAAGGTGGACTGGCGTATCGTCATCTGGTAGTTTTCGCCGGCATACAGATACGGGGTCTGGGCCTGGAAGGCCAGGGTGCCCGGGTTATAGCTGATCATGCCGGCGAAGCTGTCGCTGCGGCTGACATCGCCCATGCTATTCAATTCACCCGGCTGGAACGCAAACACCAGCTGTCCCGTGTTGACATTCATGATGTCCACGCTCCAGGACATGCGGGCCAGGGCATCGCCGTCCCCGCCAGCTGCGGCGCTCAGGTAGGCCTGGGCAAACGGGGTGGCGTTGAAGGCGATATGCATGCTGTCGCCGATGCCCAGGGTGAAGTGGAAAGAGCTGATGTGGTCGAGGCTGGCCTGGCCGGCGGCTGCGCCATCGCGCTTGAGCGAGGCGACCGCCTGGGTTGCGGCGCGGTTGCCGCCCTGTCCGAGCAGCATGCCGGTGGACAGTCCGGCCAATTGCTGGTCGGCATAGCCGAAGCTGCCCGGCACCAGCGAGCCCAGTAAAAATGGGGACATCTGGTTTTCGGCGCCGGGAGCGACGGGCAGTCCGACGAATTGGCGGGCCACGTCCGCCATGCCGGGTCCGCTGAGCGGAAGCGGTCCGCTGTCGGCGCTGCTGCTGCGCTGGTCCAGGGAGGCGCCGGCGCGGCCGCTATGGTTGCCCGCGAGGGCGGCGAAGTGCTCGAGCTGATAGACCGTGCCGGCCGAGCTAAGCAAGCGGAAATTGTCGATCACGAGGATCGATTGGGCAAATGCGTCCGCGTGCACGCTGGCGGCCGGTGCAATCCACAACCCGGCGGCGAGGATCGCGAGCAGCCATGATGGTCGAACCTTGGCCATGAGAAGTCTCCTGAGTGCAAAAGCGAGGACGGCGGGAAGGACGGTGGGCGACCTGCCGGGTTCGCCCTGTGGATCTCTATGCAGCAAGCGTGCCAGCACTTTTTTTCCCATCGATTCAAGCACTTGAGCAAGCTGCTCGGGTGATCCGGCGCGCGCCTCGCCGAAGTGGAAATTTTTCCGACGCGTTCTGTTTGTGCGGGAGCAAAGTCAAGGCTGGGTCCGGTGGGAACTTCACTACGGATGGCTCTGTCTGACATGCACAACAATCAACATTGCGTCGACACCGGATCGGCGGTGAAGACGGATCACCTGGAGGAAGACCATCATGCTGCATGAAGAGCTACCTATCGCCACCTTCGAAACCCCTGCCGCAGTGCGCGAGCTGTGTGTCGGCGAGCGCGGCGCTCCGCCAGGGCTGGACCACCCGCTGGACATCCAGGTGTTTCATATCCGACTGGCCAATTCGGCGGGCCGGCGCGAGGCCGCCAGCCTGCTGATCCGCAAGATGTACGGCTGGCGCGGCTACGTGTTCGAGCCCAGCGAGCAGCACGATCCGAACAAGATCACCCTGTATGCCGAGACCGGCGGCACCCTGGTGGGCACCATGAGCTTGTGCCTGGACAGCGATTTTCAGCTGCCGGCCGATGACAATTTTCGCGACAAGCTCGACGAGCTGCGGGCACAGGGACGGCGCCTGTGCGAGCCCTCGCGCCTGGCCATCGACAAGGGCGTCACCAAGCGGGTGTTCGCCTCCCTGATCCATATCTCGTATTTGTACTCGCATCAGTTGCACGACTTCACCGACTACGTGATTGAAGTCAACCCGCGCCACGTCATGTTCTACAAGCGCATGCTGGGCTTTAGCGATTTCGGCGGCGAGCGTCCCTGCAGCCGGGTGGGAGCGCCGGCTGTGCTGCTGCGCCTGCCGCTGTCGGAGATGGGCGCGCAGATCCGCAAATGGGGCGGCCTGATGGAGCAGCATGGCGAAGAGCGTTCCTTCTATCCGTATTTCTTCCCGGTCTGGGACGAGGCCGGCATCACGGCGCGCCTGCGGGCCGGCGAACGCGCAAACGGCGCCGGGGCAAGAGCATGGCACTGACCGGGGTAATGCCGGACGTGAGCGAACGTTCCGAGCGCGAGCGCGGTTTGCTGGCGGCCCTGGGCGCCGCTTTCGCACCGGAACAACTGCAGACTGGCGCGGCCACCCTGGCGCGTTACGCGGCGAGCACGGCAGCGCGCGCCACCCGCCCGCTGGCGGTGATCTTGCCGACATCGCGGGAGCAAGTCGTGCGCCTTGTAAAAATTTCCGGCGATTTCGGCATTCCCTTGTATCCGCTAAGCACAGGAAAGAACTGGGGCTATGGCGACGCCTGCGCACTGGGCGAAGCGCAACTGATCGTCGACCTGTCGCGCATGAACCGTATCCACGAGGTCAACGCCGAACTGGCTTACGCGGTGATCGAGCCGGGCGTGACCCAGCAGCAACTGGCCGACTACCTGCGCGCCCAGCGCCTGGACCTGTGGATAGACTGCACCGGCGCCGGGCCCGACACCAGTTTCATGGGCAATATCCTGGAGCGCGGCTTCGGCCATTCGCCCTATGGCAACCGCTTGCAGCACGTGGCCGGCATGCAGGTGGTGCTGGCCAGCGGCGAGGTGCTCGAGACCGGCTTCGGGCACTATCCGAACGCGCGCGCGGCTCACCTGTTTCCCTACGGGGTGGGGCCCTTCCTGGACGGCCTGTTCACCCAGTCCAACTTCGGCATCGTCACCCGCATCGGCATCTGGCTGATGCCGAAAGCCGCTTGCGTCAACCATCTGCTGTGCACGGTGCCCGCGCACCACGACATCGGCGCGGTGGTGGACGCCCTGCGGCCGCTGCGGCTGGATGGCACCTTGCGCAGCATCATTCATATCGGTAACGATCTGCGCGTGCTGTCAGGCGGGGCGGTCTTTCCGCGCGCGCTGGCGCCCGGGCAGACGCGTCTGCCGGATGCACTGCGCGCCAGTCTGCGGCGCCAGGCCGGGATCGGCGCCTGGGTGGTGTCGGGCGCGCTGTACGGTAGTAGGCTGCAGGTGGCCGCGGCGCGCAAGGCCGTGAGCGCCGCCCTGAAGCCGACGCAGGCGAGGGCGAGCTTTCTGAGCGAACGCACCCTGCGCTGGGGCGAGTCGGCGGCGCGCCTGCTCGGCCAGTCGGCGCGCGGCCAGCGTCTGCGCGCCCAGGTGGCGCTGTGCGAAGCCTTGATGGCGATGAACCGCGGCACGCCGAATGGCCGCTTCCTGGCGGGTGCTTACTGGCGGCGGCGCGGCGGCCTGCCCGAGCATTTTCCGCGCAAGGCCGATCCGGCCCAGGACAATTGCGGCCTGCTCTGGGTGTCGCCGGTGCTGCCGCTGCGCGGCGCCGAATTGCTGGCCCTGCACGCCCTGGTATCGCCGGCCTTCGCGCTGCATGGCTTCGACCTGTTCGCCACCTTCAGCATGATCAATGAACGCAGCCTGGGGGCGGTGCTGACGATCGCCTATGACAAGGAAGACGAGGAAGAAGTCGAACGGGCACGGCGCTGCTACCGCGATGTGTTCAGCCTGTGCATGCAGGCCGGCTACATTCCCTATCGGGTGGGCAACCAGTCGATGGCCGACCTGGACCCGCATGGCGATGTGTACTGGCAAACCGTGGCCAGGATCAAGCAGGCGCTCGACCCGGGCGGGCTGATTGCGCCGGGACGCTATCAGCCGGGGCTGTGGACTTGAAGCACTGGGCGCAGCAGCTTGCCGTCAAGCCTGCCGCCGCAGCTACAGGCGGGCCAGCAGGGCCGCCGCTTCGGCGCGCTGCGGGAATTCGCCTGGCGCGGCCAGCAGTTTTTCCAGCTCGCGCCCGGCGCCGCGGCGGTCGCCTGCTTTGGCCAGCCCCTGCACGAAATGAAAGCGGATCTCGCTGGCCTGGGGCGCCAGTGCACTGGCCTTTTGCAGCAAGAGCAGGGCACGCGGCAGCTTGCCCTGGTCCAGATAGATCCAGCCGAGCGTGTCCATCACAGCGGCGCTGGCCGGGGCCAGGGCGAAAGCGCGCTCGGCATAGGCGAGGGCGCGGCGGTCGCCCAGGCGCTGGCAGGTCCAGGCCAGGTCGTTCAGGGCGAGCACGTTGTGCGGGTCCGCCGCCAGCACCGCTTCCAGTTGGGTGCGCGCGGCGGCAAGGTCCTGACGCACCAGCTGGCTGCTGGCCAGATAGAGCCGGGCGGCCACATCGGCCGGATGCGCGTGCAGCCACTGGACGAGGCGCGCATCGGCCTCGGCGCCGCGCCCCAGCTTGAGCAGCGCGCCATGGATCTGGATCAGCGGGGCGCTGTTGTTGTCCAGCGCAAAGGCGCGCTCGTAGGCAGCCAGGGCCGGCTGATGGCGTTGCTGGGCCGACAGCAGGTCGCCTTCCAGCTTGTAGCCCTGGGGCGAATGTGGAAGGCGGCGCTGGGCGGCAGCCGCCAGCGCCTGGGCATCGACGAATTGCTGTTGCCTGATGAAGATATTCAGCAGGCCGAGCTGGGCCGCGAACAGATCCGGGTCGAGCGCCAGGGCCTGGCGCAAGGAAGCCATGGCCTCGGGCTCACGGCGCTGGGCCAGGTGCAGCGTGGCCAGGCGCAGATGAGGCAATGGCGATGTCGGCAACATGACGGCCAGCTGGCGGTAGAGTTCCTGCGCGGCGCCGGGATTGTTGTTGAGCTGCTGGGCCTGGGCCAGCATGGCCACGGCCTCGCTGCTGGCGGGGTAGCTGGACTGGACCGCGCGCGCGACCGCCAGGGCTTTCTGGGCGTCGCCGCTGTGGAGGCTCAATGCGGCCACGCGCAGGCCCATGGTCAGCGAGGACGGCGCCAGGCGCCAGGCGCGCTCCAGCCAGGCCAGGGCGAGGGTCTTGTTACCCTGGGACAGTTCCAGGCCCGACAGTGCTTCCATCAGGGCGGTGTTGCGCGGCGCGCGTGCCAATGCGGCCTCGTAGCGCTGGCGCGCCTGAGCCGACTTGTTTTCGTGCAGGTCGAGCTGGGCCAGGTTGGCCAGCGCCGGCAAGTACAACGGTTCGAGCTGCAGTGCCCGTTCGAAGCAGGCGCGGGCGCCGGATGCATCATGGCGCGCCAGCAAGACGCCGCCCTTGAGGTTCTGCACCAGCGGATTGTCGCCCGCTTTCTCCATCTCCAGCACGGCCGCCAGGGCCTTGTCCGGTGCCTGGGCGCGCAGCTGCGTCATCACCAGCAGAATGCCGGTGCGGGCGGCGCGCCGGTCCAGTGCGGCCGCGCGTTCGAGCTCGGCGACCGCGCGGCCATCCTCCCCGTTGCCGAGCTGGCTCAGCGCCAGCTTGCGCGCCTGGCCGATCTGCAGGCGCGCTTGCTCGAAGCGGCCGGCGTCGGTGTGCAGGTTGGCCATATCAAGCAGGGCGCGCGCCTGCTGCGGACGCAGCGCGGCGATGCGCTGATAGGCGGCGAGCGCGCCATCCGGCTTTCCCTGCGCACGCAGCAGGTCGCCCATGAAGCGCAGACTGTCGATATCGTCGGGGTGGGCAGAGAGCGCACGCCCGGCCAGGGCCAGGGCGTCGGCGGGGCGCGCTTCGGACAGTGCAATGCGGGCCTGGCCGGTGAGGGCCTGCGCCAGATCCGGATGCAGAACCAGCGCCTGGGCGTAAGCGGCCAGCGCCTCGGCCTTGCGCTCCAGGCCGAACAGGGCGTCGGCGCGCAGGGACAGGGCATCCGCGCGCGGCGTGTCCTTGCCGTGGGCATCGAGCTCGGTCAGGGCCTCTTCATATTTGCCCTGCATCAGCACGGCGCGGCTGAGCAAGAGGGGAATGCGGGCCGGATCGGCGCCAAGTGCGCGCGCGCGGCGCAATTGCTGCTCGGCTGCCGCGGCCTCGCCGTGCTCCAGGCAGACTTCGCCGAGCAGAAGACGCGCATGGCGGTTGGCACCGTCTTCCTGCACGGCAGTGCGCAGCTGGATCATGGCGGCAGCCGTGTTTCCCGCGGCGCGGTAGTGGCTGGCCTGCGCGATCAGGGCGGGAGCATCGCTGCGACGGCATCCGCCGAGTAGAGCCATGCAGCAGCAGAGGGCACATGCGGCGCACAGGGAGAAGGCAAGCTGGAGAACGGCGGTGCGCCTCAGCCTGCGCGGGAATCGCCTGCCATGATCGAGGCAAACAGGACCTGGGCGGAACATACGGCTCTCCTTTCTGGCAGGCGGCTTGACGGGCGTCATTCACAGCGTAAGGAGTCGGTAAGGCAAGCTCTTGCGCAAGCTCAAGCTTTACATGGTGCAGAGCAGCGCACGACGAGGCAGCGTGTTGCTACAAATCAAAAGTAGCGATCCGAGCAAACGTAGAATTTCTACTAACGCCGTTGCGCCCTGGATGTCGCATGCGCGCGCGGCCGGATTCCGCCGCCACGCCATTCACGGGCAGCGGACACCTCGATGCGCCGGCGCTTGATGGTCTGGAGATACACTAATGCAGAGCAAACCTTTCCCCACCGCCTACGAACTGGCCCTCGCCAATTTGCAGAAACAGCATTATCACTGGTTGATAACCGGGGTCGCCGGCTTCGTCGGATCGAATCTGCTGGAAACCCTGCTGCGCCTCGGCCAGCGCGTCACCGGCCTCGACAACCTGATGACCGGCCACCAGGACAATCTCGAGCAGGTCCGGCGCCTGGTCCCGGCCGACGCCTGGCGTGGCTTCCACTTTATTGAAGGCGACATCCGCTGCCTGGCCACCTGCAGCGAGGCCTGCGGGGGCGTGGACTTCGTCCTGCACCAGGCCGCGCTGGGCTCGGTGGGACGCTCGCTTGAAGATCCCATACTCACCAGCGACATCAATATGATCGGTTTCCTGAACGTGCTCGTTGCCGCGCGCGACGCCCGGGTCAGGCGGGTGGTATACGCCGCCTCGAGTGCCACCTACGGCGACCATCCCGACCTCCCCAAGGTCGAGGAACACATCGGCCGCCCCTTGTCGCCCTATGCACTGACCAAGCATGTCAACGAGGTGTACGCCGAGATGTTCGCGCGCTGCTATCACACCGACTCGATCGGCCTGCGCTACTTTAATGTGTTCGGCCCGCGCCAGGACCCCGACGGCGCCTACGCCGCCGTAATTCCCCAGTGGTTCAGCGCCATGATCAACGATCGGCCACTGACGATCTATGGCGATGGCGACAGCAGCAGGGACTTCTGCTACATCGACAACACGGTCCAGGCCAACCTGCTGGCCTGCCTGACGGAGAACCCGCGCGCGGTCAATCAGGTCTACAACGTCGCCGTTAATGCCCGCACCAGCCTGAACGCCTTGTACGCGATGATGCTGCGCCTGCTGCAGGAACGCTACCCGCACCTGCGCGATTATCGGCCGCGCTACGCGGATTTCAGGCCGGGTGACGTGCGCCATTCCCAGGCCGACATCGGCAAGGCCAGCCGCTTGCTTGGCTACCGCCCCAGCCACCGGCTCGAAGAGGGCCTGAGCGCGTCGCTGGACTGGTATGTCGGCCATCTGGGCGGCCGCCACTAAGGTCACGTTTGCGTTCGGCATCCATGGCGACCTGGACGCTAGACGGGGGGCTTGCGTGCCGGCAAGACCCGTACGACACCGCGGAAATCGACCGTGTGCAGCGACACCGGGCGCCGCCACACGCGGCCCACATAGTCCATTACCCGCTCGGCCTGGGTCAACTCCAGGCCCCGTCCATCGCGCAGGTAGTCGTGGTGCAGCTCCAGGCTGCCATCGCCCGCCACCCGGGTAATGGAGACGCAGGGCGCCCCGTAGTTGTACTTGGGCGCCAGAATCGCTTCGCGGATGGCGTGGATATCGCGCGTGGCGATTTTTGTTTCGCCATCCTTGCGCGTTTCGTAGACAAACAGCTCCAGCTTGTCGGCCAGGTCGCGGTCCAGGTAGTTGCGGATGAAGCCGAAGTCATCTTCTTCGCGGCAGATCTGGCGCGCCTTCTCTATCCCGAACTTGTCGATGATGTGCTCCCACAGAGAAAAACCCAGGTGATAGGGGTTCAGCGACAAGGCCAGTTGCCGCCCCGTGGCGAAGGGACGCACCACATCGGAATGCGACTTGATTGCTGCCAGGTAAAGGTCGTGCGGCAGGAAGTTCGCTTCGCGCAGCAGGCGCGCGTGCCAGTAGGATGCCCAGCCTTCATTCATGATCTGGCAGGCATAGATCGGGTGGAAGTAGTAAGCCTCTTCGCGCACGGCCAGGAAAATGTCGCGTTCCCAGTCCTCCATGTCCGGCGCGTACTGGGCGATGAACCACAGCAGATCGTATTCGGCTTGCGGCGGCACGGGCGCGCGCTGGGGCGCCTCGTTCGGCGGCGCTTCGACGGTTTCACCCGGCAGGCGCGTGTAGCGGTCGTGGAAGGGCGCGGCCTCGGCTGGCGCGCGCGGCGCCACAAATTCCGGGAAGCGCGGCCGGTGCAGGGCCTGGTTGACGTCGATATGGGTTTCCAGCGCCAGCGCGGCGTCGAGCACGGCCTCCACCCGCGCCTGCCCGTGGGCGCTCAGGGCCCGCTCCAGCCGGTTGGCGCGCGCCGCGCTCTGCTCGAGGATATGGCTGCCGGCCATCTCGATGAAGCGGACGAAGAGCTGGTTGTTCTTGGCGAAATCCGCATGCCCCAGCACGTGGGCCGTCACCAGGGTATTCTCGGCCAGCGAATTCTGTTCAAGCATGAAAGCGTGGCAAGGATCGCCCGGGAACATGACTTCAAAAATCTTCGAGTGGCCCATGTGCTGGCGAACCAGCTGGTGGATATAGCGCACTCCGAAGGACCAGTGCCGCATGCGCACGGGCAGGCCGTAGACCGCGATCTCGACCATGAAGTTGTTGGGCACCATGTCGAAATTGACGGGATAGAAGTCCATGCCCAGCTCGACGGCCAGGGCCTCGATGCGTTCGGCGTAGTCGGCCAGGGTGGCGTCGCTGCCGGCGTGGTCGCCCAGACTGGCTCCGCCCTCACTAGATGAGGCCGCGCTGCAGTGCGGATGTCCATGTCCCGCGCTGTGCATACTCATCGCATCGCCTCCGCATTCTCGTTCTGGTTTTCCTGGCTGAAGAACTTGCGCAATGCGCGCCACACGTCCTCCGGCGCCGCCAGGGTGCTGCTGGCAATCGGCACACCCTTGCGTTCCAGCTCGTTGCACATACGGCGCATCTCCGTTTCCAGGGCACGCGGCACACCGGGCAGGGTTTCCACGTAGCCGATGTAATTGAGCATGCTGCCCAGTTCGGTCAAGCTGCCGGAGGCGGCCGCACGATCCTCGGTGAAGTTTTCACCATCGGAGGCGTAGAACATATAGACGTTGTTCTGCGACCCCGCCAGCTCGGTGCGCATCAGCTCCAGCACCAGGCGAAAAGCGGTCGAGGCGATGGTGCCACCGATGCCTGTCACCTGAAAGAAGTCGGCTTCGGAAAACTCCCAGGCGTGGGTCGTGTGGGCAATGAAGCGGGTCTCGACCTTCGCATATTTGCGGCGGATGCCTTGCAGCGCGAAAAAGAAGAAGCTCTTGGCCAGCTTGCGCTCAAGCTGGGTCATGCTGGCCGACACGTCGATGACGAACAGGATGGTGGCACTGGTGCTGGGGCGCTGGCGCGTGACCAGTTGCCGGAAGCGCAGGTCGTCATTGGTGAAGGGAACCGGATCAAGCTGCACGGCACGGCGCTTGATCGCTTCCTTCACAGTGCGGCGCCGGTCCAGGCGCGAGCGGGCGCCGCGCTTGTCCCAGCCCTCGCGCACGAGTTCGACCTCGTCGATGCTGGCGCCGCCCCGCGGCTTGAGGTCCGGGAGCTTCAGTTCGTCCCACACCCAGTCCATGATGTCGTCGATGGAGAACTCCAGCAGCAGCCGGACCTCGCCGCCGTCACTGCCGCCCTCGCCAGGTTCACCGGAAGCGCCGCCTCCCCCCATCCCCGCAGGGTCGGGCTGGCTTGGCTGCAGCATGTCGCCTGGCTTGCCCGCGCCTTGTCCCGCGCCCGCCTGGGTGCGCCCCTCCGCCAGCCGGAAGCGCGCGTGTTCCAGCATACGCACCGGCACCTGGACCGTACGCTCGCGCGGCCCGGTAATCAGGTCGGGCCCGGCGATCAGGTCCGGCAGATGGCTTTGAACGGCCTCGCGCACCTTGTCGTTGTGGCGCAGCCAGTCGCGTGCACCGCGCGAGAACAGGTCGTACCATCCCGTATTGATTATCGCCGTCACCAGAGTTCCTTCACGAGTTCCGCCAACAGTTGCGCCCTGCCTGGCCGCGCGCTCAGTCGCGTGCTCAGTCCCGTGCTCAGTCGCGCCGCCTTGCCGACGAGGCCGGGCATCACCGGCTACTCCTGCGCCAGCAAGGTCGTCACGTAGTTCAGCGCTTCGCGTGCGCTGTGGCTGTCATAGCCGTATTCATCGACCAGACGCTTTTCGACGGCCGAGATCTTGGTGCGGATCTCGTCGTCGGGCCGTTTGGCCGAACTGACCAGCCGCAGCACATCGCGGCGCTGCTCGAACAGATACTGCTGCACCGCGTCGTTGAGCTGCAGGTGGCTCTCCAGGCTGAATTTGACGCCGCGCTTGTAGGCGCCCATCGCCTTGCGCACGACTTCCTGGCGAAACGATTGCTTGCCCGATTCCGAGATATGGATTTTTTCCTCGACCGCGCGCAGGAAGCGTTCGTCCGGGCGGCGCTCCTCGTTGGTGATGGGATCCTTGATTTGCCGGTTGTCCAGCATGGCCTCGACTTCGTCCAGGTATTTGTTCAGCAAATCCTGGGCTTCCTGCTCGAAGGACACGAACAGCGCCTTGTGCACGTCTTCCTTGACCCAGCGGTTGTAAAAATCCTTGCGCGTCAGCACCAGGTAATCCACCCATTTGCGCTTTTTCTTGGGATCGATGCGGGCATCGCTTTCGATGCCGTCCTTGAGCGCCAGCAGCACGTCCATGGTCGACAGGCTCTTGCGGTTGGACTGGATGATCGCATTCGACAGGGCATTGATCACGAAGCGCGGCGACACTCCCGCCAGGCCTTCGTCCGGCGCCTTGTCCTTTTCCTTGACCCGGCGCACGTCCTGCCGGTTCACGCCGTCGACTTCCTCGTCCGCGTGGATGCGTACTTTCTTGATCAGCTCCACGTCCTTGTCGTCGGTGTCCTGGATGCGCGACAGGATGGCGAACACGGCCGCAGCATGCAGCACGTGCGGGTCCAGGTGAACGTCGCGAAACGCGGGCGCCGCCGAGGAAATGAGCTTGCGGTAGATGCGCGCTTCTTCCCGATAGTTGAGCGTGTAGGGCACCTGGATGATGACCATGCGGTCGAGCAGGGCCTCGTTCTCGCTCTCCTGCAGGAACTTGCGAAACTCGGCCAGATTGGTATGCGCCAGGATGGTTTCATCCAGGTAGATCAGGGGAAAACGCGATACCTTGACGTTTTTTTCCTGGGTCAGGGTCAGCAGCAGGTACAGGAATTCGCGCTTGACCTTGAGGATCTCGATCATTTCGAGCACGCCGCGGCTGGCCGCGTACACCGCGCCCGACCACGACCAGGCGCGCGGATCGCCCTCGTCGCCGTACTGCGCCACTTTGGACAGGTCGACCGAACCGACCAGGTCGGCCAGGTCGGCGGTGGTGGGGTCGTGCGGGGCGTAGGTACCGATCGCGCTGCGCCCCGATTCCGACACGAAGAAGCGTTCAACCGGCATCTGCAGGAAATCGCCGGCGTACTGGTCTTCCAGGCGCGCGCGGCAGTGCGGGCAGATTTCGCCGGCGATGTCGATGCCGTAGGTATTGCGGCAGGAAGCGCGCATGGTGTGCGGCACCAGGTGCAGGGGCGACTCGTGCACGGGGCAGCCGGCAATCGCATACAGGGCGCCTTCCTGGGTGTGGCTGTATTCTTCCAGCCCGCGCTTGAGCAGGATCACCAGGGTGGACTTGCCGCCGGAAGGGGGGCCGAGCAGGAGCAGCAGGCGGCGTCCGACTTCCGACCCGGCGGCCGCGGCCCTGAAGTAGTCGACCACCCGGTCGATGGCGTCGTCGATGCCGAACAGGTCGTCCTCGAACAGGCTGCAGCGGAAGTGGCCCTGGCCGTCCTCGGTGCAGGTCGCGCGTATCATGTCCCAGATGTATTGATGGGAAGTGCGCGCGACCTCGTGCGGCGCCCTGGGCAGCACGTCTTCCAAGAATTGGCCGAACGTGCCGGACCAGTGCCCCGCGCGATGCTGCAGCGTGAACAGACTGAGACTTTCCAGGAAGCTGGCTTGCTCGCTGCGATGCTGCCCGGATGAATCGAGTTCCTGCTCGTCGTCGATCATGCTCACGTTTCCTCCGTGTTGATAGGCCACGGTGTACTTCCACCGCTCGATGCCCGCTTTTTTCAGTATCGGGGTGCACGCTAGCTCGCCGATGACCCGCATCAAGGTGCGCGAGTGAACCTTTTTTGTCGGAAGGCAGGCTGATCTGTTGGACAAAGTCAGGTTCGCGTGCCCGAGGGTAAGTTCGCCTGCGCACAGATGAAGCTGGGCTTTCGCTTTAGCATGAAGCCTCTTGTTAACCGAACAACAGCACGAAGGAAAAACACCATGTCCGATCACCTTACTTCCATCTCGGCAAAGGAACTGTCCGACAAGATCAAGTCGATCCGTTTCGCCATGTTCACGACGGCAGACGAGCACGGTCACCTGATCAGCCGCCCGATGACCAATCAGGAAATGGATGCCGAAGGAAATTTGTGGTTCTTTACCTCCACCGAGACCGACCTTTGGGAAAACATTGTTTCCCGTCCTGAAGTGAATATCGCCTTCGCCGAGCCCGAAGACCACCTGTATGTGTCCGTCAGCGGAAAGGCCGAACGCGTGGTCGACCGCGCCAAGATCAAATCCCTGTGGAATCCTGCTGTTCAAGCCTGGTATCCGCACGGCCCGGACGATCCACACGTGGTGCTGGTGCGCGTGGTGACCCGCACGGCGGAATTCTGGGATTCCAAGGGCGGCAAGATCGTCCAGATGTTTGAAATGGCCAAGGCCGTACTGACCGGCAGCACGCCGGACGTGGATGCGGGCGAGCACGGCAAGGTGACCCTGTAAGGGGGCAGCGCCTGACGCCCATGCAGGAAAGCGAGCAACTCGCGCGGCTCGTCAGGATGCGCCGCATCGCCACCGGTTTACTGGTGGTGATGGCGCTGCTGTTTGTCGTGGCGCGCCTGCTGGACGCGCGTCACCCCGCCTTCGGCTATCTGGGCGCGTTTGCCGAGGCGGCCATGGTTGGCGCCATCGCCGACTGGTTTGCCGTCACTGCCTTGTTTCGACATCCGCTCGGCCTGAAAATTCCCCATACCGCCATCATTCCCAGCAACAAGGAACGCATCGGCGAGAACCTGGGCAATTTTCTAGAAGAAAATTTCATGAATTACGCCGTCGTGCACAGCGAGCTCGAAAGGATCGACTTCGCCGGCTCGGCCGCCCACTGGCTCGGTCAGCCTGAACACGCGCGCGCCGTGGCGCGCCAGGCCGTCGACGCCGTGCCGTCGCTGCTGCGCATGGTCGAGGATCAGGAAGCCGCGCGTTTCCTGCGCGATGCCCTGTCAGGCGCGCTGGAGGGCATCAAGCTGGCGCCGTTGCTGGCCACCGTGCTGCAGGTGCTGGTGGCGGACCGCCAGCATCACGTGCTGCTGGAGCGGATGCTGGACATCGTGTCCGGTGCGCTGGAGCAAAACCGTCCCTACATCCGGCAGAAGGTGCATGAGCACAGCCCCAAGTGGCTGCCGAAGATGATCGATGAAAAGTTTTACCAGCGCCTCATGGCCGGCGTGCAAAACACCCTGGCCGAAGTGCAGGAAGAAGACAGCGAATGGCGCGCCAAGTTCCAGAGCGCGACGGAGGAACTGATCGAGCGCCTGCGCAATTCGCCGGAATACGAAGAAAAACTGCAGGCTTTACTGACCGGCAGCCTGGGCCATCCACTGTTTCGCGACTATGTGGGCCAGGTCTGGGATGATGTGCGCCGGCGTTTGCTGGCCGATGCCGCGGCGCCGGACTCGCGCATGGCCAGCCATGTTGGCGACGCGCTATTGGGCCTGGCACGGGCGCTCGAACACAATCCGGTGATTCAGCAGCGCATCAATGAATGGGTGCGCACCTTTGCCGCCGAGACCATTGTGGCGCGGCGCGAACTCATTATTGCGCTGGTGCGGCGGGTGATCCGCAGCTGGGATGCGGAGACGATTTCCAGCAAGTTTGAATTGCATGTCGGCCGCGATTTGCAGTATATCCGCATCAACGGCACGATTGTCGGCGGCGTGGTCGGCCTGGTGCTGCATACGGTGTCGCTGATGTTCTGAGGTGGGGCGCCGGTGCGATCGGTGGGCACGGGTCCGAACGCGGCCCGGCCCACCCTACCTCATTCATGCCGGCTACTCTCCCACTACCGTGAAGAAAATCTCGCCTTCGTAGTTATCATCCCATTCGCCGGACCAGTCGCGCAGGCCGAAGATGGCATCGACATTGACCCGCCGCGGCGCCAGCGGATCGATGCTCGACTCGAGCCGCACTTCCAGCTTGCCGAGATGGTGGTCGTCGCGCGGTGAAAACGCGACGTCGAAACCGGCCAGGATGGCGGTGGCCTGGGTCACGCCGGTGGGAAAAATCACCTCGGCGCTGTGGCGCTGGGGGCCGTCGCCGCGGTGGCGGTTGAAACTGATGGTGCCGGTCTGGATCTGCATGATGGACTCCCTTGATAAGCCGTTGTTGGAAGATGCGCCTATTGCGCTGCGTCGATGCTGGGCGAGGGGACCGGGGTATTCACCCAGCTCCCCATCCCGGTAGCGATGCCGTTGCTGGCCAGCACACGGATCGCCCGCACCTGCTGCTCGCCGAGCAAGGCCTTGGCAACGCGCAGCGACCTGGCCGTGGTCCTGGCCGCCAGTCCGCGCCAGGTGCCCAGCGCATCCTGCCACTGCACCAGGTAGTGGGCCGGCTTGTCGCCGCAACCCTGGCCGCCGCTCTCCCAGCGGATGTCCCAATACACGCGGTCATTGTCGATGATCTCGCCCACGGCAACGTGAACCTCGGGCGCCGGCCCGATGGTCTGGCGGTACACAGTCCGCTCGCCTTCGTAGATCACCAGCTGGCGCGCCGCCGGGTCGAAGGGCACGCCCTGATAGATGTGCAGTGGCCACATCACGTCCTGGTGGCCGCCGTCCTCATCCAGGCCATCCTGCGACGTGCAGGGCGCGCCGTGGGCCTCGGCGCGCAGGCAGGCATGGCGCAGCATGCGTCCGCCGCTGTCCTGCAGCTCGACCGTGAAGCGCGTGGCCAACTCGGCCCTGGGCTGCGGGTAGGCCGCGAAATGGAAAGAGGGCTGCAGGCGCACCGCCTGGTCGCGCCCGATCGTCATCTTCAGGAACAGCACCTGCTGCTTGACCCTGATCCAGTCGCCATGGTCACTGCTGGCGCGCGCGGCATCGGCGCCGAAGGTGGCCGGAATCCGGCTCATCAACGCCTTGTAGGTGTAGGGACTGATCCAGCGGTTGCCCGAGTAGCCCATGATGTCGTGGGCATTCGCCGGATCCTTGACGGCGCCGTTGGCCGTGTCGACGCCGAATTCGCCGATGCTGTCGGAATCGTAGCCGCTGTAATGGGGATAATTGTCGTCGGTGTTGGCCGGCGTGGCGCAGCGCGTGACGTTGTCGCAGGGCGCGTGCTGGCGTCCCACCGCGTGCGCCAGTTCATGCGCCGAGGTGCCGCCGCTGCCGACCCGGCCCACCGCCGCGCCACCGCCGCCGCAACCGCCCACCGATCCCGTGTTCAGCCCGGTATTAAAGAGGCCGAGCACGATGTCGTCGGAGTCGCCGCGCAATTCGCGCACCGTGCCGAGCAGGTCGCCCATCTTGCCGCAGCCATCGTTGATGTCCGATTCGACTTCGTCGTCGTAGTCGATGGTCACCAGGCTGGTGATGTTCACGTTCGGGATCGGAAACATCTTTTCGGTGAAGGCCAGGGTGCTGACGAAATCGGCCATGCCGGGCGCGGCCAGGGTGGCCGGGGTGGCGTCGTCGCGCACATCCGGACCGGTGTAGTTGATGCCGACCGCCATGACCGGTAAGGCCGGGAAGGTCTCGAACACCAGGGTGCGTTCGAACACCTGGGAAAACTGGGTGGTATCAACGGCATCGAAGACGCGCGCGCGCAGGATCACCTCGCCGCGAGAACTGTCCTCAGGGATGACGAAGTTGAGCGTATGCTCGCGCAGCGCGCGGTCGGTCTGGGCGTCGCGGCGGGGCACCATGCTGGCCAGGGGGCTGATGGTCTGGGTGACAGCGCCGCTCACGATGTCGAGCGTCCCACTCAGGTTGGCGATGGGCGCCAGACCGGAACTGGCATCGTAATCCACGTACAGCCGCACCACGGTGGCCTTGTCGGCTACCAGCCGGATGGAATTGTCCGGAAACACATTCGGATCGTCCAGGTGGCGGTCGCTCCTGAAATGCTGGATCACCTGGGTGATCTCGGCATCGACCACGATCAGGTCGCCGCGCGGATCGCCGGGAAAGGGCGGCGCCAGCGGCGCCAGTTCGGCCAGCACCACGTAATCGATGCGGCCGCTGTAATCGTCGTCGAATTCGCCCGACCAGTCGCGCAGGGCAAAGCTGCCGTCGACCGTGACGCGGGTATCGTCGGCCGCATCGATATTGCTGCGCAGCTCAACGGTGAGCCGTCCGAGGTGATGGTCGTCGCCCTCGAAGGCGGCTGCGTAGCCGGCCATGCCGACGGTGGCGCGCAATACCCTGCGCGGAAAGGTAAAGCTCGCTTGCGCGCCGATCGGGCCAGCTTCGCCCGTTCGCGGAAAGTCGAACGCACTTGTGCGGATGTCCATGCCAGGATCCCCCATTGATTGACAGCGAGTGCTGCACTGTCGATCAGCGTAGAGCCTGCCTGAGGTGGTGGTTCTGTCACAGCGCAAGCGCAGCAGGGCTTGCCTCAAGGCCTTTATTTCATTTGCTTCATCAAGCGCCAGGCCATGTAAGCGAGCGCGCCGACACCGGCCAGCAGGGCCGCCCACAGGGCCAGCATGCGCGTGCGCGCGGCCGCCGCCGCCTTTTCCACGGTGCCCGGACCGTCGGCCTGCGCCGCCGCTGTCGCTTGCAAGGGACCGGCTACGGCGCTCTCCAGCGCGGCGATCTCGGCACTGTCAAAACCCGGCGCCACCTGGGCCAGCGCACGGCTGCCGTCGCGCGCATTGCTGCGCCCGAAGGACAGGCGGTAAGGCGGCTTGCCGTTCGCCAGAAACACCAGGGTCGACGGCGTCCAGGCCAGGCGCAGCGCCGGCGCCTTGTCCAGCGGCGCTTCGGCGCGCAGCACCCATTGCGCCGCGTGCACCGGCGTGATCGCGATATCGCCCGAAGCACGCCGTTTGCCGCCTTGCTGCAGCTGGTAGAAGGTCGCGGCGGCCAGCTGCTCGAACTGCCAGGTGGAGGTCTTGCCGCCCTGGCGGTCGGGCAGCTCGATGTAGCGCCCCAGCTGGGCCGGCAACACCACATTCTGTTCGCCCAGATCGAGCCCGATGCGCTGCACCGGAATCGCCGGCGACGCGGCGTACACCGCATCGCTGGGGAAGCGTCCCGGCGCGGGCTGGATCAGCAGGCGCTCCACCTGCGGCGCCACCGCCGTATTCAATGGCGATTCCGCACTGATGGCGGCAAACTGCAGGGGTTTGCCTTCGCGCCAGCTCAGGCGAGCGTAACGGAAGGAGCGCGGCTCGAAATCCATGCGGTCGCTGGCCAGCACCTCACCGCGCTCATTGGTGAGCCAGGACAGATCGCTGTCGCCCACGGTGTCCCATTGCTTCAGGTCGTCGCTCACTTCCAGCACCACGCGGGCGTTGTAGCTGCTCACGCCGGCCGGCAGGCGGAAGCGCAGCGCATCGATGCTGGCGCGCTGTCCCTCAGGGCCCAGGTCGAGCACCAGTGCGTCAATCGCTGTCGGACCACTGTCGGCGGCGCGCGTGCCGGTACGCGTACTGACCGAGAGTACGCTGCCGTCGGCGGAACGGCGCACCTCGATATCGGCATCGAGTTTGCCGGGACGGGCCGTACCGCGCACGGGAAACAGCCGTACCGGCAGATCGCGGCGCGAGCTTTGCGCGCGTTCGGCCGGCGCCTGCAGCGAGAAGGGCAGCTTGTTCCCCTGCGAATCGAACAGGCGCAGGTCGAGCAGCTGGGTGCTGCGCGCATGCAGATACACGTCCTTGGGCAGCCGTAGCTGGACCACGGACTGGTTGCCGCTGACGCTGAGCGGCATGGCGTGGCTGTAATCGCCGGGCTTGTCGCTGGCCGGCGCATCGGCCCAGGCCGGCGCCAGGCCGATCAAGGGCAGCAGGCACAGCAGGGAAAAAACTCGTTTGCTCATGAATGAATCCTTGTTTTTCAATCGCCGCATCAGGCAGCCTTGGCTTCGGGCGCGCCGTCGTGGTGGGTCGGGAAGGGAGCGATATAGCCGATCAGGACCATCAGCAAGCCGACACCGACGAAGGAAATAATGCGCGCCACGCCACCCACGTTGGACAAGTCCACCAGGAACAGCTTGCCCACCACCATCCCCAGGAGCAGCGCGCCGACGATCCACTGCGGACGCGATACCTTGCGCGCCGCGCGCCACATCAGCAGCAGGGCCGACACGCTCCATACCAGCGACAGCATGGCTTGAATGAACTGCGAGCCAAACAGGGCGTCAAAGGTGTAGGGCAATCCCAGGTAATGGGCCGCGCTGCGCAGCAGCATCAGGTTGAACCAGGCATACGCCGTGCAGGCCAGCACTGCTGGCAGGCGCGCCAGCAGCCGTGCGCTCCCACTGTCGGCATCGGCCAGGCACATGCGGTAGGTCACCACGCCCAGCATGATGGCAAAGCCGCTGCTCAGGTCGAGCGGATTGAGCAGGGGCAGGTAGGGCAGAGGCGACATGGCGCCGTTCTGGGTCAGATTCCACACCGCGACCAGCAGCAGCGACCAGCCCGTGGCCAGCGGAATCAGCACGCGGCGGTACCACGCCGCCACCGGGGCGGTCGGCCATTTGCCGGCGCGGGCGCGGCCGACCAGCCAGACGATCGCCAGCATCATGATCCAGGCCGGAATAAAACGCGCCCAGCTGCCGCTGGTCTGCCAGCCGGCCTGCGCCAGCAGGGCCTGCTCAGCGGCCGCGTCGATGCCGGCACCGCCATACAGCCAGCGCGACACGATCATGAAGCCTGCCGGCCAGATCATCAGCCACGGACCGGCTGTGCGCAAGGTGTGCAGCGCCTTTAGCCAGGCGGCATGCAGGTTCCAGTCGTTACCCAGCCAGCGCCGCATCAGCACTTCGCCGGCCAGCAGCAGGACTGCGAAGGCCACGGTTGCTTCGGCTTCGATAGCTTGCTGGTCGTAGAGGTGATCCAGGATCATCAGGGTGCCGAAGAACAGCGCGGCCCAGCATGCGGTACTCAACCAGCGCAGGAACGGCCAGGCCAGGCGCTTCGCCGCGGTGGCAAACCCCAGCGAGGACAGGGCCACCAGCATGCCGAACACGGCCAGCTCGTTGCCACCATTGCCGCGGTCGAAGGCTAATTCGTAGCGCAGCGCCAGCCAGCCGCCAAAGAGGGCCAGCACAGGACCGTACCACCACAAGCCCGACCAGATCACCATCGCCTTCGACGTGCGCGGATACGTATCGGGCGCGACTTTTTGCATGGCCCAGCTGCTGAAGAAAGCGCCGCCAAAGATAAAGAAGGCACCCAGGAAAGGTGTGTGGAACAGATTGCCGACACGGCCGACATCGGCAAGGCCCACCATTGTCATCAGCAGCAGGACCAAACCGGCAAATATCTGCACGATCAAGGACAGCACACGCGCCAGCTTCCATTGCATGCGGCTGGCGATCAGCCCGAGCAGGAGGGCGCAGCCAATGGCGCTGACCGCCAGCAGATTGACCATGTTGCTGCCGTGGGCGCGTACCAGGATTTCGGTCCAGGCGCCCGCCACCAGCCAGACTGCGGCCACGGTGAGGAATACGCCGGCGGCCCAGGCCGGCAGCGGCTTGGGCAGATTGTCCTGGTGACCGCGCAGGTTGGTGGCCATCAGGAAGGCGGTACCGGTCAGCAGCAGGAAGCCGAGCCACAGGTTGGCATTGGCCGCTTCGGCCGCGCTGTTGATGCCGCTAACCGTGCCGATGAAGGATATCCACGCACCCAGCTGCACCAGGATGCCGAACAGGCAGGTCAGCGGCTGACGCTGGCGCAAACCGACCCAGACCACGCCGGCGCCTTCCAGCGCCCAGGCGGCCGAAGTCCAGCGTCCGTCCAGCGCGAACGGCAGCGCCAGGGTGCCGAACACCAGCCCCAGCGACAGGAAGGATTCCACCAGCAGGCGGAAATTCTTGCCGCCGCGGCGCCACAGGGCCAGTGCCGTTACGGTGTAGAACAAGCCCAGGCCCAGTGCGGAGAAAGCGACGCCAAAACGGGTATCTTTCACCAGGCCGAACTGCAGGCCAAAGGCCACCAGCGGCACGCCGAACACCAGGGTGGCGTCGACATAGTTCTTCAGCTGGGGCGCCTGGCGTGCGGCATACGCAATCGCAATGGCCACGTAAAACACGGCGAACAGGATCAGGAACAGCTGGGTCGACAGGTAATTCTCAGGGACATAGCGCAGCACGCCCCAGGCGGTGCCGATCACGAACGTGAAGGCGAAGCCCAGCAGGTTGAGCGCGCGCCAGGAACGCTTGAGCGCAATCCCAAGGATGCCGGCGTTGAGCAGCGCATAGTAGGAGAACAGGGCCACATGGCTGCCGTGGCCGGTGGAAGTCATGACCGGCGCCAGGAAGCCGCCGGAAATACCGAACACGGCCAGCCAGACAGCGTTTTGCAACACCGCCAGCAGGCAGGTGAAGAAGGTCAGCGCAAACAGCAGGCCGAACGCCAGTCCGCCTGGAATCAGGTCGTACATACGGAAAGCGGCGAAGGTGACCAGCATCAGGATGCCGAGGGCGCCGCCCTGGACCGGCAGACCGATACCGCGCCGGGTTTCGCGAATGCGCCAGCCGAACGCCAGCAGGGCGATATCGGCGATCACGATGCCGGCCAGGCGCAGCTCGATCGGCACGGTGACGCGCTCGGCTGCATACTTGAGCAGGAAGCTGACGCCGATGAACAGGATCAGCAAACCAAGTTTGGCCACCAGATTGCCGCCGAACAGCCAGTTCTTTGCAGCCAGAACCCAGGCCGGCGTTTCGCGCGGCGGTACCGGCGCTGGCGGTGCAGGGCGGGGTGGGACAGGACGCTCCGGCACCGGTTCTGCCGCCGGCGGCGTTGGAAGCGGCTCTGCAAAGGTGGTCTGTACGGGACGCGGTGCCGGTGTGAGCGGCGGCGCGGGCGGCGCGGCTGGCGCGTGTGGAGGTACAGGTATCGGTACAGGTATGGGTGAGGGCGACGCTTCGGCAGGGGCCGATGCCAGGTCCGGCCGCGCCGGCAATCCAGCCTGCGTCAGCGCCTGCACCTGGGCCGACAGCGCGGCCACGGTCTTCTCCAGCGCTTCCGTCCGTCTGCGGAAGGTCTTCGAGGTCCGCAGATAGTAGATACAAAACGCGATGAAGAACAAAAATAAGAGCACGTCCATCGATCTTCCTTAGAATTGCTAAATTTGCAATTTTGAATCTTATCATGGACGAACACCCCCACTGGCAGGTCCTTCGCCGGTGGCTTGTTACGCGTCTTGCAGTTTCAATTCCCAATACCCGACATCGGCCCAGCGCCCGAACTTGAAGCCGACTTCGCTGAAGTGGGCCACCTTTCGAAAGCCAAACTTTTCGTGCAGGGCAACGCTGGCGGGATTGGGCTGGGCGATGCCGCCGATGACCAGGTGGCAGTCGCGCGTGCGCAGGTCGGCCAGCAAGGCGGTGTACAGCGCGGCGCCGTAGCCCTTGCCGCCCAGCTCCTGGTCCAGGTAGACCGAGCTTTCGACCGAAAAGCGGTAGGCGCGGCGCACGCGCCACTTGGTGGCATAGGCGTAGCCTGCAAGGCGGCCGTCGGCTTCCAGTACGATCCAGGGCAAGCCGCCGGCCTGGACGTCGGCGATGCGTGCGGCCATGTCGGCCGCGGTAACGGGTTCTTCCTCGAAGGAGATGGCGGTATGCAGGATGTAGTGATTGTAGATATCGGCAATCGCCGCGGCGTCGCCGGGCAGGGCGCTTCGGATGTTCAAGCTGGCTCCAAGTTGTGTTTGCGACAATAATAGCACCGGGCTGGCGCCGCCGGAAGATGGCCGCGGGCCCGAACTGCGATGCTTCCGAATCGATTACACTGAGCGCTTTGCATCCCTGCCGAGGTATTGCTTGAACCATCTCAAGAACATTCGCTTACGCCGATCCGCGCCGCTGTTGCTTGCCCTGCTGTCCGCACTGGCCGCGCCGCTCGCCCACGGCGCCCTCCCGATTTACGATTTCGTGGTCAAGAACGTCTATCCGCACGATCCGGACGCCTTCACCCAGGGGCTGTTCATCTCCAAGGGCGTCCTCTACGAAAGCACTGGCCTGCCAGGCCGCTCCTCGGTGCGCAAGGTCGAGCTCAAGACCGGCAAGGTGCTCATGAAAACGGATATCGCCGCACAGTATTTTGGCGAAGGGATCACCGAGTTCAACGATGAGATCGTGGGCCTGACCTGGACCTCGCAAGTCGGCTTTGTGTTCGATAAGGCCAGCCTCAAGATGAAGCAGACCTTCTCCTACGCGGGCGAAGGCTGGGGCCTGGCGAGCGACGGCAAGCACATCCTGATGAGCGACGGCACCGCCTTCATCCGCACGCTCAAGCCCGGCACGCTGGAAGAACTCAAGCGCGTGCAGGTCACGGCCGAGGGCAAGCCGCTGGACCGACTGAACGAACTGGAATGGGTCGACGGCGAACTGTACGCCAACGTCTGGGGCGCCGACGTCATCGCCCGCATCGATCCGGAGAGCGGCAAGGTGGTGGGCTGGATCGATCTGACCGGCCTGCTCAAGGCGGAATGGAAAGACGGCCACACGGTCGACGTCCTCAACGGCATCGCCTACGACAAGCAGCAGCGCAAGCTCTACGTCACCGGCAAGCTGTGGCCGAAAATGTTCGAGATCGCGCTCGTCAAGCGGAAGTAGGCGCCGGCGTATTTGCTACGGCGCCGGCTGGCCCACGCCGGCTCAGCAGCGCGACACCGGCCAGCCCCAGCGCGACCAGGGTGGCCGCGATCAGCTCGGCCTGGGTGGCGCGCACAAAGCCGAATTCGAGCACCGGATTGACGCGGATCTGCTCGATCAGGAAGCGCTCGGCGCCAGCCAGGATCAGATACACCGAAAACAGCCAGCCCATGCGGAAAGGGTGCTTGCGCAGCGCCCACAGCAGCGCAAAGCAGGCCAGCGCCATGGCGGTTTCGTAAAGCGGCGTCGGGTAGACGCTTGGCGCGGCGATCATTTCCCCGTAAATATTGTTCTCATAGGTCTGCGCCCATAGCCAGGTGGGCAGCCAACCGGGCTTGAGCGCCATATTGGCGGCAATACCCCAGTCGCCGTCGCCGGAGACCTGGCAACCGATGCGCCCGATGGCGTAACCGAGCATCATGGCCGGCGCCGCGGCATCAAGCAGCGGACGCATCGGCAATTTCCAGCGCCTAACGCACACGGCCCCGGCGATGGTCCCGAGGATTAGTCCACCGAAAATGCTCAAGCCTGAACGGCTGAAGATCATGCCCGCAGGGTCGGCCATGAACTGATCGGTGTGCTCCAGAATATGAAACAGCCTGGCGCCAACGATGCCCGCAATCATGACGATGAGCGCCAGATCCATGACCACGTCCTGTGGCGCGACCTGGACCGCGATGCGCTCGGCCTGCGGACCTTTGCCCGGCCGTACCGCAGGCCCGATGGTGCCTGCGGCATACATACGCCGCAATTCGGCGCGCAAATTGGCGGCTGCCACCAACATGGCGATGGCGACGAACAGGCCGAACATTGCCAGCGGCAGGGGAAGGTCGAGACCGGTCAGTGCCTTGACGAGGTCGCTCAGATAAGGATAGGACAAGGGACGCCTTGCTAAATGATTGTGGTTGCGAAGTAGGGAGTGGGCCCGCGAGATTGGGCAAAGCATAACATTTCGAGACCCTGCGCGGCGCCCGCAAGCCTGGGCTACAATGACCAGCACGGCATGCAGACACCGGCTGCCGTGACGCCTTTCACCGAGGACCCGGATGCAGACAGCGCAATTCCCGCCCGACGAAACCGAGCGCCTGGCCGCGCTGCACGAACTGCTGCTGCTCGACAGCGAGCCGGAGCAGCGCTTCAATCTGATCGTCGACTACGCCGCCAGCGAATTTGGCGTGCCCATCTGCCTGATGACCTTGCTGGACCACGAACGCCAGTGGTTCAAGGCGCGCGTCGGCTTGCCGGTATGCTCGACGCCGCGCGACATCTCCTTCTGCTCGCACGCCATCCTGCGGCCCGAGGTGATGGTAGTTCCCGACGCCGCCGCCGACCCGCGCTTCGCAGACAATCCCCTGGTGACCAGCGAGCCGTATATCCGTTTTTACGCTGGCGCGCCGCTGATTCTGCCGTCCGGCCACGCCCTCGGCACGCTGTGCCTGATCGACACGGTGCCGCGCACCCTGGACCAGACCGAACGCAATCTGCTCGAATCGATGCGCGACATGGTGATGCGGGAGCTTAGCGGGCGCTAGGCGCCGGCGCGGCTTCGCCCAATACAACGTCCACATCGATGGCCTTCGCCATGGCCTGGTAACCGGCATCGCCAGGGTGCAGATGGTCGCCCGAGTCGAACCGCGCCTGCATGCGTGTGGGATGGCGCGGATCGCGCAGCAAGGCGTCGGCATCCACCACCGCATCGAACACGCCGGCATGCCTGATCCAGTGATTCACGCGCTGTCGCAGCAGCTCTTTGCCGGCACTGTAATGGCCTTCGAATGGCGTTGCGCGCAATGCACCCTCGAACGGCGGCAGGGTCACGCCCATCACGCGCACGCCGCGCGCATGGGCCCGTTCTACCAACTGGCGATAGGCGGCAAAGAGACGCTCCGGGTCGAGCTGCGCATCGCGCGGCGCGAAAGGACTGCCGGGCCAGCCGATATCGTTAATCCCCATCAGCACCACGACCGCGCTGATGCCGGGCTGGGCCAGCACATCCCGCTCGAAGCGCGCCAGGGCACTCTCGCCCATCAGGTCGCCGAGCACGCGCGCGCCCGAGATACCGGCGTTGATGACCGCTACATTGCGCGATGCCACGCGTTCGGCAAGGAAGTCGGGCCAGCGGCGGTTGCGCCCGGGCGACGAGCCATTACCATCCGTGATCGAATCGCCGAAGGCCGCCACCACGCCTGTCCCTGGCGCGGCATCGACCTGCACGGCGCTCAGGAAGGCGCGGCCGGGGAAGCTGGCGGAGGCCGCGAACGCCGGCTCGCCGGTACGATTGCCGTCGGCGACCTCGGCGCGTTGCTGCCCGCCCCAGTGAAACGTGGTCACCGCGGACGCCTGCGGATAGTAGCTGCTGACCACGAGCGTGGACAGAGGTGGGAGCCTGAGACCGACCGCATCGCTGACCACGTCCGTACCCGGCGCGACCGACACCGCCTTCTTCCCGCCAAAGGTCACCCTGGTCGCCCCCTTGCGCGGCGCGGCGCCAGGACCTTCTTCCACGGCGACAGACGTTTCGCCGATCAGCAGCGGTGCACTGCCATAGCGGTTGGAGAACACCAGCCGCACACGCTGGCCGCCTGCACTGATTCGCAGGCGTTCGCGCACGGTCTGCTCGTGCAGGGCCGCAGGGACGCCGGTCGGCAGCGGGAAGGAAGGACCCCACAATCCCTGCGGCGGCGCCGTCCATGTGGCGATCCAGTGTGCGCCGGAGTCTGTGGGTTGGGCCGAGGCCGGGATCAGCGCCAGGACAGCGAACACCGTCATGGCGGCTGCTGCTTGTTTCAGTTTGATCATGTGTTTCTCCTTCATCGTCAGATGGACCAAGCTTAGGGCATGCCGATTCCTTGCAGAAGAGGTCATTCCGGACTATGCTCCATTCCAAAATGGCATGGGTGGACGCATGGACAGACTCAGGGGAATGGAATATTTCGTGCGCGCGGTCGAGCTGGGAAGCCTCTCGGCGGCCGCGCGCGGATTGGGCAGCACCCAGCCGACGGTCAGCAAGATACTGACGGGGCTGGAGAAAGAGCTCGGGGTCCGGCTGCTCGAACGCAGCAGCGCTGGACTGGCATTGACCGGCGAGGGGCGGCGCTTCTACGAACGTGCGCGCCAGCTGGTGGACGGCTTTACCCACGCGGTCGCGGATGCGCGCGGACAACTGGAGCGGGCCAGCGGGCTATTGCGCATCAACGCCCCGGTCGCCTTCGGCCAATTCCGCCTCAACGCCCTGGTGCGCGATTTCCTGGAACCTTACCCCGATCTTGAAGTCGAACTGATACTGAACGACCGCTTCGTCGACCTTGTCGAAGAAGGCGTCGATATCGCGTTGCGCCTGGGCGATCACTTGCCGCCGGATGCGGTCGCACGCCGGATCGCCGTCTCGCCGCGCCTGCTGGTGGCGTCGCCCGCGTATCTGAATGGGCGGCCCGCCTTGCAGCAACCGTCGGATCTGGCCGGGCACAACTACGTGCGCTTTGCCTGGCTTGCTGCCGGAGACGAGGTGGCCCTGGAGCGCCAGGGCGAACGGGTGAGCGTGACAACGCGCGGACGCTACCGGGTGAATAACGCGCTGGCGATTCGCGACACGCTCGCCGCAGGTGGCGGGGTGGGCTTATGTCCGGCGTGGCTGGTGCAGGACCTGATTGATCAGGGACAGCTGACGCACGTGCTGCCGGAATGGAGTGGGGAAAGCCAGCTGATGTCGCTGCTGTATCCGTCGCGGCGTTATCAGCCACTGCGCGCGAAACTGTTTATTGAATTCCTGGCGAAGCATGTGCCTGCCATAAACGGTTTCAAGGCATAGTCCGCAGCGGACAAGCAGCAGGAACTACTTGCGCGCGAAACTGTTTATTAAATTCCTGGCGAAGCATGTGCCTGCCATAAAAGGTTTCAAGGCATAGCCCGCAGCGGACAAGCAGCAGGAACTACGTAGGTCGGAAAAGCGGAACGCGCCTTCCGACATGCTACGGTTGGGCCGCAAGGGGCTCATACGTTGAACGTCGGAAGGCGCGTTCCGCTTTTCCGACCTACCAAAGCCTCGCCGCTGGCGTCAGCCTTCAACGCCGCTACCGAGGCAGGCGCGTCGGCGTGGGAGTCGGCATCGACATCGGCATCACCGCTCAGCGCACTGTACTGGTTTGCACCAGCGCCTGTTCCAGCTTGGGATCGCGCTTGTAGATATCCTCCGCGAACAGCGCCCGGCCTTCGCCATCGGCCACGGCAGTCGCGTAAAACAGCACGACCGGAATCTCCTCCTTCAAGCGCACAGTCACGCTCGCACCCGGCTTCATGGCCGTATCGACCGCCTGCTGCGTCCACTTCGGCTGGTCCGACAGCACATACGCGGCCAGCTCGGCCGGACGTTCGACCCGGATGCAACCGTGGCTCAGGTCGCGCCGCTGCTTGTTGAACAATCCCTTGGCCGAGGTCGAATGCAGGTAGATATTCATCGAATTGGGCATGGCAAACTTGACCGCGCCGAGCGCATTCTGCGCACCCGGGCGCTGGCGAACACGCGCGCCGCCCGCGCGCAGCGCAGCAAGCGCCGCCGCGCCATCGGTCTGGGTCGTGCCGCCGCTGGTCACCACTTCCATCTCATGCTGTTGCAGGTAGGCCGGATTGGCGGCCAGCTTCGGAATGATCTCGCCCAGCTCGATGCTGCGCGGTACATTCCAGTAGGGATTGAATTCCAGGTAGCTCATCTGGCCGACAAACAGCGGCGTCTGATTCTTGACGGCGGTACCGACAATCACCCGCATCTCCAGCGGATTGCCGCCATGCGGTGCCGTATTGTCGAAGGCCCACAGGCGGTAGATGGGCAGGTTGACGGCAATCACGCGGCCGGGACGCAGCGGCGGCAGCCAGCGCAGCCGTTCGAGGGTCAGTTCGAGCTGGCGCACACGCTTTGCCACCGGCACCGACAATGCCGCCAGGGTACCCGCGCCGACCACGCCATCGGGTTCCAGGCCGTGACGCGACTGGAAACGCCCCATGGCCTTGGCAAGCGCCTCGCTATATAGCGTGGGGGCCGCACCAGGCTCACTTTCGCTCAGGTCGCCAAACAGCGCCAACCGTTCGCGTAGCAGCGGCACGCCGCCATACGTCTCACCCGGTAACAATTTGCTGCCTGTCAGAGGCGGCAGCGCGGGCCAGGCCGGTGCGGCTTTCTCGAGCTGCCGGTAACGCGCCAGATTGGCTTTGACGCCGCGATACACGAGGTGCTTGGGCTCGGCTTCATCGACCGCCGCGGCCAGACGGTTCGCTTTCAGGCCAGCGCGCAAAGCCTTGACCGGATCGAACTCGGCGCGGCGCACTTCGCCCGAAGGCACCTGGAAATCCGGCGTGACGCGGCCGAAGTGCAGGTCGGCCAGGAACTGCAGCATGGCCGTGCTCATGGCGATCTCGAAACTTGCCGCAGTGGCGGGGGCGGGTGCATTCAGCCAGGCGGACAGGTCAGCTACCTTGTAGTCGGACGCCACCAGACCGTAGGCCGGCGCCTCGTTGAGCAACTGCAGCGCCGCCTTTGCCTGAACCAGGCCATCGTTCAACCACAGCGATGCCGGCGCGCCCGGCTCGTACAGCCTCGGCAACAGCTGGCGCGCATCGAGCGGACGGCGCGAGCGAACCGCGGCCGGACCGGCCTGCGCCGCCAGTTGCGCGATCTCGGCGTTGACAGCGGGTCCGGGCTGGAAAGCGGCAGCGCCGGAAGTTACCGGCATCGCCAGCAGCAGGGCCAGGAGCGGAGACAAGGCGGCACCGGCAAGGCGACGGCGAAGCGGGAACAGGATGCGGTTCTGGACGTGGTTCATTAGGTCTCTTTGTTATCGTTCTTATCGAAGGGATCAGGCAACCCAGCGCGGTGTCGGACGCTCGCCGGGCATGATGTCGTAGGGCGAGGCCCAACCCGGCAACCGCTTCATGCGCTCCACCCAGGCCGCGATGTGCGGGAAACTGGCGGCGACGTCGTAGCCGCTTTCCTCGATTGGATAGAACAGATAGCCGCACAGCGAGAAATCGGCGATGGTCGGGCTGTCGCCAACCAGGAATTGCCGGTCTTTCAGGTGCTTGTCGACGACAGCGTAGGCGGGATCGATGCGCGCCTTCAGGAAGGCCAGCACGGCCGGATCGGGAGCGCTCGCGCCGAAGGCCCTGATAAACCGGTAGGTGGCGAAATAGCTGGTGAACTTATGATTGTCGAACAGGATCCAGCGCAGGATCTCGCGCCGTTCCTCGTCGGATGTGCCGCCGAAGCGCCCATGCTTCTCCGCGAGGTAAGTGAGGATGGCACCGGACTGCGTCAAGCGCAGCGCGCCGTCTTCCAGTACCGGGGCCTCGCCCATCTCATTGTTGGCATCGCGCCAGGAAGGGTCGCGCGTGGCGCCGTTTATATAATCAATCGGCACTGCTTCGTACGCTTGGTCCAATGCACGCAGCAAAAAGGCGACTTTGAAGCAGTTTCCGGACAGACCGAAGCAGTGAAGTCGATACATGAGTGCTTTCAAAATGAAAAGATGTATATTATAACAACATCTTCATAAAGAAAACGGACTAGCCGCGATTATCGCTTTCGCGTTGTTTATAGGGTCAATAAAGGCGCCTGGCCGAATAGATATCGTGCATGGACACGGGTTCCTGCGACGCGGGTTCGGCCTGCTGAGGATACGCACGCTGTGGCGAAGGTAAGCGCTGCGGGTCTTGGGCGGACGCCGGCGGGGTAGGCAGTGTCGCCACGGGCGCGTCGGCCAGCTGCACCACCGCCTTGCGAACCGGCGCAATAAACCCTCCCTGCAACAGCACGGCGGCATTGTCCTCCGTCGCGCCAGCCGCGCCGAATTGCTGGACGAGCGTCGCCAGCGAACGCTCGCCGTCGATCAGCAGCAACAAGGCGCGCGGCCGGGCGGGCAGGCGGAAGCGGCGCGTGGCGATTTCGTCGCGTCCCTTGTCCGTCTTCGCATACACAATACCGCTCATACCTGTTCCCCTGTCATGTCGTCACAGGAATCAGATATTGCCGAAAAGATTGTCATGCGGGATATGGGCCGGCGTATGGGTGGTCTGTGCCTGCATGTATCTGTTGCCCTAGCAAACGTAGTAAATGCGTGCGCGCGCCGGGCTTTCCCGGCGAGCATAACTTTTATGCAACAATGCGTCCGAATTACGGTAAGCGCGCGGTTTTCATTCACCGCGAAGGGATGCTCGATGCTCCGTCACCTCGTCGGGCTGTGCGCCGCGGCGGCTATCCTGGCCACGCCACCCGCCCTGTATGCGGCAGAACCTGCTGGGCAGGCACTCACGATCAAGCTCAGCCATACTGCCAGGGATACCTGGCGCGTGGACTACCACTTCCAACAGGCGGTCACGGCAGTGCGTCTCGATGCGGTCGGCGACTATCGGGGGAGGTCCTGGAAAATGCTCACGCCGCACATGCAGCTCAAGACCGAATCCGAAGTCGACATCATCGCGCAGCAAGGCCGGCCGTTTCGCTCCTTCAGCGTGGAGGTGAGCACCTTCGAGGAGCTCGCTCCCAAGGCGTACGCCCCGTTCAACCGCTTCAGCGATGGCGGCACTGCGGTTTTCCTTGGTCACCTGCAGGGCAAGGTCCAGCGCGGCGCGCAAGTGGTGCCGATGCTGACGGACATACACCTGAGCGGCATGGGACCTGAGAACGTGATCGCGCCGCCCCTCAACCGCATGGAGCCGGGCGGCACCCGCGGCTATGCCTATTTTGGCCCGGCAAAGCCAGTTAGCGCAGGCAAGACCTGGCTCTTGCTCGATCCGCAGACCCCACTGTGGGCGCGCGAAACCTTGCTCGATGCGGGCGCCAGGCTGATGGCGTACTACGAACAGGCTTACCAGCATCCCTTGAAGGATGCGCTGTTCATTGTCGTGTCGGTGGCCGGTGTCGAAGCAAAGGGCCTGTCAATGAAGGGCGGCGCGGTGCTGGGCCAATTGTCCTATCGTTTCGAGGGGCAGCAGTTGATGGGCGACCACCCGAAAAAACGCGAGTATCTGACCAAGATTGTCGCGCACGAGATGGCGCACCTGTGGCAACTGAATGTGACGCGCGGCGGCATCGGCGAAGCGGACCCCTGGATACACGAGGGCGGCGCGGACGCGATGGCCCTCGATGCGCTGCTGCAAACGGGCCTGTGGGACAGGGGCGTGGTGGACAGCTACCGCGCCGCACGGCAGGCCATCTGCGACAAACTGGGCGATGCGGTCGATTCCTATGATGGCATCTACGCCTGCGGCCTGGCGCGCTTCGACAAGCTGGGCGTGGGCATTGTACCCTTGTGGCGCAACATGATCGCAGCGAGCGACACTTCGGGCGCAGTGTATTCGCCTGCCATGATTGCCAGTGTCGCTGCAGACCTGACGGGCGAGTCTGGCACGGCCGCGAAATAGATCAGCGGTATTTCTCCAGCGCCTCCTGGCAAGGCAGGCACATCCGTGCGGCTGGCTGGGCACGCAGCCGGCGCAGCGAAATGCGCGCACCGCATTTGCCGCAGCACCCATAGGTTCCAGCGCCAACGCGCAGCAGGGCGTCGTCAATGGCCGCCAGCTCAGCCAGTTCGATTTGCAGCTGTGCCAGGTCGGTGTCGCCGACCAGGTCGGCCTCGGCCTGTTCGCGCACCTCCTGATAATGATTGGCCAGGGCCAGTTCACCGGGCTGTTCACCCTGGTGCAGGCGGCGTTCGATCGCCTGGGATACGACATCACGCTGGTACTTCAGTTGGCTTTCGAACAGCACGATATCATCGTCGGTGAAGTGGGACACGCTTTGCTCCGGGGGAAAAGTTCGCTATCTTTCAAGAATGCATTGACTGTACCGGCAAGCGCCCCGGAAGTCAGCCGCCCCCGTTGATGTAGATCAAAATGCCCGTCAAATGTACAATGCGGGACCACGGCAGACTCGGGCAGGGAACGACATTGTTTAAACATCTTGTGATTGAAGGGCAGGGCCTGGAGTGGCTGCTCGGCGCGGCGACCGACCCGATCGTCATCATCGATGGCGAGGGCGTGATCGTCCTGGCCAACAAGGCGCTGGAAGCGCTGTTCGGCTACGGTCATGGCGAATTACTGGGACAAGCCATCGAAGTACTGCTGCCGCAGCGATACAAGCACAGCCACGTCGGCCAGCGAGCCGACTACTTCGAGCACCCGCGCGGGCGGGCGATGGGCGGCGACGCCGCCTTGTCCGGCCTGCACCGCGACGGCCGCGAATTCGCGGTCGAAGTCAGCCTGTCGCCGCTCAAATCCGCGCAGGGCGTGCCGCTGGCGATGGCCATCATCCAAGATGTCAGCAGCCGCAAACTGGCCGAAGCGGCCTTGCAGGAAAGCGAAGCGCGCATGCGCGCCGTGTTCGAGTCGGCGGTGGACGCCATCATCACGATCGATGAACGCGGCTGCCTGGAGCGCATGAACCCGGCCGCCGAACGCATGTTTGGCTATGCCGAGGCCGAGGTAACCGGCAAAAACGTCTCGATGTTGATGCCCTCCCCAGACCGCGAGCAGCACGACGCTTACCTGGCGCACTACCGCGACACGGGCGAGCGCAAGATCATCGGCAAGGGCCGCGAAGTCGAAGGCCTGCGCCGCGACGGCACGGTATTCCCCATCGACCTGACAGTGACGGAGATGCGCCTGGGCGAACGTCGCATGTTCACCGGCATGGTGCGCGACATCACCGAGCGCAAGCTGGCCGAGGCGCGCAACGCGAGCCTGCTCGACGAACTGACCAGCGCCAACGAAGAGCTCACCAGCTTCGCCTACGTGGTCTCGCACGACCTCAAGGCGCCGCTGCGCGGCATCGGCTCGCTGGCCGACTGGCTCTCGACCGACTACGCCCACCACTTCAACGACGAGGGCAAGGAGCACATGCGCTTGCTGATCCAGCGCGTGCACCGCATGGGCGCCCTGATCGACGGCATCCTGCAGTATTCGCGCGTGGGCCGGGTGAAGGAGGTAGCCACCAGCGTCGATGTGAACGTCCTGCTGCGCGATGTGATCGACCTGCTGGCGCCGCCGCCGCATATCACGGTCACGGTTGATGGCGTGATGCCGGCCATCGTGGGCGAACCGACGCGCGTGCAGCAGCTGTTCCACAACCTCATTTCCAACGCCATCAAGTACATGGACAAGCCGCAAGGGCAGGTGCGCATCGCCTGCCTTGACGCGGGCAAGGAGTGGCACTTCAGCGTGGCCGACAACGGCCCCGGCATCGAGGCGCGCCATTTCGAGAAGATCTTCCAGCTGTTCCAGACCTTGGCGCCGCGCGACCGCGTCGAGAGCACCGGCGTGGGCCTGGCGCTGGCCAGGAAAATCGTCGAAATGTACCAGGGCCGCATCTGGGTCGACTCCGTGCCCGGCGCCGGCGCCACCTTCTGGTTCGCGCTGCCCAAGACGCCCAGGCAGACAGCCCAGACACAAGCAATCCAACGAGGTACACGAACATGAAAATCAGTAACCGCCCGATCCTGCTGGTCGACGACGACGATGTCGATGTCATGACCATCAAGCGCGCGCTGAAGGAAATCAATGTCGCCAACCCGGTCGTGGTGTGCGAACACGGCGAGCAGGCGCTGGCCTATCTGGCCGACCCGGACAGCGAGCGTCCCTGCATCATTTTGCTGGACCTGAACATGCCGGTCATGAACGGCATCGAATTCCTGCAGCAGGCCAAGCAGGATGAGCGCATCAAGTCGATCCCGGTGATCGTGCTGACCACCTCCGAAGAACAGCAGGACAAGGTCAGCAGCTTCTCGCTGGGCGTGGCCGGCTACATGGCCAAGCCGGTGGATTACCGGCGCTTCGTCGACGTAATGCGTTCGATCGACCTGTACTGGACCGTCAGCGAGATGCTGTGAGCGACGCCGCGATCCGCATCCTGATTGTCGAAGACGACGTGGTCGACCGCATGGCGTGCCGGCGCGCGCTGGCATCGCATGCGCCCAAGCGCTTCGAAGTGCTGGAAGCGGACACCGGGCAGGAAGGCCTCGACCTGGCAGCGCAGCTGCGGCCCGATTGCATCCTGCTCGATTACCATCTGCCCGACGTCACCGGCCTGGAGTTCCTGACCCGCCTTGCCGGCATCGGTGCCGCGGCGAACATCCCGGTCATGATGCTGACCGGGGCCGACAGCGCCACCGTGGCGACCGAGTCGATGCGGCGCGGGGCACGGGACTATCTGCTCAAGGACATGGACGGGCGCTACCTGGAGCTGCTGCCGACCGCGATCGAGCGCATGCTGCGCGAGCAGCGTCTGCTGGACGACAAGCGCCAGCTCGAAGCCAAGTTCCGCACCCTGGTCGAACAGATTCAGGCCATTACCTACATCGCTCCCTTGTCCGCCGGGGACAAGCTGCAGTACATCAGCCCACAGATCCGCACCCTGGGCTTTTCGCCGGCCGAATGGCTGGCCGAACCCGGCCTGCATGCGCGCCAGTTGCATCCCGACGACCGCGCCGCCGCGCTGGGCGCGATTGACGCCAGTCGCAGCGAAGGCACCGCATTGCGCGCCGAGTACCGCCTGAACACAAGAAGCGGCGAGGAGCGCTGGTTCCGCGACGAGGCCGAAGTAGTCACCGACGAAGCGGGGCAGAAGCTGTTCATGCAGGGCATCCTGGTCGACATCACGCGCAGCAAACTGGCCGAGCAAGCCTTGCTGCGCTCACAGGACGAACTGCGGCGCCTGGCCGCGCACCAGGAAGCGATCAAGGAACGCGAACGCAAGCACATTGCGCAGGAAATCCACGACGAACTGGGCGGACTGCTGACCGGCATCTGCGCCTACCTGTCGGTGGCGATCGAACGCTCGTCGCTGGCCGGGACCGAACCGGCGCCCTGGCTGGTCGATGCCGCCGATCTCGCCAAGGAAGCCATGGGCACGGTACGCAAGGTTATTACCGACCTGCGCCCCAGTGTGCTGGACCAGCTGGGCGTCTGGGCGGCGCTGGAGTGGTACGCCGACCAGGTGGCGCAGCGCTCCGGCCTGCAATGCATCTGCGTGATCGAGCCGGACCTGCTGGACGTGGAACTGGACGCCGAGCGCAGCACCATGCTTTTCCGAATTGTCCAGGAAGCCTTGACCAACGTGGTGCGCCACGCCGGCGCGAGCCGGTTCAGCGTGCGCGTCGGCGGCGGCCCGGACGGCCTGTGGCTACGGGTGCAGGACGATGGCTGCGGCATCGATCCCGAACGCCGCCACAACGAACAATCATGGGGCGTGCGCGGCATGCTGGAACGGGCGCGCCATTTTGGGGGCCACCTCACGCTCAGCGGCAAGCCGGGGCAGGGGACCACCCTCACGCTCGACCTGCCCTTTGATGGGCTCAATAGCGGACACGATGGCACAACAGATGATTAAAGTGATGCTGGTCGACGACCACGCGATCGCGCGCAACGGCGTGCGCCTGATGCTGGGCACGGCCGACGATATCCTGGTCGGGGGCGAGGCCGATAATGCCCAGAACGGCTTGCAGCTGGCCCAGTCCGAACATTTCGACGTAGCCGTGGTCGATATCACCATGCCCGGGATGAATGGCCTGGACCTGCTGCGCCAGCTGCGCGCGGCATGCCCCAAGATGGCCGTGCTGATGCTGAGCACCTACGCGGAAGACATCTACGCGGTGCGCGCGCTCAAACTGGGTGCGGCCGGCTATCTGACCAAGGACGCGCCCACCAATGTGCTGGTGGCGGCAGTGCGTAAGGTGGCGGCAGGCGGCAAGCACCTGAGTCCGGCCATGCTCGACAAGCTGGCCAGTCTGATCGGCGGCGGCGGCACCTCCACCCACGAGGGCCTGTCCAACCGCGAGCTGGAAGTGTTCAAGTTGATCGCGGCGGGTGAATCGCTGGTGCAGGTCGGCAAACTGCTGCACCTGAGCCCGAACACGGTGACCACCTACCGCGCCCGCATCCTCGAAAAAATGGGCCTGACCACCAATGCGGAACTGACCCGTTATGCCCTGGAAAACGGCATTATCTAAGATAAATCAGTTGCTGTAGGGGAAACCCTACAGCAACTACCCTCGCAATCCCCTACAAACACTGACCGGATTACCCGATTCCGCAACAGGCCATGGTGCCCGATACTGGCTGTACTCCAACGCAACACAGCCAAAGCCGAGACAACCATGAAAAACGCAATCCACATCGCTTCCGTCACCACCCTGCCAAACCGGGTGCAGACCAAGTGCGCCACTTGCGCACTGAACAATATGTGCCTGCCGCAAGGGTTGGACGAGGCGGGCGCCGGCAGTTTCGACCGCATCGTCGTGCGTCGTCGCCGCCTGGAGCGTGGCGAGAACCTGTTTTCCACAGGCGACGACTTCAAGAACCTGTACGCGGTGCGCTTCGGCCACCTCAAAGCCTTCCGCATCAACCCCTCTGGCGATCAACAGGTTGTCGGTTTCTACATGCCGGGCGAAGTCCTGGGCCTGGACGCCATCGGCACCGACAGCCACCACAGCACGGCCGTGGCGCTGGAAGACAGCGAAATCTGCGAAATCCCGTTTGCCCGTCTGGATGAACTGTTCGGCGAACTGCCGCAGATGCAGCGCCATTTTCACCGCCTGATGAGCAAGGAAATCATGCGCGAGCAGAGTGCCATGATGTTCTTGGGCAGCATGATGGCCGAACAGCGCCTGGCCCTGTTCCTGCTCAATCTGGGCAAGTCCTATGCAGCGCGCGGCTATTCGGCCACCTCGTTCCAGCTGCGCATGTCGCGTGAAGACATCGGCAACTACCTGGGCATGACGATCGAAAGCGTCAGCCGCCTGATCCTCCGCTTCAAGGAAAAAGGCTGGCTGCGCGTTGCCAATCGCGAGGTGGAACTGGTCGACCGCGCCAGCATCGAAGCCGTGGCCAGCGGGATGGCCAATGCCGAGCCGATTGCCAGCCGCCCACGTCAGACCCGTGCTCGTGCACACATGGCGGTGGCTGCCTGAGCGTGAAACGGGAGATGGCAGGCTGGTCTGGACGCGCAGACGCGGTTCCGATATATTGTTCAGGCTGAGGCCTGTCATATCGAGGCCCTCAGCAAGCTGACGCAGACCATTCAACCAGCGTTTTCAGATCCGGACATCATGACGGCAATTCAAGAGTATGAAAAGCTTGTGCATCGTTTTGCTGAACAACCCAACATTGCCATTGGTCAGATGTTTGGAAAACCGTGTATCAAGGTACACACCAAGGCATTCATCGCCCATCACCTTGAATTGATTGTTTTCAAGCTTTCCGGGGCGAGTCATGCAATGGCGCTGGCGCGTCCAGGCGCCAGACTGTGGGATCCATCGGGCAAGGGACGTCCGATGAAGGAATGGGTGGCGTTGCCGGCGAGCGAGAGCGAGATCTTCAACACGCTGGCTGACGCCTCGTTTGCCTATCTGTCAGAACGCACCTGATTGACTTGCATCATATTTATTCTGGGTGAATCGGCCCAAAATATGATCATTGTCAAAACTCATTCCTAACTTCAAGCTTTACCTATGCGCCTACGAACCATCGCCTCCGGCCTCCTGCTGCTTCCCGCGCTCGCCAGCGCCGCCGCGCCCGTGATCGACGTCTACAAAACCGCATCGTGCGGCTGCTGCGAGGAGTGGACCAAACACCTGAAAGAAAACGGCTTTTCGGTCAAGGCCCACAACGTCGACAATACGGCCGGCTATCGGCAGAAATTCGGTATCCCGGAGCAATACGGCTCCTGCCACACCGCCACGGTGGCGGGCTACGCCATCGAAGGCCACGTACCGGCGAGCGACATCAAGCTCCTGCTCGCATCGCGCGCTAAGGCCCGGGGCCTCGCGGTGCCGGGCATGCCGGCCGGTTCGCCGGGAATGGAGGGCGGGCACAGCGAGCCGTACGACGTGCTGCTGGTCCAGGCCGATGGCCGAACCAGCGTCTACCAGCACCACAGCGCCGCGCCGCAGAGCAAGCGCTAGCCCGGCTCCCGCCCCAGTTCGCGCCGGCGCAGCAGCAGATACACCGCCGGCACCACGAACATCGACAACAGCGGCGCCGTGATCATCCCGCCCACCATGGGCGCGGCAATGCGCTGCATGACTTCCGAACCGGTTCCTTCACCGATCATGATCGGCACCAGACCGCCGATGATGACGCACACCGTCATCGCCTTGGGGCGCACGCGCAGCAGCGCGCCTTCGCGGATGGCATCAAACAAATCGGCTTCGCTGTGGCGGCCGGCTCGCACCCGTGCCTCCCAGGCCTGCTTCAGGTACAGCAGCATGATGACGCCGAATTCGGCCGACACGCCCGCCAGCGCAATAAAGCCCACACCACCGGCCACCGACAGCTTGTGCCCCTGTAGCCACAGCAGCCAAACACCTCCAGCCAGCGCAAACGGCAAGGTCGCCATGATCAGCACCGCTTCGTCGACGCGCTTGAAGGTCATGAACAGCAGCACGAAAATGATTGCCAGCGTGGCCGGCACCACAATGCGCAGTCTGGCCGATGCGCGTTCAAGATACTCGAACTGTCCCGACCACGAAACCGCATAGCCGGGCGGCAGGCGCACCGACTGCGTTACAGCCTGCTGCATCGCGCGCACGGCGGAACCCAGGTCGCGCCCGCGAATATCGACGTAGACCCAGCCCGACAGCCGCGCATTCTCGCTCCGGAGCATGGGGGGACCATCGTTGATGCTGATCGCGGCGACGTCGCCCAGGCGAATCTGTGCCCCGCGCTCGGTCAGCACCGGCAGCGCGCGCAGTTTGTCGACCGAGTCGCGCAGTTCGCGCGGATAGCGCACGTTGATCGGAAAGCGCTGCCGCCCATCGATCATCTCGCCCACGTTGTCGCCGCCGATGGCGCTTGCCACGATGCTCTGCACGTCGGCGATGTTCATCCCGTAGCGTGCGGCGGCCTCTCGGTCGATCTTGATGTCCACATAGCGGCCGCCGTTGAGCCGTTCGGCGAGCGCCGACGAGACGCCCGGCACGGCCTCGACCACAGCCTCAATCTGCGCCGTGATGCGGTCGATTTCGCGCAGGTCGGCCCCGGCCACCTTGACCCCGACCGGACTCTTGATGCCGGTGGCCAGCATGTCGAGCCGGTTGCGGATCGGCGGCACCCAGATATTCGACAGACCAGGCACCTTGACCACGCGGTCCAGTTCCTCGACCAGCTTGTCGGTGGTCATGCCGGCGCGCCACTGGTCGCGCGGCTTGAACTGGATCGTGGTTTCGAACATTTCCAGTGGCGCCGGGTCGGTGGCTGTTTCGGCCCGCCCCGCCTTGCCGAACACGCTCTGCACTTCCGGCACCGTCTTGATCAGGCGGTCGGTCTGCTGCAGCAGTTCAGCCACTTTACCGGCGCCGATGCCGGGCAGGGCGGAAGGCATGTACAGCAGGTCGCCTTCATCCAGCGGCGGCATGAATTCGGCGCCCAACCAGGTAATCGGCAATAAGCTCACAAGTACGACTATGCCCGCAGTTGCCAGGGTTGCCTTCGGATGGCGCAGCACAGCTTCGAGCAGCGGGCGGTAGAGCACGATCAGACCCCGGTTGAGCGGATTGGCCTGCTCGGCCGGGACCTTCCCGCGGATCAGATAGCCCATCAGCACCGGCACCAGGGTGATCGCCAACCCGGCCGCTGCCGCCATAGCATAGGTCTTGGTCAGCGCAAGCGGCGCGAACAGGCGTCCCTCCTGCGCTTCCAGGGTAAACACCGGGATAAAGGAGAGGACGATGATCATGAGTGAAAAAAACAGGGCGGGGCCCACCTCCGCCGCAGCGTCGCCGATCACCTCCCAGTGCGCGTTCCCGCTCAGTTGCTGGTCTGGATGCGCATGGTGCCAGGCCTCGATGTGCTTGTGCGCGTTCTCGATCATGACGACCGCCGCGTCGACCATGGCGCCGATCGCGATCGCAATACCCCCCAGCGACATGATGTTGGCGTTCACCCCCTGGTAGTGCATGACGATGTAGGCGGCCAGAATGCCGAGCGGCAGCGACACGATCGCTACAACGGCCGAGCGCAAGTGAAACAGAAAGGCGGCGCAGACCAGCGCAACGACGATGAATTCCTCGATCAACTTGCGCTCGAGGTTGCTCACCGCCCGCGTAATCAGTTGCGAGCGGTCGTAGACGGGAACGATCTCCACACCCGGGGGCAAGCTGGGCTTGAGCGCATCCAGTTTGGCTTTCACGGCGGCAATTGTTTCCAGCGCATTCTTCCCGGAGCGCATGACGATCACGCCGCCTGCCACTTCGCCTTCGCCATTGAGTTCCGCAATGCCGCGCCGCAGTTCCGGTCCCAGTGCGATGTGCGCGACCTCGCCAAGACGTACCGGCACGCCGGCCTCGCTGGCGCTCAAGGGAATTTTGGCGAAATCCTCGAGCGACTGCAGATAGCCGGAGGCGCGCACCATGTACTCGGCCTCGCCCATTTCCAGCAGCGAGCCGCCGGTTTCCTGGTTGGCGCGGCGCACCGCGTCGATTACCTTGCCGTGCGTGATGTTGTAGGCGCGCAGCTTGTCCGGATCGAGCACGATCTGGTACTGGCGCACCATGCCGCCCACGCTGGCAACCTCCGACACGTTCGGTACCGCCTTCAGTTCGTACTTCAGGAACCAGTCCTGCAGGGCGCGCAATTGCGAGAGGTCCATCTTGCCGCTGCGATCTACCAGCGCGTACTCGTAAATCCAGCCCACGCCGGTCGCGTCCGGCCCGAGCGACGCCTTGGCCTGGCTGGGCAGGCGCGACTGCACCTGGCTCAGGTATTCGAGCACGCGCGACCGCGCCCAGTACGGATCGGTTCCGTCCTGGAATAGGATGTAGACGAAGGAATCGCCGAAAAACGAATAGGCGCGCACGGTTTTCGCGCCGGGCACCGATAACATCGTTGTGGCCAGCGGATAGGTGACCTGGCTTTCGACAATCTGCGGTGCCTGGCCTGGAAAGCTCGTGCGCACGATGACCTGGGTGTCCGACAGGTCGGGCAGGGCGTCGAGGGGCGTGGTTGATAGTGACCAAACTCCCCACGCAGTTAGACCAAGGCATGCCAGCAGTACCAGGAAGCGATTGACGATCGACCAGCGGATCAGCCTGGCGATCATCGCGGCGCTCCTTTCAGAGTGGCTTCCGAGTCGATCAGGAACTGGCCTGACGCCACCACTTTCTGGCCAGGCGCGAGTCCCTTGCGGATTTCAGTCTGGCCATGTGCCTCCGCCCCAGTTTCCACCACCACAGGCGCAAACTTGCCTTCCCCCTCGGCCAGCATGACGACCGTGCGTGTGCCAGTCCGGATAACCGCCTCGGTAGGAACCAGCAGCACCTCTTCACTTTGTGCCGGCGCGAAGGCGAGCGTGGCGAACATGCCTGGCACCAGACGGCCGCCTGGATTGGCCAGTTCCACGCGTGCCTTGAGCGTACGCGTGGCCGCGTTAACCTCCGGCAGCAAGGCGGCCACCTTACCCTTGAATACCGTGCCCGGCAGGGCAGGGGTACGGGCCTCGACCGCTGTCCCGGCACGGACCTGCGCCGCCAGACTTTCCGGCAGTTCCGCGTTGACCCAGACGCTGGACAGGCCGTTGATGCGAAATAGCGGGGCGCCGGCCGACACTGTCATGCCTTCGCGCGCCGACAGTTCGGTGACGATCCCATCTACCGGCGCCCGAAGGGTCAGGCGCAGTTGCACCTTGCCGCCCGACTCCACCAAGCGGATCTGGGCTTCGTCCATTCCCGCCAGCCGCATGCGTTGGCGTGCCGCCTGCTCGACGCCTTCCACACCGCGCTGCTGGAGCTGGCGCGCGGTGAGGTATTCCTCCTGGGCGGCGATCCACTCCGGGACGTAGAGCTCGGCGAGCGCCTGGCCCTTCCTGACGGGGTCGAGCGGTGCGCGCACATGGAGCTTTTCGATGAACCCATTGCTGCGCGCCTGCACCAGCGCCAGATCGCGCTCGTTGTAGGCGACACTGCCGACCGCGACCAGGGACGACGGCAGTCTGCCGCGCACCACCTCGGCCGTGCGCACGCCCAGATTCTGCTGCACGCGCGGGTTGATCACGACCTGGCCTTCGTCCGTGTTGGCGCTGCCGTAGACGGGCACTAGCTCCATGTCCATGAACGGGGACTTTCCAGGCTTGTCGAACTTCTGACCGGGGACCATGGGGTCATGCCAGTACAAAGGTTTGCGCTCGCCGGCGGCAGTGGGCGTAGGCTGGGCCGGTGACGGTGCCGGGACCGCCGGCGCATGCTGCGTGCCGAGCCAGTACAGTCCTGCGCCGGCGCCAGCCAGCACAACGACGGCTGCCAACGCGATCAGGCGGCTTCTGTTACTGGTTATCTTCATGGTGCACTCCCGTGCGAAGGCGCCGTCGTCGGCAATAGAAAGTTCAGGCGCGCCCATAGCCGGGCCGTCTCCAGCTGCAGTTGCAGCGCTTGCAGGCGGATCTCGATCTCGCCACGGCGCGCCGCCAGCACTTCGGACAGGCTACCCTTACCGCCGCGGTAAGCCGTCAGCGCCGCCTGTATCCGTTCGCGGCCCAGGGGAATGAGCTCACGTTCGAAGCGCGCATACCGTTCGCACCCGTTTTCCCATTCGCCGATCAGATTGCGCGTAACGGCAAGGTGTTCACGCAGCACCTCGTCGCGCTCAGCCTTCGCCTGTTCGACCAACGCCAGCCGGGCGGCATGCTCGCGATCCTGCCGGTTTTTACGATCCCATTGCAGCGGCACCGACACGCCGAACGACACCATGTTGGAATACGCTGAACCGCGCTGCTGAAACGCGACCTCCACGCTCCAGTCGGCCGTTTTGTTGGCCTGTGCCAGCTTCGCTTCGCTCACCGCGATGTCTTCCTGGCGGTTCAACACCGCCACATCCGGGTGGTGGGCGAGCTGGGCATCGAGCCTGGTTGGGTCGAGTGCGAGTGCGTCCATCGCTGGCTGACCGGCGAGCGGCGCATCTGGATCGGCGCCCGTCCAGCGTGCCAGGATGGTCCTGGCACTGCGTACGCGACGCTGCATCTCGCTGCCGCGGTCCATCGCCAGCGACAGCGCGCTGCGCGCCGCCAGCAGATCGGCCTGGCTGCTACGGCCGGCGCGGTAGGCACCATCGGCCGCGTCGATCTCGATGGAAGCCTGGGCCTGCTGCTCGGCAGCGAGCGCCGCCATGCGTTCCGCGTAGTGGCGTTCGAGCCAGGCCAGCGCGGTATCGCGCTCGATCGCTGCCTGCGCCGCCGTGCGGGCAGCGCGGGATTTGTCTGCTTCACGCTCAAAACGCTCTGAGCGCAACTGGCGCTTCGCGGAGCGCGTCAGCTCTTGCGCGATGCCGACACGGCGCATGGTCATGAAATCGCCGCCGGTGCTGAAGCGTTCCGGGCCGCTGGCAGGCAGGTTGTCGATCCCGGCTTTGAGTACCGGGTCTGGCAATTGGGCGGCCGCCACTGCCATCTCGCTCGCCGCGGCGATGGCGGCATCCTGGGCGGGCAGTTGGCGCGAATGCTGCACAGCCAGGCGCTGGGCTTCGGCCAAGGTCAGCGGATAATCAAGCGCAAATGCCGGGGCTGGCAGCAGCAGGGTCAGGCACACTAAGCCCGCGCGAATCGGACGGACGGGATTGCGCCCGGCAACGGGCGCGGTAAACAGGGAAAACATACAATCTCCAGAAAGCAATGAACAACATCGCACCTGCGCGAGGCAGGGGCGATGACGGGCTTAGCGTTCTGGCGAATTAAATGCGGAAACAGCAGTGACGTATGGCGATGGGCGGTGCCGTGGCGTGCTGCAGGGTGAGGGTTGCATCGAAACTGGCGTAGACCGGCGGGGCCAATCCTGGGGCAGGCAACACGCAGCTCAAGCTGGCGGCCACAAACGGGGCGACGTGCGGTGCGGATGGTACGTCGAGTGTCTGCTGGGTGCGCTCGCAATGCGCCTTGCACAAGCCGGGCTGCTGCGCATCGGATTCTGTGCAACCGGGCATTGACGCCATGCCGGCGCCGGCGGACATCGACACGTCCGTCAGCTTCAGATTCGGGCAAGCGTACGCAGCCACCGCCAGCTGCGTGAACAGCAAGCAGAAGACCGTAACAAGCGCGGCAAGAACGCGCGATGGCCGGGACAGTTTCATGAGGTCCGAAAATGATAGCACACGGCTCCCCACGGCGGCTGCGACCGGATGCCTCCGGTCGCAGCTTCTGGCCTACAAGGACTTCAGGAAAGCGAGCAGCGCCTCACGGTCGGTCTTCGACAGATTCTCAAAGCGCTGGCGTGCGCGATCAGCCTCGCCACCATGCCACAACACCGCCTCGGTCAGGGTGCGTGCACGGCCGTCGTGCAGGTAGCCGACCTTGGCGCTGCTGCCGATCACCTTGTCGGTGTAACCGATGCCCCACAGCGGCGCGGTACGCCACATATTGCCCTTGGCCTGCCCCTCGACGATTTTGTCAGCCAGGCCGGCGCCCATGTCGTGCAGCAGCAGGTCGGTGTAAGGGCGGATGGTCTGGTTACGCAGCTCCGCGAACAGATGGCCGGGACCGGTTTTGCTCTGCACCGCGTGGCAAGCCGTGCAGCGGATCGCATCGAAGCTGCGCATGCCGGCCGCGACCTGCGCGGCGTCGACACGGTGCTCATCGAGCGGCGCCACGCCTTTCGGGAAGCCGCTCGGAATGCTGCGCTGGGCCGGCACGCCGACCAGCGCCAGATAATGCGTAATCTGCTGGAGGTCAGCCTCGCTCACGCCTTTTTCGGGTGTAGCCGTGCCGCAGCCGGCCGGGTTGATGCCGCAACTGCGGCTCGGATAGACCGGCGAGGTCACCGCCATGTCGAGCAGCAGCGCGGACGCTGCCTGCTGGCGCAAGGTCGCCCTGGCGGCCTTCCAGCCAAAGCGGCCCAGGCGGACCGCCCCGGTTTCCGGATCGAAGACATAGTTCGGCACACCCTTGACGCCGTCCGCATCCGGCCCGCTCGCCGCGCGTGCCAGGATGTCGGCTTCAGGGATCGCCTCCAGCAGACCGGCGCCGATCATCGGCTGGGCCGCCCGCAGCGACCAAGCGTCCGGCACCGGACCTTCAAAGGCGGGAACAGGCTTACGCAGTTCCACCACGGTGCCATCGGCCAGCTTGACGGTACGTGTCTCGAAGCTGCCGACACTGACGCCGTTACCCCAGTTCTGTGGCGTACCGGATGCCGACGCCGCATTCATCTGCACAGCCAAGCCATATTGAGGGTGCGCCAGCTGTGCGCCATTGGCGCCAGTCGACGCGACCCGGACCGACATGCTGTCCAGGCGCTGGTTGACGGCCATCGGCGCTGGACTGCGTCCGTTGTTGACGTGGCAGCCGATGCAGACCGGCTGATTGAAGCGCTGACCCTGCAAGCCGATCGCCGCGCTGTAGATATCGTTACCCGGTTCATTGTGGGCGCCGGTCGCGAAATTGGTGTGGACCAGGCGCCGGCCTTCCACGAAGCGCTGCACGTTCTGCATGCCGACGTTGTTATGCGGCTGCTGGAACATGAACAGCCCGTTGTCGGTGTAGTTGTATGAGACCGAACCCTGGCCACCGGACAGGGTCGCCTCTGGCAGCGGCACGGAATTGAGGCGGGGCTGCACGCCGTACCATGGTTTCAGGCCCGATCCGACTACATAGGTCCACTCCGACGAGTAATAGCGGATGCCGCCGCTGTCGCCCCTTGCCGCCAGCGCCTCTTTGGTCGTGAACATGGAAGGCGACACTTCGATGATATCGCCCACCACCAGCGCGCGCCCCGGAACGCTTTTCCCGTTCGGGAAACCATCGGCATCGAGGTCGCCATGACCGGGGTAACCCTTGATCAGCAGGGTGCAGGCGCCGTTGATGCCGGTGGCGCTGGCCAGCTTGTCGTTGGCGGGGTAGGGCACGGGGGCGCATACGGGCACGTTGCGGTCCACCAGCTCGCCCGGATTCATCCAGCCATAACCGGTGACACCGGGGCGATCAAAGGCGCGGAAGAACGCCACGCCGCCGGACAGGAAATCGACGGTGGTGTACTGGTTGACGACCAGCTGGGGCTTGGTAACACCCGCCACGCGGCTGTTGTCGATGATCTCCACACCCCAGGTGCGGTTCTTGAAGTATTGCGGCACGAAGGTCAGGTAGTTACCTGGCCCTTTATCGAGCGGCAGACCGGTGGCCGGGTCGACGGTTTCGTTCGGGCCGTAGCCGATCTCGTTCCAGTCCTCGCCGCGCTCGCGGCCATGGCGGGCCAGAGCGCGCGCTCCGAAACGCGTGACCAGGGTGCCGTCGGCCAGGGTGAACTGCAAGGCTTCAAGTGGCTGCGGGGCGGCCGGCAAGGGCGCCATGCCGGCACCGGTGGCGGGAAACGCCAGGGCCGACGTCGCGGCCGCAGGCAAGGTATTATCGCTGCCTGGTGTCTTGAACACGACTTCAAACAGTGAGTAGCCATACTGCGTCGCGCGCGCCACACCCTGCAAGCGCACATAGCGCGCATCGATACCAAGGTTGAAGAATTCTTCCGTGCCGCCCTGGCCATTGGCGACGTAACGCACCTGCGACCAGTTCTGGCCATCGTCCGAGGTCCGCAGGGCGTACTGCTTGCCGTAGGCGTTTTCCCAGGTCAGCGCCATGTAGCCGATGCGTGTCTTTGCGCCGAAATCGTACTGGATCCAGGCCCCGTCTTCGCTCTTGCTGGCCCAGCGCGTGGTGGGCTTGCCGTCGATCGTCATCGCGGCCGACATGCCATCGTTTTCCACAGCCGAGGAAGTGGCTGCGGCCGGCTTGACCGCGACGCCGGGCGCGTTCGGTTCGACCGGCACTGGCACTGGTGTGGGTATGGTGGCCACCGGCGAACCGGTGAAGGCCTGGATCTCGAAAATCGAATAGCCATACTGGCTGGAGCGTTTGACGCCCTGCATGCGCAGGTAGCGTCCCTGGCCGGCCAGGCCGGCAAGGTCTTCGCTGCCGCCCTGGCTGTTTTCCACCGATTTGATCGTGACCCAGTTCAGATTGTCGTTCGATACCTGCAGCAGATACTGGGAGGCGTGCGCGTTTTCCCAGTCGATCCTGACCCGGTTGATTGCGACGGACGTTCCAAAGTCGAGCGTCAGCGACTGCTCGTCGGAGAAGCTGCTGCCCCAACGGGTGTTGGCCTTGTGGTCGATCGCCGCCGCGGCCGGAAGATCGCCGCGCTCGGATGAGGTGGCGCTAACGGCAACGGGCGTGAGCGCGGTTTCCTGGCTTGAATGGGTCACGCTGGCCAGCAGTTTGGAGGTGCCGCTCATGCCGCCTTGCGCCATCGTCGCGCCCGGTCCGTCACTGCTGCCGCAGGCGGTGAGCAGTGTGGCGAGCAGGGTAGGGAATAAGGTGGGCAGAAGGCGCGCGGCTGCACGCCTGGAGAGGTGCTGATTCGAACTGGCCATGGGGTCCTCAGGTTGTCGGAATGAAAGCAATTCTCGGCTTTATATCACGGACAAGCAGGGACTGGTAGCGTTTCCATCAGCCCGGGGATAGCGCTATCATCGGCGTAAGTTGAGGCGGCGTTGGCATGTGGGAAATGACCAATTCCGGTTTGTCAGTCGTGGTGACTATTTCGTCAATAAAAGTCCTGAGTTTTCGAGCAACTCGGTTGCTCAGACGAAAAACTGGCTGCAATCTACACAAGGCCGAATGTCAAAAGAATCATTTACTCGCCGGAGAAAAATATTTGCGCGAGTTTATTCGCCGCGCGGTTTGGTCGCTGCACTGAGCCGTTTCCAGCGCACTGAGCGCTGCACTCAACGCCATGACCAACTTCCATTCCTGACATTTCAAATCGCAATTTCTGCATTTTGATAGAGGATTCACCTATCCCGATAGATTCTCCTGGCACATCTCTCTATGCTCCAGCTGTCGTTCGACACCCGTCGATCTGTCCTATGTCTCCACTTTTTGCGAGTGATTTAAAAATGATAACAAAGCACATAAGGCAACATTCCGTGTTCCCGAGATCGGCAATGATGGCGGCCGCCCTGGTGTTAACCGTACTCTTTGCTGCGCCAGAAAATTGCTGGGCTCAAAAATCTGAAGGTCTGGCCAGCACCCCGCAAATGGGCTGGAACAGCTGGAACAAATTTGCCTGCGATATCGACGAACGCCTGATCCGCGAAACCGCCGATGCGATGGTCAGGCAGGGCTTGAAGGATGTGGGCTTCCAGTACGTGAACATTGATGATTGCTGGCAAGGCCAGCGCGACGCCGACGGCAACATCCAGCCCGACCCCAAGCGCTTCCCATCCGGCATGAAAGCGCTGGCGGACTATGTGCATGGCAAGGGACTCAAGCTGGGCATCTACTCGGACGCCGGCGCAACCACCTGCGGTGGCCGTCCGGGCAGCCGTGGCCACGAGTATCAGGATGCGCGGACCTACGCCCGCTGGGGCATCGATTACGTCAAGTATGACTGGTGCGACACTCCGGGGTTGAACGCCGAAGCCGCCTACACCACGATGCGCGACGCAATCGCCAAGGCGGGTCGTCCGATGGTGTTCAGCATCTGCGAGTGGGGCATGAGCAAGCCCTGGGAGTGGGCCGGCAAGGTCGGCCATTCGTGGCGCACCACGCCCGATATCTATAATTGCTTCGACTGCGAATTCAGTCCCGGTTTTTCGACTGGTCTGGGCGTGCTGCGCGTTCTCGACAAGCACGCCGGGGACGGCCTGCGCAAGTTCGCAGGACCGGGCCACTGGAACGATATGGACATGCTCGAAGTGGGCAACGGCATGAGCGAAGATGAGGACCGCGCCCATCTGTCGATCTGGGCCATGATGGCCTCGCCCCTCATCCTGGGCAACGACCTGCGTTCCATGTCCGAATCGACCCGCCGCATCCTGACCAACCCCGGCGTGATTGCGGTGAGCCAGGACAAGCTGGGTATTCAGGCACTGCGCGTCCTGGCCGACGGTCCGCTGGAGGTCTATGCCAAGCCGCTCGACGGGGGGCAATGGGCACTGATGTTCCTGAACCGCTCCAACCAGGCCGCCGACGTTCGCCATGACTGGAAGAAGCAAATTCTGGTCGATGACCTGAGCCAGCGCTCCGTCGATTTCAAGCAGACCGTCTACCGCTGGTCCGACCTGTGGAGCAAGAAGACGGGCGACTCCAACGCCAGACTGGAAGCGCGGCTGGCGCCGCACAGCGTGATGCTGCTGCTCCTGACCGGCCCTGCGAAACCTTAAGGCGTGCCAATCAACACTGTCGCGACTGGCGATCGTGCTGAACAGTTTCAAAAAAGCAGAAAATGGCTGGTAGCGCGACAGAATCCTGTGGCAGAATTGGAAGCGCTTCCTCTTCTGCTCGCGTTCATCCGAGTCCACCGCTGCCGGGAAGGCGTGCTGTCTTTCTATTGTTTTTGTATTCTTTTGGAGCACTCATTTGCAAACTGCCGATCAACCCAGCGCGCGTTTCGCCACTCGCCTTCTGTTCCTGGTCGCTGGCTTTGGCTACGCTTGCTGGGCGCCGCTTGTGCCCTTCGCCAAAAGTCAGTTGGGCATCAATGACCATGTTCTCGGCATCCTGCTGTTATGTATCGGGAGTGGCTCCATTGTTGCGATGGTACTCACCGGCATTCTCACAACGCGCTACGGCAGCAAGCCGGTGCTGATGGCGAGCGGCTTCGGCTTTGCATTGTCTCTGTCATTGTTGCCAGCGGCCGGCACCGTCGTCACGCTCGGGATCGCACTCGCGTTTTTTGGCGCGACCTTAGGTTCGCTCGATGTTGCGATGAACATGCAGGCGACTGAGGTCGAGCAGGCCGCGGGAAAACCGCTCATGTCCGGCTTTCATGGACATTTCAGTATCGGCGGATTTGCCGGTTCGGCTTTCATGACTTTTCTGCTGTCGCAAGGAATTGGTACGCAGCACGGAACGATCATTTGTACCGCGCTGATGCTCGCTTCCATGTTCGTCGCGACACCGCGAATGTTGAGCAGCAAGGGCACCAAAGACGGTCCCATGTTTGCGCTCCCGCACGGCATCGTGCTCGTGATCGCGATCCTGGCCGCGATCAGTTTCCTGGCGGAGGGGGCACTGCTGGACTGGGGCGCCTTGCTCATCACGGAAGGCGGACTGGTGCCGGTCGCGCAAGGTGGCCTCGGCTACATGTTCTTTTCGATCGCCATGACCGCCGGCCGTTTCAGTGGCGACGCGATCAGCCTGCGCTTTGGCGACCGCCAGACGCTGTTGTGGGGTGGGGCGGTTGCGCTGGGCGGCTTTGGCGTCTTGTTGACCGCGGCGAGCGCAACGCTCGCGATGCTGGGCTTCGTGCTGATCGGCCTGGGCTGCTCGAATATTGTGCCAGTCTTCTTCCGCCGGGCGGGCACCCAGCAACTCATGCCCCCGGGACTGGCGATTGCGGCCATCAGCACGACAGCCTATGGCGGGATCCTGGTGGGACCGGCCGCGATTGGCTTCATTGCCAACGCAACCGGGCTCAGGTTCGCGTTCTGGCTGCTCGCGGGCTTGCTCGCCTTGGTTCCGCTCTGCGCGGCGCTAGTGACGGAAAAGCGGCAGTCAAACTGATGCACGACACCTCTCAGGCTTCGCCCCTCAGGGCTTGCCTGCCATGACCTTGCGCACCAGCGTCTCGATACTCAATCCCTGGACCAGGACGGAAAACACCTCCACGATGTAGGTGATGGTGACCAAGGCATTGCGTTCTGGGCCCGGCGGCAGGGATAGCGCCAATGCGACCGATATTCCTCCACGCAAACCACCCCAGGTCAGGATTTGCCATGCCCCCGCGGGCAGACCTGAACGGCGGCCCAACAGTGCGACAGGCAGTCCCGCGGTGAGCAAACGCGCGCCCAGGGTCACGCAAATGGCCGTAAAACCAGCAAGAAAGAGCGATTTCGACAAGGTCAGCCGCAATGCTTCCAGACCGATCAGCACGAAAAGCGCCGCGTTGAACATCGAATCAAGCAACTCCCAGAACTGATCGAGGTTCTTGCGCGTGGTGTCGGACATGGCCCTCGCCCGCCCGCGATTACCGATGAGAATACCGGCGGCGACCATCGCCAGCGGGGCGGACAGGTGCAGTACTTGCGCCAGGCTGTAGCCGCCAAGCACAGCAGCAACCGTGAGTAATATCTCTTCCTGAAAGCTGTCGATACTGTTCAACAGGCGATACGTAAGGTAGCCCAGCACCAGCCCAAAGGCCAGGCCACCGATAACTTCCCGTGCGAGCAGTATGGAAACGCCCGCCCGGTCCGGCAAGCCTGTGTGGGTGGCGATGGCCGCCATGACCGTGAACACGACGATGCCGACACCATCATTGAACAGCGACTCCCCTGAAATGACTGTCTCGAGGTTGCGCGGGGCGCCGACCTTGCGCAGCAGGCCCGTTACCGAGATTGGATCTGTCGGCGCGATCAGGGCGCCGAACACCATGCAGTAGGAAAGCGACAAAGGCACGCCGACCACGCCAAGCAGATAGTAAAGCACCGTGCCTACCAGCAGGGATGCGGCCAGCGTACCCCCAAGTGCAAGCGAGCCAACCTGCCAGCGATACCTGGCAAGTTCGGTCAGATCGACATGCAGCGCCCCTGCGAACAGCAGGACGCTGAGCATGCCGTGCATCAGCAGCTCGGAAAAATTGATGGTGCCAAGGAGCTCGGCGGCATAATCGTGCGGCAGTCCATGTCCCGCGTAGTCGAGCAGAATTGCCATGGTCGACAGCAGCAGCGCGGCGGCCATGACGCCGATAGTGGAGGGAAGCCTGAGGTAGCGCGCGTTCAGCCAGGCGATCAATGCGGTTACCACCAAAAGAACGGGGATCGCTTGCGGCATGCCGGCTCTTTCTCGCCTGAATTGGCACTCATGCCATGGAAGAGTCTGTGTCTGGATGGCCCAGCCCGGGCTGCCGCTCTATGCCTGGGCTCCGCCGGACATGCTCCGGCATTCCTGGGCGCAGCGGCGGCACATGTCCGCGCAGTCCTTACAATGCTGCGCCTCATGCTTGGCGCAAACGTCGGCACAGGCCTCGCATACCCTTGCGCACGCCTGGCAGATGAGGTCCGAGAATGGGCTGCTGCGCGCCATGAAGCCCGCGGCCAGGCGGCAGATCGCGGCGCAGTCGATATCGTGCGCGATGCAATCGGCCATCATTTTCACGTCGTCTTCGCGCAAACAGGCGCTGGCGCAGGTATCGCAGGTCAGTGCGCAGGCGTTGCAGGTCTCGATGCACGATGCAAACTGGTTCGGTTCCATGTCGCTCTCCGTTTAGTCGGTGAAGGAAGAACCATGGTGACGCGAAAGCGCGCGCAAGGGCGCCAGATTGCCGCAGCAAATCGTTGCCAAGGAAAGCACGGGTAGTGCGGGCTTCCGGTCCAATCGTCACTGTCCCGGGAACGCAAGGATGCTAAGCTGGATGCTGCAGGTCACCAGGAGACTGTTCCTATGACTGATATGGATTCGAAGAGCGCCAAGCGTGCGCCGCGCCGCCTGCGGATGCAGGTAAACCGGCCGGTGTTCTTTATCTCGGCCACCCTGATTCTTGCCTTCGTTCTGTTCGGTGCTGTCTTGCCGGAGCAGGCGGGACGCGCGTTCGATACTGTCCAGGCCAGGATCGTGCGCGATTTCGGCTGGTTGTATATCGTCTCCGTCGCGCTATTCGTGATCTTCGTGATCTTTCTCATGTTTAGCCGCTATGGCGACATCAAGCTCGGCCCCGACGACAGCGAACCGGAATACAGCTACCTCTCCTGGTTTGCGATGCTGTTCAGCGCGGGCATGGGTATCGGCCTGCTCTTTTTCGGCGTCGCCGAGCCGATCCAGCACTATGCCCGGCCCCCGGTGGGTGAAGGCAGCACGATCGAATCGGCGCGCCAGGCAATGATACTGACCTTCTTTCACTGGGGTATCCACGCCTGGGCGATCTACCTGGTCGTCGGGCTGGCGCTGGCGTATTTCGCGTTCCGGCGCGGCCTGACGCTCACCTTGCGCTCGGCATTATTTCCCCTGATAGGCACGCGCATCCACGGCCCGCTCGGCCATGCCATCGATATCTTCGCGGTACTCGGCACCATGTTCGGTGTCGCGACCTCGCTCGGCTTCGGCGTGCTGCAGGTGAACGCCGGCTTCTCCTATCTGTTCGGCCTGCCAGTCAACCCCACGGTCCAGATCGTGCTGATCGCGACCATCACCGGCATGGCTACGCTGTCGGCCGGCTCCGGGCTCGACAAAGGGGTGAAGCGCTTGTCAGAACTCAACATCATCCTGGCGATCGCACTGCTTGTGTTTGTCCTGGCCGCGGGATCGACGGTCTTCCTGCTGCAGGCGTTCGTGCAAAATGTCGGCGCCTACCTTGGCGCCGTGGTGCAACGCACGTTTCGCATGTACGCGTACGAACCGAACAGCTGGCTGGGCGACTGGACCTTGTTTTACTGGGGCTGGTGGATATCGTGGTCCCCCTTCGTCGGCATGTTTATCGCCCGCATTTCACGCGGGCGCACGATCCGCGCCTTCATCACGGGCGTGCTGCTGGTGCCAACCCTGTTTACCTTCCTGTGGATGACGGTGTTCGGAAACACGGCGATTGCCCTCGACCTGAGCGGCACCGCCCCCATTGTGCAAACCGTTGCCGACAACATGCCGGTGGCGCTGTTCGAGGTCCTGGCGCTTCTGCCATTGTCCGGGATCGCATCCGGCCTGGCGACCTTGCTCGTTATCACATTCTTCGTGACCTCCGCCGATTCCGGGGCCCTGGTGATCGACATGATCACCTCCGGTGCAGCGCCGCACCCGCCAGTCTGGCAGCGCATCTTCTGGTCGGTCTGTGCCGGTGTCGTCGCGGCCGTCCTGCTGCTGGCCGGCGGACTCAAGGCACTGCAGACAGCCGCTCTCGTCAGCGCGCTGCCTTTTGCCATCGTGATGCTGTTCATTTGCTACGGCCTCCTGCGCGCCCTGCAGACGGAGGCCGGGGATGCGGCAATGGACCTGTCGAGCGTGGCCGATCCCGGCTCGGCCAACGCGAGTCTCAGCTGGCAGCAGCGGCTGGCCAGCATCACCGGCTTCTATGACAAGGTGGAGATTGCTTCCTTCCTCGACCAGACGGCGCGTCCCGCGCTGGATGCGGTGGCCGCGCAACTGCGCGAGAGCGGACTGGCGCCCGAGTCGCAGCAGGGCGAGGGCCGTCTCGATCTGCTGGTGCCGCACGGCGAACGGGGAGTTTTTCGCTACACCATCCGTGCACGCAGTTTCCGGGCACCTAACTTCAGCTGGGCCGAGACGCCTGAAGCGGCGCCCGAACGACGCCACTATCGGGCGATGGCGTCAGGTTCCGAGGGGGATCAACATGACGTGACGGGTTACACCCGCGATCAGCTGATACACGATCTGCTGAACCGCTACGCCCACTTCCGGCATGCAAGGCGGCTCTCCTGATCGACGTCGAAAAGCAGGGGGTGGACACCTTGCACGCCTTACGGCAACGCGGCATCAGCCTGGACATCGATGATTTCGGCACCGGCTATTCCGCCCTCAGCTACCTGCGCAAGCTCCCTGTCACCGCGGTCAAGCTGGACAAAAGCTTCCTGGCGGGAATCGCAACCGAAGCATCCGCCCGCCGTGTGATCCATTCGGTGATCGGGCTCGGCCTGGCCCTGGACCTCGAAGTGGTCGCGGAAGGGGTGGAAACGCTGGAGCAGTTCGAGTTCCTGGGCCAGGCGGGATGCACCACCTTCCAGGGCTATTGGTACACGCGGCCGCTACCAGCCCCCGCCATGACACAATGGCTGCGCGATCACATACCCGCTGCATGGATCGCGCCTCCGCCCGCGGAAGAGCCAACGATCAGAAGTGAATGAACCGCCGCAGGCTGCACGCTGCGGCTGCCACCTGCGCTGCCAGCGCCACTTTCTCATCCAGACTTGACAGGCAAATTGAGCGGTCCGGCATCAGCCACCCCTACAGCGATGCGAGGTACTGGGCCGGATCGGCAACCTCGGCCGGGCTGAGGCCGAGCACCATTTATCTGATCGTATTGAACGACCAGGTCCTGCAGCGCCGCTGCGCTACCGTTGTGAAAATACGGCGCGTGCTGCCACAGGCCCCGCAAACGCGCGGCGCGGTATTGCCACGCGTGCAACCTGCATCCGATGATGAAAGCCAGTCTCATCGTCAAATAGCTGCTGCGCCAGCGGCGGGCCGCGGCAGGGCAGCAGGTATGATGTCCCCTTGTGTGCGTAATCGGACAGACGCCGCCAGGCCATGTGTTAGCTTGGCTGATGCCGGGCTGAGCGGAGCCCGCATCGAGGATATTGCATGGAATCTGGCGCAAAAAAATCTGTTTATGCAGCACTGATCGGCAATCTGCTGATCGCCATCACCAAGTTCGTGGCGGCATTTTTCACAGGCAGCTCCGCCATGCTGTCGGAAGCCGTGCATTCGCTGGTGGACACGGGCAACGAAGTACTGCTGCTGTACGGCCTGCGGCAAGCACAGCAGCCACCCGACGAGAAATTCCCTCTGGGGCACGGGAAGGAGATCTACTTCTGGAGCTTCGTGGTGGCCGTGCTGGTGTTCGCCCTGGGCGCCGGCATTTCCTTGTACGAAGGCGTGCACCACATTCTGCATCCGACGCCGATCGCCAATCCGCTGGTCAATTACATTGTGCTGGGCCTGGCCTTGCTGTTCGAAAGCGTGTCCTGGTTTGTGGCCTTCAAGCAGTTCAGCAAGGACAAGGGAGACCTGACCTTCCTGCAAGCCATACACCGCAGCAAGGATCCGACCGTCTTCACGGTGCTGCTGGAAGACAGCGCCGCCTTGCTGGGACTAACGGTGGCGCTGATCGGCATCAGCCTGGGTCAGTGGACCGGCAATCCCGTCTACGACGGGGCGGCGTCGGTGGTCATCGGCCTGATTCTGGCGGCGGTGGCTTTCTGGCTGGCCTACGAAAGCAAGAGCATGCTGATCGGCGAGAGCGCCGGCCGCGAGGTGGTGGACGGGATACGCGCGCTGGTCAACGACCATCCATGCGTGGAAAAGGTGACTGCCATCCTGAGCCTGCACATGGGCCCGGACTACATCCTCGTTAACATCAGCCTGGACGTGCGGCCGGCTGCCGACCGGGCCGAGGTACACCGGGTGTTCGGCACCCTGGACCGTGCCATCAAACGTGCCTTTCCCAAGGTGCGCAGGGTGTTCTTCGAGTCGCTCAATGATCCCGATGAACCCGGCAGCGATGCCGAGGCTTGAAGCGCCCCTACAATCGCGCCAGGCGCCCGCCGTCCACCAGCAGCGATGATCCCTGGATGAAAGCTGCATCCGGCGACGCCAGAAACGCAATGGCGGCCGCCACGTCCGCAGGCTTGCCGACCTCAGCCAGACTAAGCTGCTCGGCGCCAGACTTCACTTCCGGATTGGTCCACAACATGGGCGTATCAATGGCACCGGGAATGACGGCATTCACGCGGAGGCCCTTCGGCTCACCCTCCAGTGCCGCTGAGCGGGTCAGGGACAGGAGTGCCGCCTTGGCTGCGGCGTAGGGTGCCACCTGCGGTTCGGTCGCCTCAGCATGCACGCTCGCCAGGTTGACGATGGCACCGCCCGGCTGCATATGCAGAAACGCCTGTTTGATAAAGAAGAAGGCGCCCAGCAGGTCCACCTGCAGCACCTTGAGCCAGTCGGCGCCGGTCAATTCCTGAATCGGCTTGAACATCATCATGCCGGCATTGTTGACCACGACATCGAGGCGGCTGAACTGCTTTACAGCCTGCGTGACTGCCTGCCCCACGGCCTGCTCGTTGCCGACATCGCACACCTGTGTCAAGCACTGGACGCAGCCTTTGGCGGCAACGGTGGCCGCGGCATTCTTGAGTGCCTCTGCGTTCCAGTCAATCAGGATCACGTGCGCGCCCTCGGCAGCGAAACGACTGGCCGTGGCAAGACCGATGCCACTTGCGGCGCCGGTGATCAGAACGGTCTTTTCGACGAAACGCATGTTGTTGGGCATGACTACTCCGTATTCCTCGGCGCCCCGGTCGGGGCATTCCTCTCGGTGGACGGGGCATCTGAGGACATGGGCGTTGCCGGATAATCCTGGGCCAGGGCGACCGGCACCTGTAGGCAGACGCTCTGGGTCGGCAGCACGGCCGTCCAGTCGCGGATCAGGTCGCGATAAGCTTCCCCGACTGGCCGCAGCTTGCGGTTCAGGTCGGCCAGTCCGAGGGCATTGACCTTCCCGTTGTTCTCGCGCAGGCCAGTGTCCCAGTCCACCTGATCCGTGAGCGAATACCAGGTAAAGCCGACAATCGGCACCCCATTGTTACGTACCCTCAACACGTTGGCCCACTCCTTGCGCAGCCAGTTCACCGCTTCATCCCCTTTCGGTCCCTGGCACAGATTGGTTTCCGTATGCATGACCGGCAAGCGATAGCGGTTGTAGTACTGGTGCGTGATGACCGCATAGCCAAAAATCTCACCAGAAGCAACCGTCACGCCGTCGGCGCTCACCCGGTGTTCGTTGGTCTGATAATAGTCGTTGCCCATGATGCAGTGGTGCTTGAGATTATTACTCAGAAAGAAGTGATATTCCTCGCGCGTCATGCTGTTGTCGAGCAGGTACTCGTACATGGTGGAGTCGATGCGGCGGCCATAGTTCAGGTCCAGCGACAGGAAGCGGCGCGCGTTCATGGTCTCGGCCGGCCCGATGGCCACGGGCGATTCGGCGTGAAAGTATTCGCTCGATTCGCTCTGGATGAACAGGGCGTCGGGCCGCACTTCCAGGATGGCGCGCATGGCCAGCAGATTGGCCTTGACCAGGTGTTTGAGGGCGGTGACGAAAGCGCGGTCGGTGCGTAACTGCTCGTTCCACCAGCCGTACAGCGAGGAGAACAGGGCGCAGATCGACATCTCGTTGACCGGCGTATAGAGCTGCAGCCAGGGGTAGCGCTGGGCGAAGGCGCGCGCGTAGTCGGCAAAAAGGGCGGGGAAGTCAGGGTTCTGGAAGTTGCCGATAAAATCCGGCACCCCGAAATGGCACAGGTCGACGATGGCCACCAGGCTGCGCCGCCGAAGATCCGGAAACACCTCGTCGGCGAACGACCAGTCATAGCGGCCGGCGCCCACCAGTGTGGTGTGGAGGGGCGGGCCGTAACGCAGGAAACGGATGCCGATTTCCTCGACCAGGTCGAAGTCGCGGCGCCAGTGCCGGTAATGCCCACATTTCGCCATCTCGTCCATGCGCACCGTGCCGTTCCCGATGGTGGGATTGCTGTTTTCGATGCCCGTTGCGAAGATAAACCCGGAATGGCTGGAGATCATGCGCGCTCCTGCGCGTCAAAGGGTGCTGCCGACAGGTGCACTATAAGCGCGTTCGACACGGTTCTACCGTGCAGGAAGTCACATTGGGCTCGCGGATGCGCGTGCCGGGCAATGCACAAGCTGTCGCACAATGCACATGAGCGGGCTGGGGACCTGTACGGCGGCAAGCGCGGCGCGCTGTCCAGCGACCTCGGATATGACGTCGGCGCTCTCAGCTATGTCTACCCATCCAACGCTCTGGCGCAGGTGGCCGGCTTCGCCAGTGCCAACACCACCGAACTGGTTGGCCAGTTGTCGTACGGTCCGGGCCTGATCAAGTATTCGCATGCGGTGACCAGTCTGTTCGGTTTTGCCGACAGCAAGAACAGCGGCTACCTGGACCTGGCCGCCAATCCGGAGCTCGGCAATGGCTACCTGCTCAACCTGCACCTGGGACAACAGCGCGTCGCCCACAACGCCGCGGCCGGCTACAGCGACTGGAAAGTCGGCGTGACCCGTGACTTCGGCGTGCTCACGGGCGCAGTAGCGATGATAGGCAGCAACGCCGGCAAGCTTGCCTATGCCTCGCCGCGAATGGCAAGTTCATAGGTAAGTCGGCCCTGGTCGTAACTATCGGCAAAACGTTCTAGTCAATTTTATGGCCCGTTTACGCGGGCCCCTGCATTCTTTATAAAATTTTTAGACCGTAGCGGCTACGCTTGGCTCTGTCAAAACAAGAACTGAATGAGGACAAGATGGACGCAATTTACATCGGAGCGATCGTGCTCTTTTTCGCACTGACGTGCGCCTTCGCGGCCGGCTGCGAACAATTGGGAGGCAAATGATGGACACCGTTCTCATTGCCGCTCTGGTGGCCATGGGCCTGCTGGTCTACCTGATGCGTGCCTTGCTGAAAGCGGAGGAACTGTAATGACTACCCAATCTGTTGCGCTGCTGGGCGTTTTTCTGGTGCTGCTGTTGGCGCTGGCCTATCCGCTGGGCAACTTGCTGGCGCGCGTGGGCAATGGCGGCGCGGTCCCCGGCCTGGGCTGGCTGGCGACAGTCGAGCGCCTGTTCTACCGCGCCGCCGGCGTGCAGGCCGATGCCGCCATGGGCTGGAAGTCGTATGCCGGCGCGCTGCTGGTGTTTAACGGCCTCGGCGCGCTGTTCGTGTTTGCCGTGCAGCGCCTGCAAGGCTGGCTGCCGCTCAATCCGCAGGGCATGGCCAGCGTCAGCGCCGACTCCGCGTTCAATACGGCAGTCAGCTTCGTGAGCAACACCAACTGGCAAGGCTATAGCGGCGAGCAAACCATGAGCTACCTGACCCAGATGGTGGCGCTGACTGGCCAGAACTATTTTTCGGCGGCAACCGGCATGGCCGTGGCGTTTGCCCTGGTGCGCGCCTTTTCGGCGCGCTCGTCCAGGTCGATCGGCAATTTCTGGGCCGACATTACGCGCTCCATCCTGTACGTGCTGCTGCCGCTGTCGCTGCTGGTCTCGGTATGCCTGATGGGGCAGGGCGTGGTGCAGAACTTCTCCCCCTACCAGGACGTGCACTTGCTCGACCCGGTTCCCTATTCGGCGCCGAAACCGGGCGCGGACGGCCAGCCGCTCAAGGATGCCAAGGGCGGACCGGTGATGGAAAATCTGGTCGCCAGGACCCAGACCATTGCCATGGGCCCGGTGGCATCGCAGGAGGCGATCAAGATGCTCGGCACCAACGGCGGCGGCTTCTTCAATGCCAATTCGGCCCACCCGTACGAGAACCCGACGCCGCTGTCCAATTTCATTCAGATGCTGTCGATCTTTCTGATCCCGGCGGGGCTGTGCTTTGCCTTTGGCCGCATGGTGGGCGACCCGCGCCAGGGAATTGCGCTGCTGGCGGCCATGAGCCTGATCTTCATCGTCGCCACGGCCGTGGTGATGGGCGCCGAGCAGGCCGCCCACCCGCAGCTGGCCGCACTCAGCGTCGACCAGGGTGCCGGCCCATTTCAGGCCGGCGGCAATATGGAAGGAAAGGAAACCCGCTTCGGCATTGCCGCCTCGTCGCTGTTTGCCGCGGTCACGACGGCCGCCTCCTGCGGCGCCGTCAACGCCATGCATGATTCATTCACGCCGGTCGGCGGCATGATGCCCCTGCTGTTGATCCAGCTGGGAGAAGTGGTGTTCGGCGGCGTCGGTTCAGGCCTGTACGGCATGCTGGTGTTCGCCGTCATGGCGGTGTTCATCGCCGGGCTGATGATAGGACGTACCCCCGAATACCTGGGCAAGAAGATCCAGTCCTACGAGATGAAGATGACCTCGATCGCGATCCTGGTCACGCCCGTGCTGGTGCTTGGCGGCACAGCCATTGCCGTGATGATAGCCGCGGGGAAGGCTGGCATCGCCAACCCCGGCGCCCACGGCTTTTCCGAGATCCTGTACGCCTTCAGTTCGGCCGCCAACAACAACGGCAGTGCGTTCGCCGGCCTGTCAGCCAATACGCCGTTCTACAACAGCATGCTGGGCGTGGCCATGTGGTTCGGCCGCTTCGCGATGATTGTGCCGATCCTGGCCATGGCCGGTTCGCTGGCGGCCAAGCCGCGCCTGCAGGCCAATTCCGGCACCATGCCGACCCACGGCCCGATCTTCGTCGGCCTGCTGATCGGGGTGGTGCTGCTGGTCGGGGTGCTGAACTATGTGCCCGCCCTGGCGCTGGGGCCGGTCGTTGAACAGCTTCAGCTTTCTACCAAATAAAGATACGGAGTCCATGATGTCACAAGCAATCACGCTGCCATCGGCAACAAGGCCACGCAAATTGACTCTGTTCGACGCCAGCTTGATCTGGCCGGCAATGATTGATTCAATCAGCAAATGTGGACCACGCACCCAGGCTCGCAGCCCGGTCATGTTCGTGGTGTATGTGGGCAGCATCCTGAGCACGCTGCTGTACTTTCAGTCCTTGAGCGGCAAAGGGCAAGCCGATAGCGGCTTCATCCTGGCCATTGCGGTCTGGCTGTGGTTCACGGTCCTGTTCGCCAACTTCGCCGAAGCGCTCGCGGAAGGGCGCAGTAAGGCGCAGGCCGCATCGCTGCGGGACCTCAAGCAAAGTGTGACGGCCAAGAAATTGGCTACGCCGAAATACGGCACCACCTGGCTGCCGGTGAACGGCGCCGAGCTGCGCAAGGGCATGGTGATCCTGGTCGAAGCCGGCGATGTGATTGCGATCGATGGTGAAGTGATCGAAGGCGTGGCCTCGGTCGATGAGAGCGCCATCACGGGCGAATCGGCGCCCGTAATTCGCGAATCGGGCGGCGACTTTTCTGCCGTCACTGGAGGCACGCGCGTGCTGTCGGACTGGCTGGTAGTGCGCGTGTCGGTCAATCCGGGCGAGACCTTCCTGGACCGCATGATTTCGATGGTGGAAGGCGCCAAGCGCCAGAAAACGCCGAACGAAATCGCCCTGACCATCCTGCTGGTGGCATTGACCATCGTGTTTCTGGTCGTGACCGTCACCCTGCTGCCGTTTTCGCTGTTTAGCGTGGCCGCGGCGGGCGCCGGTTCGCCGGTCAGCATCACCGTGCTGATCGCCTTGCTGGTGTGCCTGATTCCCACCACCATCGGCGCGCTGCTGTCGTCGATCGGTGTGGCCGGCATGAGCCGCATGATGGGTGCCAACGTGATCGCCACGTCCGGGCGCGCGGTCGAAGCGGCCGGCGACGTCGACGTGCTGTTGCTCGACAAGACAGGCACGATCACCCTGGGCAACCGCCAGGCCTCCGCTTTCTTCGCCGCGCCCGGCGTCACGGAGCAGCAGTTGGCCGACGTGGCCCAGCTGGCTTCGCTGGCGGATGAAACGCCGGAAGGCCGTTCGATCGCGATCCTGGCCAAACAGAAATTCAACATCCGCGAACGCGATATGGCAACGCTGCACGCCGTCTTCCTGCCGTTCAGCGCCAATACCCGTATGAGCGGCATCGACATCGGCGCGCGCCAGGTCCGCAAAGGCGCGGCCGACTCGGTGCGCAAGTACGTCGGCGCCCTGGGCATGCCGTACCCGGCCGAAGTCGGGCGCCTGGTCGATGATGTATCGCGCCGCGGCAGCACGCCGCTGGTGGTGGTCGACGATGGCCGCGTGATGGGCGTGGTCGAACTGAAAGATATCGTCAAGGGCGGGATCAAGGAGCGCTTCGCTGAACTGCGCAGGATGGGTATCAAGACCGTCATGATCACCGGCGACAACAAGCTGACGGCCGCCGCCATCGCTGCCGAAGCCGGTGTCGACGATTTCCTGGCCGAGGCGACACCCGAGGACAAGCTCAAGCTGATCCGCAGCTACCAGACCCAGGGCCGGCTGGTGGCCATGACCGGCGACGGCACCAACGACGCGCCGGCGCTGGCCCAGGCCGATGTGGCGGTGGCGATGAATTCGGGCACCCAGGCTGCCAAGGAAGCGGGCAACATGGTCGACCTCGATTCGAATCCGACCAAGCTGCTCGAAATCGTGGAGATCGGCAAGCAGATGCTGATGACGCGCGGTGCGCTGACCACGTTCTCGATCGCCAATGACATCGCCAAGTATTTCGCGATCATACCGGCGGCCTTCGTGGCCACCTATCCGCAGCTCAAGGCGCTCGACATCATGCACTTGAGCAGCCCGAACTCGGCCATCATGTCGGCGGTGATCTTCAACGCGCTGATCATCATTGCCTTGATCCCGCTGGCACTCAAAGGCGTGCAGTACCGGCCCATCGGGGCGGCGGCACTGCTGCGCAGGAACATACTCGTCTACGGTGTGGGCGGCATCGCGCTGCCCTTCGCCGGCATCAAACTCATCGACATGGCGTTGACTGCCATGCATCTCGTCTCAGGAGCACCATCATGAAATCCGCACTGCGTCCCGCGCTGGTCCTGTTCGGCGCACTGACCCTGGTGGTCGGCGTACTCTATCCCATGGCCGTGACCGGCATCGGCAAACTGGCCTTCGCCGATCAGGCCGCTGGCAGCCTGGTCGAACGCGGCGGCAAGCCGGTCGGTTCAACCCTGATCGGCCAGTCCTTCAGCGCTCCCGGCTACTTCTGGGGCCGTCCATCGGCCACCGGGCCGATGCCCAACAATGCCGCCGGCAGTGCCGGCTCCAACCTGGGGCCGCTCAACCCGGCGCTGGCCGATGCGGTAACAGGGCGCATTGCCGCGCTGAAGGCGGCCGATCCGACCAATCAGGCCGCCATTCCGGTCGACCTGGTGACGGCATCGGCCAGCGGTCTCGATCCAGAGATCAGCGTGGCTGGCGCACGCTACCAGGCGGCGCGCGTGGCTGCCGCGCGCAAGCTGCCGCTGGCGCGGGTAGAGGCGCTGGTGGGCCAGCACACGATCAGGCCGGCCCTCGGGTTCCTGGGTGAGGCGCGCGTCAATGTGCTTAAATTGAACCTGGCCCTCGATGCCGAAGCTGTAGCCAACCACTAAGCTGCGAGAAAAGACCGTCCATGTTCCCCCATGATTTGCAAGGCCCCGATCCTTTACAACGCCCGGATCCCGACGCGCTGCTGGCGCAAGTACAGTCGCAGGAGCGGCTTGATGCGCGCGGCAAGTTTCGCATCTATTTCGGCGCCTCGGCGGGCGTGGGGAAAACCTATGCCATGCTGGCCGCCGCCCGCAAGCTGCATGCCGAGGGCAAACCGGTCCTGGTGGGGGTGCTGGAAACCCACGGGCGCGCCGACACGGCAGCCTTGCTCGAAGGGCTGGACGCGCTGCCGCCAAAGCAGATCGCTTACCGAGGCAAGACCCTCAGCGAATTCGACCTGGACGCGGCGCTGGCCTTAGGTCCGGCATTGATTCTGGTCGACGAATTGGCCCATTCCAACGCGCCCGGTTCGCGCCATCCCAAGCGCTGGCAGGACATCGAGGAATTGCTCGATGCCGGCATCGACGTGTTCAGCACCGTCAACGTGCAGCACCTGGAGAGCTTGAACGACGTGGTGGGCGGCATCACCGGGATCCGCGTGGGCGAAACGGTCCCGGACACGGTGTTCGACGCGGCCGACGAAGTCGTGATGGTCGATATCCCCGCCGATGAATTGCTCGCACGCCTGAAAAGCGGCAAGGTGTACCAGCAACAGCAAGCAGACCGGGCCTCGAAGAACTTTTTCCGCAAGGGCAATCTGATCGCCTTGCGCGAATTGGCCCTGCGCCGCACCGCCGACCGCATCGAAGACGACGTGCGCGCCTACCGCGTGGAAAAATCGATCGACACGGTCTGGAAAACCGGCGGCGCGCTGCTGGCCTGCGTCGGCCCGCGCCCCGGCAACGAACACGTGGTGCGCAGCACGGCGCGCCTGGCCGGTCAGCTTGGCGCCGACTGGCATGCGGTCTACGTCGAAACCCCGGTATTGCAGCGCATGCCGGCCGAACAGCGCGAGCGGATTCTGCTCACGCTACGCCTTGCCGAAGAGCTTGGGGCCAGTACCGAGGTATTGGCCGACAGCGATATCGCCGCGGCCATCGTGGAGTATGCGCGCGGCCATAATCTGTCCAAGATCGTGATGGCGCGCGCCCATGCCAACTGGCCCTGGCGTGCACCGCACATCCGGCGCATCGCCGCCAGGGCGCCGGACATCGATGTGCTTGAAATCGGCGGCGCCGGTCGAGGGAAGGGCAGCGCGGCCCAGGTGCGCAGCCGCGCCCCGGCACCGGAAGGCGGCAAGCGCCGCCTGTGGGCGTATGTTGCAGCAGCCGGCGCCAGCATTGGCGCGGCGCTGGCCTTCGCACCCTTGCTCGCTTTTCTCGACCTGGCCAATATCGCCATGTTGTTCCTGCTGGTCGTGCTGCTGGTGGCCTTCAAGCTGGGGCGCGGCCCGTCGGTACTGGCCACCTGCGTCTGCGTGGGCTGCTTCGACTTCTTTTTCGTGCCGCCGCGCTTCACGTTCGCCGTTGCCGACCTACAGTATCTGATCACCTTTGCCGTCATGCTGGCCGTCGGCCTGATCACCGGCCACCTGACCGCGGGCTTGCGCTTCCAGGCCCATGTCGCGGCGCACCGGGAACGGCGCGCGCGGGCGCTGTACGAGTTCGCGCGCGAGCTGTCCGGTGCGCTGCAGACCGAGCAAGTGTTCGACACCACGCGCGACTGCATTGAGCGCACCTTCCGCGCCCAGGCGATCCTGTTGCTGCCCGATCCGGAGGGCCAGCTACAGGCGAGCGATTCCGACGGCGGACTGGAACAACCCGACATCGGCATCGCCCAATGGGCGTTCGACCATGCCCAAAGCGCGGGCATGGGGACCGATACCTTGCCGGCCAGCCCTTTCTTCTATCTGCCGCTGGTGGCGCCCATGCGCACCAGGGGCGTGCTGGCGATTGCGCCGGAACACCAGCGCTGGATTCTGGTACCCGAACAGCGAAGGCAGCTCGACACCTTCGCGGCGCTGGCGGCAATCGCGCTCGAGCGCGTGCACTACATCGAGGTGGCACAGAACGCGCTGGTCAGCATGGAATCCGAGCGCTTGCGCAATTCTCTGTTGTCGGCCTTGTCGCACGACCTGCGCACGCCGTTGACTTTGCTCGTGGGCTTGTCCGAGTCGCTGCTGCGCGCCCGACCGCCGCTACCACAGACGCAGCATGACACCGCACAGGTGTTGCACAGCGAAGCGCTGCGCATGAATGCCCTGGTGGCCAACCTGCTCGACATGGCGCGTATCCAGAGCGGCGAAGTCAAGCTGAATATGCAATGGCAAGCGCCCGAAGAAGTCATCGGCAGTTCGCTCAATCTGTGCGCCACGCAGTTGCGCGAACACATCGTGAGCACCAGCGTGGCGCCGGATCTGCCCCTGGTGCGTTTCGATGCCGTGTTGATCGAGCGCGTATTATGCAACCTGCTCGAGAACGCTGCCAAATATACGCCGGCTTGGTCGCGGATTGATGTCTCCGCCAGCATCCACGGCGCCTGGGTCAGGCTGAAGGTGTCCGATGACGGCCCTGGCGTGCCGCAGGGTCTCGAAGAAGCCGTCTTTGAGAAATTTACCCGGGGCGAGCGCGAATCAGCCAAGCCAGGCGTTGGGCTTGGCCTGGCAATTTGCCGCGCCATCGTCGAAGCCCACGCAGGCAAGATCAGTGCCGGCAGGTCGGACATGGGAGGCGCCGCCTTGATCGTGATGTTGCCCCTGGGGCATCCGCCCACAGGGCCGGCAATTGAACTAGAAACACGGATCGCAGAATGAACAATATCAACCCGAGCGCCTTGCTGGTCGAGGACGAGCCGCAAATCCGCCGCTTCGTGCGTACCTCGCTGGAAGAAGTGGGCTGGCAGGTACACGAAGCTGAAACCGTCCAGCGCGGGCTGATCGAAGCGGGCACCCGAACGCCGGACCTGATCGTGCTTGACCTCGGCTTGCCCGATGGCGATGGGATCAATTTCATCATTGAACTGCGCAAATGGTCGACCGTCCCCGTGATCGTCCTGTCGGCGCGGGCCAGCGAGGCGGACAAGGTGAAAGCCCTCGATGCGGGAGCGGACGACTACCTGACCAAGCCTTTTGGCGTGGACGAACTGCATGCGCGCGTGCGCGCGACCTTGCGGAGGCAGCGCAACCCGGGCGCCGACAGCGATGGCGTCGTCCGCTTTGGCAACGTCGCAGTCGACCTGAAAAATCGGCTGGTCATGAAAGCGGGAGAAAAGGTGCGGCTGACTCCGATTGAATTCAAGCTGTTGTCGGTCATGGTGAGCAACGCCGGCCGAGTCGTTACCAATCCGCAACTGCTGCTCGCCGTGTGGGGGCCAGCCCATGTCGACGACGGCCACTACCTGCGCATCTACATGGGACACTTGCGCCACAAGCTGGAGGACGATCCCACCCGGCCGAAACACTTCCTGACCGAGACGGCGGTGGGCTACCGTTTGATGACGCCAGCATAGAGCATAGGAGAGCAGGGCGCAGATTGACCTCGCGCTGACCGGCGTGTGTCCGGCCCGGCTCGGGAAACAACAAAAGTCGAACTCGCCGAACATCCGTGCAAAGCCGGTCACAGCGGTGTAGTGACAGACGTCATGACATGCTGTACATTGCGAGGGCTGAAAACTGCTGCCGCACCGGCGCCCGGCGGGTTCGCCGCTGCCCGGCCATCCAACATTGATCTATATGCACGCGTTATATTCAAAGGCACTGCTTAGGCTGATCCTGCTTCTCGGCATGAGTATCCTCTTGGGGTATCTGTGCGTCAGCCGCAGCTATCACCGCGTTGCCTTGTTCGAGCAGGACGATTTCGCCGCGCAGTTGCGCACCCACAGCACCAATGACGCGACGACCAAGCTGAACGCGCGCGTCGATGGCGAGCGCCTGATCATGGAATTCGTCCTGTCAGGCAGCACGCCCCATTCCTATGTTTCAAGCGCCTTGCTGTTCACTGACCCCAAGCACAAGCCGGCACTCTTCGACTGGTCCCGATTCGGCAAGATCAGTTTTGAGGCACGCTGCTTCCCCGCCGGCACGATACGAGTCGGCCTGGCCACCTTCGATGACAAGCTGACCAAGGTGGGGGAGCTGATGACCTACCGCCCTCCCGCGGCCTACGTCAATTGCAATCAGGATGGGGCGCGCGTCGAACTCGACCTGGCGCATTTGACCATTCCTGACTGGTGGGTCGATATGAACAAACTCAACCCATCCGACCTGGGCTACTCACTGGCCAAGGTCGCGCAGATTGAATTTGGCACCAGCAATGCCAGCCCGGTCGGCACCCCGTCGCGTATTGAAATCGCGCGCATTGAAATGCACGAGCGGAAATACGGCTACCTGTATTTCCTCGCCGCCTTCCTGATCCTGGCCTGGGCTGGTTTCGCGTTCTGGTTCGTCAAGCAGTATGCGGCGGCCCTGGCCACTGACCTGCGCGCGCGGATGCAGAAGGACCTGCCGCTGGTGGCCTACCAGCAGCTAACCCTGGAGCCGCATCGGGAGAGGGAAAAGTCCGCCATTTTGAGGTTGCTGGCAACGCGTTATGCGGACTCAGAACTGGATCTGGACACGGTGGTTTCCGAAACCGGCGTCAACAGGAACAAGGTCAACGACATATTAAAGGCGGAAATGGGGTATACCTTCATCGGTTACCTGAACAAGCTGAGACTGACCGAAGCATCGCGCCTGTTGGTGGAAAACGCCAGCGCCAGTATTGCCGAAATCGCCTATTCGGTCGGGTACAAGAATTCCTCGTATTTCAATAAGCTCTTCAAGGAAGAGTACGAATGCACGCCCAAGGCATTCCGCGAAATATGCAAAAAAGAGGCGCGCGCGCCGGCGCCGTAAAAAGCCCTCAGTCTCGTCGGTGGCGCTAAGCGTCGCCGCATTCACGCGCGTCCGGCGCGTACTTCACCCGCCCTGTTTTTGACCAGCGCCACATCGCATCCACTCACGCTCGGCTAATAACCATCCGTTGAATAGTGGGCGGCGGACGTGCTTTTGCGCCCCCTCGGCACGGACCAGGCAGGGAGCAAAAACCCACCAGCGCATCGCTCCCGAGATAGTGCGAATGGTGAAGATACTGCAAGGTGCAAATAATCGTATTGATACTGCACTTCCATGTATTCGCCCTGCGGCGACGGCGGCGCAACCGCAGGCTCAGAGCGGCTCGCTGGAGCGAACGCCACCCCTTCCAATCTGCCAATAACAAAATCTGCACGAGTGGCGATAACGGCGTGCAGAATTTTTACGCGGGCCCGTCATACCCGGCGCAGGCGCATTTTGGCATGGATTTTCACCTCATTTTTTGGGATAGACTCCGCCGGATTGCAGGGCAGGAGAGCTGCTGTCCGTCCTGCAAGCCAGCGGCATAGCCGGTGACAAGCACCTTGCAGTGAACGCAACAGAGAGGACCATAAAATCATGAGGAGACAACCAATGAGATTCCAGCTTACGGCGATCGGGCTGGGCTGCGCCACGCTGCTGGCCGCCTGCGGAGGCGGTGGCGGTGGCAGTGACGAAGGTGGCGGCAGCGGCGGCGGGACGGCGCAATCCGTTTCCTTCCTGTTCCCGGGTGGCGAGACCTTGGGCATTCCACCCACCATCGCCACCATCGCCCTGAAGGCGACGGCCAGTTCCGGCGGACCGCTTACCTACGTGTCGAACACGCCAAACATCTGCAGCGTGAGCGGCTCCACACTGTCCTTGCTGAAAGCGGGAGAGTGTTCGGTGAACGCCAACCAGGCCGGTGGGAACGGCTACGCGCCGGCTACTGCACGCCAGCTGTTCGTCATTCCCAAGCGGCCGCAAACGATCCAGTCTTTCCGCAACCCGGGGGCGCAGCCCCTCGATGCGACGCCAGTGTCCCTGGCGGCGACCTCGACCCTTGGCTTTCCCGTCAGTTTTGCCTCCAGCACGCCCGCGGTGTGTTCCGTCAGTGGAAGTACGCTGCAAAAGCTCGCCAATGGACTGTGCGTCGTCACCGCCATTGCGGAAGGCGGCGAGATCTACGAGACGGCAAAACTGGAGCGAACCATCCCGGTCGGCAGCGCCCTGGCGCCGGAGCTGACTTTCCTGAGCGGCTATAAGAGTGCAGAACTCAGCAACGAAAACGGGAAAGTGGAAAAGGGCGGCGGCAGCAGTCTGCGCAACTGGTGGTGCGACGGCTGGTGCGAGATGGGCCTGTCGGCAGACGGCAGCACCGTGAGCAATACCTACGGTTGGCTGCAGGCGCCGCCCGCCGCCGGCACCTGGTGGCATAACTGGGCGCAAATCGACGTCTACGCGCCCGGCGTGGCGAACAAGTCGAACACCGGGAGCATGGGGGAGGGCATGCGGATCGATGCCCAGTCGGAGCTCAAGTTCACCCTCGGGATGAACCAGGAATGGTTCGACTCGAAGAACAACAATGTCAACGTGGATTTTGTCCTCGGCCACTACAACAAGAAAGCAAACGGCGATAACTGCTACGTGACCTTGCGCGGGACTGTCAAACCAGGCTCCCCGGCCTTGACCAACTACGCGGTTCGCCTCAAGGACCTCGTCGTCACGGACGGCGGGTGTGAGCTGCCGAATCTGGACCCCTGGTTTGAGCTGCAGGATTATCCGATCGTCCTCGTCTCGTTCGCCTCAACGGAAGGCAATGTGGATGTGCCCAGTGCGACGGCGCCGGCGCCGAATTACCCGACCACAGTCAAGCTCAAAGGCAAGATCACCTTCCAGTGAGGGCGCACGACCATGGTCTGCCCAGGGCAGCGAGCAAGAAAAGCGAAACAAGAATTCAAAAGGATAGAGACAATGAGGACAATTGAAACAATCGTCAAGCGGCAACCCTTGAGGTTGACCGCACTGGCGCTGGCCGCGGCGCAAGTCGCCATGCTGTACAGCGGCGAGGCGATGGCCCAGACCACGCCTTTGGCACCGGTCGTCAAGGACGATGAAGTCACGACGGTGGTCGTTAGCGGGCAACGCGCGGCGATGAAATCGGCCGAAAAGCTCAAGCAGAATGCCGAGGAAGTCATCGACGGCGTGGTCGCGGAAGAGGCCGGCAAGCTGCCTGACAGGTCGATCACCGAGGTGCTGCAGCGCATTGTCGGCGTGACAATGGACCGCAACCGCTCGCGCGGCGACCCGGAGCATTTCTCGGTCGAGGGTTCCGGCATTTCGGTGCGCGGCCTGACCTGGGGTTCGTCCACCCTGAACGGGCGCGAATCGTTCTCGGCCGGCTACCCGGGACGCGAACTAAGCTGGGGCGACATCCCGGCGGAACTGATGTCCGCTGTAATCGTGCACAAGAACCCGCCGGCCGAACTGATCGAAGGCGGCGTCAGCGCGCAGGTCGACTTGCGTACCGCGCTGCCGTTCGACTACAAGGGCGACAAGTTCGCGGCCTCGACCTATGTGAACTACACCGAACTCGGCAAGAAAACCTCGCCCGCGCTGTCCGGTCTGGTCTCACATCGCTGGGAAAACAGCTTCGGCCAATGGGGTGCGCTGCTTAACCTGTCCGGCAACCAGAACAATAACCGCAACGACTCGATCCAGGTGGATGCCTACTTTCCGCGCACCGACATCGTCGACGGAAAAACCATGTGGGTGCCAAAATCGGCCTCGTGGCGCACCAACACCAGCAAGACCGACCGCGCCGGCGCGTATGCCGCCCTGCAGTGGAAGAAGGGCGGGCTCGAGTCCGCGCTCACGTATTTCCACTCTGCCTACAAGGAAACCGGCACCGAGAACGCCCTGTACACGGGTGTGGAGGACGCCTACAAGTCGGTGCTCATCAACCCGGCCTTCGACGCCAACGGCGTGCTGCAGTCGGCCAAATACACTTATCCGATCGGCGGGCGCGGGGCGAATAATTTCGCTGCCGGCGGCCTGGGTTTCAGCAGCAACCAGGCCTACAACGACAGGCGCTCGCAGACCCGCGAGGTCGCCTGGAACGCCAGGTGGAACATCAACGAGCGCTGGTCGCTCCAGAACGACCTGCAGTGGGTCCATGCCACCAACAAGGGGATTGGCGGCAACCTGACATTGGCCACCTTCGTGCCGAGCATGAACGTCGACCTGACCGGCAAGGCCGGCCAGATCACCTTCGACGACCCGGCCAAAGCCTTCCTGCAGAATCGCTCGAACTATTACCTGGACGTGGCCATCCCGCAATTGAGCAAGGCGGACGCCGACCTGTATGCGTGGAAGACCGATGTGCGCTACAAATTCGACCATCCCGTCATGCGCGACCTGCGCTTCGGCGTCCGCGCGACCAGGCGCGAGGTGAACAACATCTCGTCGATGGGCTCGGAGTGGATGTCCGCCGCCGAGCCATGGGGCGTGAAGAATACGTCGATCGCGGGACAGCCGGCCGTCAAGTCGGATTTGCCGGACTGGGCGCCGCGCGCCAATCTCGGTTACCTGAGCGATCCAAGATACGGCGCCCTGGTGGATACCACGACCTACAACTTCAACAACTTCTTTAATGGCAAGGTGCCGACACCTGGCGCGCTGGTGGTGCCGTCCATGGCGGCGGTCAGGGACTATGGCAACATCTACAATATTGTCAACGCGTCCAGAAAGTTGATTTGCGAGGACGCCAACGCGGCACGATTCGGGGACCAGCAGGACTGCTCCAAGCTGCGAGATCCCGCGCTGCCGCTCGTCTACGAAGGCAATCCGAAAAAAACCAGCCGCCAATCGGAGCGAACCGAGGCCGCCTACCTGTCGACGCGTTTCGGCTTCGACGAGCTGCGCTTCCCGGTCGAAGGCAGCGCCGGCGTGCGCGTGGTCCACACCCGGGCCGATGCCCAGGGCTACACCATCCTCAAGGTGCCCGCCAACCCGCCGCCGTCGGTGCCGAGGTTCGCCCCGATTGCCGAGGAGGTCAAGGATGGCCGCAGCTCGGTCGACGTGCTCCCGAGTCTGAACCTGAAGATGGAATTGAGCCCCGAGCTGCAAACCCGCTTCGGCTTCGGGCAGTCGATGTACCGACCGGGCTTCAATCAGCTGCGCGAGTACACCGAGGTGGAGCAAAAGCTGGTCAACGTCCCCGGCTCCTCGACGCGCAATGTCGGCTACGAGGGCAAGAGCGACGGCAACGTCCAGCTCAGGCCCACCAAGGCCCGTAGTTTTGATCTGACGCTTGAGTGGTATCCCAAGGGCGGCGGCTCGCTGACGGCCGCGCTGTTCCACAAGCAGGTGCGCGACATCATCATGACGTCGGCCTATACCCGCGACTTCGACAGCATCGCCGGCAACGCGCAAACCTTTTTGATCACCGCGCCGGACAATGTGGCGGACGGCAAGGTGACCGGACTGGAACTCGCAGGCCAGACCTACCTGAACAATGTGCCAGGCCTGGCGGATGTGTTGCCGGAATGGAGCAAGGGCTTCGGCGTCGCGGCGAACTACACCTACATCAAGAGCCAGCAAACGCTGCACCATCCCTTCAATCTGAAGTACTGCCCGGCCAAGGACACGTTCAACAACAATTCCCTGAGCTTGTACGGCTGCGACACGAATGGCTTGCCGTTCACCGAGATGCCCTTGCAGTATCTGTCGAAGAACGCCTACAACCTGACCTTCCTGTACGACAAGGGACCGCTGTCAATGCGCCTGGCCTACAGCTGGCGCGGCCGTTTCCTGCAGGGCGTGAGCGTGAATGGCACCAAGGGCGATGACGGTGCAACCAGTGCCGATCCAACCCGGGCAACGGTGGTCGATGGCAAGACGGTCTATCCGCACGACGTGGGCTGGGGCTTGCCGACCTGGCAGGAAGCGGCCGGACAGCTGGACCTGGGCATCGACTACAGGGTTTCCGACCATGTCCAGGCCAGTTTCTCGGCAAGCAATCTGACGGACGCCGTGGTTAAGCAGACCCAGCAGCAGTTCATCGGCAGCATGCCGCGCGCCTGGTTTGAACCTGGCCGCAGTTATCGCCTGGCGCTGCGCTACACCTACTGACGAGCGGCGTTGTCCTGACATCCGGTCCAGCGCCAGGCAGGGGCGCTGGACCTCCGGCAGTTTCCTGCTGATGTGTCATCAGTTTTGAGGCGGCTTCGGCCGCCTCTCTTTTTTTTGTGCTTGCGCTTGGCTCAGCGCCCAAGCATGTGGCGCAGGAGGCGCCTTCGGCCTGGCGGAAGAGGCCGGGCGCGGGCAGGGGGGCGATCGTCACTGACTGGCCTGAAGCGGCGCCAGCATACCCGCTTGCGGTCGCCCTATCAGGCCGCGCGGCAGGTAGCTGTAATCGGCCGCGCCGGGCTTTTTCCAGGCAAGCATCAATGCCAGATCCGGGCCCGGCCCCTGGAAGTAGCGCACGCGAAAATTGCGCAAGCCCTTCTCGAGCTTGATCCTGGTCGCCACCGGTGTTGGGGCATGGATGCCATCGTTGTCGATCACGTTTTCATCGTCGATGCTGAGAATGGCACCATCGTCTGCCAGCAACATCACTTCCCACGTAGCGGTTTCCGCGATAGTGACGGTGAAGCGAATATCCAGGCCGAACCATTCGACCGTTGAACCCAGGCCGGGAAAGCCTTCGCGGAAAGGGCGTGGCGCGATATCGAGCTGGGCCAGGCAAACGCGCTTGACTGGTTTGCGCCGGCGCATCTCGGACACGGATTGCATGCCTTGATTGAGGCGGTACACGTCAGCGACCATATGCCGATCCGACCCTTCGGCGCATTCTTCGAACAGCTTGGGGGGCGCGCTTTCTGCGGCTTTGACAACGGGTGGCGGCGGCGGGGGAGGGGGCGGAGGAGGCGCGACTACGGCAGGTGCCGGCGCCGGTCTGGCATCGGCCACGATTGGCGCGGCCACTGGCTTTTCCGCAGCCGTGGCAGGCGGCAGTTCTGGCATGGGAGGGATCAATACCGGCGGCGGTGCGAGTTCTTTTGGTTCGGGCTTCGGTTCGGGAACCGGTTTTTCGGGCACTGCCGGCGTAACGAGCGCGACATCGATGCGGGGCGGATCCTGCTTAGGTGAAGGCTTGCGCGAGGTCGCCACCATCAAGGATGTCCCCAGCACCAGATGCAGGAGAAGCACCAGGCCGATGGCGTAGCGATTGTACTCGCGCCGCCAGCGCGGCTCACGTTCAGACGTTGGCGATGGCGAGCTGGTTTCCGGCAGTACTGGGCACATACGATGGTGGATTCCTGGATGATAATGCGCTTGAAGCCGGTTCTTCTCGCGAAGCCGGCTTCAAGGCAGAAGTCTTATTGGGCGAACTTGATGCTTGCTCTTTTAATGGTCACGGTGCCGGCTGTTCCAATGAACTGGATCCCAACGCCCGTCGCATTGAGGATACTGAATGCATTACAGGTGAATTCTGTATCCTGTTCGGCTACCAGGACTTTATTCGCCGTCCAGCATTTGAATTCGGACGCTGCCCAGCCGGAGGAGTAGGCATAGAACTGCAGAATGGGATCCGTCCCGCCATTGCGATTAGAAACGAACGCCTGGTCGAAACTAAGCACGACCTTCAAGGCCTTGCCGCTCCAGTTAACCGGATTCGCAAACGTATAAGCAGCCGCTGCCCCCGCCTGGGTGAGGGTAAATTGCATATTCGCAGCCGAGCTATTATTCACAGCGCCACTATTCAGGGTCCAGGTATTTGGTCCAGTGCCCAATGCGACTGCTTTTCCAGCGCCCACCAACAGTCCATCATGGATTTGTGAATCGCCCACAGCCGGCGTGCGGCGGTCGAACAGCAAACCGGGATTCATCCCGATCTCCCAATAGAATGGCAACATGCCATGCGCCAGCGCCGACTGCGCCACATACTGCGCGTAATAAGCGCGTGAAGCACGATGCAAAGGCATGTCGGCGCATACAGTTTCAGAACGCAAGACAGCTGCGAATTCACCCAACACCACGGGGATCCCCTGGTCCACAAATTTGGTTTTCATTTTGGCGAACTGGGCATCGGTATCAGCCTCCTCCTCGCGAGTCGAGTTGCGATACGTATCGGTAGCCGAATGGAAGTCCTTACCCCAGTAACAGAACACTTGCGAATAGTCCGCATCCTCACCCTGGTTGGTAAAACTCCAGGGGTAGAAATGAACCTCGGCCATCTGGCGGCCGGCGACGGTGTCGGACGGCATGGTGTGCCAGTCATTAAAAGCCCTGTCGATGTCGGTCAAGGGCGCCTGGATTACCAGCACGCGATGCGCGTTTCTGCCGCCCGTCGAACGCACGGCGTTCACAAACGTCTGGTGAAAGCTGTCGAGAATGCTTATTTGCTCTGCCGTTTTTGCCTCGGGCTCGTTGGCGCTTGCAAACAAGACGTGCTCGTCAAAGTCGCGCAGCTTCGTCGCAATCTGCTCCCAGTAGGCTTTTTGTTTGGCGTTGACGGCGACTCTGCTCGCTTCGTTGATATTCCTCTCCAGCCAACCCCCGTCCCAATGGATATTCACGATCACGTAGAGCCCGTTATCCACCGCATACTGGACCACTTGCTTCACCCGGTTGAGCCAGGCGTCGCTGATCTTTCCAGTGGTCTGGTCGGCATACTGGTCCCAGGATACGGGGATCCGGATCGCGTCAAAGCCGCTGTCCTTGACCAATTTAACATACGCCGCAGACACCGCCGGATTGCCCCAGCATGTCTCTGACGCCGTGCTGCAGCCCCACGCATCCAGTGTGTTGCCGATGTTCGTGCCCAGCTTTATTTTGGCGGCCAACTGCACCGCGTCGTTGCTCATGCCGCTCGCATTCGGGGCAATGAGGTTGGTGTTGTAGTTGGGGTAGGCCGTAATCGCGAACGTTTGCGTCGTTTTTGCGCCGCAGCTATTGGTGTAGATGGCTGTAGCGGTACAGCTGGCGCCTGGCGTCACGAATTGTTCACGCGCGGAACCCGATGTTCCACACCCGCTCCAGGACCACGAGCCGCCATTGATTGGTTGGGGACCGAACGCGATCTGGCTTCCGGTATTGATCGCTGCGGCGGCTGTCACATTCCAGGCGCCGCCTGAATAAATATAGGGGGTTACCGCAGTCGGCGTGCAAGTCTGGGCCTTCACCTCCACAAGGCTTCCTGATAGGGCGATAAGTAGGGATGTAATGATCAGACGCTTTTCGTTCATTTCAATGATCTCCGTTAGTTTTATTTGTCCACGTTGAAAATGACGCGTAGCGGCGGCGGTCAACGCGAACCGCTGCCTTGCCCAATCCGGTAGTAGTCAAAGTCGACACGGCCACCGGCAGTTTTGGTCGAATAAAAGAAGAGCGCGTAGCGGTAGCCCATGAAGTGCGGGAAGGTGTAGGTCAGGCGCGAGGGACGACCGATGGCGGTCCAGGATGTGCCGTCGAGGCTGTACGAGAAGCGGGCCACTTCCGGGGCAGTTTCCGGCCCCGCTGGCATAGCGGCGGTCTGTGCGCCGGCCGCGCCGAGCGCAAAGCGGGCATCGTCAGGTGCGGACCGGAACTGGGTGTCCACCCTGAGGTGCACGGTATTACCGGCGAGCGGAATGGCGGCGATTTCCTTGGGCTGGCCCGAGTCGGCGCTCACCATGACGAGCGATCTGGCGCCGCCGCTCATTTTGACGCCAACGAAACCATACTCTTTCTGAAAAGCGGACAGGCCGGCCCAGTCGCCGTCTTTCATGCCGCTGACATCGATGCTGGTGGTAGCGAAACTGTCCGGGCCAAAGGTGCGCTGAGTGAGGGTATTCCTGGCTTCCAGCAGGCTGGAATCGACCCGGCTGGTGATCAGGCTCAGGTAGCCCGGGCGTTTGCCGAGTGACCAGTTGCGCTGCTCGGGATTGTGATTCCATTGCCAGGCGAGGGGCAGGGCGCGGGCGCCGGGCAGGCGCTTGAATTCGTCGGAGGCGACGATGCCGGAGGCGCCAGAGCTACCCTGTGCGCCGGCGGGAATGGCTAGCGTCATGGGCACTTCGCCGTCCTGGCCGAGCACGGGCCAGCCATACTTCCAGGTCACCGGCACAAGGTAGGGAATGCGGCCGACGGCGCCATAGTCCCTGAACAGGTAGGCATACCATTTGCCGTCCGGGGTATCGATCAGGCCACCCTGGGCGATACCGCGGTCGTCGAGCACGATGCGTCCCTCGTAAGGGCCGTCGAGTACGTCGGCGCGGTGGACGGTGACCGTGCGCGACCAGCGGGTCTGCGGCGAAGCGATGTTGAAAATGTAGTAGCGGCCATTGATCCTGGAAAGCTGCGTGCCCTCGCCACAGAGTCCGCCCTGGTCGGCGCCAAAGAGGGCGTTGACTTGGTCGATGATGGGCTTGTTCACGCCGCCCGGCTTGATGCCGGAGAGATCGGATTTCAGCTCGGTGAGCATGATGCGGTTGCAACCCCACACCATGTAAGCGCGGCCGTCCTCGAAAAACAGGCTGTGGTCATTCAACAAGGGCTCGAAGCTCTTCTCTTTCCACGGTCCGCGCTCCGGATCGCGCGTGGTGAAGATATGGGTGCGTCCGCCGGCGGTAGGGGCGAAGGTCGAGGCATAAAACACGCCGTCGTGGTAACGCAGGCTGCTGGCCCAGGAGCCGGCACCGTAGGCGTTCTTGCCGTTTTCGAGACGGAAGGCTTCGTCGTCGGCCAAGGTGTCATAGGCGTAGGAAGCCATGCTCCAGTTGACCAGGTCGGTCGACTTCATGATCGGCAGGCCCGGGCTCATGTGCATCGTCGTGCTGCTCATGTAGTAGGTTGTGCCCACACGGATGATGGCGATGTCGGGAACGTCCGCCCAGATAAGGGGATTATGCGCAGGATGGGCCGGTTCCTTCGGCACGGTCTGCTTTGCGGCGGGTGCGCGCTGCGCAAATTGCCAGTAATCGAACTTGAACAGTTCTTCGCCAGGCGCAGCGCGGAACACGAAGACCAGATCGTGGACGCCGGCGGCGCCGGAGACCGGCACCGACTGCGGCTTCCATGCGCCGTCCGTTCCGGCGACCGGCAGCGTGCCGATCAACTGGCCGTCCTGCTGGTCGAGATGAATCTCGATCTTCGCGCCTGTCGCCTCATCCCCCTTGGCCGTGCTGGACAGGCTGGCCATGAAGGCGCGCGCACCGGCCGCGCCGAAATCCACATTGCGCACCCGGATGTGGTCGCCGTCGTGGATGTCGCGCACATTCTGGCCACCGGCGCTGCTGGGTTCGATCTTGACGCCGGAAGACCAGGCGATGGTCTCGGCTTCCACGCGCTTGTACGGGTCGAGCGTGGCGACCGGCGCCGGCCCTTCCTTGGTCGGCTGCACCAGCGGGACCGAGCCATCCGCATTGAACTTCAACTCGTCCACTGCCACGGAACGCTTGAAGCCGTCGCCGCCCGGCAGCGCGGCCGTGTGGTAGAAGAGGTAGGTCTTGCCCTTGAAATCGACCACACCCGGGTGATTGGTAAAGGCGCTTTGCGGAGTCATGACGACGCCGCCGTAGGTCCATGGGCCTTCGGGTGTAGGGCCGGTGGAGTAGGCCAGATGCTCGGCGATGGGACCACCGGCAAAAAACAGATAATGCAGATTCTTGCGCTTGTACAGCCAGGGACCCTCTTCATAGGATGTGCCGCGCAGGGCAGGCTGTGGCTGCGTCGTGCCCTGTGTGTCCGGCGGATTACGCTCGCCCAGGGCCTTGACGGTCATCGGATGCCGGATGATTCCTTTGTCCCCGACACTGGTGTCGTAGGAAATCATGTCCTTGTTCAGCTTCACCGACCATAGATTGGGGTTGCCCCAGGCCAGATAGGCCTGGCCCTTGTCGTCGATGGTCACGGTCGGATCGATGCTGTCGTACAGGCCGCCGGCGTGACCGGCGATCAGCGGCTTTTTCAGCGGATCGACGTAGGGCCCCAGGGGATTTTTTGCCACCAGCACGCCAATGCCCCGGCCGTGCACTGGGGCATACATATACCATTTTCCATCCCGCTCGATCACCTGGGGAGCCCAGGCCCCATTGTCAAAACCGTCCCAGCCGGAATGTTCCTTGGCGGCCCAGGGAAAGTCCCGCAGGGACGCGACCACGCCATACTGGGTCCAGTTGACCATGTCGGTCGTGGTGGCGAGCACCCAGTTCTTCATGTTGAAGTTGTTTTTTTCGCCGACGTCTTCGTCGTGGCTGGAAAACAGGTAGAGCGTGTCCTTATGGACCATCGGCGCCGGATCGGCTGTATACATCGTTTGCACGACTGGGTTGAGCGCGAACGTCGCCGCGGGCAGCGTCGCCAGCGCGGACAGGAGAACCAGAGTGGAGCGGGCGGTTTTTTTCATGAGCTACTCTTCCAGCGCGAGCACCATCACGGCCTTGGCGGGCACCTTGATCGACAACTTTCCGCCTGCGGCACGGGCGCTGAACGGCGCCGGCTTGATCACCTGCGGATTCTGGAACGTGTTGTGCGCATCCATCGCTGCGGAGGTGAGCACCTTGCCAGCAGCCGCTTTGACCTTCGCGCCGGCGACGCTAACGGCGATATCGACCGCCTTCGCGGGGTCGGTGTTGACCAGCGCCAGGTACAGCTTGCCGTCCTTGGCGCGCGCCGCCGACGCGCTCACGCCGGGAATGGTCGTTGCGCCCAGGGTGTAACTGGTGTTGTCCTTGATCGCCAGCGGCAGCGATTTGGCATCCTGAAACGGGACATACATCTGGAAGGTGTAGTAGGTCGGGGTCAGGACCATCTTCTCCTTGTCGGTCAGGATCATCGCCTGCAGCACGTTGACCATCTGGGCGATGGTGGTCATGGGCACCCGCTCCGCGTGCGCATGGAAGATGTTGAAGTTGAGCGCCGCCACGAGCGCGTCGCGCAGCGAGTTTTGCTGGTACAGCGCGCTTCTGGCACCGGCTTCGTCATACCAGGTGCCCCACTCGTCGATCATCAGGCCGATCTTCTTCTCGGGATCGTTCTTGTCCAGAATGAGCAGGTGATCCTTGATCATCTGATCCATTTTCAAGGTATTGGCCAGGGTCGACATCCACTCGTCTTCCTTGAAACCCAGGTCCTTGCCCTTGACGTCCCACTTGCCGGTGGGGATGGTGTACTGGTGAATGCTGATGCCGCTCGTGCGGCCCTTCACTTCCTTGCTCAGTGCTTCGGTCCACGTGGTGTCGCCACCGCTGGCAATCATTTTCGGCCTGGACTGGGCGGGCGCCCGCAGGAAGGCCTCGTAATTGCTGTACAGGTTCGCGTAGTACTCGGGCTTCAGGTTGCCGCCGCAGCCCCACAGCTCGTTGCCCACACCGAAGTAGGCGACTTTGTAGGGCTTGTCGCGCCCGTTCTGGGCGCGCAGCCTGGCAAGGGGAGAACCGCCGTCACCAGTCATGTATTCGACCCAGTCGGCCATTTCCTGCACGCTGCCGGTGCCGACGTTGCCGTTGACGTAGGCGTCCGCGCCCAGCATATCGGCCAGGTCGAAAAACTCATGGGTGCCGACGGCGTTGATGGCGTCAACCTTGCCCGAGTGGATGTTGCTGGGGCGCTGGTCCTGAGGGCCAATGCCGTCGCGCCAGTGGTAAACGTCGGCAAAGCAGCCGCCCGGCCAGCGCACCAACGGCACATGCAAGGCCTTGAGCGCGCCGACGACATCATTGCGCCAGCCTCTGGTGTTGGGGATGGTCGAGGCCGGGCCGACCCACATGCCTTCGTAGACGCCAGTGCCGAGATGTTCGACAAACTGGCCGTACACGTCCTTGTTGATGACCGGGCCAGGCTGAGCTGCGTCGATGTGGATGTTGACCTGGCTGGCGGCAAAAGCCGGCGCCGCGATCATACCGAGCACGGCGAGGCCGCGTTTGATGATGTTCATACGTAGAGGAACTCCAGATGTGTTGTCTAAAGAGTGCGGCCGGCCACGCTCGGCAGCGCCGCAACGATTCTTGGTGAGGTGTCTTGCTGGATCAGCGGCAGAGTGCGCTGATCGGATTGGGCCCCTTGGCCGTGATCAGGCCCAGGCGGTAGGGAATCTTGATGTAGTCGTCGGTACGCACCGCGGGGTCATTGCCCTGGAACAGGTAGTCGAGCGGCTGGCAAGGATCGATGGTCATGGTTTGATCGGTATTGGTGCGGACCAGTTCACCGTGGGATATTCCTTCCGACCAAATCTGGTCAACGTTATCGCGGGTCGCGAACGCATTCATTGGCGCGGAAGAGAAGGGCTCCCATTTCCCATCCAGGCGATTGCTCTTCCAGATCCGGAAGTAACGTCCTTTTGGCGAAATTGCTTCTACCAGGGTGATGTAGGTATTTGTGTTGGCGATCTTGTAGGTATTGCTCGCCTCAAATACATCTTCCTTTTTCCCATTCATAACGACGACCGTATTATGGAAGCCGCTCGGGAATTGGGCTATGTCAGTTTCTGAGCGAAGCAGACGGCCATTGTCGTCGGTGCCGAACATGTAGCACTTTTTATCATCGCAGATCACCCAGAAATCCAGCCAGCCTGCGCCCAGCGGCGCTTTGACGATATCGGGTTCGACGGGAAAGAACTTTTTCGGCGCAGTCCAGGACAGGGGATCGCCGATATCTTTCGATGTTGAATACAGCGGATCCGCACCTTGGTAGACGAGATACCATGTTTTCTGCGGAGCGAAATAAAATACCTGGGGTGCTGCGCGATAGCCTGGTCCCATCGGCGACTTGTCAAGCGGGATAATTTTCGCGGCTGGCGCGTCCGACCACTTGTCAAAGCTGGTGTAGCCAAGACCCCAGCCGGAAGACCCGGCCGTAGTCAGAAAGACGTGATATTTACCGTTCGCGTAAACAATCGATGGATCTTTCACGCCGTAGATGGTCTGACCCGGATTTGCCTGAGGCGCGATCAGCGGCGGAGTCGACGTCCAGTTGAACGCCAGCCTGGCAGGCGATACCGCAGGCTCGGCAGGGGTGATCGCCCGTGCACTGTTCCCACCGCAATAGCATATTGCCAAAGCAAGCCAGAGGGGCGCTCCCATACCCCATTTTTCTAGATTCATTACTATCTTCCTGTAATTATCGCGTCAAAGTTAAGTCCGGAAAGGAGCATAGACCGCGCTACACGTAGGCCGATAAGACAGAGTGCAATGACTTCTGCACGTCGCGGATTTTTTAACGAAGCGTGCCAAACGTGTTACTTCGTCCAGGCGCCCGTACGCCGCTCGCAGCTCCAGTTGTATTGACAATGTCGGTTTATGGTCGCGCAGGGCGGCTAAAACCAAGGGCATTGAAAACCAGCGGAAAAGCAGAAATAAACGCCCAAGTCGTACAACTATCTGCACGCTGCTAGCATTTTTTGGGAAATCGCTATAGACGACTGCGCCGCCGACCTATGCTGCCAGTTGGCCTGAGATAACGTTCCGGGCCGCATGACAAAACCGTCAACCCGGCGCGCGCCAGCGGCGGCAAGAATAAATAACAGAGACGATGAGACTACTTCCAACTATGGCGATGCTGGCTGCGCTCCTGGCTTGCGTGCCGGCCCTCAGCTTCGCAGCCCCCAAAGAACGCCTGATTGTTCTCACCGATATCGAGGCCGATCCCGATGACAGCCAGTCGCTCGTGCGCTTGCTCCTGTACGCGAATCAGATCGACATCGAAGGGATCGTCGCCACCACCTCCACGCATCAGAAATCGCGCATCGCACCGGAATCGATTCATGCGATCGTTGACGCCTACGGTCGGGTACAAGCCCAGCTGTTGAAGCACGAACCGGGATTTCCGAAAGCCCAGGCGCTCAAAGCAGTGGTGCACTCCGGCTCGCCACGCTACGGCATGCAGGGTGTCGGCGACAGCGGGGACTCGCCGGGATCGGACGCTATCATCAAGGCCCTGGAGAAAAACGATGCACGGCCCCTGTGGGTAGCGGTCTGGGGCGGCGTCAATACGCTCGCTCAGGCGCTGTATCGTATCGGACACGACCGGACGCCGCAGCAGAGCGCGCGATTGCTCAGCAAGCTGCGCGTCTACACGATTTCCGATCAAGATGACTCCGGTATCTGGATACGCACAAAGTTTCCCGACTTGTTCTACATCGTCAGCCCCGGCGGGTATGGCAATGGCACCTGGACCGGCATTAACGTGACCGAGCCTGGCTTCGACAGCACGGAAGTCAGCAACAACTGGCTCGCCACGCATATTCAGCAGGGGCATGGATCGCTGGGCGCGATCTATCCCGACGTTGCTTTTGGCATGGAGGGCGATACGCCGTCCTTCCTGTCCTTGATACCTAACGGCCTCAACGCACCCGAGCATCCGGACTGGGGCGGCTGGGGAGGGCGCTACGAGTTGTACACGCCGGCGCTCGAGACGACCGATCACAAAGGATTCACCGGCAACATACCCGTATTACAAGAGCCGCGTGCCATCTGGACCAATGCCGTCGATACCTACACCCCGATGGTCTACAACGACTATTTCCGCAGCGTGCGCGCGCACGATAAGGTCTCCACCGGGTACAGGACGACCATCCTGCGCTGGCGTAAAGACTTCCAGAACGATTTCGCTGCGCGAATGGATTGGACCGTCAAGCCATATAAGGGGGCGAATCATCCGCCAATCGTCAAGCTCGGCAATGCCGATCGGCTGACCGTCAGGTCTGGCGAACGCTTCACGCTGAGTGCCGCCGGGAGCACCGACCCGGATGGGGATAGCCTGAGCTACCTGTGGTTTCACTATCCCGAAGCCGGCAGCTACAAGGAGCTGGTCAAACTGGGCGATGCGGAAAATCTTCATACCGTCTGGGGGCAAGCGCCAGCGGTCAGCAAGGCGGAGACCGCCCACTTCATCGTCAAGGTCATCGACAAGGGCAGTCCGGCGCTGACGCGCTACCGGCGCATCATTGTCACTTTCGTGCCGTCGGCGTATTGAGCAAGCGATTCGCCGCGCCGCGCCAAAGGCCGCTCGGCTCCGCGCTTCCACATCACGCCCCCTTTTTACTCCTAACCGCTCAGGATTTCATGATTAATCTGCCTCGCCGTCACGTCCTTGCCGCCTCCATCGCCACTGCTGCCGCAGCGAGCCTGCCTGGCGCAGCGCTCGCCGCAGCATCGGCAGGCGTGCGCCCAATGTCGCTGGCTCCCACGCCGCCGATGGGCTGGAACAGCTGGAACTCGTTTGCCACCACCATTACCGAGGCGCAGGCGCTCGAGAACGCGCGCATCATGGCGCAAAAACTGCTGCCGTCGGGGTATGACGTATTCACCGTCGATATTCAATGGTACGAGCCGAATGCCACCGGCTACGACTATCGCAAGGATGCCGAACTGACGATGGATGCATATGGCCGCTTGCTGCCGGCGCAAAACAGGTTTGCGTCGGCCACGCAGGGCAGGGGATTCAAAGGTCTGGCCGATCAGATTCATCGGATGGGGATGAAATTTGGTATTCATGTCATGCGCGGCATTCCGCGCCAGGCAGTGCGGATGAACACGCCGATCTTGGGCACCAGCCTGCGCGCGCAGGATATCGCCGACACCACGTCCACCTGTTCATGGAACGGCGATATGTACGGTATCGACATGAGCAAACCGGGGGCTCAGGAATACTACAACTCGATCTTCAAGCTGTACGCGTCGTGGGGCGTGGACTTCGTCAAGATGGACGACATGTCGCGCCCCTACGAGAAGAACTGGCGCGAGATCGAAGGCGCGCACAAGGCCATCGCGGCATCCGGACGCGCCATTATACTCAGCCTGTCGCCCGGCGAGACAGATCTAAGGTGGGCCAGCCATGTGCCGCATTACGCGCAAATGTGGCGCATCTCGGACGATTTTTGGGACGAGTGGAAGCTGCTGAAAGAGCAGTTCCAGCGCCTTGAAAACTGGAATCCCACCATGGCGGAAAACGCCTGGCCCGACGCCGACATGCTGCCCCTTGGCCGCCTTGCGATGGGCGAGCGGGACACGAAATTCACGCCGGATGAGCAGCAGACACTGATGTCCTTATGGAGCATCGCGCGCTCGCCGCTGATCATGGGTGGCGACCTGCGGCGCATGGATGCCAAAACGCTCGCCTTGCTGACCAATCCGGAAGTGCTGGCCGTGAATCAGAAGAGCCACCAGAACCGGCCGCACCACGCCGACCCTGGCACGCGTATCTGGAGCGCGCGAGCGAATGGCGCGAAGGCGGTGCATTACCTGGCGCTTTTTAACACCGAGGATACGCCGGTGGAGATTGCATTCGACCTGTCGCGGCTTGATCTGGGGGACAAAACCGTGGCGCTGCGTGACCTGTGGCAGCGCCGGGATCTCGCGCCGGCGCGTGGGCTCATACGCCAGATGCTGGTTCCGCATGGTTCAGTGCTGTTGCGCGTGACAGCATGACAGGGCTCGCGAACCATGAGAGAGCTTGGCGTGTTTGGACTTTACCACCAAAATCTTGGGATCGAGCTTCCGTGTCGAGATCAGGGTGCAACATGAGTGTGGAAAATCTTGCTGACGATCGTCCACTTGCCTTCGACCTTCAGTAAGTGGAAAAAGTCGCTGAAGGAGAAGCCCGAGACGTCATTCGAGTCGATGCGTGCACTGGCGGAGGTGCCAACGATATCGACTTTGACAATCACGCTTTGCGCGGCGGGAGAAGGGCGAAATGGCGGTTTGTCGATGGCGTCAAAGAGCGCCTGAATTGAACCGCCCGTCAGCTTCCCCTTTGCATCAACACTAAAAATAGTCGCTTTTTCGCTGAAGGCTGGCTTCATGATGCTGCTGCTGGCCTGTTTGCATCCTTCGATGTACATGTTAAGCACCTGGGCGATTGCTTGATGATCTTTGACGTAAGTAGGTTGTTTGATGGTCTTGCTGCTGGCGGCGTGTTGGCCACCCTGCAGGTCCGCGGCATGCGCAGCAGGGCCAACGCCGGAAACGATTGCCGCCAGTAGTAAGGTCTTGAGGAAGGTCAGTTTCATTTGGTCACTCGTGACAACGATTACAATTAATGTGGGAGGCAGCAGACTCGCTGGGGAGGCTGGATCTGCTGCGTTTGTTCAATGCGCACAGGATATTGTGAGGTGAAAGGTCAAGGCGCGACGTGGGTGTGGAAGACCTTGCTGATCACAGTCCAATTGCCCTCAACCTTGAGCAAGTGGAAGAAGTCGGTGAAGCAGAAGCCTGAGACATCGTTGGCGTCGATGCGTGCACTGGCGGCCGTTCCCACGATGTCGACTTTGACGATCACCCCTTGGGCTTCAGGCGATGGCCGGAACGCACTGTCGATGCCCTCGAACAATCTGTGGATTGGCCCGCCAGTCAGCTTGCTGTCGCCATCGACGCTAAACATCGTTGCCTGCTCGCTGAAAGCTGGTTTCATCACGCTGCTTTTCGCCTCTTTGCAGCCTTCAATGTACTTGTTCAGAACCGTGACGATAGCTTGATAATCCTGCACGTACGTGGGTTTGCTCATTTTTCACTCCTGGTTAGTCGTTCTGGTCGTTGTAAAAGCCATGCGCTTTGGACTGCGCAGAGCCTAAGGCTGGTGGACATGGGAGGCGGTATCAGGTGCCGCCGTCCATGGTCCCAGCTGGGCGAGCTTGCTTGCGCGCTGGTCAAGCCACCAGCCGGCCTGCACATTCCAGTTGGCATGGGCTACATCCGGGTGGGCCCTGCCAAGGGCTTGTTGTGCATGCAAGGGAAAGTGGGGGTCCCGCAGCGCTGCGTGACCGAGCGCGACCAGGTCGGCCTGGCCTGACGCGATGACAGATTCGGCCTGCCGCGGGTCGACGATGATGCCGACGGCCATGGTACCGATATTTGCTTCGCGACGAATCTGGGCTGCAAAAGGCACTTGGAAGCCATAGCCATTGGGGTAGTCGAAGACACCGAAGCCTCCGGACGAGCAATCGATGACGTCGACGCCAACCGCCTTCAGGGCGACAGAAAAAGCGACGCTGTCGGCGATGGTCCAGCCGTTGATACTGCCATCGACCGCCGACAGGCGCACGAAAAGGGGCTTGTTCTGCGGCCAGACCTCACGCACCTCGCGTGCAATCTCGAGCGGCAGACGTATCCGGTTCTCGAAGCTGCCGCCGTATTCATCGTTGCGGTCATTGGTCAGCGGGGACAGGAAAGCGTTCAGCAGGAAACCATGGGCATAGTGCAATTCGAGCACATCGAAGCCTGCCTGCAGGGCGCGCCGTGCCGACGCAACGAAGTCCGCAGCTACCTTGGCGATACCTTGGCCATCAAGCGCTGTTGGCACCAGCCAGCCGTCGGCGACCGGGCGGGCGCTTGGTGACACTACTTGCCAGGCATGTTCACCGCGTGCCGCGTCAACCTCGTTCAGTGGACCGTTGCCCGCAAAGGCCCTCTGGATACTGGCTTTGGGCCCGGCATGGCCAATCTGGATGCCGGGCGTAGCGCCATAGGACTTGGCAAACGCGGCGATGCGTGCCAGGCCCGGTATATGGCGGTCATCCCACAGGCCCAGGTCGCCATGTGTGATCCGTCCCTCGGGCGAGACGGCCGTCGCCTCGACCATCAAAAGGCCGAATCCGCCCAAGGCGAAACGTCCGTAGTGAATGGCATGGTAGTCGCCGGCATAACCGTCTTTTGCCGTGTACTGGCACATCGGGCTAAGGGCGTAGCGATTGCGCAGTGTGATGCCGCGCAGTGTCAGTGGTTCAAAGATTTTGCTCATGATTTTTCTCGAAGAATGGCTGCTTAGCCGGATTGGTTCGCTTGATGTGAGCAGTATGCAGATCGGCGATAATGACGTGAATAGTCATAAGTGGAGATACAGCATGAACAATATGCTCACAATCGAACCGCCAGTCCAAGAGGAGGGGAGCGAATTTCCACTCGCTACTCCACCTTTGCATCTCCCGGGTCTGCTGACTTTCGAGGCGGCTGCCCGGCATTTGAATTTCGCGCGCGCTGCTGCGGAAATCGGTGTCACGCCAACGGCGGTGTCACGCACGATCAAGAATGTGGAAGCCCAATTGAATGTGCGGCTGTTCAATCGCACCACACGCAGTGTCAGCCTGACTGAAGCCGGCGCGACTTTGAACGCGGCATTGGCGCCCGCACTGGCCTCGATAAAAAACTCCTTGTCGCAAGCATTGCTCGCAGCCGATCAACCGTCAGGCATGTTGCGCGTCAGTTCATCCTATGTTGCCTACCGTATCCTGATCGAGCCGCACATCGGGTCGTTCCTGGAGCAATTCCCGCTGATTAATGTCGAAATATCACTCGATAATCAGCTGAGCGATATCGTTGGCGCCGGTTTTGATATCGGCATACGTATGGGGAGGAAACTGCAAAATGACATGATTTCCGTGCAGCTGGGAGCCGTACAAAAGAGAATTGTGGTGGCGGCCCCGGGCTACTTCGACCAGCGCACTGCGCCACAAACAGTGGCTGATCTGCTCAAGCACAACTGCATACGCCAGCGCTACAGCGTTGGGGGAAGGTTGTATGACTGGACGTTCGAAGAGCGTGGTCAAACGGTTCAAATCGATGTGCAAGGGCGTTTTGTTTTTGACGAGATGCGCTCCGTAATGGATGCTGCTATACAAGGACAAGGCATCGCTTTCATCCTGGAGGAATTCGCGAAGCAAGCGCTTGATGACGGGAAGCTGCGGCACATCCTAAAACAGCACTGGGCACTGGACGACGCTTTTCATCTCTATTATCCGCATCGCGAACATATGCCTGGAAAGCTCCGTGCCTTCGTTGATTTCATGCGCTCTGTCAATTTAGGTAAGTCGTCTTGATTTTCACTTTGGCGCGTCAAATGCAGCAGCACTGGACGCCCGTCGTCACGTCACGCAACAAGCCGGTTAGTGTGAGAACAGTTCGAGGCTGCTTACCCAACTTGTGAGAAATCAACGACTTACATGCAGAACTCTTCTGCTTAACTGCAATTCCCAAGCTAATTTTGCGAATTTCCTGATAAAGCCAACCTATTTTCGCAAACTCCACGTTTATGTTACCGGCGCTTCCCTCGCCTCAAGACACCGTTAGCAATTGTCTTGACGGGTCCGTAGTGCCGATTCACACCGCCCTTTCGCTCTGACATCGTCGCAATCTATTACTTTTGATAACGGCATTTCGTTACAATGCGTGCTGGAAACTGAGAAAATCCATCATTTAAATGCTGAATCAAAATAGGCGGACGTTATGACTGCAACGAAGTGGTGGAAATGTGACCTTCAGGTGGCGACACCCGCATGGGATTTCACTCTGCCAGCGGGGTCTAATTTCAACTTGAACGACCCTGTCGACCGTAGCCGTTTCTTGGATGACTACATGGCCGCGGTGAAAGCCTCTGGCATTGAGGTTATTGCGCTCGCCGACCATAACACTGGCAGCTGGATTGACGATGCTAAAGCTGCCGGCGCGCGGCATGGCGTAATTGTGTTTCCGGGCTGTGAGATTACCACCCACACTGGAGCGGACGGGGTCCACCTGATTATTTTGGGCGACATCGATAAGTCCAGCCAAGATTTTGACAGGCTCCTTTATGGACCTCTTGGCTTCACGGATGCTGCGCCGCCTTTCTTGGAAAATGGCGGGAAGAGGAACCCTGGCAGCTCAGCCAAAACGCTCATACAAATTTTGGATGACCTCCCCGACGGGTATCTGGCGATAGCGCCCCATGCGTTGAACGACAACGGAATTGCATCAGCAAGAACCGTCACTGGGGACATGCGATGGAAAGCCTTGCATCATGAGCGCATGGTAGCAATTGACCCAGGTCACTGTGCCGACAACGAAGGGGACTCGTTTAATGCGAGATTGCGTAGAAGGGAGCTCGATAATTTCCCATGCCTGAAAGACCTTGCATACATTGCAACATCGGACGCGTATGCACTGGAGAATATTGGAAAACGGTATACCTGGATGCGGATGGGCGGCGTAACAATAGAGTCGCTACGTCAAGCTTTCTTAGACCATGAATCGAGAGTCCTCTGCGATTGGTCTCCTCAGCTTGACCGTTTTCCGGACCGAAATCCAAATCACATTCGCCATGCCTGGATATCGTCCGTGACACTGGGCGGCGTCCTTGGAAATTCGGCATTGCCACTCACAGTGCCGTTGCACCCGAATCTCAACGTTATCATTGGTGGACGGGGTAGCGGGAAGTCTTCAGTGGTGGCAGCATTGCGTCAACTTTATTCCGGAACCGATACGTTACCGAAGCGACTAAAGGACGAGGCGACTGGTTTCGTTGACAGTGTGTTTAGCGCTGCACAGCTCGATTCCTCGCATCGTATCCAAGAATCACAAGAGTTGCAGAAGGCGCAATGGCAGCGAGCTACTGGCAGCTTCACTTTGGCAGGAGAGGAAAGTTTCCAACCCATTTTCCGGTGACAGTCATCAGCCAAAAGGAATTATTTGAGCGGGCTGCCGGCGATAGGAATGACGCCTTTTTGTCCTCTAGGAGCTTGTTGGCACTTGTTGACGCCGGGATTGGATTCGGAACGTCTGATGTGAAAAGCGTTGAAAGTTTCGGGAGGAAACTCGAGGATGCCCGTGTCGACTGGACCGCGGCAATTCGTCGTAGTGTTTTACTTAAAAGTGACCTATCGCAGCTACAGAATCTTCGACAGCAAGCCGTAACCCTGCAAGGGCAGGTGGATGCGTTCTCGTCCCCGGAAGTTAAACTTCGCTTAGAGCGTATCGAATCACGTCGAATCGAAAGCGATGCCATCAGCGAAGCGAAGAGTCGGATTCGACGTGCTGTGGAGCAGCTTCTCGACCTCGCCAGGCACCTACGTGAGACACCCTCCGACATCGCTGTCGCCATGCCGCCATATGAAGAGCAGTACGCTGCTCTTCATGTCGCTCTTGTGAAAATCTCGTCCAATTTATCAGATGCAGTTACGAAAAACGCGGAAGCGACAACAAACGCTCTCTCGCAGTTCGATATCGGTCTAACGGAAACACTATGGCAACTGGAGGTAAACGATACGCAAGTTGACTTTGAGGAATACAAGCGCGACCTAGAGGTAAAAGGGCTCTCAACTTCTGAGTTCAGCCGCTTGCAAGATGAATTAAATCGGATGCGGGAATCTATCCAACAGCTTGAAGAAAAAGAGACAATGTTGGAGGTCGCTGAGGCCGACGCAATCCAGGCATGGGAGAGCTTTTGGACTCTTGTGGTCGGACGTCGCGAAGCGCGGCATAAACTGTTTGACCTTGTTCATGAGCGCAGCGGGCGCTTGCGTTTCGAGGAGTCGTCGTTAGCAGACATACCTCCTTGGGTTGACGCATTCAGGGCAGCTGCGGCCTTCAGAGCAGACGCATTTCTTGACGAGGTGCCTAAGTTGGGCGAATGGCTCTGGAGCGGGGAGAACGAAAATCAGGCCGTCCGTTGGGAGGCGTGGCGAGCGGCGCTTGCAACTGGCGAGATGACTGAGATACAGCAACGCGTGAAGCTACGGCCCGCCTTTCTCGAAAGAGTTGGCCGGCTAGAAGAGAACATTCGTCTCAGGTTGGCAAGTTATTTTCCCGATGATGTCGTAATGATGGAATTTCTTCGAGAAAACGGAAACACTGCGGTTAACGCAGACTGGCAATCAATAACGGAAGGTTCGCCAGGACAGAGAACTGCAGCGATGTTGGCCTTTTTCTTGCATCACGGCCGTGAGCCGCTTGTTCTCGACCAGCCGGAAGATGACCTCGATTCGGAGTGGATTTCGAAACTGGTAGTAAAAGAGCTACGACAGAGCCGGTGGTTCCGACAGCTTATCGTTGTCTCTCACAATGCAAACATTCCGGTGTTGGGCGACGCAGAACAAGTAATTTCGTTGGAAAATCGTGGTGGCACACTTTCCATACGGTCTTCGATGACTGACCAGTCCCGTGACGCGGGCGAGAAAGTATGGCATGTAGGCCCGGTCGAAAACACATTTGTGCGAAATGATATTCAAACGATTATGGAGGGCGGGGTTTCTGCTTTTATTCGCCGCGAGCAGAAGTACAATAACGAAACTAAGCTTTCAAAAAGAACGTAGTTACCCGGGTCGGTAGGGGCTGGATATTTCGAAAAAGCAACGCCCACGCCGACCAACTGCACCAAGCACGGCCGCGCTAGCTTTTTTAGGCGGGGTAAGCTTTGGGAGTGAGCACGCTCAGCATATCGTTGGACGAAACACTACGGTTCTTCCACAGCTCAAGCGTTCAACAGGTTGCAAAGCAGAATATTTTCCCGGCCGAGCTGGTTGAGTTTGGCAAAGCAGCATCTATCATATCGGATAGTAGCCGATGGTCCCACGCTCTTATGGAGCGATATTTCCGTCCATATATTCAAATAAGAGAACACTTTAATAATGGTTATTGACGGAACCCCAAAAAAATCAATTTGCGAAGTAATGCAAAAAATTTCGAGGGAGATTGCTCTCTGGTTAAGTCATAAACCGAAAGCTGGTGAAGAGTCGCTGACAGACTGGCTCTTATACCAGACGGGATTACACGCTAGCTCCATTTCAACGATGCAATTTAACAAGCGCGTAGAGGGCGGGGTCACCGGCGCAGACTGGCAGTGGCAGGCGTGGTTCTTAACTGACTCCGGATGTGAGGGACTTAGAATTCAAGCGAAAAAGCTGGCTCTGAATCCCACTGACAATGTTAACGGTCTCAGCTATCCCAAAGGGACGGGAAAGCAAATGACTTTGCTCCTCAATGATGCGCGAAGGCATAAAATGCGCGCAGCGTATGCCTATTACTCGTCGGGTCCACACGTAGCAGCGTGTCCGTATATGAAGACAGATGGAGTCTTTCTGGCCTCAGCAAAAGATTTGCAGGCGAATTTTATCGCTCCCCTGACCACGACGGCAACCGCAAGCGCAATCATCGGAAGAACGCGGCCCCTCAGTTGCTTATTTTGTTGCGTCAACGCAGGGAATAGTCGGCGCGCAGTTACCCAGTTGATTGCAAAGATGTTTCCGAACGAACGGGTTGCGCATCTGAAGCCGCCCTTATATGTAACCGATTTTCTTAGGGAAGTGCGTAAAATCGAGGCAAGACAGGTTCGCGAACAGGAGGCGGACGGGCCAGCCGAAAACGACAGTACCATAGTCGCTGAATTTCGACGTAAGCATCGACTCAAGCTAGTGAGAACATTTGCACTTACCGTGTTTGACCTTCGGACCGGCGCAAATATGCTATCAACTCAGTCACCGCGCCACTACCGGAACTGTCGATGATTTGCTTTTTTAGAAGAACGTAATTCGAGAATTCTGCTGCTGGGTGTTGTGGCCTCTATTACCGCCACTGATTCGCCGGCGACGGTGCAAGAAAATTGAAAAGCCGACCGAGGTGATAACCATTCGTGTACATTCGGACACGTTGGAGCACGCCGGGGTATTGCCCGAGAAACTTTCTCGGACTGCATGCAAGTGACATACGCGGTTTGGAAATCAAGCGGACAAAAGAATGCCTGGCTTAACGGGTTATCTGGGCTGGTTCCGTTCCTTCGACCGCCGCGGCGGAACCGCGAAACCGCACCAGTTCCGGCTCGACGCTATTGGTGTACCGACTGGGGCTTACGCCGACTGAGGCAAGAGCAATCAACGCGAGTAGAACCATTCCGTGAATTCGTCAGCAACCTCAGGAGTCATCTCGAGCACGGCCGCAGCTACATTGCCAAATCCTTTGGCTGCGGCAACCGCTGAGAGCGCGCACGCGAGAATGTCCTTATCCCATTCGCGAGCGGATGCTTGAGCAACCAAGCGTGGAAGCGCTGCGAGTGCTGCAAAATAAGCGACCTGCAAATCTTCTGGTATCGGAGTTTGTTTTTTGTGTCGCCAGGCCTCTACGACGGCGGAGAAATGGAAGTAGGTCGAGTCAACGGCTAAAGGAGCAGTTGCCAGTGCTCGCACCACATGCGGCACGGCCTCGAACGACGCAGAATAGACGTCATTTTGATGAGCAAGGGCACTCCACAGGGAAAACCAGGGCTCTTGGTTGCCGACAGCCGGAGGAGCCGAATCGAGCTTCCGGAGGAGGTCCGGGATGTCGGATGCGTGGCCGTATGGGTATTTCGGTCCATCGTGCCCACTGATTCCGGGCCATCGCGCCCACCCATTCCGGTCTATCGTGCCCAGTTTGAGGGCCTGACCGGAATCACTGGTCACGATACCGGAATCAGTGGGCACGATACCGGAATCAGTGGGCACGATACCGGAATGGCCGGTCACGATACCGGAATGATGTCGTACCACGCCGAGATGATGTTACGCATATAGCAACCGAGCGAGTACGCTTCCGGCTTTTGTCTGGAGACAGCGTGCCCGCACCCGGCAAGGTCTCTTTCAATCCGGCAGTCGCATTACTGAACTTTCCCGATGTGAAGGTCGAGGTCTTTGTGTGGCCACTGGAAAATCGACCGCGTAATACGAAGGGACAGCACCGGTCCCTACATGCAAAATTTGTTGTGGCCGACGGCGATAAGTTGTTCATCTCGAGCGCTAACCTCACTGACTATGCGCTCAATCTGAACATTGAACTTGGCGTCCTAATCAAAGGAGGCGACTCGCCTCGTCGTGCCGAAAGTATCATTGTTCAGCTTATTCAAAAGAAGAGTCTGCGGCCTCTGTGAGCCGTTAGCGGATGGGTGCGTTCTCCGGTCGTCAACGATTAGCGGCGAGGGAAGAAGCAAGCCCGACCAAACTAAAGCGCCAGGATAGAAATCTTCGCGATTTCATAATTCATGGTCCTGTCTATTTGCGCCTTCTGAACGATATCGCAATGTGCCTGCCACGGTTTCACATGCCTGCACAGCAGCGCTTTTTTCGCTCGCGACAGCTGTTTATTGATTGGAAAATGCAAGCACTACCCAGGACAAGAGGGGGCAGGGAGCTAGGCTCAAAGAAAAAAATCGAGGAGTGCTCCGTGGCACTAGTACCGATTGGACAACTCTTAATCGATTTGAATGTCGATTTAGCATCAAGTATTCGCTGACCATCTCCTCCATACAACCAGTCGGAGGAATGCGGGTCAAATCGAAACATGACTCTGACAGAATGACGGTCCCGGAAACAAGAAATTAAAGGCACAGTACGCGTCGGTGATTGAAAGGACCGGCTTGCACCGAAAAGTATGAGCCAGGCAGAAACATTTCGAGGCGCCCCGGGCGGCGCCCCGAATCGGAACTGAAGCAACAGAACTCTCATTTCACGCCGTATGCGGTGCAAGGACCGCTCGGCAAGCGGGTCCATGCGAACGCCATGGCGATTCCCTGTATGTATCGAGGTGGTCTGGGCAGCATTCGCTTGTCTGCCAACTTTACGCGACGCTTTACGGACGCTAGCTATAATTAGTGAGCAAACTTAGCTTGGGATAGTTAGCAGCTCAAGACGGGGCGAATAGCAGGTTCGAGGTGTTCCTACAGTTAGGTAACAAACATCCTTCAGTCCCGCTTAATTTTACATAATATAGATTATGCGTAATTCCCGCTATTGGGAACACTTGTCGCTCGTGCTCGCCCGCGTCTACGTTCCAACTTTTTTGCGGACTGCCAACCAACCAGCGCCCGCCAAAGTCCTTCCAGCTCTCTTTTTGGTCCAAGGTTACCTCGCGCTCCTTGGTGTCGCAATTTTTGCCCATTGATCCTTACAACTCGGCTCGCTGTCCGTGGCAATGCAGGTCCGAGTGTCAGCGACTACCGGCTGCACGAGCAATAGAAATGCGCGGTGTAGTTCGTCTGGTACTGCTGGTCAACTTCGACAGAAAGAAAACGGGTTGCGCACCTGCTCTTGTAGAGATAACACAGTTTATGCAACTACATCTACGCACCAGAGTTATAATGCGACGATGACAATTTCTCCAACAGCCTGGCTGCTGCTCATCGTCAGCTTGCCTGCACAAAGTGCAACGGTCAGGATGCGCGTCTGGCGCGCGGTCAAGGCGCTTGGTTGCGTCGCCTTGCGCGATGGCGCCTACCTGATTCCTCATACCGACGACCACGCGAACCAGCTCGGCCAGTTGGCAGCCGATACCAATCGCGAGGGCGGCACCGGCTGGCTACTGAACGTCGCCGCCGCCACCGCGGAAGAGCAAAACGTCCTGGCCGCCTTGTTTGACCGCAGCGCAGAGTATGCGCAACTGTTGGCCACACTGAGCGAAGCACGCCAATCCCTGCAGGACTTGCCTGTGTCCGACATGGGCAAGGTCGTGCGCAAGCTGCGCAAGGAATACGAAGCTGTCCAGTCCATCGATTTCTTTCCGGGCGACGCAGCCGTACGCACCCAGGATGCCTGGGCTGAATTCCTGCGCTATGCCGACAGCTTAAGCGGCGGCGAACCGCAAAGCGTCGAAGCCGGCATCGTCCGCCTGGCGCCGGCTGACTATCAAGGCCGCACCTGGGCCACACGCCGCCGCCCATGGGTCGATCGCGTCGCAAGCGCGTGGCTGATCCGCCGTTTCATCGATCCGCAAGCCTCGCTGTTGTGGCTCGAGTCCCCTGCCCTCTGCCCGCCTGACGCGCTGGGCTTTGACTTCGATGGCGCCGCCTTCACCCATGTGGGCGACAAGGTGACCTTCGAGGTGCTGCTCATCAGTTTTGGCCTGGACAAGGACCCGGCACTGCAGCAACTGGGGCACATGGTGCACTTTCTCGATGTTGGCGGCACACCGGTTGCAGCGGCAGGCGGCTTCGAGGCGATGCTCGACGGCGCCCGCGAACGCATCGGCGATGACGATCAATTGTTAGCGGAGATGAGCGGCACGCTCGATTCGCTGTACGTCCATTTTTCACGCACCAAGGGAGCGGCAACTTGAAAGGCGATACAAGCGGGGTGAGCTATTCCCTGTGGCAGATGGTGCTGTACATGCTGCGCCTCGGCGCGCTGGGTTTCGGCGGGCCTGTGGCGCTGGTCGGCTACATGCACCGCGATCTGGTCGAAGAACGTAGCTGGATTACGGAAGCGGACTACAAGGAGGGCCTGGCATTGGCGCAGCTGGCACCCGGGCCACTTGCTGCCCAGCTTGGTATCTACATGGGCTATGTCCATTACCGCATCCTGGGCGCAACGCTAGCGGGCATCGCATTTGTGCTGCCCTCCTTCTTCATGGTGGTCGCGCTGGGCTGGGCCTACGTGGCTTTCGGCGGCATCGGCTGGATGCAGGCGGTGTTTTACGGTGTGGGCGCGGCTGTGATCGGTATTATTGTAATCAGCGCCAAGAAGCTGACGACCAAAAGCGTTGGCAAGGATAAGCTGCTGTGGGCGATTTACCTGCTGCTGGCGGTTGTCACGGTGGTGACCGAATCGGAGATTGCCTGGTTGTTTATTGCCTCAGGCGTGCTGGTCTGGTTCCTGCGCGCGCCACCGGCCTGGCTGCGCAAGAGCGGCGGAAACGCGCTCGCGATTGCCCCGCTTCCGGCGGTACCGGCCTTGTTCAGCGGACTCGATTCCGATGTACTGACCCAAATTGCCCTGTTTTTCGCCAAGGCCGGCACATTCGTCTTTGGTTCGGGGCTGGCGATCGTGCCTTTTCTTTACGGCGGCGTCGTCACCGAACACCACTGGCTCAACGAAAAGCAGTTCGTCGACGCCGTCGCGGTCGCCATGATCACGCCCGGTCCGGTGGTTATTACCGTCGGCTTCATCGGCTACCTGATCGCAGGCCTGAAAGGCGCAACCGTGGCGGCGCTGGCCACTTTCCTGCCCTGCTATCTGCTGACCATCATCCCGGCACCCTACTTTAAGAAATACGGCAAGCTGCCGGGCGTACTGGCGTTTGTCGATGGCATTACGGCGGCGGCGATTGGCGCGATCGCGGGCTCGGTGATTGTCATCGCCAAGCGCTCAATCACCGACATCCCGACCGCGGTGATCGCGGTGGTGACGGTATTGCTGCTGTTGAAATTTAAGAAGCTGCAGGAGCCGGTAGTGATCGCGGCCGCGGCACTGCTGGGACTGGCGATCTACCCGCTGACGCACTGACTTTCACTGCACCATGCCCGCGCGGCGCGCCAAACTGGAACAGACTGATCGCTTGCGTCAGGCCGACCGCTTCCTGCGCCAGGCTGGCTGCGCCCGCCGCGGATTCCTCCACCAGCGCGGCGTTCTGCTGGGTCACTTTGTCCATGTGGGCGATCGCCGCATTGACCTGATCTACGCCGATGCTTTGCTCGCTCGAGGCCGTAGCGATGTCATGCATCAGGGTGCTCACTTGCTGCACTGAGCTCAGCACCTGCTGCATGGTGGCGCCGGCGCGTTGCACTTGCGCCATGCCGTTACCGACCTTGTCAGCCGAAATCTCGATCAGCCCCTTGATGTCTTTGGCGGCCGCTGCGCTGCGTTGCGCCAGATGACGCACTTCACCTGCCACGACGGCGAAACCGCGGCCTTGTTCGCCGGCACGTGCCGCCTCGACCGCCGCGTTCAGGGCCAGAATGTTGGTCTGGAAAGCGATCCCCTCGATCAAGGCGATGATGTCGACCATCCGCTTCGATGAAGCATTGATGTCGTCCATCGTGGCAATGACGCCGGAGACGATCGCCCCGCCCTGCACTGCCACGCAAGATGCAGCCTCAGCCAGGGCGTTGGCCTGCTGCGAACTTTCGGCGTTCTGCTTTACCGTGGCTGAGAATTGCTCGACGCTCGACGCGGTTTCCTCCAGGCTGGCCGCCTGCGCCTCGGTCCGGCCCGAGAGGTCCTGGTTGCCGGCAGCGATCTGACGCGTTGCCACTGCCATCGTTTCGACGCTGTTACGCACGTCGCGGATCGTGGCGATGAGGTTGCTGTTCATCTGCTGCAGCGCGCGCTGCAACTGGCCCATCTCGTCGGTGGAACGGGTATCGAAGCGGCACGACAGGTCGCCCGCCGCGATAGATCGTGCCCCCTTGAGCGAGCGTTCCAGCGGCTGCAACACGTTGACCCGCAGGGTGTACCAAAGAAAAACGTTGATCAACAGACCAAGGAAAGTGGCGGCGAAAATGGCGTAGCTGGTGGTGCTGATGGGACCTTCATGGCCAACCAGTGTGGCAATGCAGACAGCCGTCTGCAGGACGTTGACTACGCTGGTGGCCAGCCAGATACGCATGCGCAGCGATATATGGCTGAGGCGACTGAGCAGCCCAGCGACACCGGAGCGCACGAACTCGCCGTGGCGCACGCGCAGGCCCGTGGCATTACCGCTGCGGATGCTGCGATACGCTGCGCTCGCCGCCTCGATCTCGCCGCGCTCGGCACGCACGCGTACCGACATATAACCCGTAATGGCGCCCGCCTCGCCGATCGGCGTGACGTTGGCGCGCACCCAATAGTGGTCACCGTTCTTGCAACGGTTCTTTACCAGTCCCGTCCAGGGCAATCCTTGCTTGATCGAGGCCCACAGGTCGGCGAACGCTTCTGCCGGCATATCGGGGTGGCGCAGTATGTTCTGCGGCGCGCCCAGCAACTCCTCTTCGCTGTAGCCGCTGAGACGGATCAGGTAGGGATTAACATAGGTAATGTTGCCGCTTAAATCAGTCTTGGAAACAATGGCTTCGTCGTCAGCCACCTGAATTTCCTGCCCCGACACGGGTTGGTTGTTGCGCACTGCGTTCTCCTACTTGCTGCATTGCAAGTTGGAGCCAGTTTAATGAGACCTGCAGCCAAATTTATTGATGCAGGTCAAAACCGTCCGAGATGGACTCAGTGAATCAGCTTGCAGCCTTGGCGCGCGCAACATGCAGCTTTCTATAGCTATCGATCAGGCGCGCGTGACGGTCCAGGCCCTCCAGCTTCATGCTTGTCGGCGTCAATCCATAGAAGCGTACGCTGCCGTCGACCGAGCCGATCACCGCGTCCATACGCTCCTGACCAAACATGCGCCGGAAGTTGACTTCGTAATCGTCCAGTTCCAGGTCGTCGTCGAGTTCGACTTCCAGCACCGCGTTGAGGGCTTGGTAGAACAAGCCGCGCTCGAGCGTGTTGTCGTTGTACTGCAGGAAGGTTTCCACCAATTCCTTGGCTGCCTCGAAATCCTGCAAGGCAAGATTGATCAGCAGTCTTAATTCCAGCGTGGTCAGCTGGCCCCAGACCGTGTTCTCGTCAAATTCGATGCCGATCAGGGTGGCAATGTCGCCGTATTCGTCCAGCTCGTTGTTTTCCAGGCGCTCAAGCAGCGCTTCCAGACCTTCATCGTCCAGGCGATGGATGTTCAGGATATCCTCCCGGAACAGCAATGCCTTGTTGGTGTTGTCCCAGATGAGATCGTCGACAGGGTAGATTTCCGAGTAGCCTGGCACCAGGATGCGACAGGCGGCTGCGCCCAGATTGTCGTACACGGCCATGTAAGCTTCTTTACCCATGTCGCGGAGGATGCCGAACAGGGTGGCGGCCTCCTCGGCATTCGAATTCTCGCCCTGCCCGGAAAAATCCCACTCGACAAAGTCGTGATCGGCCTTGGCGCTGAAGAAGCGCCACGACACGATGCCGCTCGAGTCGATAAAGTGCTCAACGAAGTTGTTGGGCTCGGTGACGGCGTGGCTGACAAACGTGGGCCTTGGCAAATCGTTCAAGCCCTCAAAACTGCGTCCTTGCAGCAGTTCCGTGAGACTGCGCTCCAGCGCAACCTCGAAACTTGGGTGCGCCCCGAAGGAGGCGAACACGCCGCCCGTGCGCGGATTCATCAGCGTGACGCACATCACCGGATAGGTGCCGCCCAGCGAGGCATCCTTGACCAGTACCGGGAAGCCCTGCTCTTCCAGCCCCTTGATGCCGGCAACGATGCCCGGGTATTTGGCCAGGACTTCCTGCGGTACGTCCGGCAAAGCCATTTCACCTTCCAGAATCTCGCGTTTGACCGCCCTTTCGAAAATCTCCGACAGGCACTGCACCTGCGCTTCGGCCAGCGTATTGCCGGCGCTCATGCCATTGCTGACGAAGAGGTTTTCGATCAGGTTCGAGGGGAAATACACGGTCTCCCCGTCTGAATGCCGCACATACGGCAGCGCGCAGATACCGCGCTGGGAATTGCCGGAATTGGTGTCGATCAGGTGGGAACTGCGCAACTCGCCATCGGCGTCATAGATGTCGCGGCAGTAAGCATCCAGAATCTCCGGCGGCAGCGCATCTTTTCGACCCGGCTTGAACCAGCGCTCGTTCGGGTAGTGCACAAACGCCGCGTTGGCGATGTCTTCGCCCCAGAAACTGCCGGCGTAGAAGTGATTGAAGTTGAGGCGTTCGATGTACTCGCCCAAAGCCGATGCCAGGGCGCTTTCCTTGGTCGAGCCTTTGCCATTGGTAAAACACATCGGCGAATGCGCATCGCGGATATGCAGCGACCAGACATTCGGCACGATATTGCGCCATGAAGCAATTTCAATCTTGATGCCCAGGCCAGCCAGCACGCCGGACATATTGGCGATGGTTTGCTCCAGCGGCAGATCCTTGCCGACAATATAGGTGTTGGCCTCGCTGTCCGGGTTCAAGGTCAGCAGCGCCTGAGCGTCTGCATCCAGGTTCTCGACTTCTTCGATGATGAATTCCGGGCCCGCCTGGACCACTTTCTTGACCGTGCAACGGTCGATGGAGCGCAGGATGCCCTGGCGGTCCTTGTCGGATATATCCGCAGGCAATTCAACCTGGATCTTGAAAATCTGCTGGTAGCGATTCTCCGGATCGACGATGTTGTTCTGCGACAGGCGGATATTTTCGGTCGGGATATTGCGGGTCACGCAGTACAACTTCACGAAATACGCTGCGCACAAGGCCGATGAGGCAAGGAAGTAGTCGAACGGACCTGGCGCCGAGCCGTCGCCTTTGTAGCGGATGGGCTGGTCTGCCACGACCGTGAAATCATCGAACTTGGCTTCGAGACGAAGCTTATCGAGAAAGTTGACCTTAATTTCCATGGGGGGATTCCAAAATAGTGCTCAAAATGAGTTGGGCACCATTATCCGTTGTTTCAGCCCGCACGGCAAAGCCGCCGCCTGGCGCCATCCGGGCAGCGGTTCACTTTACAAGCTGGCTGAATCACACCATGGAGGTTTTTTGGATGGGGCTTCACTGCCCCTCGGGCGGTTCCCACAGCTCGACTTTGTTGCCATCGGGGTCCACGACCCAGCCGAATTTGCCGTACTCCGAGTCGTCGACCTTGTCGAGTACCTGGCAACCTTCTTCGCGCAGCGCCGCCAGCAGTCCGTGCAGGTCGTCAACCCGATAGTTGATCATGAAGGACGAACTACTCGGCGCGAAGTGTTCTGTGTCGGCCTGAAAGGGATTCCAGATCGTTGTTCCGGTGCCAGTCGGATTATCGGGCCCCGCCCATTGAAACGCCGCGCCGCCCCAGGCCTCCACATTCAGTCCAAGGTGGGTTTTGTACCAGTCAGACAGCTTTTTTGGATCAGGAGACTTGAAAAATATACCGCCAATGCCGGTGACGCGCTTCATATGGGCTCCAAAATACTCGTGGCAGATAAGGAAGGCGATCAGCTTTGGCGCGCATATCGGCCCAACTATCCTTCCCCTTTTGTGTCGGCAAAGCCGAAGTGCCTGTTAGCACTTTTGCCACGTTACACTGATTGGGGAGCGAGATCAATATCCCTGCAAGACCATGCATGTCGGGGGAGGATGGAGGCTCGGGACACCGGCACTTGCCGCCGGCGTCCACGGCTTGATTTAATGCAGCGCGGTCATCGCGTAGCCTTTTTCGGCAATCTGCTCGTTCAGGTGCTCGATCGAATAGTCGGCAATCTGGTTGGCGTCGTCTTCGACCTCGAGCGCCCTGGCCTCCACTTCCCAATCGGTATTGGTGGCTTCTTCAGGAATGTTTTTCTCCTCCGGCACTGCGAGGTAGGAGTATTTGCCGTCGTTCTCGGCCCTGCGGTAGATGTCCAAGCGCATGATGTGGTCCTATAGAAAGAAAAAGGCGGACGTGTCCACGTTCGTGCGAGCACGCCCACCCCTACTCTATTCCACTTTTCGCGCACGCGTCTGTTAAGTACTCCACATCAGTTGTCGTCTTTCATGTAAATGAATTTCGTCAATGTGAGGATATGGCGGAGATGGCGGCTGCGTTTAACGTCCGGGACTGCTGCGCAAGACGCGGGCCGGCAGCATGACGATGGCGCGCAGCAGTTCGAACACTGCTTCGACGCCGATGCCAATCAGCCTGAACGGGAGCAGGATCAGCCAGACCAGCGGGTAGAGGATGAGGGCCAGCAAGGCGAGCGGCCAGCACAGGAAGAGGACAACCAGCCACAACAGAAAACTCAACATCGTTCGCTCCAGTTGAAAACCAAGGTGGAGCTTACTGTAAGGACGCTGGCCCGCCACCGCAAACGCCATGCGACCAACTGCGCCTGGGAGGGCCAAAAACGGCAGAAATCGCGGATGAACGGTGCGGCGAATGTTGACACTTTGTCTGCGCCGCGCCGCGGTGCATTCAGGACGGAGGCGGAACTACTGGCCGACGCAGATGATCTTGGTGGCGTATTCGTGGGCGTTGGATTTTTTGGAGGCGGACCAGTCGATAACCTCTTGCGCCTCGGACACGGTCATGATCGTCGCCTTTTCCTTGTTCTTGATGAAGGAGACGCCTTCGAACTTGCCCTCCTTGCTGCGCATGACCTTGGCGAAGACGGGCGGCTTCTTGCCGTCGTCGCTGAGTTTGTTCTGCTGGACCAGGTAGCGTTGGTCGATGGTTTCCATATGTCGTACTCAAAATAGTTGGGTGAGGTAAAACGCAACGAGGGTGGTTCCTTGCGGAATCCACCCCCATGTGACGACTGGCGTCAGCGATTGGCGACATTGTAAACCAGCGCCGCCTGGCGCCGGCGATTTTACGCGTACTCGGTCAGCCTGCGCGCAGGTTCGGCCACGCCCTGACGCACCACATCGACCTTGATCGACGCTTCCAGCGAAGGCAGCGAGCCCCCCGCGCGGTAGGCGAAGCTGACCTGCAGCACATCGCCGGGACGCACCTGGACCGGATTCTGGATCGGCAAGCTCATGTAGTGATTCAACCAGTCGATCGTACTGTTTTGCTCCGGCACGACCGCGAGGACATTCTTGGTCACGAAGCGCATGGAGTTGACCGTACCGGCCTTTTCCACCGCGAACTGGCCTTCCCATGCGATCAGGGTATCGTTGGGCTGGCTGAAATCGAGGATGCTGTAGACGGCCGGCTGGGCCAGTTCGATCAGGCCCGGCTGGATGATGGTGGTTTCCTGGAATTGCACGATCGGCGCATAAAATCCTTCGAAATCGTATTCCTGCTGCAAGGGCTGAGCCGCCATGATGACCGCTTCCGGCATAAAGATCGGCAACGGTCCACCGAAACGGGCCAGATAGCGGCGTTTGAACGATTCGATCACTTCCACCTGCTTTTCGCGCAGCATGCCGACATGGATCATTTCGCAGATCACGATATCGACCGGTTCCGGCGGCAGGTATTCGAAGGCATCGGCGTGCACCACCTCGACCTTGTGGCCGTTCGGGTTCATCGCCAGCATCTTGCGGGCTTCCTTGACCATGTCCGGATTGAACTCGACGCACCAGACTTTTTCTGCCTTGGCTGCGGCGAACCAGGACAGCACGCCGGTGCCGCCACCGAGTTCCAGCACCTTAGCGCCAGGAAAGACGGCATAGTTAATGGCCGACTTGAAGCTGTGCATGCGGTTTTGATCCATCAACATGTTGTGATGGTAATGGACAGGGATGAACTGGCCCAGGTAGCAGCTCTCGATTTCGCGTTCGTTCAGCATAGTTTTCCTTTGTATTTCCTGGCCCAGATACCCTGCCCTGCGCCACGCTGTGTCTTGGTGGATACGACGAAGCTATTATCTTGGAGAAACTGATGCTTTGAAGTGCGGAGGTAAGTCCCTTTTTGGCGCTAATTCGGGGTATGGAACAAACTGGGACGAAATCGGAGGGCGTAGGGTGGGCAGCCCCCTGCCCACCGGAGGACACGGGGCAATTGCGGGTTTCGCCTCGGGTCTGGTGGGCAGGGGCTGCCCACCCTACATGCCTCTCTTGGCGATTACGGGCGCGTACTGCGCCGCGTCGCCAAGTGCGCATTAATGGCGTCAGCGATCTCGGTCTTGCCTGCCCGGACCGCAATCTGAGCAGCGGTCAGTTCCTCGTTGTTCTTCAGGCTGGCATCGGCGCCCTCTTGCAACAGCACTTTTGCCGTTGATTCATGCCCTTCGCGCGCGGCGATCATCAAGGGCGTGAGCTTGCTCGGCGATTCGGCGTCGATGTAGGCGTGATGTTCAAGCAGCAAGCGGGTGATGTCGTCATCCCCGCTCGCTGCGGAGTAATGCAGCGCGGTCCATCCCGGACGCGTGACAACGGCGCCCTTGGCCAGCAAGGCTTCGACTGCCCGCTTGTTGCGCTTGAATGCGGCCATCATCAGGGCATTATTGCCGTTGGGCGCGGTCTGCTCGAGCTGGATGTCCTTTTGGGCCAATAACATGTCGACCACCTCATTCGATCCTTCCCGCAGTGCCAGGATCAGCACGGTCTCACCGGTGATGGGATCGACCGTGTTGGGGCTGGCGCCCGCGGCCAGCAGCTTCTTGACCATGGTGGGCCTGTCGAGCTGCGCCGCCACCACGAAGTCGCGGGTTGGATCGGCCACCGCGTACACGGCAGTCAGCACCAGCGCACTTGCCAACAGCCAGCGCAAGCTCATCTTATGCATGCACTTCTTCCTTCACTACCTTGAAAAGATTGAAGAAATTGTCCGTTGTTTGCTGCGCCACCGTCGCCAGCGGCACTTCCTTGAGTGCCGCCAGGTACTCGGCCACGTGGCACACGAAACCAGGCTCGTTCATCTTGCCACGGTGCGGGACCGGCGCCAGGTAGGGCGAATCGGTCTCGATCAAGATACGGTCCAGCGGTACCGCCTTGGCAACCGCCTGCAGGTCCTTGGCGCTCTTGAAGGTGACGATTCCTGAAAACGAGATGTAAAAGCCCATCGCCAGCGCGGCCTCGGCCACTTCCAGCGACTCGGTAAAGCAGTGCATGACCCCGGCAACGCCCCCCTTGTCGGTGCCCGCGCCCTCTTCCTGCATGATGCGAATCGTGTCTTCGCTGGCAGCGCGTGTGTGAATAATCAAGGGCTTACGCGTGATTCTTGAAGTACGGATGTGCACGCGGAAGCGCTCGCGCTGCCACTCGAGGTCGCCCTCGAGCCGGAAATAATCGAGGCCGGTCTCGCCGATCGCGATAATTTTCGGGTGCGCTGACAGTTCGACCAGCTGATCGACGCTTGGTTCAGGCGTGTCCACATAATCGGGGTGCACGCCGACCGAAGCGTAGATGTGGGGATATTCCTCGGCCAGGGCGAGCACTTGCGGGAAATCGGGAAGGTCCACCGAGACGCACAGCGCGTGCGTCACCTTGTTCTCGGCCATCTTGGCCAGGATGTCGGGCATGCGTGCGGCAAGCTCGGGGAAATTGATATGGCAGTGGGAGTCGATATACATCCCGCCATTGTAAGCGTTACGCCACCCGCTTGCCGAGGATGATCAGGTCGCGCTCCACGCCGTCCAGAGTGGCCACGCGCGGCAGATTGGCCCAGGTCTCGAAACCGAACTTGCCGAACAGTGCCAGGCTGGGGGCGTTATGGCCAAAAATGAAGCCGAGCAAGGTGTGCACGGAAATCTGCGGCGCAAAAGCGATGGCTTGCTCCAGGCAGTAACGCCCAATACCCTTGCCGCGCCATGCTTCGGCGATGTAGATCGACAATTCAGCGGTGCCGGAGTACGCCGGACGGCCATAAAAATTCGAATATGACATCCAGCCCAGTACCACGGGCGACGCGCTGGCGTCGTCAGCGGCGTGGATCACCCACAAGGGACGGCGCTCCGGACTGTGATCGTCAAACCATTGCTGGCGTGAATCGACACTGACAGGTTCGGTATCCGCGGTGACTTCGCGCGAGGCTACTGTGGAGTTGTAAATGGCGACGATGACGGGCAGATCGTCTTGGCGGGCAAGGCGGTGGACAAAAGACGGCATGGATGAGATATCGCGTGAAGCTTTAATAAAAAATCTTTTAGATCAGTTACTTGGAAACGAATCGCAGAAATGACTAGAGGGTGTGCGTGGCGCGCGAAGAGCGCAAGGCAGCCCCGAGAATTTCCTCAATGCGCAGTTTGGCGCGCTGACCCGTTTCATCGTCAGGGAAATGGACGCCGATACCCTGTGCCTTGTTGTTGTTGGCGCCGGCGGGCGTGATCCACGCCACCTTGCCTGCGATCGGATACTTGTTGGTGTCGTCCATCAAGGCCAGGATCAAATAGATCTCGTCCCCAATCTTGTAAGGCTTGGCTGTCGGCACGAACATGCCGCCGTTGCGTAGAAAAGGCATGTAGGCCGCGTACAGGGCCGCCTTTTCTTTAATGGCAAGCGACAGCACCGATGGCCGCTGGATTTGCGGAGCGCTCGGGTCAGGAGGTTTGCCGGTCATTCAATTCCTTTCATGTACAACATGCCGTGTAATCAAGCAGCATATCCTCGATGAACAGTTTGGGCGAGAGCGGATGGTCCGCAATCGCGCGCCGTTCATTCGCGCTCTTGATTGCGCGCATCAGGTTTGCAGTGTGCACTTTGCCTGCGAGCACAGCAAGTTCCTTTTGATAGCGCGGATAATACCGGATACTCCCCGACAGTTTGTACGAAAAAACGTCGTAAAGCCAGCGTTGTTGCCAAGAAACAAGAGAAGACAGGGCCGATTTACTCAATTTGTCGGCGGTTTTTAACGCTCCGTCCACACTCGGGTGAGCCAGGCATTGCAGAAGCATCTCCATTTCTTCGCGGCTGCCGGTCTCGGACTGGGCCAGCGCGGCCAGCGGCGCTCCGCCCTGCTCGCGCAGCCAGCTTTCCGCTTCGGCAAGACCTTGCTCCTTCAACCAGACCAGCGCTTGCGCCGTGTCAGGCATTGGCAAGGCGAACTTGCGGCAGCGCGACAGAATGGTGGGCAGTAATCGGTCCAGGCTGTTCGACGACAGCAGGAACACGGTACCCGGCGGCGGCTCTTCCAGGGTTTTCAGCAAAGCGTTGGAAGCGGGCATGTTGAGCGCTTCTGCCGGGTAGACCACCACTACGCGCAGGCCCTGGCGGTGGGTCGAGATGTTCATGAAGTCGGCCAGCGCGCGGATCTGTTCGATCTTGATCTCTTTGGACGGCGCCTTGGTCGACTTGGCCTTTTTGCCGCCGTCGCTCTCGCCACCCTCTTCGCCTTCCGCGGGCGCTTCATCTTCCAGCGCTTCGGGCCGCACGCGGCGGTAATCGGGGTGATTGTGCTGGGAAAACCAGCCGCAGGAGGCGCACACGCCACAGGCATGCCCATCGGCGCGTACATCCTCGCAGAGCAAGGATTGGGCGAAGGCTTCGATAAAGTCGGCCTTGCCGGTGCCAGCTTCGCCATGGAAGAGCACGGCATGAGGCATGCGCTCACGCAAGAGCTGCAACTGTTCCCAGGCGCCCTGCTGCCATGGATAGATTGCATTAGCCACGGATAAATCCCTTTCCGATCAGCGACTTATGCATACTCTTAAAAGTGAAATCTAACTGCATCTTAAAGTGAGTTCTGAAGTATTTCGGTGAGCCGCTGCTGGGTTTCCTGGATGCTCTTGGTCGAGTCGATCACAACTATGCGATGTGGAAACTGTGCCGCGCGGCGCAGGTACTCGTTGCGGCAGGCATTGAAAAAGTCGGCCTGCTCCTGCTCGAACTTGTCCAGGGTGCGGGTCGCATCCAGGCGCGCGCGCGCCACTTCCAGCGGAACGTCGAACAGGAGGGTCAGGTCTGGCTGCAGATGGGGATGCACCCACTGTTCGAGCGCTTCCATCTTGGAGCGGTCCAGCCCGCGCCCCCCACCCTGGTAGGCAAAGCTGGCGTCCGTGAAACGGTCGGAGATGACCCAGTCACCGCGCGTCAGGGCCGGCTCGATGACCTGCGCCATGTGCTCACGGCGGCTGGCAAACATCAGCAAGGCCTCGGTTTCCAGGTGCATCTTCTCGTGCAACAACATTTCGCGCAGTTGTTCACCCAGCGGCGTGCCGCCGGGCTCGCGCGATGACACTACAGTCTTGCCGGCAGCTTCCAGCAGGGCGACAACGAAAGCGATGTGCGTGGACTTGCCGGCACCGTCGATGCCTTCGAAACTGATGAACTTGCCTTGCGACGCCGGAGCGGCATTACTTTTGATCATGTGTACTAGAGGTGAATTGCTGCGCTCAGCGCTGGTATTGGTTGACTGCCCGGTTATGGTCGTTCAGATTGGAAGAAAACTGGCTGGTGCCATCCTTGCGCGCCACAAAGTACAGGGCATCGGTCTTGGCTGGGCCAAGCGCGGCCGCCAGCGACTGTACGCCGGGCAAGGCGATCGGGGTGGGCGGCAAACCGGTGCGCGTATAGGTATTGTAAGGGGTGTCGGTTTCCAGGTCCTTCTTGCGGATGTTGCCGGCGTACTTGTCGCCCATGCCATAAATGACGGTGGGGTCGGTCTGCAGCATCATGCCCAGCTTCAGCCGGTTCACAAAAACACCCGCAATCATGCCGCGCTCGGATTTCTGTCCAGTTTCCTTTTCCACGATCGAGGCCATGACCAGGGCCTGGTAAGGCGTGGTGTAAGGCAAGCTCGGATCGCGCTTTTCCCAAGCTGCGCTCAGGCGGTTCATCAGCAAGGTATGCGCCTGCTTATAGACCTGCAAGTCGCTCGCGCCCTTGGCAAACAGATAGGTATCGGGAAAGAACAAGCCTTCCGGCGCCTTGAACTCAGTTGTGATCTTGGCCAGCAATTCCTGGTCGGACAGGTCCGTGGTGTCGTGCTTGAGACCTTTGCTGGCGGCGACCGCCTGGCGCATCTGCTTGAAGGTCCAACCTTCGATGATGGTCAGCGATTCCTGGGCGAACTCGCCGCGCACCAGCTGCTCCACCAGGCGCCGCGGCGTGGTGTTGGGCTTCAATTCATAGGTGCCGGCCTTGATGCTCGATGCTTTTTGCGTGATGCGCGCCAGCATGGAAAACATGAAAGGATTGACCGGCACGCCAGCTTTGGCAATTTCTTGGGAGATCGCACCGACGCCATTGCCTGAAGTAACCGTGAAATCGATAGGCGGCTCACTGGTCGTGATCGGCTGCTCGGCCCACCAGGTGAATCCGCTGACGGCGGCGAGCAGGAGCAGGAAGCCCAATACGAGGAGTTTTTTTAAGAAGGCCATACCCGGTTCTGTGGTTTTACGCCGTGTCCGGCGCGAATTTCTCGACATCTCTATAATGAGCCCGTAATGATAAAGCTTTAATCGGCGAACAATTGGAATTTATGAACAACTGGAATGATTTTCTCTTGTCCCAAGGTGCGCGCCATTGTACCGGGACACCGGGCCTGGTACGCGATTTCGGGCGTGCGCTTCCCGCCGCCGAGCTCGCAGCCGGCTTTGTCGCGGTCATCGGCAGCCAGGGACTGATCGCCGTCACCGGCGAGGACGCCCCAACCTTCCTGCATAATCAGCTCACCAACGACGTTGAGCACCTCGGGCCTGACGAAGTGCGGCTGGCCGGCTATTGCTCACCCAAGGGTCGGCTGCAGGCAAGTTTTCATATGTGGCGCCACGCCGATAGCGTCTACCTGCAACTGGCACGGGACATCCAACCAGCCCTGCAAAAGCGCCTCTCGATGTTCGTGCTCCGCTCCAAGGCCAAGCTGAGCGATGCAGGCACCGAGCAAGTTCTGCTGGGCCTGGGCGGCGCGGCAGCGGAAGCTGCCTTGCTGCATCTGTTCGGCACCTTGCCCGGCGGCCCATACGGCAAGATCGAACATGCCCTGGGCACCTTGCTGCGTGTCGCCGATGCCTTCGGCGCGCCGCGCTACCAGTGGCTGACCACCGACACTGCGGCCCAGGCTGCCTGGCACGGTCTGACCCAGACACTGATCGTGGCCGGCGATGACGCCTGGCAGTTGTCCTCGATTCATGCCGGCGTACCGCAAATCACCCTTAAGACCCAGGACCAGTTCGTTCCCCAGATGGTGAATTTCGAACTCTTGGGTGGCGTCAATTTCAAGAAGGGTTGCTATCCTGGCCAGGAAATCGTGGCCCGCAGCCAATATCTGGGCAAGCTCAAGCGCCGCACGGCGCTGGCAACGGTTGCCGCCGACGCCCAGCCTGCCGATGAAGTGTTCTCCACCAATGACCCCGGCCAACCCTGCGGCATGATCGTCAACGCTGCGCCCAACGGCCTGGGCGGTGTCGACGTATTGGTCGAAATGAAACTGGCGGCGTTGGGCGAAGAAGTACGCCTGGGTTCGGCAGAAGGCGCGGCATTGCAATTCCTGACCATGCCCTACCCGCTCGACGCGCTCGACATCTAGCCGGCCATGACCCATCTGTATATTTACTACCAGGTGCGCGAGGAGCACGCGTCTTCGCTTTGCCTGCGCATTGCCACCATGCAGGCGGCACTCGCTGACACCCACGGTGTGCAGGGCCGCCTGATGCGTCGCCCGGAAGCCCCGGATGGCGTGCAAACCTGGATGGAAGTTTACGAGGCAACAGGCACCGGCTTTGACGCCGCGCTCGCCACTGCCGTCGAACAGGCCGCAGTATCAGGCTTGATCGAAGGCAAACGCCACATCGAAGTTTTTACGGAAATAAGCCCATGTGCCTGATTGTCTTTGCGTGGCAGGTCGTCCCCGGCGCACCGCTGATCGCCGCCGCCAACCGCGACGAATTCTATGACCGTCCGGCCGCACCGGCGAGCGCCTGGCCCGAGCATCCTCAGGTGTATGCCGGGCGTGACCTCAAGTTTGGCGGCAGTTGGATGGGCATTACGCGCGACGGCCCCAGCGGCCCGCGCTTTGCCGCGCTGACCAATATCCGCGGGCCGCGGGAGCGCCGTGCCGATGCGCCTTCGCGTGGCGCGCTGGTGGCCGATTATCTGGCCGGGGAACTGAGCGCAGCGGAATATGTCGAACGGATTGCGGCCGGTAGCCAGGCTTACAACGGCTTCAACCTGGTGCTGGGCGACCGCGAAAGTTTGTACTGGTTCTCCAACCGCGGTGGCGAGGATGTGCGCAACGGCAAGCGGCTGGAGCCTGGGATCTATGGGATCTCGAACAGTTTGCTCGATGCGCCGTGGCCCAAGGTGGTGCGGACCAAGGCGCAGTTTGCCAGTTTGCTGTGTCAGGGTGCGCCGGAGGATGCGTATTTCGAGATGCTGGCCGATACCACGCGGGCACCGGATTTGCGTTTGCCCGATACCGGGATCGAGCTTGATCTGGAGCGCAAGTTGTCGGCCGTGTGCATTGAAACGCCAGGGTACGGCACCAGGACGTCGACCGTGGTGAAGTTGTATGCGGATGCGCCCGCTGAGTTGCACGAGCGCGTGCTGCAGTAAAAATTCAGATATTGTTGGCTTCGCAAAGTGCGTAGGGTGGATCCCCAAGGGGCCGCGGCGCTATCCACCGTTTGCGGCTCCTCCTTTATCGGGGATCGTGCGAATGGTGGATAGCGCTGCGCTCATCCAACCTGCATGTCTTGCGGCGCCACGTGGCGCCGCCAGCTCTTACCCCTTCATCTTGGCGCGCAGCATGTCGCGGATGTGCGGCGCCGCCTTGTACGGATCGCCCGGGTTCTTCATGTGGACGATCTCATCCATCCGCTCGGCCACGTTGCCCAAAGCCTGAGGATGCGAATAAATGTAGAACTGCCCGTCACGAATCGCATCAAACGTGATGCGCGCCACGTCCGCGGCCGACACCTTGCCCGACTCCACCGCCTTGACCGTCATGGCCTGCGCGGCCATCTGGCTCGCCGTCGGCCCGGCCGTCATCTTGACGTCCTCCGGACGGTTGCGATGCGAATGGCTGATGCCCGTCGGTACAAAATATGGGCACAGCACGGACGCGCCAATCGGTGCTTCCACCAGCTGCAAATCGTGGTACAGCGTTTCCGACAAAGACACCACGGCGTGCTTGGAGACGTTGTATACGCCCATGGTCGGCGCATTAAGCAAACCAGCCATAGAGGCGGTATTGACGATATGACCTTCGAACTGGGGATCGCTCTTTGCGCATTCCAGCATGAGCTTGGTAAAGATGCGCACGCCATGCACCACGCCCCACACGTTCACGCCCAGTACCCATTCCCAATCGGCCTCGGTATTTTCCCAGATCAAGCCACCCGAACCCACACCGGCGTTATTGAAAACCAGGTGGACAGCGCCGAAACGCGCCATCGTGGCGTCCGCCAGCGCCTGTACCTGCTCGCCCTTGCGTACGTCGCACAGCATCGCCAGCACCTCGGCGCCGTCGGCTTCCAGTTCGGCTTTTGCCTGGTCCAGGGTGTCTTGCTGCACATCGGCCAGGACCAGCTTCATACCCAGCTTGGCGCCGGTGTTCGCGAATTCACGGCCGAGACCGCTCGCGCCGCCGGTGATGACGGCGACCTTGTCTTTAAAATTTTTCATTGTGTCTCCTCTATTGTTCTGTGTGATCTACACCAGCTTGACGAGTTGCTTGCCAAAATTGCGGCCCTTGAGCAAGCCGATGAAGGCCTCGGGCGCTGCCGCCAGGCCTTCCGCCACCGTTTCGCGGTACTTGAGCTTGCCGGTCGCGACCAGGCCGCCCAGTTCGGTCAAGCCTTGCGGCCACAGGTCCATGTGTTCGCTGACGATGAAGCCGCGCAAGTTGATGCGGCTGGTCAGCAGGTAGCGCATGTTGCGGATAGCTTGCTCGTCGCCGTTGTAACCGGCGATCAGGCCGCACAGGGCGATCCGGCCGAAGGCATTCATCAGCGGCAAAGTGGCGTCGAAACCGGCTCCGCCCACGTTCTCGAACAGGGCATCGATGCCGTTCGGCGCCGCCGCAGCCAGATCGGCCGCGAGGTTGCCGGCCTTGTAATCGACGCAGGCATCGAAGCCCAGCTCATCGACCACGTAGGCGCATTTTTCAGGTCCGCCGGCGATGCCGACCGCGCGGCAGCCGCGCAGTTTGGCCAGCTGCCCAACGGCACTCCCAACCGCGCCGCTGGCGGCCGATACCAGGATGGTCTCGCCTTCCTTGGGTTGCATGATCTGGGTCAGGCCATACCAGGCCGTCATGCCGGGCATGCCGACCACGCCCAGGTAGGCCGACAGGGGAATGTGGGTGGTGTCGACCTTGCGCAGCAGGCTGCCGTCCGAGACACCCATCTCGGCCCAGCCCAGCATGCCGACCACCTTGTCACCCACTGCAAAGCGCGGATTGTTGGACGCCACGATCTCGCCGGCGGTGCCGCCGATCATGGTGTCGTCCAGCGCTTGCGAAGCGGCGTAACTTTTCGCCTCGCTCATGCGGCCGCGCATGTACGGATCCAGCGACAGGTAATGGTTGCGCACCAGCACCTGGCCATCGGCCAATGCTGGCACGGCCACGCTCTCGAGGCGGAAGTTCTCAGTCAGCACTTCGCCACGCGGGCGCGATGCGAGGACGACACGTTGGTAGTTGTCCATACTCATACCGCCGAGACGCCGCCGTCCACCGCCAGGGTCTGGCCGGTGATGTGCTTGCCCGCGTCGGACGCGAAAAGGACCGTGATGCCCTTCAAGTCTTCGCCGTCGCCAATGCGGCCCAGCGGCGCATCTTTGGCCAGGCCTTCTTCGCCGATCGTTTCCAGCACGCCCTTGGTCATCTTGGACGGGAAGAAGCCCGGTGCGATGGAATTGACGGTGATGCCGAAACGGCCCCATTCGCCAGCCAGGGTGCGCGTGAAGTTGATCACCGCCGCCTTGGAGGTGTTGTAGGCCAGGGTCTGGATGGTGTTGGCAGGGTTGCCGGCCAGACCAGCGATGGAAGAAATATTGATGATGCGACCGTACTTGCGCGGGATCATCGACAGCTTGCCGACCGCCTGACTCACCAGGAAGATGCTGCGCACGTTCAGGTTCATGACCTTGTCCCAGGCTTCCACCGGATAATCTTCCGCGGGCGCGCCCCAGCTGGCGCCGGCGTTGTTGATCAGGATGTCGATATGGCCCAGGCGCTTGAGCGCCTCGTCAACAAAAGGACCAATGCTGGCATCCTTGGACAGGTCGGCGGCAATCGCCGAGGCGTCGTAGCCGAGGCCGGTCAGATGGGCGACCGCCTCATCGAGTTCCGATTGCTTGCGCGAGGAAATCACCAGTTTGGCGCCCTGCTCGCCCAGCGCTTCGGCCATCTGCAGGCCCAGTCCGCGCGAGCCGCCGGTGATCAGTGCCGTCTTGCCGGCCAGGGAAAACAATTCTTGCGTAGTGCGCATATGTGTCCTTATGAGAGATATTATTGCGGTCAGACGGCGTAATCCATGCACTGGCGCTCATCACGGATGGCGCCGATGAAGGGTTTAAGGGCGTGATGAGTCGGGTGCTCCAGGTAAGCGTCCAGCGCTGCCTTGTCGGCAAACTCGGAATACAGCACGACGTCGTAGGTGGCTTCCAGGCCAGGCTGGGCCAGCACGACTTCGAAGGCGCCCATGCCGGGAACGATGCCCTTGCAGGCGTCGAGCCTGGTCTTCATGCGCACGGCGTTGGTAGCGCGGTCAGCCCCTTCGGCGAAGTCCTTCAGTTTCCACATGACGATGTGTTTGATCATGATGTCTTCTTTAAATAGTCAGAACCAGGCGTCCTGCATGTCCAGGGTTGTCGTATCGATGCTGGCCAGCAGCTCCAATTGGGCCTGCACCTTGGGCAATTCCCAGTGGAAGAAATAGCGGCAAGCCTGCAATTTACCCAGGTAGAAGTTGACGTCGTCGCTATTGGCGGACGGAAGCGCCTTGGCCGCCACCAGCGCCTGCTCCAGCCATATCCACGCCATGACGGTGTGGCCCACGGCTTCGAGGTAGACACTGGCGTTGGCCAGGGTCTTGTTCATGTCGCCGGCGCCGTACAGCACCTTGGTGACCTCGGCGATGCGCTGCCATTCTTCTTCCAGCAGGTCGGCATTCGCGTGCAAGTCGACCGATACGTCCGCAGCGCGCACCCTGGCCACCGTGGCCGCCACTTCCGCGCTGATGGCCTTGAACAGCGCGCCATCCTGCAAGCTGACCTTGCGGCCCAGCAGGTCGAGCCCGTGGATGCCGTGCGTACCTTCGTGAATGGCGTTCAGGCGGTTGTCGCGGTAGAACTGTTCGACATTGTATTCCCGCGTGTAGCCGTAACCGCCGTGCACCTGGATCGCGAGGCTGTTTGCTTCCACGCACCACTGCGAGGGCCAGGACTTGGTGATTGGGGTCAGGAAATCGAGCAGCATGCCGGCGTGGGCGCGGATGGTCGGATCGGTCGAGGTGCGTTGCTCATCGACCAGGCGTGCCGAGTACAGCACCAGCGCCATGGCGCCCTCGGCGTAAGCCTTCTGCGCCAGCAACATGCGCCGTACGTCGGTGTGTTCGATGATAGCCACCTGCGGCTTGGCCGGATCCTTCTCGGCCGGCAAGCGCCCCTGCGGCCGGCTGCGGGCGTAGTCGAGCGAGTGCAGGTAGCCCGTCATGCCCAGCACGGCGGCGCACATGCCCACGCCAATGCGTGCATCGTTCATCATGTGAAACATATTCGCCAGGCCCTGGTGCGGCTGGCCAACCAGATAGCCGATGGCGCCGGCCTTGCCTGCGGGCTTGTACTTGCCTTCGCCGAAATTAAGCAGGCAGTTGGTGGTGCCGCGGTTGCCCATCTTGTGGTTCAAACCGGCAAGCGCGACGTCGTTGCGCTCGCCCGGTTCGCCTTGTTCATCGAGTACGAACTTGGGCACGATAAAGAGCGAAATACCTTTGACACCGGGAATCAGCTTGCCATCGGGACCGGGAATCTTGGCCAATACCAGATGCACGATATTGCCGGCCAGCTCGTGTTCGCCGGCGGAGATCCACATCTTGTTGCCGGTCAGGCGGTACTGGCGTTCGCCCTCGAGGCCGTCCACCGGATCCGCTTCGGCGCGCGTGACGATATCCGACAGGCTGGAACCTGCCTGCGGTTCGGACAGGCACATGGTGCCAAAGAACTTGCCGGAAAACAGGGGACGCACAAAGCGCTCCACCTGCAGCGGCGTAGCCGTCTTGAGCAAGGTGTTGGCGTTGCCGATGGTCAGGAACAGGTAGGACGAGGTGGCCATATTGGCCGAGGTAAAGTAGGCGGAGACCACCTTTTCGACGGTGCAAGGCAGTTGCATGCCGTCGAGCTCATAGTCCTGGCCTGCCGCCATCAGCCCGGCAGCGGAGAAGGCGTTTAGCGCGGTCTTGATCTCGGGGATCATGGTCACGCGCTCGCCGTCAAAATGCGGCTCCTGCTGATCGCTCTTCTTGTTATGTGGCGCGAACAGGTCGGTGGCGATCTGTTCGGCGGTGTCGAGCGCCGCATTGAAGGTTTCGCGGCTATGGTCGGCAAAGCGTTCGCGCGCGGTCAGCGCTTCGACGTCCAGCCATTCGTAGAGCAGGAATTCCAGGTCGCGGCGCGACAGAATTTTGGATTGCATGTGTGCCCCATGGTAATGCCGCGGGCGGCGCTCCCCGTGAACGGGAGCGCACCCTGGCTTGATGCAAATGGAGAGTAGCTTAAGAGACTAGCCGGTCAAGCGACGTTTTGTACGACGCTTACACGACTTCAAACAGGCCGGCAGCGCCCTGGCCGCCGCCAATGCACATGGTGGCGACCACGTATTTGACGCCGCGGCGCTTGCCTTCGATCAGCGCATGGCCGACCAGGCGCGAACCGGACACGCCGTAAGGGTGGCCGACAGCAATGGCGCCGCCGTTCACGTTCAGGCGATCCATCGGGATGCCGAGACGGTCGGCGCAATACAGTACCTGGACCGCAAATGCCTCGTTCAATTCCCACAGGCCGATATCGCCGACCGTCAGTCCGGCCTTTTTCAGCAATTTAGGAATGGCGAACACGGGACCGATGCCCATTTCATCCGGCTCGCAGCCGGCTACCGCGAAGCCGCGGAAGATGCCCAGCGGCTGCAGCCCGCGCACTTCGGCCAGCTTGCTGCTCATCACGATCTGGACCGAGGCGCCATCCGAAAACTGGCTGGCATTGCCGGCGCTGATGACGCCGCCGGGAATCGCCGTGCGGATCTTGGATACGGCCTCCAGGGTGGTATCGGCGCGGATACCTTCATCTGCGGAAATGGTGACTTCGCGGCTCATCAGCATGCCGCTGGCCTTGTCGGCCACACCCATGACCGTGGTCATCGGCACGATTTCGGCATCGAACTTGCCTGCCGCCTGGGCGTTGGCCGCGCGCTGCTGGCTCTGCACGCCGTATTCGTCCTGGCGGTCGCGCCCGATGTTGTAGCGCTTGGCGACCATTTCGGCCGTCTGCAGCATGGGCCAGTAGATGGCCGGCTTGTGTTCCTTGAGCCAGGGGTCGGCCAGCATGTGCTGGTTCATTTCCTGTTGCACGCAGGAGATCGACTCGACACCGCCGGCGGCGAAGATATCGCCTTCGCCTGCGATGATGCGCTGGGCCGCCAGGGCCACGGTTTGCAGGCCCGAGGAGCAAAAACGGTTGACCGTCATGCCAGCCGTGGAGACCGGGCAGCCGCCGCGCAAGGCGATCTGGCGGGCAATGTTGGCACCGGTCGCGCCTTCCGGATTGGCGCAACCCATGATCACATCTTCCACTTCGCCCGGCTCGATGTTGGCACGCGCAATGGCGGCCTGCAGTACGTGGCCGCCCAAGGTGGCGCCATGCGTCATGTTGAACGCGCCCTTCCACGATTTGGCCAGACCGGTGCGGGCGGTCGATACGATGACGGCGTCTATCATTTATGTCTCCTGTTTGGATTGAGTGCACTGCGTAGGCAGGTGCTCGCGGTGTTGATCGATACGAGAATAGCACATTTTAGTACGGTCGTTCGCAAATTTTAAGCGTCAGGTTTTTTGCCCTTTCCGCGTTACGTTTTTCCACAATGCAGTAATAAAAACCAACATTGCCTGAAAGATTTTGATTTACTTAGGGCAAGTAAGTTTGGTGTAAGTTTGGAGCAAGCATCGCGTAAGTTTGGCGGTCCACACTCCGTCACAGCTGAATGAAAATCGGCTAATCCGATGAAGCTACACAATTAATACACGGAGACAAACATGGCAATTACACCCGGCGCTACAGCGGACGGACGCAAGACCGTACCGGCGTCCCAAGGCATCACCAAGGAAGAACGCAAGGTCATCTTTGCGTCCTCCCTCGGTACCGTTTTCGAATGGTACGACTTCTACCTCTACGGCTCGCTTGCTCCGATTATCGCGAAGCAATTCTTTGTCGGCGATCCAACCACCACCTTCATTTTCGCGCTGCTGGCCTTTGCCGCCGGCTTCATCGTGCGTCCTTTCGGCGCGCTGGTCTTCGGCCGCCTGGGCGACATGATCGGCCGCAAGTACACCTTCCTGGTCACCATCCTGATCATGGGTGCCTCCACCTTCTTCGTGGGCTTGCTACCGAGTTACGCCTCGATCGGCATTGCCGCACCAATCATCCTGGTCTCGCTGCGCATCCTGCAAGGCCTGGCACTCGGTGGTGAGTACGGCGGCGCCGCAACCTATGTCGCGGAACATGCGCCGGAAGGCAAGCGCGGCTTCTTCACCTCCTTCATCCAGACCACCGCGACCATGGGCCTGTTCCTGTCGCTGATGGTCATTCTGGGCACCCGTACCGCCATCGGCGAGCCGGAGTTCGAAGCCTGGGGCTGGCGCATTCCTTTCCTGGTATCCGTGCTGCTGCTCGGCATCTCCGTCTGGATCCGCCTGTCGATGAACGAATCGCCGGCTTTCGCGAAGATGAAAGCCGAAGGCAAGACCTCCAAGGCACCGTTGTCGGAAGCCTTCCTCAAGCCTGCCAATGCCAAAATCGTCATCCTGGCTCTGATCGGTCTGACCATGGGCCAGGCAGTGGTCTGGTACACCGGCCAGTTCTACGCGCTGTTCTTCCTGACCCAGACCCTGAAAGTACCAGGCGGCACGGCCAACATCCTGATCGCCATCTCGCTGCTGCTGGCCACGCCATTCTTCATCGTGTTCGGTTCGCTGTCTGACAGGATCGGCCGCAAGTACATCATCCTGGGCGGCTGCCTGATTGCCGCACTGACCTACTTCCCGATCTTCAAGGCCATCACCCACTACGCCAATCCAGCCCTGGAATCCGCATTGATGAAGTCGCCGGTCGTCGTTACCGCCGATCCTGAGACCTGCCACTTCCAGTTCAACCTGACCGGCACCAAGAAGTTCCCATCGTCCTGCGATATCGCCACCGGCATGCTGACCGCCAGCTCGGTCAGCTACACCAGGATCGATGCGCCTGCCGGCACCGTTGCCAGCGTCAAGATTGGCGAAAAGGAATTCACCTCCTTCAACGCCGTCATGACTCCCGACGGCCTGAACTTCGATGCCGACAGCAAAGCCAAGGAAAAAGCGCTGAAAGGCGACATTGGCGGCGCCATCAAGGCGGCCGGCTATCCTCCGAAGGCCAACGAAGACGAGATGAACAAGCCGATGGTGGTCTTGCTGCTCTTCATCCTGGTGATTTACGTCACCATGGTGTACGGCCCGATCGCCGCGATGCTGGTTGAAATGTTCCCGACCCGCATCCGCTACACCTCGATGTCCCTGCCATACCACATCGGTAACGGCTGGTTCGGTGGTTTGCTGCCGACGACCTCGTTCGCACTGGTGGCGTTCAAGGGCGACATCTACTACGGCCTGTGGTATCCGATCGTCATCGCCCTGGTCACCGTTGTGATCGGTACGCTGTTCGTCCGCGAAACCAAAAACAACAACATCTACGCGAACGACTAATCACCGTCGCGTTGCAAGTGAAAATGCCGCTAGCAATAGCGGCATTTTTTTTGGGTTTCTGCGCTCAGGGCTTGCTGAGCTTCAGGTCGAGCTTGACGGTTTCCAGCCACTTCGTTTCGCCCTCCTTCACCCCGAAGTTCTTGCTTCCCGTGTAGCTCCAGGCCTGGCGCTTGGGCGCCGTGATCACGCCCGTGTGGCCGATTCCCGGATTCGCTTTAAACCCGTCGTACAGCATTTTTTCGATGCCGGCAGCAGGTGCGTTTGCGCCCAATGCCGGGAACAGGTCAATGTCGCGCTTGAATACGCGCCTGGCCGGGTCGCCTGGGTCGCTTTCCATGGAAGTCAGAAAGAGCGAGCTTCCCGCCTCGCTGACGCTGGTCGCGCCACCCTGGCGGCTGGTCGCGTCCACCGACATGCCGCCCTGCACCGGTGTCTTGAATCGGAAGCTGAGCTCGTCACCCTGGCCGATCCCGGAGCGGCGGATGCTCAGGTCGAATTCGCCCAGGTCCGCCGTGTAATCACTCTTGCCGCGCATTTTGATAATGCTGTTCGAGTCTGGCGTGTCCGAGCTCATCTCGCCTTTTTCGCTTACTTTGCCTGCCATGACCAGGGGCGCGTTGCCTTCCGTTTCGATGGTCAGGGCGCCGTCGCTGCCTTCGCGCACCCGCACCAGTTGATTGATGGTGCCGCTCATGGTGAGATGACGCGTGATGAAGGGCTGACCCGTCTTCTTGTCGATCAGGGCGAAGCTGTCGTTGATCGACATGGTGCCGCTCAGGCGCTGCAGCGGCGGCTCAGGCGGCGTGTCAGGGGAGTCGCTTTCGCCCGCTTTGTTGCCGCATCCGTAAAGCGCCATGGTGACCGCTGCCAACACAAGGAGTTTCATACAGGTTTCCTATGGATAGTTTAAAATTACTCGAAAGACAACGTTGCCTTTATCTTATAGCGATCAGTGCAACAAAGTCATCGGTATTACGGCGGAAAGTTCACCGCGCCCATTCCTCCACCTGACTTCACGAAAGCGTCACCACCATGGCAGCATTTCTGCACGCGCTGAGCGAGCGCTTCCTCGAAGCAGCACTGGCCGCCGAGAATCGCAAGGCACGCTTGACCACCGCATCCCTGACGCTGAACGGCGCCAAGCTGTCCTATCTGCAGCGCCCAGGCGCGGATGGCAACACGAGTGAAGCCATCGTCATGCTGCACGGCGCTGCCAGTGACAATACCTGCTGGGCCCGCGTGGCCGCACTGATCGAATCGCCTCTGCCCTTGCTCGCGCCGGACCTGCCGGGACACGGCAGCAGTGGCGTAGCTGCCGCTGCCGATCTCGGCATCGCTGCGCAAGCGGCCAATGTCGTGGCCCTGTTCCAGGCTCTCGGGGTCGCGCGCGCTCACCTGATTGGCAATTCGATGGGCGGCGCCATCGCACTGCACCTGGCGGCAACCCAGCCCTCCCGCGTCGCTTCGCTGGTGCTGATCGACAGCGCCGGCGCCGAGACCACGTCCAGCTGGCTGCGTGCGACCTATAGCGCAGGCAAGGTCAATCCGATGTTCGCCATCGAGGATGTGAAGGATTACCGGAATATGGTGAACATCGGCATGTCAAAGCCGCCCTACATTCCGGGCTTTCTGATGGCAGCGCTGGCGCGGCGCTTTGCGGCCAGGCGCGAACTGAACGCGCGCATCGAACGCGACCTGTATGCCGATCTGGACCAAAAGCACTTGCTCAAGCAGATTACCGCGCCGGCGCTGATCGTCTGGGGAGAAGAGGACAAGATCGTTCACGTCGATGACGCCGAGCTGCTGCACCAGGCGCTCAAGGGCAGCAGTAAAGTTGTCCTGCCCGGGGTCGGTCACGTGCCGATGGTGGAGGCGCCCAAGCAGCTTGCCGCGCTGTGCAATGAATTTTACGCGCGGCTCGGCCAGGCGGGACGGCTCAGACAGTCGGCGGCTTGAAGCCGCGCGCAAAGAAGCACACAGGCGCGGCCTTCCTGTAAGATTCTCGACTCGATTAAGTAGATCCAAGGCAAAGCATGCAGACTAAAACCATCGGCCTGATCGGCGGCATCGGCTGGGCGTCCACGGCCGAATACTACCGTCTCCTCAACGAGATGGTGGTCGAGCGGATGGGGACCAGCCACAGCGCGCGCATCGCGATGTTGAGCCTGAACCAGCACGACTTCACCTCACGCGCGGCCCAGCCCGGTTCCTACGTGATCGAAGAATTTCTGGTGCAGCAAGGCCAGCGCCTGCAGGCGGCGGGCGCCGACTTCTTTGCGCTGTGCGCCAACGGCGCGCACCGCTTTGCGCCGAAGATCCTGCCACGGATCGGCATGCCGTTCGTCAGCATTGTCGATGCCACGGCGCGCCGTGTGCAGGCCTCCGGCATCGAACGGGTCGGCCTGCTTGGGGTGCGGCAGACCATGGCGGGCCGCTTTTACCACGACCGGCTGGAGGCAGTCGACGTGGAAGTAATCACGCCCGACGCCGCCGAGCAGGAGATCGTCCACAACATTATCTATAACGAGCTGGTGCACAACCGCATCACGGACGAAAGCCGCGCAGTCTTGCAGCGCATCATCGCGGCAATGGCACAACGCGGCGCGGGCGGCGTCGTCCTGGGATGCACTGAAATCCCGCTGCTGATCAAGGCGGCCGATGTCGACGTCCCTGTCTTTGACACCACCGACATCCACTGCCGCGCCATCATCGCGCACGCCTTCGGCATGCCGCCTGCTTGATTGCAGGTGTCAGGCCGGAGGGACCGGAGCGCAATGCCCTGGCCCGACGCGCTTCCAGTAGAACTTCGTGCCGGTGAACCCGCCGTGCGGCTTGAGCGCATAGTCGGGCACCTCAGCTGCAAATATATAACCCAGCTTTTCATACAGCGCGGCGGCACCGCCGTCGCTTGCCGTGTCCAGCAACAGCAGGCTGCGCCCGCGCCCGACCGCAAGCCGCTCCGCCTCGCGCATGAGCGCAAGCGCAATACCGCGCCCGCGATGACTGGCGCGTGTCATGAGCTTGGCGATCTCGCCGCGATGCGGCTGGTTCGGCGGGCAATCGAGCAGCAAGGTGACCGTGCCCGCCAGCATGTCGCCATCCCAGGCGCCGAGCACGACCCTTTCCCCGCGCCCTGCGGATGCCAATGATCCTTTCCAAAAGGCCCGCGCCTGCTCCTGCGCGAGCGGATGCATGAAACTGACCGAACCGCCGCCGGCCACAACCTCGACCAGTATGTCGCTGAGCATGTCCAGAACGGGGGGCGAGGATGTCAGGTTAGAGATGCGAATGGCCATACAAGTTCAGCTCCGTGAAAGCGCCACGACGTAGACGCAGACTGCATCGGTTTCGTTGGCAAAAGTGACGTTGGAAGGGGTACCGAAGCCGAGGCAGTCGCCGGCCGCCAAGGGCTGGCGCTGCTCACCTTCGGTAATGACCAGCACACCCGATTGCACCCACACCAATTGGCGGATGTTGGCGTAGGATGAGGCGGGCAAGACGACCTGCTGCCCGGCCGGTAACTCCACCCTGACCAGTTCGACCGGGTGATCGGGACGGCTGTAGACCTGGCGCCGCACATAGCCCGTCGCCGGGTCTTGCCAGACCGCCTGATCAGCGGCGCGCGAAACCCGATCGTCGCCGGCTTCGGCCCGCAGCAGCAGGCCGGCGAAGGTCAGGTCGAACGCTGCGGCCAGGCGCACCAGCACCACGGCGGTGGGGCTGGTTTCCTCGCGCTCAATCTTGCTGATGGTGGCCTTGGCCACGCCCGAGCGTTCCGCCAGGTCGGCCAGCGACCAGTCGCGCGCGTCGCGTTCCAGCCTGATGCGGCGCGCCAGCTGGGCCCCGATATCGTCTTCTTTAGTAGTCATGCATCCACTATAGTGGATATCTCACACCTTCGTCAATTGCGCTGATAAAAAGAAGGCCGCTCCTCAGAGCGGCCTTTCGATGCGTCTAGAAAACCCTAGCCGTTGAAACCTTTGCCTTCGTCAGCCAGCTTGAGCATCAGCGGCGCCGGAGCCCAGGCGTCGCCGTGGCGGCCTTTGGCATACTTCGCCATGGCGTCCAGCACGTTCGGCAAGCCCACGGTATCGGCGTAGAACATCGGACCGCCGCGGAATACCGGGAAGCCATAGCCGGTCAGATAGACCATGTCGATGTCGGAAGCGCGCATGGCGATGCCCTCTTCCAGGATGCGCGCGCCCTCGTTGACCAGCGAATACACGAGACGCTCGACGATTTCCTGGTCGCTGATCTTGCGGCGCTCGACGCCAATGTCGGCCGAATGCTTGACGATCATGTCGTTCACTTCCTGCGATGCATACGCTTTGCGGTCGCCTGCCTTGTAGTCATACCAGCCGGCACCGGTCTTCTGGCCGAAGCGGCCCAGCTCGCACAGCAGATCGGCGGTTTTCGAGTAGGTGATTTCCGGCGATTCCACATAGCGGCGCTTGCGGATGTACCAGCCGATATCGTTGCCGGCCAGGTCGCCCATGCGGAACGGACCCATGGCAAAACCGAATTTTTCAACGGCCTTGTCGACCTGCTCGGGCAAGGCGCCCTCTTCCAGCAGGAAACCGGCCTGGCGGCTGTACTGCTCGATCATACGGTTGCCGATGAAGCCGTCGCACACGCCCGACACCACGCCGGTCTTGCGCAGTTTCTTGGACAGTGCCAGGGTGGTGGCCAGTACATCCTTGCCGGTCTTGGCGCCGCGCACGATTTCCAGCAGCTTCATCACGTTAGCCGGGCTGAAAAAGTGGGTGCCGACCACGTCCTGCGGACGGGTGGTGAAGGCGGCGATCTTGTCCACGTCCAGGGTCGAGGTGTTCGAGGCCAGAATGGCGCCCGGCTTCATCACCGCGTCGAGCTGCTTGAAGACCGATTCCTTCACGCCCATGTCTTCGAATACAGCCTCGACCACGATGTCGGCCTGGGCGATGTCGGCGTAGTTGAGGGTGCCGCTGATCAGGCCCACGCGCTGCTCGAATTTCTCCGGCGTCAGCTTGCCCTTCTTCATGGTGTTTTCATAGTTCTTGCGGATCGTGGCGATGCCCTTGTCCAGCGCTTCCTGTCTGGTCTCAAGCAGCACGACCGGAATGCCGGCATTCACGAAATTCATCGCAATACCGCCGCCCATGGTACCGGCACCGATCACGGCGGCCTGCTTGATCTCGCGGGTCGGGGTATCGGCAGGCACATCCGGCACCTTGCTGGCCTGGCGCTCGGCAAAGAAGGCGTGGCGCAGGGACTTCGATTCCGGGGTCTGGATCAGGTGAATGAAGCGCTCGCGCTCGAACTTGAGGCCGTCTTCAAACTTCTTGGTGACCGACGCAGCGACGGTTTCCACGCACTCCAGCGGGGCCGGGAAAGGACCGGCCATGGCCTTGACGGTGTTGCGCGAAAATTGCAGGAAGGCTTCGTGGTTCGGGTAGTCGACGGCGCGATCGCGCACGCGCGGCAACGGACGGACGTCGGCGACCTTGTTGGCGAAGGCCAACGCCGCTTCGGCAAAGTTGGCGTCGGCTGAGAACACTTCGTCGAACAAGGCGGTCTTGGCCAGTTTGTCGGACAGCACAGGCGTACCGGACACGATCATGTTCAAGGCCATTTCCAGGCCCAGCACGCGCGGCAGGCGCTGGGTCCCGCCGGCACCCGGCAGCAGGCCAAGCTTGACTTCAGGCAGTGCAATCTGGGCACCCGGCATCGCCACGCGGTAATTGCAACCCAAGGCCAGTTCCAGTCCGCCGCCCATGCAGACGGTGTGGATAGCGGCGATCACCGGCTTGGTGGAACTTTCGGCCGTGTTGATCAGGGTATGCAGGGTCGGCTCGGCGAGCGCCTTGGGCGAGTTGAATTCCTTGATGTCGGCGCCGCCGGAGAAGGCTTTGCCGGCGCCGGTGATGATGATGGCCTTGACGGCATCGTCGGCCTGGGCGCGCTTGATCGCGGCGACGGCGGCGGTGCGGGTCTCGAGACCCAGGCCATTGACTGGCGGATTGTTGAGGGTGATGACGGCAACGCTGCCATTGACCAGGTATTCGGCGCTCATGTCTCTTCCTTTGTTAGTTGGTACAGCAGTTCTCGATTCGGCAATGCCCAACTATACATGATAATAGTACGGTCGTATTATTTTTTATTACCACTAGACTTCCAGCCACTCCTTGCGCACCGAGGCGTTCTCACGCAACGCTTCCGGCGTGCCCTCGAACACGATCGCGCCGTGCCCCATCACATACACGCGCTGGGAAATTTCCAGCGCAATGGCGAGCTTTTGCTCGACCAGCAGCACGGAAATGCCCTTCTCCTTCAGGGCCATCAGGTACTCCGCCACCAGCGCCACGATCTTGGGCGCCAGCCCTTCGGTAGGCTCGTCGATCATGATCAGGTCCGGGTCGCCCATCAGGCTGCGGCACAGGGTCAGCATCTGCTGTTCACCGCCGGACAGGAACCCAGCCGCGACCGTCCGCCGTTCCTGCAGACGCGGGAACATGCGGTACATATCGTCCAGGTTCCAGCGCCCGTCGACCCCGGATTTTTTCTGCCCAAGGATCAGATTCTGTTCGACCGTCAGCGTGGGAAAGATATCCCGGTTTTCCGGCACATAGGCCAAACCCTTGTGCGCGATCTGAAAGGCCTTCAATCCCAGCAACTCGTCGCCCTTGAAACGTACCGACCCCGTCGCATTGACCTGGCCCATCACCGCCTTGACCAGCGTCGACCGCCCGACGCCATTGCGGCCCAGCAGGCTGACGATTTCGCCCTTGCCGATCTGCAGGTCCACCCCATGCAGGATGTGACCCTTGCCGTAGAAGGCATGCAGGTTCTTGATGTCGAGGATCTGGCTCATGCGTGCTCCTCGCTCGCTTCGTGGCCCAGGTAGGCCGCTTGCACAGCCGCATTCGAGCGGATATTCGCCGGCGTGTCGCAGGCAATGACTTCGCCGTACACCAGCACGGCAATCTTGTCGGCCAGGCCGAAGACCACGCTCATATCGTGTTCCACCATCACCAGCGATTTGCCGACGGTCACCTTGCGGATCAGCTCCACGGCGGCGTCGGATTCGGACCGGCTCATGCCGGCGGTTGGCTCGTCGAGCAGGATGACGTCGGCACCGCCGGCGATGGTGATGCCGATCTCCAGCGCGCGCTGTTCGGCGTAGGTCAGCACGCCGGCCAGCACCTTGCGCTGGCGCTGCATGCCGATCTGTTCCAGCACTTGCTCGGCGCGCTCGTGGGCGTCGCGCAAGCCGTTCAGGCGCTGCCAGAATGAATACTTGTAGCCGAGCGACCATAGCACCGCGCAGCGCAGGTTTTCATACACGGACAACTTCTCGAACAGATTGCTGATCTGGAAGCTGCGCGACAGGCCGAGACGGTTGATCTCGAACGGCCGCATGCCACTGATGCTCTTGCCGTTCAGGACAATGTCGCCACTGGTGATGGGAAAGCGCCCCGAAACCAGATTGAACAGGGTGGACTTGCCGGCACCGTTAGGTCCAATCACGGCCAGCCGTTCGCCCTTGCCGACAGTCAGGTTGGCGCCCCGAATAATTTCGGAGCGGCCAAAGCTCTTGCGCACATCCTTGAGTTCAAGCGCGGCTGTCGTCATGCCATGCTCCCGCGCTGTTTTGCCACAATGTCTGCATTCACATCACTCCATGCTGCGTAATAGCCCGGTTGAAACTTGCGGTAGGCAAGGATGCCAGCCAACATAAGGCCTCCCGCGACCAGCCAGGGACCGGCCGTTTTTGTATCGATGGCCTGGCCGAAACGGGTCAGCACGCTGCCGTTGGCGCCGTCCAGGGTCAGGTGGTACAGCATCTCAATGCCCATCACCAAGCCGAGCAAGCCGACCAGCACTGCCCCGCACACTGCAAGCAGGGGCTTGCCGATGCGTCCGAACTGGCCGAAGCTGGCCACCCGCAGCAGCATCAGGATCAGGCTGGCCAGCCCCGCCGGGGCGTAGCGCACCAGCAGGATGAAGAACAGGCCCAGGTACAACTGCCAGGCAGGGGTGAACTCGGACAACATGACCGAAAAGAAAATACCCACGACCGCGCCCAACAGCGGCCCGAAGAAAAAGCCGATGCCGCCGATGAACACAAACAGCAGCACGCTGCCGGAACGCAGCGCGCTCACATTTTCTGCGCTGACGATCTCGAAATTGATCGCGCCCAGTCCGCCCGCAATGCCGGCGAAAAAGGCCGACAGGATCAGGGTCAGATAGCGCACCCACTGCGTGTTGTAGCCAATGAACTCGACCCGTTCCGGGTTGTCGCGCACCGCATTGACCATGCGGCCCAGGGGTGTCTGCGTGAACGCGAACATGGCGATGGTGCTGATGAAGAGCCAGAAAGCGATCAGGTAGTACACCTGGATCTGCGGACCGTAACTGATACCCAGGAAGGCGGTACCACGCACGCGGTTGGTGGTCACGCCACCCTCGCCGCCGAAAAACTCCGGGAACATCAGCGAACTGGCAAACACCAGTTCCACCAGACCCAGCGTGATCATGGCGAAGGTCGTGCCGGATTTCTTGGTGGTCACGTAGCCGAACAGCACGCCAAAGAACATGCCGGCAAACCCGCCCACCAGGGGAATCAGGCTGGTCGGTACCGCTGCGCCCCAGCCGGTATTGTTCATCGTGTGGATGGCAAAGAAGGCGCCCAGGCCGGAATACACGGCGTGGCCGAAGGACAGCATGCCACCCTGCCCCAGCAGCATATTGTAGGAGAGGCCAAAAATCATCACGGTGCCGATCTGGCAGAGGATGGACAGGGCCGCGCCCTTGGAAAAGAGCAAGGGAGCAAGGATCAGCAGCAGCGCAAAGCCGCCCCAGACCAGGTAGCGCCCCAGGTCCAGTGGAGTAAAAGTCAGACGGTTCATTCGCGCGTTCCCATCAAGCCCTTGGGGCGGAAAATCAGGATCAACACCAGCAGCAGGAAAGGCAGGATCGCCGCGCTCTGCGAGATGGTGAGCTTGAGCATGGCGTAGCCTGGCGTGTCGGCGGTGATGTTCGCGCCCAAGCCGTTAAACAGGGTCATCAGCGAATAATCAAGCGCCACGGCGAAGGTCTGCAGCACCCCGATCAGGATGGAGGCAACGAAAGCCCCGGCCAGCGAACCCATGCCGCCCACCACCACGACCACGAAGATGATGCTGCCGACCGTGGCCGCCATGCCGGGTTCGGTGACGAAGGCGTTACCGCCGATCACGCCGGCCAGACCCGCCAGCGCGCAGCCGCCGCCGAACACCCACATGAAGATACGCGGCACGTTGTGACCGAGCGCCTCGGCCGCGTCTGGATGGGTCAGCGCGGCCTGGATCACGAGCCCGACCCGGGTGCGCGTCAGCACCAGGTAGATAGCTGCCAGCATCGACAACGCCACCAGCATCATGAAGGCGCGGTACATCGGGAAGCTGGTGGAAAACAGGGTAAACAGCGGGCCGTCGAGTTCTTTCGGAATCGGGTACGCAACCGCAGCCCGGCCCCAGATCAACTGCACCAGTTCCACGATCAGGTAAGACAGGCCGAAGGTGAACAGCAGCTCGGGAATGTGGCCGTATTTGTGGAGCGGACGCAGGCCGTAGCGTTCGACCAGGGCGCCGATCAGGCCCACGGCGAGCGGCGCGAGGACCAGGGCCGGCCAGAAACCGACGACCGAGCTGATCGTGTAGGCGATATAGGCTCCGAGCATGTAAAAGCTGGCGTGCGCGAAGTTGAGCACGCCCATCATGCTGAAGATCAGGGTCAGGCCGGACGAGAGCATGAACAGCAACAGTCCGTAACTGACCCCGTTCAGCAGGGTGAACAGTGTGAATTCCATAGGTTTTGATCCGGGCAGGTGGAGCGTGGACAGATAGCATTCGCTCTACGGAAAACCGAGCGTTTTCTATACGTAGGGTGGAAAAGCGCAGCGCCTTCCACCGTTTGCTGAGCCTGCTAAGGTGGATAGCGCTACGCTCATCCACCCTACGATAATTCCCGCTTGTCGCATCAAGGCTGGGCCGGTAGCCCATCGCGACGGCGGATGCGATGCTTTCCAGCTTGTGGCTGAAGAGCGATGCCAGGCTACTGCTTACGCCCCAGGCCGCTTCATCTGGCAGGAAGTCGGCTGGTTCGCCACATAGGCGTCGATCTTCTTGTCCATGCGCCAGCCGTAGCCGGTGTTTTCCTGGTCGTACTTCACGGTCTTGCCGTCGACCTTGGTCCAGGTGCCGATGTACAGATTCTGCTGCAGCTGGTGGTCTGACTTGTTCATCATGACGTCGCCATTAAGGCTGTTGAACTTGGCGCCTTCCATCGCAAACGCCACCTTGACCGGATCGGTCGACTTGGAATTCTTCACTGCCTGGGCCAGCATGCCGATGCTGCTGTGCGTTTGAGCCGTGTAGTAATCGTCGTTGTACTTCTTCTTGAAGCCTTCAACGATCTCCTTGCCAGTGAATTTTTCGGTGTTGATCATCCAGTTACCGACAATCTTGACATGCTCGGCGCCGGCCGCACCCATCGCGGTCGGCACGCCGGTGGTGACCCCGTAGTAGGTGTAGAAGTTGGCCTTGAGATCGGCATCCTTCGCGGCGCGGATCAGCAGCGCCAGGTCGGCGCCCCAGTTGCCGGTGATTACGGTATCGGCGCCGGAAGCCTTGATCTTCGCGATGTAGGGCGAGAAATCCTTCACTTGTGCAATCGGATGCAGGTCGTCGCCGGCGATCTTGATGTCCGGACGCTTGCGTTTGAGGTATTCCTTGGCGGCGCGGCTCACAGCCTGGCCGAAGGCGTAATTCTGGCCAATGATATAAACGCTCTTGATATCCTTGTTGGGGGCCATGTAGGAAGTCAGCGCTTCCATTTTCATGTCCGAGTTGGCATCGAAACGGAAGTGCCAGAAGCTGCACTTACTGTTGGTCATGTCAGGATCGATCGCGGCGTAGTTCAGGAAGACCACTTCCTTGCCGGGATTGCGTTCGTTGTGCTTGTTGATCGCGTCGAGCAAGGCCAGGCCCACGCCGGAGCCGTTGCCCTGGGTGATGTAGCGGTAGCCCTGGTCGATCACGGCTTTCAGCTGGGTCAGCGACTCCTGCGGGCTGGCCTTGTTGTCGAAGCCGACCACTTCGATCTTGTGTTCGCCCGCCCACTTTTGCTGGGTAGCCAGTTCAGCGATGGTCTGGAAGCTCTTGAGCTGGTTCTGGCCGACCGGTGCGAACGGGCCGGACAGCGGATCGATGAAAGCCACCTTGATGGTGTCAGCGTGTGCGGCGCAGGACAGCAATGCGAGCGAAACGGCCAGTGTTAACGGGCGAATAGTCTTGATCATGTGTCTCCATCCTTCTGTTTTAATATGCGGGTCTTTGCCCATGCAGCACAGCGCTGCCCTACGTTGCTACGTTTTCATCATCGCCACCGCCTCAGGCAGTGGGTAATCTGTGCTCCTTGAACTGGTCGCGCAGCTTGTTCTTTTGAATCTTCCCGGTGGCGCCCATCGGCAAAGCATCGATGAACACCACATCGTCAGGCATCCAGAACTTGGCGATCTTCCCCTGGAAGAAGGCGAGCATCTCTTCGCGGCTCACCTCCATGCCCGGGCGCTTGATGACCAGCAGCAGCGGTCGCTCATCCCACTTGGGATGGGCAATACCGATGCAGGCCGCCTGAGCTACCGCGGGATGGGACATCGCAATATTTTCCAGGTCGATGGTGCCGATCCACTCGCCGCCGGACTTGATGACGTCCTTGCTGCGGTCGGTAATCTGCATGTACCCGTCCGCATCGATGGTGGCCACGTCGCCGGTCGGGAACCAGCCGTCCTGCAGCACATCGCCGCTTTCATTCTTGAAATAACTGCTGATGATCCAGGGCCCTTTGACCAGCAGGTGGCCATACGTCGTGCCATCCCACGCCAGTTCCTTGCCTTCGTCGTCGACAATTTTCATGTCGACGCCAAACACGGCATGGCCCTGCTTTTGCAGGATCTTGCGCTGCTGGTCCTTGGGCAAGTCCAGGTGCTTGACCTGCAAACCACCGGTCGTGCCAAGAGGCGACATTTCCGTCATGCCCCAGGCGTGGATCACCTGCACGTCGAGCTTGTCGATCAGGGTATCCATCATCGCCGGCGGACAGGCCGAGCCACCGATCACGGTGCGCCGGAACGTGCTGAACTTCAGGTTGTTCTGCAACGCGTAATTGACCAGGCCCAGCCACACGGTCGGCACGCCGGCCGAGAAAGTGACTTTTTCCGCTTCGAACAATTCGTAGAGCGACTTGCCGTCGAGGGCCGCGCCGGGATACACCATCTTCGCGCCCGACAACAACACCGAGTATGGCAAGCCCCAGGCGTTGACGTGAAACATCGGTACGACCGGCAGCACGGTATCGCTGGCCGACACATTCAGCGCGTTCGGCATCGCGGAACCATACGCGTGCAGGACAGTCGAACGATGTGAGTACAGCGCGCCTTTCGGGTTCCCCGTGGTGCCGGAGGTGTAGCACAGCGAAGCCGCCGAGTTTTCGTCGAACAGCGGCCATGCATAGTCGTCTGAACTACTCGCGATCAGGTCTTCATAGCACAGCAGATTACGGATCGCCGTTTCCTGCGGCATGCGCTCGCGGTCGGCCATCAGCACGAAGCCTTTGATGGTCTTGCAGTGGGCGGAGATCGCCTCAATGATCGGCAGGAAGGTCAGGTCGAAGAACAAATACTGGTCTTCGGCATGGTTAATGATGTAGGCGACCTGCTCAGGGTGCAGGCGCGGATTCATGGTATGCAATACAGCGCCGGAACCGGACACAGCGTAGTACAGCTCCATGTGGCGGTAGCCATTCCACGCCAGCGTGGCGACGCGTTCGCCCATCTTGATGCCAAGCCCGGTCAGGGCATTGGCCATTTTGCGCGCCCGCTGGTGGCAGTCGCGGTAGGTGTAACGGTGAAGATCCCCTTCTACCCGGCGTGAGACGATTTCCGTGCTTCCGTAATGCTTTGCTGCGTATTCGATAATGCTGGAGATAAGCAATGGCTGGCTCATCATCTGGCCCATCAACGGACTCATGGGGTAGGACGTCATCGATTCTCCTGTAAGCGCACTGCGACTGGAAGGATCAGTTTCGTACGACCGTGCTAAAACAGTCAATGACTTTCGATTGTGCGCCGCACCAAGTTCTTTACAGCATCAAAATAAGAGCAAGGTAGGGTAGGCACCCCATGCCCACCGGAGCCGCCACGACGCAAAAAAATGAACGCGCTTTTGAAGGAATCTCGCTTTGTCCAGCAACGTTAAGCCATTGATCCCTCACGCTGCCGCGTATAACTGCCAACCGCTTTGCCGTGCACTTCGGTCTCCGCTCGATAAGCCAGGCCGAGCCGCTTGGCAACGCGAAGCGACGATTCGTTGCCTGAAGCGATAAGAGCCCGCACTTCATTTTCGCCTCGTACCTCAAGCGCATACTTCAAGGCCGCCCCCGCCGCTTCGCTCGCGAATCCGTGCCCCCCGAACGCCCGATAGGTGTTCCAACCGAGTTCCATCACGGTGGCTTCCTCGCGAAAGAATGCGCCGACAGTGCCGACGAGTCGGCCAGTCTGCCGTTCCTCTACAGCCCACCATCCCGCGCCATGGATGAGCCAAAGTCCAGCCTGTGAACAGAAGATTCGCCATGCCGTTTGGCGGTCGGCCGGTCCGAGGTGGGCCGAGCTCACAGGATCGGCGAGATGCGCCGCAAATGCGTCAAAGTCCTCACGCCGATATTCGCGAAGCATGAGCCGTTCCGTCTGAAGGCGCGGAACGGAAACGGTGAATGCATTTTCACTATTCATGAGTTAGCCTGTTGTTCATATGCTGTGGGGATCGTCCGTCCATTGCCGGCTGCAAGAGCCTGGAGTACATTGTACTGCCCGCCTGGCGAGACTTGAGTGTCACCTCAAGATTTTGCAGCTGCGTCCGGTTACCCGCAGAAGGCGTGCCCGTGAACTGGAAGCCAAAACCACCGGTGCTGTTCGCAGCGCTGCGCACATTCGCTCTGTAATGGATCTCGGCTGGCAGCGAGAGACCCGCTTGGGTGTTGGTCTGCGGGGAAGCAGTAACGATGTCGGCAGTCAGCACATCGCCAACCAGCTTGAATACGGCCTTGGCGCCCGGCATATAGACCGAGCTTTCGACATACGCACCTGGCAAAATTTTCCTTGTACCGTTGAGGTATTCAATCATCGACACCCTGACCGAGTTGCCCGAAGACGGGATCGGCTTGTTGCCATTCAGCGGATCCGTCGACAAACGCTGAAAGCGCAGCGCGTAGCCGGTCTGCGTGAGCGGATCCCATTTGAGGTAGATCTCTAGGTACTGTTCGGTCGCGCTGCCGAAGCCCTGCCCTGCCACCTTCTCCGGGGTGAACTGCACCGCGACCGACATATCGGAAAAGGAACCCTGAGGCTGGTACAGCAGCCGCGCGCCCTGCGTGGCGGTCTGCAGGCCCAGCACACCGACGGCGCCATCACGGTCGCCTACCGCGTACACCCACGGCGCTGCCGATGACGGCACCCAGGGCAAGGTGATATCGGAAGGTTTGAACGTATCCGCGTACCAGACGTCAGGCTGGCTGATCACGTGACCGATCCAGCTGATATTCGCGAAGTTGGTCGATATCACCAAAGGCCTGGCAACATCTGCCAGCGTGATGGCGCTTGCGCTCGTCACCTGGACCGACGCGGCAGCCGCCGGGCTGAACTCGTACTTGGGAATAATCACAGCAGTCAGGTAGTGGCCGATATCCCCCGCGGACAGTTGGTAGTTCTTGTATGGCTTTCCCAGCGTGGTCACCGCAGTCTGCACAGCTTTGTCGCCCGGAGCCTTCCCTCTGAACCAGCTAATGGTCGATCTGTCGGCAAACTCGGCATGATCATAGGCGATGTGCAGAGCCGCGGTGTTTTGGCTGACAGTGATCTTAGGCGTGCCGACAACAACAGGCGCGGCGACAGTCTGCGGATTGATGCGCACCGTCACCTGCGCGACCAGACCATTGGGAGCGCTCGCCTTGACGACCGCGTCGATGCTTTTTCCGCTCAGGTTCGGCTTGGCATTCAGGTGCAGCTTGCCATCGTTAGATGCGAGCAGATTGAACAGGGAAGTATCGTACTGGAAGTTGATCTGTGTATAGCTAATAGGCGCTGACGGCACAAAGCGCGGCGTGATGACGATTTCATTTGTCGGGACATCCGACTGAAGGGTGGTCGTGCTGGCCGCCAACGTGAGCTTGAAAGGCGTCTCGTTTCGCGACACTTGTTTCGACGGATTCCAGCCGTCACTGCCCTTGAGCAGGTTGTAGACATTGTATTCCTCGCCGACCTTGAAGATCTTCAACGAATCACTCGTCAAGGTGTGCGTCACTGCCGGGAACCGGGTGTCGAAGACCACAGGCGTGCCATCGGCATACAGATTGTTATGGACATACTGCTTGACGTCAGGCCGCTGAATGTTCTCCCAGCGAATTTCTTCCTTTGGCCCATTGAAGGTATTGTCGATCAGAACCCAGCCTCCGCCGCCATTTTTCGACCACCAGAACACCGGGCTATCGTTATAGAAGTTAAAGGTCGCATGGAAGAATGCCGCAATCGTGGTCGACCCGCCGTACGACGGATGACTGCCGTAGAAGTCGAAAGTGCAGTAGTCGAAGACGTTGATGCCGCCGCCGGCGATCGCATCGTCCGTCATCTGGAAGTAGGAATTTTTGAAATACGCCCTTACCGGCGCGATGGCAATGAGGTTCAGAAAGCTGACGAAGCGGACGTTTTCAAAATACATTCTATCGAGAATCGTCACGCCCGCAGCGGCCGTGATCGTCTGTGCCTGCACGCGGGCATCCGTCCTTCTGGCCAGATTCCTGGATGGGTCGCGGGGATAGACCAGGTCGAGCGCCGCGTAATTGGCGACCGTGAGGTTTGATGCCGTAAAGTGTGTGCCGATGCCGATCACGTTCCAGTTACCTTCCGAACCGATCGTCTGGGCACGATTACCGGCGATACGCACATCGTCCGCGTTGGAGGTCAGCCCCTTGAAGCTCAAACCGGCCTGGGGAAATGAGATACCGATCAGACCAGGGTGCGCCGGCGTGTTGGCATTCGCGGGGTCCTTATAGTCGTCGGTCCAATACACGCCCGGCGCGAAGTTGACGGTCGTACCGTCCGGTATACTGGCGGCTTTCAATTCCTGCAGCGTTTTGAAGGTGAACGCAGTGCGGCGGCCTTCATCGAGATAAGCGTCCACGATGACATTGGAAGCGGAAAGATCGACGAATTTTGCCTTGAGCGTCAGGTCGGCTCGCACCGTCTGGTGCGCGAAGTCCCACATCTGGCCCTCGCCCTTGTCGGCGCTGAACCAGCCGACGAAGTAGGCGCCGCCCTTGGTCGGATTTGCCGGCGGCGCGAGCCGCGCGCCTTCATTCGCGTGGATTATTAAGGCAACGGCGCCCTCCACATCGTAGGACACTGTAAAACCGGCGGGCGCGGGCGCAGACGGCAAAGTGGGTCCAGCGCCGCACCCGCTACAAGCCATCACGGCCAACAGCAGGCATGCCATCAATAGTCTCGCGAGAGGATTCTCGTGCGCATTGCCTGTGACTGTCCTCATGCCTGTGACCCTTTTTGCTCAGTTGACAATTAATGTGCTTGAACCATTGTAGATTGGTCAGGCCAATTCGGCAACGCGGACGAGCCGGGCGCGCTATGTCATGAAATTATGCGCAAATTGGTCTGGCCACATGTGCCAGTGAGTGCAGCTGAAGCCTGTCCGCACTACCCGCGCACGCAAACGCGAACAAACGCCCCATACGGTAAAATCCCTCAACTCCCTATCACGCACTGGAACCGCCATTACCGCCGACGACCTCCCGCTCGAGAATTCTTTCGCCGAATTACCTCCTGCGTTCTATACCCGCCTGATGCCGACCCCGCTGCCCGCGCCCTACTTCGTGGCCGCCAGCGAAGGCGCCGCCGCGCTGATCGGTCTGAACGCCGCGCAGCTCGCCCAGCCCGACTTTGTTGAAACCTTTACCGGTAACAAGGTGCCGGCGGACGCCAAGCCTCTGTCGGCCGTCTACTCTGGCCACCAGTTCGGCGTCTGGGCCGGACAACTCGGCGATGGCCGCGCCATCCTGCTGGGCGAGCTGAACGGCATGGAGCTCCAGCTCAAGGGCGCCGGCATGACACCGTATTCGCGCATGGGCGACGGCCGTGCTGTATTGCGCTCCTCCATCCGCGAATTCCTGTGCTCCGAAGCGATGGCCGCGCTGGGCATTCCGACCACCCGGGCACTCGTCGTAACCGGTTCGGACAAGGGCATCATGCGCGAAACCGTCGAGAGCGCCGCCGTGGTCACCCGCATGGCGCCTAGCTTTGTGCGCTTCGGTTCCTTCGAACACTGGTTCTACCGGGACAAACCGGAAGAGCTGCGCATCCTGGCCGACTACGTCATCAAGAATTTTTATCCTGAACTGACCGGCGAACCCAATCCGTACAAGAGCCTGCTGGCGGAAGTCACGCGTCGCACCGCACGCATGATCGCCCACTGGCAAGCGGTGGGCTTCATGCATGGCGTCATGAACACCGACAATATGTCCATCCTTGGCCTGACCCTCGACTACGGCCCCTTCGGTTTCATGGAAGCCTTCGACTCCCAGCACATCTGCAACCACACCGACCAGCAAGGGCGCTATTCCTACGCGAACCAGCCGCAAGTCGGGCACTGGAACTGCTACGGCCTGGGGCAAGCCCTGCTGCCGCTGATTGGCACGGTGGAAGACGCCCAGGAGGCGCTGGACGTCTACCAGCCCGAATTTGCCGCCAAGATTGACGAGTTGCTACACGCTAAGCTTGGCTTAAGTAGCAACAACGAAGATGACCGGACATTATTCGACGGCATGTTCACGCTCATGAACGACAACCACGTGGACTTCACCCAGTTCTTCCGCACGCTGGGCAAGCTGCAAGTGGACGCGCCGGAGCACGATGCGCCGCTGCGTGACATGTTCATCGATCGCGCAGGTTTCGACGCCTGGGCCGCCATTTACCGTACGCGGCTGCGTGCAGAACACAGCGTCGACGCGGACCGCAAAGCGGCCATGGACCGCTGCAATCCGAAATACGTACTGCGTAATTATCTTGCACAGGTCGCCACCGAAAAGGCGCAAAATAAGGACTTTTCCGAAGTGGCGCGGCTTCTTTCCGTCCTTGAGCATCCCTTCGACGAGCAAGCCGGCAATGAACATTACGCCGCCCTGCCGCCCGATTGGGCCAGCCACCTGGAAGTGAGCTGCTCTTCCTGAGCCGGAAACGCATGAACAACGCATGAAAGAGGAAACGATGAGCGATCAAACCACCAAGCCCAGCGACAAAGTCATCAAAACGGACGCCGAATGGCGCACCCAGCTTGATCCAATGGAATACCAGGTCACGCGCCATGCGGCGACCGAGCGTGCGTTCACGGGCAAGTTCTGGGACCACCACGAGCACGGCATCTACACCTGCGTCTGCTGCAACACGCCGCTGTTCGCTTCCGATGCCAAGTTCGATTCCGGTTGCGGCTGGCCTAGTTACTTTACCGCCCTGGATCCGGCCAATGTCATCGAAAAGACCGACCGCACCCATGGTATGCTGCGCACCGAGATTATTTGCGCGGTGTGCGACGCCCACCTGGGACATGTGTTTCCGGATGGTCCGCCACCCACCGGCTTGCGCTATTGCATTAACTCCGCCTCCTTGCGCTTTGACCCAACCTGAACCACGCTCATGAAATTTTTGTTCGACTTTTTCCCCATCCTGCTGTTCTTCGGCGTCTTTAAGATTGCCGAAATTTACGAGCAGGCCGCCTTCGGGCTCGTCTCGGCCACCATGGGTGGACTGGTCGCCGGCGGGGGCATCAAGCCGGACCAGGCGCCCATCATGCTGGCCACGGTGGTTGCCATCATCGCCACCTGCCTGCAGATTGCGTACGTGAAGCTGCGCGGCCGTAAGGTCGACGGCATGCTGTGGATCTCCTTCCTGATCATCACCGTGTTCGGCAGCCTGACCATCTACTTCCACGACGACACCTTCATCAAGTGGAAACCCACCATCATTTACTGGATCTTTGCGCTGACCATGTTCGTGGCCCAGTTCGGATTCCACAAGAATATGATGCGCCAGGCCATGGAGGCCCAGATCAAGCTGCCGGAAGAAGTGTGGAAGAACGTCGGCCTGTCCTGGATGATCTTCTTCTTTGTCCTCGGTTTTGTGAACCTGCTGGCCGCCTTCGTTATCTTCAAGGGCAATACCAGCGCCTGGGTCAGTTTCAAGGCTTTCGGCATTAACGGCATCCTGCTGGTGTTTATCATCGGCCAGACTTTTTTCTTGTCCAAGTACATCGAAGACGAAGAGAAAGTCGAGGAGAAGGTATGAGCACCGGCGACCGCGCCGAGCGTATCCGCTCCCTGCTGACGGCAGCCCTGTCGCCCACCCTGCTGGAGCTCACGGACGAATCGGCGCTGCATGCCGGCCATGAAGGCGCCAAGTCCGGCGGCAGCCATTTCCGGCTGAAAATCGTTTCCGCGCGATTCGACGGGCTCAGACTCGTCATGCGACATCGACTCGTGTATGATTCCGTGCACGATATGATGCACACAGAAATACACGCCCTTGCCATCACAGCCTTGGCCCCGTCCGAACTGTGAAGGCAGCGCTTTTCAGTGAGCTTTAAGAAATCTGTCTGACAATCGAAACGCAACGTATAAAAACTAATCTGTTCTTGTCCAAGTAACTTTCCCCATTCAGGATTCATAATGACCTTTAAGCCAGCCCGTTTGCTGTTAGCACTGATCGCCGTTGCCGCCATGCCTGCCTTCGCGCAGAACCTCGCTGTGGTCAACGGCAAAGCAATTCCGTCGTCGCGCGCCGACGCAGTCGTCAAGCAGGTCGTGGCTCAGGGCCAGCAGCAGGATTCCCCGCAGCTGCGTGAAATGATCAAGAAAGACCTGATCGCCCGTGAAGTCATGATGCAGGAAGCGCTCAAGCAGGGTTACGAGAAGAATCCGGAAGTCAAGCTGCAACTGGAAAACGCACGCCAGACCATCGTCATCAATGCACTGGTGCGCGACTACCTGACCAAGAATGAAATCAAGGACGCCGACGTCAGCGCCGAATACGACCGCTTCAAGGCGCAGGCCGGCGACAAGGAATACCATGTCCGCCACATCCTGCTGGAAACCGAAGCGGAAGCCAATGCCGTGATCGCCAAACTGAAGGGCGGCGCCAAGTTCGAAGACCTGGCCAAGACCTCGAAAGACACCGGCACCGCAGCCAGCGGCGGCGATCTCGACTGGGCCACCCCATCGTCCTTCCCGAAAGAATTCAGCGATGCCTTCGTCGGCCTGCAAAAAGGCGCTGTGACCGACAAGCCGGTCAAGACCCCGAACGGCTTCCACGTCATCAAGCTGGACGACACCCGCGCTGCCAAACTGCCGGCACTGGCCGAAGTCAAGCCGCAAGTGGTTGAAGCACTGCAGCAGAAGAAGCTGCAAGCCTACCAGGAAGAAATCCTCAAAAAAGCGGTGATCAAGTAAGCACCCCGTACGATAGCGGTTGTCCCGAAAGAGAATGACCGCCGGCACAGCGCCGGCGCCTGGTTCGAACGACGCATTGCGTACTGCAAGCCAGGCGCAACCTTTTGTATTTTTATAGGATCCATAATAATGATGTTGAAGCCTGCCCGCCTGTTGTTAGTCCTCCTCGCCGTCGGCGCCGCACCTGCGTTCGCGCAGAACGTTGCTACCGTTAACGGCAAGCCCATCGCGGCTGCCCGCGTCGACCAGGTTGTCAAGCAAGTGGTCGCTCAAGGCAAGCAAACCGATTCCCCGCAACTGCGCGAAGCCATCAAGAAAGACCTGATCGCCCGTGAAGTGATGATTCAGGAAGCCGACAAGCAGGGTTTCGGCACCCGTCCTGAAGTCAAGTCGGCGCTGGAAAACGCTCGCCAGAGCATCATCATCAACGCCATGCTGGCTGACTACGTCAAGAAGCACCCGGTCGCGGATGCCGACATCAAGGCCGAGTACGACAAGTACAAGGCACAGGTAGGCGACAAGGAATACCACGCCAAGCACATCCTGGTGCCGACCGAAGAAGAAGCGAAGGCCCTGATCGTCAAGCTCAAGGCCGGCGGCAAGTTTGAAGACCTGGCAAAAGCCTCGTCGAAAGACGGCTCGGCTGCCAACGGCGGCGACCTGGACTGGGCAAGCCCGGCTTCCTACGTGCCTGAGTTCTCGAAAGCCATGGTCGCTCTGCAAAAAGGCGCGATCACCGAGACCCCGGTCAAGTCGCAGTTCGGTTACCACGTGATCAAGCTGGAAGACACCCGCGCAGCCAAGATTCCTGCGCTGGAAGAAGTCAAACAGCAAGTCGCGGAATCGCTGCAGCAGCGTAAGCTGCAGGTGTATCGCGAAGAGCTGTTGAAGAAAGCGAAGATCCAGTAATTGGATCGGGATAAAAAAGCGCCTTTCGAGGCGCTTTTTTTTGGCGGTCGTTTTCCCCACCGCTGGCAGGATGGGAATGTAGGGTGGATAAGCCGAAGGCGCCATCCACCATTTGCTGAGCCTGCAGATACCGTCCACGCAGCACATGGTGGATGGCGCCTGACGGCTTATCCACCCTACCACTGCGTTATACGCTACGAGTGACGCTCCCTGGAATCATCCGGCGCCTGCTCCCGCTCGTTCATTCCGTAATCACGCACCACCGCGGCAACCCGTAATCGATAATCTTCGAATATCCGCGCCCTGCCCTCGGCTTGAATCTCCCGGTGCATGGCGAAATTACGCCAGCCTTTGACCGCCTCTTCATCGCGCCAGAATGACAGCGATAAAACCTTACCCGGCTGCGATAAACTCGAAAACCGCTCGATCGAGATAAATCCATCCATCGTTTCCAGATGCGGACGCAAGGCCGCCGCCGCATCCAGATAATCCTGCCGATACTCTGCGTGCGGCATCACCTCGAATATCACGGCAATCATTAAGCAGCCCTTTGGAACGCGGCGTCCACGATTTCCGTGAACGTCCTTTCTTCACGGACGATAAAACGCTTTTCCTGCGCCAGCATAAAGTTCGCGCGCCCCTCCGGATCGGATTTCAAACGCGCGCGGTAGGCCTCGTACGCTGCCAGGCTGTCGAAGGCAATCAGCCCCCACGCCTCATAATTGCTGCCCTCCAGCGGCAGGAAATAACCCACCAGATTGCCGCCGCAGCGCGGGATGATGCGGCCCCAGTTCTCGCAATACTCCTTGAAAGCCTCGCGTTGAAAGGGATCGATCTCGTAACGGATAAAACAGGTAATGGCCATGATGTGCTCTCCTTGTGGACAGCGCAACTATACCTGCCGGTATCCGGCCGATGGTTCGGCGCGGGTCGAACCGTGCCGTGACGGTCCCGACCCGGATCCATCCTATTTGCGGAAGTACCCAATGCCCACCATCGCCAAGGCAAGCAGCAACAAGGCCAGGGTGCCAATGGTCTTTTGCGTCGCCGTCATGGCGCCCACCGACGTCATTTCGAACCCGGATACCTGCGCCGGCTCCGCGGCCTTGGGCGCTGGCGCCGGGTCAGGCTTCCTGACCTGCGACGGCCTTGGTGGCGGCGCTGGCGCTGGCACGGCAGCGGGAGCAGCCAGGCTTGCTTCAGCCGGCGCTGGCGCTTGCACCGAGGTCGCTGCAGAACCCGGGTTCTGCTGCCCCACCTGCGGGGCCTGCTTCAGGCTGGCGGCGCTGCAGGACGCGGCGCCGCAGGACACGCCTGCCTCCGCGATCGCACGCGTGTTCTCCTGCTGCAGACGCGCGCGCACCTCCTCCGACGGCTTCCAGTAACCGCGCTCGATGGCACTGAGCATACGGTCCGTAATGCCCTGGAAGGCGCGCAGGTTGCCCGCCTCGGCGAAGCGTTCGCGCACGCGCAGACCGTGCTTGTCCGCGACATAGGTCTCGTACATGCGCTGCCACTTGCCGGCGTCCACCACCTCGGGCACCGTGACCTGCCAGGCCCACAGGTACTCCACTGTGCGGTTGATGAAGCGCGCGCCCGAGTAGCCTTCCTCGAGCATGCTGTCGGCCCAGCGCGGATTCAGATAGCGGCTTTGCAGCTCCTGGCCCATGTAGCTCTCCAGGCTAGCGTGGCGCGGTTTGCGCGGATTCGACAGGTCCGCCACGGTGACCTCGGGCGTCTTGCCATCGACGCTGCGGATCGCCAGCGCGGTCCCGCCCAGGTACTGGAAGAAGTCGTCGTTATCCAGCGTCGCGAACAGATTGCTGGAGCGGCTGTGCAGCGCGATCTTGCTGCCCGACAGAGCCTGACGGAACACCTCACGCCGCAGATCGGCATTGGCGTCATCGGCCATCGCATCGTCGCCAAACGGATAGCTCATGCGGTTGATGAAGACATCGGCCACCTGCTTTTCGTTTTGCCAGGCGTTCGTCAGCGGGATCAGCTTTTCGATATTCGTGCCGTAGCCGCCCGACGGCAGGCCGAAGACGCGCGCACTGGCCAGCCGAGTCGCCTCGGCGTCCGCCACACCGCGCATGCGCAGCCTGGCCGCCAGGGCCTCGGTGTGCTGGCGCAGCGGGTTGTCGCCGTCGTCCTGGGCCTGCGCGAGGCGTGCCGCGTCGTCCATCAGCTTGAGCAGATTGGCAAACAGGTCGCGGAACAGGCCGGACGACACCATCGTGACGTCCACGCGAGGGCGAGCCAGCTGCTTGCGTGTGATCGCCTCCACCCCGGTGACCCTTCCACGCTCGTCCCAGGTCGGCCGCACACCCAGCAGAGCCAGCACCTGCGACTCCATAATGCCCTCGTGGCGCGAGGTCTCCACGCCCCACAGGTTGATGGTCAGCTTGTCCGGGTAAGCGCCCTTGCGCTTGCGATAATCCTCCACCAGATTTTTCGCCAGCAGCGCACCCTGCTCGTAGGTGGTGCGGCTCGGGATGCGTGACGGGTCGAGACCGAAAAAGTTACGGCCGGTCGGCAGTGCGGCGGGATTGCGCACCAGGTCCGCGCTGGGACCAGTCGGGATATAGCGCCCCGACAGCGCCTGCATCAGGCGCTCGAGCTCCAGGTCGGCACTGCGCAGGATATCGTTCTGCAGCCGCTCGATGCGGGCCGGCCGGTCTTCCGGCTTGATGGCTTCGTCCAGGCTCACGACGGCGCGCGCGGTCGCTTCGCGCATGGCCGGCTGCGGCGCCACGCCAAAGGTATGCAGGCCGAAGGGCGTCAGCTTGCCTGCCACGTTATCCAGGAATTCCTCCAGCGCTTCCAGGTCCGCTTCCGATGCCAGCTTCTTGCGGCCCATGTCCTTGAGCGCCCCGCTCTTTTCCGCCAGCCGGTTCAGCGCCAGCAGATGGCTCTGCGCCAGCAGCGGGCTTTTTTGCTCCGCCACCCGGTAGTCGTTGAGCAGCGCACCCAGTTCGCGCAGGTCCGGGTTGAGTCCAGCCACGTCGAACGGCGGCGTCATATGGTCGATGATGGTCGCCATGCCGCGCCGCTTGGCTTGCAGGCCCTCACCCACATCGTCCATCACGTAAGGATAGATATTCGGCATCGCGCCGATCAGGGCTTCGGACGCATCGTCCTGCGCCAGTCCGGCATCCTTACCGGTCAGCCACTCGTGGGTGCCGTGGGTACCCGTGTGGATGACGGCGTTGGCCTTGTAGCCGTGCTGCAGCCAGAGGTAGAAGGCCACATATTCGTGACTGGGCGGCAGGGTTACGTCGTTGTGCAGCTTTTCCAGGTCGCGCTCCCAGGCGCGCGTGGGCTGGGGCGCCATCAGGATGTTCCCGTAGCGCCGCGCCGGAAACACAAACTGCGGCTGGCCCTGGGCGTTGCGCCACAGCGTTGGCGCTGTCTCCGGCGCGCCCCAGGCTTTTTCGATCGAGGCGCGCAGGGTCGGTGCGAGTTGATCGTACCACGCACGATAATCCGCCAGCGGCACCAGCACCGCTTCACCGCTCGCTGCCAGCTGACCGAGCGCCGCCACATGCTCCTTGCCGCCCTTGCCGGGATAACTGCCCCAGCGCTGGATTTCGTCCTGCAGCGCGCGTTTGTCGAGCGGCAGTCGGGTTTGCGCGTCGTTGCTGCGGTAGCCGTCCAGGGCGAGGCGCTGGACCATGCTCCACAGGCTTTCGGGCAGCACGTTCAGGTAGGCGGCGCCGATGGTCTCCGAGCCGTGCGGGTAGTTGTAGTACAGGACCGCGACGCGCTTGTCCGCGTTTTCGCGCTGGCGCAGCAGCATCCACGCATCCACGCGCGCGGCCAGGCGGTCGACGCGCTCGGCGATCGGCTGCTCTTCGACATAGGCCAGCCCGGTCTGGGCATCGCTGACTTTTTCGCGGCTGGCGACCACGGTCGGCTGTATCAGCCCGGCCAGTTCGGCACCCGCCAGCTGCCAGGTGCGCTCGATGATATCCAGTCCCACCTTGGAGGCGCGCCACTGCGCGGCCGACTGCTGGCTGAGCGTGATCGCATTGATGGCCGGGACGCCGATCTTTTCCAGCACCGCCGCGGTGGCGGCGGTCCCGCCTACCTTCATACCCAGCGCGACGATCAGGTCCACGCGCGACTTGCCGCTTTCGTCCAGGAACAGTTTGAGCGGCACATCGTAGGGGTAGCCGAACACCGGCATCACGTTGTATCCGGCTTTTTCAAGCCGCCCCACGATCGCCGCCAGCGGTAAGGTCTGGCCCGCGACCAGGCTGGCGCGGTAGAAAATCACGCCGATCCAGGGTTTGCCCGGCCGGTGATGGGCGTAGCCTTTGATGTACTGATCCACGCTGGCGCTGGTGCGATTGGCCAGCGGGTCGTACAAGCCTGCCTCTGGCATCGGCAGCACAGGCGCCGGCGCAACCTGGCCACCGAATTCCTTGCGCAGCAGGTAGCGCAGCATATTGGTCAGGTTGTCGACGCCGCCCGCCTTGTAGTAGTCGTGCATGGCGCGCTCTTCGCGCACGCCCAGCGCCTGCATGGATTCGTCGATCACGGCGCCGACGCCAAAGACCCGGCGCTTGCGCTCGCGCAGCGCGTTCAGTTCGGGCACCACCGCCTGCACCGTCTGACGCGCCACCACGTTCAGCACGGCCGCATCGGCACCGGACAGAACGGCGCGGTCCGACGCCGTCATGCCAGTGGCGGGAATGATGCGCACGGCGACATCGGCCGCTTTCAATTCCGCCTGAAGTGCGCGCACCGCCAACACCGCCGGGCGCGACTCGACGTCACCGAGCAGCAGCGCCACCGTGCGCGGTGCGGCCTGCAGTTGCGCGCATGCTGCGATCATCAGGATACCGGCGAAGGCACGCAGCTTGTTCAGGTGTTCATTCAGGAACATACACTACCTTTCCGTCCGGGAGCTGGTAGGCCGTGCCCAGACGTTTGCCCGCGCCCGACACCGGCGTATCGCTCACTTTGCTGACCTTGATTTCGGCGCCCTTCTTGGTGAGGATCTCGACCTTGCCGTCCGCGCCCTTCTTGGCGATGGTGACTTCCGATTTGGGGTCGAGCAGATCGAGCATGTTCAAGGCGGAGAACAACGCCAGCATCATCGCCACGATGAACACGATACTGGCGTCGAACAGGTTGGCGACGCCGGCCAGCGGATCGTCGCCTTCGGTGGCCGCGCCAAAGCGGCGGCGGTTCAGATAGCGCATCAGGCCTCCGCTTTCGGGCGCATCGGCGCGTGGCGCAGCAGCAGGGTTTCGGCGGCAAAGGCGATGTCGGTCACGTCGCGCCGCAGCCAGTGTTCACGCACCAGCGTCAGCAAGTAAGCGGCGACGCTGCATGCCAGGCCCACCACGGTGGCGGTAAAGGCGGTGGTCATACTTTCGGCCATCTTGGGCAGGTTGCCCTGGGCCAGACCCGCCAGGGAAATCCCCATCGGGATCAAGGTCCCCATCAGCCCAAGCGCCGGGCCCACGCGCACCACGAAGCGCACCTTGTCGAGCGCACGCAAACCGTCGGCGTCGGCTTTCTGCACCACGCATTCAAGGCGTGCGTCCAGGTCCGGCTGACCATCGGCAGCGGCAATGGCTTCCGCCATGCGCGCCTCGGCCACCACTACCAGCTTGCGGATGCCGCGGCGGCGGTCATTCCACTCGCCGATCAAACCGCCGGCACAGGTGAGCATGTACAGCGCCAGCAGCGCGAGTGCCAGCAGCACCGGCAGGTACAGCACCGTGGAGATCGAATACAGCAGCGTTTCGATGCCGTGGATGGCGCCGCTCACAGATAGATCGAGGCCGGCGGTGTTGGTGGTGATGCTCATGTCAGAAGCTCGCTTTCAGGCTGAGTCGGATGGTGCGCTGTTCCAGCGGATGGACCAGGCGGCCGTCAATGCCGCCGCCACAGGCGCCACTCGCCTGCTCATTACGGGTGCAGGCGCCGCCCCAATATTCAATGTCGTTGGCGCGGCGGTCGAACAGATTCAACACGTCCATGCTCAATTGCAGCTTGGACGAGACGCGGTAGCCGAGGCGCAGATTGGCGGTCCAGAATGGCGACGATTCTTCGGTCCCTGTCTCCTCCAGCGCATAGGCGCCCAAGTAGCGCACGCGGGCGCCGCCACTCCAGGCACCGCCATCGTCGTAAGTGACGCCGACCGATGCCGTCAAGGGAATCGCATTTGGTATCTGCGTGCCGCCGCCATCCACCGGCTGTTTGAAACGGGCGCGCGACCAGGCAAGATCGCCATCGACGATTACGCCGTGTTTTGTGCTGTAGTGGTTCGACCATTCCACGCCTTTGCGGGTGGAAGCGCCGCGCGCCTCGGTCACGCCTTCGTCGCCCACGAACACCAGCTCGGAGCCAAGATCCATGGTCCATAGCGACAGGGTGCTGGTCCAGCCAGACAGCGGTTCAAGGCGCATGCCGGCTTCCGCACTTTTCGCCCTGGAGAACAGCGAGAGCTTGTCGGCCGGCTCCCCATTGGAAGGGTTGGTCGCGCTCAGTGCGCCGCGTACATCGTTACTGTGAAAGCCGGTCCCCGCGTTGATGAAGAAGGCCGTGTTGACCTTGTCGCCATAGGGTTCGAAGATGAGGCTGAGCTTGGGACTGGTCTGGCCGGCGTTGACCTTACCGCCATTGTCCATGTTGTGCTGCCCGCCGATCGGGGTGGAACGCGCAGCGATGCGATCATGGCGCAGGCCCAAGGTGCTACGCATCCACGGCGTCCATTGACTGCGCGCTTCCAGATACAGCGCGCCGGCGGTCTCGGTGATCTGGTCCTCGCGCACTGTCTCCACGCGGCGGCGTTGTTCTGTGGTGTACAGACCAAGTTTGTCGATACGGTCCTGGCGCAGTTGCAGGCCAAGCGCCAGTTCGGTCTTCTCGAAAGCCCAGGAGCGGCTGGCTTGCCCGCCCCAGGTGATACGCTCGTCGGCCTGTTCGTGCTGGTCGCCCTGGCCGCCATTGATAAAGCCAGACGGCGCCGAGAACAGATTCAGCCCGTAGTCCACGCCGTACGCCGATACTTTGGTACTGCCGGCGCTGTCCGACGCAGCCCATTCGGCAGAGAGGCTATGGCGATGCGTCACGCCCCCATCGCTGCCGGACAAGGCGCCGAAGCGGCGGATTTCGCCGCTCGCGATAGCGCGTTCAGGCACATGCTCGGTCGCGTTCCAGCGCGCCCGGTAAGCCATCGCCGTGAAGGCGTAGCCATTGGCCGCGTTACCGCGCGAGAGGCGCCCGACAAAATTGATCTTGCGCAGATCTTCCGGCTGGTCCCACGGACCATCGTTGCTGCCGACTTCCAGTGCGCCCAACAACTGGCGGCCATCCAGATCGACACTGCCCGCGCCCAGGACGCGGCGGTAGCCATTGTTGCCCACCGTGGCGTCGATCAAGGGCTTATGCAAGCGGCGCTGATAGTCGATCCGTGCAGCGCCAGTGGTAGTGAAGTCGCCATCTTCGGCGGCGTACACGCCCTTGCGGTACTTGACGGTGCCGACCAGCTCGGGGATCAGGAAGTTCAGGTCCATATAGCCCTGGCCGTGCGCGTGGCTGGCCACATTGACCGGCATGCCCATGACATGGGTGGCGAAGTCGCTGCCGTGGTCGAGGTTAAAGCCACGCAGGAAGTACTGGTTTGCCTTGCCGTCGCCCGAGTGCTGGGTGACGATCATTCCCGGTACGGTTTCCATCACTTCAGCGGGGCGCAGCAAGGGGCGGTTGGCCAGCTGGCGCGCGGTGATCGTGCCCTCGGTGGCCGTATCGGCCACGCCGATCAGGCCGTGCCTGTCGGCGCTGACGACGATCTCGGGCAAGGCTGGATTGTCGTCGGCCTGCGCCGTACCGATGGTCGCGAGCAGCGCGGCGAGGATGGAAAGCTGGGGGAAGCGTACGTGCATATCAATGGGTCCTGTCGTCGAATCGGCGTGCAGGTCCCACGTAATGCTTGTACGCGTGGCTGTGGCCTTCCCCGCTCTGGCCGACGAGGCAAAGCGCAACTCCCGCGTAGCGGGTGTGATCGGAAACTACATGGGATACCGAAGTCAAACGGACAAAACCACTCCCCGGGTCTTGCACCACTCAATACGCGCACGGCCGGTATTCTGGCTCGCCTTCTACCTTCGTAGTCCTTGCCTTCCCATGCGATTGCACAGTGGCGGTATGGACAACGTCGTCAGGCTTACAGCAGCGGGGGCTGCGCCGGAATGGCGCGAGAGGACTCTCGCACGTCACCGGCTTCCCGTTTAACCCCGCGCTGGAAAAGCGGCAGGGCACCGTACACATAAGTTTACAATTTTACAGCGCTTGGGTTAATTGAACAATCGGCAGGTTCATAAACACCAGCCGCTCATTCCATCACTAAAACTAAAAACCGTCATTCCCGCACAGGGCTCGGCGCGAGGATGACGGTTTTTGGGCTGGGGGTTGAAGTGCGAACCGTACCAACTATCTTACTTACTTCCTTTACCCCACGTACTTCCGCGCATTGCGGAACATGCGCATCCATGGCGAATCTTCGCCCCACGACTCTGGGTGCCACGATTGCTGCACCGAACGGAACACGCGCTCGGCGTGCGGCATCAGAACGCTGAAGCGGCCATCCGCCGTCGTCACGCCAGTCAAACCGCCCGGCGAGCCGTTTGGATTGAACGGGTAGGCTTCGGTCGCCGCGCCGCGGTTGTCCACGTAGCGCACCGACTTGACCACGTCGTTGATATCGCCAGTCTGCGAGAAGTCCGCAAAGCCCTCACCGTGAGCGATCGCGATCGCCGTTTGCGTACCCGCCATGCCGCTGAAGAAAATCGACGGCGAATCGAGCACTTCGACCATCGCAAAGCGCGCTTCGAATTTCGCCGACTTGTTGCGCGTGAACTTAGGCCAGGCATGCGCACCCGGAATGATGGACTTCAGATTGCTCATCATCTGGCAGCCGTTGCAGACACCCAGACCAAAGGTATCGCCGCGGTTGAAGAAGCGTGCGAACTGCTCGGCCAGCTGATTGTTGAACAGGATGGTCTTGGCCCAGCCCTCGCCCGCTCCCAGCACGTCGCCGTAAGAGAAGCCGCCCACCGCGATCACGCCCTGGAAGTCGTCCAGCCTGGCGCGGCCCGCAATCAGGTCGCTCATGTGGACGTCCACCGCGGCAAACCCTGCCTGGTGCATGACCCACGCGGTTTCGATATGCGAGTTCACGCCCTGCTCGCGCAGGATTGCCACGCGCGGACGCACGCCGGTCGCCAGGAAAGGCGCGGCCACGTTTTCGCTTGGGTCGAAGGTCAGCTTGGGGGTGATGCCGGGATCGGCTTCGTCCAGCAGGCTGTCGTATTCGGCATCGGCGCAGGCCGGGTTGTCGCGCAGGCGCGCGATGCGCCAGCTGGTATCGCTCCACAGGCGGTGCAAGGCGCTGCGCTGTTCGCTGTAAATGACCTTGGCGTCGCGCGTGAATTCAACCAGTCCGCGCGCGTTCGGCTTGCCGATGATATGGCTGCATGCACCCAGATTGAACTCGCGCAGCACGTTCATCACGTCGGTTCGTTCATCCGCGCGCACCTGGATCACAGCACCCAGTTCTTCGTTGAACAGGGCGCGCAGGGTCAGCTCGTTGCGGCGTTCGGCCACTTGCCCGGCCCAGTTCTTGGCATCACCCCAGTCGGCCGCATGCTCGGCTTCCATGGTGATGATGTCCAGGTTGACGGTCACGCCGCTGCGTCCTGCGAACGCCATCTCGCACAGGGTCGCATACAGACCACCGTCGGAACGGTCGTGGTAGGCCAGCAGCTTGCCGTCGGCATTTAACTTCTGGATCGCCGCAAAGAAGCCTTTCAGGTCTTCCGCGCTGTCCACGTCCGGGCAATCATTGCCCAGTTGCTGGGTCACCAGCGACAGCGCGGAGGCGCCCAGGCGGTTCTTGCCGCGTCCCAGATCGATCAGGATCAGCGCGCTCTCGCCGGCATCCATGCGAATCTGCGGCGTGAGCGAACGGCGCACGTCATACACGGGCGCGAAGGACGAGACGATCAGCGAGACCGGCGAGGTGACTGACTTGGATGCACCCTCGTCGTTCCAGGTCGTGCGCATCGACAGCGAATCCTTGCCCACCGGGATACTGATACCCAGCGCTGGGCACAGTTCCATGCCTACCGCTTTCACGGTGTCGAACAGCGCGGCATCCTGGCCAGGCTGGCCGCAAGCCGCCATCCAGTTGGCCGACAGCTTGATGTCCGAGATATCCTTGATCGGCGCGGCGGCGATGTTGGTCACCGCTTCACCGACGGCCATGCGGCCCGAGGCAGCGGCGTCGATCACGGCCAGCGGCGTGCGCTCGCCCATCGCCATCGCTTCGCCCAGGTAGCCTTCGAAGCTCATGGTGGTGACCGCGCAGTCGGCCACAGGTACCTGCCATGGACCGACCATCTGGTCGCGCACAGTGGTACCGCCGACGGTACGGTCACCGATGGTGATCAGGAAGGACTTGTCGCCCACGGTTGGCAGCAGCAGTACTTTTTGCGCCACATCCTTCAGTTCCAGGCCGGTCAGGTCGATCGCAGGGAAGGCGTTGTGCACGTGCTTGACGTCGCGCTGCATCTTGGGCGGCTTGCCCAGCAGGACGTCCATCGGCATGTCGACCGGCGAATTACCCAGTTCATTGTCGATCAGTTTGAGCTGGCGCTCCTCGGTCGCCACACCCACGGCCGCGTACAGGCAGCGCTCACGCTCGCACATGGCGGCGAACAGCGGCAGGTTTTCCGGTGCGATCGCCAGCACATAGCGTTCCTGCGACTCGTTACTCCAGATTTCCTTGGGCGCCATGCCCGATTCTTCCAGCGGCACTTTGCGCAGATCGAAAATCGCGCCGCGCTTGGCGTCGTTGGTGATTTCGGGGAAAGCGTTCGACAGGCCGCCTGCGCCGACGTCGTGGATCGAGATGATCGGATTGTCCGCACCCATCTGCCAGCAGGCGTTGATGACTTCCTGGGCGCGTCGTTCCATTTCCGGATTGCCGCGCTGGACCGAATCAAAGTCCAGGTCCGCGGTATTGGTACCGGTGGCCATCGACGAAGCGGCGCTGCCGCCCATGCCGATGCGCATACCGGGGCCGCCCAGCTGGATCAGCAGGCTGCCGACCGGGATGTCGTTCTTGTGCGTGTGCTGGCCTGCGATATTGCCGATGCCGCCCGCGATCATGATCGGCTTGTGGTAGCCGAACACGGTGTCGCTGCCGCCCGCAACCAGCTGCCCGACGTTCTGCTCGTAGGTGCGGAAGTAGCCGCCCAGGACCGGACGGCCGAATTCATTGCTGAACGCGGCGCCGCCGAGCGGGCCTTCGATCATGATCTGCAGGGGCGAGGCGATGCGGTCAGGCTTGCCGTAAGCGGCAGCCGAGGCTCGCTGCGCGAACGGCGCGGTCACGCTGGCCGCGTTTTCCCAAGGACGCACGGCGTCCGGGATCATCAGGTTCGATACGGTGAAGCCGGTCAGGCCCGCCTTCGGCTTGGCGCCGCGGCCAGTCGCACCTTCGTCGCGGATCTCGCCGCCGGCACCGGTGGAGGCGCCCGGGAATGGCGAAATCGCGGTCGGGTGATTGTGGGTCTCGACCTTCATCAGGGTGTGCGTCAACTCGGTCGACGGAGCATATTCGTGCCCGGCGCCGCGCGGGTAGAAACGCGTGACGGTTGCGCCTTCCATGATCGAGGAATTGTCGCTGTAAGCGACGATGGTGCCCTTCGGCTGCAGCTGGTGGGTGTTCTTGATCATCTGGAACAGCGACTTGTCCTGCGCCACGCCGTCGACGATCCAGTCGGCGTTGAAGATCTTGTGGCGGCAATGCTCGCTGTTCGCCTGTGCGAACATCATCAGTTCGACGTCGGTCGGATTGCGCTTGGCCTTGGTGAAGGCATCGAGCAGATAGTCGATTTCATCGTCCGACATGGCCAGGCCGAGGTCGGTGTTGGCCTTTTCCAGCGCCTGCTTGCCGGCGCCGATCACGTCCACCGATTCCAGCGGCTTCGCTTCCAGTTCGCGGAACAGGTTCGATGCTTCGTCCGCGTGGCGCAGCACGCTCTCGGTCATGCGGTCGTGCAGCAGGCCGGCCACGGCGGTGGTTTCGTCCTGCGTCAGCTTCTTCTGCGCGCCGATGCCGGTCCCCATCAAGCCCGCCTTCAAGTGCACCGTGTACGCGATGCCGCGTTCGATGCGGTGCACGTGCGCCATGCCGCAGTTGTGCGCAATGTCGGTTGCCTTCGAGGCCCACGGCGAAATCGTACCCAGACGGGGAATCACGAAGAACGATTCGGCGGCGCCATCGTGCGAAGCTGCCGCTGCCGGCTCGCCGTAGGTCAGCATGGCGTCGAGGCGGTTCGTGTCGTCGGTCGACAAGGGCGCACTGGTGTCGATGAAGTGGTAGAAGCGCGCTTCGACAGCCGCAATCGCCGGGGCGACAGCTTGCAATTGGCTCAGGAGGCGTTGGCTACGAAATACGGACAGGGCATTGGAACCCGGCAGAATCAACATGGTTGGAAGGTGGTTGATGCAGCGTGGCTGCGGGTTAAAGGTAAAGAAGGCACTGGAACGGCATATTCGGTACGGTCGATGCTGAAATCCTTTAGGCCGATATTATACCGCGTTGCACCATAGACAGCATGGCAATCCACTCATTTGCCCGGACACGGGTTGCCCGCAGCGAGCGGTTTAGCGTATCGTAGGGTTTGAAGCGGTTTGGCAGCGGCGCGGGCCGACCTGGGCGGGCCTGGACAGTAGAGACGGAAAGTAGAGACGATGCAAGACAACAGCAACTTGACCGTACTGGTCATCGACCCGAACCCGGGCATGCGCGCCAGCCTGCAGAACATGCTGCTCCAGGCCAGCATCGGCAAGATCGAGTTCGCCGTCAGCAGCGGCACCGCCATCAAGCAGCTCGCAAAACGCAGCTATGACATCATCCTGTGCGAATACGACCTGGGCAGCGGTACCGAGGATGGCCAGGACGGTCAGCAGCTGCTGGAAGACCTGCGGCACCACAAGCTGATCGGCCTGACCACGATTTTCATCATGCTCACCTCCGAAGGGGTCTACAGCAAGGTGGTAAGTGCCGCCGAACTGACCCCGACCGACTACATCCTCAAGCCCTTCACGGTCGATGTGCTGAGTCAGCGCATCACCCGGGCGCTCGAACGGCGCAGTGCCTTTTTGCCCACCTTCCAGCTCATCGCCCAGGGCAATCTGCGCGAAGCGATCCGTTCAGCGTCGTCCGGCGAGGCCAATCACCCACGCTATTCGGCCGATTTCGCCCGCCTGCGCGCGGAACTGCACGAGCAGCTGGGCGAACTGCCGCAGGCGGAGCACCTGTACGCCGCCATCATTGAGGCCAGGCCGATCGGCTGGGCTTTTCTGGGTCTGGCGCGTACCCTGTTCGACCAGAACCGCATCGGCGAAGCCGAGAACGTGCTGCGCAAGCTGGTGACCGATAACCCGCGTTTCATGGCCGCCTACGACCTGCTGGCACGCTGCCTGGAGGCCAACGGATCGGGCAAGCAGGCCCAGGCCGTGCTGGAGGAAGCGGTCGCCATCTCGCCGCACATGGTCAGGCGTCTGCGCCACCTGGGCGAAGTCGCGCTCGACGCGGGCGACACCACGGTCGCCGAAAAATCATTCAAGCAGGTCGTCGCCAAGGCACGTTATTCGGAATTCCGGGACCCGGAGGACCACGTGAACCTGGTCAAGACACTGCTGAAAAAAGGCGAAAGCGCGCAAGCCGGCAACGTGATCCGCGACCTGGAGCGCTCCATGCGCGGCAGTCCCAACGTGGAGGTATGCAAATCGATTTCGGTGGCCCTGCTGCACGAGGCGGCGGGCAACGAGCCGGCAGCGGTGACGGAACTCAGTGCGGCGGTCAGCGGCGTGCGCACCACCAGCGGGCTATCGAGCCGGCTGAAGATCGGGCTGGCCAGGAGCTGCCTGACGCACCGGCTGGACAAGGAAGCGGCCGAGGTCATGCTGGCCGCGATGAACGACGCGGGTACCGACGTCACGATGCAGCAAGCCGTCAGCGTGTTCGTCAAGGCAGGACGCCAGGACCTGGCCGAAGGCATCAGTTCGCGCCTCAAGCAGCAGGCCCAGGAACTGCTCAATGTGGCAGCCGAAAAGGCCAATATGGGCGACCTGAAGGGCGCGGTACAGACCTCGATGGAGGCGCTGCACATGGCGCCGGGCAGTTTGCAGGTCAAGATCGCGCTGGCCAATGCCATCTTGCGGCAGCTGGGCGAGCTGGGATGGGACCATCCGCTGGCGGAAGTGTGCCGCAATCAGATCGAGACCATCCGCAAGCTCGATGCGGCGCATCCGGTGCTGACCACTCTCAGCGAGGAGTATCAGAAGCTGCGGCGCAAGTACGGTATTTCGACGTGAGCCACCACGCCGAAGCAGCTTGGCGAACCTACGCCAACAGGATTTCGCGCACTGCGGCGTATTCCTCGACGCGAGCGATGTCCCGCGCAGTCGGATTGGCGATCCGGCTCAGGTCCATGTTTTCCGCGTTATCGGCAAGCTTGACCTGACGCGCGATCGGATTGGCGGCAGCCCGGGCGGCCGCTTGCAGGCGCGATTCCCCGGGTCGCTTCGTCAGCGCATCGATGGCCGCGATGACGTCGGGCTGAAAACCCTCCCCTTGCAGGTCTTGCAGCGAGACCTCGCTGTCCTCGACAACATCATGCAGCACGGCCGCAATCCGCTCCCGCTCTGACGTGACGCGTAACATCACGCGCAAGGGATGCAGAATGTAGGGCTGCCCGGCCTTGTCGACCTGACCCGCATGCGCCGCTGCCGCAATTGCTACTGCCCGTTCGAGCGTTGCCATGTGCGTTCCTACTTGATCAATTGATGGTGAACATTAGCAATCGCGGGCCAGATCGCCAGGGCCGCAGGTTTTCTTGGCCGGTGCGGGCGGGGCCGCTATGGCAGCCGCAGCTGGCGCGCGTGCTGCGACCGGTGCGCTCGACCGCAACTCCGGCTGCGCGGCTGGTTTTTTCGCTGCCGCCACCGCGCCCTTGACCCTAGGCTTTGCCGTCGCGGCCAAGGGCTTCTTGCCCGCTTTCGCGGCCGCTGCTGCCGCTGCCGCCCGCGCCTTTGGATCTGCCTTCTTTGCCGCGGCCGCCGTGGCCTTGGCCTTGGCGCCAGGCTTGGCGCTCGCTGCCGCCAGTGCCGGCTTGACCTTGGCAGGCGGCTTTTTCGCTGCTGCAACAACCGCTGCAGGCTTTTTCACGCCAACCGCAGCGTCCGGACTCTTACGAACGGCAAGCGCCGGATCAACAGGCTTTTTGGCGGCGACCGCCGCTGCGGGAGCATCGGGTTTTTTCACGACCGGCGGACTGGCGACAGGCACTTTTGCCACTGCCGGAATCGATTCCGCCGGCTTCTTCACGGCAAGCGGCACGGCGACTGGCACAACGTCGACAGGCTTTTTCACGGCGACGGGCGCAACGGGCGCAGGCTTTGGACCAATCGCCACAATGTTGGCAGGTGCTGTCGCGACCACCGGGGTCGGCATTGCCGCAGCATCCACCTGCTCCGCCGGTGCAGGCGGCTTGCCGCCCTCTTCCACCGGCAAGGTCACCAGGGGCGGTAAGGTGCTTGGTGCTGGTTCGTCCAGCTTGGCGATCTCTTGCGCGGTCGGTCCCGTCTGGACCGGCTCCGCGGGCTCTTCCCTGGTGCTTGTCGCCACGACCTTCATCGCCTTGTCGGTCTGGTGCTCGTTGTAATACCACCACCCGCCACCCGCCAGGAGCGCCACGGCGAGAATGCCGGCGCCCCAGCTCAGCACCTTGCCGCCGCGCTCTGGTGGGGCGGCCTGTGGCTCAGGCATCGCGTCCAGCGGCGATTGCGGAGCATTGCTGAAGCCGTTTCCGGAACCCATGCCCGTATCCATGTCGAACGCTTCCTCTGGAGGAGTAAAGCTCGGCTCGACCCGCCGAGTCTGGGTTGGTTCGTTGACGTCCAAAATATTGCCCTTATTGATCTACAAATTGCTTCCGAAGCCACAAGTGTAGCCAATTTCACACGGTTTTGGAGCACGGCTGTCCGAAACCGCCTCCTCCAGGCGTTTCGATCACGAACAAGTCGCCCGGCGTCATGTCGGTTTTTCCGATGTGCGCCAGTCGTTCGACACTACCATCGGCGCGCACCACGGTATTGATACCAGTCGCCCCGGCAACTCCGCCGGCCATGCCGAACGGCGCGTGAATCCGGTTGTTTGACAGGATCGCGGCCGTCATGGCTTCCAGGAAGCGCAGCTTGCGCACCCCGCCGTTGCCGCCGTGCCAGCGGCCGGCCCCGCCCGAACCATGGCGGATCTCGTAGCTTTCCAGCCGCACCGGGAAGCGGAATTCGAGGATTTCCGGATCGGTCAGGCGCGAATTGGTCATATTGGTCTGGACCACATCAGTGCCGTCGTAGCCATCGCCCGCCCCGGATCCGCCGGAAATGGTCTCGTAATACTGGTATTTGGCATTGCCAAACGTGAAGTTGTTCATCGTTCCCTGCGACGCGGCCATCACCCCCAGCGCGCCGTACAGGGTGTTGGTGATGCAGGTCGACGTTTCCACGTTGCCCGACACAACAGAGGCCGGATAGTGCGGATTGAGCATGGAGCCGGGCGGGATAATCACGTGCAGCGGCTTGAGACAGCCGGCATTGAGCGGGATTTCATCGTCGACCAGGGTGCGAAACACGTACAGTACCGCCGCCATGCATACCGCGGACGGGGCGTTGAAATTATTCGGCAACTGGCCGGAGGTGCCGCTAAAGTCGATGGTGGCGCTGCGGGTGGCCTTGTCGACCGTGATCGCGACCTGGATCTGGGCGCCGTTATCGAGCTGGCAGGTATAGCTGCCGTCCGTCAGCGCGGTGATCACGCGCCGCACCGCTTCCTCGGCATTGTCCTGCACGTGCCCCATGTAGGCCCGCACGACGTCCAGGCCGAAGTGCGCGACCATCTTGCCCAGTTCGTCCACCCCCTTCTGATTCGCGGCCACCTGGGCACGCAGATCGGCCATATTCTGGTCCGGATTGCGCGCCGGGTAGCGTGCGCCGCTCAAGAGAGCGCGCGTTTCGGCGTCGCGCAGCAGGCCGTCGGCGCCATCGACCAGCTTGAAGTTATTGATCAACACCCCTTCCTGCTCGATGGACGTGGAATCGGGCGGCATTGATCCCGGCGTGGTACCGCCGATGTCGGCGTGATGGCCGCGCGAGCCAACGTAGAACAGGATCGCCTCGCCGGCTTCGTCGAACACGGGCGTGATCACGGTCACGTCAGGCAGGTGGGTGCCGCCGTGATACGGGTCGTTGAGCATGTAGACGTCGCCGGGGCGCATGCTGCCCGCATTTTGCAGCATGACGGTCTTGATGCTTTCGCCCATGGAGCCCAGGTGCACCGGCATGTGCGGTGCGTTGGCGATCAGGTTGCCGTCGGCGTCGAACAGCGCGCAGCTGAAGTCCAGGCGTTCCTTGATGTTGACCGAGTAGGCGGTATTCTGCAGGCGCAGGCCCATTTGCTCGGCGATCGACATGAACAGGTTGTTGAAGATCTCCAGCATGACCGGGTCGGCGCTGGTGCCGATAGCACGCCGCTCGGGCAAGGCCTCCACCCGTGTGAGCACCAGGTGGGCGTGCGGCGTGACTTCCGCGCGCCATCCGGCTTCCACCACGGTCGTGGCATTCGCTTCGGCGATGATGGCCGGACCATCGACATGGTCACCGGGCCGCAGCGCATCGCGCTCGTACAGGGCGGTATCGACCCAGGCGCCGCCGGCAAACATGCGCACGGTATCGGACGGCGTGGGCGGACCAGTACGCGGCGCCAGCACCGCCGGCGTTTCCGCCGGCGCGTCGGAGGCGCCGATTGCCTCGACCGAGACCGCCTCCACGATCAGCCCGCGCGACGGCATCAGGAAGGAAAAGCGCTTCTTGTAGGCGGCTTCGAACTGCTGCTGCATGGCGCCGGCGTCGGCGAACAGCACGATGATGGCGGAATCGGTGCCTTCGTAGCGCAGGTGAACACGGCGCACAAGGCTGATGCGTTCGGCCTCGACGCCCTGCTCTTCCAGTTGACCTGCCACGGCGGCGGCCAGCGCATCGAGGTGGTCTGCCAACACCTCGCTGCTGGTATCGGCCAGACGCAGCTCCACGGCGCGTTCGCGCATCGCCCGTTGGTCGGCCAGTCCCATGCCATAGGCCGACAGCACGCCGGCCAGCGCATGCACGAACACAGTCTTCATGCCCAATGCATCGGCCACCAGGCAGGCGTGCTGGCCGCCCGCACCGCCGAAACTGGTCAGGGTATAGCCGGTGACGTCATGCCCGCGCTGGACCGAGATCTGCTTGATTGCGTTGGCCATGTTCCCCACGGCGATCTGGATGAAGCCTTCGGCCACCTGCTCTGGCTCGGGCGTGCTGCCGGTGGCCCGGCCGATCTGGCGGGCCATGCCGGCAAAGCTGGCGCGCACCGCGTCGAGGTCCAGCGCGGCGTCGCCCGCGCTGCCGAACACGCGCGGAAAATACGCGGGCTGGATCTTACCGAGCATGACGTTGCAGTCGGTGACCGCGAGCGGGCCGCCGCGCCGGTAGCTGGCGGGCCCCGGATTGGCGCCGGCACTGTCCGGGCCGACCCGGTAACGGCTGCCGTCGAAGTGGAGGATGGAGCCGCCGCCCGCCGCCACGGTGTGAATGCTCATCATCGGCGCACGCATGCGCACCCCGGCCACCTGGGTTTCGAACACGCGCTCAAATTCGCCCGAAAAATGCGAGACGTCGGTCGAGGTACCACCCATATCGAAACCGATCACGCGCGTGAAACCGGCCAGGGCGCTGGCGCGCGCCATGCCGACAATGCCGCCGGCAGGTCCCGACAGGATGCTGTCCTTGCCCTGGAAAGCACGTGCGTCGGTCAGGCCGCCGTTCGACTGCATGAACTGCAGGTTCACGCCGGGCACCTGGGCCGCCACCTGGTCGACGTAACGCCGCAGGATGGGCGACAGGTAGGCGTCGACCACGGTGGTGTCGCCGCGCGCGACCAGCTTCATCATCGGACTGACCTTGTGCGATACCGACACCTGGGTGAAACCGATCTCGCGCGCGATGCGTTCCAGCGCGGCCTCGTGCTCGCTGAAACGGTAACCGTGCATCAGGACGATCGCCAGCGAACGCAGGCCGTCGTCGAATGCGGCCTGCAAATCTGCGCGCGCCGCGGCCTCGTCGAGCGGCGTCACAATGTCGCCATGGGCGCCGACACGCTCGCCAATTTCCACGACGCGTGCATACAGCAGTTCCGGCAGGACGATGTGGCGGTCGAACAGGCGCGGACGGTTCTGGTAAGCGATGCGCAGCGCGTCGCGAAAGCCGCGCGTGATGGCAAGTAGCGTGGGCTCGCCCTTGCGCTCGAGCAGGGCGTTGGTCGCGACCGTGGTCCCCATCTTGACCGCGCCGATGGCGGCGGCCGGGATCGCCTCGCCCTCGGCCAGACCGAGCAGATGGCGGATGCCGGCGACCGCCGCGTCCGCGTATTGTTCAGGATGCTCCGACAGCAGTTTGTGCGTCACGAGCTGGCCGTCGGGCCGGCGCGCGACGATATCGGTAAAGGTGCCGCCGCGATCAATCCAGAATTGCCAATCCATTCCCATTCCTCTTTTCAGTAACAGCGCGCGTATTGTAGTGCCGGCGTCTTGAAAATGGCGCAATAATGGCGCTTTGACACTGCGGGATATTGATATGCATTCACTCTACAGCGTGGCCGAAGTGCGCCTGGCCGAGCAAAGCGCCGCGACCACGCTGCCGCCGGGAACCCTCATGCAGCGCGCCGGGCAGGCCGCCGCGACCCTGGCGCACGAACTGGCCGCCGGGCGCAATGGCCCGGTCCTGGTGCTGGCGGGACCCGGCAACAATGGCGGCGATGCGCTGGAAGTGGCCGCCAACCTGGCCCAGGCCGGCCTTGAAGTGATCGTGGTCCACCTTGCCGGCGGCGCCACCGTGGCGCGCGAGACCGCCCATGCGCTGACACGCGCCCGCGCCGGCGATGCGCGGTTTGTGGATGCGATTCCGGCCGGGGAAGCGTGGGCGCTGGCAGTGGACGGCCTGTTTGGCATCGGCCTTGCGCGCCCGCTGGACGGCAAGGCACGCGAACTGGTGCTGGCCCTGAATGAACTTGACTGTCCGGTGCTCGCACTCGACATCCCGAGCGGACTCGATGCGGATACCGGCGCGCTGGCTGCGGCCGACGCCGTGGCGGTGCGCGCCACCCACACCATCACCTTTATCGCCGACAAACCCGGCCTGCATACCAATGCCGGCCGTGACTACGCGGGAGAGGTCACGGTCGCAACGCTCGGCATCGATGCGGCGCTGCTGCCGCCCGCAAGTGCGCGCCTGAATGATCCCGCGTTATTTACGCAGCGCTTGGCCACGCGGCGCCACGCCAGCCATAAAGGCAGTTTCGGCGATGTGGCCATCGTCGGCGGCGCCGCGGGCATGGCGGGCGCCGCGGTGCTTGCCGCACGTGGCGCGTTGTATGCGGGAGCCGGGCGCGTGTTCGTCGCTTCCCTCGCACCGGCCCTCGCGTATGACAGCACGCAGCCGGAAATCATGTTTCGCGACGCGGCCGGTTTCCATCAGCCGGAGGCGGTGCTGGTGCTGGGCCCCGGCATGGGTGACTCGGCCGGTGCCATCAAACAACTGGTCAAGGCCCTGGACGGCAGCGCCCCGCTGGTGATCGATGCCGATGCGCTCAATCTGATCGCGGCCAGTCCCGACCTGCAGCAGCGCCTGGCCAGCCGCGGCCATCCGGCCCTGCTCACCCCCCATCCGCTGGAGGCAGCGCGCCTGCTCGGCGTGACCGCCGCCGTGGTGCAAGGCGACCGCCTGGCGGCCGCGCGCGAGATCGCGGCACGGCTGCAGGCCGTGGTCGTGCTCAAGGGTTCCGGCAGCGTGATTGCCGAGCCGGCCGGCGCGGTGGCGATCAATCCGACCGGCAATCCGGGACTGGCGACTGGCGGCACCGGCGACGTGCTGGCCGGCGTCTGCGGAGCCTTGCTGGCCCAGGGCTGGAACGCCTGGGAGGCGGCCCTGGGCGCCGCCTGGCTGCATGGCGACGCCGCCGATCGCCTGGTTGCGCAAGGCATCGGCCCGGTCGGTTTGACCGCCGGCGAGCTGCCCGCCGCCGTGCGCCAATCGCTCAATTTGTTGATCGTTTCACGCAGAAAGTAAAACGCTCGCGGGGCCTGACCCCGTGAGTTTCATATAGCTCCCTCGCTTTTGCGTATAGCTCGCCTCGGATTTCGCACAAAAAGACATAGTTACGATCAAGTTTGTGATTCTTTCCTGAACAGTTACTCGATTGCTCTTCTCCCCACATAAACTGTGTTTCGCGCTCAGGTAGCGGTGCCATCCGGCTCCTGACCCACGACGGTTTACACCAATAAAAAGATCAACGCAAAAGATCAGCAAGCGATCAACAAGAGGAGAGACAAATTGATCAGAAGTGAGCAGGACATCATTCGTCCCAAGAAACTGAGCTACGCCGTATCGCTGGCGCTGGCATCACTCTTAGGCAGCAACGCCGCCCTGGCGCAGGACGCCAAGGTCTTACCAAAATCCACATCCGACGCCGAAGTCACCCAGGTACTGGTGGTCGGTACCCGGGCATCCCAGCAATCCGCCATCGACCGCAAGAAAAACGCCGCCACGGCGATGGACTCCATCGTGGCCGAAGACGTCGGCGCTTTCCCCGACCGTAACGTCGGCGAAGCGATTTCCCGCATTGCCGGTATCGCACTGAACCGTGGCGACTTCGGCGAGGGCGTCAGCGTCAACGTGCGCGGCAGCGCGGCCGACGTCACCCGGGTCGAGATTGACGGCCAGGGCGTGCAGGCGGGCGGCGGCAGCGACTTGAACGGCGGCGGCGATGGCCGCGGCGTCGAGTTCCGCGAGTTGTCGTCGGACCTGATCAAGAGCGTCGATGTCGTCAAGGGTTCGACCGCCGACATGACCGAAGGTTCGCTTGGCGGCGGCATCATCATCAAGACGCGCACCGGCCTGGACTTTAAGAAGCAATATATTTCGGCGCGCGTCGCCGCATCCCAGGGCTCGCTCAACAAAAAATGGTCGCCCGACCTGAACTTTGTGTTCGCGGACAAATTCCTGGACGGCCGTCTGGGCGTGATCGCCAACGTGTCGAAGTCCGGCGTATTCAACGAAGCCCACTCGCAGGAATTGACCTCGAACAGCGCCGGCTACGCCCGCCTGGCCGATTTTGACAATTCGCCGCAGAAGACCTTCAGCTATAACCCGGACCTGCTGTCCAAGAACAGCCCGATCGTCAACCAGCCGAGCGCGAGCTGGCCGATCACGGCGGCCGGCGGCGGCGACCTGAATGGCTTCACGCCGATGGAGATCCTGAGCAAGTCGGGCGCTGCCGTCACCAAGGCCGATTGCGTGTCCGCCTTTCCCGACTTTACCGCGGCCCAGCTGGGCGGCATTTCGGCGAACAACCAGAAAATTGCGGTCGTTCACCGCGGCAACGAACGCCAGAGCTGCCTGAACCAGTGGAATGACTACACCCCACTGAACCTGCGCAACATCATCAAGACTCAGAAAGACGAGCGCCTCTCCGGCGACCTGCGCCTGGACTTCAAGGTCAACGACAAGCTGACCGTGTTTGCCAAGGGCAGCCGCAGCGCGCGCACCGTCAACGACGCCTTCATGACCTTCAGCCTGGGCCAGGTCCAGGTCAACCCGGCCTCGACCGTGCAGCCCGGCTACAGCGGCGCGGCCTTCGTGACCAATGCCGCCGGCAACCGGGTCGCGGCGCCAGGCTCGGGCTATTACACCTACAACACGCCGTCTTTCGTCGCCAGCAACCTGCCGTATTCCGCGACCTCGGCCATCAACATCGATCCCTCGTCGGTAGTGGTGGACGCCAACCACCATGTGACGAAGTACACGATCAGCGACGGCGCCACCACGACCGACCAGATCGCCAACACCATCAAGACCAAGTCACAGTACCTGCAAACCGGCGGTACCTACCGCGATGGCGGCCTGATGATCGAGTTCTTCATCGGCGACGCCAAGTCGGACTTCCAGCGCGGCGACCTGCGCACCGCCTGGGGCACGGCTTACGGCCCGGCCACGGTCAGTGTTGGTCAGAGCGGCTTGTGGGACTACAGCTTCAACGGCATCAATCCGCTGGCGCCGACCAATTTCGACGTCTACGGCGTTGCCCGCCCGGCCAACGTGGCCACCACCGCGGTGCCGGCCGACGCCAACACCCCGGCCATTCCTGCCTACACCATCAACCAGCAGCCGCTGCGCACCATCGCGCCGAACATCACCTTCCGTCCCAAGATGGGCGACAGCCACGAGAAGACCGCCAAGGTCGACCTCAGCTGGGCCTTCCCGGAATCGGTGCCTTTCTTCACGCGCCTGAAAACCGGTTTCAACCTGCGCGATACCTCAGGCAATATCTGGGGCGGCGGCGGCTTTACCGCCAAGGGTGCGATCGGCGAATTCGGCAAGGCCGGCTACGTCGAGAAGATCCAGGTACCGACGGCCAACCTGACCACCTCCTTCGGCGGCTGCACCAACACGCCCGGTTCGCTGGGCGCCGGCGGCCAGCCTTGCGTCTATGGCTATACGCCCAAGACCAACCTGAACGACAACCTGTCCGGCCAGATCGTGGTCACGCCGGCCGAGTTCCAGAACATCATCGCCCAGTCGATGACCGGACCGTCGACGCCGCAGTTCTTCGGCGGCGCACCGGACCGTTCGGCCAGCTTGCTCAACAACTGGACCCAGATCGACGTGGCCAAGGCCTTCGCTCTGGCCGGCGGCAAGAACTACAACTTCGACTGCGTCAAGGAATGCACGGCCAACGACGGCAAGGTCTATCAGCAGCCGGTATCGACCTTCTCGGAGCGCGCCACCGCCGCTTACGTGATGACCGACTTCGACCTGACCGAGCTGCCCTTCACCAAGACCTCGCTGCCGTGGGGCATGGAATTGAATGGTAACTTCGGCTATCGCATGGTGCGCACCGAAGTCAAGGCCAGCGGCAACGTGACCTATAACTCGATCACCAAGACGGCCAACTACAACCCGAGCGCGCCCAACGCGGCCGGCGGCACCGTGACCAACTCGATCACCCGTCCGACCTCGCTGAACCAGACCGATACTGACATCATGCCGGTGTTTAACCTGGCACTGTGGCCGATCCAGAACGAAGTGGTGCTGCGCTACAACCGCGCCAAGACGGTCGCACGTCCGCCGGTCAGCAAGCTGTTCCCGACCGGCACCTGCACCTACGACGAGCGCCGTCTCGACACCGACGCCGACATGACCTGCGACCGCATCGGCAACCCTGCCCTGCAGCCACAGAAAAACATCAACCAGAACCTGTCGCTGGAATGGTATCCGAACAAGGATACGATGTTCTCGGTCGGCAAATTCGTCCACAAGGGCATCATCGGCGCGAATCTGGAAGTCGGCCGCAGCAACGACAAACTGTTTGGCAATACCGATCTGGTCGATCCGCAGACCGGCAGGCCCTTGTCGGACCTGGAGTTTGCTTACCGCACCTACGAAAACGGTCCTCCGATCAAGCGTACCGGTATCGAGTTCGCGTCCAAGTCCGCCTTCACTTTCCTGCCATCCGTACTGCGCTACACCGGCCTGGACCTGAACTACACCAAGCTCGAGTCCGCTGCATCGACCGTCGTCATCCGCGACCTGCTGACCGGTGCGGTGCTGCCGGCGCGCGACGAGCCTGCGTATTCGTACAATGCTTCGATCTGGTATGACGATGGCGCGCTGACGGCCCGCGTGGCCTTGCAGGTGGTGGCGCAGGTGTTCACCGGTATCGCCGCACAAGGCGCCACCAACGTGAACAACTTCCCGAACGACGCCGGCGGCCGTATCACGGTGCTGCCTTACAACCCGGGCTCGCCGAACTTCCGCGACGCGACCCGCTACATCGACGCCAAGATTGCTTACCGCTTCAAGAACGGGATCGAGATCTTTGCCGAAGGCCGCAACCTGGGCTTGTCGACCACCGGCAACAGCCAGGCTGGCTATGCACCGTTTGCCGACGGGACGCCCAATCTGCTGAACCAGGGCTACGCAGGCCGGCGCATCATGATCGGCATGAACTTCAAGAACTGATAGGTTTCATCACGCTTGTCCTGTAGTCCAGGACGGTCCGGTCGCGCAAACGACCGGACCGTTTTTTCACATTGGAGTTCCGCATGCGTTTTCCACGCCACTTGCTCATTGCCACCGCCCTCGCCTGCCCGCAGCTGGCGCTGGCCCAGTCGCCCGCACCTGCACCGGCGGCCCAGGAAATCACCGCCGTGACCGTTTTCGGCCGCCTGCCGCGCAAGCCGGCTGCCACCATCCGCCGTCTGGACGGCGCAACTTCCTCGTCCTGTGCTTACTTCAACTCGAACTCGCATGCCGACGAACTGATTGACAATTACCTCGACGCCTTCCACGGCCGCAACCGGAATGAAGAAAACCATGTCACGCCCGAAACGGACATGGAAGGCAGGATCGTCAACAATGCCCGCTCCTTCAGCGACACCGCGCCTGGCGGCGACGCGTCGCAAACCGAAACCCGCAGCGCCGCGGTGTCTGACTTCGCCGTGGCCGACAAATGCGGCAGGTCGGACTTCAACGCCGCAGCCGGCCGCAATTACATCGCCCGCAAGGACAAGTCGATGGATGCCGCCTTCGACGCCCATGACAAGGGCGACTATGCCAAGGCACTGGCGACCTTCAAGCAGGCGTATTCCAAGCTCGGCACAGACGAAGCCGCCCTCATGCTCGGCCATATGTACCTGTATGGCCAGGGCACGGCGCCGGACGTGAACGAGGCGATTGCCTGGTACACCAAACTGAGCCAGTCGCGCCGGCGCAACGACCAGTTCAGCCGCTACGACCCGACCGAGCCGGAAGCGGCGCCCGCCAAGGTCCAGGCCCAGCTGCGCCTGGCGCGCATTTACCAGGCCGGCTACAAGATCGCGGCCGATCCCGCGAAGGCGCGCCGCTTTTATCAGGACGCAGTCGACCTGAACCATATTCCGGCCCATGTGCCGCTGGCCGCAATGCTCTTGTCCGGCCAGGGCGGCGCCAAGGATCCCGCCAGGGCAGCGGCCTTGCTCAGCACGGCTGCCGAACACGGCTATGCGCCGGCGCAGAGCTTGCTGGCGCGCATGTACGAGGATGGTGTGGGCGTGCCGCAGGACTTGCAGAAGGCCTTCGCCTGGTACCAGCAAGCCGCCTTCAATCCGCGGCCGGACGGCAAGAAGCCGCACGCGCAATATCAGCTGGCCGTGATGTACGACCAGGGCAAGGGCGTGAAGGCCGATCCGGCGCGCGCGCTGGCGTTCTACAAGCTTGCCGCGGTGGCAGGACACCCGGACGCGCAAAACGCCCTGGCGACCTATTTCTACGAAGGCCAGCAGGTGCAGAAGGATGCGGCGATCGCGCGCAAGCTGTTCATCAGCGCGGCCGCCCAGGGCCAGCCGGACGCCATGTTCAATGCCGCCACCATGCTGTTCAAGGGCGAAGGCGGCGGCGCCGATCCGGTGCAGTCCTACGCGTGGCTGCAGCTGGCGTCGAAGCTGGGGAACAGGCAGGCGGCGCCGGCTCTGGCCGTGGTGGAAAGCAAGTTGACACAAGCGCAAACGGATCAGGCGCGCGCCATCCTGGCGCCGAAGTAGCGAAGTCGCGGATCCGGTGGGCACGGGTGCCCACCCCACGATGTGGCGGCATGATGACCGCGCTGCCCTGCTCAGTTGGACGGTCCTACCAGGCGGCCGGCAGCGATGGTGATGGTGCGCCCGCAACGCGCCGCGATCGATGGATCGTGGGTCACCAGCACCAGGGTCGAACCGCGCTCGCGGTTCAGTTCGAACATCAGCTGGATCACCGCTTCACCGGTAGCCGCGTCCAGGCTGCCGGTCGGTTCGTCGGCAAACAGCAGCGGCGGCTCGGTCACAAAGGCACGCGCCAGTGCCACCCGCTGCTGCTCGCCGCCAGACAGGTATTTAGGATAGTGCTTGAGACGGCTGGACAGTCCGACCCGGCCCAGCATGGCGGCCGCTTTTTCTTTGGCATCGCTTTCGCCGCGCAATTCCAGCGGCAACATCACGTTTTCCAGCGCATTTAAATGCGCCAGCAACTGGAAAGACTGGAATACGAACCCCAACTTGTCCTTGCGTAGCCTGGCGCGGCCGTCTTCGTCGAGGGCGAAGATATCTTCGCCGGCCAGCATGACCTTGCCGCTGGAGGGACTGTCGAGGCCGGCAAGCAAGCCGAGCAAGGTAGACTTGCCGGAACCGGAGGCGCCCACGATCGCGAGCGTCTCGGCCGCTTGCACTGTAAAATCCACGCTGTGCAGGATGGTGAGCTCGCCACTGGCGTCGGCCACCCGCTTGGACAGGTCGATCACCTGGATCGCCGCCGTGGCCTGGATCTTGGCTTGATCCTTGGCTTGATCCTTGCCGCGAACATTATCGTAACGATGGGAAGATTCTTGAATGTCACGCATGCTTGCTAGTCTCAATAAATGGTCTGTCGGCGTCCTGCTGATCCTGCTTGGATCGCTGGCCGCGTCGGCGAGCGCCTATTCTGCACCAAAAACCGTGCTTGTGCTCGGGGACAGCCTCTCGGCCGAATACGGCTTGAACCGCGGCAGCGGCTGGGTGGCCCTGCTCGAACAAAAGCTCAAGGCCGAAAAGATCGACGCGGCCATCGTCAACGCCAGCATCAGCGGCGAAACCACCAGCGGCGGCAGGGCCCGCCTGCCCGCCCTGCTGGCACAGCACAAGCCCGACATCGTGGTGATCGAGCTCGGCGCAAACGACGGCCTGCGCGGCCAGCCGGTGGCCGCCGCCGAAGCGAACCTGCGCGCGATGCTGGACGCCTCGGCCAGGAACAAGGCGCGCGTGCTGCTGGTCGGCATGCGCATGCCGCCGAACTACGGGCGAACTTACACCGAGAGTTTCTTTGGTATGTACAAGACGCTGGCGACCCAGTACAAGGCGGGCCTGGTACCCTTCATGCTCGAGGGCGTGGCCGACCAGCCCACGCTGTTCCAGTCGGACCGCCTGCACCCGACCGCCCAGGCGCATCCCATTATCCTGGCCAACATCTGGCCCCAATTTCTCGCACTGATCAAATCTAAATGAAATACCCCTCGCTGGAGAATATCAACCACGTCCTGCCCCAGCTCGACACCTTCGACTGCATTATCGATGCGCGCAGCCAGTCCGAGTATGCGCTCGACCATATTCCCGGCGCCATCAACTGCCCCGTACTGGACGACGAAGAGCGCATCCGCGTGGGCACCATGTACAAGCAGATCAACGCCTTCGAGGCCAAGAAAGTCGGCGCCGCCCTGGTGGCCCGCAATATCGCACGCCATATCGAAACCCTGTGGCTGGATAAGCCCAAGGACTGGAAGCCGCTGGTGTACTGCTGGCGCGGCGGCAACCGCAGCGGATCGATGGCGCTGATCCTGGCCAAGATCGGCTGGCCCGTGGTGCAGCTCGACGGCGGCTACAAGGCTTACCGTGCGCAAGTGAGCGTCGCGCTGGCCGACCCGCCCTTGCCCGAATTCCGCGTGATTTGCGGCACCACCGGCAGCGGCAAGAGCCGCCTGCTGGAAGTGCTGGACTCGATCGGGGCGCAGGTGCTGGACCTCGAACAGCTGGCCCGCCACCGCGGCTCGGTGCTGGGCAATCTGCCGAGCCAGCCGCAGCCTTCGCAGAAGATGTTCGAGACGCTGATCTGGGACAAGCTGCGCCGCTTCGATCCTGCGCTGCCCGTGTTCGTTGAGTCGGAAAGCAAGAAGGTGGGCCAGTTGCGCGTGCCCGATGCCCTGATGGACAAGATGCGCGCCTCGCCTTGTGTGTCGCTGGGCTTGTCGCGGCCGAACCGGGTGCGGCTGCTGATGGAGGATTACCAGCACTTCACCGATAGTCCGGCCCTGCTCAATACGCAGCTCGATTGCCTGGTGCAGCTGCATGGACGCGCCAGGATCGACAGCTGGCACGACATGGCCAATGGCGGCGCGATGGCGCAGCTGGTCGATGAGTTATTGGTGGCGCATTACGATCCGGCGTATCTGCGTTCGATCGATCGCAATTTCGTACAGTTTGGGGAGGCGCTGGAATTGAATCTGGAGGATATTGGCGAGATGGATTTTCTTAAGGCGGCGCGGACCTTGCATCCGTAGGGTGGGCACCAGTGCCCATCGTCACGCCTGCGACACAGCAGATAAAAAAACCCGGTGGCTTGCGCGACCGGGTTTTTTATATTCGACGACGATTACTTCGCCGGGACTTCTTTCACTTCAACCGTGTTCAAGTCATTCTTGACGAGCACCTTGGCCTTGGCTTTTTGCTTGAGCGCTTCGAGGTAGCTGAACAATTCCTGCTGCCCCAAGGCGCCGGCAATCTGCTCGCGCTCGGAGGCACGGCGCGCCAGATCGGGCTGGGCCGGCTGGCCGACCTTGCCGATGCGGTACACGCCAAAACCAATGCCCGGCACGTCCACACCCACATACGCCGGCAGCTTGCTGACATCGGCCTTGAGCACTTCGGCCGCTGCCGCCGGGTGGATGGTCGGCTGCTTGGTACGGGTGACCACCTTGGCTTCGCCGAAACCGGCGGCGTCGCCGGACGCTTTGGCCGCAGCCAGTTTGGCCTCGCCAGCCTTGCGTGCCAGCTTGGCCGCTTCTTCCTGCGCCACACGCTGGCGGATCACGGCGTCGAGTTCGGCCAGCGGACGCTTGGAGGCTGGCTTGTAGTCCACCACGCGGCCGGCGATCAGGGTGCTGGCACCGACTTCGACCGCTTCGGTATTACGCTTGTTCTTGAGCGCGTCGGCCGCGAACAAGGCCGTCAGGAACTTGGCGTCGTTGAACGGGGCCTTGCCCAGCGCCGGATTCGGTGTGCGGGTCAGGTTGTCGGCGGTCTGGATTTTCAGCTTGAGCTTGTCTGCGACCGGTTTCAGGCTGTCCGACTGGTCATACACCATCTCGCTGAAAGTCTGGGCCAGTTCCGAATACTTCTTCGACATCTTCTGCTGCTTGAGCAAGGCCATGATGTCGCCCTTGGCGGTATCGAGCGACTTGACCGATTCCGGTGCCAGCCTGGTCAGCGTGATGATGTGATAGCCAAAATCGGAGGCGACCACATCGCTGATCTCACCTTGCTTGAGCTTGTAGACGGCGTCTTCGATCGGACCGGCATAGATGCCTTTCGCTTCGACCACGCCGAGGTCGCCGCCCTGCTCGGCCGAGACCGGATCCTGCGACTGGGCCTTGGCAATAGCGGCGAAGTTGGCTGGCGCCTTGCGCACTTCGGCCAGCACGGCGTCTGCCTTGGCCTTGGCGGCGGCTTTCTCGGCGGCGCTGGCGTCTTTCTTGACCGTGATCAGGATGTGGCTGGCCTGGCGCTCTTCGCGCGTAGTGAAGTTTTTCTTGTTCGCTTCGTAGTAGGCGGCCACTTCGGCGTCGGTCACGGCGACCTGGCTTTCGACGGCTGCGGCATCGAGCACGACGTATTCGATTCTGGCCTGCTCAGGCACCTGGAACAGGGCCGCGTTCTTGTCGTAGAAGGCCTTGACCATGTCGTCGGTGACCTTGACCTGGGCGCTGAAGTCGCTCGCCGGGAACAGCAGCTCCTGCACTTCGCGCTCCTGATCCAGGCTCTCGGACAGGCGGGTGGACACGGTGCGCGGCGCAAAGGCGCTGCTCTCGACCGAGCTGTTGAGCTGCTGCAGGCTGAGCTGGCGGCGGATGCTCGCTTCATACTGAGCGGCGCTCAGGCCGCGCAGCTTGAGGAAGGATTTGTAGGCTTCCAGGTCGAAGCTGCCGTCGGCCTTGTGAAAGGCCGGCTCATCCATGATGGCTTTCTGGATCACGTTCACGCCCACGGTCACGTGGTTGCGCGCCAGTTCGGCATTAAGTGCGCGCTCGGCCACCAGCTGGTCAAGCACAGCGTGCTTGCGCTCGGGCGTCTCGAACATCTTCTGGTCGAACTGCGCCCCCATCATGCCGCGGTAGCGCTCGATCTGCTGGCGCTGGGCTTCGTCCCATTCGGCCTGGGTGATCTTGGTGCCACCCACGTTCGCCACTTCCGGACCGCCGGCATTGCCGCCGCCGTAGCTGCTCACACCGACCACCACGAACGATGGCACGATCAGCAGTGCCAACAAAATCTGCATCCAGCGCTTGTGATTACGTACAAATTCAAACATGGTTTGCCAATTCGAGAAATAGGACCTAACAAAAACCGCGATCACAACGATCACAACGATCAAAAAAAAAGGCGAACTCTCGTTCGCCTCTTCTTTTTCCGGTCTTCCAAAAAACGCACTGCAATCCGCAGCCCATTTACTTGCAAAACCTCAATGCTGGCGGAGCGGACGGGACTCGAACCCGCGACCCCCGACGTGACAGGCCGGTATTCTAACCAACTGAACTACCACTCCTAATTCGGTGTATTTTTTGGCGGAGCGGACGGGACTCGAACCCGCGACCCCCGACGTGACAGGCCGGTATTCTAACCAACTGAACTACCGCTCCAAAAAATACGGGTACTACAAAAATGTCTGGTGGGCGCTGAGAGGCTCGAACTCCCGACCTACGCCTTGTAAGGGCGCCGCTCTACCAACTGAGCTAAGCGCCCAAGCATCATACGAAACTTGGGTGCCACCTGGCATTCTCTTCAGTGCTTGTCACCGCACCGAAGGACATTAGTTTACTGCATCTTTGAGCGCTTTGCCAGCTTTAAATTTGGGAACTTTTGCGGCGGCGATTTTGATGGCTTCCTTGGTGCGCGGATTGGTCCCGGTGCGTGCGGCCCGCTCACCCACCGTGAAGGTGCCGAAGCCGACCAGGGTCACGCTGTCGTTCTTTTGCAGGCTGGCCGTCACGGCCTCGATCATGGCATCGAGCGCACGCGTGGCCGATGCTTTGGTAATGTCCGCCGACTTCGCGATTTCTTCGATTAATTCTGTTTTATTCACATAGGCCTCGTTGCTTGATGAAGCGTTGGATAAACGCCTGTAAATTGAGCTTGATGAAATCAGCTTGATAAAGCGGCCGAACCAGTCCGGCAGACGGCTATTAAACAAGCCGCCCGATATTGTGTCAAGCCAAAAACAAACAAGCGTCACGAGGACGCTTGTTTGAGTACAGCGGTACTACCGGTTAATGGTTAGTGTCCGTGATGGCTTGGTGCCAGCTTAGTGCTTGACCACGTCGGTCTGGGCTGCGCCGTCGACCTGGGTCGCCGCCACCGCCGCTACCGCGGGTACATCGACGACAGGTTCGGGCAAACGCTCCAGCGCGATTTCAAGCACCTTGTCGATCCAGCGCACCGGCACGATTTCGAGCTTGTTCTTGACGTTGTCCGGAATGTCGGCCAGGTCCTTGACATTCTGCTCGGGGATCAGGACCGTCTTGATACCGCCGCGATGCGCCGCCAGCAGCTTCTCTTTCAGTCCGCCGATCGGCAGCACTTCGCCGCGCAAGGTGATCTCGCCCGTCATCGCCACATCGGCGCGGACCGGAATGCCCGTGAAGACCGACACCAGCGCGGTGGTCATCGCGATACCGGCGGACGGACCGTCCTTCGGGGTCGCGCCTTCCGGCACGTGGATGTGGATGTCGCTCTTCTCGAACACATCGTTCTTGATACCGAGACGATTGGCACGCGAACGCACCACGGTGCGCGCCGCTTCGATCGATTCCTTCATCACGTCGCCCAGGGTACCGGTGCGTATCACGCCGCCCTTGCCAGGCATCTGCACTGCCTCGATGGTCAGCAGATCGCCGCCCACTTCGGTCCATGCAAGGCCGACCACCTGGCCGATCTGGTTTTCTTTCTCGGCCACGCCGAAGTCATAACGGCGCACGCCCAGGAACTTGTCGATGTTCTTGTTGGTGACCGTGACCTTTTTATCGGCCTTTTTGAGCAGCAGCATCTTGACGACCTTGCGGCAGATCTTCGAGATTTCGCGCTCGAGCGAACGCACGCCGGCTTCCCGGGTGTAGTAGCGGATGATGTCGCGGATCGCGCCTTCAGCCACGGCGATCTCTTCCTCTTTCAGACCGTTGGCCTTGATCTGCTTCGGCAGCAGATAGCGCTGCGCAATGCTGGTCTTTTCATCTTCGGTGTAACCCGACAGGCGGATCACTTCCATCCGGTCCAGCAGCGCCGGCGGGATGTTGAAGGAGTTCGAGGTCGCCACGAACATCACGTCCGACAGATCGAAATCAACTTCGATGTAGTGGTCCGAGAAGGTGTGATTCTGTTCCGGGTCCAGCACTTCGAGCAAAGCCGACGAAGGATCGCCGCGGAAGTCCGCACCCATCTTGTCGATCTCGTCGAGCAGGAACAGCGGATTGCGCACGCCGACTTTCGACAGCGATTGCAGCACCTTGCCCGGCATCGAACCGATATAGGTACGACGGTGGCCGCGGATCTCGGCTTCGTCACGCACGCCGCCCAGGGCCATGCGCACGAACTTGCGGTTCGTGGCCTTGGCGATGGACTGGCCAAGCGAGGTTTTACCCACGCCAGGAGGACCGACGAAGCACAGGATCGGCGCCTTCAGTTTGTCGACGCGCTGCTGGACCGCGAGATATTCCAGAATACGTTCTTTCACTTTATCGAGGCCGTAGTGATCGCCCTCGAGGACTTTCTCGGCGTTCGACAGGTCGTTATTGACCTTGGATTTTTTCTTCCACGGCAGATTGACCAGGGTGTCGATGTAGTTGCGCACGACGGTGGCTTCGGCCGACATCGGCGACATCAGTTTCAACTTCTTCAGTTCATTGGTGGCCTTGTCGAGTGCCTCTTTCGGCATCTTGGCGGAGATGACTTTTTTCTCCAGCTCGTCGATGTCGGCACCGTCTTCGCCCTCGCCCAATTCCTTCTGGATGGCCTTGACCTGTTCGTTCAGGTAGTACTCGCGCTGCGACTTTTCCATCTGGCGCTTGACCCTGCCGCGGATGCGCTTTTCCACTTGCAGGATATCGAGTTCGCCTTCCAGCTGGCCGAGCAGATGCTCGAGGCGCTTGGCGACGTTGAAGATTTCGAGGATGACCTGTTTCTGCTCGAGCTTGAGCGGCAGATGCGCGGCAACGGTATCGGCCAGGCGGCCGGCGTCGTCGATGCCTGCCAGCGAAGCGAGGATCTCAGGCGGGATTTTTTTATTCAGTTTGACGTACTGGTCGAACTGCTGGACGATCGCGCGGCGCATCGCTTCGACTTCGGAATCGTCGCCGATTTCCGAATTGAGCGGGGTCAGGTCGGCGACAAAGTGCGTCGGCGCATCGCTGATGTGGTTGATGCGCGCACGCTGGGCGCCTTCGACCAGGACCTTGACGGTACCGTCGGGCAGCTTGAGCATTTGCAGGATATTGGCCACGCAACCGATCTCGTAGATGTCGGACGCGGATGGCTCGTCCTTCGCGGCTGCCTTCTGTGCGGCCAGCATGATGCTCTTGCCCTGCTCCATGGCTGCTTCGAGTGCCTTGATGGACTTCGGACGGCCGACGAACAGGGGGATCACCATGTGCGGGAAGACGACCACGTCGCGCAACGGCAATAAGGGCAGCGTCGTTTGCTCGGTTAATTTGGAAGTTGTCATGGCATACCTTATAGAAAGCGTGTTTACGATGTTGGCACAAACTGCCAAAACACAAGACCGGCGGAAAAAATATTTTCTACAAGAAGTTTAATTCATCAACTTGATTCGAATACAACCGGAATTAATCTAAAAGAATTGATCGAAACATCAAATAAAAAAGCCACCGCACAGCGCTTCGCTGCGAGTGGCTTTTCGAGTGAAGCCTGATTCTTTTATTGAGGTAAATTGTACCGCCAAGAATTAGGGAATCAAATGATTTGTTGTGCGCGCACGGCACAAATTTCAGTTTTCCCCTGACGCTTTGGCACTTTCGCTGTAAATCAGTAAAGGTTTCGCGCCATTCGTGATCGAATTTTCATCGATAACGACCTTGATCACGTTCTGCTGATTTGGCAACTCGTACATAACATCTAATAATGCGTGTTCGAGAATCGAGCGCAATCCGCGTGCACCGGTTTTACGTGCCAATGCTTTACGTGCAATGGCATGCAAAGCGGCCGGACGGATTTCCAGTTCCGCGCCTTCCATTTCAAGCAACTTGGAATACTGTTTGATCAAGGCATTCTTCGGCTCGATCAGAATCTGGATCAGCGCTTCTTCCGTCAATTCGGACAAGGCGGCAACCACCGGCAGGCGGCCCACCAGTTCCGGAATCAGGCCGAACTTGATCAGATCTTCCGGTTCGGCTTCCAGCAGCACGTCGGCGCTGGCTTTCTCGGACTCGCTTTTCACGATGGCCGAGAAACCGATGCCCGATTTTTCCGACCGGTTCTGGATGATCTTGACCAGGCCGTCGAAAGCGCCGCCGCAGATGAACATGATGTTGGTCGTGTCGATCTGGACGAAATCCTGGTTCGGGTGCTTGCGCCCGCCCTGTGGCGGTACCGAGGCCATGGTGCCCTCGATCAGCTTGAGCAAAGCCTGCTGCACGCCTTCGCCGGAAACGTCGCGGGTAATCGACGGATTGTCCGATTTACGCGAAATCTTGTCGATCTCATCGATGTAGACGATGCCGCGCTGGGCCTTGTCGACTTCGTAATTGCAGCTTTGCAGCAGCTTCTGGATGATGTTCTCGACGTCCTCGCCCACATAGCCCGCTTCCGTCAGGGTGGTCGCATCGGCGATCACGAACGGCACATTGAGCATGCGCGCCAGGGTCTGGGCCAGCAGGGTCTTGCCGGAACCGGTAGGGCCGACCAGCAGGATGTTGCTCTTGGCCAGTTCGACATCGTCCTTCTTGCCGAGGTGCTTGAGGCGCTTGTAGTGGTTGTACACGGCCACCGACAGGATGCGCTTGGCGGTTTGCTGGCCGATCACGTACTGGTCCAGCAAGTCCTTGATCTCGTTCGGGGTCGGCAAGTCCGACTTCGCGCCCGCCACCGACTCCACGTTCGAGGTCTCGTCACGGATGATGTCGTTGCACAGGTCGATGCATTCGTCGCAGATGAACACGGACGGTCCGGCGATGAGCTTCTTCACCTCGTGCTGGCTCTTGCCGCAGAACGAGCAGTAAAGGAGTTTTTCGCCGCTGGAGGATTTTTTGTCTGACATGGGCAGGTTTCTATTGAATTGCTAAAAGTGTAACGCTAACAGAACCGCAACAGGGTGCGCGCTCATTAGCATGCTACCCGAAATAAAAAACAAACGCCCGAACGTTGTAGCGTCGGGCGTCCCTTTAAGCAACACCTCAGGAAAACGGACAAAAGCTGTGCTGCCTGTGCCACGTTTTCCCGCCGCTGACGCTATTCCCGCTTGCTGAGGACCTTGTCGATCAAGCCATACTCCGCGGCTTCTTCGCCGGACATGAAGCGGTCACGGTCGGTATCCTTGTGAATCTGCTCCATCGTCTTGCCGGTGCGCTCGGCCAGGATGTGGTTCAGGCGCTCGCGCAGATACAGGATTTCCTTGGCCTGGATTTCGATGTCCGAGGCCTGGCCCTGCGATCCACCGGACGGCTGGTGAATCATGATGCGCGAATTAGGCAGCGAAAAACGCTTGCCCTTGGCGCCGGCCGCCAGCAGGAAGGCGCCCATCGACGCCGCCATGCCGGTACACAGTGTGGACACGTCTGGCTTGATGAAGTTCATCGTATCGAAAATCGCCAGGCCGGCGGAGACCGAGCCGCCAGGCGAGTTGATGTAGAGCGAAATGTCCTTGTCAGGATTTTCGCTCTCGAGGAACAGCAGCTGGGCGACGATCAGGTTGGCCATCTGGTCGTGAACCGGCCCGACCATGAAAATCACGCGTTCCTTGAGCAGGCGCGAGTAGATGTCATACGAGCGCTCGCCGCGGCCGCTTTGCTCCACGACCATCGGCACGAGGCCGAGCGCTTGTGTATCCAATGCCGGATTATGGTTCATACCTGTGTCTTCCTTTACTAGAGGTCGAAGCTTAAACCGAGATTTAAGCCTGTGCGTTGCTTCCCATCAATTCGTCGAAAGCGACCGACTTGGCCGTGACTTTCGCGATACCGAGCACATAGTTGACGACGTTTTCTTCTAATACAAGAGCTTCGACTTCCGACAGGCGGCGGCGATCGCTGTAGTAGTACTTGAGTACTTCACGCGGGTCTTCATAGCTCTGGGCGAAATCTTCGATCTGCGCCTTGACCTGCTCAGGGGTGGCCTGCAGCTTGTTGTCGCCAACCAGTTGCGACAGGATCAGGCCCAGGCGAACGCGGCGCTCGGCCTTGGTCGCGAACAGTTCTTGTGGGAATGGCATGTTCTTGACATCCATGCCGCGCTGCGCCATGTCCTGGCGGGTCATTTCGGCCAGGCGCTCGGAATCCTGCTCGATCATGACTTTTGGCACGTCCATTTCGGTGACCTTGACCAGGGCATCCATGACGGCTTCCTTGTTGCGCGCCTTGACGCGGCCAGCCACTTCACGCTCCAGGTTGACCTTGATGTCAGCCCGCATTTTCTCCAGGTCGCCGTCTTCCATGCCCAGCGATTTGGCGAATTCAGCGTCGACTTCAGGCATGTGCGCCCACTCGAGCTTCTTCAGGGTGATGGTGAACTCGGCGGTTTTGCCGGCCACATCTTTACCGTGGTAATCCTCTGGGAAAGCCAGTGGGAAGGTTTTGTGCTCGCCGACCTTCAGGCCGACGGTGGCAGCTTCGAATTCCGGCAGCATGCGGCCTTCGCCCAGCACGAAAGCGTAGTCGTCCGCTTTACCGCCCGGGAATTCAACGCCGTCGATCACGCCGGTGAAGTCAACCGTCACACGGTCGCCATTGGCTGCGACCGGCTCGCCGCCGTCGCCGTGCTCGCCTGCTTCACCCTTGGTGTGATAGTGCACGCGCTGCTTGCGCAGGATCTCGATGGTCTTGTCGATTTCGGCATCCGATACGTCGGCTTGCACGGTCTCGATTTCGACGCCGGACAGGTCGCCGATCACGACTTCCGGATAGACTTCGAAGGTCGCGTCAAAGCTCAGCACGCCTTCAGGGCTGTCGTTCTTTGGCTCGATTTTTGGAAAGCCGGCAACGCGCAGCTGGTTTTCATTGGCGGCTTCGTTGAACGCGCGGCCGACTTTGTCGTTCAGCACGTCCGATTCGATCTGGTAGCCATACTGCTGCGCAACCATCTTCAGTGGAACTTTGCCTGGGCGGAAGCCAGGCGCCTTGGCCGTTTTGGCCTGCTGTTTCAAGCGCTTTTCCACTTCCGTACGGACGTCAGTCAGCGGAAAAGAGATCGTCAAGCGACGTTCGAGTTTACCCAGGGTTTCGACTGCAGTTGCCATTGTAAAAATCGTCCAAAAAATAAAATTAAACTCGTGGTGCGAGGAGGGGGACTCGAACCCCCACACCATTGCTGGCGTCAGGACCTAAACCTGGTGCGTCTACCAATTTCGCCATCCTCGCCGGATTGCATTCAGTCTTGCCCGAACACGGCATGCCAGGGGCACGCTGAACGCGGCTGTTTGCTTCAGATCCTCTGAAAAAACAAAGGGCGCCCGACGATGAAACCGGCCGCCCTGCACTGCCTTTGTTAGGGGCTACAACTTCAACCCGGTATTTTACTGGATTTCTTGACACCATAGGGCGTTTTTTGAAACGGGCTCGACAGGAGTATAATTTGCAATCGATTTCAACGCGCTTGCATCCGCCCTGCCCCAACCCCTTCAAACCGTTCGATGAGCTCAACCAACTCCAGCAAAGTCCGCCAAGCCGGCCTGTTCGCCATGACCTGGCCCATTTTCATCGAACAGCTCTCGCACATCCTGCCCGGCATCGTCGACACCTTCATGGTCAGCCACCTCGGCGACTCGGCTGTGGCCGGCCTGGCCGTGGCCAATCAGATCGTCAGTTTCTGCATCATCCTGTTTTCCTTCGTGGGCATCGGCAGCGCGGTAGTACTGACCCACTATCTGGGTGCGGGCGACAAGGCGGGTGCCGAACGGGTGGCCGCCAGCGCGGTCGGCATCAACTTCTGGCTGGGCGTGGTGGTAAGCGTCATCATCTGGGGTTTTTCCACGCAGCTGCTGCAAGTGCTGCATCTGCCGCCGCAATTGATGCCGTATGCTCAGCCCTTCCTGGCGCTGATGGGCGGCACCCTGTTCCTCGAATCGATCAACATCGCCTTCGGCTCGGTCCTGCGCGCGCACGGGCATACGCGCGAAGCGATGCTGGTGGCGGTCGGCATGAATGTGCTCAACCTGTGCCTGAATGTCGTGCTGATTTTCGGCCTGCTGGGCTTTCCGAAGATGGGCGTGATCGGCGCGGCGCTGTCGACCGTAATCAGCCGCGCGGTCGCCCTGGTGGCGATCGCCTGGATCGTGCGGCGCCAACTGAAGCTGAGCGCGCGCCTGTCGTGGGCAATCGGCATGTCCAGGGACGCGCTGGCGCGCATCCTGCGCATTGGCGTACCGGCGGCAGGCGAAAACCTGTGCTGGCACGCCAGCTTCATGGTCATCACCTACTTTGTCGGCCAGATGGGCGTAGTTGCGCTGGCTACCTTTTCGTACGCGATGCAACTGTCGATGATCATGATGATGCTCGGCATCTCGATTGGCATCAGCACCGAAATCATGATTGGCCACATGATCGGCGCCGGTCATATCGACGACGCCTACCGGCAACTGCTGCGCAGCCTGCGGGTAGGACTGGGCGTGACCATCGTCTCGACCTGCGCCGTAGTGGCCCTGGCCCCCTGGCTGTTCGGCATGTTCACCAAAGACCCCGTGATCGTCGCCGGTGGCGCCATGCTGCTGCGCATCAGCCTCTTACTGGAGCCGGGGCGCACCTTCAATCTTGTCGTCATCAACTCGCTGCGAGCGACGGGCGACGCCCGCTTCCCGGTACTGCTGGGCATGTGCTCGATGTGGGGTGTCGCCGTGCCCTTGGCCTGGCTGCTGGGCCTGCATTGGGGCTGGGGCCTGATCGGCATCTGGATCGCCTTCACGGCGGACGAATGGGTGCGCGGCTTATCGATGTACGCGCGCTGGAAAAGCCGCGTCTGGGAAAAGCACGCCCACGCCGTGCGCGCCCACGTCCGCGCCGCCTGACCTGAACAAACAGCCTTTAAAACATTGCCCGATTTTGTCCGGCGTTTGGGGTCAGGTCTGTCAATCGTACATTTTCAGGCAACAGTGGCAGGTCGGCGAGTAAACATTGCTCCAAAATGTCCGATTGACAGACCTGACCCCAAACGCGGGACATTTTCAGGAAATATTGGGTTGTTGAAATCGTTGGGGCAAAGAAAAAGCGGATGGGGTTGCCATCCGCTTTTTTGTTGCTGCTGCCGAGGGCTAGCCGGCCATGACGCTGTTCGGTCCCTTGTCGCTTGGCTTCTTCACGCGGAACCAGGCGGCGTACAGGGCCGGCAGGAACAGCAAGGTCAGGCCGGTTGCGACCACCAGGCCGCCCATGATGGCAACCGCCATCGGTCCCCAGAACACGGAGCGCGACAGCGGAATCATCGCCAGCGCGGCAGCCGCTGCCGTCAGGACAATTGGACGGCAACGACGCACCGCGGACTCAATCACGGCGTTCCATGGCTCGACGCCATTGGCGATGTCGTGCTCGATCTGATCGACCAGAATCACCGAGTTACGGATGATCATGCCGAACAGGGCGATCACGCCGAGGTTGGCGACGAAGCCGAAGGGACGGCCCAGGAGCAGCAGCGCCATGGCGGCGCCGGCCACACCCAGCGGTCCGGTCAGGAACACCAGCAGCGCACGCGAGAAGCTGTGCAGCTGCAGCATCAGAAGGGTGAACACGATGAACAGCACCAGCGGCACATTGGCCGAGATCGATGCTTCGGCCGCCTTGCTGTCGGCCGCCGCGCCGGCCAGCGAGATGGTGTAGCCAGGCGGCAGCTTGGCGCGCAGCTCGGTGAGCTTCTCGCCGATCTGGCCCGACACGGTCGGCCCCTGCACGCCGTCGACCACATCGGACTGCGCCGTGATCGCCCATTCGCGCCCTTCACGCCAGACCACGCCCGGTTCCCACACAAAATGCGCACGGGCGATCTGCGAGATGGTCACGGACTTGCCCGATGCCGTTGGAATGTTCGTGTCGTTGAGCACCGAGATGGTGGCGCGTTCTTCGACGGGCTGACGCACGACGATGTCGATCAGTTCGTTCTCTTCGCGGAACTGGCCGATGGTGGTGCCGGACAGGATCGTATTGGCGGCCCGCATGACGGTTTGCGAGGTCACGCCCAGCGCACGCAGCTTTTCCTGATCCAGTTCAAGGCGCAGCACCTTGACCGATTCGTTCCAGTTATCGTTGACGCCGACCGCATTCGGGTTGGCGCGCATGACGTCCTTGAGCTGGTCGGCAAAGTCGCGCACGACCTTGATTTCGGGTCCGGCCACGCGGAACTGCACGGGATACGGTACCGGCGGACCGTTCGGCAAGAGCTTGACCCGGCCGCGCACACCAGGGAAGTCGTTCTTGAAGACGTCGATGATCTTCAGGCGCAGGGCGTCGCGGCTCTTGATGTCCTTGGCCAGCACGACCATCTGCGAGACATTCGATTGCGGGAAGATCTGGTCCAGCGGCAGGTAGAAACGCGGCGAACCGGTGCCGACATAGCTGGTGATGCTCTCCACATCTTTCTGCTTGGCGATAAAGGCTTCGAACTTCTTGACGTTCTTTTCGTTCGCGGCGAAGGTGGTGCCTTCCGGCGTCCACATTTCCACCATCAGCTCGGGACGGCTGGAATCCGGGAAGAACTGCTTTTCAATGAAGTTAAAGCCGTACACGCCCAGGAAGAACACCAGCAGCGACAGGGCGATCGTGGTCTTGCGCCAGGTGACGCACCAGGTGACGATGCGGCGGAAGCGCTGGAAGCCCGGCGTGTTGAACAGGTCGTGCTCGCCCTCGCCCGCCGCATGCGGCTTGACCTTGAGGATCATGTAGCCAATGTAGGGCGTAAACACCACCGCTACCACCCAGGAAATGATCAGCGCCAGCGCGTTGACCGAGAACATGGAGAAGGTATATTCCCCCGCGGCCGACTTCGCCAGGCCGATCGGCAGGAAGCCGGCGGCCGTGATCAGGGTGCCGGTCAGCATCGGCATGGCGGTGGAGGTGTAGGCGAAGGTCGCGGCGTCAAAGCGCGACATGCCCTCTTCCATCTTGCGCACCATCATTTCGACGGCAATGATGGCGTCGTCCACCAGCAGGCCCAGCGCAATGATGAGCGCGCCCAGCGAGATCTTGTGCAAGTCGATTTCGAACATGCGCATGAACAGGAAGGTAATCGCCAGCACCAGCGGGATGGTCAACGCCACCACCAGACCGGGACGGATGTCCAGGCGGAAGGGTTTGGTGTGCAGGCCCAGCGCCACGAAGCTGACGAACAGGACGATGGCCACCGCTTCGATCAGGGTGTGGATGAATTCGCCGACCGAGGCGGTCACAGCGCGCGGCTGGTTCGACACGCGGTGCAGTTCGATGCCGACCGGCAGGCCGGCGCGGATGCGTTCGACCTCGGCATCCAGGCCCTTGCCCATCTCGATGATGTTGCCGCCCTTTTCCATGGACACGCCCAGGCCGATCACTTCCTTGCCGTTGAAGCGCATCTTGTCGATCGGCGGATCCTGGTATTCGCGCTTGATGGTGGCAAAGTCGCCCAGGCGGAAGGTGGTGCCGTTGGCGCGCAGTTCCAGGTTTTCCAGGTCCTTGGGCGTAGCCAGGGCTCCGGTCACGCGCACTTGCAGGTTGTCGGTCGGGGTGACCAGCACGCCGGTCGACTCGACCGAGTTCTGGGTGGCGATCTGGTTGGCGATGACTTCAAACGGCACACCGAGCTGGGCGAATTTCTTGTGGGAGAACTCGATATTGAGTTTTTCCGCCTGCACGCCGAATTGCTCGACCTTCGATACCAGACCCACGCGCAACAATTGCTGGCGCACGAAGTCGGCATATTCCTTCACTTCCGCATAGGTAAAACCGTCGGCCGAGAGCGCGAAGATCGAACCGTAGGTGTCGCCGAATTCATCGTTGAAGAAAGGTCCGAGCACGCCGGCCGGCAAGGTCGGCCGGATATCGCCGATCTTCTTGCGGATCTGGTACCAGGAATTGGCGGTGTCCTTGGGCGGGGTCGATTCGCGCAGCTGCACCATGATCAGGGTTTCACCCGGCTTGGAATAGCTCTTGATCTTGTCGACGTAGGGCGTTTCCTGCAGCTTTTTCTCGAGCTTGTCGGTGACCTGTTCGGCCATCTGCACGGCGGTCGCGCCCGGCCAGATGGCGCGCACGACCATGATGCGGAAGGTGAACGGCGGATCTTCGTCCTGCCCCAGGTTCATATAGCTGAAAATGCCGCCCAGCAGGAACACCGCCATCAGGTAGCGCGTCAGCGGAATGTGTTCGAGTGCCCAGCGAGAGAGATTGAATCCCTTCATTTGGCAGCCTCAGCTTGAGGCGCGGCGGCAACGGCGGCCTTGGCTGCTGCGGGTGCTGCGGGTGCCACCGGGGCGGCTGGGGCAACCACGTCGTCCGACGGCAGGATCTTGACTTTCTGGCCCTGCTTGAGCAGGTTGACGCCGGCCGTGACGACGGTCTGACCGGACTTGACGCCGCTTGCCAGCACCACCTCATTGCCCGAGGTGCCACCTACTTGCACCGGCACCAGGCGCACCACGTCCTTGTCGACCAGCCAGACCGAGGTGGTCGATTTTTCGTAGAACAGCGCGGTGAGCGGCACCCGGATCATCGGAGTGGCCGTGGTGGAAGCGAACTGCACCATCGCAGTCATGCCCAGCTTGACTTCGGGGCTGTCTGGAATCGACACCTTGACTGCATAGGTGCGTGTGGCGGCGTCGGCCACCGGCGAGACTTCGCGAATCTTGCCGGGAATGGCAGCATTCGGATTGGCCCACAGGCGCACGGTCACGTCCTGCACCTTGCGCAAAGTGTCGACCTTGTCTTCCGGCAGACCGATGACGATTTCCTTTTCCGTGGTCTTGGCCACGCGCACTACCGGCGTGCCGGGCGCGACCACCTGGCCGACTTCGGCATCGACCGCCGTGACCACGCCATCGATGTCCGCTACCAGTGTCGCATAGCCGGCCTGGTTGGACTGGCCGAAATAGGCGGCCTGGGCCGCGTCGACCTGGGCCTGGGCCGCGGTGAAAGCGGACAGCTTGGCGTCGAGCACGGCCTGGCTGACGAAGTTCGTCACGCGCAATTCCTGATAGCGCTTGAGTTCGGCCTTGGCCAGGTCGCGCGCGGTTTCGGTGGCGCGCAGGCCCGCTTTCGCCTGCGTCTGGGACAATTTAAGGTCTTGCGGATCGAGTTGCATCAGTACCTGGCCGCGTTTGACCACGGTGCCCGGATCGACCTTGCGCGCGGTCACTTTGCCGCCCACCCGGAAGCCCAGCCGCGATTCCACCCTCGCCCTGACCTCTCCAGCGAACTCGGCATTGATGCCGATATTGTTCTCGTTGATCACGATGGCACGCACGGGACGGATGTCCTCGACTTTTTCAGCGGGCTTGGAGCACGCGGCCAGCAGCACGGCAAGCGCGCCTGCCGTGACAACAGTGATCGGGGCCAACGGACGTTGGCGCAGGTTTTTCAGGGCGGGCACAATGTTTTCCTTTACTATGCGGTGGGCTGCTGACAGCCGGCAGGCTGTGATGCAGATCCCGTCAATACAAGATCGATCAATTTTGAAGTAATTAATTATAATCCTGCAAGTTTTGTTTGCAAATGACTTTAGCGTCATTTATTTTTCATGCCTGTCGATCACTACGAAAATTTCCCAGTTGCATCCATTCTGTTGCCAAAACGTCTAGTGCCGGCGGTGGAGGCGATTTATGCCTTTGCCCGCAGCGCCGATGACCTGGCCGACGAGGGCGATGCCCTGCCCGCCGAACGCCTGGCTGCCCTGGCCGCGTACGAGGCTGCGCTGGACGCAATCGCGCGCGGGGAGGAACAGCCTGATCCGATGTTCGCGCGCCTGGCCGCTGTGATCGCCCAGTACAAACTGCCTCTGCAGCCGTTCTACGATTTGCTGTCCGCCTTCAAGCAGGATGTGGGCACCAGCCGCTATGCGGACTTTCCTTTGCTGCTGGACTATTGCCGGCGTTCGGCCAACCCGGTGGGCTTGTTGATGTTGTCGCTCTACGGTGCGGTCGACGAGGCCAATGTGCGCGATTCCGACGCCATCTGCTCGGCTCTGCAATTGATCAATTTTCTGCAGGATGTGGCGATCGACCGCGCCAAGGACCGCATCTATATGCCGATGGACGACCTGGCACGGTTCCGCGTGACGCAGGCGCAGCTCGACAGCGCCACGGTGGACGCCAGCTTTCGTGCGTTGATGACATTTGAAGTGAACCGGGCGCGCGCCATGATGCAGGCGGCGGCCCCGCTGGCCTTGCGCCTGCCCGGCCGCATCGGCTGGGAACTGCGGCTGGTGGTGCAAGGCGGCCTGCGCATCCTGGAAGCGATCGAGCATGCCGGCTACGATGTGTTCCGGCGTCGGCCTCAGTTGAACATGCGCGACTGGGTATTGATTCTGTGGCGCGCGCTGCGCATGTAGCGGGCCAGCGCCCGGCGCGGCTAGCCAAGGCGGGTATCTTGCGCAGGCGACGGGCGCAACTACCCGAGGCGGGTATCTGGCGCAGGTGACAGGCGCAAGTACACAGAGAGTCGCCAGCGAGCCAGTTTTCGGGCGCCCGATACACGACGATGCTGAAAAATCGCCGTCGTCAGCCCTCGCCAGCCACGCATCAGCTTAGAATAGCGGCTTCGCTTCGCACACTATTGCACTTTTGACCATGTCCCCCGACGAATATTGCCAAGAAAAGACCGTCCAGAGCGGCTCCAGCTTTTATTACAGCTTCCTGTTCCTGCCGCCCGAGCGCCGGCGCGCGATCACGGCGCTGTACGCGTTCTGCCGCGAGGTGGACGACACGGTCGACGAGTGCACCGACCAGTCTATCGCCCGCATCAAGCTGGCCTGGTGGCGCAACGAGGTCGCCCAGACCTACGAGGGCAAGCCCAGCCACCCGGTCATGCAGGCCCTGCAGCCCCACCTGGCCGTCTACAAGCTCGAACAACAGCACATGCAGGCGATTATCGACGGCATGGAAATGGACCTGGACCAGACCCGCTACCTGGACTACCCGGCCATGCAGAAGTACTGCTGGCACGTGGCGAGCGTGGTCGGCATCCTGTCGGCCAGCATTTTTGGCGTAACCAATCCCCAGACCCTGCAATATGCGGAAAAGCTGGGCCTGGCCTTCCAGCTGACGAATATCATCCGCGACGTCGGCGAAGATGCCCGCAAGGGCCGTATCTACCTCCCGATCAATGAGCTGCAACAATTTAACGTGACGGCGGCCGATCTGCTGAACGCACGCCACAGCGACAAGTTCGAAAATCTGATGCGCTTCCAGGTCGAGCGCGCGCAAAAAGTGTACGACGAAGCCTTCGCCCTCTTGCCCAAGGAAGACCGGCGCGCCCAACGGCCTGGCCTGATGATGGCTGCCATCTACCGTACCGTGTTGGACGAGATCGAACGCGACAAGTTCCACGTGCTGAACCAGCGCATTTCGCTCACGCCGCTGCGCAAGCTGTGGCTGGCGTGGAAGACCTACGTTCGTGGCTGACAAAGCCAACACCGCAAGCTCCCCGCCCGCCTCGGTCGCCGTCATCGGCGGCGGCTGGGCCGGCTGCAGCGCCGCCATGGAACTGGCCCAGGCCGGCTGCAAGGTCACCCTGTACGAGGCCGGCCGCACCCTGGGCGGACGCGCGCGGGCGGTCGAATCGCATGGCAAGATCCTGGATAACGGCCAGCACATCCTGCTTGGCGCCTATACCGAAACCAAGCGCCTGCTGCGTCTGGCCGGCATCGATCCGGCCCTGGCCCTGCTCAATCTGCCGCTGCAGATGCGCTACCCGGGAGCCGCGAACCGAGCCGGCGCCGGCATGGACTTTGTGGCGCCGCGCCTGCCCGCTCCCCTGCACCTGGGCGTCGCCCTGCTGCGCGCCAAGGGCCTGAGCTGGGCCGACAAGATGGCACTGGCGCGCTTTTCCACCAGCGCGCGCTGGATGGACTGGGTGCTGTACACCGATTGCAGCGTCAGCGAGCTGCTGGCGCGTTTCGAGCAGACTCCTCGCCTGATCCGGCTGATGTGGCGCCCGCTGTGCCTGGCCGCCCTGAATACCGACCCGGAGCGCGCCTCGGCCCAGGTGTTCCTGAACGTGCTGCGCGACAGCCTGGGCGCCAGCCGTGCCAGTTCCGACATGCTGCTGCCGCGTCTGGACCTGTCCAGCCTGTTTCCGGCGGCGGCCGCCCGTTTCATCGAGTCCAGCGGCGGCACGGTACGCAGCGGCGCCAAGGTCAGTTCCCTGGCGCCCTACAAAATTGGCTGGCAGCTGGGCGCCGTGGGCAGCGCGGTGGGCGGCAACTGGACCGCCTATGTCGACGCGGTCGTGATCGCCACGCCGCCGCCGGCCGCCGCCATCCTGCTCGACCAGCTGGGGCTGATGGACCTGGCGGCCCAGCTGCTCACCTACGAATACGAGCCGATTACCACCTGCTACCTGCAATACGGCGGCGATGTCAGCCTCGACCTGCCGTTTTACGCCCTGGTCGACGATCCGGGCCAGGGCCACTGGGGCCAGTTCGTGTTCGACCGCGGCCAGCTCGACCCGGACCAGGCCGGTCTGCTGGCGGTCGTGATCAGCGCCTCGGGCGCGGCCGCCGACCTGGCCCAGTCGGATCTGGCCGCCGCTGTGGCCGCCCAGCTGGCCAAGGTACTCAAGCGGCCTGCCCTGGCGACGCCGGCCTGGTTCCAGGTGATTACCGAAAAACGCGCCACCTTTGCCTGCACCCCGGGGCTGGCGCGCCCTGTGAACGCCACCGGTTTGCCGCGCCTGGCCCTGGCCGGCGACTACACCGCCAGTGACTATCCGGCAACACTCGAGTCCGCTGTCCGCAGTGGCGCACTGGCCGCGGCAGCCGTGCTGATGCCCACGGCCATCCCCCCATAATGTCGTTCGGACCGTCATTCGTGCAGCCTGTCGCATTCCAATGGCTGTTTTTGTCCGGTTTTCGTACAGTAGCACCATCGAAACAGGACTTTGGAATGGAAACAGCATGAACATCACTCTGGGACTTCGCGCACTGGCTCTGCTGGCATTCGTTGCCGCAAGCACCGCCGTGATTGTCCACCCGGAACTGATCGGCGGCGCCGATGGCGGCGATTCGCCCATCGTGACCGCGGTCGTGGCCCTCGGCCACAACTGACGCAGGAAGAACGACCGTATGGGCAAGAACGACTTTCTCGATGCGCTGAGGCGCGCGATGACCGGCCTGGCGCCGGAAGCGCAGTCCAGGACGCTCGCTTATTACGAACAACGCTTCGTCGACGGCGTCGCTGCCGGGCGCAGCGAAGAAGACGTCGCCAGCGAACTGGACGATCCCAAGAAAATCGCCATGACCCTGCGCGCCAGCGCGCACATGCATAGCTTCGAGCAAAAGAAAAATCCCGCCAACCTGCTGCGCGTGATGGTGTCCGTGGTCGGCCTGGCGATCTTCAATCTCTTCATGGTGGTGCCGGCCATGGTGTATGCGGCCCTGCTGGCTTCGCTCTACGGCTGCGCCCTCGCCTTCTACCTTGGCGGTGTTGCCGTGACCGCCAGCGGCCTGTCCGGCGCCAACGAACTGGCCCTGGCCGGTCCACTGAGCAAGCTGGGCATCGTCACCGACAGGGATGACGACGACATGCAGACCAAGGTATCGATCGGCACCAACGGCGTGCACCTGTTCCAGGAAAGAGTACCGGAAGCCCGGCGCGATGCCGCGGCGGCGGCGGCGGCGGCCATGGCCGCGGCCCACCAGGAGGCCCAGTCCGCCAGCCGCGACGCGGCCAGGGCAGCCCGCGAAGCCGGCGTACATGCCGCCGCGGCGGCACGTGAAGCCCGCCGGGCGGCAGGCCGGGCAGCCGGCGTCGCTGCCGACGCGGTCGCCAATGCCGAAGCCGCGGCCGAGGCAGCCGCCGAAGCAGCCGTCGCTCAAGTGGCCGAGGCCGCTGAAGCTGCCGCGGCGGCCGAAGTCGCGGAGGTGGCTGACGTTGCCGACGCAGCCGAAATGGCTGATGACGCCGACGAGAGCGATCGCAAGGGCCGGGGCGCCAGGGTCATCCGGCGCGCCGAGGCGGTCGCCGAACGCGGTATCCACATCACCACCGAGATGGATCCGGGATCGCGTGCCACCCAGACCTTCTTCGGGCTGGGCATGGTCCTGGTCGGCATCATCCTTTTCCTGTTCAGCCTGGTTGTGACCAAGTACACCCTGATCGGCGCCAAGCGCTATATCGAAATGAATTTTTCCCTGCTCAAGGGACACTGACCCGCCTGACGGAGAACACCATGCGCGTTTTGTTAAAAGTCGGATTCGGACTGCTGCTGCTGGCATTCATGCTGATCGGCCTGTCCTACAGCATGCTGCGCGCCCAGGGCGTCTCGCGCCCCGCCAACGTCGAGGGCCGCACCCTGGCCAGCGAAAAGCGCAGCATCGACAAGAATATCAATGCGATCGAGCTCACCGGGCCGATCGACCTGACCCTGCGCCAGGGCGCCGTCGCCTCGCTGGAAGTGCGCGGCGAGCAGCGCCTGCTGAGCAACGTCGTGACCTCGTTCGACAACGGCACCCTGCACATCGAAACCAAGGGCATGCTGCTGCATCACCGGCTGCCGCTGCAGGTCGTGCTGGTGCTGCCTTCGATCGATACGCTCAAGTTCCAGGGCAGCGGCGACAGCACCGTCAACGGTTTTTCGGGCGAGCGCATCGATGTCCAGCTCAATGGCTCGGGCAACGTCAAATTCAACGGGCGCTACCGCGAAGTGGCTGCCGGCGTGCATGGCAGCGGTGAAATGGAACTGAACGGCGGCAACAGCGAGAAAGTGGAGGTCGCGCTGGTCGGTTCCGGCGAAATGACGGTGGTCGGCGCCTGCAAGGATTTCAAGGTCGAGCAAACCGGTTCGGGCGACCTCAATGCCGAACATCTGACTGCGGAACGCGCCAATGTGGACCTGCACGGCTCCGGCACCTCGATCATCCTGGCCAAGAAGAGCGCGGACATCAGCGTGCGCGGCAGCGGTGATGTCAATGTGTACGGCAATCCGGACGAGCGCAATGTCAACCGTACCGGTTCCGGGTCGGTCAATTTCAAGCAGTAGCCAGGCACCGAGTTACTGTGATCCGAACCTGGCAGCCCGTCTACGCTAGCGGGCAAGCCAGCGCAGCGCGCCCTGGCCGGCTGCGCGTCCGCTGGCAAAGCACGCGGTGAGCAGGTAGCCGCCCGTCGGCGCTTCCCAGTCGATCATCTCGCCCGCCACGAATACGCCGGGCAGCGCGCGCAGCATGCCTGCGTCATCGAGCGCATCGAATCGTACGCCGCCGGCACTGCTGATCGCTTCATCGATCGGGCGCGCCCGCTTGAGCACCACCGGCAACAGCTTGAGGCTGCGCGCCAAGGTTGCCGGGTCGGCGAACTGCCCGGCGCTCAGGCACTCACGCAACAGGCCTGACTTCACACCCTTGATGCCCAGCCGGCTTTGCAGGTGGCTGGACATGGAGCGCGAACCGCGCGGCCGCGTCACTTCGTCCCACACACGCTGCTCGCTGAAATCGGGGACCAGGTCGAGATGGATGGTGGCGCTGCCATTGACTGTAATCTGGTCGCGCAGCGCTGCCGACAAGGCGTATATCAAGCTCCCTTCCACGCCGGTCGCCGTCACCACGAACTGGCCCTTGCGCCGCACCTGCATGCCATCCGCGCTGGTCGAGGTGATCGCTACTGTGGTCAGTGGCTCGCCCGCGTGCCGGCTGCTGAAATGGGCGCTCCAGTCCACATCGAAACCACAATTCGAAGGCTGCAGCGGGGCGATGTCCACGCCGCGATCACGCAGCAGCGCGACCCAGGCCCCGTCCGAACCCAGGCGCGCCCAGCTGCCGCCGCCCAGGGCCAGCACGGTCGCATCGGCGCTCACGGCAAGTTCGCCATCGGGCGTAGCCAGCACGAGCGCGCCGTCCTTCCATCCCAGCCAGCGGTGCCGCATGTGAAAGCGCACCCCGCGTTCGCGCAAACGGTGCAGCCAGGCGCGCAGCAAGGGCGCCGCCTTCATATCGGTGGGGAATACGCGCCCCGAGCTGCCGATGAAGGTGTCGACGCCAAGGCCATGGATCCACGCACGCACGGCGTCGGCGTCAAAGCCATCGAGCCAGGGCGCCACTTGCGCCGCCCGGCCCGCATAGCGCTGGCCAAAGTCCACGCGTGGCTCGGAATGGGTGATGTTCATGCCGCCCTTGCCCGCCAACAGAAACTTGCGGCCGACGGACGGCATCGCGTCATACACGTCCACCTGGACGCCACGTTCGCTAATCACCTCGGCGGCCATCAGGCCGGCAGGGCCGCCGCCAATGACGGCGACGCGGGAAGTGGGTGGGATTGGTGGCGACATGGTGGCTGGTGCTGCAATTGGACGAGCCGCATTGTAGTGCAGCGGCCCGGCAAAAAATAGATGTAAAGCTTACTTGACATCGACGCATAGCGCGCCTAAGATGTAAAGCATACTTTACTACAGGAGTCAGCGTCCATGCACGAAAAAATCGTCAACCGAACCTATCTGCGCGAGCTTGGCGGCGCACTGGCCGTCTATACGGTGCTGCTGGTCCTGGCGATCAAGTATGGCCGCAAGCTCGATGACGGTGCGCTCAAGGTGATCGTGCTGGCCAGTCCCATGATCGGCTTCCTGCTTGGCGTCTGGGCTATCGCGCGCCACATGCGCCGGATCGACGAGTATCTGCGCCAGACCACGCTGGAATCGGTCGCCGTTGCCGCTGCCATCACGGCGGGCATCACCTTCACCTACGGCTTCATGGAGACGGCCGGCTACCCGCGCCTGTCCATGTTCGTGGTCTGGCCGATCATGGGGAGCGCCTGGCTGGTGGTCAACGCCGCGCGGGCGCTGATGAACCGATGAACAATAACGTCCGTGAACTGCGCGCCGGCCAGGGCTGGAGCCAGGCCCACCTGGCCGACCTGCTGAAGGTATCGCGCCAGACCGTCAACGCGATCGAAACCGGCCGCTATGACCCCAGCCTGCCGCTCGCCTTCGCCATCGCCAAACTGTTTTCGCAACCGATAGAAGCCATTTTTGTCCCCGACCAGGAGTCCGCATGAAACGCCATCTGCTCTTCGCTCTGATCCTCACCGCTTTCGGCCCCGCTTTCGGCCCCAGCTATGCAGCCGACACCGCGCCCGTCGTTCCTAACCGCTTCGCAGCGACCATCGTCCCGGCCGAAAAATTCGAGGTCGGCGCCATGCTGGTCGAAAAGCACGGCAAGCGCGGACGGCCGCTGATCCTGATTCCCGGCCTGGCCAGTGGATCGTGGGTGTGGCAGGAGACAGTGCGCCAGTTCGCCGGCGAGCACGTGGTGTACGTGGTCACCCTGCCCGGCTTCGATGGCCGTCCCGCTGTCGCCGGCAAAGTGATGGAGGCGGCGCGGCTGGCGCTGGTCCAGCTGATCGAGTCGCGCAAGCTGGACAAGCCGGTACTCATCGGCCACAGCCTCGGCGGCACCTTGTCCTATGCGCTGGCGGCCCAACTCGGGACCCGCATCGGCGGGGTGGTGGCGATCGACGGCTTGCCGGTGTTCCCCGGCTCGGAACAGATGGCGCAGGCCCAGCGCGAGGAACTGGCGCAAAACCTCAAGCAGCGCGCGATGCCGGCCAACCAGGCCGTTTTCGCGGCGCAGCAGCAGGCGTACATGCGCGGCCAGGGCGTGTCCGACATGGCGCGCGCCGACGAACTGGCCAAGCTGACTGCGCGGAGCGACCCGGCGGCCTTTGTGGAATATATGAGCGAGACCTTTTCCATGGACCTGCGCGGCGACCTGCCCAGGATCAGCGCGCCGGTGCTGGTGATGGCGCCGTATTTCGACGAGGACGATACGCAGAACCAGATGACCAAGGCCGCGAAGACCGAGTACTACACCAGTTTGCTGGCTGGTTTACCGAAGGTGGAAGTGGTGGCGGTGCCCAAGGCGCGCCACTTTGCGATGTTCGACCAGCCGCAATTCGTCAATGAGACGATTGCCCGGTTTATTAAATCACTCTGAAAGGAAGCGCCATGAACAGCAAAGGATTTTGGGTAGCACGGTTCTTGATGGTTGTGGCCGGCGCGTTTGTGCTGCTGGGCGGCTGGTATCTGCTGCGCGGCGCACCGATGGCCGATGCATTGCGCGAGGCAGGGATCTGGAGCGTGATCTCCGCTGCCATCTACACGGGCGTGAGCTACCGGAAAGCGCGCAACTGCCGGCTGTGCCAGATCGGGAGCGCAAGCCGATAGAGTCACCAGGACCGTGGGACGGATGCGCCGCGTCTTCAAGCATTCACACCCACGGTCAGCTGCGGCAACGACGCCATCAAATCCGCGAATCGCTGCCCCTGAATCATTACATGGCTGCGGGTCAGTTCCGCCGCCTTCTCCCCATCCCCCGCCAGAATCGCCTGCACCACGCCGTCATGTTCGGCGTACGAGTTGCTGACCCGGTTGCGCACTCTGAGCTGCAGCCGGCGATACGGCCTTAGCCTCCGGTACAAACCACGCGTCTGTTCGATCAGGAACTGATTGTGGCTGCCGGCGTAGATCGCTTCGTGGAAGGCTTCGTTCTTGTAGTAGTAATCATCCGGGTCGTTGGAGTCGCGCGCTTCCATGCAGGCCTTGTGCGCCGCCAGCAAGCTGACATGCTCGGACGGCGTCATGCGGCGAGCCGCCAGACGGCTGCAAGTCGCTTCCAGCTCCGACATCACCTCGAACATCTCCACCAGCTGCTGCGGGCCCAGTTCCGCGACAACGGCACCGCGCCGCGGCCGGATCACGACCAGGCCCATGGACGCCAGCTGGATCAGCGTTTCGCGGATCGGTGTGCGCGACACGCCGAAGCGGGCCGCGAGTTCGGTCTCATCGAGGTGCTGGCCGGGACCCAGCGCTCCTGTCGCAATTAACTCTTCGAGTGCTTCCCGGAGCGTTTCTGAACGGCTTTTCATGGTGTGAGCTCGGGGTTTGTATTCATGATTTCATTATAAAAGACATATTGAGCTTGACAATGTATTTTTTAGGAATATTCTTGTATACATAAATACACCGGTTGCATACCGAATAGCGGCCGACCCAGCGACGTAGTTTCACTCATCTTGGAGGATGTATGACGGTAATGACACGCAGGACCGTGCTGGGCGCGCTCGCCACCAGCCCATTGTGGATGCACAACGCCTGGGCCCAGGCCACGACCCTGAAGATTTCGCACCAATTCCCCGGTGGGACGATCAACGAGGGCGACTTCCGCGATCGCCTGTGCCGCATGTTCGCTGCCGAAGTGGACAAGCGCAGCAAGGGCACGCTCAAGTTCGAGATCTATCCCGGCTCCTCGCTCATGAAAACCAACGCGCAATTCTCCGCGATGCGCAAGGGCGCCCTGGACATGTCGCTGGTGCCGCTGTCGTATGCGGGTGGTGAAGTCCCGGAAGTCAATATCGGCCTGATGCCCGGCCTGGTAACCAGCTACGAGCAGGGCTACAGCTGGAAGAATGCCGAAGTGGGCAAGGAACTCAATCGCCTGCTGCTCGAAAAAGGCATCGTCGTGGTCAGCTGGATCTGGCAGGCCGGCGGGGTCGCCTCGCGCACCAAGCCGATTGTGGAACCCGAGGACGCTAACGGCCTGAAGGTGCGCGGCGGTTCGCGCGAGATGGATCTGATCCTCAAGGCCGCAGGCGCCGCCGTGGTCACCCTGCCATCCAACGAAATCTACGCCGCCATGCAGACTGGCGCCATGGACGCGGCACTCACATCGTCCACCTCGCTGATCTCCTTCCGCCTGGAGGAGGTTTCCAAGGCCCTGACCACAGGCCGAGGCGGCGCTTACTGGTTCATGTTCGAGCCGTTGATGATGTCCAAGGCCGCCTTCGACCGCCTGAGCAAGGAACAGCAGGCGACCATCATGACGGTGGGCGCCGAGATGGAAGCATTCGCGCGCAAGTCTGCCCAGCTCGATGACTCGGCGGTGGCGGCGGTGTATCAGAAAGCCGGCGCCAAGGTGGTCGACCTGACCCCGGCCACCGTGAAGAAATGGCAGGCCATCGCACGCACCACCGCGTGGAAGGATTACGGAGAAAAGAATGCCAACTGCGCCAAGCTGCTTGCGCTGGCGGAGAAAACGCTGTGAGCCATGGCTTCGAGCTGGCGCCTGCCAAAGGGCCGGCGGTACCAGACCACCCTGCCCTGGCCGCGGTATCGCTGCTGCTGGACCGGCTGAACACACTGTTGCTGCGCCTTTCCATGGCGGCCCTGGTGCTCACCGCCCTGGTGCTGACCTACTCCGTGGTGTCGCGCTACTTCTTCAAGGTGCCGACCGACTGGCAGGACGAGGCGGCGGTGTTCATGCTGGTCGGCGTGACCTTTTTCTGTACCGGCTACGTGCAGTCCTACCGCGGGCATATCGGCATCGAGGCCCTGTCCTCGCTGCTGCCGCCGCGCGTCAATGCGGTGCGCCTGTTCCTGGTGGACCTGGTGTCCTGCCTGTTCTGCGCCTTCTTCGCGTGGAAGTCCTGGACCTTGTTCCATGAAGCCTGGGTCGACGGCCAGACCACCTCGTCCACGTTCGCGCCGCCGCTGTGGATCCCCTACGGGATGATGTCGCTCGGGATGTCGATCCTGACATTGCAGATCCTGATCCAGGTGCTCGCCCACCTGACCAACAAGCGCAAAGGGAGTGCGGCATGAGCGATCTGGCTTTAGGTGCGCTGTATGGCGCCGTCACCCTGGTGGTGATGTTTTCGGGGATGCCGATCGCGTTTGCGCTTGGCGTGGTCGCCGTCGGCTTCATGTACTTCTTCATGCCGGCGTCCTCGCTCGACACGGTCACGCAGAATGTATATGAGGAGATGGCGTCGATCACCCTGCTCTCCATTCCCCTCTTCATATTGAAGGGAGCGGCGATCGGCAAGTCACCCGCCGGCAAGGACCTGTATTCGGCGATCCACACCTGGCTGCACAAGGTACCGGGCGGTCTGGGGATCGCCAATGTGTTTGCCTGCGCGCTGTTCGCCGCCATGGCCGGCTCCTCGCCCGCCACCTGTTCGGCGATCGGCTCGGCGGGCATACCGGAAATGCGCAAGCGTGGCTACTCGCCCGGTTTCGCGGCCGGCATCATCGCCGCCGGCGGCACGCTGGGTATCCTCCTGCCGCCGTCGATCACCATGATCCTGTACGCGGTCGCTGCGGAACAATCGCTCGGCCGTCTGTTCCTGGCCGGGATCGGCCCCGGCGTGCTGCTCGTTGCGCTGTTCGCCGGCTACGCGGTGTTCAGGGCGCGCAAGGAGTACCGCCTGGCCAAGGAAATCTACGAAGGCGGCGGCGTCAAGTCCGCCTACCTCGACAGCGAGCATTTCACCTTGCGTGAAAAAGTGGAGATGCTGCCGCGCGTGCTGCCCTTCATCGTCCTGCTGATCGGCGTGATGGTCGCCCTCTATGGCGGCTACGCCACGCCTTCCGAGACCGCTGGCCTGGGCGCCCTGCTGGCGATGGTGCTGATCGCGGTGGTGTACCAGGTCTGGCGCCCGAAGGACCTGGCGCCGATCCTGACATCCACCATCAAGGAGTCGACCATGCTGCTGCTGATCATCGGCATGTCGCTGCTGTACTCCTACGTGATGAGCTATCTGCACATCAGCCAGTCGGCGGCGCAGTGGGTGGTCGACATGCATCTGTCCAAATGGATGCTGCTGTCGGTGATCCTGTTCATGGTGATCGTGTTCGGCTTCTTCCTGCCGCCGGTCTCGATTATCCTGATGACGGCGCCGATCATCCTGCCGCCACTGAAAGCGGCCGGCTTCGACCTGATCTGGTTCGGGATCGTGATGACGGTCGTGATGGAGATGGGGCTGATCCACCCGCCGGTGGGGCTGAATATCTTTGTCATCAAGAACATCGCGCCCGACATTCCGCTCAAGGACGTGATTTGGGGTGTCATGCCGTTTGTGGGCCTGATGTTCGTCGCGGTGATCCTGCTCTGCGTTTTCCCGCAGATCGCAACCGGCCTGCCGAACATGCTGATGGGAGCCAAATAGATGAACGCGAAGCACACCCCCGCCGGCGGCTGGAATACGCTGCAGGCCAACCGTGCCGGCCGCATCCAACGCGCCGGCGTGCAGCTCGGCAACGCGCTCGACGGCAAGGCCGTGCCGGCGGCGCTGATCGGGGAGCTGCTGCACGCGGTGATCGAGCGTGGCGACCGCGTCTGCCTGGAGGGGAACAACCAGAAGCAGGCAGACTTCCTGGGACAGGCGCTGGCGGGACTCGATCCTGAGCGCGTCAATGGCTTGCACATGCTGCTGTCTGTACTGGCGCTGCCCGAGCACCTGGACGTGTTCGAGCGTGGCGTCGCCGACCGGCTGGACTTTTCGTTCTCGGGTCCGCAGGCGGCACGGGTGGCCAGGCTGCTTGCCGCGGGCAAGCTCCAGATCGGCGCCATTCATACCTACCTGGAGCTGTTCAGCCGCTATTTCATCGACCTGACGCCGCGTGTATCGCTGATCGCGGCGGAGGCGGCCGACCGCCACGGCAATCTGTACACGGGACCGAACACCGAGGACACACCCGCCATCGCCGAGGCCACGGCCTTCAAGAACGGCATTGTGATTGTCCAGGTCAACCGCATCATGGACACGCTGCCGCGCGTCGATATTCCTGGCGACTGGGTGGACTTTGTGGTGCAGTCGCCGCGGCCGTATTACATCGAACCGCTGTTCACGCGGGACCCGGCGCAGATCTCCGAGATCCAGGTGCTGATGGCAATGATGGCCATCAAGGGCATCTACGCCGAGTACCAGGTCGAGCGGCTCAATCATGGCATCGGCTTCGACACCGCCGCCATCGAACTGCTGCTGCCCACCTACGCAGAATCACTGGGCCTGAAGGGTAAGATCGCGCGGCACTGGGCGCTCAATCCCCACCCCGCCCTGATTCCGGCGATCGAAGCGGGATTCGCCGAGTCGGTGTATTCCTTCGGCTCGGAACTGGGTATGGAAGACTATATCCGCGCGCGGCCGGACGTGTTCTTCGTGGGGCCCGACGGCAGTATGCGCAGCAACCGTGCGCTGTGCCAGGCCGCCGGCCACTATGCTTGCGACATGTTCATCGGATCGACCTTGCAGATTGATTTGCAAGGTAATTCATCGACCGCGACCCAGGGCCGTATCGCCGGTTTTGGCGGCGCCCCCAACATGGGCGCCGATGCGCGCGGCCGGCGCCATGCGAGTCCGGCCTGGCTCAAGGCGGGCCAGCAGGCACGCGAGGGACGCAACACCATCCCGCGCGGGCAAAAGCTGGTGGTGCAGATTGTCGAGACCTTCCGCGAGCATATGCAGCCTGCCTTCGTCGAACGGCTCGACGCCTGGGCGCTGGCGGAGCAAGCCGGCATGGCCCTGCCGCCGGTAATGATCTATGGTGACGACGTGACCCACATCCTGACCGAGGAAGGCATCGCCAACCTGCTGCTTTGCCGCAGCGACGAAGAACGCGAACAGGCGATTCGCGGCGTGGCCGGCTACACCCCGGTGGGCATGGCGCGCGACCGGCGCATGGTCGAAAACCTGCGCGACCGCGGCATCATCCAGCGCGCCGAAGACATGGGCGTGGACAAGCGCCAGGCCACGCGCGACCTGCTGGCCGCCAAGAACATGAAGGACCTGGTGCGCGCGTCGGGCGGCTTGTACAACCCGCCCAAGCGCTTTCGCAACTGGTAACAGCACACCGAATTGGAGATGGCATGGAAACCCTGGTGTATCAATTTGAAGGCGGAAGCAGAGGGCTTCCCGCGCAGCCGCAGGTGGTGGGCGTGGTCGGTTCCGGCAACCTGGAAGTGCTGATCGAAGCTGTTCCGCTGGCCGGCGCCTGCAGTATCGAAATCAAGACCGCGGCGGTGGGATTCGGTGCGACCTGGGAAGCCGTGATGCGCGACTTTCACGAGCGCTGGCAGCTGAAGAACGCTCGCATCGCCATCAACGACATGGGTGCCACCCCGGCCGTGGTCAGCCTGCGCCTGGATCAGGCGGTGGAAACCATCCTGGGAGGAGCGGCATGAGCAGCTACCTGGAACTGACCGCGCGCGAACGCCTGGCGCGCCTGTTCGACACGGGCAGCTTTGAGGAATTCCTGCCCCCGGCCGCGCGGGTGATCAGCCCTCACCTGGCGCAGCTTGATGCGCCGGTCTCTTTTGACGATGGCGTCGCCGTGGGCCGCGCCGTGCTCGATGGCGTGCCAGTGTTTTGCGCAGCCCAGGAAGGCGGCTTCATGGGCGGCGCGGTGGGCGAGGTGCACGGCGCCAAACTGACCGGCATGCTGCGCCGCGCCGTGGCTGAACGGGCCAGTGCAGTCGTGCTGCTGCTCGAGAGCGGCGGCGTGCGCCTGCACGAAGCTAACGCCGGCCTGATCGCGGTGTCGGAAGTCATGCGCGCCGTGCTCGATACCCGTGCGGCAGGCATTCCGGTGGTGGCGCTGGTGGGCGGGTCGAACGGCTGCTTCGGCGGCATGGGCATCGTGGCGCGCTGCGCCAACGCGGTCGTGATGTCCGAGGAAGGCCGGCTTGCCATGTCCGGTCCCGAAGTCATCGAGACCGCCAGCGGGGTGGAAGAATTTGACTCGCGCGACCGCGCCCTGGTCTGGCGTACAACCGGCGGCAAGCACCGCTACCTGATGGGCGACTGCCAGTTCATCGCCGCCGATGACGTGGCGCGCTTTCGCCAGGGCGCGGTGGACGCGATCGCCGCGAGCCGCACGGCCGGCGTGGAACTGAGCCTGGCAGCGCTGGAGACGGAACAATCGCTCCTGGGCGAGCGTATCGCACGCTTCGGCGAGTGCACCGATCCACTCGATACCTGGACTGCGCTCGGTATTGCTGACGCCAAGGCAGTGCCAATGATGGATGCAGACAGCTTCGCGGCCACTGCGGCTACGCATCGCCTGGGAGGGCCGCAATGAACTGGATCGAAGTCGCCGCCCTGCTCTTCCCGGCGGGTTACAGCATCACCGAACGAGACAACTTCCTGAGTGGCAGCGCGCGCGTCGGCGAGTTTGACGTCGCCGTGGTCGGCACAACGGAACATGCGCCGATCGGCGTCGAGATCGCGCTCGCGCAGGCGAAGTTCATCCTGCAGACGGTGCGCGAGCACCCGGGCCGGCCCATTCTCATCCTGGTCGATACCCAGGGCCAACGCCTGCGCCACCGGGACGAGATGTTAGGCATCAACAGCTACATGGCCCACCTGGGCAAGTGCGTCGATCTGGCGCGCCGGTCGGGGCACAAGATCATCGGCCTGGTATACGACCAGGCGCTGTCGGGTGGCTTTATTACCAGCGGCCTGATGGCCGACGCCTGCTACGCCCTGCCGGACGCCACGATCCGCGTGATGGGACTGCCGGCCATGGCCCGTATCACAAAAGTGCCGGAAGAACGCCTGATCGAACTCGCGGCAAGCAACCCGGTGTTCGCGCCCGGACCGGAGAACTACGCGCGGATGGGCGGCATCGAAGCGATCTGGCAAGGCGACCTTGGCGCTTCACTTGCGAAGGCGCTGCAGGATGCTCCGCAAGCCGATAGCCGCAGCGCCCTCGGCCAGGCGCGCGGTGGCCGCAAGCTTGCGCAGAGCGTCATCGACGCCATTCTGGCAGGACGCAATGTACTCGCGCCATGATCTGGTCTGGTTGACGCCGGACGGATGGCAAGCCGCGATAAACGCAGGCGCCGACGACGACAAGCCGGCGCTGCAGCGCTGGGCGACTGCGCAGCGGCCCTTGGTGCTTACGCGGCGCGCCCCGGATGCGCCACCCGACACCGTTTGCCTTGGCCTGGCGCCGCCTCCTGTGGATGGCATCAAGCGCCGCATCGCGGTGCGTGCCCTGTCCGGGCATATTGGGCGTTCCCAACCAGCGCTGAGACTTGCGCAGGTCGAGCCCGTGCCATGCGCGTGGGAGCCGGATTTTGCCAGTTTCCGTGACCAGGCAGTGGACCTGGACCTGGGCGTCTTTGGCTCGCTGGCGCTGCAGACCATCACGGGGTTGGATTATCTGGGTCCCGATTCGGACATCGACCTGCTGTTTCGGCCAACTGGCCGACAACAACTGGAAGCAGGCCTGGCGCTCCTGCAGGCGCATGCCAGGCAGCTTCCGCTGGACGGCGAGATCGTATTCCCCGCCGGCGCGGCGGTCGCATGGAAGGAATGGGCGGGTGCCGCCAATGTGCATGCGCGCGTCATGGTCAAGGAACATGGTCCGGTCAGGCTTGCCACCGTCGATTCACTGCTGCAAAGCCTGGAGCACTGACATGTTTATCGTGACCACACCCTCACTGGCCCAGCCTGCGATCAGGGCCAGCACCCGTTACCTCGACCGCGCATTCTGCGCCCACATTGCCCGTCTCGCCGTGGGCAGCCTGTATGCGGAACTTGCGCTCTACCCCAAGCCAGGGCTGGTGTCCTTTGTCGACAACGGCAGCCACACCGACATGAATGCCGAGACCTTCTTGCGCAGCCTGTTCGCGCTGCGTCATTACTTTCGCCGCATCTGCCAGGCGGGCATCGACCAGGCGCCCTTCGCCACGCTCAAGCGGCTTGGCATCGTGGCTGAACAAGTCATGCTGGGTGCGACCGCCGGCGTTAATACCCACCGCGGCGCGATCTTCAGCATCGGCCTGCTGTGCGCTGCCGCCGGGCGCGCGTATGCCTTGCGCGGGCCGTTGACCGCGTCGGCATTGCAGGCACACCTGTTGATCGGCTGGGGCGAAGCGCTGGCCGCGCACACTGCGCCGGCCGACGGCACATCGCACGGTCTGGCCGCAGCCGCGAGCCATGGCGTCAGCGGCGCGCGCGAAGAGGCCGCCCTTGGCCTGCCGTCGGTGTTTCAGGTGGGTTTGCCCGCACTGGCGGCCGGCTGCGGCACGCGCAAGGCGCGTATCGACGCGCTGTTTGCATTGATGGCGCATATCAGCGATACCAACGTCGTGCATCGTGGCGGTACTGACGGTATCAGCCTGGTGCGCTCCCTGGCGCAGGGTTTTATCGCGGCGGGAGGAACCGCGGCATTGGACTGGGAGGCTCGTGCGCTGTCCATCCACCACCGGCTGGTCGCCCGCAAACTGTCGCCAGGTGGCGCCGCCGACCTGCTTGCCGCAAGCTGTTTCGTGCATGCGTTGACCGAAGGCCGCTTGTCGTGAGCACTCGCCTGCTGCTGCTTTGTTCCGGACAGGGCGGCCAATATCCGGGCATGTTCGACCTGGCGCGCCGGCATCCGGCGAGCGCCGCACTACTTGCGCAGCCGGGCGTGAGCGCGGACCCGGCCGACATGTTTGATAACGCCGTCGCCCAGCCATCGATCGTTGCCGCTACGCTGGCCATGTGGCTGGCTTTGCGGGAGCGGGTGGTGGCGCCGGACCTGGTGGCAGGCTACAGCATCGGTGAATTGGCGGCGTGGGCGGTCGCGGGAGCGCTCGATCCGCTTGAGGCCATGGGGTTGAGCCGGTGTCGTGCCGCGGCGATGGACGCGGCTGCGCGCGCCGGTCCGGAACAGGTGCTGGCGGCGGTGAGCGGCATCGCGGTGGACGAGGTGGCGGCGATGTCCAGCTTTGAAATTGCGATCGTCAATGGCTACGATGCTTGCATTGCTGGGGGGCTGGAGCAGGACTGGCAGCAGCTGGCGGCGGCAGTTGCGGGGCGTGGGGGGAAACTGCAGCGGCTTCCGGTGGCGGTCGCGTCACATACTTCCTTGATGGAGGCGGCGGTGGGTGAATTCCGGGCGGCGCTGGAGGCTCAGGCGTTTGGAGTGCGTGTTTGTCCGGTGCTGTCGGGAGTACGCGCGGTCGCGCTGCGGGACAAGGGCGACGCGGTGCAGGATTTGTCGGTTCAGCTGGCACAAACGATACGCTGGAGCGATTGCATGGATGCCGCAGCTGAAGCGGGGATCAGCGTTGCGCTGGAGTTGGGACCAGGTGCGGCGCTGGCGCGCATGATGAAGGCACGTCACCCGCACATTGCTTGTCGTTCGGTTGCGGATTTTCGCACGCTCGATGGGATTGTGGCTTGGGTTGAGCGTCAGACCGAGTAAGCGGCGTAACCCACGGCGAGGGCATCGTAAACTGGTGACTCGTGGTGGATAGCGCTGCGCTCATCCACCCTACGCCAGTTTACCGGCCCCGGGTCATCAGGTCCGCTACTGGTTATACAAACGATCAGGCCTAGCCGCCAGTCACTGGCGGGAAAAACGCAACCTCGGCGCCGTCTTCGATGGCCTTGTCCGCGTTGCACATCACCTGATTGCAAGCCATGCGCAACGCGCGTTCTTCCGACAGCGCCCTGGCCCATTCGCCACCGCGCTGCAGCAGATGCTGGCGCACCCCGCCCACGGTGTTCACGCCGTCGGGCAGCGTCAGCTCTTCCTGGGAGGTGCCAAGCGCCTCGCGTACGCTGGCAAAAAAACGCAGGGTGATCTTCATTGCAGCCTAATACTGTAAATCGTTGAAAGGAATGAAGCGCACCGTATCGCCCGGCTTGATGGTCTGGCCGGCCGGATTATCCACGAGTCCATCGCCCCACACCGTCGAGGTCAACACGCCGGAGCCCTGATTGGGGAACAGCTCCAGGCCGCCAGCATCGTTGATGCGCACGCGCAGGAACTCGTTGCGGCGGTCAGCCTTTGGCCAGCTGAAGTCAGACCGCATTGCAAACGCACGCGGTTCGACCGGACCAGTGACACCCTGCAGTCGCAGGATAAACGGCCGTACAAACAGCAGGAAGGTGACAAAACTCGACACCGGATTGCCCGGCAAACCGAGGAAGAAGGCGGCCCCGCCATCGCGGTTTACTTCGCCGAACGCCAGAGGCTTGCCCGGCTTGACGGCGATCTGCCACATGTTCAGGCGCCCTTCCGCTTCCACGGCCGGCTTGATGTGGTCTTCTTCGCCGACCGATACGCCGCCGGAGGTGATGATCAGGTCATTCTCTCGCGCGGCCTTGCGCAAGGTGTCGCGCGTCGCTTCCAGCGTATCGGGCACGATGCCGAAATCGGTGATGGCGCAGCCCAGATTTTCGAGCAGAGCGCGCAGTGTAAAACGGTTGGAGTTATAGATCGCACCCGGTGCCAGCTGGCCGCCCGGCGCTTCGCCCGGCATGGTCAACTCGTCGCCGGTAAAAAACACGGCCACGCGCAACTTGCGCACGACGGGCAAACTGGCGAGACCGACCGACGCCGCCAGGCCCAGTTCCTGACCGCGCAGGCGCGTGCCCGCCGCCAGGATCACGCCGCCGGCGACGATGTCCTCACCGGCGCGCCGGATCCATTCGCCGGATTTCGGCACGTGCTTGACCGTCACCATGTTCGGCACGGCCGCGTCGCACTGCTCCTGCATGACGACGGCATCGGCGCCTTCCGGGATCATGGCGCCGGTGAAGATGCGCGCGGCGCAGCCGGGGGCGAGGAACTGGCCGACCGTGCCGGCAGGGATACGCTGCGATACCGTCAAGGTCGCGTTACCGCTGGCGCAGTCGGCCGCGCGCACGGCGTAGCCATCCATCTGCGTGTTGTCCGCGGATGGCACATTGATGGTGGATGCCTGCGCCACGGCCAGTACACGGCCGTTGGCGTTCAGGGTCGGCACGACCTCGGTCTCGGCAAGGGGACGCACGGCGCCGAGCAGGAAGTCGAGCGCCTCGCGCACCGACAGCATCGGCTTGCCCGCGGTGGGAGGAGCGCTGGCCATCTGCTTACAGTCCGGTGTTGGTTGCGATGTAGGCCTTCATCTGTGCCACGTCCGCCGGCATCACGATGAATTTTTGCGGCAGCGCTTCGATGTCCTCGAAGCCGGCCGGACGCTCGGCATCCACACCCAGTGCATCGAGAATGGTCTCGTTGAACTTGGCCGCCAGCGCGGTTTCCAGCACGATCATCGGCACACCAGGCGCCATGTACTGGCGCGCGACCTTGACGCCGTCCGCGGTGTGGGTGTCGATGGTGATGTCGAAGTCGTCCTGCACGTCGCGGATAGTGTTGAGGCGATCCTTGTGCGTCGATTTACCCGACAGGAAGCCGTAGTTGGAGACCAGTTTGAATTCGTCGCCATCGCTGCCCGGCTTGCCGGACAGGTCAAAGCCGCCGTCGGTTTCCACCTTGTGGAACAGCGCGCGCACGCGCTCCGAATCGCGGCCGACCAGGTCGTAGATGAAGCGTTCGAAGTTGGACGCCTTCGAGATGTCCATCGACGGGCTGCTCGTGTGATAAGTCTCGGCCGACTTGCGCACGCGGTAGACGCCCGTGCGGAAGAATTCGTCCAGCACATCGTTCTCGTTGGTGGCGGCGACCAGGCGGTCAATCGGCAGTCCCATCATGCGGGCGATGTGGCCGGCGCAGATATTACCGAAATTCCCCGACGGGACGGTGAAGGAGACCTTCTGGCTGTTGTCGGTCGTGGCCGCGAGGTAGCCGCGGAAGTAATACACGACTTGCGCAACCACGCGTGCCCAGTTGATCGAATTGACAGTGCCGATTTTTTGCGCGCCCTTGAATGGCAGGTCGTTCGAGACGGCCTTGACCAGGTCCTGGCAATCGTCGAACACACCTTCGACGGCGATGTTGAAGATGTTCGGATCCTGAAGGCTGAACATCTGCGCCGTCTGGAAAGCGCTCATCTTCTTGTGCGGCGAGAGCATGAAGACGCGGATGCCCTTCTTGCCGCGCATGGCGTATTCGGCGGCGCTGCCGGTGTCGCCCGAGGTCGCGCCAAAAATATTCAGTTCGGCGTTATTCTTGGCCAGTGCGTACTCGAACAGATTACCGAGCAGCTGCATCGCCATGTCCTTGAAGGCCAGCGTCGGGCCGTTCGACAGCGCTTGCAGGATCAGCGTCTTGTCGCCGTCTTTTTCCAGCACGCGCAACGGGGTGATGTCGGCTGCCTTTTCGCCGGCACGCGCGTTGCGGTACACGTCTGCCGTGTAGGTCTTCTTGCACAGCGCCTTCAGGTCGGCTTCCGGAATATCGGTCGCGAACTTTTTCAGGATTTCGAAGGCCAGGTCGGCGTACGACAGCTTGCGCCAGGCATCGAGTTCGGCCCCGGTCACCTGCGGATACTCGGATGGGAGGTACAGCCCACCGTCCGGCGCGAGGCCACCCAGCAGAATATCGGAAAACTGTGCGGAAGATGGTTGGGGAGCTTGCGAAGCGGCCGCCTTGGCAGCGCGGGTAGACACGTAATGCATAGAGTTGGTAAGTCCGTTTTGGCTAACGTTTTTGCTAACGATGTGGCTCACAGCGGGAGCAGAACAATGCGATCGAACGTTTATTATAGTTCGTACCGACACTCCTTGCGTAATTGGCCAGAATTTCCGAATTATTCGCGGAACCAGAGTTGCTTGCGGTCGGTCGGCATGAACTCCGGCTTGAGCGGATTCTTCAGCTCGATGATACGCCTTGCCTTGAGGCGGGAGCGCTTGATCAAAGGGCCGTAGTGCTCCTGGAACATAGTCTCGAAGGATCCGTCCGCGATCATTTTTTCCAGGCCGGCGCTCAAGTCCTCTGCCAGCTTCCTGTCGCTTTTCCGCACAAAATAGTAGAGCGCCGCCGGATAGCGCAGCACCAGACCGGGCTCCACCGCCAGGCCCTTGCGCGCATCGACCTCGCCCCAGATTTCGCTGATCGAGCGCGGAAAGTAGTCGATGCGCTGGTTTTCGAGCATCTTGAACAGGGCTTCGTAGTTGGAGGTGCCGTACACGCTCAGGTCGTTGGCGCGCAGGATGCCGGTGTCGGGCCAGTCCGCGCCCTGCCCGGCCTTGAGCGCGCGCAGGTCCTGCAGGGAGGAAATGCCTGTCATGTCACTGGCGCGGGCCTTGTTCATCAGCAGCAGGCGCCAGCCGATCAGACCCTTGTCGATGGGGATCCGGATCGGCAGCAGGTTTGCTTCACGCTCGGCCGAGGTCATGGTGCTGACGATGTCGATGCCTTCGTCGTTTTGCAGCAGGACCAGCGCACGCCCCTGTTGCATCCGTGCCGGGTAGAGCTGCACCCGATAAGCGGGGTTGGCGCGCTTTAACGCGGCCTCGAGCAGGCGCAGGGGATGTCGTGAGCGCTCGTCCGGGTAACTCTCAGGCCGGGGGTAATTGACGACGATCTCCGCGCCCGCAGCCTTGGCGGAGTGTGACGCCACGATCAACAGGGCCAAGACGAGCCGTCGCAAAAGCTGCATACCGTTCCGATCCGAATAACATTTCATTACGGAAAGTACCGCTTTTTTGCGTAAAAGACAAGCAGCTCATGAGCGTTATGGCTGAGTGCGTGTCGCGATGCCGGACCTGACCCCAAACGAGTGACAGGTTTGTTAGCTCAATTGGTGTAATTGAAAATTATTGCCCTGAGAGTCTGATCAGCAGGCGGCGTGGTTCACCGTTACCACGTGAATAGCCAAACCGCCCAGCGAGGTTTCCTTGTACTTGACCTGCATGTCGGCCCCGGTCTGGCGCATGGTTTCGATCACGTTGTCCAGGCTGACGAAGTGGGTGCCGTCGCCTTTCAGGGCCAGCGAGGCTGCCGTGATGGCCTTGATTGCGCCCATGCCGTTGCGCTCGATGCAGGGAATCTGCACCAGGCCGCCGATCGGGTCGCAGGTCATGCCGAGGTGGTGTTCGATGCCGATTTCGGCCGCGTTTTCGATCTGTTCGTTGGTCCCGCCGAGCGCTGCCACCAGGCCGGCGGCGGCCATCGCGCAGGCCACCCCGACTTCGCCCTGGCAGCCGATTTCGGCGCCCGAAATCGAAGCGTTGCGCTTGCAGAGCATGCCGATCGCGGCGGCCGTGAGCATGAAGTTACGCACGCCGGTGACCGGGTCGCTGGGCCGGCAATCTTCGGCGTAGTAGCGCAGCACCGCCGGGATGATGCCGGCGGCGCCGTTGGTGGGCGCCGTCACCACGCGTCCGCCGGCGGCGTTTTCTTCGTTGACGGCCATGGCGTACAGGCTGACCTGGTGCACCGCATCGTGCGGCAGATCGTTGGCGCGGTTGTCGCCGTCGCGCGCGTCGATCGCCTGCTTCCACAGTTTGGCGGCGCGGCGCCGCACGTTCAGGCCACCGGGCAGCTGGCCGTCGGTCACAAGGCCGTGGGCGATACAGTCGCGCATGACCTGCCAGATATTGTCGATACCCGTATCGAGCTCTTCTTCGCTCATGCGGGCGCATTCGTTCACCCTGAGCATGCGCGGGATCGACAGGCCGCTGGCCTTGCCGTGGGCGAGCAGCTGGTCCATGGTATCGAACGGGAAGGGGATGGCGGCGGTGCCGCTGCCGCCGCTCTGGCGCGCCTGCGACTCGCCGGCAGCGTGAATGAAACCGCCGCCGACCGAGTAGAAAATCCGTTCGATGACGCTGCCGTCGGCCAGTTTGAGCGTGAAGCGCATGCCGTTCGGATGCTCCGGCAAGGTCGATGTCTTGTGCCACACCAGGCCAGTCCTGGCGGTGAACGGTACCGGGTATTCACCCAGCAGCTTGAGCATGCCATCGAGTTCGACTTCGGCCAGCTTGTCGTCGACTGTCTCGGGATTGACGCCTTGCGGGGTCTCACCCATCAGGCCAAGGATCACGGCCTTGTCGGTGGCGTGCCCCACCCCGGTCAGGGCGAGCGAGCCATACAGGGCTGCTTCCACGCCGACTGCCTGGTCCAGCGGACCGCATTCGACCAGAAAGCGCCGCGCCGCGACCATCGGCCCCACGGTGTGGGAACTGGACGGCCCGATGCCGATCTTGAACAGGTCGAATACGCTCATGTCCATCTGTTGTCTCTTTCTCTTTGACGGCGCCCTTATAAGGCGTCCGGTGCAGCATTCAATCAGGCAGCCTGGGTAAGGCCGACATCGATATTGGCGAGCATGTCCGCGACCAGCTGATCGAGGCCGATGCGCGCTTTCCAGCCCCAGTCGCCGCGGGCCTGGCTGTCGTCCAGGCTTTGCGGCCAGGTCGCGGCGATGGCCTGGCGGCTGTCGGGACGGTAGTCGATCGCAAAGCCGGGCACGGCGCGGGTGATGGCCGCGGCCAGTTCACGCGGGTTGAACGACAGGCCGGCCACATTATAGGCAGAACGCACGGCGACCTGCTGCGCCGGCGCGTCCATCAGTTCGATGGTGGCGCGGATGGCGTCGGGCATGTAGATCATCGGCAGCGTGGTCTCGGATTCGAGGAAGCACGCATAGCGCTCGCCGCGCAGGGCCGCGTGGAAGATGGCGATGGCGTAATCGGTGGTGCCGCCGCCCGGTGGCGACTTGAAGCTGATGATGCCAGGGTAGCGGATGCTGCGCACGTCCACACCGTACTTGGTGAAATAGTATTCGCACAGGCGCTCGCCGGCCAGCTTGCTGATGCCGTAGATCGTGGTCGGATCCATCACGGTGAACTGGGGCGTGTTCACTGGCGGCGTATTCGGACCGAAGGCGGCGATCGAGGATGGCCAGAACACGCGCAGCGGCGTACCGGCTTCGCCGCGCTCACGCGCGACTTCCAGGATGTTGAGCAGGCCATCCATGTTCAGGGTCCAGGCCTTGAGCGGAGCCTGTTCGCCGGTCGCGGACAACAATGCTGCCAGCTGGTAGACCTGGGTGATGCCTTCGTCGGCTACCAGCTTGCCCAGGCGCGCCTTGTCGAGCACGTCGAGCTGGGTGTAGCGCGCCGCCTTGTAGACGTTGACGGCGCCGATATCGGAAGCGATGACGTTGTGCGCGCCGTGCTGCTCGGCAAGAGCGCCGACCAGTTCGCTGCCGATCTGGCCGTTGGCGCCGATGATGAGAATGCGTTCCATGTGTAAATCCAATCTTCTTGTTCTGTGCAGCGTCTTGTGGACCCTGCTATTTCTTTAGAATGCCGAGCTCGTGGCCGGCCTGTTCGAATGCCTTGAGTACGGTCTCAAGTTGTGCGCGGGTGTGCGCTGCGGAAAGCTGAACGCGTACGCGGGCTTGTCCCATCGGAACGACAGGGTAAAAGAAGCCGCTGAGCAACACGCCCAGCTCATACATTCGGGCAGCGAATTTCTGCGCGACGGGCGCCTCGAACAGCATGACCGGCACAACCGGATGGGTGCCTGGTTTGATGGTGAAACCGATGCGCTCGATCTCCTTGCGGAAGTATGCCGTGTTCTCGTGCAGGCGGTCGCGCAATTCGGTCGATCTGGACAGGCGCTCGAGCACCGACAGCGAGGCGCCGGCAATCGACGGCGCCAGGGTGTTGGAGAACAGATAAGGCCGCGATTTCTGGCGCAGGGTATTGATCACTTCCTTGCGCGCCGAGGTAAAGCCGCCCATGGCGCCGCCCAGGGCCTTGCCCAGGGTGCCGGTGATGATGTCGATGCGGCCGATGACGTTGTGGTGCTCATGGGTGCCGCGGCCGGTCTTGCCCATGAAGCCCGACGCATGGCATTCGTCGATCATGGTCAGGGCGCCGTATTTGTCGGCCAGGTCGCAGATCTTGTCGAGCTGGGCGATGGTGCCGTCCATCGAAAACACGCCGTCGGTGACGATGACCTTGTGGCGCTTGCCGGCGGCCGTCGCGGCCTGCAGCTGCACTTCGAGGTCGGCCATGTCGTTGTGCTGGTAGCGATAGCGCCCGGCCTTGCACAGGCGTATGCCGTCGATGATCGAGGCGTGGTTCAGCGCGTCGGAGATGATCGCGTCGTTTTCATCGAACAGGGGCTCGAACACGCCGCCGTTGGCATCGAAGGCGGCTGCATAGAGGATGGTGTCTTCGGTTCCGAGGAACCTGGAAAGCGCTGCTTCCAGCTCCTTGTGCACGGTCTGGGTACCGCAGATGAAGCGCACAGAGGACAAGCCGTAGCCGTATTTTTCGGTCGCTTCAATGGATGCTTGCTGGGTTTGCAGGTCGCCGGACAGGCCGAGGTAATTGTTGGCGCACATATTGATCAGGGTGCGGCCGTCGTCTGCCACGACTTCGGCGCCCTGGCGCGAGGCAATCACGCGCTCCGGCTTGTACAGGCCCTGTTCGCGCAGGGTGTCCAGGTTTTGCTGCAGGCCGCTGAAAAACGCATCTTTCGCTTGCACAGTCGTTTGCGTAGTCGCTTGCGTAGTCGCTTGATTACTCATCTCTTACCTCGTCATGTGAATGCCGGCTTGACCGACTGTTGAACAATGCTGTACCGTGTTTTCCGGATCCTGCACCAATTCGATCGCCTCGCCCAATTCCGTTATTTCGAACTAAAATTCAATATAATGGATATTACTGAAGCTCAGTGAACTTGGCAAGCGTCGGATTGAGCCTGGGGGCCGGCGAAATTGGCATAACTAGAATGAAAAACAATAGAACGAAGAACAATAGGACCAAGACCAAGCGATGAAAGTACCTGTCCCGACCAATTCCCCGCCCGAAGTCGGCGCCACCCTGCAGCGCTTGCGGCTGGCACGCGGCTTGACGCTGGAAGACCTGTCAAGGATCGCAGGCGTGTCCAAATCCATGTTATCGCAAATCGAAAGAGAGAAGGCGAACCCCACGATTGCCATCACCTGGCGCCTGGCCAACGCCCTGGGTGTGGAAATCGGGGAACTGCTGTCGTCCGAGGCAAGGCCGGTGGAAACGATCCGTGTCACCGAGGCGCACGAAACCCCTACCCTGCCGGGCAACCACGCCGGCTACATCCTGCGCATCCTGGGTCCGATGGATCTTGCGGGAAAGTATGAATGGTATGAACTGACCCTGGCACCGGGTGGCGAACTGGCATCCCAGGCGCATGACCCCGGCACCAGCGAGCACATGACCGTGCTGCACGGCAACGTGGAACTGGAAGTGGGGGCCGATAAGCGCAAGATCAAGCTGGGCGGCACTGCCAGGTATCCGGCGGACCAGAATCACGTGATCCGGAACGCCGGCAAGACCGAGGCAAAAGCTTTGTTAGTTGTTGTGCACCGCTAGCGTGGCGTTTCGGCGCGCACAGGCGAGCACAAGCGCAGCCAGCGAGGCAGCCATGTGCTTGAGTGTATGGCCACTGACGACATGCGCTATCTCGAACACACCGGCATCGCCCAGTTCGAACAGCTTCGCCAGCACATACAGCGCGATCGCCACACCGAACGCCCTCCTCTGCGCTGGCGGCGCGCCGGCCAGCCACTGCAGTACCGGAATCAACAGCAGCGGGGCCAGCTGGATCAGCAGGTAGGGCCGCAGGTCGCCGCTCAGCATCCACCACCCGACGCTGGCAACAGCAAAACCGCACAGGCATCCGAGAACGAGCCAGGGCCGCCCGCGATCGGCCAGGCTCTCCTGCACCACTGCCGCCAGCAGCGCCGCACAGGCCAGCGCGATGGGCAAACGATCCCATACCAGCCGCGCATTGTCGGGCGCCAGGTGATACCAGGACGAGCCGAAGGCCGTCAGTACAAGAGAGAGGAAGAAGACGGTATAGGCGGGCCGTGAAGGATCGTTCATGCCGCGCTGGCGCAGCAGCAACACGAGACCGGCCGCGCCGGCCAGCAGAAAACCTGCATTGGACAGCACATCGGCCGCATTCTGAATACCGACCAGCGCACGCTGGTCGGCAAAGTCGTGGTAGCCGGCCGGCTGCGCGATCGGCCCGGCCATGAACAGGGCCAGCATGAGGACCCCGGCAAGCGCCAGGACCAGGTTAAATCGGGATTGCGTGAGCCGCATGGCTGTTCCTTCGCGATGGATGAGGCACTGACTGTGCCTCGCCTTCGTCCAGGCGGCCATGCCGGCGCGCGGCGTCGCCGATTGCGCGACGCCGCGTAGCTCTTTGCGCTACTAAAACGGACAGCTATCGTCCCTACAGCGCTTATTGGGCAGCCACCTTGCCCGGCTCGCTCATGCGCAGCGCGCGGCTGAGGAAGCCCCAGCGATCCGCCACTTCCTCGATCTGCTTGGTGGTCGGCTTGCCGGCGCCATGGCCTGCCTTGACGTCGATGCGGATCAGGATGGGCGCAGCACTGCCCTGCGCTGCCTGGGCCGCCGCGGCGAACTTGAAGCTGTGCGCCGGCACCACGCGGTCGTCATGATCGGCGGTGGTGATCATGGTCGCCGGATAGCACGCGCCCGCCTTCAGATTATGCAGCGGCGAGTACTTGACCAGGGCCTTGAATTCGTCGGCGTTGTCGGCCGATCCGTAATCCGAGGTCCATGCCCAGCCGATGGTGAACTTGTGAAAGCGCAGCATGTCGAGCACACCCACCTGCGGGATCGCGGCGCCGAACAAGTCCGGACGCTGGGTCATGGCCGCGCCCACCAGCAGGCCGCCATTACTGCCGCCGCCGATAGCCAGCTTGGCTGGCGAGGTCACCTTGTTCGCGACCAGCCATTCGGCCGCGCCGATGAAGTCGTCGAATACGTTCTGCTTTTGCAGCTTGGTGCCGGCTTCGTGCCACTTCTCGCCGTACTCGCCGCCGCCGCGCAGGTTGGCCACGACGTACACGCCGCCCATTTCCATCCACGCCAGGTTGGCCGGCGAGAAGCCCGGCGTCATCGAGATGTTGAAGCCGCCGTAGCCATACAGATAGGTCGGATTGCTGCCATCGAGCCTGATGCCTTTTTTCGACACGATGAACATCGGCACACGGGTGCCGTCGCGGCTCGTGTAGAACTGCTGGCGCGTCTCGAAGCCGCTCGGGTCGAAGTCGACTTTCGGCTGGCGGAACACCGTGCTGGCGCCGCTCTTGAGGTCGAGGCGATAGATGGTGGTCGGGTTGGTAAAGCCGGTAAACGAGTAGAAGGTCTCGGTATCGCCACGTTTCCCGTTAAAGCCCGACACCGAGCCGATGCCCGGCAGCGCGATCTCGCGTACCAGCTTGCCCTTGCGGTCGACCACCTTCACCAGGCTGCGCGCATCGGCCAGGTATTCGGCGACGATCTGGTTGTTCAGCATGTTCGCGCCGACCAGGGTCTGCTCGCCTTCGGCGATGACTTCATTCCATGCCGTCTCCGTAGGCTTGCGTGTATCGATCGCGATCACACGGCCACGCGGCGCTTTGCGGTCGGTCTTGAAGTAGAACACCGGACCATCGTTGTCGATGAAGCTGTAGGACGCTTCGAAGGCGTCGATCAGCGGCAGCACTTTGGTACCCGGCTTGCTCAGGTCCTTGTAGAAGATGCGGTACTTGGGCGCGGTGCCTTTGGTGGCGGTGATGAGGAGGTATTTACCATCATCGCTGACCTGGGCGCGAAAGCCCCACTCCTTCTCGTCCGGGCGATCGTAGACCAGGGTGTCGGCGCTCTGCGGCGTACCGATCTTGTGGTAGTACAGCTTCTGGAAGTAGTTGATGCCGGCCAGCTTGGCCGATTCTTCCGGCGCGTCGTAGCGGCTGTAGAAGAAGCCTTTGCCGTCGCGGGTCCACGCAGTGGCGGAGAACTTGACCCACTTCAGATGGTCGTCCAGGTCCTTGCCGCTGTCGATGTCGCGCACCTTCCATTCGTTCCAGTCGGAGCCGGAGGCCGCGGTGCCATAGGCGAGGTATTGTCCGTTCGGGCTCACGGCCATGCCGGCCAGGGCGACAGTGCCGTCGGCGGCCAGGGTATTCGGGTCCAGCAGCATGCGCGGCGTGTCGGCCAGGGACTTCATGGTGAACAGCACGGACTGGTTTTGCAGGCCGTCGTTACGGCTGTAGAAATAGCGTCCGCCTTCCTTGTACGGCACGCTGTAGCGCTCGTAGTTCCACAGTTTGGTGAGGCGCTGTTTGATCGCTTCGCGTTCGGGGATCTGGGACAGGTAGGACTGGGTCACCTTGTTCTGGGCATCGACCCAGTCCTTGGTGTCGGCGCTGTTCGCGTCTTCAAGCCAGCGGTAAGGATCGGCGATGGTGGTGCCGTGGTAGGTGTCCTTCTGTTCGACCTTCTTGGTGACCGGGTAGGTCATTGCCGTGCCAGCGGCTGGGCAGGTCTGGGTGGTGACCTGTGCATGTGCGCCGAAGGCGGCGAACAGGCTGGCGACGAGGGCTGCATGTCTCATGTGCATATGTATCCGTCTCTTGGTGGGTGGGCAAATTGCCGAGAAAGATAATAGCGCGATTTCTGCAGCCGGTGGCAGGCCGTTTGACGTGCCAAGCTGGTGCCAGGCTTATTCGTGGGGCGTGGTGATGGGGGTTTCGCTATAGGGGAGCGGTGAGCGCACCGGCGGCACCCAGTTGGCGATCCACTCGGCCAGCTTGTCGCCGGGGATCGGACGGCTCATGAAGTAGCCCTGCCCCTGGTCGCAGCCCAGGGCCGCCAGCAGGCGCCATACGGCTTCGCTCTCGATGCCTTCGGCCACCACGCGCAGGCCCATGTTGTGCCCAAGGTCGATGGTCGAGCGCACGATCTTGGTGTCGCCGATGTCGTTTTCCATGTTCAGCACGAAGGACTTGTCGATCTTCAGTTCGTCCACCGGCAGCCGCTTCAGATATGCAAGCGAGGAGTAGCCGGTGCCGAAATCGTCGATCGACAGGTCCACACCCAGCGCGTGCAGGCGTTCGAGGGTCAGTTGCGCGCGCACCGGGTCGTCCATGATGGCGCTCTCTGTGATCTCCAGGCAGAACGAGGACGGCGACAGCTTGTAGCGCGCCAGGATGTCCATGAACTTGACCGGCAGGTCCTGGTCCAGCAGGTCGCGCGTGGACAGGTTGACCGATACCTTCAGGTGGATGCCTTTCTGGGCCATCTGCTGGCACAGCGCAGCCGATTCATTGAGCACCCAGCGCGTCAATACGCGAATGAAGCCGGTCTGCTCAGCGAAGGGAATGAATTCGTCGGGGAAGACATTGCCGCGTTCCGGATGCACCCAGCGCACCAGCGATTCGACCCCCACCACTTCGCCGGTGTCGAGCCTTGTCTTGGGCTGCACATGCAGGCGGAACTCGTTACGTTCGATCGCGTTGCGCAGTTCGGTCAGCAGACCCAGACTCTTCTCGCTCGATTTGTCCATCGCGCTGTCGTAGGCCACCGCGCCGTCGTTGCGCTGCTTGGCCGCGTACATGGCTACCTCCGCCATGGACAGCAGGGATTCCGGATCGGCGCCGTTGACTGGATAGCCGGCGATGCCCAGGCCCGCGCCGATGTCGACGGTCTGGTCTTCCAGCGACAGCGGCACCTCGAGCGCACGCAAAATGTCGGCCGCCATCACCTGCGCGCCGGCCATGTTCGATGCCGGCAGGAGCACGGCGAATTCATCGCCGCCCAGGCGCGCCAGCTGGGCCGAGGCCTGGCTGTCGGTAACCAGCAGGCGCAGTCGGTCGGCCACCTGGCGCAGCAAGGCGTCGCCGAAATTGTGGCCCATGACGTCGTTGACGTGCTTGAAGCGGTCCAGGTCCATCATCAATACAAAGACGGCATGTTCGCGCTTGCGTGCGTCGGCCAGCGCTTCGTCGAGCAGCAGAACGAACTGGGCGCGGTTCGGCAGGTTGGTAAGCGGATCCCAGTACGCCAGGCGGCGGATTTCCTGTTCGCGCTTGGCGATCCCGTCGCGCATGCTGCCAAAGGCTTTGGCCAGGGCGCCGATTTCATCTTCGCGCGCGGTGTCGATCTGGCCGCGATAATCGCCGCGCTCCATGCGGCGCGCGGTGCGGGCCAGTTCGCGCAGCGGCGAGGCGATGCGCTTGGCGGTGAGGACGGCGACCACGCCCGTGACAACGATGCCGGCCACCGTGAGGATCAGGAGGGTGCGTTCGAGGCTGGTGTATTCGGCGGTGGCTTCATCGATGGAGCGGGCCAGCAGTACCTGGGCACTGCTGCCGTTGTCCACACCGATTTCGGCCAGGCGCGCGCTGTAGCGGGCGCCGCCGGCCTCGAGGTCGAAAGGCTTGAGCGCATTGGGCGCGACGGTTTGCAGGCCGTGCAGCACGTTGCCCATGACGGCCGGCGCCAGGGTCGATTCGACCGGCATCCAGGCGCCGCCGGCGGGTCGGGTCAGAACCGCCACTTCGAGCGCGGAGAGCTGCTTCATGTCGAGCGTGATCTGGCTGTCGATGGTAAAGCCCATCACGACCCAGGCGATGGTGATCGGCGCCTTGACCGGCATGACGATCAGCTGCACCGGGCGATTCTCGACGATGGCCACCGCGCTGGCGCCGTCGTTCTGTTCGGCGCGGTCGAGCAGGCCGAGGACCAGGGTTTCCAGCGTGCCGGCGCGCGCGATGCCGGTCGAGACGCTGACCTTGCGTTCGCCGTCGATCAGCATGGTGAGATTGGCGCGGGCGCGGCGCGCGCTGTTCTCCAGGGCCGAGGCAATCGTGGCGCGGTCGTCGCCGTCGCCGCTGCCGATGGCCTGCACGAAAGCGGTGTCGCGCGCCAGCACTTGCGCGGAGAAGCGCTGTTTCTGCGCGTTCTGTTCGAGCAGCTTGCGGAAGACCTTCTCGCCATTCAGGAGTTCAGTGGCGATGGCCGAACGCGCGTTCGCCTCGATCCCCTTCTGGATCACCACCAGGCCGAGCGCCTGGACCGCGATGATCAGCACCAGGAACAAGGTGGCGATGCGCCCTTCCAGGCTCCTGAAGCGCCTGAGCATGGTCAGTTCGGCTTCCCGGCTGTCGCGCCGTCATCGAGCGCGGGCGCCTTGGTGGCGATCTTGAAACCCATGGCCAGGTCGGCGCCAGCGACGGCGGCGGCCTGGTCGGGCACGGCGCCGGCTGCCTGATAGTGCCAGGCGGCCACCGCGTACTTGCCGGAAGGGACCTCGATGCGCGCCACGCCGGCAGCATCGGTCTTGGCGAAGAATGGCGTATCGACAATCTTGATGTAAGCCAGCATACGGTCATGGATATTGCAGCCGAGGACGACCGTGCCGGCCTTGTCGAACACCTGTGGCGAGGCTGCAACGCCCGAGTATAGTTTCTGGTCGAACTTCTTGGCCGGCGAAAAAGAATAGATATGGTGCTTGACCTTGTCGTTGTTCGGAAACGACACCCGGCTGCCGCTCTGGATCACGGTCACGAGGGGCAGGAACTTGAGGCCGCGCTGCTCGATCTCGGCAGACTTCATGGGCCTGGGCGCATCCGCCCCCTGCGGCTCGGCGCTCACGACCACGTCAGCGAGCGGCTTGCCGGCGCCATCGCTTACCTGCACGGTAAGCGTAGCGGCGCTTGCCGCAGCGGCGCTCAGGAAGCAGGCAAGGAGGAAGGTCAGGCGCGATGCGGTGGTCATGGGGGCCGGGGACGAGTGGTCAAGTTGCCAACTGCCGGTCACGGGCAGCATGCAAAATCCATTGTAGCGTCATGACGATCGTTCTCAAAAGAACTTTTTAGTGACATTCTCACCGTAAAGACAGCGCTCCGTGATCGATCCGGCAAGGCTGCCGGCGCCTCCGGCCCCAGTCATCGCGCGGTCATATTGGCAAGCTAACATCATTGGTCTGGACAAGGGAAACGCGTCCGGGCCCATCCATTGACTGCCAGCTGCGAACTTCCGTGAACTCCGCCACCCTCCTCCCCTTTAGCCCCGTGCCCGCCGCGCCCGTGCGCGGCCACCTGAGCTCAGTTCCACTCACGCCGCCCGGCGACGAACTGCTGTGCGAACACCTGCGCGACATTCTGGCCCGGCGCCAGCTCAGCGTCCTGCTCCAGCCCATCGTGCGCATGGGCAGCGGCGACATCATTGGCTACGAAGGCTTGATCCGCGGTCCGTCGGACAGCCCGCTGCACGCACCGCTGAACTTGTTCAAGGTGGCGCGCAGCTGTGGCCTGACTTTACAGGTGGAGCACCTGTGCCGGCGCGTCGTGCTGGAGCGTTTCGCCCAGCTCGGCTTGCCCGGCAAACTGTTCCTGAACGTCAGTCCCGAATGCCTGCTCCTGCGCAATGCGCCGCACGGCGAGACCCTGGGATTGATCCAGGAAATCGGTATCCAGCCCGAACGCGTCATCATCGAACTGACCGAGAACCAGCCCACCTACGACTACGCGCTGATGCGCGACGCGGTCCTGCATTACCGGCGCATGGGCTTCGAGATTGCGATTGACGACCTGGGCGAAGGCTTTTCCAGCCTGCGCCTGTGGTCCGAGCTGCGGCCGGACTACGTCAAGATCGACATGCATTTCATCCAGGGCATCAACAACGATCCGGTCAAGCTGCAGTTCGTGCGCTCGATCCAGGAAATCGCCCTGCAGTCGAACACCCTGGTCATCGCCGAAGGCATCGAGACCCAGGCCGAGCTGCTGGTGCTGCGCGACCTCGGCGTGGCCTTTGGCCAGGGCTATCACCTGGGCCGGCCGGCGCCGCTGCCGGCGCGCACCCTGCCGGCCGATGTGGTCAAGACCCTGGGCCGCAGCGGCGTGGCCGTGTATCCCCAGGCGGGCGCCGACCGCCCGGGAGCGACCGTCCTCAAGCTGCTGCACCCGGTGGCCTCCATCTCCCCCTCGGTCAACAACAATGCGCTGTACGAAATCTTCATGCGCGACCCCAAGCTGCAGATCATCCCGGTGGTAGACCAGGGCGTGCCGTTGGGCCTGGTGAGCCGCTACGAGATGATCGATCACTTCGCGCGCCCCTACCAGCGCGAGCTGTACGGCAAGCGTTCCTGCACCCTGTTCATGGACGCCAAGCCGATCATCGCGGACAAGGACAGCAGCCTGCAGGACCTGTCCCTGAGCATGGTACAGTCCGGCGCCCACCACTTGTTCAACGGCTTCATCATCACCGATGCCGGCCGTTACCTGGGCATGGGCACGGGGCACGACCTGATGCGCGAAATCACCCGGATGCAGATCCAGGCGGCACGCTACGCCAATCCCCTGACCCAGCTGCCCGGCAATGTCCCGATCAACGAGCATATCGACCGCCTGCTGGCCAGCGGCACCCGCTTCTGGGTCTGCTATGCCGACCTCGATCATTTCAAGCCCTTCAACGATGTCTACGGCTACCGCAAGGGCGACGATGTGATCCAGGTCAGCGGCGCCATTCTCTCGGCCGGCGTCGATCCGGACCGCGATTTCGTCGGCCACATCGGCGGCGACGACTTCATGGTGCTGTTCCAGAGCGAGGATTGGGAGGCGCGCTGCCGCAGCATACTGGCGCGTTTTGACGGCGCCATCGGCGACTTCTATGCCGACAGCGACCGCGAGCGCGGCGGCTACCTGAGCGAAGACCGCCAGGGCAAGAAGGTGTTTTACCCTTTGATCAGCCTGTCACTGGGCGCGGTACGGGTCGAGCCGGGCGAATACTATTCGCACCATCAGATCGCCACGGCGGCCACCGACGCCAAGAAGCAGGCCAAGAAGATTCACGGGAACAGCCTGTTCATTGACCGGCGCGCGGCGCGGTCGCCGGTTTGACGTGTTCCAGCTGCCATTTGCGCGACAGGTCCAGCGCTGAGCCGATTTCGGCCGGCGTGAGGCGGCGCGCCACGATGCTCTTGTTGGCGCTGGCGGTTTCGTCGCCCGCGTCGGCCGCCAGCAGCATCCACATATAGGAACGCACGGTGTCGCGCGCCACCCCGCGTCCGCTGCTGTACATGCCGCCCAGGTTGTACTGGGCCAGCGCGTGGCCCTGCTCGGCCGCCTGGCCGTACCAGAACACCGCCATGGCATCGTCCTGGGGCACGCCCTGGCCGTTGGCGTACATCACGCCGAGGTTGTTCTGGGCACTGGCGTCGCCCTGTTCGGCCGCCACCCGGTACCAGCGCGCTGCCTGGGTCTCGTCGCGCGGCACGCCCTGCCCGCCCGCATAGATGACGCCAAGGTTGAACTGGGCGTTGGGCGCCCCCTGTTCGGCGGCGCGGCGATACCATTCGAGGGCACGCAGTTCGTCGCGCGCGGTGCCGCGGCCGTTGGCATACATGCTGCCGAGATTGTATTGGGCCAGCACGTGGCCTTGCTCGGCCGCGCGCAGGTACCAGGACAGGGCCCGCGTCTCATCCTGCGTGACGCCCTGGCCGTTGGCCAGCATCACGCCGAGGTTGAATTGCGCATCCTTCTCGCCCTGCTCGGCGGCGCGCTGCAGCCAGGCGAACGCGCGCAGCGGGTCGGCGCGCACGCCCAGGCCGTCGGCGTAGGCCACGCCCAGCTGGCGCTGCGCCAGCGCGTTGCCCTGGGCCGCGGACTGGCGGAACCAGCACAGGGCCTGGGCATCGTTCGCTTCCACCCCCTGGCCGCGCTTGTACATCAGGCCCAGGTTAAGCTGGGCCACGGCCTCGCCCTGCACCGCCGCCTTGCGGAACCAGGCCATGGCCAGGGGATAGTTGACCGGCGAGCCGTTCCCGTACAGATAGCACTCGGCCAGCAGGCTCTGGGCGCTGGCCACGCCCTGCTCGGCGGCGCGGTAGAACCAGCCGAGCGCCTGCTCGTCACTCTGGCTCACGCCGCGGCCCTTGCGGTACATCTGCCCCAGGTTTTGCTGGGCGGAGGCGTCGCCCTGTTCGGCGGCGTGGCGGAACCAGTAAGCGGCTTCGGCATCGCTCTTGTCGACGCCGCGGCCGTTGTAGTACATGGCACCGAGGTGGTTCTGGGCGAAGGCCAGGCCCTTGAGGGCCGCCTGGCGCAGCCATTTGAAAGCGAGCGCATAGTCGCGCTCGATGCAATCGCCTTTTTTGTACATCAGGCCCAGGTTGAATTGGGCGTAGGCGTCGCCACGCTCCGCTGCCTGGCGGAACCATACGTAAGTCTGATAATTCTCGCGGGTTATGTTCTGGCGGTTCATGCTCACCCTCCGGCGCAAACGCCGTTTGAAAAAAAACGCGGAATGGGAGGCTGCACAGGCGTTATGCGACCTGAGGAGTATTGCTAAAATTTTAATAGGGAGGAGCGACCGCTGTTTGACTGCGCACAATCGTCCTAGCAGGTTGTCACGGTAGAAGGCGTTAAAAAACCCCGCAGGGTGGGCTCCGTGCGGGGTTTGTTTTTCGAGCTGAAACTTTACGTGCTTGAGCTCGCTTAAAGCAGTGGCTTAAAACTTGGTGCGCACGCCGAACAGGAAATTTCGTCCCGGCAGCGGCGACACGTCCTTCAGCACCGAGGTCGACAGACGGATATCTTCATTGAGCAAGTTGCGCGCGACCATGAACCAGGTGAGGTCCTGCTTGCCCAGGTGCTGGGTGTAGGCCAGATTGGCGGTCAGCAGATTGTAGGACGGGGTCGGCGTGGATTCGAAACTGGCGAGGCGGTCCTGGGTTTGCGCATGCACCAGCGACAGGCCGGCGCGCACGCTGTCCGTGCGGTAGCCGGCCTCGGCGCCAACGCGCGTGGCCGGCTGCAGCGGCAGGCTGCCGCCCGCATCGAGCTTGCCGCGCGTGGTGTCGGCAAACACACGGCCCGACCAGCCCAGCGCATGCTGGTTGAAGCCGAGTTCGGCTTCGGCGCCATGGATGCTGGCATCGTCCTGCTCGTAGATGCGCTTGCGCAGGGTGCCGCCGACGTTGCCGTCCTCATCCACCAGGGTACCGTCGATGTGGCCGTAGATGAAGTCCTTCACCTTGTTCTGGAATACATTGGCTTTCCAGCGCAGCAGGCCCGTGGTCTTCTGCAGGGACAGCTCGATGTTGCGTGAGGTCTCTTTCCTGAAACTGGCATTGCCGACGTCAAAGGTTTCGGTGGCGTCGTGCGGGCCGCCGGAATACAGTTCTTCCGTCGCCGGCGCACGCTGGGCCACCGAGACCGTCACGCCGGCGCTGTAATCCGTCGTGAACGGCCACAAGCCGCCCACCGAATACGAGGTCAGGTTGAACTTGCGGTCTTCGCCCGTGACGGGTTTGCGCTTGACCGTTTCCAGGCGCAGGCCGGCGTTCAGCTTGACCGGGCCGACGTCGCGTTCTTCCACCAGGAAGGCAGCGGTCGAGGTCGATTTGGTGACCGGCACGGTATCGGGATTGCCCTCGGCGCTGAGCGCGCTGAAGTGGGTATTTTCCGTCTGCATCCCAAAGGTGCCATGCCAGCCGGCGACCGGCACGTGGGTCAGTTCGGCGCGGGTTTCAAAGGCGCGGTTAGTAAACAGCACTTCCGGCTGATTACTGTCATCGAGTTCGGCGTGATCGTAATCGGTGTAGCCGAGCTTGAGCTTGACCGTTTCGGCGCCCGCAAACGGGGCCTTGAGCAGCGCATCGACATCGTAGCGGATCTGCGACTGGTCGATCTGCGAGCCTTCCAGGCTGGGGATGCCGTAGCGGTTATTCAGGGTGGCCACCGAAGCGCCCACATGGCCCCAGTCGCCCACCACCGACGCGCCGGCGCCGAAGGTATCCTGTTTGGTGAAGGAATGCGACAAGCGGCCCGAGCCTGAGGATGGATCGCCCAGCACGCGCTCGCCCGGGATCTTGTAGTCGTCGGCCTTGCGGATATTGCCATCGACGTGCAGTCCGATATTGCCGACGGCGCCATCGACCGAACCGGAGGCGCTGCGGCCGCGATCGACACTGCCATAACGCATTTCCAGCTGGCCGGCCGGCCTGGCTTCGAGCGCGGCGGGAATCCGTTCATTGACCACATTGACCAGGCCGCCGATCGCGCCCGAGCCGTACAGCAAGGCGGCTGGGCCGCGCAGGATTTCGATCTGGCGCGCCACGGCGCCATCGGCCGAGACCGCATGGTCGTTCGACAGGCCGGACACATCGGCCACGGCCATGCCGTTTTCCAGCATCTTGACCCGTGCGCCTTCCATGCCGCGGATGATGGGACGCGAGGCGCCGGCGCCAAAACCGGAGGCGGACACGCCCAGTTCCTGGGACAGGGTTTCGCCCAGTGAACTACCGAGCTTGTCGCGCAATTCATCGCCCGCGAGAATCTTGGCGGGCGCGAGGATTTGCTCGCCTTCCGCATCGCGGAAAGGTGTGGCGGTCACCACTACTTTGGGGACCACGGTATCCGCGGTGGCGGCGGCAGCGCCGACAGCGCTTTGGGCATGGGCGGCGCAGATCATGGTGGACAGGGCGGACAGGACCGCGCTGGCCAGGAGCGTACGGGGAATATTCATCGTCAAAAACCTCAAGCGAAACTGAAATAGACAGGCAAACGCAGGCGCGGCGGCAAGCCGCGCGGGTGCGTACATCACAGGCAGTGCTGTCAGGCTTGAGGCGGTGCGCGCGAACGGAAGGCGCAGATGGTGCGGGCACAGGCAGGCTGGCCCACGGCGGTGGCGATCGCAATGGCGACCATGTCCGGCGGCACGAAGGCACGCGGCGTATTGCTGAGAGGACCGACCAGCTGGGCAAACGCGAGGCACTGGTCGCAACTCTGGTCCAGTGCAAAGGCGCGCGACAGGTCCGACGACTCGCCCGCCTGGTGCGCCTGCGCGATGGCCGCGGCCGCGCCCTTGCCCAATCCCATTGCCGCGGTCCAGTGCGACATCGCATGCGAGGCCGCCATCTGCTGGGTAATCAGCAGAAGCAGCGACAACAGGATGCGATTGAAGGCCTGGCGGGTCATGGTGCCAATATTGTAATGCGATCAGGCAGTTTGTGAAGGTTTATTTGCCAGCGCGTACTTACTCAAGTAGTCCGGCACCTTGGCCGCACTGATCTTGTTAAGCGACACCAGCAGCTGGGGCGCGACCGCCCCCAGACCGTAGGACTGGCCCAGGTGCTTGCCGATATGGATCAACACTTCCGCCGCGACTTCGGCATCGGATTCGGCCCGGTGGGCGGCGCTGCGAAAGCGGATGCCGAGCTGGCCCGACAACAGGCCCAGCTTGTAGCTGGACAAGCCGGGGAACACGCGGCGCGACAGCTTGAGCGAGCACACCAGGCTCTCGTGGCCGGTGCTCCTGCCCAGGCGTTCGGCCTCGGCCTTGAGGAACTTCTCGTCGAAGCTGGCGTTGTGGGCCGAGAGCGGATCGCTGCCGATAAAGTCCAGCAATTCCGGCAGCACCCGCGCCACCGGCGGCGCCGCATCGACCATGGCTTGCGAGATGCCGGTCAGCCCCGTGATGAAAGACGGGATCCGCACGTTGCAATTGATCAGCGACACATAGCGCTCGGCGATGCGGCCATCCACGATGCGCAGCGCCGCCACTTCGGTAATGCGGTCGCCCATGGCGGGCGACAGGCCGGTGGTCTCAAAGTCCAGCATCACAATCGGTTTTTCGAACACGGCTATCCTGGACTGAAGGTTGGGAAGAAAGAGTCTAGCCGAACTTGCGCACGGCATCGAGCGCCAGGCCGGCGCCAATGCTGCCGAACAGATCGCCCTCGACCTTGCGCGCCCCCGGCACCAGGGCGCCGATGCGTTCGCGCAGCATGCGCACGCCGCTCGAGCCGCCGGTGAAGAAGACGGTGTCGACCTGGTCCGGCGTGACGCCGGCGTCGGACAGGAGCTTGAGCACGGTCTGGTCGATATTACCCACCAGATGGCCGATGGCCTCATCGAACTCGCTGCGCTGCAGGAGCAGGCTGGCGGGCGGCGACAGGCGATCCAGTTCCAGCATAAAGCTGCTGGCGTCGGACAAGGCGATCTTGCCGGCTTCCACCTGCATCGCCAGCCAGTGGCCGGCGCGCTCGTCGATCAGGCGCTGCAGGCGGCCGATCTTGTCCGGTTCGCGGGCGTCGCGCGCCACGTCGGCCAGCTGGGTCCAGGCCTTCTTGGTGTAGGCCAGGTTGATGGTGTGCCAGGTCGCCAGGTTGAAGAAATAGCTCGACGGAATCGCGCTATCGTTATTCATCAAGGTCTGGTAACCGAGCAGCGGCATCACCGCCGACAGGCTCAGGTATTTATCGAAGTCGGTGCCGCCGATGTGGACCCCGCCGGTGGCCAGGATATCGTCGCGCCGCTCGGCCTTGAGGGCACGTTCCGGCGACAGGCGCACCAGCGAGAAGTCCGAGGTACCGCCGCCGATGTCGGCGATCAGCACCAGTTCCTCGCGCCGGATCTGGGATTCATAGTCGAAGGCGGCGGCGATCGGCTCGTACTGGAAGGCCACATGCTCAAAGCCCACCGCGCGCGCGATGTCGGCCAGGGTGTCTTCCGCCAGGCGGTCGGCGCTGGCGCTGTCGTCGATGAAGAACACCGGGCGCCCGAACACCGCGCTGGTGAAGCGGCGCCCGGCTTCCTGCTCGGCGCGGCGCTTGACCTCGCCGATGAAGTGGGACAGCAGCATACGGAAAGGCAGGGCGCGGCCGCCGACCTCGGTCTGGCCGTCGATCAGGCTGGTCCCGAGCAGGCTCTTGAGCGAGCGCATCAGGCGCCCTTCATAGCCCGCCAGGTAGCCGGCCAGCGCGGCGCGGCCGTAGCTGACCTCGTCGTCTTCGGCATTGAAGAAGACGACCGAAGGCAAGGTCGCCTTGCCGTCTTCGAGAGCGAGCAAGGCGGACTGGCCGGGGCGTACCCAGCCTACTGTGGAGTTTGACGTACCAAAATCGACGCCGCAAGCATTGGCCATGGGACCCTTTAGATTAAGGGGCGGTATTTTAGCAGATTCCGGCCGGATAGAACACAGGCGCGCACAGGCCGTTCGATTGTATCCGCCGCGCAACTATCCCTGAGCAAAATGACATTGGAGATGTTTCCACTTGGGAATATGTTGCCGAGCAGTAAGATGCTGCGCTACACTTGGGTGCCCTTATGCTGGAACCGATGCACCGACACACACATTGACGATCCCGACCCCGTGACCACTACGACCCAGCCGCTCAGCCACACGATCGCCGACCACACGATCGCCGACCTCAAGGCCTTGATCCACAAGGAGTCGCGCCGGGTCACGTCGTATGACGTGGCCCATCTTGCCGGGGTATCGCAATCGGCCGTGTCGCGCTGCTTCAAACCGGGCGCGAGCGTGTCGAAAACCACCTTCGCGCGCGTCATGAAGGCCGCCAAGGACCTGGACTACACGCCCAACGCCGCGGCGCGCAGCCTGATGACCAAGCGCTCGAACCTGATCGCCGTGGTGCTGTCCGACATCGTCACCCTGCACTATCCGCAAGTGTTGTCTGAGCTCAGCCGCCAGTTCGGCGAACGCGGCATGCGCATCCTGCTGTTCTCGCTGCCGCGCGAAGGCGACATTGGGCCCACCCTGGCCGAAGTCTGGCAGCACCAGGTCGACGGCGCCGTGGTCGCGGCCACCCTGTCGAACCCGCAGGTGGCCGAATTCGAGCGGCGCAACATTCCCTTCGTGCTGTTCAACCGCAGCCTGCGCGACAAGAACGCCAATGCCATCCTGTGCGACCAGGTGTCGGCCGCGCGCATGCTGGTCACGCGCCTGGCCGCCGGCGGCCACAAGCGCTTCGCCATGATCGACGGGCCGCACGACTCCATCATCGCCCAGGACCGCAAGCGCGGCGTGGCCGAACGCTTGAGCGAACTGGGCCTGGCGCCACCGCTGGTGGTCAGCGGCAGTTACGACTACGCCAGCGGCGCCCACGGCCTGCGGGAAATCGTCACGCGTTTGGGAGCGGTGCCGGACGCGGTTATCTGCGGCAACGACATCATGGCCATCGGCTGCCTCGACACCGCGCGCCACGACATGGGGCTGGACGTACCGGGGCAACTGTCGGTGACCGGCTTCGACGGCATGGCCCAGTCCAGCTGGCTGAGCTACAACCTGACCACCCTGCGCCAGCCGATCCACCACATGACCCTGGCCGCGGCCGACATGCTCACCGGCTTGATCCGCAGCGGCGCGGCGGGCACGGAAAGGCGCATGTTTTCGGCCACCCTGATCGATGGCGCCACCGCGCGTCTGGGCCCGGTGTTCTGATCTTCCGCTGTACCCGTCCACCGGCGGGAAGTTCCCGTTTTTGATCCGCCTCAATGGGTCTGGCGCCGCCTATCGTGCGCGCTGATGCCCCGCCTATAGTCAACGCTGGCTTTCATCCACGGAGACAGCGATGCGTGTCAGCACCACGGCCGACGATCCCGGCGCCGGCCACCCCGGCCATGCCCACGACGAACACCACGCCCAACCGCAGGGCTGGCGGCGCTGGCTGTACGCGACCAACCACAAGGACATCGGCTCCCTCTACCTGTGGTTCTCGCTGACCATGTTCATGACCGGCGGCGTGCTGGCGCTGCTGATCCGGCTCGAACTGTTCCAGCCGGGGCTGCAATTTTTTCAGCCGGAGCTCTACAACCAGTTCGTCACCATGCACGGCCTGATCATGGTGTTCGGCGCCATCATGCCGGCCTTTGTCGGCTTCGCCAACTGGATGATCCCGCTGCAGGTGGGCGCCTCCGACATGGCCTTCGCGCGCATGAACAATTTTTCGTTCTGGCTGCTGCCGCCGGCGGCCATCCTGCTGATCGCCTCCTTCTTTACCGGCGGCGGCGCCACCGCGTCCGGCTGGACGCTCTACCCGCCGCTGTCGCTGCAAATGGGCATGGGCATGGACTTCGCCATCTTCGCCATCCACCTGATGGGCGCCTCGTCGATCATGGGGGCGATCAACATCGTTACCACCGTCCTCAACATGCGTGCGCCCGGCATGACCCTGATGAAACTGCCCATGTTCTGCTGGACCTGGCTGATCACCGCCTATCTGCTGATCGCGGTCATGCCGGTGCTGGCCTGCGCCGTCACCATGCTGCTGACCGACCGCCATTTCGGCACCCACTTCTTCAATGCCGCCGGCGCCGGCGACCCGGTCATGTTCCAGCATATCTTCTGGTTCTTCGGCCACCCTGAGGTCTACATCATGATCCTGCCGGGCTTCGGCATCATCTCGCACGTGATTCCCGCGTTTTCGCGCAAGCCGCTGTTCGGCTATGCCTCCATGGTCTACGCGACGGCGGCCATTGCCATTGTCTCCTTCATCGTCTGGGCCCACCACATGTTCGCCACCGGCATGCCCGTCACGGCCCAGCTGTTCTTCATGTACGCCACCATGCTGGTCGCCATTCCGACCGGGGTCAAGGTGTTCAACTGGATCGCCACCATGTGGCGCGGCTCGCTGACGATGGAAACGCCGATGCTGTTTGCGGTGGGCTTCATCTGGGTGTTTACCATCGGCGGCTTTTCCGGCCTGCTGCTGTCGGTCGCCCCCATCGACATCCAGGTTCACGACACCTATTACGTGGTCGGGCACTTCCACTATGTGCTGGTGGCCGGTTCGCTGTTCTGCCTGTTTGCCGGCTACTACTTCTGGGTGCCCAAGTGGACCGGCCACATGTACAACGAATGGCGCGGCAAATTCCACTTCTGGAACTCCCTGATCTGGGTGAACGTGACCTTCTTTCCCATGCACTTTCTCGGCCTGGCGGGCATGCCGCGGCGCTACGCCGACTACGCCGTACAGTTCACGGACTTCCACATGCTGACAACAGTCGGGGCCTTCCTGTTCGGGCTGTCCCAAGTATACTGGCTGTTCTGGATCGTCCTGCCCGGGATCAAGGGCGGGGTCAAGGCGCCGGCCAAACCCTGGGACGGGGCCGATGGACTGGAATGGACCGTGCCCAGCCCGGCGCCCTTCCATACTTTCGAGACGCCGCCCCTGGTCAAATAGGCCCGAACAGCGCCCCCGTATCGACCGAGCAGGCACAACATGCAACAGGAATGGCTGTTGAAACGAAACTGTTCGATGTCGCCGCGCCAGGCCGCAGCCGCCTATGGCGTGCTGTGCGGCGCCGTGCTCGCCATCGGCCTGGCCTTTGCCTGGCGCGGGATCTGGTTCGTATTCGCCTTCGGCCTGCTGGAAGTGGTTGGACTGGGGGTGGCCCTGCTGTACTACGCGCGCCACGCCACCGACCAGGAACGTGTCGCGCTCAGCGATGGCTGCCTGCGGGTGGAACGCATCGAAGCAGGGAGAGTTCGCCAGATCGAGCTGGACCCATGCTGGACACGGATTGCCGTGCCGACCAGGCGGCGCACCCTGATAGCGCTGGAGTCACGCGGCGTGAAGGTGGAAATCGGCGCCTTCGTGTCGGAGGAAATCCGGCGCAACGTGGCAAAGGAGCTGCGCCAGCAACTGCGCGGCAGTTCCTGCCTGATGTGATGCCGCCCAGCTGACCCTGACCGGCCCTCGGACCTTCAGGCCCCACCCTCCCGCCGGACCGCGTGACAAGAATTCCCCACTTTGGAAGGGCTTCCATAAATTGCTTGTATTTCATGCAATAAGGACCTAGCATGACTGAACCGCCGTAGACCAACAACACGCAAGCAGAGACAAGCATGAACACCACCGAAATCTTCCTGATCGCGATGACGCTGATCTTCACCGTGCCCTATGCCATCTGGCGCCTGGCCAGAACGGACTACTACGCCCCGCTGGTCGTGGTGCAGATCCTGACCGGTGTGCTGCTCGGGCCGGGCGTGCTCGGTGCGGCCTACCCGGACTACTACACGTTCATCTTCAATCCTTCCGTCATCACCGCGCTCAACGGCATCGCCTGGTGGGCCGTGATGATTTTCGTGATGATCGCCGGTGTCGAACTCGACCTCAGGAAGGCCTGGCAGCATCGCCGCGAAAGCACCATTACCGCCGGCCTGGCGCTGGGGGTGCCCCTGGTCTTCGGCTGCATCGCCGGCGCCGGCATGCTGGGGTATGCCGGCTGGATGGGACCGAAGGCGCTGACCTGGCAATTCGTCCTGGGCGTCGGCATGTCCTGCGCCGTCACCGCCCTGCCCATCCTGATCCTGCTGCTGGAAAAACTCAACATTTTGCGCCAGCCGATCGGCCAGCGCATCCTGCGCTACGCCAGCCTGGACGACATTGCGATCTGGGGCGTACTGGCCCTGATCCTGCTCGACTGGGAACGGGTCGGCCGCCAGGCCGGCTTCCTGGCCGGCTTCGCCATCGCCACAGTCGCCTTTCGCGCCATGATGGCGCGCCTGCAGGAAAACGACCGCTGGTACGTCAGCCTGATCTGGCTGGCCATGTGCGGCTTCGGCGCCGACTGGGCGGGCCTGCACTTCATGGTCGGCGCCTTCGTGGCCGGCGCCGTGATGGAAGGGGACTGGTTCAACCAGGAGAAAATGGACCTGATGCGCCACCACGTGCTGATGGCCATGATGCCGGTATTCTTCCTCAGCACGGGCCTGCGCACCAACTGGGGCATGGGCGGCGCCGCCGTCTTCATCGCCGCCGGCGTGCTGCTGGCCGCCTCCGTGGGAGGCAAACTGATCGGCACCCACATCGCCGGCAAGATTCTCGGCTGGGAGCGCGGCGAAGCAAGCATTATCGGCTGGCTGCTGCAGACCAAGGCCCTGATCATGATTATCTTCGCCAACATCCTGCTCGACAAGCAGATCATCACCAGCGACACCTTCACCGCCCTGCTGCTGATGGCGATCGCCAGCACCATGCTCACCGTGCCGGTGGTACACCCCAAGCTGCAGCGCATGCGGGAAATCATCTTCCGGTCCGCAGGCACCCGATCGCCAGCCAGCGCCAGGCACCCCACCAAAGACCGCGCAGCCTGAACCCAGCCAAAACGCAAGGGCGCACCCCGCCCTCGCCGCCCCACCTGCCCAGCCCGTGTCACACGTTTGGGGTCAGGTCCGGCAACGTGACACGGCCTCATCCGTACCAGCCAAAAAAAGGCCCGGCAACTCGCGTGACCGGGCCCATCAGCGTTGACTTAGCGAAGTGTCAGAACGAGGTCCGCAAGGACAAGGTATAACTCGCCCCCGGCTTGTACTCGTCAAACACCGCATTGCTGAACTGCGTGTATGACTGGCTGATTGCCTTGTTCGCATTCCACACGCTCAAGGTCAGATCGGTGTTGTACTTGAAGCCCATCAGCTGCTTCAGGTTCGCCCCCACCGACAAGTCGATCTGCGAACGTTCGGTCGTGTACGCATAGGCGCCGCCCGGCACATTCAGGCCCGTGCTGGTGTTCACCACGTGGGCCGCCGTGTACTGGCGCGCCACACGCACGTTCAAGCCACCGCGCTCGTAGTAGACCGTCAGATTGTTGGTCCGCGGCGGCACACCAGCGACCGGCGGCGCATTCGGACCATCATCCTTCTGCTTCGCATAGGTGAAGTTGGCCGCGAGCCCGAATCCTTTGATGGGCAGCATATCCAGCGGCTGCTGCCAGGTCAGCTCGATCCCGCGCACCTTGAGCTTGGTGTCGATGTTGTACGGTTCCGTGATCTCGACCAGGTGCTTGTCGCGCCCGCCGCTGGCATCCACCGATTGCTGCTGCGCCGCGGTCAGGCCCACGGTGCCATACAAGGCATCGAGCTGCGCGAGATTGAAGGAGGTGATGCGCTGACCCGGACGGCTGACGATGTCCTTGGCGAACACACTGGCCGATACGTAGGCTTCACGCGTCATGTAGTACTCCAGCCCCACATCCAGATTGTTCGCCTCGAAGGGCTTGAGCTTGGGATTGGTTACATTCCCCTGGCGCGCGCCCTGGTCGCCGATCGTCAGCAGGGTCTGGCGCAGGTCGGCCGGGCTGGCGCGGGTCAGCGACTTGGAAACGGACAGGCGCGCGATCATCGACGGCGTGATGTTGTAAGCGGCGGTCAAGGACGGCAGCACATTGCTGTAGGTCGTCGACTCATACGCCCACACGCCGGTGTTATCGTACAGCCCGCCATTTTGCAGAGTGGCGTTGCGTGGGTCGGCGCCGATGCTCAGCGCGCCGATCGTCTGTTTGGTGCGCGCATAACGCACGCCGGCGTTGTAGCGGAAGGTCCCGCCGAACAGTTTGGTGCGTCCGTTCACTTCGGTGTACGCCGCGCTGACCACTTCGCGGATGTAACCGCCGCTGCCGGCGTTGAAACCCTTGTGGATATTGTCGCGGAAGTACTGGTAATCGGTGTCGGCGGCGAACTTGGGCCAGTCCACGCTGATAAAGCCATGGCTGGTGCCTTGCGCGTAGTTCGGCACGGCTGAGTTCGGCACGACGGACCCCAGGTAGGCGAGCGCGGGCAGGCCGGCGGTCGAGCCGGTGCCGTAGCCCGGATACGCTGTCGCGGCGTCGGTGACCGGACCGGGAGCGCTGCGCCCATCGCAGCCGGGATTGCGGATCTGGGTGTTGGGCTGGAACAGGCGCGTGTTAACGTTGTTGCCGCAGGTGACGTTCATCCAGGCATCGGCCACCGCATAGCTTCGGTAGCGCCGCTCGATGTCATCGTAGGAAACGCCGGTCTTGATACTGAAGTCGTTATCGCCCCAGTTGACGTTAAAGCGCGTGCCCTTGGTCGAATTGGTACGCTCATACAAGTCCATGCGCAGGCCCGACAAGCCCTGCCCGGCCTGGTTCCAGCCGAAATTCTTGGGATCGTTGATATCCAGGTTGCCCGTATAAACGGGCGACCTGCCGGCCACGGAATTGTCGTAGTTGATGACCGAATTGGGTGAAGGCGTGGCCAGCAGCACGGTCGGCATGTCGCGTTCAAACGTGCTGTTGGTCACGTTGAAGTGGCCGTCGATGGTCCATTTATCGCTCGGACGGAACTCGAAGCCGGGATTAATGCTCCGGAAGTTGGTTTTTTCCTTCATCGGCCGGAATTCCAGCGACCAGAAGGTATTCGCGAAAATCGCCTTGTTGAGGACGCAGCCGCTGGTGCAATCGCTGCGGTCGAATTCCATGCCGATCGGGATCACCGTATTGGCGCGGGTGCCGGCGTTCATGGCCTCGTATACCATCGCGTTCTTCTTCTGCGCAAACATCAGGTCCATGTAGACGTCGACCTGGTCATTCGGCTGCCATTGCATGCTGATGACTTCACCTGCCCGCTTGCGCTCGCCCTCGTAGATCAGGTGGCGGCCCAGGCGCGCCATCAGGGCATTGTCGATCTGCTGGATGCTCGCACCGGGATTGAGCGCGAGCAGCATGGCGCGGTCGATCTGCTTGCCGGGCACCAGAATCGATTGCGCATACGCCGGCAAGTCCTTCATTGCCAGGCCGGACGGGACCGTATCCGGCGTCGATTGCGAGCCGCCGCCGGTGCTGTTGGGCTTGTCGGCGGCATTGGCCTGGAAGGACTTGAGCTGGAAGTTGCGCATGTCCACCGACTGGAAACCTTCGGTCTTGTACTTGGTGTCGCCAAACGCCACGCCGCCCAGAATACCGAATTTGCCCCAGGTGTTGCTGGTCCAGGTATTGCTGACCAGACCGGAACCGGTCACGCCCATCTTGCCGTTCTGTTCGCGGTAATTGCCGCTGGCCGTGAAGGCCGAGCGGAATCCGCTCTTGTCGAAGGGGCGCACGCTGCGCATGTTCACCGTGCCGGCAATGCCGCCTTCGATCAGGCTGGCCTGCTGGCTTTTGTACACACTGGCGCTGCGGAACAGTTCTGACGGCAGGAAGTCCATGTCGACTTCGCGGTTGGCGCTGATCGAGCCGCCCCAGCTGCCGGCCGACGCCGATGCCATCGGCGCGCCGTTCAGCAAGACACGGGTGAAGGCCGGGCCCATGCCGCGAATCGAAATGTTCAGGCCCTCGCCGTCGATTTCGGCGCGGCGCACGGTGACGCCGGGAATCCGCCCAAGCGCATCCGCAATATTCGGATCGGGGAACTTGCCGATATCTTCTGAAAACACCGTATCGCTCAAACCGATGTTGTCGCGCTTTTCGTTGGCCGACAGCGCGAGCGAACTGCGATAGCCGGTCACCATCACCGACGGCACGACCGTTTTGTCTTTGTCGGCGACGGCGACGGGAACCACCGGTGCCTCCGTCTGCGCATAGGCGCTTCCAATCAGCCCGGCGAGCACGGTGGTGACAAATACGTCCCCTCCCGAACCAAGTCGACGGCGTACGGACCCCTCCAAACGTCTTTTCATGCATGTCTCCAATCTTAGGCATCAAGTGCCGATGGCGTGAGCAGCCTTGTGGCTGCGTGATTTTTATGGTGTTGCGGGCAAAACGATGACGGCAAAGGCATAACAGCGATTGCATACCAAAAGATAGCGCTACCATTTCCACTCAGTTCGCCAGCCGCATGAATGGACACCTAGCGGAGGAGAGAAAAAGCCGCCGGCCCATGCACTTCAAAAACCTCGCACAGGATCCGGCCAAAAGGAGAGTAGTGATAACGCGACGTCATTGACCTGGAGGGCAGAGCTCCTTCAGCGGGTGAACGACCCGACTACCATTGATTGGTAGCGCAACCATTTTAGTGTAGTTCTGTGTTACGAGGCTTGTCAATATCCCCGCGCCGATATTTACAGTCTTGAAGAAAGATTGATTGAAAGGCAGCGTATCCTGCTCAGTTCAAGCGTGAGCGCAATCAAATGCGTGACCGAAGCGCGGGGTGCATGCCCACGGCTCAGAGCCGCGGACTTTCGGGTGGCCCAAGATAGCTGGGCCGCAGGCCACCGGCATCGATCACCAGTTTTTGCACCACCAGTGCGGGATCGAGTGCCCATATCTTGAGTGTATGCGGGCCCGGGCGCTTCACGCTATGAGCCGAGCGCATCACCGCCGCGCCATCGGACACAATCCGTTCCCAGTGCCGGTTCGAGGTATCCGCGTGCACGTTGACAATGCGTGGCAGCTCGTCATCGAAGGACACCGCGTAGCGAAAACCCTGCCCCGGCTGAAACTTGAGCGTGGGCGCCAGCGTCACGTTCACATTCACCTCGCCGGCGCGGTGCAAATGGATCTCGTATTCAAGCCGCATGCCATCCTTGATCTCGAGTGCGGCAAGCGGTCCCGTTCCCGTACTCATGCCCGACAAGGTGCGTCCGTGGCCGGGAATGTGCAGCCAGGCGCGACCAGGTGGCGCCAGGGCACGCGCGTAGTGCTCCGCTTCGATCGACACCACCCCACCCGTTTCCACAAAGCCGCGTGCCTGGCCCGGAGGCAGCTTCGCAGGATTGTGAACGGGAACGCGCAAGGTGAACTGCCGGCCCGCTCCGCTCACGGTCAACACGGCTGGCGCCGCATCCAGCGGCACCTGGTCCCAGTTGGCATCGATCAGGATGCGATTTTGCTGCTCCACGTTGCCGCTCGTCTCGCTAATGCGCAACCAGGGCTGGTCGGATGTCACGCTGTAGGAAAACGCCTGACGGCCCCGGTTGAACAGCTCAATAAAGCGCGCCTGGCGCTCGAACACATCCAGCGGTAGTGTCGACCCCATCTGGGTGCCGGCAACCGCTTCGCTTCCCTCGATTGCCACCCCTAAGGCTGCCGCCTCGGGTAGGTCGATCTCTTTAACCGCCGGCATGATATTGCGCTCGGGCTGGTTCCAGCCCGTGTAGCCGAGATGCGCCTGCGACATCATATGCTTCCACTTGCCGCCACTGATGTCCTCGTGGTACTGGCGCGTGAGTTCCGCGTCAAGGGCGAACAGTTGCCTGACCTTGTACGCCATCGCATTCGTTGCCGCCCTTCCCTGCTGCGCGTACAAGCCGTTCAGGTAGGCTGCAGCATACAGTTCGTTGACGGTGGCCGATGCGCGCACCGGATGCAGCACCAGCTGGAAATAGGCGTCGCGCAGCGCTGCCGGCAATTGCGCCGACACGGCCGCGGCGCGCTCGGCCAGCGCGTTGTAGTCGGCCACCACCCGCTCGGCCTCGCGGTAATGTGCGGTGCTGTAGGTCAAGGGCGAGAGCTGCTCGGGCTTGCGGCGTCCGTTAAAGCGCGTGTACTGGGAAACGATATCGGCAATTTCCCCCGCATGCGCAGGGCCGAATTCACGCGCGGCCCAAAGTCGCAGATAATCCGGCAAGCGTTCCGCCGGCCAGGCATCCGGATTCCAGGCATAGGTCAGGAAGAACTCCATCGGCACTTCCATGGGCTTGAGGTCGCCCACATTCACAATCCACATGCGGCGCGCATCGTATTCCCAGGCCAGCTTCATCTGCTCCCACACCTTTGGAATGGGCGTTACATTGATCCATTTATAGGACCGCGGCCCGCCCACGTAGTCGAAGTGGTAGTACACCCCTGCCCCGCCGCTGCGCTTGCGCTCCTCCGGCGTCGGCAAACGCCGCAGATTGCCCCAGTTATCGTCGCACCACAGCAGGATCACATCGTCAGGCACGCGCATGCCCTGCTCGTAATAGCGCTGCACCTCCTTGTACAGGGCCCACACCTGCGGCACCTTGTCGGCGCTCTTTGCGCTTTCCTGGCCGATGATCGCACGCTGGTCGCGGACGATCTTTTCCAGCAAGGCGATATTGTTCTCGCGCGACATCGGTTCATCGCCATCGCCGCGCATGCCGATCGTGATGACCTTTTCGTAGTCGCGGCGCTGGCGCAGGCTCTCGCGCCAGAATTGCTGGAGCACGCCTTCATTCTTCGCGTAATCCCACGGCCCCTTGCCGAAGCGGCCCCACTCCTGCTGGGCGCGCATCATCGGTTCATGGTGCGAGGTCCCCATCACAATGCCGTACTCGTCGGCCAGTTTGCCGTTCAGCTTGTCGTCATCGAAAAAGGCTGAGCCCCACATTGCCGGCCACAGGTAGTTGCCGCGCAAACGAAGGATCAGCTCGAATACCTTGCTGTAGAACTGATGGTTATAGCCGCCGAAGCGCTCTTTTGACCAGTTGCTTAATGCCGGCGCCTCGTCATTGAGGAAAATGCCGCGGTATTGCACGGCGGGTGAGTCCGCGACTTTTGTCCCGCTTGCGATCACCAGGGTGGATTGGCGCTGCGGGACCACGTCGGCCCACCAGTTCCAGGGCGACACGCCGATCTGCTCCGACACCTCGTAGATACCGTAAATCGTGCCGCGCTTGTCGCTGCCGGCGATTACCAGCGCGCGCGCCACCCCGGGCATGGGCTGCTCCACCACCTGGATCAGGAAGCCTTCCCACTTGCCGCGCAGCGGGGCCAGGTCGATCGTGCCGGTGGCGCCGAGGCGGTCGATCAGGGGGCTTTTGCCGATGGTGCCGATCAGGACGATATCGCTGCCGGTTGCGGTCTTATCCGTGTGGAGGGCGGGTTTGACTGCGCCGACTTTTTCTATGTCGGATTGCAGGTCGCCTGCGGCACGGAGGACACCGGCATGGTCGGCGGCGTCGACAAAGATAGGAGCGGCTCTGCCTTGGCGTAATAGCGCCAGGCCAGGCTTCGCTGAATCCGGCTCCATGATGGAGGCCTTACCCAAGGCACGGGCATCAGGTGCAAGGCTGATGGCGAAACAGAACAGCAGGAGCAACGAAGAAGAGAAGCAAATCGAAAATTTCATGCAGTTCACTTTCTACGTGTGCGGAGGCCTGAGCATTGTCAGCTGGCGTATACATGTCCCAGGCCGTAGAGGGACGAACTGAGAACATGATGGTAGCGCTATCTATTTTATCAGCTTAGAATGGTAGATATCAAACAAAAAGGACACGCATGAATTATCTGATCCTCCTGGCGGCTGCATTGTTGACCGCGTGCGCTACTACCGGCAACACCAGCGCCCCCTCCAACGGCGCAAGGTTCGAACGCTTCTCCTACCAAGGCCGTTCCCAGGAGACCGCCCTGCCCGCACCCGGCGAATTCCGCAATCCCATCCTCTCAGGCTACTATCCCGATCCCTCGATCACACGCGTCGGCGACGACTACTACCTCATCAATTCATCGTTCACCAATTTCCCTGGCATTCCCGTCTTCCACTCGCGCGACCTGGTCAGCTGGAGCCAGATTGGCAACGCCCTCGACCGCCCAGGCCAGTTCAGTTTCAAAGGCATCGGCTCCTCGCGCGGCATCTTTGCACCCGACATTTCTCACAATGCGGGTACGTTCTACGTCGTGACCACCTGCGTCGATTGCGGCGGTAACATCGTCATGACAGCCAGTAAGCCGGCCGGCCCCTGGTCCGATCCCAAGCCGCTCAAGTTCGACGGCATCGACCCCTCGATCTTTTGGGACGCGGACGGAAAATCCTACATCGTCAACAACGATGGCCCCGCCGAACAACCGCGCTACGATGGCCACCGGGCCATCTGGGTCCAGCAATTCGACCCGGCCACCCTGACCTTGACTGGCGAGCGCACCCTGCTGGTGAACGGCGGCGTCGACCTGTCCACCAAGCCGATCTGGATCGAAGGTCCGCACCTGATCCGGCGCGGCGACTGGTATTACCTCATCGCAGCCGAGGGCGGCACAGGCGACCAGCATTCCCAGGTGGTGTTCCGTTCGCGCAGCGTGCGCGGCCCCTTCATTCCTTACCAGCACAACCCGATCCTGAGCCAGCGCTCGCTCGATCCCAGGCGTCCCAACCCGGTCACTTCGGCCGGCCACGCCAAGTTCGTGCAGACCCAGTCGGGCGACTGGTGGGCCACTTTTCTGGCCACGCGGCCTTATGCGGACGGCCAGTACAACATCGGCCGCGAAACCTTCCTGCTGCCGGTCACCTGGCGCGATAACTGGCCGGTGGTACTGGACGCCGGCAAGCCCATCCCGTTTACCGCGCCACGGCCGGCCCTGCCCGCGCAGCCCGCGCCACCCCTGCCATTCTCGGGCGATATCGCCTATGTGGAAGAATTCAGCGGTAGCCGCCTATCGGACCAATGGATCGGCGTGCGCACGCCGGCCCCGTCCTTCCACCAGCTCCGCGATGGCGCCCTGCTTCTGAGCAGCGCCGGCCAGCTGGGCGACCTGAACAGCACCCCCGCTTTCCTCGCACGCCGTCAGCAGCATCACATCGCAACGGTAGCGACGACGCTCAATTTTGTCCCTGCGCGCGATGGAGACCGCGCGGGACTGGTGGCCTACCAGAGCGATGCCTCGCACCTGTTCTACGGTCTGACCCGCATCGGTGGAAAGAACGTGATTGCCCTCTACACGCGGCAACGCGCAGCCGCCGACGTTCTGCTCGCCAGTGCCCCTCTCCCAGCCGCGAAGGTCGAACTGACCATGCAGGCCAACGGCGGGCAGATGGATTTCCGCTACGCCGTGGACGGCAACAGCAAGACCCTGGCCCAGGGCGTGGATATCCGCTTTCTGTCCACGCAGAAAGCGGGCGGCTTCATTGGCACGCTCATCGGCCCTTATGTCTGGCAGGCAGCCCCCAGGTAAAAGCTTTTGGTCCGGCAGGCGACGCTTGGGTTATGCTTGAGCCTCCCGCTCCCTGGAGTCAAGCACCATGCATATTGCGCCTGCCCACCCGATCATCCGCATCCTTTCCGAGCCGGAGGCACGGCAGTACTATGTCGACTACCTCGGTTTCACCATGGAATGGGAGCACCGCTTCGAGGACGGCATGCCGCTGTATGCCCAGATCAGGCGCTCGGACCTGGTGCTGCACCTGAGCGGACATGCCGGTGACGCCATCCCGGGCGCCAACGTCTTCGTGCCGGTCAACGACATCGAAGCACTGCACCGCGATCTGTCTAGCAGAGAATATGGCTTTCCCACGCCGGCCATCGTCGACCTGCCGTGGGGACGCCAGATCCAGATCGCCGATCCTTTTGGTAACCGTCTGCGCTTCTGCCAGTTGGCGAGCTAATTCACCCGTAAACTATCCAGAATCATGAAACCTTTCCTGCTCTGCGCCCTGTCCTTCGCTGCCATCGCCACCTCCGCGCAAGCGGGCACCATGATCAAATGCGTCGAGGCCGGCGGCAAGATCTCCTACCAAAACCAGCCCTGTGCGCCAAGCGCACGCGCATCCAAGGTCAAGAAGGACAAACAGGTCGACGAAGCGCCGCCGGAGTCGGATCAGTTACAGCCGCAAGAGATGGTGAGCGTCCCCAAGGCGCCCGCTGTAGCGGCAAAGCCAGGCCGCCCGCTGAGCAAGCGCGAACTCGCCGCGAAAGAAAACGCCGCCATTGAAGCCTTGCGGCGCGCAGAGATGCAACGCATCACCGGGCAGCAGCACGCCAAGGCCCCCGACGCCGGCGACGATCTCAAGTAAGGTCGCCTTCAGCGGCCCCCGCCAGCCAGGCGCAGTGCGACCTTGTAACGGAAATAGCCGCTCTCCAGGTAACGGTACATATTCTTGCCGGGACAAAGCGTCTCGGCATGATCCTTGTGGCCGCGGATGCTGTCGATCGACAGGCCGTGGCGGGCGATCAGCAAGGCCATCATGTCGACCACGGCATCGAGCTGGGCCTGGTTCGGCTCGACTTCTTCAAAGTTGCCCACCACTTCGATCAGTGCCTGCCCCTTGGGGTCGTAACTGGTGTTGGTGTCCCCGGCATAGCGGATGTTACGCGCCGCGAAGGTCTTGCCGTGCAGGTCCACCACGTAGTGATAGGGAATATCCATCCAGCCCTTGCTCTCGCGCGACCAGCGCTGCAGCGTGCGCAGGTATTGCTCCGGGTCCGTGCCTGGGTGATAGGTTTCACCCTGGTGATGCAAGGTGATGCCGCTGATGGTATGGGGCCGCGCCTTGTCCGCCGCAGCCGGTGTGCCTCCCCATATCGTAACCGGCACAATCTGCTTTTCTATGCCGGCAAGCATGTCGGTATCCGCAGCCATGGCCGAACCCGCGCAGAAAGCGAACGCCGCTACCGCCAGCCGCATCATCGTCCGCTCTCCCCGCTTGCCGTGTCGGCCGGCGGCGTCCGGCAGGTAGGCAAACGCAGCAGATAGATGCTCACGCCAGTGCCCGTCAACAGCAACACCAGGCGCAGCCACAGCTGCTCGTGACGCCAGGCAGCATAGCAAAGCGAACTCCACATCATCACCATGGCAAGCACCTTGGCCCTGGCCGGAATGCCGAGCCCCGCCTCGTAATTACGCAAATAGGAGCCAAACAACCGGTGTCCCGTCAGCCAGTCATGCATGGTCCTGGAACTGCGGGCAAAGCAGGCCGCCGCCAGCAGCAGGAAGGGTGTGGTCGGCAGCAAGGGAAGGAAAACCCCAAGTAGCGCGAGCAGGACGCACAGGACGCCTGCAATCTGAAGAGCAAGTTTAATCAAGGTAGTGTTTTCCCGCGTGGAGCAAGAGGCCGCGCTTTGCGGATTTTGCCACATTTAACTTTCTGAACGCGGACCGTGAGTTGACGTACAGAGCCGCTCCGCCAGCTTGCCTAGTATGGCCACAGTACCGGGACCGCGTCGGCTTTCAGGAAAGGGAACAATCATGTCAGCAACAGTCAGCGATTTCTTGCTTGAACGCTTGAGCCAGTGGCAGGTCAAGCGCATCTTTGGCTATCCGGGCGATGGCATCAACGGCATCCTTGGCGCGCTGGCGCGGCAGGACAGGATCGAACTGGTGCAGAGCCGCCACGAGGAACTCTCGGCCTTCATGGCCACCGGCCACGCCAAGTTTACCGGCGAGATCGGCGTCTGCCTTGCCACTTCCGGTCCCGGCGCGGTCCACCTGCTCAACGGACTCTACGACGCCAAGCTGGACCATCAACCGGTGCTGGCCATTGTCGGCCAGCAGCGCCGCGCCGCGCTCGGTGGCGACTATCAGCAGGAAGTCGACCTGGCAGCCCTGTTCAAGGATGTGGCTCACGAATTCGTCCACATGGCGACCGACCCGGCCCAACTGCGCCACCTGATCGACCGCGCGATCCGCATCGCCTATGAGCAAAGAACGGTGACCTGCATCATCATTCCCAACGACGTGCAGGAACTCAAGGCAGCGGCTCCGCCGCGCGAGCATGGCACCGTCCACAGCGGCATCGGAAGTTCGGCGCGCGCGCTCACGCCGCCTGCGGCCGCGCTGGAGGATGTCGCCGCCATCCTCAACGCGGGCAGCAAGGTGGCCATCCTGGCAGGCGCGGGAGCCCTTGAGGCCACCGACGAGCTGATCGAGGTGGCGGACCTGCTCGGCGCCGGCATCGCCAAAGCCTTGCTCGGCAAGGCGGCCGTGCCCGACGCGCTGCCCTTCGTCACCGGCTCAATCGGCCTGCTCGGCACCAAACCCAGTCACCTGATGATGGAAGAGTGCGACACCCTGCTGATGGTCGGCTCCAGCTTCCCCTACTCCGAATTCCTGCCGAAGGAAGGCCAGGCCCGCGGCGTGCAGATCGACATCGACGGCAAGATGAACGGCCTGCGTTATCCGATGGAATACAACCTGGTGGGCGACGCCAAGGCCACCTTGCGCGCGCTGATTCCCCTGCTTAAGCACAAACAGGATCGACGCTGGCGCGAGGACATCGAGCGCAATGTGGCGCGCTGGTGGCAGGTGATGGAGGCGCGCGCGATGAATGAAGCAACGCCCATCAATCCGCAGCGCGTGTTCTGGGAGCTGTCGCCGCGCCTGCCCGACGCGTGCATTCTCACCTGCGATTCAGGCTCGGCTGCGAACTGGTACGCGCGCGATATCAAAATCCGGCGCGGCATGAAAGCAAGCCTGTCCGGCGGCCTGGCAACGATGGGCCCGGCCGTGCCCTACGCCATCGCGGCCAAGTTCGCTTACCCGGACCGCCCGGTGGTCGCCATGGTGGGCGACGGCGCCATGCAGATGAACGGCTTGAACGGTCTGATCACCATCGGGAAGTACTGGCGCCAATGGAAGGATACCCGGCTGGTCATCATGGTGCTGAACAACCGCGACCTGAACGAGGTGACCTGGGAACAGCGCGTTTTGTCGGGCGACCCGATGTATCCCCAATCGCAGGACCTGCCCGATTTTCCCTATGCGGGTTATGCCGAACTGATCGGCCTGCGCGGCATCCGTATCGACAAGCCTGAAGACATCGGACGCGGCTGGGAACAGGCACTGTCGGCCGGCATGCCCTGCGTGCTGGACATGGTGACCGATCCAAACGTGCCGCCATTGCCGCCCGATGTGTCAGCGAGCCAGGCCATGGCCTACCTGTCTGCCATGCTCAAGGGCGACCGCGAGTCGCTGGCGATCGTCAAGGCCACCGCCAAAGAAGTGTGGGACGGCTGGTTTCCCAAGTGATTCTGTCGCCCCTTCCCTCGCACCTGCGGAGCGCGACAGGAAGGGGGCGCCTCACTAGCTTGCCAAAGCGTGGGAGACGGCAAGCGCGAATCAGCGGCGGCGAGCGCGCAGCAGCAGGACGCTGCCGGCCAACAGGAGCAGCCAGAACGTGGACGGCTCCGGCACCATGATCACATTGCTGATCGCGCTGGCGTTCTGCAGCACCAAGCTGCCGTTGCCGGTGAGCTCAGGTTGCAGCGCGATGGTGCCCAGGTCGCCCAGCGCGCCCAGATAGCCGGACTCGTTGAACAAGCCCCAGCCGAAGGTGGTGCCGGCGCTGCCATTGCCCAGGTCGAAGCGCACATTGAAGCTGACCACCTCACCCAGCAGGATCGCCTGGACAACATCGCTGCCGCCGTTGGCATTGCCAAACACCAGCGGACCCGGCAATGCGCCGCTCACCGGGCCGGTGACGCTGGCGGCGCCCACCAGCGCGCCCGTGAGGTCGCTGACCGTGGCGCTGGCCGGCGCCGCGTTGGCCAGGCCCATGAAATACAAGCCTAGGTAAGCCGGCCCTATGCCGAGCGTGGACGTATCGATCGATACGAAGTAGGTTGGCGTTGCGGCGGCATGCCCGGCGCCACCCAGCAACAGGAAGGCCAGCATGCATTTCGCCAGCAGGTTTTTGAATTGACTCATGATCGTGTCCTTAGTATTTAATACGGATCAGTTTTGGGGTATAGGCAATCGGCGCCTTGGCCGGATTGCTGAAGGTGGTGTTGAGCGTAACGCTCTGGCCCGGTGCCAGTTCGCCTGCCGGCAAGGAGAGGTAAGCCACCCCGCCGCTGGTACCGCTCGCATTGTCCAGGTTGACGCCGGTAGTCAAGCCCTGCAGATGCAGGTGGAGCGGCCCCGTCAGCGTTTGCTGGCTGGTGTTCACGATCGTCACCATGCCGCTGTACTTCTGCGTAAAGCGGTTCAGCGCCAGGCCGGATTGATTGAACTTGACGCTGGCGCTCAGGTCCAGCGGTGCGAGCAGGTCATGCCGGGTTGAGTGGAAACGCAATTCGCCGTAGGACGAAATGCCCGGATAGGCGGGATCGGTCGGCGGTCCCGCATGATCGACCCGGATCATGAAGTAGCGGTATGCCCGGCTTTCCAGACCCGGCACCACGGGAATCACTTCCATCTCGAAGTTGCGTTCGCTGGTGTCGGTGGTTTCACGCGTGGTCAGCAAGGTCCAGCTGCTGGCGTCGTCCGAACCGTACACATTGATGCCTTGCGAACGGTTGGCGAACATGAAGCGCGCCTGGATGCCGAAAGCGCTGGTGGACACCCGGTAGTTCTCGCCAAAGTCCAGCGTGACCGGGCTGCGCAAGTCGCCCGAATAGCTGTTGTAGTCGCCGTCGACCAGCAAGGCCTGGCGGCCGTTGCCCATGACCGTGGGCAGGGCCATGTTTTTGCTCCAGTCCATGGTGCCGTCGGAAGCGACGATTGGGTTGAGCAGTTCAAGCTTGGCAACCACAGCCGACACCGATTTGAGCAAGGCCGGGAACTCGGCATCCGACACCGTCGTCAAGGCCGCCTGCAAAGGCGCCATCTCGGCCTTGAACTGATTCATCGATACCGTCGTGTAAACGCCGGACGTGTTGAAACCGGCCTGCGCCGCCAGGAAGGCCGTGGCACGGTCGGGTTGCACGCTCAGTCTGGCGGTCATGGTCGAGATCGACACACCATCGCTCACGCTGATGACGATCTCGTGCACGCCCGCCTGGCCTGCCGTGGGCGTCCAGTTGAATGCGCCGGTGGCCGAATCCAGAATGGCGCCGGCGGGAATGCTGATCGGGCGGTACACCAGGCTGTCGCTGGTATTGGCATCGATCGCTGTGTAGGCGGCCTGGTAAGGCACGCCCTGGACCACCAGTTCCACCGCCGGGAACACCGGCATGGAGAAATGCGGCGGCGTCAGCTGGCTTTGGGCGGCCATGTTGACGAAGTCCACATCCACGGTCGCCCCTTCGGCGCCAGCAAATTTGAAGTAGATGATGTTGTCGCCAAACCCACGGCCGGCCGTCGCGGCAAAGGCGGAGTCCGGCACGATGTAGCGCCATTCGCCTTCGGTATTCGGAACCGTGATCTCGCTCCAGGGAGCGCCGGTTTCGCTGCCGCTCGCGGCCAGCTTGCTGACGGCATTGGTGCGCACCATCAGGCCAACCGGCGCGTACTTGGCGCGGTCGGCATAGCGTACGTCATGGAATACCACGGTGGCGCCGGCGGGGGTCAGCTTGGCGTGGCCAAAGGTGCGCGCACCCTCGGTTTCGGTGCTCCAGTCGCCGTTCAGGAACGAGGCCTTGCGCTCGGTTTCCAGCATGCCGCTGTTGGGCGGCAAGGTCGTCCCTGTGAGCGCTCTGGGTAAGGTCAGGAACGCTTCCGCGCCCAGGTCCTTGTTGGCCGGCGCGGCCGGTCCCCAGGCCAGGACGGGGCCATCGGCGTGGGCGGCGGCGGTGGCGACAAACGGCGCCAGCGTGTCGACATCGACGCCCTCTTCGTACTTGTAGACATTGTAGATCTCGGACAGCCCAGCCACTTCGTACAGGCGGCCGCGGTAGGCGCCGGAGATGGTGGACGTGCCACCGCTGGTATCGGCCCAGGGCGCGTTAAATCCGAGCATGTACTGGGCGTAGGAATTGGCGCCCATCAGCAAACGGTTGCCGCCGAACTTGTAGACGCTGACCGCGTCGCCGCTGGTCGATGGCTTTCCCGTGAACGGGTCGACCCTGGTGCCCTGCGAGTTGACGATGCGCAGCAGACCGATCAGATTGTCGACGTTGTCGCCGCCGTGGGCCTGGTCGCGTGCCATTTCCTGGATCTGGTAGAAGGGATAGCCGACCTTGTTGAAGGGGCTGTCGGCCTCGATGCGCGGGATCAGCGGCAGGATCGCGCCGTTGATGTTCTGGCGCGCCGAGGTCGCGTTGACGGTCATCCATTCCACGGTCTCGTCGTAGCGCGCGCGGTTATCGGTGAACACCGCGCCGGCCAGGCGCCCCACCAGCGAGTACACGTGCTGGTTCATGAAGCGCTCGTTGCTGGCAAAGAAGGTGCGCTCCATCGGATCGATCAGGTTGTCCTTGAGCTTTTGCGTGTCGGTGTCGGTCCAGGCCAGCGGATAGGCGGTGTACGAGGCATCGGCCGAGGTGTAGCGCATGATCTCGGCGGCGGCCAGCATGCGGTACAGCGGCACGCCGGTATGGATGTGGGCGTCCGGATAGTAGGCATAGCCGGCCGGGTTCATATTGCTCCAGGTACGCAGGATACGCATCGCATTGCGGCGGTACTCATTGCGTCCTGTGGTGTAGTACAGGATCGCCTGGGTCAGCGCGCCCTGCGAGTCGTTGATGATCCGGGTCTGCGCCGTGTTGCCGTTGAAGTTGGGCGTGTTCGGCATGTCCACCTTGCTGGCGTCGCGATTGGTCGGCAGCAGGTTGATGTTGGCGTAGCTGCAGCAGACCGTCGCCATGATGTTGTAGTAGGTCTTGTACGGCTCGACGTCGGCGCGCACCTGCTGGCGCGCATAGTCCAGCTGCTCGGGCGTGAAGCCGAGCGCCGGGTGCTTCAGGCCGGCGGGGCTGGTGACTGTTTGCACGGTCGGGGTCGCGACGAAGGGCAAGGCAAGCGCGCTGCCGGTGGCCATCGTCAGCCCTGCAGCGGCGAGCGCCAGAACCATGGCGCGGGCAGGTACAACTAGGCGCAGGGGCGCCGCGGGCCGCTGACGGCCCGGATGTAATTGGCTATTCATGTTTATCCTTATGATTTGCTAACCAGTACGGTTGATGAGCGCCACCGATCCACTGTCTCCCAACCATGATATCGATAGCAGAGCGCATGCTAGCATGGTTTTTACGGCAATAATTCGCGCTCCAAAAATATTTTGTTATCGTTAACAAATGGAGACGTTTTCAGACCCTGCGTGCCGCCCGGTTCTCCCGCGAACCCGCTTGTCGAGTCTGTGCGTTGGAAACATTGTCATAACAGCATTCAGCAGGTACACTGTCTGCCCCGCGCGCCTGCCCATGCCGCCGCGCAGCCAACCGAGCTCTCTGTTTATGCCTGTTCGCACCTGCACCACCATCGGCCGCATCGGCCGCTCGACCATCTCTTGCGCCAGCGCCCTCGCCTGCCTGCTCTTGACGGGACTGGTCCATGCGCAGGAAACGGTGGCGGCCTCACCCCTGCACGCAAGGCTGATCGGCCCCTCGGCGCAGCTCACGGTCGACGGCGCGCTCGACGAGCCGGTCTGGCAAAGTGCCCAGGAATTCGACCGTTTTCACGAATACGAACCCAAGAACGGCAATGCCGCGCCGGGAGAACTGCGCACCAGCGTGCGCCTGGTAATCGACCAGCAGTCTCTGGTGTTCGGCATCCGCGCCTGGGATACCCGGCCGGCCGAGATGCGTGCTTCGCTCACGCGGCGCGACAAGGTCAACCAGGATCAAGACTTCATCGGCATCTGGATCGATCCCAGCGGGCATGGCCGCGCCGCTCAGTTTGTTCGGGTCAGCATGGCCGGCGTACTCAGCGACGGCATCTACCGGGGAGACGAAGACACGTCCGACCTGGGTCCGGATTTTCCGATCGACGCGGCCGTCAAGCGCCTGCCTGACGGCTACAGCATGGAAGTGCGCTGGCCCCTGTCGAGCCTGCGTTTCCCCTACACCGGCGGCAAGACCTGGCGCGTGATGGTCGAACGCAGCGTGCCGCACGCCGACGGCATGCTGTTGTTGAGCACGCCGCTGCCGACCGGTGCGCTGAGCCGAATCGCCATGCTGCAAAACATCGACGGCATGGGCGAGACGGTTACCAGCGTGCGTGACCGCAAATTTCTCGACATCAAACCTGAGCTGACACTACGCCAGACGCGCGAGCGCGGCGCGCACGGCAACGCCAGAGAGAGCGCCGCCGCGCTGGGTGTGGAGATCAGTTCGCGTCGGCGCGCCGACTGGGTATTCAACGCCACCCTGAACCCGGACTATTCCCAGATCGATATCGACGAGCCGACCACGGCCGCGGCAAGCCGGATCGCCCTGAGCCTGCCCGAAAAGCGCGGCTTCTTCCTGGAGAGCATGGATGTGCTGGGCCTGCCGCTGGCGGCCTTCTACTCGCGCACCGTGAGCGATCCGGAATGGGGCATGCGCGCGACCTGGCGCGCCGCCCATGCCGACGCCACCGCGATGAGCCTGCGCGACCATGAAGGCGGCGTGGTGCTGCGCGGCAGTCCCTACGAAACCGCGGAGTACACGCAGGCGCGCACCAGCTCCGCCAGCCTGGTGCGCGGGCGCTGGCACGGGGACGGCCTGCTGCTGGGCGGCTTCGCTTCGCGCCGCGACTATGGCCCGGCCGGCAGCAATGATGTGGGCGGCGTTGACGGACAATGGACCGGCAAAGTCGATGGCGGCGGCCAGCAGCAACTGGCCTGGCTGGCCATGCACTCGTCCACCAGCGCCATGTTCAAACCTGGCGCGGCTGCGCGCCGCGGCAGCTACGTCTGGACCAAGCTGACCCACAGCTCCCCCGACTGGTGGAACGAAGCCAAATTCGAAGCCATCGGCGCCGGCTTCATGAACGACAATGGTTTCGTGCCGCAGACCGGTGTGCTCAAGACGGACCTGAATCTGAACCGGCGCCTGGGCGCAGTCCAACTGCCATCCCTGGGTCTGGAACTGTACGAATTCGAACTGCACCTGGGTGCGAACGAAGTGCGCACCCTCGCTGATGCGGCCAGCGAGCAGCCCGGCAAGCAGATCATTGCGCGCTATCTGCAGCCCGGGATCTGGTTCTTTGGTCCGCGCCAGACCAGGCTGTTCGTCAATGCCGGCTTCGACCAGCAGCGCGCCAATCCGCTTGGCCGTCTGCACGATACGCCGGCACTGCACCTGGGCTTCGAATCATCGCCGTCTCCCTGGCTGACCAGCCTGGAAGGCGAATTCGCGCTGGGCCGCCGCCTCGATATCGATGCCGACCGTGTCGGACGCGGCGGCGAAGCCATGCTGAAAGCCGGCCTGCGCTTTCCCCTGCCGCGCGGTCTGGCGCTGGAGTTCGACCAGCGCTGGAACCGCGTATGGGTGCGCGGCGCCGAGGGGCGACCGGGCTTTTCCGACAGCGGCTGGCGCTCGCTCGCGATGCTCCACTTCACGGCCCAGGATGCGCTGCGCCTACTGCTGCAAAACACGGCTGCGGCGCGCTACCACGGCGGAGGCGAATCGCTGCCGCCGTGGGCCGAGCGCGGCAGCCACCGCTCGCTGCTGTATCGCCATCTATGGCGCCACGGCCGTTCTCTCGCATTGGGAGTGTCGCGTGACCGCGACCATGCGGAGCAGACCAGCAGCACCGCCCTCACCCTGAAGCTGCAGTGGGAGATTTAAGGCGGTGCTACTCACGTATGCTTTCCTCCAGTGGAATGACGGGTTGACGGGCGTAAGCCGGCATTCCGGCAACATTCTTTTTTTGATTCGAGAAAAAATAGCTTGCTATTTAGTAGCGCGCTAGTTAATATGCTCTCCATGGACAGCAAACACACCACCGCCGCAGTACCCCGCCTCGACGAGCAGCTCTGCTTCACGCTGTACTCCGCTTCGCTGGCGATGGGTAAGTTGTATCGCAAACTGCTCAAACCGCTGGGCCTGACCTACCCGCAATACCTGGTCATGATGGTGCTCTGGGAAAAAGATGAACAGATGGTGTCGGACATTGGTGTCCGCCTCTACCTCGACTCCGCTACCCTGACACCCCTGCTCAAGCGGATGGAAGAAGGCGGACTGGTGAGCCGGGTGCGCGCCGCCAGCGACGAACGCCAGGTCATCATTTCGCTGACCCCGGCCGGCAGTGCCCTGCGGGAGCAGGCCAGGCTGCTGGGTGAACAGATCTCCTGCGCCGCGGCGTGCGAGATGGAACAGATCGTGCAGATGAAAGACCTGGTCGACGGCCTGCGTAACAATCTGCATAGCAATACCTAAGGTAGTACCCCTGTAGGAAGCCTCAAGCAAGCTGTGAAACAAGGCGGTACGTAGAGCGCGATCGTACCGTCAGCTTCAAGTAAATACTTAGCGCACTAATATATAGCAAACTTACTTAACCACTGAAAAGGAAACCACCATGAAATCGATCAAAACCATCGCCGCTGCCACCCTCGCCGGCCTCGCCCTCCACGCTGCCGCCGCACCAGCCCCTGCCAAAACCGCAGCCCAGCCAGCGCTGAAACCAACCATCGTCCTCGTGCACGGCGCCTTTGCCGAATCGTCCAGCTGGGACGGCGTCTCAAAACGCCTGATCGCCGACGGCTACACCGTCATCGGCGCGGCTAATCCGCTGCGCAGCGTCAAGGGCGATGCCGCAGTGGTGTCGGGCATCGTCAAGAGCATCTCCGGTCCCGTGGTTCTGGTCGGCCACTCCTACGGCGGCGCTGTGATCTCGGCGGCGGCCAACGGCAACAGCAACGTCAAGAGCCTCGTGTATGTGGCAGCCTTCGCACCGGAAGCCGGCGAAACAGCGCTTGAACTGAGCGGCCGCTTCCCCGGCGGCACCCTGGGCGGCGCGCTGGCAGCACCGGTACCGACGGCCGACGGCGGCAAGGACTTCTACATCCAGCAAGACAAGTTCCTCGCCCAGTTCGCCGCTGACGTCTCGCCGGCACAAGCGAGCCTGATGGCGGCAGGTCAGCGTCCCATTGCAGAAGCAGCGCTGACAGAAAAGGCCGGCGCGCCAGCCTGGAAGAACCTGCCCTCCTACTTCGTGTATGGCAGCGCGGACAAGAACATTCCCGCAGCGGCGCTGCAGTTCATGGCCGACCGCGCCAAGTCGCGCAAAACCGTGGTGATCGATGGCGCTTCCCACGTGGTGATGACCTCCAAGCCGGCCGAAGTCGCCCGCCTGATCGAAGACGCCGCCAAATAATTAGCACGCTAAGCAAACCCGACAACATTCATCGAAAGCGACCACACCATGAAAACCCTGACACGCGCCCTCGCCCTTTTCACCCTGACCCTGTCTCTGGGCAGCGCCTACGCAGCCAGCCTGCCCGGCGTCGAGCACGAGACGGCGGCATTCCTGAAGGTACTGGAAGGCGGCAAGCCGATCGAGACCATGACCCCGCTCGAAGCGCGTGCTGTCCTGAGCGGCGCCCAGGCCGGCGCCAAAGTCGCCCTGCCGCCGGCGGACGTCAGCGAGAAGGCCATCCGGGTCAACGGCGCCGACATCCGGCTGACCATCGTGCGCCCGGCCGGCAGCAAGGGCCGTGTACTCCCGGCCTTCATGTTCTTCCACGGCGGCGGCTGGGTGCTGGGCGACTTTCCGACGCACGAACGCCTGGTGCGTGACCTGGTGGCAGGCTCCGGCGCGGTCGCCGTCTTCGTCAACTACACCCCCTCGCCGGAAGCAGGCTATGGCGTGGCGACGGAACAGGCGTACGCCGCCACCCGCTGGGTAGCCGAGCACGGCAAAGACATCGGTGTGGACGGCAAGCGCCTCGCGGTGGCGGGCAACAGCGTTGGCGGCAACATGGCCACCGTCGTGGCTCTGATGGCCAAGGACCGCGGCGCGCCCGCCCTGCGCTCGCAAGTGTTGCTGTGGCCAGTGACCGACGCGAGTTTCGACACGCCCTCCTACAAACAGTTTGCGGATGGCCATTTCCTGACCAGGAACATGATGGTCTGGTTCTGGGACAACTACACGACCGACGCCGCAGCCCGGGCACAACCCTACGCTTCGCCGCTGCGCGCAAACCGTGCCCAGCTGACCGGTCTGCCCCCGACCCTGATCCAGACCGCCGAATTCGATGTACTGCGCGACGAGGCGGAAGCCTACGGCAGAAAGCTCGACGAAGCGGGCGTGCAGGTAAAGACCGTGCGCTACAGCGGCATGATTCATGACTTCGGCCTGCTCAATGTGCTGAGCAAGTTGCCCGCAACCCGCAGCGCCCTGGACCAGGCCGCGCAAGAGCTCAAGGCGCAGCTCGTCAAGTAAGCGTTTGTTAGAACAGCGCGCCGGGGGCAGGGATGATTTGTCGAACCTACTCCCCGGCAGCCGGCCTTCCAGCCAAAAGCGGAATGAAGCGGAGCACTTGCGGCGCCAGCCCCTGCCATTCGCTCCATTAATTTTAATATGTTTAGTTAGGACTCTTGACTATATTGATGAACTTGGTATGATGCTCGGACGCCAACACTGCGGCGGCGTCAATTATGTACTTAGGAATCCTACTCATCACTTCAAGCCATTCGGCACAACAGGCTCACAACAAGGGAACAAGATGAAACGCATCACATCAGCACTCACCGCCACCGTCCTCATGACGGCCTTTCACGCGCAGGCGCATGACGGCGCCGCCCACTCCGGAGGGATCAGGACGGCCGCCAAAGCTGGCGTCATTGCGGACTTCGATATTGTCCACACCAAGATCAGCAGCGAGGGCAACACGGCCACTTTCCACATCGCCGTTTCTGGCAAGGCCGGCAAATCCCGTCCTTCGAAAACCGGCAAGCTGGCCGGCAGCAACGTATTTTCCTACGTGTGGCCGACTACTATGGACCCGTCCGTAGCCGGCTTCGACAATGGCGCAGGCATCCTCGCGTTTGCAGTCACGTCGCACCCCGACTTCGACGATACGCCCTTGTACGACGAAAACGGCGATGGCGACCTGAAGAATGACGGCGACCTGTGGCACTCGCACTGGGTGGTGCTGAAACCGGATGATGCTTGCGGAAAAGGCGCACTGAAGGTGGTCGACATCCCGGAAGGCACCAAGCCAAAGCTCCCAAAGACCTGGCCCGGCCTGCCCCTGCTGATCGACAGCCCCGGCTACAGTCCTATCTTCAAAGGTAATACGCTCGAGGTGCGCGTGCCGTTCGAGGACATCGGCGTCGTGACGAATGCCAGTTTCGACGGGGTCAGCGCAGGCTTGCGCGTGAACGCCAGCGTACACAGCCCGCTGTTGTGCGTGGTGGATGTGTTCAAGGTGGCGTCGGGGACGCTGAGCCTGCCCGGGAAGGTCAACAAATAACCGCGGCGCCGGGCCGCCGCCCCGGCAGTATTGTTGCTCAAAATTGTCCGGCGTTCGGGGTCAGGTCTGTCAATCGTACATTTTCGGGCAACTAATGCAAAACCAACGCAGGCGGCGGTATGGAACTGCCGGTTGGCTTACTTATAGACGCCGCAGTTGATGATCAGGTCTTCGAACTTTTCGAAATACATGGACTTGTCTTCGATCTGTTTCGAGACAGGGTTCACGAACTTGTAATCCTGCCAGCCCTTGCCCTTGGTCTTCACCAGCTCGAGGCGTTCCCGCATGAAGGCCTTGCCGTCGGCATCCTTCAGGTCGATCAGGTCCTTGCCCTGCATGCGCGGGTTGCTGCCGTGCGCCAGGTTTTTCGCAGACATGTCGTTGACCGTGATGTACAGGTCACGATCGCGGAACTTGGTTCCCTGCACATTGTTGATCTCGGCGATGGTTTTCTCGCGGCCGTTGGCCTTGATCGACGCGATGGTTTTCTGCACCAGGGCGATCGCTTCTTCGCGGCTGCCATGCTCGCTGGCCGCGTGGCCGGCGCTGCAAAATGCGAGAGAAGTGCAAACGAGTAATGCTTTGAGCAACTTGAACATACGATTTCCTTAAGGTGGAGGCGGCCGGATTGCGCCGCAATCGGCGCTCGGCTGGCGCCGCGATGCCCCGCGCGGGCCATGCTGGCCGCTTCGGATAACGTGGGGTTTCGACTGTTCAATATAGTCATTACATTGCCCAAGCGCAAGAAAATGCCGGCATTTTAGTTTCGCGCGATCTAGATACAACAAAAAGCGGTCGGCTTAGGGCGAACTGTCACGGGAGAAGCAATGGCCTTGTCCAGTCCACCGGCTAACTACCGATCCCAGCGCGAATCGAGCAACAAGCGGCAAAGGTCCCCGCGCACGAACAGGGGATCCTTGCATGCCAGGAAGTCATCGTTGAAGGTGCCGAAGGTGGTGGCGGGCCGCTTCCTCAGACCAGCGTAGAAGGTCTCCCCCCCTTGCGGCCAGGCCGCGCTCAGGATTGAATGGCCGCGGCCGGCGGCGCACGAAAGCTGATGGCCATGCGGTTGTAGGCATTCATCAGGCCGATGGCAATCGTCAAGTCGGCCAATTGCCTTGGCTCGAATACAGCGGCCGCGGCAGCATGGTCGCTGTCAGGGACGCCCGTTTCCGCGACGCGGGTCACCGTTTCCGCCCAGGCAAGCGCTGCCCGTTCGGCGGCATCAAACAAGGCGCCGCCTTCGCGCCAGGCCGGCACCAGAACGATTTTTTCGATCGCCACGTTTTGTTTCATCAGGTCGCGCGAGTGCAGGTCGATGCAGTAAGCACAACCGTTGATCTGCGAGACGCGCAGATAGACCAGGTCCACCAGTACTTTGGGCAAGCCACTTTGCAATATGTGCCCGTAGACACCACCGAGCGCCTTCATGCCGGCGGGCGTAACAACGTTGTAATCCAGGCGTTGGTTCATCGTCAAACTCCTTATCGATCATCCGGCACGTGCCGTAGAGACAGCATGCCGTATTGCCTGACCGAGAAACAGACCCAAGTTTGATCAATCCTGCTGTACCATGATTGGATGAGTACGCTTCATATTCAGATCGAGCCCGACAGGAAAATACCGCTGGCCACCCAGATCTACACCGGTATCCGGGCGGCGATCGAGTCGGCGCAAATACCGGCCCATGCCAAGCTGCCTTCCTGGCGCGACCTGGCGGCGCAGCTGGGCGTGTCGCGCGGTACCGTGCGCGTGGCCTACGAACGGCTGATCGACGAGCAGCTCGCCATCGGACTGGGCGCCGCCGGCACCCGCGTTACCGAGCGGCAGTCGAAAGCATCGGCCGTGCCCGGCCAGGCCGACGCCACGCCCATGTCGCACCTGTTCCACGATTTCGGCACAGCGCCACTGCCTTTCCAGATGGGAGTGCCCGCCCAGGATGCTTTCCCCTACAAGCTGTGGTCCCGCATTGTGACGCGCGAGTCCCGCCTCAGCGCGGCGGACCCGGTCGGCTATCCCGATCCGCGCGGCGACCCGCACTTGCGCAGGGAAATCGCGGCTTACCTCGGCGTGGCGCGTGGACTGCAGTGCAGTGCCGCCCAGATTCTGATCACCGGCGGGTTCGCCGGCGCCCTTGGCCTGCTCATTCGTGGACTGGGGCTGGAAGCCCGCACAGCCTGGATGGAAGACCCCGGATTCCCGCTGACACGCAGCGCGCTCATGCTGGCAGGCCTGCGGGTGGCCCCGATTCCCGTCGACGATGAGGGACTGAGCGTCAGCGAGGGCCTGCGCATCGCGCCCGACGCGGCGGTGGCGGTAGTGACCCCAGGCCAGCAGGCGCCGCTAGGCGTCACCATGTCTCTGCAGCGCCGGCTGGCGCTGCTGGACTGGGCCAGGCGCAACGACGCCTGGATCATCGAGGACGATTACCTGAGCGAACTGCAGCTCGAGGGAAGAGCCGCGCCCGCGCTCGCCTCGCTCGACCATGGCGGGAAGGTGCTGCACGTTGGCACCTTCAGCAAGACCATCAGCCCGGCCCTGCGCCTGGGCTTTTTGGTCTTGCCGACAGCGCTGGCGCCCAGATTTGGCGACCTGGCCGCCTGCCTTGGTCCGGCGCCTGCCGCCGCAATGCAGCGCGCCGTGGCTGCATTCATGAGGGAGGGCCACTACCTGCGCCACCTGCGCCACATGAAGCGGCTGTATTTAACACGGCGCCAGCTTCTGCTGCGCTATCTGCAGGAGGAAGCATCGCCCGCCCTCCGCGTGCAGGCCACTGCCGGCATGGCAGTCGTTGCCCGGCTGGCCGACGAGGTGTCGGACGTGGATCTCGCCCTGCGCGCCCTGCCATTCGGACTGTCGCCCACACCGCTGTCACCCTGGTACCTGCAGTCGCCCCAGCCGCGTGGCCTGCTGCTCGGTGTGACCAACGTTACCGAGCAGCGGCTCGCTGCGGACTGTCGCCGGCTGGCCGCGCTGGCGGCGCAGCGCTAGCGCTCTCCAGCACTGCCGTACCCCGGTCGAGCACGGCCCTGGCCTGCCGCAGGTCGATGGCATTCTCCCAGCGCGCAACGACAATCGTCGCCACACCATTGCCGACCAGGTTCGTGAGTGCGCGCGCTTCGTTCAGGAAGCGGTCCACGCCCAGCAGCAAAACCAGTCCCGCGACGGGAATCTTGTGCATCGACGCCAGGGTGGCGGCAAGCGCCACGAAGCCCGCGCCCGCGACACCAGCCGATCCCTTGGACGTGAACAGCAAGACGCCGAGCAATACCAGCTGATCCCATAGAGTCAGATCGATATTCATGGCCTGGGCAATGAAGATGGCGGCCATGGTCAGGTAAATCGCTGTCCCGTCGGCATTGAAGGCGTAGCCGGTCGGCAGCACCAGCCCCACCACCGGCTTGGGTATTCCCAGCTGTTCCAGCTTGACCAGCATCTGCGGCAGCACGGCCTCGGTCGATGCCGTGCCCAGGGTCACCAGCAGCTCATCCTTGATGTAGCGTAGAAACTTGAACAGCGACAGGCCGCATACCCGCATGACCGCGCCCAGCACCAGAACGATGAAGGCGATCGAGCTCAGGTAAAGGCAAATAATCAGCTCGCCGTACGACAGCAGGGTGCCAATGCCATACTTGCCCACCGTGAAGGCCATGCCGCCAAACGCACCCAGGGGCGCCACGTACATGGCGATCCGCACAACGCCGAACATACCCTGCAGGAACATGTCGAGCATGTCGACGAAAGGCTCGACCGTCTTGCCGGCACGCGCCAGGGCGATCGCGAACAGGACCGAAAAGAAGATGATCGGCATCATGTCGCCGTTGGCAAAGGCGCCGACGACACTATTGGGTACGATATTGAGGATGAAGTCGAGTGCCCCGCCCTGCTGCTGCGCCTTGTGGGCGTAGCTGGCGACGCTCGAACCATCGATGTGGGCGGGGTCAATGTTCATGCCTGAACCCGGCTGGAACAAGTTGACGACGACCAGTCCGATGGCCAGCGCAAAGGTGGACGCGACCTCGAAATAGAAGATCGCCTTCAGACCGACCCTGCCCGCCTCGTGCACGTTATTCATGCGTGCAATGCCGACCACGATCGACGCGAAGATAATTGGCGCCAGCAACATCTTGATCAGTTTGATGAACAGGTCGCCCAGAGGTTTCGCCTGGGCGCCAAGTTCCGGCACGAAGTGGCCAAGCAGAATGCCGGCACCGATGGCGATCAGCACCTGTACATAGAGTTTAGAAAGGTTTTTTCCGACGAAGCTCGATTGCATGATGGACTCCTTGCGCATTCAATTCCCGCCTGCGGCACGACAGATGGGAGAGCGGCGGAACCGTCTTGAAACGGTCCGCCGGGCTCCGACTCCGTGCGCCGCGGCCTAATTCCATGCGCGACTTTTCTACAGGGCTGGACGGTGCGCTGACGCTCAGGCCGACAGCTTCTGCATTTCGGCATACAGATCGGCCTTGCCTTCAAAACCGATGCCCGGCAGATCCGGCATGGTGATGTAGCCATTGTCGACGCGCACGCCGTCAGGAAAGCCGCCATATGGCTGGAACAGGTCCGGGTAGGACTCGTTGCCGCCCAGACCAAGACCCGCCGCGATATTCAGCGACATCTGGTGTCCACCGTGGGGAATGCAGCGCTTTGGCGACCAGCCATGTTCACGCAGCATGTCGAGCGTGCGCAGGTATTCGACCAGGCCGTAGGACAGCGCGCAGTCGAACTGCAGCCAGTCGCGATCGGCGCGCATGCCGCCGTAACGGATCAGGTTGCGCGCATCCTGCATCGAGAACAGGTCCTCGCCGGTGGCCATAGGATTCTTGTAGTAGTTGCGCAGCGTTGCCTGCAACTCGAAATCAAGCGGATCGCCTGGCTCTTCGTACCAGAACAGATCGTACTGCGACAGCGCCTTGGCGTACTGGATGGCGGTGTCGAGATCGAAACGGCCGTTGGCATCCACCGCCAGTTTCTGCCCATCCTGCAGCACGGACAGAATGCTGTCGATACGGCGCAGGTCTTCGTCCAGGGAAGCGCCGCCGATCTTTTTCTTGACCACCGTATAGCCGCGGTCGATGTAGCTGCGCATCTCGTCCTTGAGCTTGTTGTGATCCTGACCCGGATAGTAGTAGCCGCCGGCCGCATAGACGAAGATCTTGCGGTCCGCCTGGCCGTTGCCGTAACGGTCGGCCAGCAGCTGAAACAGCGGCTTGCCCTCAATTTTGGCCACCGCATCCCAGATCGCCATGTCGATGGTGCCGATGGCCACTGAACGCTCGCCGTGACCGCCTGGTTTCTCATTGGTGAACATGCAGTTCCAGATCTTGTGGGGATCGAGGTTGGTGCCGGCGTCATCGCTCAGTGAAGCCGGATCGGCCTCCAGGATGCGCGGGATAAAGCGCTCACGCATCAGCTTGCCTTGGCCGTAGCGGCCGTTGGAATTGAAGCCGTAGCCGATCACTGGCTGGCCATCGCGAATCACGTCGGTGACGACTGCCACCAGGCTGAGCGTCATTTTGCTGAAGTCGATGTATGCGTTGCGGATCGGCGAGCTGATGGGAACGGTTTTTTCGCGGATTTCTACAATCTTCATAACAGTGTCCTGGTAAAAATCGCATGGCGTGGATGCGAGTGGTTGAAGGAATGCCGTTAGCGTAGTCCCCGGCAGGCGCTTTATAATTCCCCGAAATTCAAATGTGAAGTGAGCCAAAGTGAAGAACGAAGCGACATCGGACATGCAGTTCTTCGTGCTGGTTGCGCGGCACGGCAGCTTGAGCGCCGCGGCGCGTGCGCTGGACCTGACGCCACCGGCGGCAACGAAACGCCTGGCTGCGCTGGAAAGCCGACTCGGTGCGCGGCTGCTGAACCGCACCACCCGCAGCGTCAGCCTGACGAGCGAGGGCGAGACCTATCTGCAGCACGCGACGCGTATTCTGGAAGACATCAAGGCAATGGAGGATCTTGTTTCCCAGGGCCGCGCAACGCCGCGCGGGCTGCTGCGGATCAATGCGACCTTGGGGTTCGGGCGCACCTCGATCGCCCCTCTGGTGTCCGCCTTTGCGACCCGTTATCCCGAGGTTGAAATTCAGCTGGAAGTAACCGACCGGCCGGTCGACCTGGTCGAGAGTGGCTGCGACCTGGCGATCAGGTTCGGTGCGCTGCCGGATAAACGCCTGAACGCACGCCGTATCATGTCCAACCGGCGCTTTCTGTGCGCCTCGCCGGGCTATCTCGAACGTCACGGCACCCCGTCCAGCCTGGCGGACCTTGCCCAGCATCGCTGCATCCTGCATCGGCAAAACGATGATGCCTACGGTATCTGGCGCTTCCAGCACCAGGAGCAGACCGAGCTCGTGAAAGTGCATGGCGCCCTGTCGAGCAACGACGGCGACATCGTCCTGGGGTGGGCACTGGACGGGCACGGGATACTGATCAGGTCGGAATGGGATCTGGCCAAATACCTCGACAGCGGCCGGCTGAAGATCGTGCTGCCGGAGTTCACCCTGCCTGCGGCCGATCTGTTCGTCTACTACCCGAGCCAGCGTAACCAGACCGTTCGTGCGCGGGCGTTTATCGACTTTATTGCGGAACAGTTTCAGCTGCCACAAGCTGGCGCCGCGAGGCGCCCACGCCCAACATGCAAAAAAACATGAAGCAAGCCGTTTCCCGCCCTCTGCGCCCGCACCTAAACCACGAGGGCCGCGTGCTAAATAATCTGCTCTATGGCTCGGGAATTGACGGGATGATACCGAGGCCAAACGGCGGATTTATTCCACCGGCAACGAAACTGGACCTATGAACATCGAACTAAGCAAGGCCCTTGCGGCGCAATTGCGACCTGCCACGCACGTACCAGCGGATGCGAGGTATGTGTTCGACGCCTTTGGCTCCCTCGTCGTCGCCGGGCAAATCTTGAACTGTAAGGACTTGAACGAGGCCATGGCGACAACGAGCGGGAGCGAATCCTGGTTTTCAGAAGAATCAGATTTTTTTCGATTTGATGCCAATGGCGAATTGCATTCGATTGCCCTGAAGGTGCCAGGGCGAAACGCTACGCTGCCGCTCACGAGCTTCACACAACAGGACGGCTTTTTCTCCTTGCACTTGACGGGAAAACAAAACTTCATCGTGGAGCCGCAATCCTGCCGCTTTTTCGACGCGGCCCATCGGAATTTATATGCCTTCAGCCCTGACAGGATGTCGCCGGACACCTTGGCCTATCGCCTCACGCCAAGTCTCTCAATCCTGATCAATCACGCCTGTCTCCTGTCGGGATGGGTGCTACATCATCCCCTGGAGAACCTCGCCTCACACTTTGACGAGCCCAGGGATGTGGTGACTCCAGATGCGGAAACCTATGCTACTTTTTTCAAGTTCCTGGATCTGTTCTCGGATAATCAGTGCGACGACCTTGATCAGGATATCGAAGCTGTCACCAGAAATTTGATTGCCGGTATAGATCAGGAAGACCTCCTGAAAGTCAAGGGTTCGCTGAGACAATCGATACTGCGCGCGGAATTGAAGAAATTGTTCGACCATTATCTGCAAGACCAGCTGTTTTCCAAGTAGAAATGGTCGTGACGTCAAACCGTCTGCTTGCGCACCGAGGCATTGGCGATTGAGATTGGGGGTTTCGGGGGTGACAGGACTAGCGGCGCGCGCTCTGTGGTGCGCGCAGCGCCGGGGGAAGCGACAACACGTAGAGTACGAAAGCAAGACACACAGCGGCTCGGATCACCGAGTGCTCTCCATCGAAAAATGTATATTGCTGTTGGTTAGCCCGCAAAATGAATGATTGCGAGACGAAGTTGTGAAATTGTTATTGATCTGCCATTGCGTACAAAATTGCCACTAAGGCAGACAGGGAAGACTGGCCGAAACGGGAAAGGCTGCAGTGCCTGGTGCGATGCTGGCCGCAATCGTCAGGCCAAGCGCCAAGCGCCAGAAGCCAATCCAGAACGCGCGTCAAATTCAGATGTAAATCATACGGGGTGCATGAGCTCAGTTTGTCCAGGCCCCGCGGCCGCGTTGGGTAAGGATTTCCGAACTATTGCCGAACATCTGCGGGGCAAATAAAAAGGCCCACACCTCGACGGTGTGGGCCTCTAAATTTCCAAGGAATTTTGGTGGGAAGTGCAAGTTTCGAACTTGCGACCCCTGCAGTGTGAATGCAGTGCTCTACCCCTGAGCTAACCTCCCGAAGCGGGGCGTATTATGACAGAAGTTTTTCGAAACGTCACGCTTCTGCGTAATTTCTCCAAACGCAGCTTCCCTTTACTGCCTTATCCAGGCCGCCTAACAGGCTTTCATGCTCCGCCAGTTCGTCCGCGCTGGCCGCCAGCACGATGATCGGCGCCAAAGCCACGGCCTCCAGCAAACCGCCGCCATCCGACGCTTCCTCCTCCACATCCATCGACAGACTGTTCTGCCCGCGCGTCATGGACAGGTAGACATCGGCCAGCAGTTCGGCATCGAGCAAGGCGCCGTGCAGTTTGCGGTGGGCGTTCGAGACGCCGTAGCGGTCGCACAAGGCGTCAAGCGAGTTGCGTTTACCCGGATGCATCTCCTTGGCATTGACCAGGGTATCGATCACGCCGCTGCAGTGTTCGGTAAAGCTCGGCAAGCCCAGCAGCTTGAATTCGTTGTTCAGGAAGCCCAGGTCGAAGGGCGCGTTGTGGATGATGACTTCCGCGCCCTGTATGTAGTCGCGCAATTCCTGGGCAATCTCTGCGAACTTTGGCTTGTCGCGCAGGAACTCGGTGGTCAGGCCGTGGACCGCCAGCGCGCCCTCTTCCGAATCGCGCTCGGGATTGATATAGCGGTGGAAGTTATTCCCCGTAAGCATACGGTTCTTGAGTTCGACGCAGCCGACTTCAATGACCCGGTCGCCCGTGCGCGGGTTCAGGCCGGTGGTTTCAGTATCGAGTACGATTTGGCGCATGAGAATCTAGAGGATGTGTGAAGTGATGCAGGCGGCGCAGTATAGCAAAAGCGCCTTGGGTCGCCGGAAAAGCCGCCTCAGCGGCGGCCGTGCTCGACACCGCGGTTGGCCAGCACGTCGGCCCGTTCGTTGCCCGGATGCCCGTTGTGCCCGCGCACCCACTTCCACTCGACCGCATGCTGGGCCTGGGCCAGGTCCAGGGCTTTCCACAGGTCTTCATTTTTGACGGGTTCCTTGGCCGCGGTCTTCCAGCCGCGCGCCTTCCAACCATGGATCCATTCCGAAATCCCCTTTTGCACATACTGGCTATCGGTGTGCAGCACCACTTCGCAAGGGCGGTTGAGCACGGTCAGCGCTTCGATCACGGCTTTCAATTCCATGCGGTTGTTGGTGGTGTTAGGTTCGCCGCCGAAGATTTCCTTCTCGTGCCCGTCGGCTACCAGCAAGGCGCCCCAGCCACCGGCGCCCGGATTGCCCTTGCAGGCGCCGTCGGTAAAAATGTCTACTTTGCTCATTCTTGCTTTCTACTTTCTGTTGGTCGCCGGCACCGCCTGAGGCGATGCGGCGGATTTCTTGTTCCAGGCGGGACCGATCAGGGTCATGCCCTTGACCCGCTTGATGGCGTGCACCATGTACACGGCGCCGAGGTAGGGCCACCAGCGCCGGCCCGCGCCCTCCATGAAGGCGAAGCGGTCGATCCAGTGCTGGGTACGGCAAGGCGGCGCGTAGCAGCCGAAATGGCTGCGGCTCACCCCCAGATTGAGCAATTTTAACCAGTCTTTCATACGCGGCATAGAGATGAATTCGCCGGCAATGGGCAGGTAATGCGAGCGCGAGATGCGCCCCAGCCCCTGGCGCACGCCCCACAGGCTGGCCGGATTGAAGCCGCAGATGATCAATTGGCCTTCGGGAATAAGCACGCGCTCGACTTCACGCAGGACCTGGTGCGGCTCGGCGGCGAACTCGAGCACGTGGGGCATGACCACCAGGTCCAGGCTTTGCGAGGCGAAAGGGAGCTCGGCGAAATCGAGAGCGACGGCGACCTGCCGGTTGCCCGGCAAGGCCAGCTGTTCCAGGGACGAGGTGCGGGTGGCTGCCTGCCATTTGTTGGGCATGCGGTTGGCCGCCAGGGCGTCGATCTGGGGCAGGCCGATCTGGACCGCGTTGAAGCCGAAAATATCGGCCGTCAGTTCGTCCAGGCAGGCTTGCTCCCAGGCGCGCACGTAGATGCCGGCCGGCGTTTGCAGCCAGCTGTCGAGCGCTATAATGGATTTTTCGGATGCCGCGCTATCCATGCCACCCCTTCAGTCGAACGTTCCAGAAACCACCATTATGACCACTCCGACTAACGGCGGCTTGCGCGTCCTTGCCGTGCCGGCATTCAACGACAACTACCTCTGGCTGATCCACGACGGCGTGCATGCCGCCGTGGTCGACCCGGGCGACGCGGCACCGGTCATTGCCGCGCTGGAGCAGCATCATCTCACGCTCACGGCCATTTTACTCACCCACCACCACGCTGACCATATTGGCGGCGTGCCTGCCCTCTTGGACCGGCGCGCGGTGCCGGTGTTCGGCCCGCATGACGCGCGCATCGGCAACGTCACCCGGCGCCTTGGCGAAGGCGACGCGCTGGCGGTGCCCGGCATCGGCCTGCATGTGCGCGTTCTCGACGTACCCGGGCACACCATCGGCCACATCGCCTATGTCAGCACGGATGCGGGCAGGCCCTGGCTGTTTTGCGGCGACACCCTGTTTGCCGGTGGCTGCGGGCGTCTGTTCGAGGGCACGCCGGCCCAGATGCGCGCCTCGCTGGACCGGCTGGCCGCCCTGCCTGATGACACCCTCGTCTATTGCGCCCACGAATACACGCTGTCGAATCTGCGCTTCGCCCTGGCTGCGGAGCCGGACAATGTCCAGTTGCAGGAGCGCCTGGCCGCCGCCAGCGCGACCCGTGCGCGCGGCATCCCCACCATTCCCAGCACCATTGGCCTTGAAAAAGCCACCAATCCCTTCCTGCGCTACGATCAGCCGGCACTGGCGGCCCATCTGGTTGCGCTGGGAAAGCTGGCGCCCGGCGCCGACGCGGACACTACCTTCGCCACTCTGCGCAGCTGGAAAAATACATTCTGATAATATTGCGGCGCCCGCGCGTCTGCATTATGAAACGTCCGCTCGCTATTCTGCCCGCCGAACGTATCCATTCAGGCATAACTGCGCTAAGATGTTCTGAAGAAACATTGATACCAAGTTCCAGATGACCCAGGGCCTCTTTTTCCCGGACATGCAAGCAGTCAACCAGGCACTGCCGCCCTATTACGCCGCTCATGCACCCATCCGGCCCGGCGGCTGAGCCGTCAGCGGCCGCAGTCCCCGCCGCCTGCGCGCCGGACGCCTCCCTGCGCGCATTTTTTCCGCGCCTCGCCGTCCTCGCCGCTGCCCTGTCCGCCTTGCCCGTCCTGGCCCAGGACAAGCCGCGCCCTGTCGGCGGGGAACAGATCGGCGTGCTGTTCCCCGACATAGGCGAGCCGCTGCGCAAAGTATTTACTGAAATCATCGACGGCATTGAGGAACAGACGCGTCAGCGCGTGCGCGGCTACCCGATTTCCCCCAACCAGGATCTGGCCGAGCTCGCGCAGGCGGTCAAGCGCAACGGCACCCGCGTGGTGATCGCGCTGGGACGCCAGGGCTTGAAGGCCGCCGCGGCTGTCGAGGCGCCGCTGGGCGTGGTGGTCAGCGGCATCTCTTCCCTGCCCGATGGCGACAAGCACGTCGGGATCTGCCTGACCCCCGACCCGGCCTTGCTGTTTTCGCAATTGCGGGCGCTGGCGCCTGCCATCAAGCGCGTCATCGTGATCTACAACCCGGCCAATAACGACTGGCTGATGCGGCTGGCACGGGAGGCGGCCCGGGCCCAGGGCCTGGAGCTGCAGGCCCACGAAGCGCGCGACCTGGCCAGCGCCGCGCGCCTGTATGAGGCCACCCTGGCCGGCGCCGACGGCAAGCGCGACGCGCTCTGGCTACCGACCGACAGCACGACCGTGGACGAGGCGACCATCCTGCCGATCGTGCTGCGCGAATCCTGGAACCGGAACGTGGCCATTTTTTCCAGCAGCCTGTTGCATGTCAAGAAGGGCGCGCTGTTCGCCTTGTATCCGAATAATCAGGAACTGGGGCGCGGGCTTGGCAGTTTAGCAACTTCCCTGATCGCCGGGGAAAACCTGCCGCGCGGCGTCACGCCCCTGCGCGAGGTCTTCGCCGCACTCAATTTGCGTACCGCCGGCCACATTGGACTCAGTGTGGCCAGCCGCGTCCAGCGCGGTTTCCATTACCTCTATCCGGAACCGTGAGAGCGTGGGGTTTTCGCCCACTCGCTGTAATTACCGGCAAAATCATTTCTTTAAAGCTACTTTCCTGACGTATACTGTCAGTTCGCGTTTGCCCGAAAAAACGGCCGCTCCCCTTTACCGGACGCAAGTCCCTCCGCTGTAAGCAATGACGACAATTAATTACTCCGCCGGCAAGATGCTGCGTGCCGGCCTCGGCCCGCTTTACGCGCTGCTACTGGCCACGGCGATGATGCTGAGCTCGAACGCCGCCGCCCGCGCCGCCAGCCTCGACCTGACCCCGGCGGCCGCGGTCGCCGCCAGCGCGGCGTCGGCCTCGGCTTCCGGTGCCAGCCTGTTCGAGCGCTTCGACGGCGCCAGCCAGTCCGGCGGCCAGTACGACATGAAACCGATCACCCTGGCCCAGCTGGAAGACCAGTTGCGCCGCCCCGAGCTGCAGGCTTCGGCCGGCAAGGGCGCCATCGCCGTGCTGTATCCGAACGTGTCAGAACCCTTCCGCAGCGCTTTCATCAGCATGATCCAGGGGATCGAGGAGCGCACCCGCCTGCGCGTGCGCAGCTACCCGGTCGATCCCAAGATGGACCCGGCCGAGCTCAACGCCCAGTTGCGCCGCAACGGCACCAAGGTCGTCATCGCGCTGGGACGCCAGGGTTTGAACGTGGCCTCCAGCCTGGACCGCGATATCGTGGTGCTGGTCGGCGGCGCCCTGCTGCTCTCGGACGCCGAAATCGCCAACCTGAACGGCATCAGCCTGACCCCCGATCCGGCGCTGCTGTTCGCGCGCCTCAAAGCCCTGATGCCGGAGGTAAGGCGCGTGATCGTGGTCTACGACCCGCGCAAGACCGAGTGGCTGCTGCGCATTGCGCGCGACGCCGCCAAGGCGCAGGGCCTGGAGCTGGTTGCCTACGAGGCACGCGACCTGGGCCAGGCGGCCCACCTGTATTCGAGTGCCTTCAGCAGTGCCGACGGCAAGCGCGACGCGGTCTGGCTCCCGCACGACACCACCACCGTCGAGGAAGGCACCCTGCTCCCCTTGATCCTGAAGGAGTCGTGGAACAGCGGCGTGCCTATTTTTTCCAGCAATATGCTGCACGCGAAAAAAGGTGCGCTGTTCGCCATGAGCCCGAACAATGTGGAACTGGGCCGCTCGCTGGCGACATCGGCGCTCGGTCTGATGTCGGGTGAATTGCGCAAGAAAGGCGTCCAGCCGCTGCGCGAACTGCACACTGCGATCAATCTGCGCACCGCCAGCCACATGGGCCTGCACATCGGCTACCAGCAGCAACGCACCTTCGACTTCATCTACCCGGAGCCCTGAGTTGATGTTTCAAGACTTCTTACGCCGCACGGGATTTCGCCGCCAGCTCACCGTGATCGTGTCGGCCGCGATCCTCGGCCTGGCCCTGTTTTCATCCCTGATCAACTCCTGGGAAGCGCGCACCCGCATGCGCGATTACTTCGTTGAACAGGGCCAGCGCATCGCCGAGAACCTGGCCCGCCAGAGTACCCTGGCCCTGCTCTACCACTCCGCCGAAAACGCCCAGGAAGTCGTCGCCTCCACCCTCACTTTCCCGGATGCCTTAAGCGTCCAGATCACCAATACCAAGCAGGAAGTACTACTCTCCAAAAGCCAGCCGGGCGTGACCCCAGCGCTGCTGCCGCCTGCCGGCGCGCCCATCGCCCACGCCATGATGGCTGCGGAAGACCGCAGCAGCTGGCGCTTCGTGGCGCCGGTCTTCGGCGGCCAGGGCGACGCCTCGCCCTTCGACCTGCAGGAAGCGCGGCCCCAGCTGCTCGGCTATGTGCATGTCGCCATCGGCAAGGACACCTTGGACCGCCTGACCCTGTCGCTCCTGATCGGCAACCTGGCCATCTCGCTGTCCTTCGCGGTGATCCTGCTTGGCATCGTGCGTCTGCTCACACGCCATATGATCAATCCGCTCAACGCGCTGTCCCAGCTGATGCGGCGCGCCGAAGCGGGCGAATCGGGCATGCGCGCCGCACCCGGCGGTCCGCGCGACCTGATCGAGATGGCGCTGGCCTTCAACAAGATGATGAACGTGCTCGAACAGCGCGAGGCCGAACTGAAGGACTCGCGCGACGCCGCCGTCAGCATGGCCCTGATGAAGGCGCAGTTCGCGGCTACCGTCAGCCACGAAGTGCGCACCCCGCTCAACGGTGTGGTCGGCATGCTCGACATGCTCAAGGAAATGAGCTTGAACAAGCGCCAGGCCGAGTGCGTGGACGTGGCCTGGAATTCCTCGCGCACCCTGATTGAGCTGATCAACAACATCCTCGATTTCTCCAAGATGGAAGCGGGCAAGCTCTCGCTTGAGGAAGTCGACTTCGACCTGCGCAAGCTGCTTGAGGAAGTCATCGAACTGGTGGCCAAGCAGGCCCAGTTGCGCGATGTGGAGCTGGGCTATCTGCTGGCGCCCGACGTGCCGCAGCAGGTCAATGGCGACTCGCTGCGCCTGCGCCAGGTGCTCATCAACCTGCTCGGCAACGCCGTCAAATTCACCGAGCATGGCGAAGTGGCGGTGCGCATTGCGCGTGCCGACGGCCCGCAGTTCGGCCTGCGTTTCGAGATCCGCGACACCGGCATCGGCATGAGCAGCGGCCAGCAGCAGCACCTGTTCGAATCCTTCGCCCAGGCCGACCCCTCGACCACGCGCAAATACGGCGGCACCGGCCTTGGCCTGGCCATCTGCAAGCAGCTGGTCGAACTGATGGGCGGCAGCATCGGCGTCGAGAGCATCCTCGGCGAAGGCACGACCTTCAGCTTCCAGATCATCTGCAAGCCGGCCCAGGTCGATGTCATCGAAGCGGCGCACGCGGAACTGGCGGGCCTGCGCGTGATCGTGGTCGACGAAAGCCATATCGTGCGCAGCTCGGTCGAACAAAGCATGCGCCGCTGCGGCGTCGACTGCCACGCCACGCGCTGGGGCGGCGAAGCACTGCTGCAGCTCAAGGTCGGCAGCGACGAAGGCCGGCCTTACGGCATCGTCCTGATGGACATCGGCGCCCTCGACGACGACGGCAACGACCTGGCGCGCCAGATCGAACTGCAGGCGCCGGGCACCCATGTGCTGATCCTGGACCGTTTCGGCTCGCCCGCCGGCGGTACCCTGGTCGACGGCTACGCCTCGCTCGGCAAACCGCTGCGCGAAGACCGCCTGCTGCAGGCGCTCAAGGATTTGCTGGCCGGCGGCCATGCCCCGGTGCCGCTCACGCGCAGCGCCCTGGCCGCGCCGGACCGCAAGGAATTCCGCATCCTGGTGGCCGAAGACAACCGCACCAACCAGATGGTCGCCGCCGGCATGCTGGCCATGAACGGCTGCTCCTGCGAGTTCGCTTCGAATGGCCGCGAAGCGCTGGAAGCGGCGCGCTCGCGCGACTTCGACCTGATCCTGATGGATTGCAGCATGCCCGAAATGGACGGCTACGAAGCGACCGCCCATATCCGCGCGCTGGAAGAAAGCCGCGGCCGCCGCACCCCGCTGGTGGCCATGACCGCCAACACCCAGCGCGGCGACGCCGAAAAGTGCCTGGCTGCCGGCATGGACGATTACCTGGCCAAGCCGATCACCCTGGTCGAACTGCGCCAGAAACTGGAACGCTGGCTGCCGCGCGGCGACGACCTGCGCATGACCGCCGCCGCGGCGGAACGCGCCGAGCGCGCCGACGACAGCATCGACAGCCCGATCGACCAGACCATCTTCGCCAAGCTGCGCGAGATCATGGGGCCGTCCCTGGCGCAAGCCATCAGCCCCTTCCTGGAAGATACGCCGCAGTACCTGCTGGACCTGGAAGCGGCGGTGCACGGCGGCGACGCCGAAACCGCGCGCGCCAAGGCCCACGCCATCAAGGGCTCGTCGGGCAACCTGGGCGCGGTGCACCTGGCGCAACTGGCCAAGGAAGCCGAAGAAAACGCCATCGCCGGCAAGCTGGAAACCATCGCCCCACTGCTGCCGCGCCTGCGCATCGCCTACAACGCGGTGGCCAACGCGCTGGCGACCGAAGTCACCGGCGACGATCCGCTCGGCCAGCTGGCCGAGGACGACGTGCCGCAGGTGCTGATCGTCGACGACGACCGCAGCACCCGCTCCACCCTGCGCTATACCCTGCAGCGCGACGGCTTCAAGGTCGAGGAAGCGGCCGATGGCGCCCAGGCCCTGATGATGCTCAAGCGCTTCAAGCCGGACGTGATCCTGATGGACGCGGTCATGCCCGTGATGGACGGCTTCACCGCCTGCGCGCGCATGCAGGAACTGCCGGGCGGCGCCGCGATACCGGTCCTGATGATCACCGCGCTGGAGGACAATTCATCGGTCGAGCGCGCGTTTGCCGCCGGCGCCAGTGATTACATTCCCAAGCCGATTCACTACGCCGTGCTGTCACAGAGGGTGCGCCGTATCATCGAGGCCAACCGCGCCGAAAAACGCATCCGCCACCTGGCTTACAACGACTTGCTGACCGGGCTGCCGAACCGCACCCTGTTCTTCGACCTGCTCGGCCAGTCGGTCGAACAGGCCCGCATCGAGAAGTCGCTGCTGGCGGTGCTGTTCATGGACCTGGACCGCTTCAAGTACGTCAACGACAACCTCGGCCACGACGTCGGCGACCGCCTGCTGCTGGCCGTGGCCCAGCGCGTGCGCCGCACCGTGCGCGGCGTGGACGTGGTGGCGCGCCTGGGCGGCGACGAATTTACCGTCGTCCTGACCGACGTCGACGGCCCTGCCCCGGCTGCCGCGGCCGCACAGAATATCTGCCGCGTACTGGCGGCGCCCTTCCAGATCGACGGCCACGATATTTTTGTGACCAGCAGCGTCGGCATCGCCATGTATCCGCACGACGGGCTCGACGTCCCGACCCTGGTCAAGCGCGCCGACAGCGCCATGTACCGCGCCAAGAAAACCAATACCGGCTTCCAGTTCTATGAAGCGTCGATGGAGCAGTCCATCTCCGAGCACGTACGGCTCGAAAGCGACCTGCGGCGCGCGCTCGAACGCAATGAGCTCGAAGTGTATTACCAGCCGCAGGCGCGTTTCGACAACCAGCAGGTGATCGGGATGGAAGCGCTGGTGCGCTGGAAGCACGCCACGCGCGGGATGGTGTCGCCGGTCGAATTCATTCCGCTGGCCGAGGAAACAGGTCTCATCAATCCGCTCGGCGACTTCGTGCTGCGTACCGCCTGCGTGCAGCTCAAGGCCTGGATCGACAAGGGTCTGCCGCAGCTGCGCGTGGCCGTCAACCTGTCGGTGCGCCAGCTGCTGCAGAAGAATTTCGCCGACAGCGTCGAAGCGATCCTGGTCGAGACCGGACTGCCGCCCGACCTGCTGGAACTGGAGATCACCGAGAGCACGCTGATGGAGCATGCGCAGGATACGCTCAAGGCTTTGCATCGCCTGCGCAGCCTGGGCGTGCGCCTGTCGATCGACGATTTCGGCACCGGTTACTCCTCGCTGTCCTACCTGAAGCGCTTCCCGGTCGATATCATCAAGATCGACCGTTCTTTCGTGCGCGATGTGCCGCAGGATGCGGATGACGCCGCGATCATTGCCGGGATCATCGCACTGGCGCACAGCTTGCGGCTGGAAGTGGTCGCCGAGGGCGTGGAGACGGAGGCGCAGCTGGACTTCCTGCGCTCGCAGCACTGTGATCTGCTGCAGGGATGGTATCTGAGTCCGGCAGTGCCGGCGGAGCAGTTCGAGGAGTTGATCCTCGCGCGTGAGGCCAAGTTGTTGCGGGCTTGATGCGGCGTGGCGGATGCACCGGTGCGTAAACGTCGGAAGGCGCTTCGCTTTTCCGACCTACGAGGAGCCTGAGGCTTTACGTAGGTCGGAAAAGCGAAGCGCCTTCCGACAATGACAGACTTAAATCTCTTCGTACAGCGGCAAGGTCAGGAACTCGGCAAACGATTCCGACGTCGACATCTCTTCAAAGATCTGCGCCGCGCGCACGTAGCTCGGATTGTCGCCATTCGGCGCGACTTCCTTCACCTTGACCAGCTCCTCGGGAATCATCGCGCGCACCATCTCCGCGGTGACTTTGCGGCCGTCTTCCAGCACACCCTTGGTCGAACGGATCCACTGCCATACCTGCGAACGGCTGATTTCGGCGGTGGCCGCATCTTCCATCAGGTTGTGGATCGGGACGCAGCCATTACCGGCCAGCCAGCTGCCCAGGTAGTGGATACCGACGTTGATGTTGTAACGCAGGCCCGCTTCCGTGATCGGCGCTTCCGGCTTGAAGTCCAGCAGTTCCTTCGCCGTGACTTCGACATCCGGACGCTGCTTGTCGATCTGGTTTGGCTTGTCGCCCAGGACCTTCTTGAATTCGCCCATGGCCAGTTCCACCAGGCCCGGATGGGCGACCCAGCCGCCGTCGTAGCCGTCGGTCGCATCGCGCGCCTTGTCGTTGCGTACGCCGCCCATGGCCACGTCGTTCTTTTCCGGATCGTTCTTGATCGGGATGAGTGCGGCCATGCCGCCGATCGCCGGCGCGCCGCGCTTGTGGCAGGTCTTGAGCAGCAGCAGTGCGTACGCGCGCATGAACGGCGAGGTCATCGTCACTTTCGGACGGTCGGCCAGGCAGAAGTCCTTATCGAGCTTGAATTTTTTGATGCACGAGAAGATGTAGTCCCAGCGGCCGGCGTTCAGGCCCGAGCTGTGCTCACGCAGTTCGTACAGGATTTCGTCCATCTCGAAAGCGGCCAGGATGGTCTCGATCAGGACGGTGGCCTTGATCGTGCCCTGCGGCAGACCGAGTTCCTGCTGCGTCATCACGAAGATGTCATTCCACAGGCGCGCTTCCAGGTGCGATTCCATTTTCGGCAGGTAGAAGTACGGACCGGCGCCGCGCGCCAGCTGTTCCTTGGCGTTGTGGACCATGAACAGGGCGAAGTCGAAGATGCCGCCGGAGACGCGTTTGCCATCGACCAGCACGTGCTTTTCATCGAGGTGCCAGCCGCGCGGACGCACGACCAAAGTCGCGATCTTGTCATTGAGCTTGTAGGTCTTGCCGTTCTGCTCCAGCGAGATCGTGCGGCGTACCGCGTCCTTCATGTTGATCTGGCCGGTGATCTGGTTATCCCAGTTCGGCGTGTTCGAATCTTCGAAGTCGGTCATGTAGCTGTCGGCGCCCGAATTGAAGGCGTTGATGACCATCTTGCGCTCGACCGGCCCGGTGATTTCAACGCGGCGGCACTCCAGCGCCGGCGGGATCGGTGCGATCTTCCAGTCGCCGGCGCGAATGTGCGCGGTCTCGGGCAGGAAGTCGGGACGCTCGCCGGCGTCCAGGCGCTTGGCGCGTTCCACGCGTGCGGCCAGCAGCTCCTGGCGGCGCGGCTCGAATGCGCGCGTCAGCTTGGCGACCAGCGCCAGTGCTTCCGGCGTCAGGATCTGTTCGTAACCTGGCAAGATCCTTGCCTTGATGTCCATACCGGCTGGGGTGGCGATGCTCATGGATGCTCCTGAATAGAAGTAAAAAATTATATAAGTGGAAGTTATGCGGACGAATATCGATAAGTTGTTCTTATGCGCGGGGGCGGTGCCCGGCAGACCGCGCGATCAGCAGTCTCCGGCACCTAGTATAAGCCACCGTTTGGCGATTCATATGACTTGCAGTATATTCACTAACTGGTAGCTAAACGAGACAATTAATACATTCATCTGTGCGTTTTTGTCACAGATGAAAGCGCAAAACAGGAGAGCGGATGGGGCAGTTCAGGCAGATATCGACCTTTGTCGAGGTGGTGGCGCGCGGCAGCCTGTCGGCGGCGGCGCGCGCCGAGGGCATCGCCCCGGCGATGATCGGACGCCGCCTTGATGCACTGGAAGCGCGCCTTGGGGTCAAGCTGCTGCAGCGGACCACGCGCAAACTGGCGCTGACCAACGAAGGCGCCGCCTTTCTGGAGGATTGCCAGCGCATCCTGGGTGAACTGGAAGACGCGGAGTCCGCAGTGGCCGAACGCAGCGCGACCGCCAGCGGGCATTTGCTGGTATCGGCGCCGGCCGGTTTCGGACGCCAGCACGTCGCGCCCCTGCTCCCCTCGTTCCTGGCGGAGCACCGCGACGTGACTATGAACCTGAACCTGAACGACCGCGTGGTCGATGTGGTGGGTGAAGGCGTGGACGTGGCGATCCGCATCGCCAGCTTGAGCGATTCGAGCCTGGTGGGCGTCAAGCTGGCCGACAACCAGCGCGTGCTGGTGGCCTCACCAGCTTATTTGAAGCGGCATGGCACGCCGGAGACCCTGGCCGATCTGGCCAGGCACAACTGCCTGGCGATCAGCAGCGAAGGCAGCCAGCGCGGCTGGACCTTTCGCGACAATGGCAAGCAGCTCACCTTGAAAGTGGCGGGCAATATGGTCTGCAACGACGGCGAAGTGCTGCACGATTGGGCTCTGGCCGGCAAGGGGCTGGCGTGGCGCTCGATGTGGGAAGTCGGTGCGGAGATCGAATCGGGCAAGCTGTGTACGGTACTGGACCAGTACGCGGCGCCGGGCAATGATATTTATGCGGTATTCGCGCAGCGGCGCCATTTACCCTTGCGGATACGCGCCTTCGTCGACTTCCTGCGGCACACCTATGCGCAGCCGGAGTATTGGCGCAAAGTGTGATCGCCGGACCGCTGGCGTAGCATGGTGGGCACAGCGTGCCCACCATGCTACGCCAGCGACCTACTACAAAATTCTGGACAAAAAAAATCCCCGGAAACCGAGGATTTTTTGTCGTTGACTCAGCGATTACAGTGGCTGAATGTTCGAAGCTTGCTTGCCTTTAGGGCCAGCGGTTACTTCGAAAGAGACGCGCTGGTTCTCTTGCAAAGATTTGAAGCCGTTCGACTGAATCGCCGAGAAGTGAGCGAACAGATCTTCGCCGCCTTCGTCAGGGGTGATAAAGCCAAAACCCTTCGAATCATTGAACCATTTTACGATGCCAGTTGCCATTACAATTTCCTATTTCAGTTAAGTTGGGCTTGCGCCCGTTTTAGATCGTTTGAAGAAGCAAGAAAGAAATGACAGACAGACTGCACTACTACCTCGAATCCAACGATCCCGCATTATACCGAATAAAACACAAAAAACACGTTCTCTGCAAAATAAACATGCCTGATGCTTGAAAAATTCAGAAGATCAACTTTTAAGCACTGTGTTTGCAGCGGCAGTACGACGAATATAGAGCATCGAAGCTGCCAAAGTTTGCGTTAAATCAAACGATACGCGCACTTGCACTTGCATTGGCGCACGATTGAACTTTTTCTCAGCTTGATTGTCCGTCCGGGCCGCCCAGGTAGTCGGCCGCCTTCGGGTTGACCTCGGCCCAGCCGATGTAGTCGTCCAGCGCTTCCAGCCAGTTGTTCCAATCCTTGGGCGCAATGAGCTCGTATGCCATCAGCACGCGCAGGCGCTGCTCCAGCTGGCGCGCCTGGACCCCGAACACCCGGAAGCCGAAAGTGGCAGCCGACCCTGCGATGGTATGCAGGATCTGGTGCAGCTCCTTGACCAGTTCCGGGTCCGGGGACTCGGGCACGAATGCCTGCCGCGCGGCGCGCAGCCGCTCCAGGGTAGCCGGGATGCTGGCCGCGAACTTGTCATTGAGCGCATGCAGCCGCGCGAAAAATTCTTGATCGACGAGAGTTGCCATCGCCTTCGATTATTTGGTGCCGAAAATGCGGTCGCCGGCATCGCCCAGGCCCGGCACGATATAGGCATGATCGTTCAGGTGCGAATCGAGCGAGGCGACATACAGCTTGACGCCAGGATGCGCATTCTGGAATACGGTCACGCCTTCCGGTGCGCACACCAGTGCCAGGAAGATGATTTGTTCATCCGTCACGCCGCGCTTTTTCAGCACATCGACCGCGTGCACGGCCGAATTACCGGTGGCGACCATCGGATCGCACAGGATGAAAATGCGGTCGGTGGTGTCGGGCAGGCGCACCAGGTATTCCACCGGCTTGTGGGTATCCGGGTCGCGGAACACGCCGACATGGCCGACGCGGGCCGACGGCACCAGTTCCAGCAGGCCGTCGCTCATGCCGATACCGGCGCGCAGGATCGGCACGATGGCCAGCTTCTTGCCGGCGATGACAGGGGCGTCGATGGTGACGAGCGGCGTTTCGATCTGGCGCGTCGTGAGCGGCAGGTCGCGCGTGATCTCGTAGCCCATCAACAGCGTGATTTCCTTGAGCAGTTCGCGGAAGGTACGGGTCGACGTATCGCGCTCGCGCATGTGGCTCAGTTTGTGCTGGATAAGCGGGTGGTTCAGGATGAACAGATTGGGAAATCGCGGGTCTTGTTTCATGGGGTGTTTATTCAGTTTTTGTGGACGTGGCTTGCGTGGGTACATGGCCTGTCCCGGTATTATCCCGCCAACACGGCGGTTTGTCCTCATTTTGACAAATAAATATGTTTTTCCGGGACGCGCTCACAAGGCCCGCGCCAGGATGGCCGCGCAATCGGTCCCCGCCGGCAGGCGTCCAAACGCACCGCCCACGTTGACCGCCACGCGCGAGGCCACGAATGCCTCGCTGACAGACGCCGGCGCATGGCGCAGCAGCAGCGCCGCCTGCACCGCGATCACAATCCGTTCGGCCAGTCTGCGCGCGCCAAATTCGTCCGCCTGCGGCGTGGCCAGGTCCTCCAGCAGGCCATCGGCAAAGGAATCGAAGGCGGCATGCGCGCCACGCGCCAGGCCCAGTTCCGCCGCCAGCGCATCGCGCGCCGCCGGGGTCTTGCCGAAGGCGCGCAGCAGGTCGAGGCACATGACATTGCCCGAGCCTTCCCAGATCGAATTGACCGGGAATTCACGGTACAGACGCGCCAGCGGGCCATCCTCGACGTAGCCGTTACCGCCCATGACTTCCATCGCCTCGGCGCCAAACGCCGGTCCGCGCTTGCACAGCCAGTACTTGCCGGCCGGGGTCAGGATGCGCCCCAGCAGCGCTTGGGCGGGATCGGCGCTCTCGTCGAAACAGCGCGCCAGGCGCAGCGCAAATGCGGTCGCCGCCTCCGATTCCAGCGCCAGGTCGGCCAGCACGTTCTGCATCAGGGGCTGCTCGGAAAGCTTGCGGCCGAAGGCGGCCCGTCCGCGCGCATGGTGCAGCGCGTGCGTCAATGCGGCGCGCATGATGCCGGCCGTGCCGATCACGCAGTCGAGCCGCGTGTGGCCGCCCATGTCGAGGATGGTGGGAATACCGCGCCCTACTTTGCCGACCAGCCAGGCCAGCGCGCCCTCGAATTCGACTTCCGACGACGCGTTCGAGCGGTTCCCCAGCTTGTTCTTGAGGCGCTGTACCCGGATCGCATTGCGGCTGCCGTCGGGCAGATAGCGCGGCAAGAAAAAGCAGCTCAGACCCGCGCTGCCTTCATCGTCGGTCTGCGCCAGGATTAAGTGAGCATCGGACTGCGGCGCCGAAAAGAACCACTTGTGGCCGACAATACGCCATGCGCCCTCGCCTTCGGCACCAAAGCGCGCCCGCGCCTCGGCCGGATCGAGCGGCTCGGCGCGCGTGGTATTGGCCCGCACGTCGGTACCGCCCTGCTTCTCGGTCATGCCCATGCCGATCAGGGCGCCGGCCTTTTGCTCGATCGGCAGCGAGCGCGGATCGTACCGGCGCGACAAAATCTTCGGCAGCCACTTGTCCGCGATGGCGCCGGCCTGGCGCAGCGCGGGCACACATGCATATGTCATCGTCACCGGACACTGGGCGCCGTTTTCGACCTGGCCGAACAGCAGGTACTGCGCCGCACGCGCGACCTGGGCGCCGCTCTGGCCCGAATCCCAGGGCGAGGCATGCACGCCGGCGCCGATCATCAGCGCCATCAATTCGTGCCAGGCGGGGTGGAACTCCACCTCGTCGATACGGCGTCCAGTGCGGTCGACGCTGTGCAGCACCGGCGAATGGGCGTTCGCCAGGCGCGCCAGGTCCAGCACCTCGGCGCGTCCGAGCCTGGCGCCCAATGCATGCAGCTGAGCGCCGGCCCAGGCAGCGCCTTCGCGGGCAACGGCCTCCTGCAGCGCGCTGTCGCAGGCGAACAGATTGACATTCTCGAACGGCGGTGCCTGGTTGAAGACTTGATGGGTTTCAAATGTAGTCATATTTCGTGTATGAATGCAGGCCTATTTCGGATAAAGTTGCAATTGGGCAGTAAAAATGTTTCTATCCACCCACGAAACCCTCCGCATGCGCGACAATAGCGACATCGTGTTCCGCAGCGGGTGGCAAGGATTGCGCTACAGGCTAGCTCAAAGCGGCAAGCCGGGCAAGCGCGGCCCTGCCGGGTGGCCGATAGTCTGGCGCCGTGCGGAGTCCCGCTGCCGATCTGCAAATTTGATGCGATGGCGGTTTTTTAAGTGTTACATTTCATTGCCGACTTAGGAAAGTTACATCGTTAATGCCTCCCAGCTCATCCGCGCCTGAAGGGGATCTGCGTCCCAGCCTCGACCAGTATCTGGCGGCTGCCGGCGACGTGGTTTTCCGCGTCGAGCCGGCCGGGCGCCTGCGCTTTGCCAGCGAGCGTGCGCGGCGCCTGCTCAAGCTGGACCTGGACGCCGGGCCCGTGATGCTGACCACCCTCGCGGCCGACGCCGACCAGGCCGCGCTGCGCAATGCCCTCGCCGAAGCGATCGCCCTCCCTGCCGGCAACGGCGAGACGGTACTGGTCGAAGCGCGCCTGCGCGGCCCTGACGCCGACATCTGGTTCGAGCTGCGCATCAGCGCCCTGCACCACCGTGGCGCCTGCGAACTGCTGGTGGTCGGCCGCGACATCTCGCAACAGCACAACAACGAAGCGCGCCTGCGCCACCTGGCCACCCACGACGCCCTCACCGGACTGCCCAACCGCCTGCTGCTGTCGGACCGCCTGCGCGTCGTGATCGCCGCGGCACGCCGCGCGGAACGCGGCTTCGCGGTCGCCACCATCGGCCTGGACGGCTTCAAGAAAGTCAACGACGGCGCCGGCCATCCGACCGGCGACGCGGTGCTCAAGATGGCAGCGGCGCGCCTGCGCAAGACCCTGCGCGACAGCGACACCCTGGCGCGCACCGGGGGCGATGAATTCGTCGCGGTCCTGCCGGGTACCGGTAGCGAAGCCCAGATCAAACTGGTGGCCGGCCGCCTGCTGGCGACCCTGCAGGCCCCTTTCGAGATCGACAGGCACACCATTTATCTGGGCGCTTCGGTCGGCATCTCGATTTTTCCGGAGCATGCGGAAGACGAAGTGCGCCTGGTGGCCCTGGCCGACACCGCCATGTCGCGCGCCAAGGAAACCGGCAAAGGCCGCAGCGTGATCTACAGCGCACGCGCCGGCGGCGCCCCCGAACACGATATTTCGCTCGAAGCGTCGATGTTCCAGGCGGTGCGCGAAGGCGAATTCCTGCTTTACTACCAGCCGATCGTGGACGCCGGCACGCGCCAGATCCAGGGCTTCGAGGCACTGATGCGCTGGAAGCACCCGACCCTGGGCATGGTGCCGCCGGTGCGCTTCATTCCGATCGCCGAAAACAATGGCCTCATCAATCTGCTGGGCGCCTGGGCCCTGAAAGCGGCCTGCGTACAGCTCAAGCACTTCGAAGAAGTCGCGCGCCGTCCGCTCTACATGAGCGTGAACATCAGCCCGCGCCAGTTCCGCAACGATAAATTCCTCGACGTGCTGGACGAAGCGATCGCATTTTCCGGCATTGCCGGCGACCAGCTGATACTCGAAATCACCGAGGGCACCCTGATGGTCGACCCGGTCCATGCCGAGACAATTTTGACGCGCATGGCCGAACGCGAGGCGCGTATTGCGATCGACGATTTCGGCACCGGCTACTCCTCGCTGGCCTACCTGAAGCGGTTTCCGATTTCCGTGCTCAAGGTCGACCGCGCCTTCGTCAAGGACCTACCAGATGCACCCAAGGATGCGGCCATCTGCAATGCCGTGCTGGACCTGGCCAAGCACCTCGGGCTGTCGGTGGTGGCCGAGGGCGTGGAGACCGAACAGCAGCTCGACTACCTCGAACAGCGCGGCTGCCGCTTCATCCAGGGCTACCTGACCGGCAAACCCATGCAAGCAAACGTCGCCATGGCGGCGCTCAAGGAAGACCTTTACACGGCCCTGCTGCCGACGCATCACAGGCCAACGATCCAATGACCCAGAACGCTCTACTCATGGCGCGCCCCAGCGCCGAATCGACCCTGTCCCTGCTGTGGGAACGGGTGCGCCGCCAGGGCGACATGCCAGGCTTCACCAAAGCCATCAGCGCCATCCTCGGCGCCATGCGCGGCGAAGACGAGCATGAATTTTCCATGACCCAGACCGTGCTGTCCGACCCGGTCCTGACGCAGAAGGTCCTGCGCCTGGCCAATAGCGGAATGTACGCCGCCTTCGGCCAGCGCATCAACACCGTCTCCAAGGCCGTACTGGTGCTCGGGACCGACGCCATCGGCCACCTTGCCATGGGCCTGAAACTGATCGAAGAACTGACCAGCGCCTCGCCCGATTCGAGCGTGGCGCACGCCGAAATGGAAAAAGCGGTGCTGGCCGGGATGGTGGCCCAGCAGGTCGCCGCCAAGGCAGCCACGCCCGATCCGGAAGAAGCCGTGGTGTGCTCGATGCTGCACACCCTGGGCCGCATGATGGTTACCTTCTACATGCCCGAACGCTGGAGCGTCTTGCAGGAGCGCGCCGGCGCGGGCTTCGAAGAATCGGCGTCCGGCGAAGTACTCGGACTGTCGCTGGAAAAAATCGGCTTCGAAGCGGCCGAGCACTGGGGCCTGCCGCGCAACCTGATCGACGGCATGCGCAACGTACCGCCCTGCGACCCGGACGAGAACTTCAGCCATGAGGACTGGCTGGCCGCGCTGTCGACCATGTCCTCGCAATGCGCCGACTCGCTGTGGCATGACGACGAAGCCGGCGCCGTGGCCGTGCGCGCCCTGGCCAGCAGCTACTCGCGCATGCTGGGCGTGGAAACCGACGGCATCATGGAAGCGATCGACAAGGCGCGCGAAAATGCAGCGGCCGACCTGACCATCGCTCCACTAGCCAAGCCGGCCGAAAAACGCGCGCTGGCTGCGGCAACGCGCCGCATGCGCACCGAGGGCAACAAGATCCTGGCCAGCGGCGTGGCCGACATGCGCGATGCCGGCAGCGGCGCCAGCCCCGGCCAGATGATGTCGATGGCGCTCGAAACGGTGTACCAGGGCCTGACCTTTTCGCGTGCGGTGGCGTTTTTGCGCAACCGGCGCGAGCACCGCTATTCGGCCAAAATGGGTTTCGGCGACGGCGTGCGTGAGCTGCTGCCGGTGATGAACTTCGACGACACCTACGAGCCGAACGTGTTCCACGCCTCGCTCGGCAGCGACCGCGTGATCTTCATCGAGAACGCGCGCGACCCCAAATTCGCCGTCAAGCTGCCGGCCTGGTGGAAGGCCTCGCTGGTGCAGGCGCGCAGCTTCGTGGTACTGCCCTTGCAGGTGAACGGACAACCGGTGGGCTTCATCTACGGCGACTGGGATGACAGCTTCCCGCCGATCCAGCTGAGCCAGACCGAATTCAGTCTGCTCAACGACCTGCGCGCGCTGGTGGTCGATGCGGTCGAGCGCCGTTCGCAGGCGGCTGTGGCCTCGGTCACGCCCGCCGGGCGCTGATCAGGCGGGACGCTGCCAGCGGAACGACAGCCAGGCCGCCCCGCCGCCGGCCACTGCCATCGCCGCGGCCACGTAGAAAACGGCCTGCGGTCCCAGCCTGTCCCAGCACAGCGACATCAACAGCCCGCCGAAGGTGCCGCCGATGCCGTAAGCAAGACTCATATACAGCGCCTGGCCGCGCGCCTGCAGCGGTCCGGAAAACCAGCGCTGCATTACAATCACCGCCGACGACAGGTGCGCCGCGAAGGTAGCCGCGTGCAGCAACTGGGCCAGGACCAGCACCCACAGGTATTTCTCGGCCGCGCCGATCACGGGAAAACGCAGCAATGCGGCGGCGAAGGCAAACAGCATCACGCGCGGTGCGCCGAAGCGCCGGAACAGCGGCGCCTGAAAATAGAAGAAGGCGACCTCCGCCACGACCCCGATCGCCCACATGCCGCCGATGACCGGCTTGCTGTAGCCGGCCTGCTCCAGGTAGAGTGAGTAGAAAGCGTTGAGCGACATATGCACGCCGGCCATCAAGGCCGCCGACACAAAGAAGGCAATCACGGCGCGCTGGCGCAGCACGCTCCACAAGCCGGGCGCCGCTTCGGCGTGAAGCGCTTGCGGCGCCGGCTTGATGCGCAGGCTGGACAAGGCCACGCTGGCCACCAGCACGAGCGCGATCCAGGGCAGCTTATCGACGCCGAACCACTCAAGCAGATAGCCCGAGATGATCACCGCCGCGATAAAACCGATCGAGCCCCACATGCGGATGCGCCCATAGTTGTGCAGGTCACCGCGCAGGTCAGTGATGATCAGCGCTTCCGACAGCGGGCCGTGGGCGCTGGTGAAGAGATTAAGCAGGACGATGACCAGGATGAACTGGGCGTAAGTCTCGGCGAAGAAGATGCCGATGAAGGCCGCGACCGCGGCAAAGGTGACGAAGCGCAGCACCGCGACGCGCTGCTGCGTATGGTCCGCAACCCAGCCCCACAGATTGGGGCCGAACATGCGCATCACCTGGATCAGCGACATCAGCACGCCGATCTGCGGCGCCGACAGGCCGCGCGCGGCGAAGAACAAGGTGGCGTAGATCGCGAACGTGCCGACGTGCGCGTAGTAGGTGAAGAGGAACAGCGAGAAGTTAAAGGACTGGGAAGGCATGCATTAGTTTGTGGACAGCGCGTTCAAGGCAGAAGCCGTCGGAGATTGACCGTAGGGCGGAAAAGCGGAACGCGCCTTCCGCCGTGCTACGTGCGAGCCGCCTGGGACTCGCGCGAAGCACGGCGGAAGGCGCTGCGCTTTTCCGCCCTACGCAAGCATTACTGGATCTTCGGGGTATCCACCTGCACATCGGCGCACTGCGCGCGATGCATGAGCGCGTGGTCGATCAGCACCAGGGCCAGCATCGCTTCGGCGATCGGCGTGGCCCGAATCCCTACGCAGGGATCATGCCGTCCGAACGTTTCAACCATCACCGGATTGCCGGCCTTGTCGATCGAGCGGCGCGGTGTGCGGATCGAGGACGTCGGCTTGATCGCGATCGACACCGTAATATCCTGCCCGGTCGAGATCCCGCCCAGCACGCCCCCGGCGTTATTCCCCACAAAGCCTTCCAGGGTCAGCTCGTCGCCATGCTCGGAACCGCGCTGGGCCACCGACTTGAAGCCGGCGCCGATCTCCACGCCCTTGACGGCGTTAATACCCATCATCGCGTAGGCGATGTCGGCATCGATCTTGTCGTAGATGGGCTGACCCAGTCCGACCGGCACATTGTGCGCCACCACGTCGATACGGGCGCCGATCGAATCACCGTCGCGCCGCAGTTCGTCCATCGCCGTCTCCATGCGCGCAATCAGGTCGGCGTCGCCGGTGGCGGCAAAGAACGGGTTATTCGGTACATGCTCCCATGCCTGGAACGGCACCGGGATGTCGCCCAGCTGGCTCATGCAGCCCATGAATTCGGTGCCGTACTGTTCTTTGAGCCATTTCTTGGCGATCGCCGCCGCGCCCACCACCGGCGCGGTCAGGCGCGCCGAGGAGCGGCCGCCGCCGCGCGGGTCGCGCACGCCGTACTTGTGCCAGTAGGTGTAATCGGCGTGGCCGGGACGGAAACTTTCGACGATATTGCCGTAATCCTTGCTGCGCTGGTCCTGGTTACGGATCATCAGCATGATCGGCGTGCCGGTGGTCTTGCCTTCAAACACACCCGACAGGATCTCGACCGTATCGGCTTCCTGGCGTTGCGTGACGTGGCGCGAGGTGCCGGGCTTGCGGCGGTCCAGGTCGGGCTGGATATCCGCTTCGGACAAGCTCAGCCCCGGAGGACAGCCATCGATCACGCAGCCGATGGCCGGTCCGTGCGATTCGCCAAAGGTGGTAACGGTAAACAGCTTGCCAAAAGTATTGCCGGACATGTCGAGAGTTCGTGAGTGGCGGAAACACACATTTTACCAGCCTGCACACAATTGCTGCCGGCGAGCCTTCACCCACCTCCGCCAGTTGCTAAAATAATGTAATAAACGGTAGTTGTTGCTAGGAGTGAATACGCACCATGTGAAATTTGTTTTTCTCACCGTTAATTCGCGCATAAGCGGAGATTCGTGGCATCCTAACGTCATCAACGGCATTTGTGGTGCAAACGTCAAAAACCTTGTTAAAGCAGCTATTCGTGCTTTTTAACAATTAGCTTTATACTGAAAACAGCGTAGCAAGCGCGAAGTAACGAGCAATTCTGGAGAAGCGACACATGCCCCAACCGAGCACGTCCTTGGACGATATCAAGGACGATCACGACGACCTGGTTTTTTTGGAAGAGCATCCCGCGGCGCAAGCGGCGGCCACGGGCGCGTCCGGCGTGTGGCGCGTGATGATCGTCGACGACGACGAAGATGTGCACTCCACGACCACCTTCGCCCTCGGCAACCTGGACATGCAGCACCGTCCCCTCGAATTCGTGCACGCCTATTCCGCCGGCCAGGCGCGCGAACTGCTCAAGCACGAGAGCGACATCGCCGTCATCCTGCTCGACGTGGTCATGGAGCAGGACGACGCCGGCCTGCACCTGGTGCGCTACATCCGCGAGACCCTGAAACTGACCGACGTGCGCATCATCCTGCGCACCGGCCAGCCTGGCTACGCGCCCGAGATTGACGCCATCCGCGATTTCGACATCAACGATTACAAGACCAAGTCCGAGCTGACCCGCATCAAGCTGTTCACCACGGTGACCGCCGCCATCCGTTCCTATGAACAGATCCGCGCCATCAACGACAGCCGGCGCGGCCTGGACCAGGTGGTACGCGCCAGCACCGAGCTGATGGCGCTGCACGGGGTGCAGAACTTCGCCGCCGGCGTGCTGACCCAGATCGCCGACATCCTGTGTATGCCGCCCAACGCGGTGCTGTGCGTGCAGGAGTGCCCGGAAGGCCTGTGCAAGGAGCTGTACATCATGTCGGCCGCCGGCAGCTACCGCAGCCTGGGCGCCGGCCGCTTCACCGTCCAGGAAGATGCGACGTTGTATACAGCCATGGAACACAGCCTGGCGCAGCGCCGCAACGTCTACAAGCCCGACGCCATCACCCTGTTCTTCGCCGGGAAATCGAGCCGCGACTTTGTCGCCTACATGCGCGTCACGCATCCGATCAGCGACATCGAAGAGCGCCTGCTCGAAGTCTTCTGCAGTAACGTCGCGGTTGGCCTGGACAACGTCGAACTGGTCACCCACCTGCACAACGCAGCGTTTTACGACCAGCTGTCCAAGCTTCCCAACCGCACCCGCCTGGTCGAAATCCTGGACGCCACCCTGGCCGGACCCGCGCGCGACGACGCCACCCTGTCGCTGGTCGACCTGGACCACTTCGCCGAAACCAACGACGCGCTCGGACACCAGTTCGGCGACCTGCTGCTGGTAGCCGTGGCCGCGCGCCTGCAATCGCGCCTGGGCCAGCAACTGACGGTGGCGCGCATCGGCGGCGACATTTTCAGCGTGCTGGGCGACGCCACCGCGGTCAACCCGGTCAGCATACTGGCCCTGTTCGAAACGCCCTTCTCGATCGACGGCCAGGACGTGCAGCTGTCAGCCACCCTGGGCCTGGTGCGCCTGGCCGAGCATGACGGCAGCGGCGCCGATGCGCTCAAGGATGCCGACATTGCCCTCAAGCGCGCCAAGATGCAGCAGCGCGCCGGCCACTTCTATTTTTCACGCAGCATGGGCGTGGAAATCCGCGAGCGCGTGCGCATGATGCACGCGCTGCGCACCGGCTTCACCAAGGGCGAGCTGTTCGTCGTGTACCAGCCGCAGATCGACCTGGTCTCGCGCAAACCGGTAGGCGCCGAGGCGCTGCTGCGCTGGCAGACCGCCGACGGCAAATTCATTTCGCCCGACCGATTCATTCCGATTGCCGAATATTCGGGCCTGATCATCGACATCGGCGAGTGGGTGCTGCGCAGCGCCTGCCATGAACTGGTGCGCCTGCGCGAGGCCGGCCACCGCGAATTGACCATGTCGATCAACGTCTCGCAGGTGCAGTTCCGCCACCCCTACTTCCTCGACATGCTGCGCTCCGCACTGGAAGACACACGCGCGCCGCCCGAATTCATCGAACTCGAAATCACCGAATCGATGGCGATGGAAGAACCCGACCTGCTGATCAAGATGCTGGCCCAGGTCAAGCATACCGGCGTATCGATCGCGATCGACGACTTCGGTACCGGCTTCTCCTCGCTGTCCTATCTGCAGCGGCTCCAGGTCGACCGCCTTAAGATCGATCGTGCCTTCGTCACCGAGATCACCGGATCGGCGCGCGGCAGCAGCATCGCCGAAATGGTGATCCAGCTGGGCCGCAACCTGGGCTTGTCGGTGATCGCCGAAGGCGTCGAGGACGAGCGCCAGGCGCAGATCCTGCAGGCGCTGGGCTGCCCGATGGCGCAGGGCTTCCTGTTCGCGCGGCCGATGGCCACCGCGGCGCTCTACGACTGGCTCAGCAACGACCCCATGAACCGGGCAGCATAACTCCGGCTGTCCTGGCCATTGCCGGCGTCACTGCGCAGGTACATGCGCCAGTATGCGCGCGAGCTGCTGCGCATCGACCGGCTTGACGAAATGATGGTCAAACCCGGCCGCTTTCGACAGGACCCGGTCGTGCGCCTGGCCATATCCCGTGAGTGCGATCAGTATCTTGCCTGCCATGCGAGGATTTACCCGCAGGCGCCGCGCCAGTTCATAGCCATCGATATCGGGCAGGCCAATGTCGAGAATGAAGGCGTGCGCCGTCTCGCTTTCCGGCGCCGCCAGGACGCTCGCGGCGTCTTCGAACACCATCACCTGATGGCCGTCGCCTTCCAGTACGGCCGCCAGGGAAAGGGCCGCGTCCTGGTTATCGTCAACGATCATGAGGCGCAGCGCAGGCGCCGGTGCGAGTGCGTGCTCGGCCGCCTGGGCGGTCTTGCGCAGTCCAGGCCGCGCCAGGGGCAGGCTGATCGAAAAGGCGCTGCCCTTGCCCGCACCGGCGCTGCTGCCCTCGACACTGCCGCCATGCAGACTGACGATGCTCTTGACCAGGGCCAGCCCCAGTCCCAGACCGCCCTGGGCACGGTCCGGCGTGCGCTCGGCCTGCGTGAACAAGTCGAAAATATGCGGCATCAGTTCGGCCGTGATGCCGATGCCGTTATCCGTGACGCTGATCAATGCCTGGTTGTCTCGCGTCTCGACCGCGAGGCTGATCGTACCGGCCTGCGGTGTGTACTTGGCGGCGTTATTGAGCAGATTGGCGATCGCCTGGACCAGTCGGGTCTTGTCGCCATGGACGCAAGCCTGGACCGCCGGCATGCGCAGGATGAGTTCATGCCGGCGCGCCTCGAACAGGGGGCGGGCCTGCTCCATCGCGCTGTTGACCAGCACTTCCAGCTGCAATTCTTCCTTTTCCAGCTGCACCAGCCCGCGCGTCACACGCGAGACATCGAGCAAGTCGTCGACCAGAGCAGTCATGTGCCTGACTTGACGCGCAATGATGTCGCTGGCCTGGTGGATGCGCTTGTCATCGACGCCGGGCATCTTCAATAACTGGGCAGCGGTGCTGATCGGGGCCAGCGGGTTGCGCAGCTCGTGGGCCAGCATGGCCAGGAATTCATCCTTGCGCCGGCTCGCCTCTTTCAAATCGTCTTCCGCCAGTTTCTGCGAATGGATGTCCGTGCAGGTGCCCATCCAGCGGATGATGGTGCCTTCCCTGTCGCGGATCGGCAAGGCGCGTCCCAGGACCCAGCGATAGTCTCCGGAACGATGGCGCAAGCGGTACTGGATCTCGTAGACTTCACCGGTCGCCAGACTGTGGCGCCAGCGCTCCCACGCGTATTCCTGGTCCTCCGGGTGAAACAGACCGTTCCAACCTTCCCCGTCGGTCGACCCATCCTGCATGCCGGTGTAGTCATACCATTGCTGGTTATAGTAATCGTGGTAGCCGTCGGGCAGGGTCGACCAGACGATCTGGGGAATCGCATCGGCGATGGTGCGGAACTTCGATTCGCTCAGACGCACCGCGTTTTCGCTGGGCTGGCGCTTGAGCGCCAGTGTCGTCGCTTGCGCTACTGCCTGGATCAAGGCAAGCCCTTCGACAACACTGTCCCCGCCAAGCGCTTTACCAAGAAAGCTGCAGGCCTGCTGAACAATGTCGCCCGGTTCGCTCAAATCGCTCAGCGAATCGTCTAGTTCGGCAAGCAGTACGGGACGCGCGCGGATCACGCCGGTCTGCGGCGCTTGCTCGCGCTGGTGAAGTATGTGGGTCAATATACCGTCGCCGTTGAGCAGCGGCGTATTCAAGGCCATCCAGGCACGTCCGTCCAGGATGCCTTCGATGCGGTCGGGCGTGCCGCTTGCCAACACTCGTTGCAAAGAAGCACGCAGATCGCTGCGGCCTGGCGCCATCGGACCGGCCGGCTCGACGGCCAGCAGGTCGAGCAAGGCGCGATCAAGCATGGCGCTGTGATTCTCACCACTCATGCGCAGATAAGCGTCATTGACAGCGACCACCGTCAGGTCCGGCGACAGCAGCAAGGACGGCGACGGCGCAAGCTGAAACAGTGCACGAAAGTCGGGTTCGTTGTCCGTCGGACGTCCTGGAATGGCGGTCATGTTCAAAAAGGCAGTGCGGCGATGGAAAAATGAAAACAGCAGCCGCTACAATACACTTTTTCCCGAAGTACATGCCTTTTTTGCACCGCGATGACCCGAGGAATCAACCTCGCTTAATCCCTGTCGGGCGCACCCAGCGGAAACAGCGCGCGGAAGGGCCGCGCATCGTCCACGGCGCGCTTGAACGATGGACGCGCGAGCAGGCGGCTGCGGTAGGCGCGCAGAATCGGGAACGCGTCTCCGATCTGATGCGTCCAGTCCGCGTAGAACAGGGACGGCGCCGCCGCACAGTCAGCCAAGGTGAAGTCCTCGCCACAGGCCCAGGTCCTTCCCGCCAGCTTCTGCTCCAGCCAGCTGTACGCGACTTCGAGTTTCTCCCTGGCGCGCGCCAGGCCGTCATCACGCTTGCCTGCCTCGCCGCTAAGTGCGTCTTTCACCGCGTGCTGCACCTCACTGATCACATGCAGATCGAAGAATCGGTCGAGAAAACGCACCTCCAGCGCGGCTGTCGGATCGTCGGGCAGCAGGCGTAACGGGCCGGGATGAGCCAACTGCAGATGTTCGATGATGATGCTCGACTCGACCACGCTGGCGTCGCCGTCGACCAGCACAGGAAATTCACGCAGCGGCCAGCGCTTCAGCCAGTCCGCCATGTGTTGCGGCGTGTCCGGGCCGAGCGAACGGAATTCAAAGCGCGTGTCGTTTTCATAGAGCGCAATCAATACCTTCTGCGTGTAGGACGAAAAAAGATGACCGTAGAGTGCCAGCTGCATGATGTTCTCCTCTGGTGACAGACTCATTGCAAAGTGCAAGTGGTTGAATGTTAGCTTCGCCAGTTGCATAATGCAAGCGGAAAAACAAGGAAGATAGCCATGTCGCACACCCGACGGTCGGGATGCCCGATCAACCTGACGCTGGAACAATTGGGGGACCGCTGGAGCCTGATCGTCATACGCGACGTCATGTTCGGGAACCGGCGCAGCTATGGGGATCTGCTCGATCAGAGTGAAGAAGGCATTGCGTCGAACATCCTGGCGAGTCGCTTGAAGAGCCTCACCGCAGCGGGGCTGCTCACGCGCACACCGGATCCGCACCATCGTCAGAAAGGGATCTACAGCCTGACAGAGGCGGCAATTGAACTGGTGCCCTTGCTGGCGCACATGGGTGCCTGGGGGCGGCGGCATACGCAGCCGAGCCGGGAACTGTCGGTGCGCGCGGAACTGCTCGAAGATGGCGGGCCGGCGCTATGGGAGGCGTTCATGGATGAGTTGCGCCATGTGCACCTGGGCGCGCCAGCGCCGGCGCGTTCGGTATCGTCCGAGCTGCAGGCGGCCTACCTGGCGGCGATGGCGGGCAACTGAGGCGCCGCGCGTCTACTGCAACAATGGCAGGCACGGGATCAGGCCTCGTCCCTGCCCTCTGCCTCGCGATTACCCTCGTAGCTGTGCTTGAGCGGAAACGTCGGGAGCCAGGCTTCGCGTCGTACGGCCCAGTTCTCGTAGGTGGGGATGAATTGATCCGGAGCGTCGAGTGTGCCCAAGTGGAGTTCGATTTCATCACCGCTATGGGCGAAGACGGATGAACCGCAGTCCGGGCAAAAATGGCGTCCGGCGTAGGCGCGCGTTTCGCCCTCAATCTTGACCGCGTCCTGCGGGAAAATGGCCGCGGCGTAGAACAAGGCGCCATGATGCTTGCGGCAATCCAGACAGTGGCAAATGCCTACGCGGTAGGGTTTTCCTGTGGCCACGAGCCGTATTTTGCCGCACAAGCAGCCTCCGGTAAATTCATCCATGTTTGCTCTCCGTGTCGTGCACCACGTCAGCCAGGCTCAGCTCAGCTATACCGGCTCGTCGAAACCTCTGTCTCAAATTAGCATTCAGTCCTCGTGCCACTTATTGCGTACCGAGTAGCTTAAAAGACGGCCTCAGCCCGATGAATCGCATCGCTTGCGGCGATGCTGACCAACTTCCATCCATCCTCGGACTTATTCCAAACCTGCACGCCGCCCCCAGATTGCTGGACTGTGTCTGCATTCTTAAGAAGTATAGTCTGCGTGAATTCGTTTACCAAAATAGCCGTAGAAGGACTTATCACGGTTACCTTCACATTGAAAAATTCAAGAGAAACAATCTTTTCTATCATTTGGAAGCCGCCTGAAATGACTTTCTCCAAGTCGTCGTAGCTATGCCAGACTTTGCCATCGGCGTTCAAACCGGTGAATTTATCTTTATCAATGTTTGCACAGTAGCGGGAGAGATCCAGTGCTTTAGAGGCATCAACGAGCCCACTAAACGCATCAATTATTTCTGCTTCAATGTAGGAGGTGTTTGTCATCGTCCGACTTTACATAGGTAGGCCCACGGGAATGACCAGGCTTTTATGGCGTCCGCTGCTCGCCGATGGCTGACGCTTGCACCTGACCGGGAGCGGCCGGTGGCTCCGGTAAGTGTAACGGCAGCAATGTGATGAGGCAAGAAACGAGGTCAGCATCGAATCGATCCGATTTGCGTATCCCGTTCGAGTCATGCCTGCCTGACACCCTGGCGGCCGATCGAAAGCCGTAGCAGAAAGTCCGGGAGCACAAGCCCATAAAGCAAGCGGCTTTCTCACCTGTTGTGACCCGGCAACGTGATTCTGAGCGCACAGTTGAATCCAGCCAGTACATGTCCCAGGTAACGTAATATCGCGGGTAAGCCGGGCACGACTGCGCGGCATGGGAAGATTGATGCCAACGGTTTTTTCTCTGCCATCCTGTGTATCCTCACCGCGGCGCGCCTGGAAGGCGCTGGCGGCATTCGCGATTGCATTCGCACTGAGCACACCCGCCCACGCACTCGACCCGGCCAAGGCTTTCCACCATTTCGTGCGCACCACCTGGTCGATCCAGAACGGTTTGCCGCAGATCAGCGTGCAAGCGGTCGTCCAGGATCGCCAGGGTTACATCTGGGTCGCGACCCAGGCCGGTCTGGCGCGCTTCGACGGGGTGCGCTTCACCACCTTTTCGCCCGAGAACGAACCGGCCATGCAAGGCATCTGGGTGCGCACCCTGCTGGCCGACAGTGCCGGCAGAGTCTGGATCGGCACCTACAAGGGCTTGACCGTGTACGAAAACGGCGTGTTCCGCGCTATCGCGCCTGCCGATCCGGCCAAATACCCGGTTATCGATATCGGCGCCATGGTCGAGGACGACGGCAAGCTGGTCATTGCCACCAACAACGGCGTGTTCGACCTGATCGGCGACAAGCTCGTCCACCGCGAAGGCAGCCCTGCCCCGGCCACCGCACTGCTCAAGAATGCGGATGGCCTGTGGATTGGCGGCACTGGCGGCGTGCACCGCCCGCGCGGCGCCGGCACAGAATTGATCAGCCTGCCGGAGGCGCAGCGCCGCGGCTCCGTCACCCGCCTGGTCGAGGCCCAAGGCAGGATCTGGGCAGGAACCAGCCTGGGCCTTTTCATGGTGACCGATGATGCCCTGGTGGCGGCCACCGACAGTAGCCTGTTGCAAAATTCGCCGACCACGATGCTGTACCAGGACAGCGACCGCAATCTCTGGGTGGCCAGCAATGCCGGCCTGGGACGGCTGCGCGACGGCAAGCTCAGCGAAATCATTTCCGAAAAAAACCCGACCGCCATCAAGGGAGTGATCACGGCGTTTGAGGACCGCGAGCGCAACCTGTGGCTGGGCAGCCAGTGGGTCGGCCTGAGCCGCCTCTGGAACGGCTCCACCAAGCGCCTGTCCGCGGCTGAGGGCCTGGAAGAGCCGATCGTCTGGTCGGTGGCGCGTGCGCCCGACGGCCGCACCTGGGTGGGTACCAATGATGGCCTCAGCGTGTTCGCGGACGGCCGCTTCAAGCAAGTGCTGCGCGGCGATCAATTACCTCACCCCCACGCCTACAACCTGCTGGCCGACGCCGACACGATCTGGATCGGTACCCGCCGCGGCCTGGTGTTGTGGCGCGACGGCAAGCTGATCGCGCCGCCGGAATTCGCCCCGCTGGCGGCGCAGCAGGTCAACGGCATCGTGCGCGACCGTGCCGGCGTCATCTGGATCCCCAGCAGCGACGGCGTGTTCCGCTTTGCCGACGGCAAACTGACCCGCTATGGCAAGGAGCAAGGCCTGAGCGACGTACGCGTGCGCCAGGTGCGCGAACTGAAGGACGGCCGCCTGCTTGCCGCCACACAGGATGGCTTGTATGAACTGCGCGGCGAGCGCATGGTGCAGATTGGCCTGGACAGCGGCCTGCGTTCAGGTATGGACGTCACGGCGATCACCGAACTACGCGACGGCGCCCTGGTCATCGGTTCGCTCACCGAAGAGATCTATCTGTTTGACGGCAAGCGTTGGCACAAGTTCGGACGCACCGAAGGTTTTCCGCCGAATACCGCCTTCTTCCTGGCCGAGGACGATGCCGGCTTCCTGTGGGTGGCCGGCCTGCGCGGCATCACACGGGTCGCGCTGTCCGAGATGCGCCTGGTACAGAATGGCAAAGCAAAGGTTGCTTACGCCGAGATGATCCTCAACGAACGGGGCGACCGCCGCAGCGGCGAACAGGGCTTTTGCTGCAACGGCGCCGGCAACGCCAAGGGCGTGATGGATCCGGACGGCGTGCTATGGCTGCCCACGCGCGACGGCGTGGTCACGCTCAATACCTTGGCCGTGGTCAAGAACACGACGCCTCCGACCGCCGTCATCGAACGACTAAGAGTGCAGGATGCCTGGCGCGACCTCAAACCCGGCCAGCGCCTGGCCCTTGGCCAGGACGCGCGCGATCTGGCTTTCGAGTTCACCGCCCTGTCCTTCCAGGATCCGGCCAGCGTGGTGCTGCGCTATCGCCTGCACGGCTACGACAAGGATTGGCGCGAACTGCCGGCCGGCGCGGCGCGCGCCGTCAACTACACCAACCTGCCGGCCGGCGCCTACACCTTCGAAGTCAAGGCCAGTAACAACGCCGACGTCTGGAACAGGGAGCCGGCCATGCTGGAGTTCCAGATCGCACCGCATTTTCGCGAGACCAAATGGTTCTATGCGCTGCTGGCCGCACTGCTGGCCGGCGTGATCTACGGCGGCTACCGGCTGCAGCGGCGTGCCCATCTCAAGCAGCGCGCCGCCCTGGAAGAACAGGTGGCCGAGCGCACGCGCCAGCTGCACATCGCCAACCTGGCGCTGGAACTGGCCAGCCAGACCGACCCGCTGACCGGGCTGCACAACCGGCGCTACCTGGGCAATCAGATTCCGGCCGACCTGGCCTTTTACGAACGCGAGAACAAGCGCCTGGGCGCGGCCGAAAATACCCTGCTCTTCGCGCTGGTCGATATCGATCACTTCAAGCGCATCAACGATACCTACGGCCACCGCGCGGGCGACCGCGTGCTGCAGCAGGTGGCCGATGTGCTGCGTGCCCAGGTACGCACCGGTGACTACATCGTGCGTTGGGGCGGTGAGGAATTCCTGTTGGTGTGCAGGCCCAGCGTGCGCCACTTCGTACCGATCCTCGGTGAGCGCGTGCGGCGCGCCATTGCCCGCCACGTCTTCGACCTCGGCGACGGCATACTGGTGTCGCTCACCTGCTCGGTGGGTTTGTCGGAGAGCGGCTTGTACCTGAGCGAGGGCCAGCCGGTCGCCTGGGAGCAGCTGGTCGAACTGGCGGACGCGGCGCTTTACTGGGTCAAGGAAAACGGGCGCGACGGCTGGGCCGCGATGCGTCCCGCGGCCGGCGTGGACCAGGCCCAGTTGATCGAAAAACTGCACCTCGGTGCGCAGCAACTGGCCGACAGCGGCAAGGTGACCCTGCTCAGCTCTCACGACCAGGTCCCCGAGGATGATGCCGGTGCCCTCGCGGACTCGAATGATGTTGTTATCTAATCAGCATGGCTTCCATTAACTCCGCTGCAAGAATCAGTGGTTTTCCTCACAAACTCGCAAAAGATCTTTCCATTATTGCCGAAAGGCAATGCTAATCGGGTTGCTTCAGTGTAACATTCATACATTGGCGTCCTGCGCCCTTTACCAACCGCCTGCCCACAAGGCACACCAACGGAGCCGTTCCCGTGTTCACAGTCCCGTACTTAGTTCCCCTGCTCATTCTCGTACTCGTCGGCGCCTACGTCGGCTACCGCATCGTTGCCCGCTCCAGGGCGCGCGAACTGGAAGAACAAGCACGCCTCGACGCCCTGATGATCGAACAGGCGGCGGCGGAAGCGGAGGCCTACCGCGTCAGGCAGGAAGCCGAACAGGCCGAAACTGCGCGCCTGGAGGCGGAGCGCATCGCCGCGGAACAGGCCGAAGCGCAGCGCCTGGAAGACCAGCGTGTTGAAGCCGAGCGCCTTGAAGCCGAGCGTCTCGAAGCCGAGCGCCTTGAAGCCGAGCGTCTCGAAGCCGAGCGTGCCGAAGCTGCGCGCCTGGCCGCCGAACAAGCTGCACGCGAGGCGGCCGCCGAAGTCGCCCGTGTCGAAGCCGAGCGCGCCGCGGCTGCCGAAGCGGAGCGCCTTGAAGCGGCGCGTCTGGCAGCGGAAGAAGAAGCTCGCCTCGAAGCCGAACGTGTCGCCGCAGCCGAAGCGGCACAGGCCGAAGCTGCCCGCGTGGCTGCGGCGGAAGCGGCGCGTCTGGAAGCATTGCGCATTGAAGCCGAACAGGCAGCGCAGGCCGAGGCTGACCGCGCGGCTGCCGCCGAAGCGGCAAGGATAGAGGGCGAACGCATCGCCGCGGAACAGGCGGCGCGTGCGGAAGCGGAACGGGTGGCTGCGGCGGAAGCGGCACGCGTGCTGGCCGAAGAAGCCGCCGCGGAAGAAGCTGCGCGCAGGGAGACCGATCGCATCAACGCCGAAAAGGCAGCACGCATTCAAGCCGAGGCTGCCCGCGCTCAGGCCGAACGGCTGGCTGCGGAAGAAGCGGCGCGCGCAGAAGCTGCGCGCCAGGCGGCGGCGGAAGCGGCGCGGGTGGAGGCGGCACGTGCTGTGGCGGAAGCCGAACGCGTGGCTGCGGCTGCGGACGCTGCGCGGCTTGCGGCCGCCGAAGCGGAAGCTGCGCGGCTGGCCGCTGCGGCAGCGCAGGCAGCCGAGCAAGTCAAGGTCGAAGCGCCAGCTGCAGCGGCCGCCGTGCGTGCCGTGGTGGCAAAAGCGGCAGCCGATACCGTCGTCATGATTGCGGACGATTCGAAGGTCGTTCGCGTCAAGACCAACCGTCTGCTCGCCAACAACCAGTTCCAGGTGCAGCAAGCGGAAGATGGCGTGGACGCAGCGCGCCAGATCGGCGAACGCATGCCGGACGTGCTGATTACCGACGTTGAAATGCCGGGCATGAATGGGTTTGAATTGACCAGGAGCCTGCGCGCCAGTCCGCTGACCGCTCACATCCCGGTGATCATGATCAGCGCCGAGGAAAGCTATGCGGAGAAGGCCAGGGAGGCTGGCGTTGATGTCCTGCTGGGCAAGCCGTATTCGGATGAGGTGATGATCGGCCACATCCAGCGTTTTATGCGCGAAGGGCGCAACGCGGCGTAGTATCAAGCGCAAGCCCTTGGCTGAACGCCACCGGCTCCGGTGGCGCTACACCTTGATTTTTCCGTCGATCACGGTCACGCTGTGCCCGCCAATCCACGGCGCGCCGTCTTCATATACGACCGAAATGCGCCCATCGCACTGCAATACTGTCCCCTGGCGCGCGGTGTAAGGCTCGCTTCCCCCCTGCGCCTCCAGCACCCTGGCAATACACGCATTCGCACTACCGGTCACCGGATCCTCAGCCAGCACTCCCTGCTTGGTGAACACCGCCCTCACCTCGTAATCCGCCGGCCCGCCCGGTGCATACGCACCGTACATGGCCACGCCGGCCACACCCAGTCGCAGCAGATCCAGCACCGCCGCAGCATCCGGCTGCACCGCCAGGCAAGCCTCGGCACTATCCATGCGCACGATCAGCCAGGCGATCCCCATGGATGCGATCACCGGCCCCGGTGCGACGCCAAACGCACGGCTTTGCAGGGCCGCAGCCACTGCGGGAAACAGCGATTCGTGCAAAGCTTCCAGCTGCGCCGGCGGCGAGCGGAATGCCAGCGAGCCATCGTCACCCACGCGGATCGGCACCAGACCGACGCCACATTCCTGCACCAGCCGTCCCGGCGTTTTGGGACGCAGACCCGCTTCGAGCAAGGCATGCGCGGTACCCAAGGTCGGGTGACCGGCAAACGGAAATTCAGTCCCGGGCGAGAAAATGCGGACGTAATAATCCGCCGCGGGATCGCGCGGAGCGAAAACGAAGGTGGTTTCGGAGAGATTGGTCCAGCGCGCAATGGCGTGCATCTGCTCGTCGGACAGGCCGTCGGCATTGAGCACGACGGCCAGCGGGTTACCCTTGAACGGTACGCAGGTGAATACGTCCACCTGCTTGAAACGGCGTTGATCCTGCATGCGGCCCCGTGTCAGTCTTCCTGCGCGGCTTCGGCCGGCCAGTCACGGATGTAGGCCTTGAGCATACGGTTCTCGAAGTTCTGCGCTTCCAGCATGGCCTTGGCGACGTCATAGAACGAGATCACGCCGAGCAGCGTTTTGGCGTTCATGACCGGCAGGTAGCGCGCATGCTTTTCAAGCATCATGCGCCGCACTTCGTTGACTTCGGTATCGGGGGTGACGGTGATCGGGTGATCGTCCATGTGCTTGCGCACGGTGCCGGCGCCGACCGCGCCATTGTTCTTGTGGAGAACCTTGATGACCTCACGGAAAGTGAGCATGCCGACCAGGTCGCCGAACTCCATGACCACCAGCGAGCCGATGTCTTTCTCGGCCATGGTGTTGACTGCATCGACGAGCAACATTTCAGGGGTCGCGGTGTAGAGGATATTGCCCTTCACTTGAAGGATTTCAGAGACTTTCATGTTGCCCGCCCTTGTCTGATGAGGTTATAAGTCGCTTGTTCTTAGCTCCGAATGTAGCGTAAGCGGTGTAAAAAATCCAGTATTGCGATAAATCATAGAATGGCAGTCATCGCCACGGGAAAGTGAGACTTTATCTTTTGCACCATTTTAGCGAGGAAACCATTCTTTTGTGTGGCGGACCCATGCTAGGATGCGGCCACCCCCTTATCCCCCAAAATCTACCAGAGATGAGTCCACCATGAGCGGTCCTCAATATCCCGGCTTCGACACCCTGTCGCTGCATGCCGGCGCCACGCCCGACCCGGCCACCGGCGCACGCGCAACCCCCGTCTATTTCACGTCCTCGTTCGCGTTCAAGGATTCCGACCACGCGGCCTCGCTGTTCAATATGGAACGGGCCGGCCATGTGTATTCGCGCATCTCGAATCCGACCAACGCCGTCCTCGAAGAACGCATTGCGGCGCTCGAAGGCGGCGTGGCCGGCATCGCCACCGCCAGCGGCCAGGCCGCCATGTTCCTGGGCCTGTCGACCATCGCCGGCGCCGGCTCGCACATCGTCGCTTCGCGCGCGCTGTACGGCGGCTCGCAGAACCTGCTCGGCTACACGCTCAAGCGCTTCGGCATCGAGACCACGTTTGTGGACCCGCGCGACCACGACGCCTGGCGCAAGGCGATCCGTCCCAACACCAAGGTGCTGTTCGCCGAAACGCTGGGCAATCCGGGGCTGGACGTGCTCGACATCGGCAAGGTGGCCGCCATCGCGCACGAGAACCACCTGCCGCTGATGATGGATTCGACCTTCACCACGCCCTATCTGCTCAAGCCCTTCGACCACGGCGCCGACCTGGTGTTCCACTCGGCGACCAAATTCCTGTGCGGCCACGGCACCGCGATTGGCGGCCTGCTGGTCGACGGCGGCAGCTTCGACTGGCAGGCCGCCTACGACCAGACCGGCCGCTTTGCTGAACTGTGCGAACCATACGAAGGCTTTCACGGCATGGTCTTTGCCGAGGAATCGACCGTGGCGCCGTTTGCCTTGCGCGCGCGGCGCGAAGGCCTGCGCGACTTCGGCGCCGTCATGAGTCCGCACAATGCGTTCGCCGTGCTGCAGGGGATCGAAACGCTCAGCCTGCGCATGGACCGGCACATCGCCAACACGCGCAAGGTGATCGATTTCCTGCTCAAGAATCCGGCTGTGGAATCGGTGTCCTACCCAGAACTGGACTCGCATCCCGACTACGAACTGGCCAAGTCGCTGCTGCCGAAAGGCTGCGGGGCCGTGTTTTCATTCAGCCTGAAAGGCGACCGCGCGGCCGGACGGCGTTTTGTCGACGCGCTCAAGATCTTCTCGCACCTGGCCAACGTGGGCGACGCCAAGTCGCTGGTTATCCACCCGGCGTCCACCACCCACTTCCGCGTGCCGACCGCGCAGCTGGCCGCCTCCGGCATCACCGAAGGCACCATGCGCCTGTCGATCGGACTGGAAGACGTCGACGACCTGATCGAAGACCTGGCGCGCGGCCTGAAGCTGTCGCAGAAAGGAGCTTGACATGATCCTTGAACTCGACAGCGGCAAAGCCTATTGCTACACCGGCGGGAAAGCCCTCGATCCGCAGCGGCCAACGGTGGTCTTTATTCACGGCGCGCAGAACGACCATTCGGTGTGGGGACTGCAATCGCGCTATTTTGCCCATCACGGCTACAACGCGCTGGCCGTCGATCTGCCAGGCCACGGGCGCAGCGCAGGACCCGCTCTTACCAGCGTCGAGGCGATGGCGGGCTGGGTGCTGGCGGTGATGGGCGCCGCCAATGTGGACAAAGCCATGCTTGTCGGGCACAGCATGGGTTCCCTGATCGCGCTGGAAGCATCGTGGATGGCGCCGGGCCGCGTGAGCAAACTGGCGATGCTGGGCACGACCTATCCGATGAAGGTGTCGGACGCGCTGCTCGGCGCCGCGCTGAACGATGAACAGAGCGCGATCGACATGGTCAACATCTGGTCGCACTCGTCGATGGCGCAAAAACCCTCGTCGCCGGGACCCGGGTTTTATGTGATGGGCGGCTCGCGCCGGCTGATGCAGCGCATGTCGCAGCAAGGCCCGGAGCATCTGTTCCACACCGATTTCAGTGCCTGCAATGCGTATGCGAATGGCGAGGTGGCGGCTGCCGCGGTGGCGTGTCCGGCGCTGTTCATCTTCGGCAGCAAGGACATGATGACACCGGCGCGCACCACCAAGGTGCTGACGGGTGCCATCAAGCACGGCAAGGTGGTACAGGTAGATGCGGGGCACAGTTTGATGGCCGAGCAGCCGGACGCGGTGCTCGATGCCTTGTATGCCTTCGCAGGGTCGGCACCTGTGCCCAGCTGAGGGTTACGCGACTGCCGGTGGGCACGGGGTACCCACCCTGCTCCCTGCATGTGCGAAGAGCTCGGCCAGCGTTTGGCCCAGGCCGCCCTCTACCGCCGCCTCGACCTGCTTGGCCAGCGCTTCGATATCGAGGGTCATTGGGGACTGCTTGTCCAGCACCGGCACGTTGACGATGTTGGCCGCGCCGCTGCCAAACACGAACAGCCGATAGACCTCGGCCAGGCGCAGCTTTTCCAGGTTCACCAGCAACACCCAGTTGTCGGCGTTGGCCCGCTCGCGCTTGCCCCACTGCGCGCGCCGCGAGCTCTGGTCGGCCTGCACCCGTCCAACCCAGCCCTCCGCCAGCATGCGTTCGAGCAGGTCGGTCATTTCGTCGTAGCCGATGCGCGTGTGCGAACGGATGGCGGCGCTCGACACCAGCGCCGTATTCGTATGCTGCGCTCCGCCATGCAGCACCTTGAGAATGGCCACCGCGTCCACAAAGGCGCCGCCCGGCTCGGGCTTGTACCACCAGCGCTCGTACTTGACGATCGGCAGGGCCGCTGTGAGCAGCGCGCCGACCAGCGTAATCATCCACGACACATAGATCCACAGCAGGAACAGCGGCAGCGCTGCCAGCGCGCCGTAAATGATCGCATAGGCCGGGAACTGGCGTACGAACATCCCGAACACGCGCTTGGCCACCTCGAAGGCGATCGCCGCCATCAGGCCGCCCCACATGGCGTCGCGCCAGTCCACGTAACGGTTCGGCACCACCATGTACAGCAGGGTGTAGGCGCCGGTCGTCAAGCCGACCGACAGAAAGGTATAGAACAGCGCACTGACGAAAGGCGCGGCGTCGGCCAGCGCGCTGGTGGCCATGAACAGCTGCGAGGTGGCGCTGATCGACAGGCCGAACAGCAGCGGTCCCAGCGTGACGATAGCCCAATAGACGGTCACGCGCTGGGGCACCGGGCGCGACTGCTTGACCCTCCAGATCTGGTTGAAAGCGCGTTCGATCGTCCCCATCATGGCAGCGGACGTGAAGATCAGCGCGACCGCGCCGACCGCCGACAAGCCCTTGGCCTTGCTGGCGAACTGGGTCAGGTTGCCGGTGATGGTGTTGGCGATCGCCTTGGGCATCACGGTCTGGACGAAGTAGGCTTCCAGCGCCGTGCGGAAGTTGCTGAACACCGGGAAGGTGGTGAAAATAGCCAGCGCGATGGTCAGCAGCGGCACCAGCGCGAGCGTGGTGGTGAAGGTCAGGCTGCCAGCGACCTGGGGCAGCTTTTCCTCGGTCAGGCGGCGCCGGGCAAAACGCAGCAGGTCGCGCGCTTCGCTCCAGGTCAGGCCACGCACCATGTCCACACTGCCGTTGATCATTTCACTTGTCGACCGGGATATTGTAGAGATTGAAGCAATTGTTGAAAGAGCGGTTTTGGAGAGCATCTAGACTAAAAACGCGCCTGTGACGGCGATATAACCCTGTAAAGCGCCCTATAATACCAACGATGAACCAAACCAATCCGATAATTCTTGTTTTGTATTACTCGCGCCATGGCGCCACGCGCAAACTGGCCGAACTGATCGCCCAAGGCATCGAGAGCGTGGCCGGCGTCGATGCCCGCCTGCGTACCGTGCCCGCCGTGTCCACCGTGGCCGAGGCCACCGAGTCCGATATCCCTTCCGGCGGCGCCCCTTACGTTGAACTGCAGGACCTGGCCGACTGCGCCGGCCTGGCGCTCGGCTCGCCTACGCGTTTCGGCAATATGGCCGCCGCACTTAAGTATTTTCTCGACGGAACAGCCGCGCAATGGCTGTCCGGCACCTTGTCGGGCAAGCCGGCGGTTGTATTCACCTCGACCGGCAGCTTGCATGGCGGGCAGGAATCGACCCTGCTGTCGATGATGATCCCGCTGCTGCACCATGGCATGCTGGTCATGGGTTTGCCTTATACCAATCCTGAACTGATGACGACCAGCAGCGGCGGCAGCCCTTACGGCCCTACCCACTGGTCCGGCATCGACGGCAACAAGCCGGTCACCGACGATGAAAAGCGCCTGGCGATCGCCATGGGCCGCCGTCTGGCCGAGACGGCCGTCAAACTACAAGGAGCGCGCTGATGCAGGCGCCTAAATATTTTCATCTGGGCGCCATCGTGTCGCTGGTGGTGCTGATACTCTGGCTGGTCGCATGGGAGACCGTGGTCGCGCCGCTGCAGCCCGGCGGCTGGATGCTGGCGCTCAAGGCGCTGCCGCTCTTGATTCCGCTGCGCGGCGTGATCAAGCGCGATATCTACACCCTGCAATGGTCCTCCATGGTGATCCTGCTGTACTTCACGGAGGGCGCGGTGCGTGCCTGGAGCGACAAGGCCGAGGTTTCGCGCCTGATGGCTGGCGGCGAAGTCATGCTGGTGGTGATCTACTTCGCCTGCGCCCTGCTCTACCTGCGTCCGTATAAACGGGAAGCCAAGCGCATCGCCAAGGAACTGCTCGACAAGGTGAATTCGACCAAGTCCACCAAGTGAATCCGCCCACTTCCGATACGGTCGACACCGGCGCCTTCCTGGAGCGCTGCCGCGCCATCACGGGCGCCGAGCACGTGCTCACCAGCGCCGCCGACAAGGCACCCTTCCTGAGCGACTGGCGCGGCCGTTTCACCGGCAGTGCCCTGGCCGTACTGCGGCCCGCATCCACCGCCGAGGTGGCGGCCCTGGTCGCGGCCTGCGCACAGGCGCGCGTACCGCTGGTGCCGCAAGGCGGCAGGACCGGCCTGGTGCTGGGCAGCGTGCCGGATGATTCGGGCGGCGCGGTGGTACTCTCGCTGGCGCGCATGAACCAGGTACGGGCCGTCGATCCCGTCAACCGCACCCTGACCGCGGACGCCGGCTGCATCCTGCAAACGATCCAGGAGGCAGCGGCCGACGCCGGCTGCCTGTTCCCACTGTCGCTTGCGGCGGAAGGCAGTTGCAGCATCGGCGGCAACCTGTCGACCAATGCCGGCGGCACGGCCGTTCTGCGCTACGGCAACGCGCGTGAACTGTGTCTTGGACTGGAAGTGGTCACGCCCCAGGGTGAGATCTGGGACGGCTTGCGCGCGCTGCGCAAGGACAATACCGGCTACGACCTGCGCGACCTGTTCATCGGCGCCGAGGGCACGCTGGGCATCATCACCGGGGCCGTGCTCAAACTGTTCCCGCAGCCGAAAGCGTCGATCACGGCGCTGGTGGCGATCGGCGCGCCGCGCCAGGCACTCGAACTGCTCACCCTCATGCAGGACCGCTGCGGCGCCAGCCTGACCGGCTTCGAGCTGATGTCCGACTTTTGCCTGCGCCTGGTCGCGACCCATTTCCCCAGCCTGCCGCAGCCTTTCGTCACGCGCCACGCCCACTACGTGCTGCTGGAGCTGTCCAGCAGCGAATCGGATGCGCACGCGGTCGGCCTGCTCGAAGGCGCGATTGAAGAGGCTATCGAAAGCGGCATCGTCGATGACGCCGTGGTGGCCACCTCATCGTCGCAATCGCGCGGCCTGTGGCAGGTGCGCGAACACATTCCGCTGGCCCAGGCCGCGGCGGGCAAGAACATCAAGCACGACATCGCGCTGCCGGTGTCCTGCATCCCCGACTTTATCGCGCGCACCGACACGCTGCTGCAGGCGGCTTTTCCCGACTGCCAGCTGGTCTGCTTCGGCCATGTCGGCGACGGCAACCTGCACTACAACGTGGCGCCGCCCGCAGGCATGGCGCACGACGATTTTCTGGCCAACCAGGATGCCGTCAACCGCATCGTGCACGACAGCGTGACCGGCTTTGCCGGCTCCATCTCGGCCGAACACGGGATCGGCGCGCTCAAACGCGACGAGCTGAAACGCTACAAATCCGACATCGAACTGAACATGATGCGGGCTATCAAGGCCGCATTGGACCCTCTCGGCATCATGAATCCCGGAAAAATATTATGAGCACGCCAGCCTCCTCATCCTCATCCTTCACTTGCGGGCGCCTGCTGGCGCTGGCCGTCCTCCCCATGCTGTTCGCGCTGAGCGGCCCGGCCGGCGCCGCGCCTACCACCATGTATAAATGCGTGGTCAACGGCAAGGCGACCTTCAGCAGCTTGCCCTGCAAGAGCGGACGCATGACGGAAGTACTGGTCAAGAGCGGGCCGAATACCACCGTGCGCCGGGCAAAGCCGGGCACGCACGAGGCGCGCGTGGCGGCTGTGGAGAATCGGGAACGGGTCAACCGCCAGGCCGCGGAAGAACAGCAGGCGCGCGCCAGCGCGGCCGACGCCGCCCGCCGCGAGCGCTGCAATGTGCTGCGCGACGAACAGCGGGCAGCCGAAGACAAGGCTGAGAAGCTCACCAACTTCTTCCAGCGCAAAGAACTGCGCGCCAAGGCGCGCGAACACCGCGAAGGCATGGCAGCCGAATGTCCGGGCTGAGTGTCCTGTCGCGCTGGCTGCTGTTCGGCGAGTGGCGCGCGCATCCGGTTCGCGCCCTGCTCGCGATTGCCGCCATCGCGGTCGGCGTGGCGATGGGCTTCGCCATCCACCTGATCAACGCCGCCGCCTTCAATGAATTTTCGGCCGCGGTCAAGAGCTTGTCCGGCCAGGCCGACGTGCAGGTCAGCGCGCGCGAAGCCTGGTTCGACGAAAATGTCTATCCGCGCCTGGCGCAGCATGCCTCGGTCGCTGTCGCCTCGCCGGTGCTGGAAGTAAACGCCGGCGTACCGGGCCAGCAGGGCAGCATCAAGATCATCGGCATCGACGTCTTTCGCGCCGGTTTCGTGTCGCCCGGACTGATCGGCGCCGCCGATGACGGCAATGGCCTGGACATGCTGGCCGACGACGCCGTGTTCCTGTCGCCGGCCGCCCAGGAATGGCTGGGCGCCAGGCGCGGCGCCACGGTGACGCTGCGCGCCGGCACCAGCGACGTGCCCTTGCGCGTGGCCGGCGCCATGCAGCAGGCCCGCCCCGGCCAGCGCATCGGCGTAATGGACATCGCCACAGCGCAGTGGCGCTTCAACAAGACCGGGCGCCTCTCGCGCATCGACCTCAAACTGCGCGACGGTGTCGATCGCGGCGCGTTCGAACGCCAGCTCGCCGCCGAACTGGAACGTGACTTTCCCGGCCGCTTTCTGGTGGCCCAGCCAAACGATCAGGACGAACAATCGCGCAACCAGGGCATGAGCCGTGCCTACCGGGTCAACCTGACGGTACTGGCGCTGGTGGCCCTGTTCACCGGCGCCTTTCTGGTGTTTTCGACCCAGGCCTTGTCGGTGATCCGGCGCCGCAGCCAGTTCGCGCTGCTGCGCGTGCTGGGCGTGGAGCGGCGCCAGTTGCTGCGTCAGGTTCTGCTCGAAGGCGCCAGTCTCGGCATCGCCGGCGCGCTGCTCGGCATCGGCGCGGGCTATGCGATGGCCGCGGCGGCGCTGCATTTTTTCGGCGGCGACCTTGGCGCCGGCTACTTCAGCGGCGTGCGTCCATCGGTGCAGTTTCCGCCGCTGGCCGCAGCCGTGTTCTTTTCACTCGGGCTGGGCGTGGCGCTGCTCGGCTGCTTTGCGCCGGCGCTGGAAGCAGCGCGCGCGGCGCCGGCCGTTGCGCTTAAATCGGGCAATGACGAAGTCGCGCTGGCGCGCCTGGCGCGGATCTGGCCATCGATGATCTGTATTGGCGCGGCCGCACTGATGTCCTTCGCGCCGCCGGTGTTTGAACTGCCCCTGTTCGGCTATGGCGCCATCGCCCTGCTGCTGATCGGCGGTATCGGCCTGATGCCGCGCCTGGCAGCGACCTTGTTCGGCTATATCAACCGCAGAGCCGCCAGCCGCACGCCGGTGCTGGCCCTGACCCTGGCGCGCCTGGCCAACGCATCGGGCCAGGCTGCCATCGCTCTGGGCGGTGTGCTGTCGAGCTTCAGCCTGATGGTCGCCATGGCGATCATGGTCATGAGTTTTCGCGTCTCGCTGGACGACTGGCTGGTGCGCCTGCTGCCGGCCGACCTGTATGTGCGCGTCGCCAGCGGTGGCGGCGCCGGCGGCATCGGACCGGCGGAGCAAAGCGCGCTGCAAGCGCTGCCTGCCGCGGCGCGGGTCGACTTCCTGCGGACCCGCCAGCTGTCGCTCGACCCGGCCCGTCCCGCCGTCCTGCTGATGGCGCGCCGGATCGACATCGACGACCCGGGCCGCACCATCCTGATCCAGGGCGAGACCAAGCCTGTGCCGGCCGGCGCCATGCCGGTGTGGGTGTCCGAGGCCATGGTCGACCTGTACGGTGTCAAGACCGGCGGCCGGCTGGCACTGCCGCTGGCGGGCCGCATGCATGCATTTTTCGTCGCGGGGGTCTGGCGCGACTACGCCAGCCAGGCCGGCTCTGTGCAGATGCGCCTGTCCGACTATCGCACCCTGACCGGCGACCAGGAAGTCAACGACGCCGCCATGTGGGTGGCCAAGGACGTGCCGGCGGAGCGCCTGGAAGCGTCGGTGCGCGCCCTGCCCTTTGCACGCGCACTCACCTTTGCCCGGCCGGGGGATATCCGCGCCATGAGCATGACCATTTTTGACCGCAGCTTCGCCGTCACCTACCTGCTGGAAGCGATCGCGATCGCCATCGGCCTGGCCGGGGTGGCCGCCACCTTTTCCGCCCAGACCCTGGCGCGCGCCAGGGAATTCGGCATGCTGCGCCATGTCGGCGTCACGCGCGGGCAGATCCTGCAGATCCTGGCGCTCGAAGGCGGTGCGCTGACGGGACTGGGCGTGGCCTGCGGCTTCGCCCTTGGCCTCATCATCAGCCTGATTCTTGTTTATGTCGTCAATCCGCAATCGTTCCACTGGTCGATGCAGCTGCACCTGCCCTGGCCTTTGCTGGGCAGCGTGGCAGCCGTACTGCTTGTGGCTTCCGTCTTGACGGCACTGCTGTCAGGGCGCCAGGCGCTCTCCGGCGGACCGATTCGCGCGGTAAGGGAGGACTGGTGAAGCGCTTGCTGATGCTGGTAATGATGTTATGCATGCCGCTGGCATGGAGCGCCGCGCCCGTGTTTGAACCGGTCACGCCGGGGCGCAGCTTGCGCTTTCCGGCGGATTTCGGCGCCCATCCCGATTTTCGTACCGAGTGGTGGTACGTGACCGGCTGGCTCAAGACCGGGGACGGCAAGCCGCTGGGTTTCCAGGTCACCTTCTTCCGCAGCGGCACCCCGCACGACCGTGCCAACCCGAGCGCCTTCGCGCCAAAACAGCTGATCATCGGCCACGCCGCGCTGTCCGATCCGGCCGCCGGCAAGCTGGCGCACGACCAGCGCACCGTGCGCGAAGGCTTCGGCCTGGCGCACGCAAAGACCGGCACCACCGACCTGAAACTGGACGACTGGCGTATGGTGCGCGGGCCGGACGGCGGCTATCGGATCGAGATCAAGTCGCCGCAGCTGAACCTGCAGCTCACGCTGGCGGCGACCCAGCCGGTGCTGCCGCAAGGCCAGGGCGGCTACTCGCGCAAGGGACCGCAGGCCGCCAACGCCAGCTATTACTACAGCGAGCCGCAACTGAAGGTGAGCGGTACGGCGGGCGCAGGCAGCGCCCCCGCACGCGCTGTCAGCGGTGTGGCGTGGCTCGATCACGAGTGGTCCAGCCAGGCGCTCGACCCCGAAGCCCAGGGCTGGGACTGGGTCGGCGCGAATCTGGACGACGGCTCGGCCCTGATGGCATTCCAGATCAGGAGCAAACAAGGTGGTAAACTATGGGCGCACGCGATGGTACGCGATGCCAAAGGCGTCATTACGCAGTACACGCCCGACCAGGTCAGTTTCAGTCCGCAGAAGCGGTGGACATCGCCGCGCACCAATGCCGTCTATCCGGTTGCCACCATCCTCACGACGGGCGTCACGCGCTGGCAGATCACACCGCTGCAGGACGACCAGGAACTCGATTCGCGCCGTTCAACCGGCGCCGTGTACTGGGAAGGCGCGGTCACGATCAGCCGCGATGGGGTGCCGGCCGGACTGGCCTACCTGGAAATGACCGGATATAGTCGCCCGATGAGCCTTTGACAGTGCTGCAAGAAGTACCCGACAAGTAGCTGACATAACCAAGACGAACAAGACGAATAAGCGAAGCATCGACACAATGACCAACAGCACCACCAGTACCACCACCAGTTCCGCAACCAGCGCCGCCGCGGGCACGCCGTCCCAGGGCGCCAGCAGCGCGCAGCTTGACGAAAGCCGTAAGGGTAGCCTCGCCGCCTTCAAGGGCCTGCTGCCCTTTTTGCTGCCCTACCGGCGCCAGTTTTTCCTGGCCGGGATCGCGCTCGTGGTGGCCGCCGCCTCCACGCTCGCCATACCGTACGCCTTCAAGCAGATGATCGACCTTGGCTTCGGCGCCTCTGCCGGGGCGCGCAGCATCCGCCATGTGGACGCCACTTTCCTGGGCCTGTTCGGTGTCGCCACCGTACTGGCGCTGGCCACGGCCGCGCGCTTCTTCACGGTGTCCTGGCTGGGCGAGCGGGTCACCGCCGACATCCGCAGCGCCGTCTACAAGCACGTGGTCGACCAGAGTCCGGAGTTTTTCGAGACCACCCAGACCGGCGAAGTCCTCTCGCGCATCACCACCGACACCACGCTGATCCAGGCGGTCGTGGGCACCAGCATCTCCATGGCGCTGCGTAATGTGCTGCTGTTCCTGGGCGGCCTGGTGATGCTGTTCGTGACCAGCCCCAAGCTGTCCTCCATCATCCTTGGTTTACTGGTGCTGGTGGTGGTGCCGATCGTCCTGTTTGGTCGCCGCGTGCGCAAACTCTCGCGCGATTCGCAGGACCGCATCGCCGACGCCTCCGCCATGGCCGGCGAAATCCTCAATGCCATGCCGACGGTGCAGGCCTTCACCCACGAAAAAATCGAGTCCGCCCGTTTCGGCACCTCGGTCGAAGGCGCCTTCCAAACCGCCATGCGGCGCATCCGCGCGCGCGCCTTGCTGACCATGCTGGCCATCGTGCTGGTGTTCGGCACCATCGTTTTTGTTCTCTGGCTGGGCGCGCACGCCGTGCTGGAAGGCTCCATGACCGGCGGCGACCTGGGCCAATTCATCCTGTACGCGTCCATCGTGGCCGGTTCGATCGGCGCCCTGTCGGAAGTGATGGGCGAAGCCCAGCGCGCCGCCGGCGCCACCGAACGCCTGCTCGAACTGCTGTCGGTCAAATCGTCCATCCAGAACCCGGCCAGGCCGCTGGCGCTGCCGGCGCGCACCGGACCTGGCGCCGCCCTGGCGCTGAACGACGTCACCTTCAGCTATCCATCGCGGCCCGAAACCGCCGCCCTGGCCCATCTGGACCTGACTATCCAACCCGGAGAAACCGTGGCCGTGGTCGGGCCATCGGGCGCCGGCAAGACCACCCTGTTCCAGCTGTTCCTGCGCTTTTACGATCCGCAGAGCGGCACCATCACGCTCGATGGCGTGGACATCCGCCAGCTCGACCTGCACACGCTGCGCGACGCCATCGGCATCGTCCCGCAAGACACCGTGATCTTTTCGGCCGACGCCATGGAAAACATCCGCTACGGCCGCGCCGGCGCCAGCGATGAGGAAGTCATCGCGGCGGCGCGCATGGCCGCGGCGCACGAGTTCATCGAACGCCTGCCGCAGGGCTACAAATCCTTCCTGGGCGAGCGCGGCGTGCGCCTGTCCGGGGGACAGCGTCAACGCATCGCGATTGCGCGCGCGCTGCTGAAAAATCCGCCGCTGCTGCTGCTCGACGAAGCGACCAGCGCACTCGACGCCGAATCCGAGCGCCTGGTGCAAAGCGCGCTGGAAGCGGCCATGGTAGGCCGTACCACGGTCATCATCGCGCACAGACTGGCCACGGTGCAGCGGGCCGACCGCATCATCGTCATGGAAGACGGCAAAATCGTCGAAACCGGGACCCACGCCACGCTGGTCGCACTGGGCGGCATCTACGCCAACCTGGCCGCCCTGCAGTTCCACAACGTCCACGTGACCCACCCGTCAGCCCAAGCAGTCTGAACCGTTCCTAAGTAGGGTCGCCCAAAAACTTTCTCAACCGGGGTCAGACCCTCGAACTGCAATTCTAGCCAAGATGCCAACGAATTTAGCTCCCAGCGCACGCCTGTGGGGCATTTTGGGCGAATTAGACTAGCATGGAAGAAAAATATTGCAGTTCAAGGGTCTGACCCCGGTTGTGCAAATATTTGTTCAGGAGGATTATCGTGACCGATGCGCAATTGTTGATGCAATGCCATACCGTCCTGCCGGGCCATCGGGCGCGCAGTCCGGCAGAGATGTTCGCAGCCATGGCGGCGTGGTGCGAGACACATCACGTGGCGCACGACGTGTACGGCAACGGGGAGCTGATCGAGCAGTTTGAAAATAAGATCGCGGCCCTGCTGGGCTTTGAGGCCGCCGTCTTCTGCATCAGCGGGACCATGGCCCAGGTCACCGCACTGCGCCTGGCCTGCGAGGATCGCGGCAGTTCACTGGCCGCGCTGCATCCGACTTCGCACATTCTGGTCCACGAAAAGTCCAACTACCAGCTGCTGGGCCATTTCCAGGCCGTCCAGACGGGAGACCGCCAACGCCCATGGACGGCGGACGACCTGCGCGCGATTCCCGACAAACTGGGCGCCGTCGCGATGGAAGTCCCGATGCGTGAAATCGGCGGTCAGAATCCGTCCTGGTCCGAACTTGAGGCCATCAAGGCGCATTGCCACGAGCGCGGCGCTCACCTGCACATGGACGGCGCGCGCCTGTGGGAAGCCACGGCCGCGTACGGACGCAGTCCGCGCGAAGTCGCCGCAGGTTTCGATTCGGCCTACGTCTCGCTTTACAAGGGCATCGGTGGCCTGGGCGGCGCCATGCTGGCCGGTAGCGCCTCGTTTGTGGCACGCGCGGCTGAATGGTTCCGGCGTCAGGGCGGCAACGTGATCCACCGTTCGCCCTACGTGGTGTCGGCGGCGATGCAGTTCGACGAGCGCATGGCGGCGATGCCGGCGTACTTTCGCCGCACCCAGTGGCTCTATGATCTGCTGCGCGACTATCCGGCCCTTCGGCCCAATCCGGCCAGCCCGCAGGCGAACATGCTGCATGTGCACCTGCCGGTCAGCCGCGAGCGCGCGCTCGAGATCCGCAACCGGGTCGCGGCGGAGCATCGGGTCTGGCTGTTCGGACGCGCTGCCCACGCGGCCCTGCCCAACACCGCGGTCGTGGAACTGTACGTGGGCGACAACCTGCTCGCTCTGCCGGATGAACGCGTGGCCCAAGCCTTCGACCTGCTCTGCGCAGCGCTGGGCGAATAAACACCCCGCCTGAGTTACAATACTGGCCTCTTTGAAAGCCTGATCTGAAAGCCTGATCCGATGCGCCAATACCTCGACTTCATGCGCCATGTGAAAGACCATGGCACCGAAAAAACCGACCGCACCGGTACCGGCACGCGCTCGGTGTTCGGCTACCAGATGCGCTTCAACCTGCAGGACGGCTTCCCGTTGGTGACGACCAAGAAGCTGCATCTGAAATCGATCATCCATGAACTGATCTGGTTCCTGGCCGGCTCGACCAACATCGCCTACCTCAAGGAACACGGCGTGAAGATCTGGGACGACTGGGCCGATGCCGAAGGCAACCTGGGGCCGATCTACGGCTACCAGTGGCGCAGCTGGCCGACGCCGGACGGCGGCCATATCGACCAGATCACGCAGGTGCTCGACCAGATCAAACACAATCCCGATTCGCGCCGCATGATCGTCTCCGCATGGAACGTGGCCGACGTGCCGAACATGAAGCTGCCGCCCTGCCATGCGCTGTTCCAGTTCTACGTCGCGGACGGCAAGCTGTCTTGCCAGCTGTACCAGCGCAGTGCCGACATCTTCCTGGGCGTGCCTTTCAATATCGCGTCCTACGCGCTGCTGACCCACATGATGGCCCAGCAGGCGGGCCTGGAAGTGGGCGACTTTATCTGGACCGGCGGCGACTGCCACCTGTACTCGAATCACCTGGAACAGGTGGACCTGCAGCTGTCGCGCGCGCCCATGGCGCTGCCCAAGCTGCTCATCAAACGCAAGCCGGACAGCCTGTTCGACTACCGCTTCGAGGACTTCGAGATCGCGGGCTACGATCCGCAGGCCCACATCAAGGCACCGGTGGCGGTATGACGGCGCAGCTCACCCTGGTCGTGGCGATCGATGCGCAGCGCGGCATCGGCATCGACAACAAGCTGCCCTGGCACCTGCCGGAAGACCTGGCGCACTTCAAGCGCCTCACGTCCGGCCACCCGATCATCATGGGCCGCAAGACCTTCGACTCGATCGGCCGCGCGCTGCCGAACCGCCGCAATATCGTCGTGACGCGCAATCCCGACTGGCACCATGACGGGGTCGAAACAGCCGCGTCGATCGCGCAGGCGGTCGCAATGGTCGCGGGCGTAGAGGCCTTCATCATCGGCGGAGCCCAGATTTTCGCCGAATCGATGGACCTGGCCGGACGCATGGTGGTCACTGAAATTGCCCGGTCATATGCCTGTGATACCTTCTTCCCGCCGCTCGAACCGGATGCGTGGGCGGAAACGGCGCGCGAGGCGTATCATTCGGACGCACAGGACCTGGACTACGCATTTGTCACCTATGAGCGTGTCTGAATACGCACCCGACTAGTGTGCGACACTTCAGTGCGCTTGTAGTTAATCTATCAAGTTATATCGGTATCATTTTTTTCACCGGATCGACGGCATTTCTGCGAAAATCCGCTTCTTATTTTTTTCGGTGCCGTGAAGGACGATTCATCCATGAGGAGAATCGCCCCCACGGCGCTTCGCTTTGGAGCTGTCCATGAAATTTCGTTTCCCAATCGTCATCATTGACGAGGACTTTCGTACCGACAACACTTCCGGTCTCGGCATCCGCGCGCTCGCCGACGCCATGGAGAAGGAAGGCATGGAGGTGCTCGGCCTGACCAGCTACGGCGACCTGTCGCAGTTTGCGCAGCAGCAGTCGCGCGCCTCGGCCTTCGTGCTGTCGATCGACGATGAGGAATTCGGCGAAGGTTCGGTCGAAGAAACCGATTCGGCGCTGACCGCGCTGCGCGCCTTCATCAAGGAAATCCGCCACAAGAACTCGGACATCCCGATCTACATCTACGGCGAAACGCGCACATCGCGCCACATCCCGAACGACATCCTGCGCGAGCTGCACGGCTTCATCCACATGTTCGAGGACACGCCGGAATTCGTGGCGCGCCACATCATCCGCGAAGCGAAGTCTTACCTCGACGGCCTGGCGCCGCCGTTTTTCCGCGCGCTGGTCAACTACGCCAACGACGGCTCCTACTCCTGGCACTGCCCCGGCCACTCGGGCGGCGTGGCTTTCCTGAAGTCGCCGATCGGCCAGATGTTCCACCAGTTCTTCGGCGAGAACATGCTGCGCGCCGACGTCTGCAACGCGGTCGAAGAACTCGGCCAGCTGCTCGATCACACCGGCCCGGTCGCCAAGTCCGAGCGCAATGCCGCGCGCATCTTCAACGCCGACCACTGCTACTTCGTCACCAACGGCACCTCGACCTCGAACAAGATGGTCTGGCACTCGACCGTCGCTCCGGGCGACATCGTCGTGGTCGACCGTAACTGCCACAAGTCGATCCTGCACTCGATCATCATGTGCGGCGCCATCCCCGTGTTCCTGATGCCGACCCGGAATCACCTCGGCATCATCGGCCCGATCCCGCTGGAAGAGTTCACGCCCGAATCGATCGCCCGCAAGATCGAAGCCAATCCGTTCGCGCGCGAAGCCGTCAACAAGAAGCCGCGCATTCTGACCATCACCCAGTCGACCTACGACGGCGTGGTCTACAACGTCGAAACACTGCGCGAAATGTTGGACGGTAAGATCGACACCCTGCACTTCGACGAAGCCTGGCTGCCCCACGCGACCTTCCACGACTTCTACAAGAATATGCACGCGATCGGCAAGGACCGTCCGCGCGCCAAGGAGTCGATGATCTTCTCGACCCAGTCCACCCATAAGCTGCTGGCCGGCCTGTCGCAGGCTTCGCAAGTGCTGGTGCGCGAATCGGAAACCGTCAAGCTGGACCAGGATGCCTTCAACGAGGCCTACCTGATGCACACTTCGACCTCGCCGCAGTACTCCATCATCGCCTCGTGCGACGTGGCCGCGGCCATGATGGAAGCCCCGGGCGGTACCGCGCTGGTGGAGGAATCGATCTTTGAGGCGCTCGACTTCCGCCGCGCCATGCGCAAGGTGGACGAGGAATGGGGCCAGGACTGGTGGTTCAAGGTCTGGGGACCGGACACCCTGTCGGAAGAAGGCATCGGCACCCAGGAAGACTGGATGATCCACGCCGAGGACGACTGGCACGGCTTCGGCAAGCTGGCGCCGGGCTTCAACATGCTCGACCCGATCAAGGCCACCGTGGTCACCCCTGGCCTGTCGCTCGACGGCGTGTTCGGCGAGTCCGGCATTCCCGCGTCCATCGTCACCAAGTACCTGGCCGAACATGGCGTGATCATCGAGAAGTGCGGGCTGTACTCGTTCTTCATCATGTTCACCATCGGGATCACCAAGGGACGCTGGAACACCCTGGTCACGGCGCTGCAGCAGTTCAAGGACGACTACGACAAGAACCAGCCGATGTGGCGCATCCTGCCCGAGTTCGCGGCCGCCAACCCGCGCTACGAAGCGATGGGCCTGCGCGACCTGTGCCAGCAGATCCACGACTTCTACAAAACCTACGACGTCGCGCGCCTGACCACCGAGATGTATTTGTCGGACATGATCCCTGCGATGAAGCCGTCCGACGCCTTCGCCAAGATGGCGCACCGCGAAATCGAGCGTGTCGCGATCGAAGACCTGGAAGGCCGCATCACCGCGATCCTGCTGACGCCTTATCCACCGGGCATTCCGCTGCTGATCCCGGGTGAGCGCTTCAACAAAACCATCGTCGACTACCTGCGCTTTGCGCGCGACTTCAACGAGCGCTTCCCCGGCTTCGAGACGGACGTGCACGGCCTGGTCAAGCGCGAAGTGGACGGCAAGCGCGGTTACTTCGTCGACTGCGTCAGGCAGTCATAGCGGAGCCGGTGGGCAGCCTCTGCCCACCGACACGCGGCCCAAACAAAAAAGGAACCGCGCGGTTCCTTTTTTTACATCCTCGGATCAAGCAAACATCAGGTCTTCGGCAAGGTCACGCCATGCTGCCCCTGGTATTTGCCACCGCGGTCCTTATACGAAATCTCGCACACTTCATCGCTCTCAAAGAACAGCACCTGGGCACAGCCCTCGCCCGCGTAAATTTTGGCCGGCAGCGGCGTGGTATTGGAGAACTCCAGCGTCACATAGCCTTCCCATTCCGGCTCAAACGGCGTCACGTTGACGATGATGCCGCAGCGCGCATAGGTCGATTTGCCCAGGCAAACCGTCATCACGTTACGTGGGATGCGGAAGTACTCGATGGTGCGCGCCAGTGCGAACGAATTAGGCGGAATAATGCAGACATCGCTCTTCACGTCCACGAAGGAATTCGGATCGAAATTCTTCGGGTCGACGATGGTGCTGTTGATGTTCGTGAAAATCTTGAACTCGTCGGCGCAGCGGATATCGTAGCCATACGAGGACGTACCGTAGGAGATGATCTTGCGGCCGTCCGCTTCGCGTACCTGGTTCGGCTCGAACGGTTCGATCATGCCGGTGGCGAGTGCCGTGCGGCGTATCCATTTATCGCTTTTGATTGTCATTGCGGGGGCTTTTCAAGGAATGGAGGTGAATTTTCCAAGATTTTACGCGAAAGGCCCGGCAGCGGCAAAAAAGCCCCGCGCTGGCACTCAGGCGCGGCTACAGCGACGGCAAGCCATCGCCACCCTCGATGATGTGCAACTCGTCCATATCGTAGCGTAGATTGCGCAATACGTCGTGGTTTTCCGATTGCCCGGCGACCAGGGCGCCGGGTGCGATACCGAGGAATTCACGGAAGTCGCGGATCATGTGCGACTGGTCGTGATAACCCGCCGCGCCAGCGATCCGGGCCAGCAGCCCACGCTGGCCGGCTGTACCGATCAACAAGCCCAGTGCGCCGGCGTAGCGCAGCATGCGCCGGCTCTCGATCAGGGTCAGTCCATACGCCGCCGTGTGATTGCGTTCGAGCTGGCGCACGCTCAGGCCGTAGGCGGTGGCGATGTCCGCGGTCGGCGAAAACAGCAGTGTGGGCGGCATCCAGAAGCTCTTTCTCAGACGATCCTCGCACTGGCGCGCCAAAGCGAGGAGCCAGTCGCTCAGCACACCGACCCAGGCCGCGGGACTGCCAGCGGGATGCAGTCGCTCCTGCACCGGGTCCGTGCGCAGGTGTGGCGCGATCTCGGCCAGCGCGACCGGACGCGCGCGCAGATCACGCAGCGCGATGCCAAACAGCGCGCCAAAGCGCGACGGCTCGCAGATGGCGCTGACGAAGCACGATCCCGGCAGCGCTGTGGCATGGATGGCCGACGTGATTGGACCGGAAACGAAAGGACGCTGGTAGCCTGTCACCGAGCCGTCAGGCTCGTCGACCAGCGAGCCGCCACTGATAAAGAAGATCACCATCGGATACGGCGTTGCGGGCACCACGACCGGCCCCGACCCGCCGCGTTCGACATGAAAATAGCGCACCAGGCCGCGCAAGGCGGGCGGCGCCATGTGCAGGCTGCGCTCCGGTGCCTGATGCGGATATTCGGTCATGCCCGGGAGTCTACGCCTGTTTCAACGCGCCAGCTCATTGGGCGCCCTTCCCTCCACGGCCCCGCGCATCTTGCGCTGGAGCTGGATCAGGCCATACAGAAGGGCTTCGGCGGTAGGCGGGCAGCCCGGCACATACACGTCGACGGGCACGATGCGATCGCAGCCACGCACCACCGAATAGCTGTAATGATAGTAGCCGCCGCCATTGGCGCAGGAGCCCATCGACACCACATAGCGCGGCTCTGGCATCTGATCGTACACACGCCGCATGGCGGTCGCCATCTTGTTGGTGAGGGTGCCGGCCACAATCATCAGGTCGGAGTGGCGCGGAGAAGGCCGCGGCACCATGCCGAGGCGGTCCATGTCGTAGCGGGCTGAAGCCGCATGCATCATCTCGACCGCGCAGCAGGCCAGCCCGAAGCTCATGTACCACAGGCTGCCGGTGCGTGCGGCCTGGAGGACCGTGTCCACGGAAGTTACGATAAAGCCGTCGTGCTCCATTGTCGTTTGCATGTGCTTCCCTTTCGTTTGGCATCACGATAGGGGAAAACCGGCGCCGCGTATTGTACGTAAACGACATGCGGCCCCTAAAACGGGGCCGCGCGGCTCGATGCAATGGTCAGGACACTTGTTTTACCGCCAGCAGCTTGGTGATCATCTCGCGCGTCAGGCGGCCCGCCAGTTCCGGGGACTGCATCGGGAACAGATGCCCGCCGCCTTCGATCTCCATGAAGTGTTCGCCCACCAGCTTGCGCGTGGCGGCCAGTCCGGCCTGACGCAGTTCGACCGAGTCGGTGCCGCCGATGAAGCCGATCGGAACCGGATAACGCCCCTTCATCACTTCGCCCAGGTCGTGCGGCAGGCCGCGGTAGATATCGGTTTCCACCTCGCGCGAAAAACGCAGCTGCACGCCTTCCGGATGCGGCATCAAGCCATGTTCGAGGTAGTCGTCGAGCACACCGGGCGCAAACGCCGAGAACACCGGCTTGGACGCAAAGTGTTCGCGCGCCGCAGCCACGCTTGGCCAGACGTTGCGCCGCTTGCGCGAAAATTTGGAGGGAGAAAAACGGTCGCCCCAGCCCTGCACCTTGGCCACCCGCCACAGCATGGCGCGCCAGCCTGCCACCACCGGCGAATCGAGCATGACGACGCAGCGCACCAGCTCCGGACGCTGCCTGGCCGCCATCAGGCTGAGCATGCCGCCCAGGGAGTGGCCGACCAGGATGGCAGGTTCACCGTAGCCTTCCAGCGCATCGATCAGGTGCTCGACCAGTTTGGGCCAGCCGTCCGTGACGGGGTAGTCCGGATGGTGGCCATACATATCGACAGCGCGGATATCGAAATGCGCGCGCAGCTGGTCGAAGTATTTGCTGTAGCTGCCCGCCGGGTAGCTGTTACCGTGTGAAAAATGCAGCAGAGGTTTCGTCATCCGGGAATTGTAAAACGATTTTCCCGCCCTCCATCGCAGATTAGAGGGAAACCCCTACTGTGAGGGTCGCCACATAACCCTGTGCCGCATTGCCGGTCATGGCCGCGATCTGCAGGCTGGTGCCGTCGCTGAAGACGTTGTCGGTGGCGTAGCTGATGCTGGCCAGGTTGCGTACGCTGGCGCTGTAGCCGGACGCGGTGTAAGCCTCCGTGTTGGTCGCATTCGGAAAACCGAACTGCGAGGTCTTGATGCGGTTTGCCGCGCTGGTGGCCTTGGCCAGGCTCGGATACACCTCGAAATGCACATGCGGCATGCGGCCCGCGTAACAGCCCGGGAAGATGGTGCTGAAGGTGACCACGCCGTTGGCATCGGCTTCCTGCACGCCGCGCAGGTAGTTCTGGCCAGTGACGCCGACCGAATACAGCGAGTACAGTCCGTCGCGGTCGCAATGCCACAGGTAGACCGTGGCGCCGGCGATATTGGCGCAGCTGGACTTGACGTTGACGAGCTGCAGTTTGATGGTCAAGGGTACGCCCGCGGCCACCCCGCTTGCGCCGGCGATGCTGGCGCGTATATCGCTGCGCACGATCCCGGCCAGGATCAGGGCGTTAGCCACGCCGCTGGCATTGCTGTTGGTCCCGTCGGCGGGATAGGGGCCGCCGGTTTCCTCCGGAATGAGCGAGCAGCTGGCACTGGTCCCGGTGGTGGTGCCGGCGGAGGTGGTTGGCGCCGTGGAGGTCGATGTGGTGGACGTGTCGGCCCCGGCCGATGCGCCGCCGCAGCCGACGATCGGCAAGGTGGCGGCGCCCGCAAACAGCCAGCGCAGCGACTGGCGCCGGCTGACGCTCATGTCCAGCATGGTCTGGATATCCTGGGCGAGGCTGTGGTCGTGGTGTTCCATTGTGTTCTCCGTTGGGTAATGAGTGTGATGACTGCTGCCTGCGGACTTCTTGTGCGGACCGGCTTATTTGTCCAGACGCGGATGGCGGCGCTCTTTGCGGGCGTCGGCTTCGCGCCGCTGCTCCGGCGTGAGCACGGCCAGGATGCGGGCCTCGGTGCGGGCATCGAGCAGCGCCAGTGCGGCCATCGCGCCACCTGCCGATTTGGCCAGCGCGGCGGCCTTGTTCTCGTCATACTGGCCGGAGACTGCCAGCGCGCGCAGCGCCTCGTGCGACTGATGCAGGGTACGCGTCTGCTCGCGCCGTTGCGGCTCCTGGGCATGCACAATGGCGAACACCTTGTCGTCCTGGGCGTCATCCAGGTGCACGTGGCGCAGCACCGACGCTGCGCGGCCGGGACCGCGGCCGCCGGGGCCGGGACCCATCGGGCCGTCGTCCATCATGCGTTCCGGCGGCGGCGTCATTTCGCCTTCAGGGGCTTCGGCCAGTGCGGTGCCGCAGGCGGTGGCCAGTACGGCGATCGAGGTCAGTTTCCAGATTTTCATGGCAGGTCCTGTGGTGTGTGGTTCGAGGACGTCATTCTGGAAGGCCGGGTTGTAAAGCGGTGTTAGCGACTTGTAAAAGCGCGTAAAGACGGCCCCTGCCCGGGGCTCGGTAAAGGGCGATTTGCTATGATGACGGCCATGAACCATGTACTGTTAATCGATGACGATGTAGAACTCGTCGGCATGTTCCGCGAATACCTTGAGCAGGAAGGATTTCGCGTCAGCTGCGCCCACGATGGCGAGGCCGGCGCACGCGCCGCCCTATCCGGAGACGCCGCCATCGCGGTGCTCGATGTGATGATGCCCCACATGAACGGGCTGGAGACGCTGCGCCGCATCCGCGCCCAGAGCCACATGCCGATCCTGATGCTGACCGGACGCGGCGACGACACCGACCGCATCCTGGGCCTCGAACTCGGGGCCGACGATTACGTCACCAAGCCCTGCACGCCGCGCGAACTGACGGCCCGCATCCGCGCCATCCTGCGCCGCACCAACGGTCCGCGTCCCGACGAAAGCGGCGTCACGATCAACGTCGGCAAGCTGGCAATGCAGCCGGAGCAGCGGCGGGCCAGCTGGGACGGTCAAGCGCTGGAACTGACCAGCACCGAATTCAATCTGCTCGAAGTCCTGGCCCGCAACGCCGGGCGTCCGGTCAGCAAGAACGAACTGTCCGAACAGGGCCTGGGCCGGCCGATGGCGCGCTTCGACCGCAATATCGACGTCCACCTTTCCAGCCTTCGGCACAAGCTCGGCACCCTGGCCGACGGACGCTCCTGCCTGCAGACCGTGTACCGCCTCGGCTACCAGCTGATTCGCGACTAGCCCATGGGCCGCCTGTTCTGGAAGTTCTTCATCTCGATCCTGCTGGCCCAGCTGGCCGCCACGATCGGGGTCGCCACCGTATTCTGGGTACGCGACCAGGCCCGCATGCAGGCAGCCGCCTCCGCGCAGCCCAGCATCGACACCGGGCCATCGGCCGAATTCATGATCGATACGGCGGCGGCCACGCTCAAATACGGTGGCGTCGACGCCCTGCGCGAACTGATCGCCGGCACCACGCGCCATAGCATTTTCATCATTGACGAACATGGCAAGGAGATGCTGGGTCGGACCGTCACGCCCGAACTGCGCACCCAGGCGGAGCGACTGCTGGCGGGCGAACAGCGCCACAACGTGGTGCGCAGATTGACGGCGCCGGACGGCACTCGCTACCTGGCCTTTGTGCGCTGGCTTGGCCAACGCGGCGGCCAGTTCGGACCGCGCCCGGGCTTTGGCGGCGGCGGTCCGCCCCCGGACGGTCCGCGCGCCGGCGCCGGCGAAGCGAAACCACTGCCGCCGATGGAAATCACGCCCGGATCACGCGGCCCGCGCGGCGAACCGAACGGGCGCACCATGCTGCCTTACCTGACGATGGGCTTTGGTATTGTCGCCAGCCTGCTGTTCGCCGCCATCCTGGCCTGGTACTTTTCGCGTCCGATCCGCGCCTTGCGTGGGGCATTCGAGGCAGCCGCCGGAGGCGATCTGTCGCCGCGATTTGCCGAAGTCAAAGGTGTGCGCGGCGATGAACTCAAGGACCTGGGGCGCGATTTCGACCGCATGAGCGCTCAGCTGCGCGCCTTGATGGAAGGCCAGCGGCGCTTGCTGCATGATGTGTCGCATGAACTGCGCTCGCCGCTGGCGCGGCTGCAGGCGGCAATCGGACTGGCGCACCAGCAGCCGGAAAAAATGGCGGCCTCGCTGGAACGCATTGAGCGGGAGAGCGTGCGCATGGACAAGCTGGTGGGCGAACTTCTCACCCTCTCACGGCTGGAAGCGGCGGCCGCGCTGCCCGCCCATGAAGACATCGCGCTGATGGAACTGGTGGACGAAATCGTCGCCGACGCGCGCTTTGAGGCGTCGCAGAGCGGACGCCAGATCGACACCATCGGCCAGACAATTGTCAGCGTCAGCGGTTCACCGGACCTGCTGTGGCGCGCCATCGAAAACGTGATCCGCAACGCCATTAAACATAGCCCGGAAGGCGGCACCGTCTGCGTGGAGGTGAGCGCGACGCCGGACAGCGCGAGCCTTGCAGTGCTGGACCGCGGGCCTGGTGTCGTCCCCGCAGACCTCGAGACAATCTTCGAGCCCTTCTTCCGCTCCAACGCCACCAGCAATAACATCGATGGCCACGGACTGGGACTGGCGATCGCGCGGCGCGTACTCCATGCCCATGGCGGCAGCATCCGCGCCGCCAACCGTGACGGTGGCGGCCTGCGGGTCGACATTGTCCTGCCGCTGTCAGCGCGTCAAACCGCTCCCGTGTAAAATCGTCCCTGCGCATCGCTACCGCATGCGCGGCAGCGGTCATCCACAAGGGGATTGGATTTGGAGCATGGTCGCGTTGAGCACGCCGAGCTGCGTGTAGCTATTGCTGGAATGGGCGCTATCGGGCAAAGCATTGCCGCCGCCCTGGCCGAGGGAATACCGGGTATTCGCCTGACTGCCATCGCACAGCGCGACAAGGCGGCGGCGGCAGCCTTCCTGCAAACGCTCAAACCGCCACTACCAGCGGTGCTTGATCTGACCGGCCTGGCGTCCATCGCCGATATCGTCATCGAATGTGCACCCGCTTCCGTGCTGGCACAGGTGGCCGAACCAGTGCTCAAGGCCGGCAAGACGCTGATCGTGTTGAGCAGCGGCGCCCTGCTCGCGCAGCCGCAGCTGCTGGAGATGGCGAAGCAATTCGGCGGACGCATCCTGGTTCCAGGCGGCGCGCTGGGCGGGCTCGATGCCGTGGCGGCCATGGCCGAAGGCAGCATCACGTCGGCACGCCTGGTGACGAGCAAACCGTCCGCCACTTTGCGTGATTCGCCCTACCTGCTAAAGCACGGTATCAGTGTGGACCGCCTGGAAGTCCCATTACGCGTCTTCTGCGGAAGCGCTGCGGATGCAGTTGCCGGCTTTCCGGCCAATCTGAATGTGGCCGCCGCGCTGGCATTCGCCGGCATCGGGCCGGATCGCACCCAGGTTGAATTGTGGGCAGACCCCAAAGGCACTTGCAACATCCACCGCATCGAGATCGAATCGGACGCCGGCAGGATGAGCATGACGATCGAAGGCGTCCCGTCCGCCAATCCCAAGACCTCCCGCATGGCGGCGCAGTCGGTACTGGCGATGCTGCGCAAGATGCGGGCACCGCTGGGCATTGGTGCCTGAACCACGCTATTGCCCGTACCAGTAGCGCGCATGCTCGCGCCGGTAGCTGCGCGGGACAAAGCCATCGGCCGAATCGAACGTGATTGCCCCTACCTCGTCCGTGCGCAGACGTGCAATGCCCATCCGGGCATAGCGCTCGTAGACTTCTTTCTTGGGGTGGTTGTAGCGGTTGCGATAGCCCACCTGAAAAATCGCCAGCGAAGGGTGCACCGCCGCCAGGAAGGCGGGCGTGGACGAGGTGCCGCTGCCGTGGTGAGGCGCCAGCAGAACATCGGCCCGCAGCATCGCACGTTGATGAACAACCAGCTCCGATTCCTGGGCCGCTTCGATATCGGCCGCCAGCAGCAGCGTGTTCGATGTCGTCGTGATGCGCAGGGTGCAGCCGCGCGCGTTCGGCTTGAGGCCCGGGTCGGCGTAGCTCACTGCAGTTGGCTGCAGCATCTGGAAATGCACGCCATCCCACTCCCATGACTGGCCCGCCACGCAGCGTCCATGGTGCTTCGCCGCACTGACGATCGGATGGTCCGGCCACAGCGACGACCAAACCCAATTCACGGGCAGCGCCTGCAGCAGTGTCAGCGCCCCGCCTGAGTGATCGGCATCGCTATGACTGACAATGACACCATCGAGCCGGTTGATACCGCGCGCCTTGAGGTAAGGGAGGATGACCCGGTTGGCGCCATTCGACTCGGGCGAATAAGCAGGCCCCGTGTCGTACAGCAGGCGGTGGCCGTGCGTTTCGACCAGCAGTGCCATGCCCTGGCCGACGTCGAAAGCAGTGACGGCGATCTGGCCGTGCGCCGGGTGGGTTGATTCGGCCGCCAGCAGCGGCAGCCACGTGACTGCGCCGAGCCAGCGCAGCGGCCAGCCGCGCGGGGCCAGCATCCAGGCCGTGCCGGCCAGCGCGAACACGAACACCCACGGCTCGGGTGCCGGCGCGCTCCACACCGCAAGGCGCATGTCACCCAGCCAGGTCAGCAGCCAGCCCAGCGCCTCGATGACTACATGCGCCAACTGCAACAGCAGGACCGACAGCGGTGTGGGCAGCATGCTGCCGGCAAGCGCCAGCGGTGTGACTACAAAGCTCACCAGCGGGATGGCGATGGCATTGGCTAATGGGCTGACCAGGGACACCTGTGAGAAGAGTAGCATCGTCAGGGGCACCAGGGCAATGGTGACTGCGTATTGGGTGCGCGCGGCTACACCGACCGTCGCGATCCAGCCGCCGCCCGCAGCGGCGGTGCGGCCGACGCTCGCGTACAGGATCGCGCCGACCGCGCCGAACGACAGCCAGAAGCCCGGGGCCAGGACCGCCCACGGATCGATCAGCACAGTGACGCCCAGCGCCGCGCACAGCACGTGCGACACGCTGGCGATGCGGCCAGTCCACAGCGCAAGCGCGACCACGGACAGCATGTACAAAGTGCGCTGCGCAGGGACGCCGAAGCCGGCCAGCAGCACATAAAGTAAGGCCATGCCCGCACCAGTCAGGGCAGCCACTTTCTGGGCAGGCAGCAGCAGCGGCAACTGCGCACTGGTAAAGAAGGAGCGGCGCCACAAGGCCGACGCCGTCCAGGCGAACAGCCCCGCCACCATGGTGATGTGCAGACCCGAGATGGAAATAAGGTGGCCGATACCGGTGCGGTTGAAAACGTCCCAGTCCGACTGGTCGATGCCGCGCTGGTCGCCCACCACCAGCGCCACGATCACGCCGGCATAGCGGCGCCCGGGCAGCGCCTGTTCGATGCGGCCGCGCAGCGTGGCACGCGCGTGTTCGACGATGTTACGGAAGCTGAACGCGAAGCTGTCGAGCATGCGATTGTCCTGCTCTTCGTTGCGCACATAGCCGGTCGCGCGCACGCCCTGCTCCAGCAGCCACACCTCGTAGTCGAAACCGTCTGGATTGGCGTTACCGTGCGCGCGCTGAAGCCGTGCGGTGAGCTGCCAGCGTTCGCCTGGCTGCACCTGGCCGATGGGACGTCCCGCACCACGCCGCGCCTCATACCATGCGAGCGACACGCGAGGCGGAACGCTGGAGCGCATCCCCACGACCTTCTCGACTGCAAAGTTGAAGCGCACGCCGCCGTCGAAACGATAAGGCAGGCTGTCGATGGTGCCGACCAGGACCACATCCCTGCCCTCGTCGGCCAGGGCCAGCTGGGGTAGCAAGGCCGATTGCGCGAGCAGCGCCGCCCAGCAAAATCCCACCAGCGCGCCGGACACCGCGGCCCGTACAGGACCACGCAGGAACAGTAGCAAAAAGGAGATGGCGGCCAAGCCCGTAAGCGTGGAATGCTGCGGCAACGCGGCCTGCACTTGAAGGCAGGCGGCACCGGCGGTAAATCCAAGGATGGCGCAGCGCATGGCGTAGGTCTGGACGCGGCAAAGCGACCAGTGTGGGCCTGCGCGCTGCTCGGACTTTGTCGCACATCCAAGCGCAGTGGATAAATCAGGTAATGCCGGATTCCCGCAGCTTGCGAAGCCGCGGCATGGCGGCCAGAGCATTGTCCTGGGTCGCCAGACGCACCTCTTCGACCGGTACGCCGCGCATGTCGGCAAGCGCGGCGCCGATCGCCGGAAGCTGCTCCGGGCTGTTGATGGCCGGATGCACCCAGGCCGGCGATATGTCGGGCGCATCGGTTTCCAGCACGATGGATTCGAGCGGCAACTGGGTCGCCAGGCGCCGGATCTGAAGCGCTCGTGTAAACGTCATGGCGCCCCCGAAGCCAAGCTTGAAGCCCAGATCGATATAGATCTGCGCCTGCTGGAAGCTGCCGTTGAAGGCGTGGGCGATCCCGCCGGGAGGTCGCACCTGGCGCACATGCTTGAGGACCTGGTCCTGCGAGCGGCGCACGTGCATCAGCACTGGCAGGTCAAAGTCGCGCGCGATGCGCAGCTGTTCACGGAAAAAGCGGTCCTGTTTTTCGCGCATGGCCGGTTCGCACAGCATGGGAATGAAGAAGTCCAGACCGATTTCTCCAATGGCCACAAAGCGCGGGTCGTCCATCGCCTTCTCTACGCGTTCGCGCAGGAACACCAGGTCTTCATCGCGCGCATTCGGTACGCAGATCGGATGGATGCCGAGCGCATAACTGACATTCGGTTCGTCCACCGCCAGCTGCGCAACCGCGTCAAAGTTGCCGCGCTCGACTGCCGGAATCACGATCATCGACACCCCGGCCGCGGCAGCGCGGCGCGCCACGTCGCGCGACTGGCCGCCAAATTCGTGCGCGTCGAGATGGCAGTGGGTATCGGTCCACATGATCAGAGCTCGGCCGGCTGCAATCCGTGTTCGGTCAGGCGCAGCACGCGGTCGCAGCGGCGCGCCAGTTCGATATCGTGGGTGACGATGACGAAGGCCGTGCCGAGGGTGCGCGAGAGTTCAAGCATCAGGTCGAAAATCTGCTGTGCGGTGGCGTGATCGAGGTTGCCGGTCGGCTCGTCGGCCAGCACGCAGGCCGGCTGGGTCACGAGGGCGCGCGCCAGGGCCACGCGCTGGCGTTCGCCGCCGGACAGCTCGCCGGGAACGTGCACCACGCGCTTGGACAGTCCGACGCGCTCCAGCCCGGCCTGCGCCTTTTGCAGGGCCGATGCACGTGCTTCGCGCCGGATCATGAGCGGCATGGCGACGTTGTCGAGGGCGGAAAATTCAGGCAGCAGATGATGGAACTGGTAGACGAAACCCAGCGCCGCGTTGCGCAGGTCGCCGCGCGCGCTCTCGCTCATGCCCGCAAAATCCTTGCCGGTCAGGGTCACCGAACCGGTGGTCGGAATATCCAGCCCGCCCAGCAGGTGCAGCAGGGTCGACTTGCCGGAACCCGAGGCGCCGACGATTGCTACCCGCTCGCCGCGGTAGATACTGAAGTCCACGTTCTGCAGCACCTTGACCGAGTAGCTGCCCTGGGTGAAGGTCTTGCCCAGGCCTTTGCAGGCCAGGACCGGTTCGCCCTGCCGGAGTTGGCCTTTTTCGATTTCACTCATAACGCAGCGCCTCCGCCGGCCGCACGCGCGAGGCCGAATAGCTCGGGTAAATGGTGGCCACGAAGGCCAGCACCACGGCCACGCCGCCGATCTTGTAGACGTCCGGCCAGCGCAGGTCGGACGGCAAGGCGCTGATCAGGTAGATATCTTTCGACAAAAACTGTACTCCTAACATACGTTCAATAAAGGGGACGATGACGTCGACATTGAGCGCGACCAGCACGCCCAGGCCGATCCCGGCGAAGGTACCCAGCAGGCCGACCAGGGCGCCCTGGATCATGAAAATCTTCATGATGGACCTGGGCGACGAGCCGAGAGTGCGCAAAATCGCGATGTCGGCCTGCTTTTCGGTCACCGTCATGACCAGCGAGGACACCAGGTTGAAGGCGGCGACCGCGATGATCAAGGTCAGGATGATGAACATCATTTTCTTCTCGGTCTGTACGGCGGCGAACCAGTTGGCGTTCTGTTCGGACCAGTCGCGTACTTTCAGACCCGGCATGCTCTTGCGCAGTTCAGCCGCGACCTGGGGCGCCGCATGCATGTTGGCGATGCGCAGGCGCAGGCCGGAAGGACCGTCGAGGCGCACCATTTTCTGCGCGTCTTCTATATGTACAAAGGACAGGCCGGCGTCGTACTCGAAGTGGCCGGCTTCGAAAATCCCGACCACGGTGAAGGTACGGGTGCGCGGCAGCATGCCGGCCGGGGTGATCTGCGCTTTGGCCAGCAGCATGGTCACCTTGTCGCCCACGCGCACGCCCAGGTTGCGCGCCAGCGCGTAACCCATCACGATATTGAATTGTCCCGGTACCAGCGCGGCCAGGTCGCCGCTGCGCACCTGACGCGCGACGTCGGACACTTTTTGCTCTTCGGACGGCAGGATGCCGCGGATGATGGACGGGCGCATGACGCCGTCGCGCAGCAGCATGCCCTGGGTTTCGACAAAGGGCGCGGCGCCCTTCACGGCTTCATTCCTGAACGCTTCCTGCCGGGCGGCCTGCCAGTTGGGCATGCCGCCTTCGGCCTCGAACACCTCGACGTGGGCCAGCACGGACAGCATGCGATCGGTGACTTCCTTCTGGAAGCCGTTCATCACCGACAGGACCACGATCAGGGCGGCCACACCCAGGCCAATGCCGGAGACGGAGATGAGGGAAATGAAGGAGATGAAGCTGTTGCGGCCGCTGCGCCGGCCGGCACGCGTGTAGCGCAGCCCGACCAGCCATTCGTACGGTAAATTGTGGATGATGCTCATGTGCTCCGGCAGCGCGATATCGTAAGTGCGCAGTTTGCCACACAAAGCTCATCCTTGACAGGATTGCCACGATTGAATCGCACCCGCCGCAGGCGATTTTTACAAAATTTCATTGAACTGCGCGCCGGAGCCGTACTCAAACTCCCATGACTGCATACATCACGGCAGGGCTTTGATACGGGAGGTTCAAGATGGCATTCGGCCTGTTCGATTCCAAGGGCACCAGCATCGACAACCAGCGTTTCAGCTGGCGCGACATGGTGCAAAAACCCATCAGCAAGCTGGACGACGACGCCTTTACGCGAGTGCGCGTCATCCTCGTCAACGGGCTCGAGAACGAAGCCCTGCGTTTCGGCCACATGGCGGCGCGGTTCAACCGCGACCTGCGGCTGCCGCTGGCAAAAATTCGCCGCACCGAACAGCACCAGGCCACCATGGTCAACTGGCTGATCGCGGCCGACCATTCGCCGCTGGAAACCACCATCGCCTACGAGCAGGTGGCCATCGAAATCACCGCCGCCATCGCCCAGCGCGAGCCGGATCCCTATCTGGCCCAGGTGTACCGCTTCGGCCTGCTGGAGGATTTCGATCACCTCTACCGCTATTCGGCCCTGCTGGACCGGCTGGAAGGCAAGGATGCCAACAATATCCTGCAGAGCTATACCGATGTACTGCCCGGACGGCCGACCATGGAACACCACCGTGCGCCGGAAGACGACCTGCGCGACCCGTACAATGCCAAAACCGCCGATTTCATGACCAAGCTGCACGCGCTGACCATCGTCGCCAGCGAATACCAGACGCACGACTACTACATGAACGTGGGGCCCTTGTTTTCCGATACGGTCGCGCGCCAGCTGTACGCCGAAATCGCCTCGGTCGAGGAGCAGCACGTCACCCAGTACGAATCCATGCTGGATCCGACCGAATCCTGGATCGAGCAATGGGTGCTGCATGAGGCGAACGAGTGCTACAACTACTACAGCTGCATCGAGCACGAGACCAATCACCACATCAAGGCCATCTGGGAACGCTTCCTCGACTACGAGCTGGGACACTTCCATATGGCATGCGAGGCGCTCAAGCAGTACGAAAAGCGCGACCCGGCGGAAATCGTCACTGCCGACTTCGCCAGCCCGCTGGAGTTCCGCAGTCAGCGCGACTTCGTGCGCAAGGTACTTGTTGCCGAGGTCGATTTGCGCGCCGACGGCACGCGCTTTGTGGACAAGGCCAACGAAAGCCCCTTGTCCCAGAGCTACCGCAACATAGTCAACGCCGACGGATCGCCCAGCGAGGCGGTGGCCTCGGGCTACGTCTGGCTGCCCGGCACCGAACTGAACCGCAAGAGCACCATGCGGACAAGGAGCGTGACGGGCCGGGCGCCCGACACCACGACACCCTAAGGAGCAAACATGACTATCCAAACCGAACACATCGGCATGAACCGCACCGGCATCCAGATGTCGCCGATCGACAGCAAGGCCATGCAGGATGTCGACCCAAACATGATGAGTCACGACGGCGGCGACGAATCTGCCATGGCCGAGCTGCGTACCGACTACATCGCCCACGCCGACGCACTGGGCTCCATTCCCCTGCCCGGCACCATCACCGGCGCCGTGAATATGGGCGTCCAGATGCTCAAGGGCGACAGTCCGCAGATCCTGCTCGACAAACTGGGCGAAAGGCTGGCGTTCGAGCGGACCGGGACGCGCCTGTACGATGCCCTGATCACCAAGTGCGAGGTCATGCTCGACGGCGACATCAGCATGACCATCGAAGACCTGGAGCAGATCCGTGCGGACGAAGCGAGGCACTTCCTGCTGATCTCCGACGCCATCGAATCCCTGGGCGGTGATCCCACCTCGCAGACACCGAGCGCGGACGTCGTCGGCGTCGAATCAATGGGCCTGGTGCAGATCCTGAACGATCCACGGACCAGCGTTGCCCAATCGCTGCACGCGATCGTCACGGCCGAGTTGAGTGACAAGGCCGGCTGGGAAACCCTCATCGCCCTCGCGGACGAGCACGAACTGAGCGAGATGGTGGACGACTTCACGCAGGCCTTGAACCAGGAGCGAGAGCACCTGGCCCTCGTGCAAACCTGGTACGAAGAAGCGATCGGCCTGACTTACGGCGACGTCGAACTGGACAATCCAGCCAATGCAGGAGGGGAATCGATAGCGCCCTAACCTGTCGGACGTTCACCCCATCGGTAAGCGCAACCCATTTGTAGGGTGGGCACCCCCGTGCCCACCAAGCTTCGCCCACCGGCGAAGCCTTGGGAAATGGCCACGGCTACCTTAAGGAAAAGGAATGAGAATCGGCCGCTACCGACTTGATTCGCCCGCGAGCTGCTTTGGTAGGGCGGAAAAGCCCGCAGGGCGCCTTCCGCCGTTCCACGGATGAGCCGCCAGCGGCTCATCCGCAGCACCATGGAAAGCGCTGGGACCATGACGCGCGCGACGGCAAGAGCGGCGTCGCCCGGTGCCCGCAACATCGCAGCGCGACCGGTACGAATCGCGAGCTAACCTATCCACGCCAAGTCATCTAACGCCAGATCGCCGCCAACAACACCTAAATTGTTCCCACCCAACCCACATGCCATACAATACGGCATGACTGAAATTACGCTCGTTTTGCCGTCCGCCCTGCCTCCCCCCGAACTTGCTGCCGACCTGGTGCGCGCACTCCAGGCGCCCTCTCTTGCCAGCCTGATAACAAGAGCCTCGCAACAGCCGGCCACGCCGATCGACGACGATCTACGCGCCCTGCCCCACGAATCCTGGCTCGCACGCAAGCTAGGCCTGTCCGATCGCGGCCAGCCCACCTTCGCCGTGGCCGCCATGCGCGGATTGGGCCTGCCAAACGCCCGCGGCCCCTGGTTGATCGTCAATCCAGCCCATATCGAGATCGCCCGCAGCCACCTCTTGATGACCGATATGCGCAGCCTGCGGCTGAGCGACGCCCATTCGCGCGCCCTGTTCGACACGGCCAAGCCTTATTTTGACGAAGCCGGCAAGATGCTGCTGTACGGCGATGCGGCGACCTGGTTCATGCTAGCCGACGACTGGATCGACCTGGACACGTCCACACCGGACGCCGCCACCGGCCTGAACCTGACCGACTGGCTGCCGAAAGGTCCTCACGCCAAGGAATTCCGCAAGCTGCAAAACGAAGTGCAGATGCTCTGGTTCGAGCATCCCGCTAATGTCGAGCGCGAAGCGAACGGCCTGGCGGCCATCAATTCCTTCTGGCCCTGGGGCATGGCGGACAGCGGCGCACCGGCGGCATCACTCGCCACCTCCGACGCCCTGCCCTGGCTGGCCGCCATCGGCCAGCAGAAGCCGGCCACCCTGTCGGCCATGTTCGATCAAGCTTCCGGCGAGACCGTCCTGGTCTGCGACTCCCTGGCCAGCGCCGCCAACAGTGCCGACTGGTCCACCTGGCTCGAACAGATGCACCGGCTGGAAGAAACCGTCTTTGCGCCGGCCCTGGCCGCAGTGAAGTCAGGCCGCATCGCCCAGCTGCGCCTGGTGCTCTCGCGGCGCGACGCGCTGATCGACCTGCTGACGACAAAAAGAGCACACTATGCCTTCTGGCGCCGCCCTACCCTCAACCGCCTTCTGCCATGACCCGCATTACCACGCGCCCCTGTTCCTTCCGCACCTCCGAAATGCTGCGCCAGAGCGGCGTGCACCCCGTCCTGGCCCGACTGTACGCCTCGCGCGGGCTGACTGACTCCCGTGAACTGTCCAGTGAACTGGGCAGCCTGATGGCGCCTGGCGGCCTGCTCCACATCGACGCAGCCGCGGTGTTCCTGGCCGACGCCATCGGCGCCGGCAAAAAAATGACCATCGTGGCCGACTACGACTGCGACGGCGCCACCGCCTGCGCCACCGCGCTGCGTGGTTTGCGTTCCATGGGCGCCAGCGTCGATTACATCGTCCCCAACCGCTTCGAATACGGCTACGGCCTGACGCCCGAAATCGTGGCGCTCACCGCGCGCGAAAAGAACCCGGATATCATCATTACCGTGGACAACGGCATCGCCAGCATCGACGGCGTGCTGGAAGCGAAACGGCGCGGCATCGACGTGGTCGTCACCGACCATCACCTCCCGGCCGACACGCTGCCCGAGGCGCGCGTCATCGTCAATCCCAACCAGCCCGAATGCGGCTTTCCCAGCAAGCACCTGGCCGGCGTGGGCGTCGTGTTCTACGTGCTGCTGGCGCTGCGCGCGGAACTACGCCGGCGCGGTGTGTTCGACGCCGCCACCCAGCCCAAACTCGACAGCCTGCTCGACCTGGTGGCGCTGGGTACCGTGGCCGACGTAGTGCGGCTCGACTCGAACAACCGCATCCTCGTCGCCCAGGGCCTGAAACGCATGCGCGCAGGCCGCATGCATCCCGGCGTGGCCGCCCTGTTCCGGGTCGCCTCGCGCGAAGCACGCACCGCATCGCCCTTCGACCTGGGCTTTGCCCTGGGTCCGCGCCTGAACGCCGCCGGCCGCCTGGACGACATGTCGCTCGGGATCGAATGCCTGGTCACCGACGACGAAGGCCGCGCCTGGGCGATCGCCCAGCAGCTCAACGAGATCAACCTCAAGCGGCGCGAGATCGAAGCACAGATGCAGGATGCGGCCTTGCTGCACCTGGACGCCTACGAACCGGCCAACAGCAATACCATCAGCGTGTTCGACGAATCGTGGCACCAGGGTGTGATCGGCATCGTCGCCTCGCGTCTGAAGGAAAAATTCTTCCGTCCGACGATCACCTTCGCACCGGGCGGTGAAGGCTGGATCAAGGGCTCGGGACGCTCGATTCCGGGCTTTCACCTGCGCGATGCGCTCGACCTGGTGTCCAAGCGCGCGCCCAGCCTGATCGACAAGTTCGGCGGGCACGCCATGGCGGCGGGCCTGACCATCCGGGCCGACGCCTTCGACGCGTTTTCCGAAGCGTTTGAAGCGGTGGGACGCGCCTGGCTGAACCAGCAGCAGCTCGAACGCATCATCGAAACCGACGGTCCGCTGGAAGACGCCTACTACACGACCGAGTTCATCGACCTGATGGATGGGCAGGTATGGGGACAGGGCTTTGCCCCACCGGTGTTCTGCGACGAATTCAGGGTGGTCAGCCAACGCATCCTGAAAGAGCGCCACCTCAAGCTGCAGCTCGAGCGCAACGGCCAGCGCTACGACGCGATCTGGTTCGGGCACACCGCCTCGGTCGGCGAACGGGCCAGAGTCGCCTTCAGGCTCGATGCGAACGAATACAATGGCGTCACCCGCGTGCAGCTGATGGTGGAGCACGCCGAACCCGCATAAGCAAGGGCATATCCGTAGGGCGGAAAAGCCCGAAGGGTGCCTTCCGGCGCGCTAAGGTCGAGTCCCATGAGGCTCACGCGTAGCACGGCGGAAGGCGCCCAATGGGCTTTTCCGCCCTACGAAATTTGTGAGGCAACACGAAATTTGTGAGGCTACCCAAGCAGTTTCGTAGGGTGGGTAAGCGCAGCGCTACCCACCATTTACTGAGATCGCTATTGAGGTAAGGCCGCAATTGGTGGGTAGCGCTGCGCTCACCCTCCCTACGATTTTTGCCTGGCTAACGCATTTGGCAAGTAGACCCGACCAAGTGGACTCAACTCGCGGGCTTTTTGCAGTCGCAAACCTCTTCCCCCTTGTCGAACACAATTTTCCACTTGCCGTCCGCTTCCAGCCGCCAGATCGAGTTGAAACGGGCCATGAGTTTCCCGGCCGGGTCGTAGACGGGACCACTGCTCAAGGCCAGATTTCCGCTGGCGAGCACTTCGACAGTATCGGGCTCCCAGGAAAATGGCGCCTGCGGCTTGTCGTAAAACCGTTTCCACTCCGCCGCGACCGCCGGCTTGCCATGCAACGCCCTGGGACCGTTGAAGAACACCGTCTCCTGCGCCAGAAAACTCGCAAATGCCGCATGATCGCGCGCCTTCATCGTGGCGGCAAATGCCCGCTCGGTGTCCATGACCTGCTGCCTCAGTTCCGCCCCGGAAGGCGCAGCCCCCACAGCCACCGAAAATAATATCATTCCAGCAAGACTAACGACCTGGCAAAGCTTGCGCATTGTCATTCCCATCGAAAAAGTCAAGAAATATTCGAATCGGGAGTGCAAATACTCCAGATTCATCATACAATTGCGGTGTAGTTGGAATCGGAGTACAAACGTTCCGTCACCGGAGGCAACATGAACTTAGCATACGCGTATCCCAAAAGCCGCTTCGAACCGGCCGTCCTGATCGACTTGAACGCCCGCGCCGAACGCGAGCGCTTGTCAAAGTCGGCCCTGATCGGTTTTTTCAAGCTCACAGCCGCCTGGAAGCTGCGCGACGAAGATGCGCGCGAACTTCTCGGCGGCTTGTCTTCGTCCACCTTCTACGAGTGGAAAAAGAATCCTGACCGGGTGCTCGAAGTCGATCGCATCACGCGAATATCTTACCTCCTTGGCATCTATAAAGCACTCCACATTTTGTACGGCGACAAGCTCGCCGACGAATGGGTGACACTCCCCAACAAAAACCCGGTCTTCGCCGGACGCACGCCGCTCTCGCAGATGCTGGCCGGCGGCCTGCTGGCCATGCAAACGGTGCGCAAGCTGCTCGACGCGCGCCGCGGAGGTCTCTGACTTGGCGGTCGTTCCCAAACTCACCACCCTGCGCCAGTTCGATACCTGCCGCCTGATTCCGTCGCGCTTCGCCGAGATCGAGGATTCCGTCCTCTCTCCGTTGGCCGATGACGCCGGCGTACTGCGCGATCTGTTCGACCTGGACAATGCCACCAACGAACGCCTGCGCGGCGAATACGGGGGCTTGCCCGGTATCGGCGTCGATGAACTGGTCTTCGGCGTGCCCAACTTTCGCATCATCAATGCGGCCTATACCTATCCGCGCCCGGAAGGCAGCCGTTTCAATGACGGCGAACGCGGCGCCTGGTACTGCGCTTTCGAAGCCGAAACCGCGTTGGCCGAAATCACTTTCCATAAAACCGTGGAATACCAGGAAATCGACCGTTTCGACGACAGCGTCACCTATCAGGCAATGCTGGCCGATTTCACCAGCACTTTCCACGACATCCGCGGCATTGAATCGTTCGAAAAATACCTTGATCCCACCAGCTATATCGATTCGCAGACCCTGGCCAGCGACCTGCTTGAGCAGGGCTCGATGGGTGTGATCTACCCCAGCGTGCGCCATCCCGGCGGAAACTGCCTGGCCTGCTTCCGCCCCGCACTGGTGGGAAATGTGCGCAAAGGACAAGGCTATCGCTTAACATGGTCGGGCTCGCCCACACCGGTGATCGAACCACTTTGAACCAGACTCAAAAAGACACTACCAGCATGAAAACCAAGCCTGAAAACGATACCGAACTGCGCACCAAGGTCAATCTGGAAACTGCGCGCCTGCCCTGGGCCGAGCTGCAGCGTCACTTCGCCCAAGGCAGCGTCATCTACGTCAGTCCCGAGCTCGACCTGGTCGATGTGGCAGTGCGGATTTCCCACGACGACAAGGACAACATTGGACGCTGGATGGCCGAAGGCAAGTTGGGCAAGGTTTCCGACGTGCAGGCGCAAAGCTGGACCGAAGCGGACGCATCCCTGTGGACCTCGGTGGTCCACCCCTTCATTCTGGTGCAGCCGGCCAAGTCCGATCTGCACTGACGCAGCCGGCCTCCTGACGGCGCAGGCCATTCCATGAATCTCCACTACAACGCGCCGCCCTCGCCCACACCGCCCGTCCCGCCGGCACCAGCGGCGCCCCCACCGAGCCCGCGCCATTTCCCGACTGTTGCCGGTCTGCTGTTAATGGCCATGGGCGTCACGGTGATGAGCGGCTGGATGCTGCGCGTGCCGGTCATGGTGGAATTTCGCGCAGGCATGGTGGCCATGGTCTTTAACACCGCCTTGTGCTTTACCATGACCGGTCTGGCGCTGGCCCTGCCCGGACTGCTGCGCCGTCCCTTACCACAGGTGCAAGCCGCCTTTGGCACCGTGCTGACCTTGATCGGCGCCATGCTTTTATTCGAGCACATCAGCGACCGCGCACTCGGCATCGATTGGGCCAGCCTGCACACCTGGCTGAACGACGGCAATACCCGGCCAGGCCGTCCCGCACCCAATACCGCGATCGGCTTCATGCTGCTTGGCGTCAGCCTGGTTCTGCTCGGCCGCATTACCACGCGTGCGCGTGAATTCGGCTTCCGGTTCGTGCTCTTCTGCCTGTTCGGGATCGGCGTGACCGGCCTGCTCGGCTACATGCTGTCTCCGGATCAGTTGTTTGGCTGGGCGCGCTCGGCCCGGATGGCCATTCCCACCGCACTTGGCATGTTGCTGGCCGCCGCAGCACTGACCGCCAGCTTTCGGCGCGCCGCCACTTCGTTCAGCGGTGCGTTTTCCGGCCTCGATGAAAAAATCACGTTTGTCAGCGCCGCGGTCGTCTGCGTGGTTGCCCTGACGGCCGGCCTGACTGGCTTTGTGTTCCAGGAACACGTCCTGAAAAGTTCACTGCGCGACAAGCTGCAGTCCCGCCTCGACAGCCAGCGCAACATCATCAAGACCGAACTGCAACAATTGCGTACCGCCAGCGCGCACGCCAGTACCGACCTGCACTTGCTGGCCCCGGCGTATCTGGCCGCGCTGGCGCCCGACAACCTGCAGGCCAAAGCCGATCTGACCGACGAGCTGGACAGCCTGATCCACGGCGGCGTCCGCCGCGCCGTGCTGGTCGCCAGCGACGGCCATGTCGTCGGCCAGGCGGGCCAGCCCGATACCGCCACAGCCGCGGTCCAACTCGCGCTGCCGCCCATCCAGGGGCAACAAGCGTTCATGGCCTGGGAAGGCGAATTGATGCTGCATACCAGCGCCACGGTCAGCTACAAGGGTGTCGCCTTCGGCCAACTCTTCCTGAGCCAGCGCATGGAGATGACGCCCACCCACCTTGCCAACCTCAGCGGTCTTGGCAGCACCGGCGAAATCGCGGTGTGCGGGGGACGGCCCACCACCCTGGTTTGCCTTCCGTCAGGCGGCCGGCCCGATCCGTATGTGATCGGCCGCATCAATATTGCCGGCCAACCGCTGCCGATGAGCCATGCGGTCGATGGCAAGGCGGGCCTGATCGCCAGCATCGACTACAAGGGACACAATGTCATGGCCGCGTTCGCGCCGATCGAGAACAACCTCGGCCTGGTTGTCAAGCAGGATACAGTCGAACTGTACAGCGTGATCCGCCGCCAGCTCGCCGTCATGGTCCCGGTCTTGCTGCTCCTGCTGATTGCCGGTGCGGCGCTGATGCGCTCCCAGATCAAGCCGCTGGCAGCACGCCTGATCGCGTCGGAGCGGCGCGCGCGCGATCGCCAGATCGAAATGAATGCGGTCGTCGGCAGCGTCGGCGAAGGCATCATGACGATCAACGAATCGCTCATCATCGAGTCCTTCAACAAGGCCGCCGCCGACATCTTTGCCTACCGCCCCGAGGAAGTCATTGGTCAGCCGGCAACCATGCTGCTGCCGCCGGACGGGCGCCAGGTGCTCGTTGACGGTCTGCGCGACTACCTCCAGACCGGGCACGCCAAGGTAATCGGCAAGCCCAAGCTGGAAATGAACGGCTTGCGCAAGGATGGGGCTGTATTCACCGCGGAATTGACCATCAACGAAATCCGCCTGGACCAGCGCCGCCTGTTCGTCGGCGTGGTGCGCGACATTACCGAACGCAAGCAATCGGAAGAACGCCTGCTGTTCCTGGCGCAGTACGACATTCTGACCGGACTGCCCAACCGCGCGCTCTTCATGGACCGGCTCAGCGGCGCGGTACTACGTGCAACGCGCTCGCGCACGGCCATGGCGGTCATGTTCCTCGACCTCGACAGCTTCAAGCAGATCAACGATACGCTCGGCCACCACGGCGGCGACCTGCTGCTCAAGCAATTCGGCGAACGCCTGACCCAGTCCGTCCGCAAGTCCGATACGGTGGCCCGCCTTGCCGGGGACGAATTCACCGTGATCCTGGAAGGCTTGAGCTACCCCATCATCGACACGCGCGATGTAGCCGACAAGATCATCGCCGCCATGCAGCGCCCCTTCGACCTGGGCGGTCACCAGGTCAGCGTTACCACCAGCATCGGACTGGCGATCCATGCCAGCAACGATACCGATATCGATGCCTTGCTGCGCCGCGCAGACGACGCCATGTACCGCGCCAAGCACGGCGGCAAGAACCGCTGGAGTATTTAGCGGCGCCTGTCTCAGCGTTTTTTCATGAGCGAGCCGAGCACGCCGCGAATCAGTTCGCGTCCCACTTGTGAGCCAATGCTGCGCGCAGCCGACTTCATCATCGCCTCGACCGGCGATTCACGGCCTTTTTTCGTAGCGCCACCGCCGAACAGTCCGCCCAGCATGCCGCCCAGCGAAGAATCGGGTTCCGGGGCCGGAGCAGGAGCTGAACGCCCGGGCGCGGGCACCGAGGCCTGGGTCGCACGCGTAGCGGCAGCAACCCTGGCCGTGATGATTTCATGGGCCGACTCGCGGTCGATCGTCTTTTCGTACACGCCAGCTACCACCGACTGCGCCATAGCCTGCTGCCGCTCGGCATCGGTAACCGGGCCAATCTGGGAAGCAGGCGGCAGAATGAAGGCACGTTCGACCACGTTGGGCCGTCCTTTTTCGTCCAGAAACGACACCAGCGCTTCACCCACGCCCAGCTCGGTGATCACCTGGGCAGTATCGAGTTTGGGATTGGGGCGGAAAGTTTCCGCTGCCGCCTTGACGGCCTTCTGGTCGCGCGGCGTGTAGGCGCGCAAAGCATGCTGCACCCGGTTGCCCAGTTGCCCCAGCACGGTATCGGGAATGTCCAGCGGATTCTGGGTAATAAAGAACACGCCCACGCCCTTGGAACGGATCAGGCGCACCACCTGTTCTATCTTCTGCAGCAATTCCTTCGGCGCCTCGCTGAACAGCAAGTGCGCCTCGTCAAAGAAGAACACCAGTTTCGGTTTGTCCAGGTCGCCTACCTCAGGCAGGTTTTCGAACAGCTCGGACAACATCCACAACAGGAACACGGAGTAAAGCCGTGGCGCATTCATCAACTTGTCGGCAGCCAGGATATTCACAATTCCCTTGCCGCGCGCATCGGTCTGCAACAGGTCGTCAATATTGAGCATCGGCTCGCCGAAGAAGCGGTCGCCGCCCTGCTCTTCCACCGCGATCAGGCCGCGCTGGATGGCGCCGATACTGGCCGCGGAGATATTGCCGTAGGTCGTGCGATACTCCGCCGCGTTGTCGCCCACGTTTTGCAGCATGGTGCGCAAATCCTTGGTATCGAGCAGCAGCAGGCCGTTATCATCGGCGATTTTGAAAACCAGTTGCAGCACGCCTTCCTGCGTGTCATTCAGGTTGAGCATGCGCGACAGCAGCAAAGGTCCCAGGTCGGAAATCGTCGCACGTACCGGGTGGCCATGCTCGCCGAACACATCCCAGAACGTGACCGGGCAGGCGGCCCACTGCGGCGGCTCCACGCCCAGCGAGGCGAGGCGCTGGTTCATCTTCTCAGACGGCGCGCCAGCCTTGACCATGCCGGACAGATCGCCCTTCACGTCCGCCATGAACACCGGCACGCCAATGTCCGATAAGGACTGCGCCAGCACCTGCAGGGTAACGGTCTTGCCGGTACCCGTGGCGCCGGTGATGCAGCCATGCCGGTTGACCAGGTTGGACAGCATGCCGAGCACTGCGGCAGGCTCGGCGGATTGGATCTTGGCAATCGGCAGGACGACGGACATGGTGGCAAGCCTCAAGAGTGAACGATGATGGATATTACATCACGAAAACTCCCAAGCGCCATTCAGTCGCGATTACTTCCTGCCCCGGTCGTGTCCTACTTCGGCCCGCCGATATTGACCATGCCCTTGAAGTCGTAAGGGATCACGACGGTGTGGACCTTGCCTTCGGAAATACCTTCGGCGATTTTCATCTGCGCCTGGGCCTGCATGTAGCTGATCGCGCCCGGATTGGCATTGAGCGCGGCGATACGTTCCGCTTCCTTCTTGGCGATCTGCACTTCCACTTCCTTGGTCTTTTCCTCGTTTTTCGCGCGCACCAGGTTGTCCGCGCTGGCCTTGACCGCGTCGCTCGGCACCATGCTGCCCACGCGTACCTGCGAGATGACGATACCAGTCAGCTTCTCATCGGCCAGGGTCGAAATCATCGTTTCCTGCAGCTCCTGCTCGATCTGGGCGCGGTTGTCATTCATGTTCAGGGCCTCGTACTTGCGCGCGATCTTGTAGACCGCGTTACGCGCGGTTTGGTAGATATACGCGTGCATCAGGTAGATATCGCCCGAATTGTCGACCATGTGGAAAGCCCGGCTCTTGTTGATGTACAAGTCGGACACCGACGCCGGCATGATGTTGTAGATCACGCTGATGTCAAAGTCCTTCATGGTGGAGTTGTCCGACGCCAGCGGCTGCATGTCGCGCACATCGACACTCACATCCTTGACCGGAAAGGTCAGCACCTTGCCGATGACGGTCTGGTTGAAGCTGCCGGCCACCAGTTCTTCGCTCTCGACCGTTTTATCGAACTTGACGCGCAGCCCCACTTCGCCTGTATCGACGACCGTGCAACCCGACAAGGCGACACCGGCGACCAGGACACTGAACAGGGCAGGAATGACTTTCTTGGTGATGGACATTGTTCTCTCATTGTTGTTCGTTAGCGGAAAAGTTTCCACATGACCACAATGGTAGTTTGACACGGTGTTAGCTACCACGGCAATCAATCGTGGTTTTTACCGCAACACTGGCCGCACGATTGATTAACTGATAATCTTGCGCGCAAATCATTTCTCGACAAGGATGCCATGCGCACTTTCTTCCGTTCCGCTCTCGTCGCCGCCCTCTCATGGAACGCCCTGTCCGCCTTTGCTGCAACAGTCACCGAGGTGGCCCCAGACAAGATCGCCGGTGTTGTTGCCAAGAGCGATCTGGTGGTCGTGCAATTCACCTCGCCCGACAAGACCTGCAAATATTGCATCGGCGCCGACAAGCGCTTCGACGAAGCGGCGGCCGCATCAACCATTGCAGGTCTGCAGTTCGTGCGCGTGCAGTGGCCCATCTGGCACAAGATGCCCGACTTCAAACCGCTCGTGAACCTGTACGGTGTACCGGTCCAGGTTGTCTTCCGCAAAGGCAAGGAAATGCAGGCAGCGGGTGGGCGTCCGGCCAGCGGCCAGGAGTTGCTGGAACAAGTTGACGCGATCCTGAAGTTGCCTCCGGCTCCAGGCAAGGACTACGCGCAAACTTTGTCGAATGCGGCGCAGGAAGCGGCCGCGAAGGCATCGGCAACATCATTCAAGCCGATGACGGCAGAACAGCAGGAAGTGAGCCGTCAGATGATCAGGCGTGACTTTTTTACCGCCGTGACAAAAGCATGTGGCGACCTGTTCCCTGCCCAGGCCGGCAAGTACCGGCAAAACCTGGAACAATGGAGCGTGCCGCGCAAGCAGAAGCTGGACCAGGCGACCATGCTGCTGGTTACGCGCAGCAGCCGGGAAGAGGCTGCCGAAATGAGCGCGCTCACCGAGGTAGAAAAGAAAACGCTGATGGGCTGGCAGGTGGACAAGCTGGGCATCCCGATGAACCGGGCGCCGCAGCAAAAGGATTGCGACAAGCTCGCGGCCGGCCTGGAGAGCGCCCCCTAGGGAGAGCGCCGCTTTTCGGCTCTTTTCCTGCCTGAACGTCCGTGCCCGCGTGGTGGGCACGGTGTGTCCACCTTACGACAACTGCCGCTCGACAAAGCCCATGCCGACGAATACCCGGGCCGCATTGCCTCGTTCGGCCTGATGGTGCTGCAAGCGCCGGTCAGCCTTTTGCCTGCCGGCTTCGCCGCCGGCGATGTCGGCCAGCTTGCTCGCCAACAGCTGCGCGGCCAGGCGCTTGTTTGCGTGCTGGCTCCGTTCCGTCTGCACCTTCACCGACAAGCCACTTTCCACATGCGTGGCGCGAATCGCGCTGTCGGTCTTGTTCACATGCTGACCACCCGGACCAGAGGCACGCGTGGCCTCGTACTTGATCGTACCGAGCTCCCTCACAATGTCCGGCGGGGAAAACGCTGCACTGCTCAAGAACCAGTTTTTCCGCTTATGCATCTTGCGATAAGGACTTTCGCAAATCCACAGCAAGCTGCCGGTCCATCGCGCGGCCAACCTCAAGTCACCACCCGCCCCTGCGGGGTCGCCCAACTCCAGCAATACCGAGCGCAAGGTTCCGGCCACCGGACCGGGAACCTCTTCGACAACATCCACCGTGACATGCAAGCCGGCGGCTTCTTTCGTTAACACGGCAAGCGCTTTCCGTACGGCCAGGCAGCATTCTTCCGGACCCGTATTCGCGGTAATTTGCAACCAGATCATCAGCAGCACTCCCCGCGGGTTTTGTAAGTCATTATCGGCTTGCTGCGGGCAAGCACCCGCACCAGACCGGCCTGCAGCAGGCTGTCGAGAACGCTGTCGACGCTCTTGTAGGCCTGCGGCGCCTCTTCGTAAATCAAGGCCTTGTCGTTGCAGATGACACGGCCACCCATGCCGGTGCGCCCAAGTTGCGCCGGCGTGGCGATCCGGACCAGCCGCGCTTTGCAATCGGTGCGCTGCCATTTGCGGCCCGCGCCGTGGGCAAGTGAATGCAGGCTCAACGCAGCTGCCTCGCCAAGCGGTTCGAGGAGGTAGCTGAAATCATCGCGTGAACCGGGCAACAGCACCAGGCCCTGGTCGCTCGGCGTGGCACCCTTGCGATGCAGCCAGCCATCGACGCCGTCAATGTTGGCTGGCAGGACCGTGTTGTGATTAACCGCGAGTACCGGCGTGGCAGTGCAGCGCAGGCGTGCCACGATGCGCGCGGCAATCAGCTCGCGGTTCAATTCGGCGAAGCGCACCGCGGCGTCGTGCTGTCGCAAATAGGCAAGCGCTTCCGGCGTGCGGTCGGCCAGTCCCGCGTGGCTGAAGGCATCCACATGGCTGCGCAGAATCTGCTGCCCCAAGCCACGCGATCCGCTATGCACCAGCAATTGCAAGGCCTTGGGCACGATACCTGCGTGCGCGATCTCGTCCGCTGCCGCGACCTGGTCGATCGCCTGCAGTTCGGCAAAGTGATTGCCCCCACCGATGGTGCCGAGAGAACGCAGGTGCACGGGATCGAGCCCGGCCGCGACCATCTCCGCGGTCAGGGCAGCAATCCGGCCCTGCCAGTCAGCAGCGCGCTCCAGCACCGCCCATTCTTCCTCGTCGATGAAACCGTCGAGGTTGCCCAACTGCTTATCCATCTTGTCGAGCCTGGCTTTGCCAGCGAGGATATCCGTTTGCCACAGCGCCATGCCGCAGCCGATGTCGTTGCCGACCAGCGCGGGATAGAAGCGCCCGGCCGAGAAAAATGCCGCACCGACCGGATAGCCGCGTCCGGGATGCAGGTCGGGCAGGCCGACCACGCGGACCATGCCTGCCAGTTGTGCCGTCGTAGTGAGTTGTTGTACTGCGGCGTCTTCGAGCCAGAGGCGCTCGGACGCAATGATCGCAACGCGATCCGTATGCAAGGGAAATGTGCCCATGTAAAACCAATCCAGAAAAAGCAGAAAAGGATTGGGTACTGGCGGCGTGCGGCTGACGGTGTCGTCAGCGCAACGGTGGCACGATTGGTGTGGCGGCGCAGTGCCGCCGAATCAGTGCAGGATGTGACCAGCCAGACCCGTGATTGGAGAGTGCGTATTCAGTTGCGTCATGATGTTTCTCCTTTCTGGTGGGTTGGACTGCTCGGGAGGCAGATACTAGGACACTTTTAGAATTAAGGCAAGTGTGAGAATAACGCAACAGATATCGCGCGATCCGCCACATGATAGGATCGGCGCATGCTGACTTCTCAACTCGACCACATTACTGTTACCTGCGCCAGCCTGGAACAGGGCGCTGACTTCGTCGAGCAAGCGCTCGGGGTGCGCCCAGGACCTGGCGGGCAACACCCACGCATGGGAACCCACAACCTGCTGCTGCGCCTGGGGGACGCCGCCTTTCTGGAGGTGATCGCTATCGACCCATCCGCACCCGCGCCCGGCAGGCCACGCTGGTTCGCGCTCGATACGCTTGCGCCATCGTCGTCACCCAGGCTTTCCAACTGGGTTGCGGCCAGCAATGACATTACGGCAGCAGCGGCAGCGGCTCGCGCTTTTGCCGATCTCGGCAACATCGAGCCGATGAGCCGGGGCGCCCGCACCTGGCGGATCACCATGACGCCGGACGGCGGCCTGCCACTGTGTGGCACGGCACCAGCGCTGATCGCATGGGACGCGCCGCCGCATCCCGCGAGCGGCATGCCTGACCTGGGACTGAGCCTGGTCGAACTGACGCTGCACCATCCTGCTCCGCACGCAGTGCGGGCACTGCTTGAGGCGATAGGCTTTCGTGGCGCAGTCAGTATCAAGGCGCTCGCGCCAGGGGCCCGCCCCTATCTGGCTGCGCACATCGCCACGCCGCGCGGGATGCGCACACTGGGTCTGTGATCAGGGTGAGCGATGTTTCATGGCGTGTGCCATGACTGCCATCAGCTGGGCGGCGTGCTGCTCGTCGCGCGTATAGCCCAGGCTCCCATGTTGCAAGTGCAGGGCCATCTGCTGCAGGGCTTCGGGGTATTCCAGTTCCGCGGCGGCTTCGAGCCAACGTCGGGCAGCGGCTTCGTCCCTGGCGCCACCCTCGCCGGCCCCGAGCATGTTCGAGAGCGTGAACATCGCGGCCGGATGGCCCAGCGCGGCGGCACGTTCAAAACTGCGCTGGGCACGCCCGGCATCGCGCGCTTTGCCGTCGCCATTGCGATAACTGCGGCCAAGCTCATAAGCGGCAACCGCCTGTGAATCCGGCGCTCTCGCATCATGCGCATATGCCGGTGCGCCGGCGCAGCACAATGCCAGCATGAGCGCACGTACCTGCCTCATTGCGACAGGTCGACCCGGTACAGCGAAAAGCCCTTGCCGCTGCCGTCGTCTTCATTCAGGACCGATACGTTATTCAAGCCCGCCTCTCGCGCCAGATCCAGCTTGCCAGGCGCAGAGTGGAAGACCACCGGTCCCGCCGTCGCGACTCTGGCAAAGCGCCAGCTGCGCGCCTGGCCATGCGTGGCACGCGTGAGGGTTTTGGCCTGCTTGATATACGCAATCAGCACGTCGCGATTGGTGTCGGGCGACGCCACCACCGTCTTGCTGCCGTCCAGCCCAGGGAAATTTCCGCCGCCGCTAGCGCGGTAGTTATTCGTCGCGACCAGGAATTCATCGGTAGCGCCAACCTCCTCGCCCAGGTAGCGCAGATGGCCGATGCGCTGACCCGGCGCTTGCGTGACATCGATCTCGTAGCTGATGTCCTTGCTGGTCGGGGCATCGAAGTTATAGCTCGGGAAGCCGGTGTTGACCAGCTCCTGCGGCGTGGTCCTGACCGGATCGATGGTGTTGAAGCGCCCCGCCGACTGCTCCAGCCAGGCCTTGAGCTGGGCGCCGTTGACCTTCACAGCGTACAGCGAATTCGGGTACAGGTACAGGTCCGCCGCATTGTTCAGCGCGAGTTTGCCGGCCGCGACATCGGTGTAGTCGTTGATGCCCGCGTTGCCGCCCTTGAAGGGCGAGGCCATCGACAGCACCGGCAGTTTGGCGAACTGCGGCATGCCGGCCTTGACGAACTTGCTCACATACTCGGTCTGCGCCTGGTTGACCACGGCGATGGCCGACACATCGCCCACATCGGCGAAATAGCTCGTCATGCGAAAGTCGGTCTCTCCCACCGGCGTCTTGACGTAAGCGATGGTGGCCTCGTGCTCCTGCGCGATCAGCGCAGCAATCCCGGGGTCTGGCGCCACGAAGGACTTGTCGGCCTGCTGCGCACCGCGCGCTTCCACCGTGGTCTGCGACTTATCCACCACCCAGCGCTTGCCGTCATGGCGCAAATGCAATCCGATTACCCCCAGGTGCTTACCCCACATATTCGCCATCACGGTCGGCACGCCATTGACCAGGCCCTTGGCCTTGTCGACACCGGGCAGATTGAATTGCGGCGATGTGCTGGCCGCGTTCGGGAACACCTGGTGCGAGTGACCGATCAGCATCGCGTCAATCCCCGGCACCTGTGCCAGGTACCAGTTCCCGTTTTCCATGGTTGGCGAATACGGGCTGTTGTCCAATCCACCGTGTGAAATCGCCACCACCACGTCGGCCCCCTTGGCGCGCATTTCGGGTACCAGACGGGTCGCGGTCTCGCGAATGCCGACCGTGTAGACCTTCCCGTCCAGCCAGCGCTTGTCCCACGACAGGATGGTTGGTGGGGTAAAGCCGATGATGCCGACCTTGATGGTGGCGTTGACCGACCGGCCGTCCGGCCCTGTGGCCGTGATCTTTTTCTCGATGATGCGGTAGGGTTCGAACAGCGGCTTTTTCGACTTGATGCTGTAGATATTGGCCAGCACCTGCGGGAAGGCCGGTCCGGCGCAGCGCGGCTTGCGCTTGTCCACGCCTGCCACGTCGAAACGGTTGCCGGTCACCTGGCTCAGGTAGGCCAGCCCGTAATTGAACTCGTGGTTGCCGATGCCGCCGCCGTCAAAGCCAAGCTGGTTCATCACCTTGTAGATCGCCAGCCGTTCGCCGCAAGGCAGCGGCTTCGCCAGCGCCTGGTAATCCGCCAGCGCGGTCCCCTGGATCGTATCGCCGTTGTCGAACAGCAGATTGTTCGGGAACTCCTTGCGCGCCTGGGCGATCAAGGTCGCCGTGCGGTCCAGGCCCAGCGAGGGTTCGGCCGCCAGCTTGAAATAGTCGTATCCGAGAACGTTGGTGTGCAGGTCGGTGGTCTCCAGTACACCCACAACGGCGGTCGACCCGGCCGGCGCGGAAGCACTTGCATGGCCCGCCAGGGCAAAGGCGAACAGGGGAATGCAAATTTGATAACGCATGGGCTTGGAGTCATTCAATCTGGGTGGGCGATGGCGCCCATGATACGCAGCGATTCTCCCCCGATCAAGGCGGCTGCAGCGCCCCTGCGAGAGCGCCCGGGAAAAACACGCGCGCTGGGGTATAATCGAAGGTTCGATTCAACCAATTCAACAAGACCGGAAACGCCATGGAAGCCGAACGCATTAACGCCCTCTCCGCCCTGCTGAACGATCTGACCGATCGTGAAGCCGAACTTCGGAGGTATCTTTGACTTCGATAAAAAGTCAGAGAAGCTCGAACAAGTCAACGAAGAACTAGAAGATCCGACCGTCTGGAACGATCCCAAGCGCGCACAGGATCTCGGCAAAGAGAAAAAAGCGCTGGAAGCGGTCGTCCATACGCTGATCAAGGCGGCCAACGATCTGACCGACGCGAACGACCTGTTCGCCATGGCGCGTGAAGAAAACGACGAGGATACGCTGGAAGCAGTCGTCACCGATGCCGACGCCATCAAGGGCGTGATCGAAGCGATGGAATTTCGCCGCATGTTCAGCGGCCAGCTCGACGCCAACAACTGCTTTATCGATATCCAGGCCGGCGCCGGCGGTACCGAAGCCCAGGACTGGGCCTCCATGCTGTTGCGCCAATACCTGCGCTACTGCGAACGCAAGGGCTTCAAGGTCGAAATCCTTGAACAGTCCGACGGCGAGGTTGCCGGTATCAAGACCGCCACCCTCAAGGTCGAGGGCGAGTACGCCTACGGCCATCTGCGTACCGAAACCGGCGTGCACCGCCTGGTGCGCAAGTCGCCGTTCGACTCGGCCAATGGCCGCCATACCTCGTTCACCAGCCTGTTCGTCTACCCTGAGGTGGACGACTCGATCGAGATCGACGTCAACCCGGCCGATATCCGTGTCGATACCTACCGTGCGTCCGGCGCCGGTGGTCAGCACATCAACAAGACCGACTCCGCGGTCCGCATGACGCACGGGCCGACCGGCATCGTGGTCCAGTGCCAGAACGACCGCAGCCAGCACCGCAACCGCGCCGAAGCGATGGAAATGCTCAAGGCGAAGCTGTACGAGCACGAGCTGCGCAAGCGCATGAGCGAGCAGCAAAAGCTGGAAGACTCCAAGACCGATGTGGGCTGGGGCCACCAGATCCGCTCCTATGTGCTCGATCAGTCGCGCATCAAGGATTTGCGTACCAACTTCGAGACGGGTAACACCAAGGGCGTGCTGGACGGCGACCTGGACGACTTCATCTCGGCCTCGCTCAAGCAGGGCGTGTAACAGTGAGCGACCAGATGACCAAGCGCGCATTCATCTTCGACATGGACGGCACGATCGTCGACAACATGTCCTTCCACACCGACTCCTGGATCACGTTTTTCCAGCGGCGCGGCAAGGACATCGACGCCGACGAGTTTTTCCGCACCACGGCCGGCCGCCAGGGCAAGGAGATCATCCGTTCGCATCTGGGCGAGCACCTGCCTGACGAGGAAGTGCGCACCCTGAACGAAGAAAAGGAATCGGTCTACCGCGAACTGTACGAACCGCACCGCAAGACGGTCGATGGTTTCGACGACCTGATCGAACAGGCCAAGCTGCGCGGCGTCGGCCTCGCGGTCGCCACGGCGGCGCCGAACGCCAACATCACGTTCACGCTCGACGGACTCGATCTGCGCCGCCACTTCGACACCGTTGTCGGCGCGGCCGACGTCCCGCGCGGCAAGCCGCATCCGGACGTGTTCCTGCTCGCCGCCGAGCGCTGCGGCGTCGCGCCCGAGCACTGCATCGTGTTCGAAGACGCGCCCCTGGGCGTGGAAGCGGCGCGCCGCGCCGGCATGAAGGCCGTGGTCCTGACCACCACCCTGCCCGCTTCCGCCTTTGCCGAATTCGACAACGTCATCCACATCGCCAGCGATTTTTCCGAGCTGACGATCGACGAACTGTTCCCCGCATAATCAACATCAATACAGACAAAGAACATCATGACTACGGACATCCAAGACCAGGCCGCAGCACCAGCCGACGAAAATAAACTCATCGCCGAGCGCCGCGCCAAGCTGGCCGCCATCCGCGAAAAAGGCGTCGCCTTCCCGAACGACTTCCGTCCGCAGCATAAGGCCGCGACACTGCGCGAACAATTCGGCGCCAAGACGCGCGAAGAACTCGAGGCCAATGAAGTGGCTGTCGTCATTGCGGGCCGCATGATGTTCAAGCGCGAAGCCGGCAAAAAGGCCGTGTTCGCCGAGCTGCAGGACTCCTCCGGCGCCGGCACCGGCCGCATCCAGATCTATGTCACGCTCGACAAGACCGGCGAAGCAGCCATGGAAGCGATGCACACCTACGACCTGGGCGACATCCTGGGTGTGGAAGGCACGCTCTTCAAGACCAAGACCGACGAACTGACCGTCAAGGTCAGCACCCTGCGCCTGATTACCAAGTCGCTGCGGCCGCTGCCGGACAAGTTCCATGGCCTGTCGGACCAGGAGACCAAGTACCGCCAGCGCTATGTGGACATGATCATGAGCGAAGAGACGCGCCGCACCTTCAAGGCGCGTACCGCCGCGATGTCGTCGATCCGCCGCTTCATGGAAAAGAACGACTTCCTGGAAGTCGAAACGCCGATGCTGCACACCATCCCCGGCGGCGCCGCGGCCAAGCCGTTCATCACCCACCATAATGCGCTGGATATGGAGATGTTCCTGCGGATCGCGCCGGAGCTTTACCTCAAGCGCCTGGTGGTCGGCGGCTTCGACCGCGTGTTCGAAGTGAACCGCAACTTCCGCAATGAAGGCGTCTCGCCGCGCCACAATCCTGAATTCACGATGATGGAATTCTATGCGGCCTACACCGACTACCAGTGGATCATGAACTTCACTGAAGCCGTGATCCGCCAGGCCGCGGTCGATGCGCACGGTACCGCCCAGCTGACCTATGGCGGCCGTGAGCTGGACCTGTCCAAGCCATTCCACCGCATGACCATCGTCGAGGCGATCAACAAGTACGCGCCTGGCTACACCAGCGAGCAGCTGAACGATGTCGAGTTCCTGAAAAAGGAACTGCTCAAGTTCGGCGTCAAGCCGTTCTCGACCTCGGGCCTGGGTTCGCTGCAGCTGTCGCTGTTCGAAGAAACCGCCGAAGCGCAGCTGTGGGAGCCAACCTTTATCATCGACTACCCTGCCGAAGTGTCGCCGCTGGCACGCGCATCGGACACCATGCCGGGTATTACCGAGCGTTTCGAACTGTTCATCGTGGGCCGCGAAATCGCCAACGGCTTCTCGGAGCTGAACGACGCCGAAGACCAGTCCGCACGCTTCCTGGCGCAGGTCGCGGCCAAGGATGCCGGCGACGAAGAAGCCATGTACTACGACGCCGACTACATCCGCGCGCTGGAATACGGCATGCCGCCAGCGGGCGGCTGCGGCATCGGCATCGACCGCCTGATGATGCTCATCACCGACTCGCCGAACATCCGCGACGTCATCCTCTTCCCGCACCTGCGCCGCGAAGACTAAGCTTGACCTCACGCGACGCCCTGACCCGGCTGCGTGACCTGGTCGCCGCAAGGGCCGGGGCGGAGGGCTGCACCGCCTCCGCCTTCCCCGGCCTGCGCTACTACCGCTATCCCCACCTGACACGCTACGACAAGACCCAGCTGCTGGTGCCGGGAATCGTCGTGGTGGTCCAGGGCCGCAAATCCGCGCGCCTTGGCGCTACCACCCTCAGCTACGATCCCTCCAGCTGCCTGATCCTGCGGCGCGCCGCTGCCTGCCAGGGTACGGTGGTCGAGGCATCGGCCGAGCGTCCCTACCTTGCGCTGCACATGGACCTGTCGCCCGCGGTGGTGACGCGTTCGCTGCTGGCCCTGGCCGACAGCGGCTGGCAACCGGAACAGGCCGACAATCAGGTCGTCCCGGTAACGGACGAGATCCTCGACGCTTTTGTGCGGCTGCTGCCGGCAACCGACGATGCACTCGACCGCGCCACCCTGGCGCCGCTGATCGCAGAAGAAATCACCGTGCGCCTGCTGCGCTCAGGCGCTGGGCCAGCGATTCGCGATGCGGCAACGGTCAAGCATGCGGCGGCGCGTATCGACAAGGCCATCCAGCGCATTCAATCGGACTTTCGCAGCACGCTGACCATCGACAGCCTGGCGAAGGCAGCGGCGATGAGCCCTTCGCACTTCGCCCACACTTTCCGCCAGCTCGCAGGCGTGACGCCGATGCACTTCATTCGCGCCACCCGGCTCGATGAAGCGCGGCTGCTGCTGGCGGCGGGACAAAGGGCATCGGAAGTCGCCCAAGCGGTCGGCTTCGACAGCCCCTCGCATTTTTCGCGCGAGTTCAAACGGCGCTTCGCCATGACGCCGAACGACTATGCGCTGGGGCAGGCAAGTTCGCAGAAGCAGGCAAGCTAATCGCAGGATCATGCATGGCCGGCAGAGGGACTGAAGGCTAAGCTGACGCCTCCAGTCACTCCCGTCCTGCCACCATGAATCAGACCAGCTTTATCATCACCTTTACCGCCACCCCCTCATCCGAGCCCGCATTTCGCAGCCTGCTCGAAGGCGTCGCACGCGACCTGCCCACCGTCCCCGGCTGTCGCGGCGTGGATATCTACAGTGGCGCCGACGACGCCTGCTTGTTTACCCTGGTCGAACAGTGGGACTCGCGCGAGGCGCACGGGGCCCACGTGAAAAACATGGTCGACTCCGGTGCATGGGACAGCGTCGCCGCCCACCTGGCCTGTCCCCCTGTCAGTCGGTACCTTGTGCGCCTGCCGCCTGCGGGAGGCAATCTTTAGAGGCGCCGCTCTACTGAACACCGGCCGCCCTGACTACACTCCTTGCTTCATATGCAACATTGCAAGGAGCGCGGCATGAACGAGTACTTACGCTATCACGACGGCCTCGAACAACAGCTGGAGAACGAGGACCAGGTGATCGACGCCATCGTAGCCTCGATGATGCGGGTAAATGAACGCGTCTTCGACAAGCACCGCCATGCGCAGCGCGACGCGCATGCCAAGAGCCACGGTGTGCTGGTCGGCCACGTGACGGTGTACGGCGACCTGCCCGAGTATCTGGCCCAGGGTGTGTTTGCGCGGCCCGCCCAGTATCCGGTGGTGGTACGGCTATCGACCGCGCCGGGCGATCTGCACAGCGACAAGGTCCCCATGCCGCGCGGGATGGCGATCAAGATGCTAGGCGTGGCGGGCCACCAGTTCCTGCCGCAGCGCCAGGATGCCATCACCCAGGACCTGCTGCTGGTGAACCATCCGGTGATCGCCTTCGGCCACGCAGCCGCCTACCTGCAAACGCAGAAGCTGCTGGAAAAGCACATGGACGATCCGGACATGACGCGCCGTATCGTGGCGGCGCTGGCGCGCGGCGGCAGCAAGGCGCTGCACGCCTTCGGTATCGAAAGCCCTGCCGTCGATACCCTGGGCGCACCCAATACGCATATCCTCGGCGAGACGTTTTTCAGCATGGCGGCTGTGCGCTTTGGCGACTACGTGGCCAAGCTGTGCGCCGCGCCGCTGTCGGACAATGTGCGCGGCCTGACCGGCAAGCTGATAAACAGCGATGATGGCGATTCCGCGCTGCGCGATCTGGTCGTAGCCTTCTTCAAGGATCAGGGAGCGGAATACGAGTTGTGTGCGCAGCTGTGCACCGGCGTGGACAAGATGCCGATTGAAGACGCCTCGGTCGACTGGCCGCAGGAACTGTCGCCTTACCAGCCGATCGCGCGCCTGACGATTCCACCGCAGGACGCTTACAGCCCGGCGCGGCGCGTGTTCGCCGATGACGTCTTGTCTTTCAATCCCTGGCATTGCATCGACGAGCACCGGCCGCTCGGCTCGATCATGCGCGCGCGGGTCAAGGCTTATGAAGCGTCGTCGGCCTTCCGGCACACGATGAATGCCCAGCCTCGCATCGAGATTGACGATATCAGTCAGGTGCCGGATTGATGAGGCATAGGTTTGCCGGGATCAATATACGTTCCGAGCAATGAAATAGACCACTGCAACCAGCGCGGTTCCGAAGCCATACATCTTCCAGGTCAATTTATTGATGGCCTTTTCCAGGTCTTCCTTGGTGACGTAATTGGACTTCATGACGGCCACGTCTGTCTTAAGGCTGGACACATCCGCCTTCAGGGTGGACACATCCGCCTTCAAGGTGGACACATCGATCTGCAGCGCCGTGATTGCGGTCTCAACAACGGTCAGTCGGTGTGCGGTTTCCATCAACCGATCATCACGCCGTTCGCCAAAGCGGTCAAGCCGCGCACGATTGTCCGTGCGCGTCGCTTGACGCGTCTCAGCTCAACAAAAAACCTACTGAATCACACGGTAGCAAGGCGTATAAGCCTTGCCCGGCAATTTCATCCGGCTCTGTTCCACGAACGACGATAGCAAGGCATCCATCGGCCCCATGATGGCCGCGTCGCCATGGATTTCGAAATGGCCGAATTTCTCGATCGCGCGGATTCCCTCGTCCTTCACGTTACCTGCCACAACGCCGGAAAACGCGCGCCGCAGATTAGCCGCCAGCAGGTGGGTTTCCTGGTTCTTGTGCAGCTTCAGGTTACGCATGTTCTCGTGCGTCGGCTTGAACGGGCGCTGGAATTCCTGATCGATGCGCAGCAGCCAGTTGAAGTAATAGGCATCGCTGCGCGACTTACGGAATTCGCGCACCTGCTTGATCCCGTTCTGCATCTCCTTGGCCACCATCTCCGGATCGTCGATGATGATCTTGTAGCGCTTCTGGGCTTCCTCGCCCAGGGTATCGGCGATGAACTGGTTAATCTGGATGAAGTAGTCGCGCGCGGTTTCCGGCCCGGTGAAAATGAGCGGATACGGCATGTCGGCATTATCCGGATGGAGCAGGATGCCGAGGATGTACAGGATCTCTTCGGCCGTGCCTGCGCCGCCGGGGAACACGATAATCCCGTGACCGGTGCGCACAAACGCTTCCAGGCGCTTTTCGATATCCGGCATGATGACCAGGTCATTGACGATGGGATTGGGCGACTCGGCGGCGATGATGCCCGGCTCGGAGATGCCCAGGTAGCGCCCGCGGCCCAAACGCTGCTTGGCGTGGCCGATGGTGGCGCCTTTCATCGGGCCCTTCATGGCGCCAGGCCCGCAGCCGGTGCAGATATCCAGGTCGCGCAGGCCCATCTGGTAGCCGACTTCCTTGGAATAGTTATATTCGATGCGGTTGATCGAGTGCCCGCCCCAGCATACGACCAGGTTGGGATTGCGCTGCGGCTGCAGCACATTCGCGTTGCGCAGGATGTGGAACACCGAATCGGTGATGCCTTCAGTGCGCGACATGTCGAATTTCGGGTTATCCGTCACTTCGCTGCTGATAAATACGATATCGCGCAGGACGGCGAACAGGTGTTCGTGTATCCCCTTGATCATTTTGCCGTCGACGAAGGCAATCGCCGGTGCACCGCGAATTTCCAGCTTGATGCCGCGCTCGCGCTGCACGATGCTGATATCAAAGGATTTATACCGTTCCAGCAGTTCCTTGCCATCGTCGATGGAACTACCGCAATTGAGGACGGCGAGCGCGCAGTTGCGGAAGATTTGATACAGGCCGCCCTGGCTGGTGTCGAGCAATTTTGCGACTTCGGCTTTCGAGAGGACTTCGAGCTGGCCTTCCGGCGAAATCAGGGTATCGACAACGTCATGTTCCATGGTGCGCTTCCTTTTCAGATTCTGTGAAACTTTCTTGGTTCGACTAGCGTGCTTGCATCGTCAATATACGACAACTCGCCTCTCTATGTGAACACAGATTTTCTTCGGCCTGCGACTAGCCCTGCGCTGGATTAATTAGCACATCTGGCGAAAATTCGCTGAGCGTGAGCGGTTTTACATTAGAATGCAGCCCAATGGAAAAACAGCGGTCACAAGCCAGTGCTTCCATCATGATTTATCCAACCATAACTACTTCAGGAGAAACCGCATGAGCGGTGCCGACAATTCAAATACCAGGGAAGTCGTCATTCCCGAGTTCAAGCAGATTCTGGGTCATCCAAGTCCACTCTGGATGCTGTTCATGACCGAATTCTGGGAGCGATTTGCTTTCTACGGTATACGATGGGCGCTCGTGCTGTACATCGTCACGCAGTTCCACGGCGGTAACGCCGCCGGCGAGGCCGATGCCAACCTGACCTATGGTTCCTATCTGGCGCTGGTGTATGCCGGCGCCGTCTTCGGCGGCTATGTCGCCGATAAAATCATCGGCTATCAGCGCTCGATCCTGATCGGCGCCGCCTTCATGGCCGCAGGCCTGTTCATGATCGCCATACCCGATCCGGATATCTTCAAGGTCGGCCTGGCCACCATCATCGTCGGTAACGGCATGTTCAAGCCGAACATCTCGACCATGGTCGGCAAGCTGTACTCGCTGGCCGACACGCGCCGCGACTCCGGCTTCACCATTTTCTACATGGGCATCAATGCCGGCGCCTTTCTCGCACCGATCCTGACCCAGATCCTGGCGCAGAAGGTCTTCAGCGTCAACGACGTCCCCGCTTACAAGATCGTGTTCATCGCCTCCGGCATCGGCATGCTGATCAGTCTGGTCTGGTTTGCGATCGGCCGCGCTGCCCTCAAGGGCATCGGCGCACCGGAAGCCGACGCCCAAAGCCCGATGCGCATGGTGTACGTCGCGCTTGGCGCTGTCGTCGTCATCCCCGTCATGTACTTCCTGCTCAAGGCCGGCGCGGCCAAGCTGCAGATCGTATTGACGGTCCTGTTCGTGATCCTGGTGGTCATGCTCATCATCGAAGGCATCCGTGACGGCGCTGTGGCACGCGACAAGACCATCGCCCTTCTGATCATCTTCGCTTTCAATATCCTTTTCTGGATGTTTTTCGAGCAGGCTGGCAGCTCCTTCACCTTCCTGGCCGAGAACATCGTCAACCGCGTCGGCGCGCTCGGCATGGCTGAATTTCCGACCGCCTGGTTCCAGAGTGTGAACTCGGTGGCCATTATCAGCTGCGCTCCGATCATTGCGTGGATCTGGGTCGCCATGGGCAAGCGCAATGTCAATCCATCGATCCCGCGCAAATTCGGCCTGGGTATCATCTTCAACGGCCTGGCTTTCCTGCTGCTGATGTACGCGCTGACCCACCTGGTCGACCCGACCATCAACAAGATCCCGTTCTGGACCCTGTTCGCCGTGTACTGGATCCAGTCCATCGGTGAACTGTGCCTGTCGCCGATCGGCCTGTCGATGACCACCAAGCTCGCGCCTGTCCGCCTGGTCGGCCTGGGCATGGGCGGCTGGTTCCTCTCCACCGGCATCGGCAACAACCTGTCGGGCATCTTCGCCAGCCACGTCAGCGGCGATAGCGGCATGTCCGTGGCGTCCGCGCTGTCCGGGTATACCTTCGGTTTCTGGTCCTTGATGGCCGGCGGCGTGCTGCTGTTCCTGCTCGCCCCCTTGATCCAGAAGCTGATGCACGGCGTGAAGTAAGCGTCAAACGCAGCGATTTCAGTAGCATCGATAACAACGGCGGCCTGCGGGCCGCCGTTTTTTATGGCCCTCCGGGCCGCATTTCGCATCCACTGCCCTGTCAGTTCGCTTGCCGCTCCGGTATCATGTCGGGATGAATGCGATTTCCTTACCCCCGTTTGTGATTGGCGTTGCTGGCGGAAGCGGCAGCGGCAAGTCAACGGTGTCCCAGCAAGTACTGGCGTCCTTCGGCGCCGACACGGTCTCGGTTGTGATGCAGGACGATTACTACTGCGACCAGTCCGAGCTTCCCCCCGACGTGCGCCGCAAGCAGAATTACGATCACCCAAAAGCCTTCGACTGGCCGCTGCTGGTGCAGCATGTCCGGGCCTTGCGCAACGGCGAAACGATCGAGATGCCGGAGTACGATTTCACCATCGACAACCGCTCCAACAAGACCATTACTGTCAAACCGGCCCCGGTCATCGTGATCGAAGGCCTGTTTGCCCTGTATGACGCGGACTTGCGCAAGATGATGTCGCTGAAGATCTTTGTCGATACCGCCCCTGACGTGCGCTTCATCCGGCGCATGCAAAGGGATATTTCGGAGCGCGGCCGTTCGATGGAGAGTATCGTCAGCCAGTATCTGGAAACCGTCCGCCCGATGCACAAGCAGTTCATCGAGCCGACCAAACGCCACGCCGACGTGATTTTGCCGCACGGCGCGAATGGCCCGGCAGTCGACGTGATTACCACTAAGGTGGCAAGCGTCATCGGCCAGCTGAAGCGGCCCTGATCCTAAACGGGGTCATTACTCCCTCGGCGGCGCCGCCGGATTGGTCAGCTCCAGCGCCCGCCGCATGTCGTTCATCTCCGCCACCAGCCAGGCGCGAAAGCGCTGCACCTTGGGCATGTTCTCCTTGCTGCGATTGACCAGGAAGCGGTAGCCGCTGCCGAAGGGCGCGCTGCGGCAGTTGATCTGCCTGAGCGAGCCTTTCAGGATGTCCTGGGCCGCGATCCCGTACGCCACCAGGGCGATGCCCTGCCCCGCCACTGCCGCCTGGGCCAGCACGCCCCAGTGGCTGTACCCGCGCGAGAAATCGTACTTGCCCTTGAGCGCGCGGTTTTCATTCAGCAGCTGCAGCCACGACTCCGGCGTCTTTTCATACAAGAGCGGATAGTTCGGCAGGTCGGCCAGGGTCAGTTCGGTCTGGCCGGGTCCCAGCAGGTCCGGACTGTAGACCGCAATCAGCCGTTCGCGAAACAGCAGCGCCGGGTCGCCATCGCTCACCGGGCCATAGCGTACCGCGACGTCGGTGCTGTCGTCTTCCAGATTGACCGGCGCATCGTTCGAGTCGAGCCGGATGTCAAGCTCCGGATACAGCTTGGTAAAACGGTGCATGCGCGGCACCAGCCACTTGATCGCGAACGAATGGGTGGTGGAGATGCGCAGCACGGCTTCCTCATTCCCACCCTGAAGCGCCCCGACCTTGGCGCGCAGCTCGATCAGCATGCGCCCCACCGTCACGGCCAGCTCCTGGCCTTTTTCAGTTAGCGTGATATGGCGCGGATGGCGGATGAACAGCGCAAAGCCCACGCTCTCTTCCAGGTGCTTGACCTGCTGGCTGATCGCGGCCGGCGTCTTGTGCAGCTCCTGGGCCGCCAGCTTGAAGCTGCCCCAGCGCGCTGCACAGTCGAAGTCCACCAGCCCGGATAAACTCCTCAGCGGCTTCATGCAGACACCAAGCATAAGTATTTCTTAGTCATTGCCTCAATTTTTCTCGGTTGATCGTTTGGCATCACGAGGAGAAAATGTACAGGAATCAACGAGGAAATACCATGGGCAAGAATATATTGGTTATCGGGGGCACGCGCTATTTCGGCAAATTGCTGGTGCAGCGCTTGCTCAATGCTGGTCATCAGGTCACGATCGCCACGCGCGGCCATGCCTCGGATCCTTTCGGAGACCGCATCAAGCGCATCCGCGTCGATCGCCGCAACGAGCGCGCCATGCTGGCCGCCTTTGCCGGCATCGAGAACTACGACATCATTTACGATCAGCTTTGCTACAGCCCCCTGGACGCCGCGATCGCGGTGCGCGTCTTCGCGGGCAAGTGCAAGCGCTATATCGTGGCTTCCACCATCGAGGTGTACCGCGGCCTGCTGGCCAGCCAGAAATCGCCCTTCGCGGAGGATGACCTGCAGATCCTGGCCCAGCCGATCGACACCCAGTACCCGTGGCACGACCCCAAGCTGGCCACCCAGTGCTACGTCATGGGCAAGCTGCAGGCCGAAGCGTATCTGTACCGCGACGGCAGCCTGCCCCTGGTGACGGTGCGCATCGGGCACGTCCTGTCCGGCCCCGAGGACTTCACCGGCCGCCTCGCCCATTATGTGGACCTGGTGCGTCAGTTCGCCCCGCTGCGCTACGCGAATGCGGCCGCCGCCAGCTCCTTCATGAGCGCCCAGGTGACGACCGATTTCCTGGTCTGGACCGGTGCCCAGACGTTTACCGGACCGGTCAACGCGGCCTGCGACGGCGGTTTGTCGGCCTTCGACCTGTATCTGCGGGTCGGCATGCTGCTCGACGCCGAAGTGCGGGCGCTGCCGGTGACCCACGTGGTGCGCCCGGGTGAACTGAGTCCCTTCGACTATCCGGCCCCGTTCATGATGGATACCACCCGCGCGGCGTCGCTGGGCTACCGCTTTGGACACAGCGACGAGTGGCTGGATCACCTGATCCGCCAGCATGATCTGGCGTTTGTCTGAGTGCGGACCGGCTGAAAACCGGCAGTTTGTCTGTTTTTACCAACAAACCGGCTTAATTTTCGGCTATAAATCGCCCCGGCGCGATCGACTATAATCGCGCCGAGGGCCGTCACAACCCAGAACGGCCTCGCACCGAGGTACCGTTTTGACAACACAACGCAGATTTCCCCTGAACTGGCCGGGACGCCGGGCCGTGTTCTTCACGCTCGCCGGCATCGTCTCGCTCGGCCTTCTCGCCGTGATCGGCCTGCTGGTCTACTTCTTCGCCGTGATCTCGCCCAGGGTGCCCGACATCGGCGCGGTCACCGACTACAAGCCCAAGATCCCCCTGCGCATCTACACGGCCGACAATGTCCTGATCGGTGAATTCGGCGAGGAGCATCGCGACTTCACACCCATCGGGAAAGTCCCTGAGCTGCTCAAGAAAGCCATCCTGGCGATCGAGGACACGCGCTTTTACGAGCACGGTGGCGTCGACTGGATTCGCGCCGCCGGCGCCGCCAGGGCCAATCTGCGCGGCGGATTTCGCGAAGGCGCCTCCACCATCACGATGCAGGTGGCGCGTAACTTCTTTCTCACGCGCGACAAGAAAATCGGTCGCAAGGCCGATGAAATCGCCCTCTCCTTCAAGATCGAAAGCGCGCTGTCTAAGGACCAGATCCTGGAACTGTACGTCAACCAGATCTTCCTGGGCCGCCGCTCCTACGGCTTCGCCAGCGCCTCGCAGGCCTACTTCGGCAAACCGCTCGATGCGCTCACGGTCGCGGAAACCGCGCTCCTGGCCGGCATGCCCAAAGACCCGGTGCGCCTTAATCCGGCCGTCAATCCGCGCAACGCCAAGCTGCGCCGCGACATTGTCCTGCGCCGCATGCACGAACTGGGCTTTATCAACGAAGCCCAGTACGCGCAGGCGAAAGAGGAAACGCTGCGCATCGCGGCCCAGCGCCAGGAGTTCGACACCCACGCGGAATACGTGGCCGAACTGGCGCGCCAGGTCGTCTTCGACCAGTACAAGGAAGAAGCCTACACGCGCGGCATCCGCGTTACCACCACCATCCTGAAAGCCGAGCAGGATGCGGCCTACGATTCGGTGCGCCGCAACGTGCTGCAGTACGACCAGCGCCATGGCTATCGCGGCCCGGAAGCCTTTATCGAACTGCCGTCCGACCCGGCCGAACGCGCAGAAGAAACCAGTGTCGCTCTGCGCCGCCGCCCGTCCAGCGATGGCCTGATTCCCGTGGTCGTGACCGAGGCATCCAGCAAGCAGGTGACGGTGGAAACCATGGATGGCGACAGCATCGCGATTACCGGCAGCGGCCTGAAATTCGTCGCTCCCGCGCTGGCGGCGTCCGCCAGGCCGGCCATCAAGCTGCGCCCCGGCGCCATCGTGCGCATCAGCCAGGAAGGTAAAAACTGGCACATCGTCCAGGTGCCCGAGGTGTCGGCCGCCTTTGTCGCGATCGATTCGATCACCGGCTCCTATCATGCGCTGGTGGGCGGCTTCGACTTCAACCTGCAAAAGTACAATCACGTGACCCAGGCCTGGCGTCAGCCCGGCTCCGCCATGAAGCCGTTTATCTATTCGGCGGCGCTGGAAAAAGGCTATTCACCGGCCACCGCCATTCTGGACGAGGCGCTGGACATGCCCGGCATGAACGCCGGCGCGACCTGGTCGCCGCAGAATGACGACGGCGTCTTCGACGGCCAGGTAACCATGCGCACCGCTCTGGCCAAGTCCAAGAACGTGCCCTCGGTGCGCATCCTGCGCGCGGTCGAAGTGGGTTACGCCCACGGTTTCCTTGCCAAATTCGGCTTCGATCCGGCGCGCCAGCCGCGCAACCTGACCCTGGCGCTGGGCACCGGCGCGGTCACGCCGCTGCAGATGGCGGGCGCCTACGCCATCTTTGCCAACGGCGGCTACCAGGTCAAACCCTACCTGATTGCGAAGATCGAAGACGCCAGCGGCGACCTGTTCGTCGAGAACCGCCAGCCTCCCGCCAGGGACGAGACGAACCGCGTGCTCGATCCGCGCAACGCCTTCCTGATGGACAGCATGCTGCGCGACGTCACACGCTATGGCACCGGCGCGGCCGCTACGCAAAAGCTGCAGCGCGCCGATTTGGCCGGCAAGACCGGCACCACCAGCGATGCGGTGGACGGGTGGTTCGCGGGCTACGCCTCCAACGTGGTCGCTGTATCCTGGATGGGCTACGACGATCCCAAGTCCCTGGGCGGACGCGAATTCGGCGCTACCCTGGCGCTGCCGATCTGGATAGACTACATGCGCGCCGCGCTGGCAAAAAAGCCGGTCGAGGAGCGCATCGTGCCGGAAGGCGTGATGCGCGAAGGCGAAGACTGGATCTACAGCGAATACGCAGGCACCACCGACTTCAAGACCATCGACGTCGAGGTGCTGCCCGAGCCGGTGCCGGAAACCACACTTTCTCCTGCGCCGGCAGCCGTAACGACGCCTGTACAGTAGAAACTACGGCGGTCGACCCCTGCCGCCGAACGGAAACATGGCTTCGCGGGAACAAGCATTTCCCGCTTTCCGCTTTTCGGTTTGGCGGCTATCATTGGACCCATTTTTCGTAACACTCTACTAATGGAGCACCCGATGGCCGAATTGTCGCAGGCGGAACCAAAAGAAATCACGATACGGGGCATCCTGCTCGGTATCGTCATCACGCTGGTATTTACAGCGGCCCAGGTCTACCTTGGCCTCAAAGTGGGCCTGACCTTCGCCACCTCGATTCCCGCCGCCGTCATCTCGATGGCACTCCTGAGCGCGTTCAAGGACGCCACCATCCAGGAAAACAACATCGTCCAGACCATTGCGTCGGCCGCCGGCACGCTGGCGTCGGTGATTTTTGTGCTGCCTGGCCTACTGATGATCGGCTGGTGGGCCAACGTCCCGTTCTGGCCGACCTTCGGCGCCTGCGCCATCGGTGGCGTGCTGGGTGTGATGTACACCGTGCCGCTGCGCCGCGCACTGGTCTCGCAATCGGACCTGCCCTATCCTGAAGGCGTGGCCGCGGCCGAAGTGCTGAAGGTCGGCACTTCCTCGCGCAGCGGCGCCGCCGAAGGCAAGGTTGGCCTGTGGGCCGTGATCTGGGGCAGCGTGTCGTCCGCGCTGTTCGCCGCCGCGGCAGCGGCCAAGCTGATGGCCGGCGAAGTCGCCTACTACTTCAAGACCGGCAGCGGCGCGACCGGGATCGGCGCATCGAGCTCGCTCGCCCTGATCGGCGCCGGCCACCTGATGGGTATTACCGTCGGTATCGCCATGCTGGCCGGCCTGATTATCGCCTGGGGCGTGCTGGTGCCGCTGCTGACGGCCGCCGAACCAGTCACCACGGCAGCCGCCGCCGAACTGGCCACCACCGTATGGCGCACCAAGGTGCGCCTGCTCGGCGCCGGCGCCATTGGCGCGGCCGCGATCGTGACCCTGGCCAGCCTGACCAAGCCGGTCATCGGCGGCCTGCAGTCCGCCATGGCCGCGGCCCGCAACGCCAAGGTCGCCGGTGCTGTCATCGAACGCTCGGAGCAGGACCTGCCGATCTTCATCGTCGGCTTGGTCACCCTGATCGCCATGGTGCCGGCAGGTTGGCTGCTCGCCACCTTCCTGCAAGGTACCGCCATCGCCAGCCTGGGCCTGCCCCTGGTCGCCGTCGGCGTTGCCTACATCCTGGTCGCCGGCGTGTTCGCCGCCGCGGTGTGCGGTTACATGGCCGGTTTGATCGGCTCTTCCAACTCGCCGGTGTCCGGCATCGCCATCCTGACCATCCTGGGCGCCTCGCTCAGCGTGGGCATGGTCGGCAAGCATGTCATGGGGCCTGAAGTCGCGCACGCGCTGGTCGCATTTGCGCTGTTCGTCACCACCGTGGTGCTGGCAGTGGCCGTCATCGGTAACGACAACCTGCAAGACCTCAAGACCGGCCAGCTGGTTGGCGCGACCCCATGGAAGCAGCAGGTGGGCCTGCTGATCGGCGTGGCCGCCGGTTCGGCCGTGGTGCCGCCGGTGCTGGAACTGCTCAATCGCGCCAATGGCTTTGCCGGCGCGCCCAACCTGCAGGCGATCTCCAATACGCCGCTGGCCGCGCCGCAGGCGACCTTGATCTCGACCCTGGCCAAAGGCGTCATCGGCGGCGACCTGCGCTGGGACCTGGTGCTGTACGGCGCCCTGCTCGGCCTGGGCCTGGTGCTGGTCGACTTTATCCTCAAAAAAACCAGCGGCAAGCGTTACAGCCTGCCGCCGCTGGGCGTGGGCCTGGCCATCTACCTGCCAAGCGCGGTCACCGCGCCGGTGGTGGTGGGCGCCGTCGCCGGCTGGCTGTTCGAGCGCGCGGTACACAGCCAGACCTGGGGTGAAGCGGCCAAGCGCATGGGCGTGCTGATCATGTCCGGCTTCATCGTGGGCGAAAGCCTGTTCAACGTCGCCCTGGCAGGTTTGATCGTCGCTTCCGGTTCCGGCGAACCGCTGGCCATCGACACCGGCATGAGCGAACATGTGCAGATGCTGGTCGCGCTGGTGGTCGGTTCGGCCATCGTATCGGGCCTGTACCGCTGGGCCGCCAACGGCGCCAAACGCGTCCACGCCTGACGTTCCGGCGCCAGTGAACGGGACCGACCATGAGCTATGCGCGTCCCGCCGTCACCTTCCACTGGCGCCCTACGACCGACGCGCTGCGGGTGCATGCCATCCACAGCGCGGTCCTCGCCAAAACACCGCCCGGCATGGTGCGGCCCGATCCGCTTTCCCACTTTGAACTGCATACCGGCGTCCAGGGCGAAACCCTGGGCTGCTTTCTCGACACCGGCGAGATGATCGCCTATGGCGTGATCGGCCTGCACTCGGACACGGTCGCGCACATGGCCGATATGCTGGGGGCGCAGGCGGCGCGTTTTTGCGTACTCGATGGCGCGGCCTCGCTGGCGCAGTGGCGCGGATTCGGCTTGCATAATTTCGCGATCGAAGAACGCATCAAGCACGCCGTCCGCCTGGAACGTACGCAGGTCGGCGCCACCGTCGCGCCGGAAAACATCCGCAGCGTACGCGGCCTGCTGCGTTCCGGCCTGGTGATACGCGGCTTTGCGCGCATGTACGGCGGCATGGCGCGGCTGCTGGTATCGCGCGACATGCTGGCGGCGCAGGCGCTCTATCGGCGCGAGTCGAGCGTGGCCATGCGCGATCTGGACGGCCACCAGGATGCGCTGGCGGCAGGCCTTGTCGGCTACGCCTGCACCCAGGACGGCGCGGGCGATTGGGCCATCACCTACGGCGGATGATGTGCGTAGGGCGGAAAAGCCTGAAGGGCGCCTTCCGCCGTGCCACGCGTGAGCCGCATGGGCCTCGACCGTAGCACGGCGGAAGGCGCCCTTTGGGCTTTTCCGCCCTACGAAAGCAAACGAAGCTCCAGCTAGCGCCGCTTCTCCCGCTCGCGCTGGCGCAGCACGTCGATCATCACATTGAAGGTACGCGCCAGGCGGCCGATTTCGTCGTTGCTGGTGACCTTGATGTGGGCGCGTTCATAGTCGCCGTCCTTGAGCGCATTGGCCGCCTCGGTCAAACGCCCCACCGGCCGCACGATACTGCGCGCGAACAGCACCGCCAGGATCAGGAACACCAATCCCACCGCCGCCACACTCCACAGCACGTTGGCAAACAGCTTGCGCAGCGGCGCTTCGAAGTCCTGCCGCGATTCGGTCACGCCAACCACCCAGTTATGTCCGGGTACGGGGGCATAACCGGCGTGCTCCTCCACACCCGACATGGTGGAGCGGTAGCTGATATTTCCGGTCGTTTTCGCACCTACCAGCGCCGCCGCCAGCTCGGGCATGCCGACACTGTCGATGCTGCCGCGCCGGAAACGCTGGTCGGCCACGATCTTCTTCATGGCCTGGGGCGACAGCGGCGCCAGGCTGCGGTACAACTGCTTCTGGTCCGGGTAATGAATCAGTACGCCGTCGCCATCGATCATCAAGGGCTTGCGATGCGAATCGGCCGACACCTGGTCCAGTAGTGCCGCTATGGTCGCGCCCTTGATGCGCAGGACCACCACGCCAATCACCTTGCCGTCCGCGTCGTACACCGGATTGGCGTAGTACATGCCCGGCTTGCCGGCCGTGGAGCCGACGATGATGCCGGTCTTGAAGGGATGGCCCTTCATCGCCTCCTGAAAATACTCGCGGAACTTGAAGTTCACGCCGGCCACGCCCGGTTCGCTCGACACCAGCGCCAGACCGTCCGCGTTCATCAGAAACATCAGGTGCACGTCCGGCACGGTGCGCACCAGGTTGGCCAATTTGGCGTCGATCAGTTCCCGGCGCGCGGGATCGGGTTTGCGCAGGTAGTCGATAAAGTCCGCATCGGTGGCCATGTAGTTGGCCATGTTCTGGCTGTCCGTGATCAGCTGCCCCACCCGTCCCGCGGTGGACTGCGCCAGGCGCTCCAGGTTGCGCAGTTCGGCCGCCGATACGGCCGTCACCGCGCCATTGACGTTGTAGTAGGCCGTAATCGTCATCGGCAGCAGCGCCGCCAGCACCATCGCGATGGTCATTTTGACCGCCAGCGGCCAGGACCCCGGCCGCACCAGCGCACGCCCCAGGTGCAGCGCGTGGCGCTGGAGCAGGCGCGGCGAATCGATCAGGGTGCGCCAGCTTTCGACCACCATGTTCTGTTCGAACTCGCCGACCCGCAGCGCATCCTGCAGCGCCAGGCTGCCCGCGTGCGATGCGAACAGCTTCTGCGCGAATGCGCGGACGCTTTGCGGCCGCTGCGCCGCGTCGAGCGCGAGCGCCCAGTCGAGCGCCTGCAGAAAGGCGTCGCTGTAACGCCCCTGGGCCGCCTGCAGTGCCGGCGCCATGGTCTCGCTGCCGTCCGCACGCGCTGTCGCCGCCGGCGGCTTGGCGCCGGTAACCATCCAGTACAGGGTCGCGCCCAGTGCGTACAGGTCGGTCCATGGACCTTGCTCGCCCTGTCCGTACTGTTCGCACGGGGCGTATCCCGGCGTGACCACGTCCGCCATCGCGCCGGCGGTGGCGGCGGTCTGGCGCGCCGCGCCGAAATCGAGCAGCACCAGGCTGCCGTCCTCCTTGCGCACGTAGATATTGTCAGGCTTGATGTCGCGGTGCAGAAAGCCCGCGCCGTGGACCACGGCCAGGCCGTCGAGCAGGGGCCGCACCAGGCTCAAGAGTTCGGCCTCGCTCATGTCGCGATGCTTGTCCCACCACTGCTTGAGCGACTTGCCGCGCTCGTATTCGAGCACCATGTAAGCGGTGCGGTGCGCTTCGAAAAAACGCGCCACACGCACGATGTTCGGATGGCGGAAGGTGGCCAGGGTCCGCGCTTCGACCAGGAAGCTGTCCAGGCCATTCTGGTAGAAGGAGGCGTCCTCCGGCCAGCGCGGCGAGACCGACCTGTCGCTGGAACGCTGCGCATACTCGGCCGGCAGGTACTCCTTGATGGCGACTTTCACATTCAGGTGCACATCGGTCGCCAGGTAGGTGATGCCGAAACCGCCCTGCCCCAGCACCGAGTCGATGCGGTACTCGAACAGCGCGAAACCGGGGGCCAGCGCCAGCGGTACCGAGGCGTCCGGCAGCGAAGGCGCGCTGCGCCGCAGCGGCAGCATGGCCGACGGCGGATGCACCGAGGGTGCGGCGAGGATGGTCGAATCGTCGTCGCCGGGATGGGCCAGCAGCGGCGCGGCCGGGTGCAGCACGGTGAGGTCATCGTCATCCCCGCCTGCGGGAGGCAAGGCCGGCGCAGGGGCCGGGGCCGGACGCGATTGCTCCTGGATCTGGCGCAGGCGGCGCTCGAGCGCGACGATCTTTTCCAGCACGGCCACGCGGCGCGCGAGCACGGCGTCGCCTTGCCCCGCCGCATTGTGCGCCACATCGTCTACACTGGCCTTATCGTCCATCGCTCGCGCGCGCCCCTTTTTTCGTCATTTGCGCCCAACAAAGTATAGTCAGCATGCTAGCATGTCAGACAACATGAATGAGCAAGAAACCTTGCCTAGTAACAATCGGGAGCTACTTTGTATCAATGGAAGCAACTTTCACCCTCCGTGCATCATCGACTCGACCTGGGGTTAGCGTTCGGCATGACCGACACCGGACTGGTGCGCACTTCCAATGAAGACAATTTCCTGATCGATCCGCGCCTTGGGCTGGTGGCCCTGGCAGATGGCATGGGCGGCCACGAGGCCGGCGAAGTGGCCAGTGCGGACGCCCTGACCTCAGTCGCCCAGTTCCTGCGCGCCACCATGACCGCCAAAGGCGATCCTGACGTCCTGCACTTCAAGCCCAGCCACCCGGACACCTGCCCGCCGGGCACCGACCCGGCCAGCGCCGCCCTGCACACTCTCCACAATGCGGTCGAGTTCGCGAATCAGCGCATGTACCAGGTCAACCTGTCCAACCGGCGCGGCGACGGCGGCGGCATGGGCACCACGCTGACGGGCGTCTGGCAGCCGGAAGCAGGCGCGCCGATGCTGGCCTTTCACGTGGGCGACAGCCGGCTCTACCGCTACCGCGATGGCCAGCTGATCCAGCTGACCCACGACCAGACCTTGTACCAGCAGGCGGTCGATGACGGCGTGCTCGACGATCTGCCGCCGCGCAACCTGTTGCTGCAGGCACTGGGCCCATCCTTTGAGGTCGAGCCGGAACTGCACGTGCTGGACGTGGCGCCTGGTGAATTGCTGATGCTTTGCAGCGACGGCCTGTACGGTGCCAGCACGGACGAACAGATCGCGGCGGTGCTTGCCAACGTCAGCGCCGAGAACCTGGACACCAGTTGCGCCGAGCTCATCGAAGGCGCCAAGCGCGACGGCAGCCGCGACAACATCACCTGCGTCCTGATCCAGTGCCGCTGAGCGCGGCGGCGCTCAGGCCCAGGCCCAGGCTATCATCGATAATTTCGATGATAGCGGCGTAAATTTTCCGTTTTTACTTCCCTGATGCAGCCCGCATAATGCATGGGTCAGCGATTCTTTACGTCGAAATAATCGATACAGGGTCGCTAGCCGATCCTGATCCACGCCACCCTGATCCACGCCACCCCTACGGAGCCACCATGAAAAAAATCATCGCCCTCATCGCCGCCGCCGGTTTCTCGCTGTCCGCCTTTGCCGCACCTGAGACCTTCAATATCGACCCGACCCACACCATGCCGCGCTTCGAATACAGCCACTTCGGCTATTCGACCCAGCTCAGCCGCTTCGACAAGACCTCGGGCAAGATCGTGCTCGACCGTGCGGCCAAGAGCGGTTCGGTGGATGTCACCATCGATACCACCTCGGTGAATACCGGCTTTCCCGTCTTTAACGGCCACATCCAGGGCGAGGACTTCCTCGACACCAAGAAGTTTCCAACCATTACCTTCAAGTCGAACAAGCTGAACTTCAATGGCGACAAACTCGCTTCGGTGGACGGCAACCTGACCATCAAGGGAATCACCAAGCCGGTCAAGCTGGACGTGACCTCGTTCCAGTGCATGGAACACCCGATGCTCAAGAAGGAAGCTTGCGGCGCCAACGCGACCGTCAAAATCAAGCGAACCGAGTTCAATGCGGGTAAGTACGCGCCTTACGTCGGCGACGAAGTCACCCTCACTATCCCGGTGGAAGCCATCAAGGAGTAAGCCCGCAAGCCGGCAAGGTCACAGGCAATGCAGGGTCTCACCCACCCTCGTTGCTTGCCTTTTAACAAACGCTCACAATGGTAAGCTTTACAAGTATTTCTGAAAGAATGATACTACGCACACTTTCCGCCTTCGTTTCTCTCCCATGGATCACCCAGCACAACTTGGCAGGTACCAAATATCGCGCGTACTCGGGCGCGGCGCCATGGGCGTGGTCTACGAAGGCCTCGATCCGCGCCTGAACCGGCGCGTCGCCATCAAGGTCATCTCGACCAGCCGTCTCGATCCTGAACTGCGCGCCGACTATTCGCAGCGCTTCATCCACGAAGCGCAAGCCGTGGCCCGGCTTAATCACCCCAACATCGTCACCGTTTACGATTTCGGCGAAGAAGACGGCGCCGCCTACCTGGTCATGGAACTGATCGCCGGCGAAGAGCTGAGCGCCTACTTCGACGAAAGCCAGGGCTTCCAGCTTGAATTCACGCTCGACGACGCCGTGCGCATGACGAGCGAACTGCTCGACGCCGTCGGCTATGCGCACCAGCATGGCATCGTCCACCGCGACATCAAGCCGGCCAACGTCATGCTCACCGCGGACCTGAAGGTCAAGCTGACCGATTTCGGCGTGGCGCGCATGGGCGGCCCGAACGCAGGCCATACCGTCGCCGGCGCCCTGGTCGGCACACCGAGCTTCATGTCGCCCGAGCAGATCGGCGGCGAGCCGGTCGGCCCGCGCTCCGATATCTTTTCGGTCGGGATCATCCTTTACCAGTTCCTCACCACCGAGCGCCCTTTCCGCGGCAACGGCATGTTCGCGGTCCAGCAGAAGATCATGTACGACCAGCCGGTGCCGCCCTCGCTGATCAATCCATCGCTGAGCCCCATGTTCGATCACATCGTGATGCGCGCGCTGGCAAAAAAACCGGCCGAGCGCTACGCGGATGCACGCAGCTTCAAGGAAGACCTGCGCCGCGCGCTCAATGGTGAGAGCGTCGACGCCTACGACACACAACCAGCACCGCACGCCGCACGGCCGCCGCTGGCCACGGCCGCCGTGTCAACCGACGGCGACGCCACGCGCCCGCATGATGGGAAAAACGCATGAGCGACCTGGAACCGGCACCGCTGCGGCCCGAAGACTTCTTCCGCAAGCTGCAGCAGTTCACCACCCGCATTCACGCCACGCGCAATATCGACGAGATCATGCTTGATCTCTCCACCGAGATCTGCGCCCTGTTCGACGCCGACCGCCTGACCATCTACGCCATCAGCGAAGACAAGGCCAGCCTGGTATCGAAGGCAAAGACCGGCCTGGCCTCGTTCAAGCAGCTCAAGCTGCCGATCTCGGCGCAAAGCATCGCCGGCTACGCCGCGCTGTCGCGTAAGATCATCAACCTGCGTGACGTTTACGACGAAGAAGAGCTGCGCTACCGCGACCCGGACCTGCGCTTCCAGCAGGGCGTCGACAAACGCACCGGCTACCGCACCGAGCAGATGCTGGTCGCCCCCATCATGCATGGCGAGGAAGTGGTCGGCGTGGTCCAGCTGATCAACTACCTGCGCGGCGGCCGCTTCCCTGACCTGGTGGTCGAAGCGACTCGCTACCTGTGCGAGACCCTGGCGATCGCCTTTGCCCAGCGCCAGAAGGCGCCGGCGCTGGACCGCACCCGCTTTGTCACCTCGATCCGCGAAACCGTGCTGCCGAAGGAGCAGGTCGACAAGGCCCTGGCACAGGCGGCCGAGCAAAAGCTCGACATCGAAGAAGTGCTGCTCAACGATTACGGCCTGAAGGTCGGCGTGATCGGACGCGCGCTGGCCGATTATTTCAGCGTGCCTTACCTGGGTTTTCATCCGGAGCGGCGCAAACCGGTCGAACTGCTCAAGGCGTTCAACCGCGAGTTCGTGCTGGAAAACCAGTGGCTGCCGATCGAGGAAAGCCGCAACGGCCTGTACGTACTGTGCACCGATCCCGAACAGGTCAAGCACAGCGGCGCGGTCGCGCGCATCTTCCCCCAGGCGCGGCCGGTGTATTGCGTCACCACCCGGCGCGAGTTTGGCTGGATGGTGAACCAGTGCTTCGCGCCGGAGATCGAACCTGAGCCTGAAGGGGACCTGAGCGCGCCGGCCTATAAGCCGGAGCAAGCGCTGCTGCCCCCGCAAAAGCAGGAAGCCCTGGTCGGCGCGGTCAGCGCAATGATCGCCGGCGCCCACCAGCAAGGCCTGTCCGAACTGCGCATCGAAACATCGCCGGGCCGCGACAAAGGCGAGGTGCGCTTCACCGTCAGCGGCGTGATGCGGATCGACTGATTCGCCGGCCCGCCAGGCGTCATCGCAAACGCCCGCATAAGTTTGCTTCAGGTAAAATAAATTACCGGCGAAGCCAAGCGAACGATAACGACGATGATGAAATGGATCACCCGATGGTTTGGCGGATCGGACAGCGGCACGCTGTCCGCGCCTGCTGTCGGCGCATCCCAGCCCCTCAGCGCAGAGCCGACAATATCGCCCGCGGCCGTCAACGTCCTGTTCTACCGCTGGCTGACCGGCGCGCATGAGCAAATCGGCACGGCCAGTACCGGGGCCGAGAAAATCATCATCGACGAGCTGGCCAGGCTGGCCGCTTCCCCGGGCGCCGGCGCCGAACTGGTGCCGCGCGTGCCGGCCGTCATACCCCAGCTGCTGCGCAGCCTGCGCGACGAGACATTGTCCGGCACCGAGCTGTCGCGCCAGCTGGCGCAGGACGTCGTGCTGGTTGCCGAAGTGATCCGCGAAGCCAACAGCCCTTACTATCACCCCAGCATCCCGGTCAAATCGGTGGAAACCGCGGTGCGCCTGATCGGCCAGAACGGCCTGCGCATGCTGCTCGCGCGCGTCTCCTTCCGCCCCATTATCAGCATGCAGGCCGGACGCTTCGCGCGCCAGGTCGCGCCCCAGCTGTGGGCCCAGTCCGAACAATGCGCCACCGCCGCCCGCCTGCTCGCTCCCGGCATGCGCGCGAATATTTTCGAAGCCTACCTGGCCGGCCTGATGCAGAACGTGGGCCTGATCGTGGCCTTCCGCCTGATGGACCAGATCCATGCCGACGGCGCGCTGCCGCAGTCAGACGCCTTCGTCAGCCAGCTCTTTGCGCATGCCGGCACACTGTCGGCGCGCATCGGCGAAGCCTGGGACTTTCCTGTTACAGTAACGGCGGCCATCAACAGCGCAAGCGTATCGGCCAGCAGCGCCGCACTGGGTGCAACGCTGCTGGCCGATACGCTCGCGCTCAGCGACCGGCTCAGCAAGCTGCGCATGCTGCTCGGCGCCGGCATGCTGACGCCCGAGGAAGCCGTGGCCGGCATGGACAAGGCCGCGCTCGCGTGTTTTGAAGCCCTGAACAACGAGGATCAATGAGGACACTGCATGCCGTTTCAGATTGAGAACAAGCTGGTGATCGGTGTCGCGTCGAGCGCGCTGTTCGACCTGACCGCGTCGCACCAGGTCTACCTGGACAGCGGGCCTGACGAATACCGGAAATACCAGGAAGCGAACATCAACGTCATCCTGGAAAAAGGCGTGGCCTTCCCCTTCATCCGGCGCTTCCTGAACATCAATAAATGCTTCCCGCGCCAGACGCCGGTGGAAGTCGTCCTGTTCTCGCGCAATTCACCGGAAACCGGCCTGCGCGTGATGCGCTCGATCGCCCACTACGGCCTGGACATCTCGCGCGCGGCCTTCATGACGGGCAAGTCGCCCTACACCTATCTGCCGGCGTTCAATGCCGCCCTGTTCCTGAGCGCGAACGAGGAAGACGTCAAGAGTGCGATCGCCGCCAACTACCCGGCGGGCCTGGTGCTGCCGTCGAAGATCGTGGACGAGGATGACGACATCGAGCTGCGGGTGGCTTTCGACTTCGACGGCGTGATCGCGGACGACGAATCGGAGTCGGTCTTCAAGGCCAACAACAACCTCGACGAATTTCACGCGCACGAGACCATGCACATGGACGTGCCGCACCAGCCGGGGCCCTTGGCCGTCATGTTCCAGCAACTGGCGCTGATGCAGCGGATGGAGGAGCGCGCGCAAAAGCGCGACCCGGCTTACCGCAAGATCCTCAGGATCGCGATCATTACGGCGCGCAGCGCGCCATCGCATGAGCGTGTGGTGACGACGCTGAAAAGCTGGGGCGTGTCCGCCAACGAGACGTTTTTCCTGGGCGGGATGGAAAAGTCGCGGGTGCTGTCGATATTCAAGCCACATATCTTCTTTGACGACCAGCTGACCCACTTGAAGTCCTCGCCGGGCGGCACGATCCCGATGGTGCATGTGCCGTTCGGCGTAGCTAATCGTCTGCCCACACCCTGAACCCGGCTACGGCGGCGCGCATCGTGTTGGAGATTACTCAAGGGCAACGGCGCCGGTGCTCGTCAGGCTCGCCTCCCGCCCCTCGTGCACAGCCAACAACCGCTATAATTGAGCCCGTCCCGCTCACAGCTTCGCAGCCCGCATGCCCTTCGATTTAAAGAAATCCCTTCCAAAATCCGGCCACCGCTTCGCTCTTCCGACCCTGTACGGTTCTTCGGATGCCTATGCGCTTGCCATGGCGGCGCTCGAACTCAAATCGAACAAGCAGATGCTGACGGTGATCGTCGCCAACGCCAGCGACGGCCAGCGCCTGCTCGACGAAATCCCCTGGTTCGCCGACGACAAGCTGGCCTGCCACCTGCTGCCGGACTGGGAGACGCTGCCTTACGACGCCTTCTCGCCGCACCAGGACCTGGTGTCCGAACGCCTGGCGACCCTGCACGAAATCCAGAACGGCCAGTGCGACGTCCTGATCGTTCCGGCCACCACGGCCCTGGTGCGCCTGGCGCCGCCGTCCTTCCTGGCGGCCTACACCTTCTTCTTCAAGCAGGGCGAGAAGCTGGACGAGGCGCGCCTCAAGTCGCAACTGACCCTGGCCGGCTACACCCACAATTCGCAGGTGATGTCGCCCGGCGAATACTCGGTGCGCGGCGGCCTGATCGACCTGTTCCCGATGGGCTCCGCCCTGCCTTACCGGCTCGACCTGTTCGGCGACGAAATCGAAACCATCCGCACCTTCGACGCCGACACCCAGCGCTCGCTGTATCCGGTCAAGGAAGTGCGCCTGCTGCCGGGCCGCGAATTCCCGATGGACGAAGCGGCGCGCACCACCTTTCGCAGCCGCTGGCGCGAGCGCTTCGAGGGAGATCCTTCGCGCTCGGTGGTGTACAAGGACGTCAGCAGCGGCATCGCCTCGGCCGGTATCGAATACTACCTGCCGCTGTTCTTCGAACAGACCGCGACCCTGTTCGACTATTTGCCGGCCGAAGCCAGCCTGGCCCTAGTGGGCGATATCGATGGCGCCATCAAGCGCTTCTGGCTGGATACCGAGTCGCGCTATCGCTTTCTGAAGGCCGACCGCGACCGCCCGATCCTGACACCCGATGAACTGTTCCTGAGCGACGAGAACTTCTTCACCCTGGCCAAGCCTTACGGCCGCTGGGTGATCAGCAAGGATGCCGACGGCGCCGCGTCCGAACTGTCGGCGCCGATCCCGAATATCGCCGTCAACCGCCGCGTTGAGGATCCGCTCATCAACCTGCGCGCCTACCTGCTGCAACAGGACAAGCGCGTGATGGTCTGCGCCGAGTCCAACGGCCGGCGCGAGACGCTCCAGCAGTATTTCAACGAATATAACCTGCAGCTTATACCGGTGGAAGGCTTCCAGGGTTTCGTCCAGTCCGACGCCCGCCTGGCCCTGGGTGTAGCGCCGCTGCAGACCGGTTTCGAATTGTCGGAAGCGACCCTCGGCAATCTTATCTTCATTACCGAGACCGAGTTGTATGCGGGCTCGGGCCGCCGCGTCGGCAAGAAGAAACAGGAGGCGGTCACTCAGGTCGAATCCATGGTGCGCGACCTGTCGGAACTGAAGATCGGCGACCCGGTGGTCCACATCAACCACGGCATCGGGCGCTACATGGGCCTGACCAGCATGGACCTGGGCGAAGGCGAGACTGAGTTCCTGCACCTGGAATATGCCAAGGACACCAAGCTGTATGTGCCGGTGTCGCAGCTGCACGTGATCTCGCGCTATTCGGGCGCGTCGCCGGAAGACGCGCCGCTGCATGCGCTTGGCTCGGGCCAGTGGGAAAAAGCCAAGCGCAAGGCGGCCGAACAGGTGCGCGACACCGCCGCCGAACTGCTTAACCTGTACGCGCGCCGTGCGCTGCGCCAGGGCCACTCCTTCGAATACTCGGCCCACGATTACCAGAACTTCGCCGACAGTTTCGGCTTCGAGGAAACGCCAGACCAGGCCGAGGCGATCAACAACGTCATCAAGGATATGACGTCCGGCAAACCGATGGACCGCCTGGTATGCGGCGACGTCGGCTTCGGCAAGACCGAAGTCGCTCTGCGCGCGGCCTTCATCGCCGTCATGGGCGGCAAGCAGGTCGCTATCCTGGCGCCGACCACCCTGCTGGCCGAACAGCACGCACAGACCTTTGCCGACCGCTTCGCCGACTGGCCGGTGCGCATCGCCGAGCTGTCGCGCTTTCGCACCGGTAAAGAGATCAACAACGCGATCAAGGGCATGGCCGACGGCACGCTCGACATCGTCATCGGCACCCACAAGCTGCTCTCGCCGGACGTCAAGTTCACCCGGCTTGGCCTGGTCATCATCGACGAGGAGCACCGCTTTGGCGTGCGCCAGAAGGAAGCGCTCAAGGCGCTGCGCGCCGAGGTCGACGTGCTGACCCTGACCGCAACACCGATCCCGCGGACCCTGGGGATGGCCCTGGAAGGCCTGCGCGACTTTTCCATTATCGCCACCGCTCCGCAAAAACGCCTGGCGATCAAGACCTTTGTGCGCTCCGAAGACGGCTCGGTCATCCGCGAAGCCTGTCTACGCGAACTCAAACGCGGCGGCCAGATCTACTTCCTGCATAACGAAGTCGAAACCATCCAGAACCGCATGGCGATGCTCACGGAACTGCTGCCGGAAGCGCGCATCGGCGTGGCCCACGGCCAGATGCACGAACGCGACCTGGAAAGAGTCATGCGCGACTTCGTCGCGCAGCGCTACAACATCCTGCTGTGCACGACCATCATCGAGACCGGCATCGACGTGCCGACCGCGAACACCATCATCATGCACCGCGCCGACAAGTTCGGCCTGGCCCAGCTGCACCAGCTGCGCGGCCGGGTCGGCCGTTCGCACCACCAGGCCTACGCCTATCTGCTGGTGACCGACGTCACCGGCCTGACCAAGCAGGCGCAGCGCCGCCTGGACGCCATCCAGCAGATGGAAGAACTGGGCAGCGGCTTTTTCCTGGCCATGCACGACCTGGAAATTCGCGGCGCCGGCGAAGTCCTGGGCGAAAACCAGTCGGGCGAAATGCTCGAAATCGGCTTCCAGCTGTATTCGGACATGCTCAACGAAGCGGTCCGTTCGCTCAAGGCGGGCAAGGAACCGGACCTGGCTGCGCCACTGGCCACCACCACCGAAATCAACCTGCACGTGCCGGCCCTGCTGCCCGCCGACTTCTGCGGCGACGTGCACGAACGTCTGTCGATCTACAAGCGCCTGGCCAACTGCACGGCGCAGGAAAAGATCGACGACATGCAGGAAGAACTGATCGACCGCTTCGGTAAACTCCCCGAACCGGTCAAAGCACTCATCGAAACCCACCGCCTGCGCATCGCCGCCAAGACGGTCGGCATCGTCAAGATCGACGCCCATGGCGAAGCCGCCAACCTGCAGTTCATGGTCAATCCGCCCATCGACTCCCTGCGTATCATTACCCTGATACAGAAGAACCGCCACATCAAACTGGCTGGCCAGGACAAGCTCAGGATCACGGCCAGCATGCCGGACCTGGCCTCGCGCGTGCAGCAGGTAAAACAAACCATCAAACAGCTGCTGGCCTGAGCCGGCAGTCTTCAAGAACTATCAAGCCCGAAGCACGACGACAATATGACAATGAACCTGGTGTTACAGGGGCCGAAGGCCACTCCCGATTGCCTGGCCCGGATCGCCGCACTGGCCAACCCGGCTCGCGTGATCACGCTGAACGAGCATGCGGTGCGCTGCGAAACGGTCGACTTCTCCGATGCGCTCAAGCAGACCATCGAAGTCGCGGCCCAGGCGGCCCAGCTCGACGCCACCTTTATCGACGCGGACCTGAAGCTGGCCGACTTCAAGCTGGTGGCGATGGACATGGATTCGACCCTGATCACGATCGAATGCATCGACGAGATCGCCGACATGCAGGGTCTCAAGCCGCAGGTGGCGGAGATCACGGAAGCGGCCATGCGCGGCGAGCTGGAATTCTCCGAAAGCCTGATGCGGCGCGTGGCGCTGCTAGAAGGGCTGGAAGCGAGCGCCCTGGAACGCGTGTATGACGAGCGGCTGGCCATCTCCATGGGCGGCGAAGCGATGCTGGCTGCGGTCAAGGCGGCCGGGCTCAAGACCCTGCTGGTGTCCGGCGGCTTTACCTTCTTTACCGAGCGCCTCAAGACGCGCCTGGGGCTCGATTACACCCACGCCAATGCGCTGGAAATCGTGGACGGCAAGTTGACCGGGCGTGTCGTGGGCGGCATCGTCGACGCCGAGGAAAAAAAGCGCACCGTGGAGCGGGTCTGCGCCGAGATGGGTATCTCGACGCATGAGGCCATCGTGATGGGCGATGGCGCCAACGACCTGAAAATGATGGGCATCGCCGGGCTCTCGCTGGCATTCAGGGCCAAGCCGGTAGTCCGGGCACAGGCAACGGTAGCGCTCAATTTCGCCGGATTGGATGGACTGTTGAATATCCTGTAGGGTGGGCAGGCCCTGCCCACCATGCATGACCCGTGTGCGCACGGTGGGCAGAGGCTGCCCACCCTACAGATCCTTGCGCATCCTCGCCAGCTGAATCAATAGTCCATTCGACAGCGGCACTTCCAGCCGCTCGATCACCCTGAACCCGTGCGCCGCATACAGCGGCTCGCCCGGCATGGTCGACACCAGCTCCAGCGCGGTGAATCCCGCCTGCGCCGCGGCGTCAGTGCAGTGCTTCATCAGCATCGACCCCAGGCCGCGCCGCGCCATGGACGGCTCCACAAAGAAGGCCCGGATGCGCGCCGGCTCGGTCGCGGGGTCGAGCAGGCGGTCATCACCCTGCTTGTGCTGGTCGCCGCCGTAATCGGTGGCGCGCCGGCTCCATCCGCCACAGGCGACCAGCACGCCCTCATCCTCGATCGCGAAATAGGTCCCGTCCGCCACCAGTGCGCTGTCCACGCCGAACACCTCACGCGTCACGCCTTGCGCCTGTTCGTCAGTGTAGAAGCCGCGGCTCAGGCCCACGCCCGAGCGCGCGATCAAGGCGTCGAGCAGGGCCTTATCGTCCGCCTTTGCCAACCGTATCCTCAGCATCGTATTTTGTCCTTGATCTCCGCGCGTCTAACGCGATCTTACTTCTTCGACCTCGCGGAAACTTCCTTTTTCAGAACCTGCTCGATCGTTAATTTAGCGCTGGCCGGGTAACTCGTGGCGGACATCTTCTTGAAGGCGTAAGCCGGACCGTCGGGATTGTCGTCGCCAGCCTCGGCCAGCTGGTACCAGCGTACCGTGATCGGCGTCCGTGCGCCTGGCCGGGTTTCCGCGATCACCAGCTGGACGCCATCGGCACGCGCCACCACGGCGGCATCGGCGACGGTTTGTTCGCCTTGCGAGACGCTGAACCATGTCAGTGTTTGCCCGGTCGGGCTGTCAACCACGGGGACGTGCAGCCACTCGGGGCCGGCTTTGCTCTCGAAGTAGAACGTCAAACTGCGCTTGTAGGAGCTCGTGTCCTGGTAGGTGCCGTTGATGAGAATGAGTTTACCGTCCAGGGCCTTCCACTGATGCATGCCCTGCTGCTGCGAACCGACAACGGCGGCGGCCGGCGCCGCGCAGGCGCCACCACACGAGGCAAGGGCCAGGCAGCCGGCCAGTATCAGGGGGCGGAAGAAGCTGTTGATCACAATGGTTTTCTCGCCTTTTACGGACAATTACGAACAAAAAAAGCGCGCACCGAAGCGCGCGCAAAGGAGACGACTGTTGCAGGCCGCAGGCGTGGTGGAACGCCTGTGTCCTATCGTCTTGCTGCTAACTTGACTGCGCCCTCCGCTGCCGCGTTGATCGCCAGGATACCCCAGTTGAAATCATTGGCCACAATGTCCGACGGCAGCCTGACCACGCCCATGGGCCGCGACAGCAGCAGCTTGGTGTAGGCCTTGCCTTCGCGGTTGAATCCCGCGCTGGCATGGCAGGAAATACAGGAGGAACGGTTGATCGGTACCCCGGCGACGACACGTTCGGTGAACGAACTGCCGTTCATGAGCGGAGCGCCGTCGGCCGTAGTAAAGGTGATTTCCGACGCCTTCAGGCAGTAATTGTTCCAGGCATCCGCCAGGCGCATTGCGCCGAACATCTTGCGCACCGCTGCCGTTTTTTCGCACGGCGGGTACTGGCGGTTGGGCGCTTTGAGCGCGGCGACCCGCACGGTGGTAGCGCCGAAACGGTCGCTGCACCCCATGGTGTCGCAGCGCCCGGGGTTGAGCCGGTGTTCGAAGCTGGCCCACAGCCAGTTGGGTGCATCCTTGGAGCGCAGATGCAAGGAGACCAGCGCGAAGCTGGTCCCCTGGGCGACGGTGGTGTAGTACTGCGCTCGCACTTGCGCCGCCTTCATGCGTACGCCATTGCGTCCCAGCCAGTTGATGACGGTATCGACCGGGATCCAGTCCGCCTTGACCTCGACCGCGTCTTCCGGCACCGCCACGCGCCAGCCGCCCTGCGCCTTCTTGAAGGCGCTCGCCAGCCCGGCCTGGGTGTGCAGGCCGTTCTGTACGATGTAGCGATAGGCTGCGAGGTTATGGCGCACCTCTTCGCCGTAGCAGGGTTGCTTGCCCGGCTGGAGCAGGCGCGCCGGAAAATTCCCCGCCGCCGCGTTGAGCACCGGTCCGCAACTGCCGTCGCCGCCGGCGTTTTTCAACACGTGCGGCGCGGCGATGCGCTGCAGGACGCCGTGACGCAGGCGCTTCTGTTCAAGCGCGGCCTCGTTCGGCCAACTCGGTTCGCTCTTGTAAATATCCTCGTCGGCAGCCCAGGTCTCGTACTCGACCCGGCCCTGTCCGGCCGGCGCGACGACGGCGCTGAAACGCTGCCACGCCATCTGGTCGGAATGAACACCGCTGGACAATTTGCCGCCGCTCGAGGGGACGGGCGGCATCGCTTCGACCGCACCGGGAAAACTGTCCAGTTCGACCGCGTGGGCCGGCGGAGCAAACGTCAGCGCCAGTGCTGCCAGGGCGGCCATCAACATCAGCACAGCGCGCATGGTACGGGGCATGGCGCGCTCCTCAGGCAGCTTCGAGCATGGCATTGGCCGCTTCGCCGCGCGCAGCGGCCAACCAGCTTCCCTGCCCGGCAATACGCAGACCGCCATTGCCGTACGGGGTGGCCGGGAACGATGGGCGCAGGCAGGAAGTCAGGATCTTCGGGTCGAGCGCCACGTGCGGGACGGTCTTGATGCCGACCACGTACGCGGTCACGCGCACCGGTGCATCGCATTCGCCGTCGTGCGCCCTGGCGCTGGCCGACCAGCCATTGATCTGACCGTCGGCGCTCAGCAGCGGGTAGTGCGAGGTCACCATGCCGGCATTGAGCGCGCTGGCATGGTTGTCCTGGGCGCCGCCGCCGGTGCCGATCCAGCCCAGTCCCAGCCTGACCGTGACGCCAGGGTCGGCCACCAGGGCGCTGGTGGCGCAGAACACCTGCTGGTCTACCTTGAGCGGTAAGCCATCCATGACGATGCGGATACCGACCGCGTACACCGCCAGCGGCGCAGCATCGCCCGCGCCGCTTTTGCCGGCCACGGCCCAGCCCGTGTACTGGCCTTCTTCGTTGCGGATCGGGCAGCAGGCAGTCAGGTCCGGCGCCTGGCCGGCACCCGCATGGTAAGCGCCACCGCCGGTCAAGGTGAATCCCGGCGGCAGCCAGACTTCGGCCCGTGCCCCGGTGGCGCCCGTTGCGACGCCGATAAACGTTTGACTTTCGATGACGATACCCATGCTTCTACTCCTGCTGAAATTGACCTGGCCTGGTCGGCCACCCATGACAATTCGCAACTTCCGTGCCAGCCGAATAACAGTGCAAAACTGCCAAAATTGGTCGTTTGCGCCCTTCTGCCTTGTCAAGAAGGCTGTAAAGAGACACTTTTTACATGTCAACAAGCTCAGCCCTTGTTTTATAATCAGCAGGTTTCCACCCATGCCGGAGTTCTGACGAGTGATTGATGCCGATAACACGCTGGCCACCCAGTTTTTTGCTCACGACGGCGGCAACCCCGTTGCGCTGCTCGGCCTGACCATCCTCTGGCATCCGGACGTCGAACGCATCGGCGAGCAATACATCGGACCATCCGAAGCCGGCAGCATCGAGCTTTCGCGCTATTCGCCGCTGTTTTTCCGCCCCGGCCAGGACCCCGTTCCGCTCGGCCACCGCGCTATCGCGCGCGCGCCGCTGCAGATTTACCGCACGGCCGGCGACGGGGTCGACATCTCCGCGCCCGAAAGCCGCATGGCGCTCGAGATCAACGGCCAGGTCATGAATGGCGACGTGCACCTGGACCGCGCCGACGTCGACCGCGGTGTGGTGATCGGCCTGGGCGGACACGTGCTGCTGTGCCTGCACTGGATGAGCGGTCTGCCCAAGAACAATGCCCTGCCCGGCCTGCTGGGCGTGAGCAGCGGCGCGATTGCCACGCGCGACCTGATCCGCCAGGTGGCCGGGACCGAACTGTCGGTGCTGCTGCTGGGCGAGACCGGCACCGGCAAGGACGTCGCCGCGCGCGCCATCCACGGCGCCGGCCGCCGCAGCAACCTGCCGCTGGTGGCGGTCAATATGGCGACCCTGAACGAATCGCTGGCCGCGGCCGACCTGTTCGGCGCCGTGAAGGGGGCCTACACCGGCGCCCAGGCGCCGCGCCAGGGCTTGTTTGCGGAAGCCGACGGCGGGACTTTATTTCTGGACGAACTGGGCGATACGCCGGCATCGGTGCAACCCATGCTGCTGCGCGTGCTGGAAACAGGCCACTACCGGCCGCTGGGCGCGAGCCATGACGCGGTGACCAGTGCGCGCCTGATTGCCGCCACCGATCAGGACCTCGATGCCAAGGGATTCAACCAGCCGCTGCTGCGGCGCATGGAAGCGTTTGTGATCCGGGTGCCGGCGCTGCGCGAGCGGCGCGAAGATATCGGCGTGCTGCTGCTGCATTCGCTCAAGGGTTGTGCGGTCACACCGGAAGAACTGGCGGCCTTCCCGTCCTCGCTGGTGAGCGATATGTGCAATTACGATTGGCCCGGGAATATCCGGCAACTGGCGAATGTGGCGCGGCGCGCCGTGATGGCGCAGCGAGCCGGCCAGCGTCCGAGCCTGGCGCATTTTGTGCAGGGACCTTTGATCACGCGTTCGGCCCTGGCGGCGACGGCGCTGGCGCCGCATGGCGCGGCACCGTCGGCGTCGCTGCCGGTGGCAGCGGCCCCGCGGCGCAAGCTGGCCGATTTGAGTCATGAGGACGTGCTGGCGGCGATGGAAGAAAACGGCTGGCAGATCAGCGGCGCGGCCCAGCATCTGGGCATATCGCGGCCTTCACTGTACAAGCTGATCGAGGCGCATCCGGCGATCCGCCCCGCTGCCGTGATTCCGGCTGATGAAATCAAGGCGGCGCTGGGTGCGCATGGCGGCGACGTTGGCTTGTGCGCCTCGCGTTTGAAGACGCCTAGCGAGGCTTTGCGCAGACATCTGCGCGTGCTCGGGCTCGATGCGATTGCGTAATTGGACGATTAGACGCCGCCACTACTAGGATCGACCTCCGGTTCTAAATTGCATTCAGCAGGAGATGGCTCCTGCTCGCCGATACCACCAGTGCTGACTTCACCCTCTGGATCGAAGCTGAAAACTCGCAATTCATTGATTCCGCCTGGGCGCGCGATTTGTACAGTGAGCACGAAAGAGATATCCCAGCGGCCTTGGAATCCCCCAACTGTCAGGAACCCATCCCAATGTTGAGTTTTTCGATAGTATTTTCCCGATTCGTCCGCTGGCCCGGGCTTGAACTCATCCGCCGGAAGCGTCACACAGGCGCCAATGATCGCGCCGAGCTTGTCGGCATTGAAAGGCGAAGGAGGCGCATACACGGTCGATTGATTTGGCCCACATTGATAAATAAATGGCTTGGTGATCAAAACACAATTGATGACTTTAACGCCTGCAATCGGCTTATCGCTCCCTGCGATCACATTGATATAGAATTTCTCACCAACGGTAAAGTTGATCATTCCGGCCTCTTGGCCGTGAATTTTCTCACCATGTTGGTCAAACCGAACGAAATGCCACATCAGCTGATCGCTTGTCTGGTCAATGTCGAAACTGGCTTCAAGGTGCATGGCGGTGGATTTGTTGGTCATCTAGGACTTTCAGGCGGTGGTTGTTGATAGCGAGGGTCGCGTCGCAAGGCGATCAGATCAGGTTCCGAACTGATTAGATTTTCAGGGTATTTATGTAAGCGCGCCTGTTCCAGTTGGGCCAGCGCGTTCACACGGTCGCCATTAAGTTCATAAACAATCGCCGCCCTGAAGCGAACGACGCCACTCTCAGGCGCGAGAGCGATCGCGCGCATGCCAAGGCGCACTGCCTCTTCGCTGTGACCCAGTCGCGCCTGGTACAAACTCAGACGCGAAATGATTGTGACGTCATCCGGCGTGCGCGCTATCAGGGGTGCAATGCGCGACACTGCTTGGCGATATGCATCGCTCGCCTCGGCCTCGCGACCCGGAATCCAACGTAAGGTGTCCCCCAGATTTGCCCAATGCAAATATTGCCCGCTTCCATTACGACGCACGCCCTTTTCGAATACTTTTGCCGCTTCAACGTACTGTCCTTGGCTAAATAGCAGTGAACCGAGCGATTGATACAGCAAATGATTCGGACGCATCTGCAGTCCCCGCTGTAGCACCTCCAGTGCCTCGTTAAGGCGGTCCTGATGCTGCAATGCCAGGCTCAGATTGGAATACGACATCGTCGCGTCGGGTTCGAGTTCGATACTTTTGCGCGCCGCAGCTTCCATCCCAGCATAGTCGCCCTTGGCAAACCTTAACATTGTCAGGCTATCCCAAAACATGCGGTCACGCGGGTGCGCTGCCATCGCAGTTGCAATCAACTGCTCGGCCGCCAGCGCCTTGTTCTGTTTGAGCAAGATCGCTATCTTCAGCAAATAAGCATAGGATTGTGTCGGTTCCAAGGTCAACGCGCGGTCGGCACAGATCAGCGCCTCGTCTACCCGTCCTTGGGAAAATCGAATCGCCCCCTGTGCGGCATGGGCAAATGCCAGCTGGTCATTCAGCTCGAGGGCGCGTTGCGCGCTCGCGTCCGCCCGCTGCAACCAGCCAGGGTCGCCCTTGTCACCGAGATAGCGCAGATTGTACGCACGAGCCAGGCCTGCCGCGGCAGCTGCATGGTCCGGCCGCCGAGTCAGGACGGTCGAGAAACTTTGAATTGCGGTTTCGATGCTTTCGTCACGGTCAAAAGAACTCAACGAATCCATACCAAGCTTCATCAAGGCGACGTCCGATTGGCCCGGGGTGATGCGAGTTAACCAGCCGGCCTGGAGCGCAATTGCACCTATTGCCAGAGCCAGCACGAAAGCGACCATAATTGCACCACCATTGCGCCATTTCATTGCCGAGAATGCACCGCTCAACCGCGCCACGACCGTAGGGCGAACTAGCGCAGAATCAACGGCAGAGGCGCTTGCACCCGGACCAGGCTCAGGGCGACTTCCTAGAATCCCGCCAATCTGCGCGCGGACGCTATGCATAGACTTGATGCGGGCGCCGACGTCCCTGTCCGTCATCGCGCGGATCAGGCTGACGACCCGTGGGCTCAGTTCCTGGGGAAACGGCCAGGCTGCCGACGAGGACTGCATGTAGGCTGCCGCCAGAGCCAGTCCGTTCAGATGCGGAAAAGGACGCCCACCCGTGACCATTTCATACAAGACCACGCCCAGCGAGTAGACATCGCTTTGTTCGTTGGGTCGGGTCCCCGTCAACAGTTCCGGCGCCAGATACGCGATGGTGCCCTGGGCATCGTCGAGTACCACCGATTCGGTCGACTGCGGGTCGATGCGACGCGCCAGACCAAAATCCATTATGCGCACCGTCCCCGACGCTTCAAGCATCAGATTCGACGGCTTCAGGTCGCCATGAATGAGCTTGGAGGCGTGCGCCTCCTGCATCGCCTCGGCCACCTGGGCCACGATGTCGAGCGCGACCGCTTCCGACAGCGGCTCGCCCTCGCCCATCTTGCGCAAGGTATTGCCGTCGACGTACTCCATGATGATCGATTGCTGGTCGGCGTCGCCGTCGATACTGAAGATCTTGACGAAGGCCGGGTGGCGCAGGGACGCGGCCATGCGCGCCTCGTCCAGCAAAGTCTCGGGACGTGCCGAGAGCATCTTCGGCTTGAGCCGCTTGATGGCAATGCTACGGTGGAGCTTGGAATCCCAGGCCTCGTACACTTCCCCGAAGCCGCCTTCGCCCAGCAAGCGCTTCAACTGGTAATGTCCAAGTTCCTTCTCTTCCGACTGCAATTCGCACTCCATGTCATTTTCTATAAGAAAACATTGCTGTAGTGTACAGCCTCACGGGGTGAAATGCATCAAAGTTTCGCTTTTCCCATCAGGTGTAACACGCTGTAATTGTCGGCCGGAGTGTCTACAATGACTTCTATAGTGTTGAAATCAAACTAAGGAGAATTGCGCCATGAAGAATTTAGTCCTGGTCGCCGCGCTGGCGGCCCTCGCCGGATGCGCCGTGGATGAGCCTGGGCGCTACGGCAGCCGCTACCCCCAGCCCAGCGATCCCTCGCAGTGGCGCGTGGTGTCGGTCACCCCGGTCCCGGCCGGCACAGGCGACCAGGTCGCCGCCAAATCACCCGACGGCTCGCGCGTGGAGTACTCTTCCCAGCCAATCAGCCCCGCCCAGCAGAGCATGTATCTGCCCCAGCCCGTGTACGTCCAGCAGCCCGTGTATGTACCCCAACCGCTGTATGTCGAACCGTCGTTCTACTATCCGCCGGTGTCGCTCAGCCTGGGCTTCGTGTTTGGGCGTCACTGGAGCAGCGGCCACGGGCGCGGCCACTACCGCGGCCGTCACCGTTAATCTTCACAGGTAGCCGGTCTTGCGCGGCGGCGCATCCCAGTTGTCGCCGCGCCCGTCGACGTACCTGATCGGCACCGCCGCCAGCTCGGCTTCGCTGACATCGTCCAGGCAGCCGATATTGACGGCATAAAACGGCCCCCAGCGCGGCGACTTGCCGATACCGTAGGGCCGCACGCCGCAGTGGCCGCAGAACAGATGCTGTTCCGTCTTCGTGTGAAACCGGTACTCGCGCAGTTGTCCCTCCCCGCTCAACAGGCGCAGCGCCTCGTGCGGCACGATCGCCGCCCAGCTGCGGATCTTCCTGCAGTACGTACAGTTACACCGCAAAGTCTCCTGCGCGAGGTCGATATCGGCCTCGAAGCGGATCGCGCCGCAGTGGCAGCTGCCCTGGTAGGTTTTTTTCATGTCATTAGTGTAAAGCAGCACGCCTTGCCGCGTGGACTTTCCGCGCGCCACCCGGTAGACTCTGCTGGATGAACTTCCACGACCAGATCGCCCTGACCCTTCGCACCGTCTCGCACGGCCACCTCGGCAACTGGCGCGCCTTCGCCGCTCTGGCCGGCATGATCGTCATGATCGGCGGCATGGTCGCGATGATGTGGTTCCTGTCCCAGCCCGTCACCGATATGCGCGGCTGGCTGTGCGGCGCCGCCAGCATAGCCGGCCTGTTTGTGTGGCGTGCCATGCTGCCGCTGGCGGTGGCTCAGGACCAGCGCGACGAAGACGCAAAACGCCGCGCCCGCTGATTAACGGCGATCTGCGATGCGCCTGCGTTCCCATTATTTTTTGCTTGGTTTTTCGATCGTTGTACCGGTTGCGCTGTTCTGCGGGCTTGCGCTCAGCATGCTCCAGGACGCGCAGCACAATTCAGCCATCCGCCGTATCGAGGAAAGCGCCAGCCTGACGGCCAAGGTGATCGATGCCGATATTTTCCGTGCCCAGTCGGTGCTCAAGGTATTGGCCAATTCGCATGCGCTTGCAAAGGGCGACCTGGCTGCCTTCCACGAAGAAGCGCGCCTTGCCAGCGCCGCGCCCGGGGGCTGGATCATCTTGTACGATATCGCAGGCAAGCAGCTCGTCAATACGCGGCGTGCCTTGGGCGAAGCAAGCTATTCGCGGCCGGATCCCGAACAGGTGACCCAGATGCTTGCCACTGGCAAGGGCAGTGTCACCAACATTAAGTGGGGCAGCCAGCTCAAGAATTACTTCGTGATGGTGGAGACGCCCATCGAGAGTGCATCCGGCACGCCGTATGTGATCGGCCAGGCCTTTTCGCCGGCATTTTTCTCCCATTCCTTCGCCGGCAACGCGCTGCCGCCCAGCTGGCGCGTGTCGATCCTGGACCGGGCCGGCGTGATCATCGCGCGCAGCGAGCTCGAAGCTGAGTTCGTCGGCAAGACGGTGCGCCCAGCCACACTGGAAGTGCTGCGCAATTCGCGTAGCGGGGTGTTTCGCCACCTGTCGGGCGCCAACGTCGAAGTCTACGACGCCTACACCCGCTCCGAACTGTCGGACTGGTCGATCATCATCGGTGCGCCGGTCAGCGAGGTCAACGCCTCTGTCTGGCGTGGCGTGGGCGTGATGAGTGCAGGCCTGTTCATCGCGCTCATTTCGGCGCTGACCCTGACCATGCTGGCAGGGCGCCAACTGGTGCGCTTCGTCGCCCGCGCGTCCGAAGGTGCCCAGGCGCTCGGGCGCGGCGACAGCGTCCGGCCCCTGCCCAGTTCCGCGATCGACGAGCTGGAAGGCTTGAACGAAGCAATCCGCGATGCCGGCCGTCGCCTGCACGCGGAAATGGCCTCGCGCGCGGCCGCCGAACAGGAGCGCAATGCCCTGCTCCTCTCCGAACAGGCGGCGCGCGAACGTGCGGAGGAACAGAACGCCGCCAAGGATGAATTCCTGGCCATGCTCGGCCACGAGCTGCGCAACCCGCTCAGCGCCGTGGCCAGTGCGGTCGCCATCCTGGACCATGCGCGCTCCCAGGATGAGAGCATGGCGGTGCGTGCGCGCGATGTCCTGCGGCGCCAGACCGGGCACCTGCGCAAGCTGGTCGACGATCTGCTGGAAGTGAACCGCGCCCTGATGGGCAAGCTCGATCTGGACAAGTCGCCGGTGGACCTGGCCGATGTGGTTCAGCGCTGCGTGGAGACCCTGAAGGCCAGCGGCCGCACCGCCGGCTTCGACCTGCACGTGGAAACCACGCCATCGCCGGTACTGGCCGACCCGACACGCCTGCTGCAGGTGGTCGACAACCTGCTGGACAACGCCATCAAGTACAGTCCCCATGGCGGTGCCTTGACCGTCACGGTGCGGCATGCGGACGGCGAGGTGCTGTTCTCGGTACGCGATACCGGCCAGGGCATTGCGCCCGAACTCCTGCCGCATGTCTTCGACATTTTCGTGCAGGGCAAGCAATCGCTCCAGCGCGCCAACGGCGGCCTGGGCATCGGTTTGTCACTGGTGCGCCGCCTGGTGGAGCTGCACGGCGGGACGGTCACGGTGGACAGCGCTGGCCTGGATCAGGGCACGACGGCGACCGTGCGCCTGCCGCTGCTGGCGGACGTAGGATCCACTGCTCCCGCGCCGAATGCCATCACGCCGACACGCCGGCGCCGCGTGCTGCTGGTCGAGGACAACCACGACGCGCGCGAGATGATGACCATGCTGCTGGAACTGCAAGCGTGCGACGTCATCAGCGCCGCCAGCGGCTCGGATGCCATCGCCCTGGCCCAGGCCGAGCAGCCCGAGTTGGCCATCATCGACATTGGCTTGCCCGGCATGGACGGCTATGCCGTTGCGCGCGACCTGAAAAGCGACCCGCGCACAGCCGGTATCGAACTGATTGCCCTCACCGGCTACGGCAGCGCCAAGGACCGCGAGCTCGCGCTGGCGGCAGGCTTCGCCCATCACTTCACCAAGCCGATCAGGATGGACGACCTGCAGGCGGCGCTGGCCTGAGGCCCGGCTTTTGCACGGCCAGCGCGTTCGGCACCGCCGCTCCCGACGCCGTATTATCGAAGATGCACCAGACCGTGCGGCCATGGCGCGCGTGCGTGGCCATGTCGTCGGCCAGCTGCGCCAGGTAGGCGTTGTCGTAGGATGAATAGTAGACGCGGGGCGAGCCATGCAGGCGCGCATAGATGGTGTCCGTGGTCGGCACGTGAGGTCCGTCCTGGCCCTTGGCAGGATCGGCAATCACGCGCGTAATGCCGCGCCGCGTCAGCAAAGCCGTGGCATCCTCCGCAAACCATTCGGGATGGCGCGCTTCGCAGGCGACTGTGCAGCCGAAGGTGCCTGACAGGCGCGTGAAGAAGTCGTCCGCCGTAGCCGCATCAAATCCAAGCTTGGGCGGCAGCTGCACCAGGATGCAGCCGAGCTTTGCGCCAAGGGGCTCCACCTCCTGCGCGAACTGCGTCAGCAAGGCGTCGATGCCGGACAGGCGCGCATCATGCGTCATGGTCTGCGGCAGCTTGACCGAAAAGCGGAAGCGCTCCGGCACGCTCTCGGCCCAGCGCGCATAGGTCTTGGGCTGGTGCGGACGGTAAAACGAAGAATTGATCTCGACCGCGTCGAACACGGCGGCGTAGCGTTCGAGGTGGCTGCCCTCGGCCGGGAACGCGCCCGCGGCTTCGCGCGGAATGGTCCAGCCCGCGCAGCCAGTCAGCAAGGCGCCGGCATGAGGGGGCACATGTGGGTGGCTGTTTGTCATAGGCGCCGAGTGTAGCAGGACAGGCCGCGCGACCGGAACACCCCAGACGCGCGCCACGGTCTTACAATAGCGGCATGATTGACAACCACGCGGAGCCCCCCATGACCGATCCACTGCACATCGTGTGTCCCCACTGCGACGCCGTCAACCGCGTCGGGCGCGAGCGCCTGGCCGACCATCCCGTGTGCGGCAAGTGCACGCGCGAGCTGTTCCTGGGCAAACCGCTGGACGTCACCAGCGCCCGCTTCGCCCGGCATATCGAACGCAACGACATCCCCGTGCTGGTCGACTTCTGGGCCGCCTGGTGTGGGCCCTGCAAGATGATGGCGCCAGCCTACCAGCAAGCCGCAGCCAGGCTGGAACCAAGTGTCAGGTTACTGAAAGTCGATACGGAAAACGCCCAGGACCTGGCGGCGCGCTTTAACATCCGCTCCATTCCCACCCTGGCGCTGTTTCGCAATGGACGCGAAGTGGCGCGCCAGCCTGGCGCCATGGACCTGGGCGGCATCGTGGCCTGGGTCGAGGCACTGCAGCGCCAGGGCTGATATATGCATCTGAAATGACGCGATTTGCGGCGGCAAGGCTGCTACAATCGGCTCAAATTAGCAAAGGAGCATCTTATGTCACAGCAACTTATTCTGGACAACCGCGAGGAAGACGCCAAGAACCTCGCACGCATTCTGTATTTCGTGCATGGGCTGACGTTTGTGTTTTCGCTGGGACTGCTGTCGATCATCCCGGTGATTGTCAACTACATCAAGCGCGATGATGCGCAGGGAACGATCGCGCATAGCCACCATACGTGGATGATCAAGTCGTTCTGGTGGTATGTGTTCTGGATGTTTATTGCGTTTGTGCTGGTGATTACCCTGGGGTGGATCCTGATCGGATTTCCGCTGGCGTGGGGCGTGGGTTTGCTGGCCTGGGTGTGGAAGGCTTATCGCTTGATCAAGGGGTTTATTGATTTGAACAATAATCGGGCGATGCCGGTTTAAAGGGTCCCGGGCGGCTCGTGGTGGATTTCGTTCCTCATCCACCCTACGCCAGTATACGAGTCCCTGTCCTCAACAGGCATGTGCGGGGGACTGGAGCTGGTTAACTGGCGTAGGGTGGATGAGGAACGAAATCCACCACGAGTCGCCACGAAAACATCAACCGTCCAAACCACTCAAGGCGCGCTCTAAATCCGCAATCAAATCCGAGGTATCTTCCAACCCAATATTAAACCGGACAAGCACGCCGGCATCGGCCCACTGCTTGCGCATCCCCTGGATCCGGTAAGGCATCACCAAACTGTTCGCCCCGCCCCAGCTATACCCGATCCCGAACAACTTCAAACTATCCACAAAGCGATCGGTCTGCGCTTCGCTATAACGCGCATCGAACAGCACCGAGAACAAGCCCCCCGCTCCAGTAAAATCGCGCTTCCAGTGCTCATGGCCCGGGCAATCTTCAAACGCCGGATGCAGCACCCGCGCAATCTCCGGCCGGCCCTTGAGCCAGGCCGCCACCTTGCGCGCACTCGCATCATGCGCATCAAAACGCAGCTTCATGCTCGGCAAACCGCGCATGACCAGATACGCATCATCGGGACTCACACCCATCCCCAGCCGCATATGTGCCAGCGCCAATCGGTCATTCAAGGCGCGGTCGCGTGTGACCAGGCTTCCCATCAGCACATCCGAGCCACCCGACTGGTACTTGGTCAGCGCCTGCATGACGATGTCGACACCATGATCAAAACCGCGCAGCGCCAGCCCGGCCGACCAGGTATTATCCAGCGCGACCAGCACGCCCTTGTCGTGCGCGGCTTTGCAGATGGCCGGCAGGTCCGGCACTTCCATCGACACCGAACCCGGCGCCTCGGTCCAGATCAGCTTCGTGTTCGGCTGGATCAGGTCCGCAATGGCGGCGCCGATCAGCGGGTCGTAATACCGCGCGGTGATGCCGAAATCGCTGGAGAGCCAACGTCCCAGTTCGCGGTTCGGGTTGTAGACGTTCTCCGGCAGCAGGACATCGTCGCCGGTTTTCAGCAGCGCGAAATCGACCATCGCGATCGCCGCCAGGCCGCTCGGAGCCAGCAGGCAGAACTCACCCCCTTCGATCTGGGCCAGGCGCGCTTCCAGAGTAAAGGTGGTGGGCGTGCCGTGCAGGCCGTAGGTATAGGCGTTCTTTTCTTTCCAGTCGCCCGAACGCATCGCCGCGACATCCTTGAACAACACGGTCGAGGCGTGATGGATCGCGGTCGGGAAAGCGGCAAAGCCTTCCGGCGGCGTGTACTCGTTGTGGATCAGTGCTGTTTGCGGCGAGTGCTTCATGGTGCGATCGATTGCGTTCAGGCGACCGAAGCCCACAGGTCGTGCGCATCGGCCGCAGTGACCACGACATCGGCGAATTCGCCAACGGTCAGTTTTTTACCGGGCACCAGCGAACGTTTGATGTGGACCACGCCGTCGATTTCCGGCGCGTCGGCCGACGAACGGCCGATGGCTTCCTTGCCGCCGACTTCATCGATCAGCACGCGGATGGTCTTGCCCACTTTGGCCTGCAAGCGCTTGGCGGAGATCTCTTCCTGCAGCAGCATGACACGCGCGCGGCGCTCTTCGCGCACTGCTTCAGGCACTGGATTGTCGAGGAGGTTGGCGGTCGCGCCTTCCACCGGCGAATAGGCAAAGCAGCCCAGGCGGTCGATCTGCGCTTCTTTCAGGAAGTCGAGCAGGTACTCGAATTCGGCCTCCGTCTCGCCCGGGAAGCCGGCGATGAAGGTCGAGCGGATCGTCAGATCCGGGTTCATGGCGCGCCAGGCCTGGATACGGTCCAGGTTCTTTTCGCCGCTAGCCGGGCGCTTCATGCGCTTCAAGACATCGGGGTGGGCGTGCTGCAGCGGGATGTCGAGATAAGGCAGTACATGGCCACCGCTCATCATCGGGATGATCTGGTCGACGTGCGGGTAAGGATAGACGTAATGCAGGCGCACCCAGGCGCCGTACTGCGCGGCCAGCTGACCCAGGGCTTCGACCAGCTGGGTCATGTGGGTCTTGACCGGACGGCCGTTCCAGAAGCCGGAGCGGAACTTGACGTCCACGCCATAGGCGCTGGTGTCCTGCGAGATGACCAGCAGTTCCTTGACGCCGGCCTTGAACAGGTTTTCGGCTTCGAGCATCAGGTCGGCGATCGGGCGCGATACCAGGTCGCCGCGCATCGACGGGATGATGCAGAAGCTGCAGCGGTGGTTGCAGCCTTCGGAGATTTTCAGGTAGGCGTAGTGCTTGGGCGTGAGCTTGACGCCCTGCTGCGGCACCAGGTCGAAGAAGGGCTCGTGCGGCTTGGGCAGGTGCAGGTGGACCGAGTCCATGACTTCGCCGAGGGCGTGCGGGCCGGTGACGGCCAGAACCTTCGGATGGATCTTCATGATGATGTCGTCACCAGCGGCGTCCTTCTTGGCGCCCAGGCAGCCGGTCACGATCACCTTGCCGTTTTCGGCCAGCGCTTCGCCGATCGCGTCGAGCGACTCCTGGACCGCAGCGTCGATAAAGCCGCAGGTATTGACGATGACGAGATCTGCGCCCGCATAGGACTTGGCCGTATCGTAGCCTTCGGCGCGCAGCTGGGTCAGGATCTGTTCGGAATCGACCAGCGCCTTGGGGCAGCCGAGCGAAACGAAGCCGACTTTGGGCGCGGCGACAGGAAGGGGGATACGACGGAGTTCGGACATGATAGAGGCACAATAAGGCAGGGTAATCTGCTATTGTACCTCAAGGACCTAGCAAAACGGTGGGCAGAGGCTGCCCACCCTACGGCGTTACTTTTTCTCGACGGGCGGGAAGGGAAAGGCGCCAAAGATCGTTTTGCTCTGGTTTTGCATCTGTTCCTGCATCTGCACGAACAGATTCTTGCTCTGGTCGATGTAGTTGTTCATCATGCCCTGCATCACGGGGCCCTGCACGTTCATGAACTGGGTCCACATTTCCGGGCTGAAGGGCTTGCCTTCGAAGGTACCGGTGGTGCCGCTGGTGAACTTGTTCTGGATATCCGTGAAGGCCTGAACGTTCTTTTCCAGATACGACCCCATCATGCCCTGCATGGCGTGGCCGTAGTAGCGGATGATCTGGGCCAGCACGCCGCTCGAGAACATGGGCGCGCCGTGGGCTTCCTCTTCCAGAATGATCTGCAGCAGGATACTACGGGTCAGGTCTTCATTGGACTTGGCGTCGACCACCGTGAATTCATCGGCGTCGAGCACGAGCTGCTTGACATCAGTGAGCGTGATATATGAACTTGTCTGGGTATCGTACAAACGACGATTCGGATATTTCTTGATCAGGCGTTCGGTACTCTTTTTTGCACTACTCATCTCAAGCTTCCACTTATTGCGCCGCAGCGCATTTGGTATGATCACGAAAAAAAAGCGGACGCCGGCCCGCTTCTGACACGCCCTACTTTTTGCATTATAGAGTGGTTATTCCCAAAAATACCAGTTTGCCCTACCCGTGCCGAAAATATTGCGTCGCAGCTAAATCGTATTGACAAGGCAACGCTTGTTGCCTTATACCCATCCGCCTTAATCGGCGCGGACCTTGACGTAGCGGCCCGGTGCCGGTTCGATCGGCTTGTAGCGCGTGTTGCCCAATTTAACACGTGCCTTGACATCCTTGCCACCATGGTCCGCCAGGAAAGCCGACCATTGCGGCCACCAGCTGCCGGCATGTTCGGTCGCGCCGCTGAACCAGGATTCGGCCGGCAGCGCATGGTCCTTGGCTGCGTCGGTATCGTTGGTCCAGTAGCTGCGCTTGTTCTTGGATGCAGGATTGATGACGCCGGCAATGTGGCCCGAGGCGCCCAGCACAAAGCGGTTGGCGCCCGGCTTGCGGGGATTCAGAATGCGCGACGAAGCAAAGGCCGCGCTCCACGGCACGATATGGTCTTCCTTGGAACCGTAAATGAACACGGGCGCGTCGATCGTGCCCAGGTCCACCTTGGCGCCGCCGACGGTCAGCTTGCCCGCCTGCTTGAGATTGTTTTCCAAATACATGTTGCGCAGGTAATAGCAGAACATCGGCCCCGGTAGATTGGTGCTGTCCGAATTCCAGTACAGCAGGTCGAACGGCACCGGCTCGTTGCCCTTCAGGTAGTTCGACTGCACGTAGTTCCAGACCAGGTCGTTCGGGCGCAGGGACGAGAAAGTGGTCGCCAAATCGCGGCCCGGCATCAGCCCGCCCGTGGCCAGGGTTTGCTCGCGCAGCGAAACCTGGGTTTCGTCGATGAACACATCCAGCACGCCGGTGCTTTCAAAGTCGAGCAAGGTGGTGAGCAGGGTCAGGCTGGCCGCCGGCTGTTCGCCACGCGCCGCCAGCACGGCCAGCGCCGTGCTCATGATGGTGCCGCCCACACAGAAGCCGAAGGCGTTGACTTTGTCCGAACCGGTGATATCGCGCGCCACCTCGATGGCCTTGATCGCGCCCTTCTCCACATAATCGTCCCACGTGGTGTTGCCCAGGTCGCGTTCAGGATTGCGCCAGGACACCAGCAGTACCGTGTTGCCCTGCTCGACGGCGTAGCGCACCAGCGAGTTTTCCGGCTGCAAGTCCAGGATGTAGAATTTGTTGATGCAAGGCGGCACCATCAGCAGCGGCACCTGGTGCACGGTCTTGGTAGTGGGCACGTACTGGATCAACTGGAACAGTTCATTCTCGAACACCACCTGGCCCGGCGTGGTGGCCACATTGCGGCCGACTTCGAAGGCTGATTCGTCGGACAGCGAAATACGGCCCTTTTGCATGTCGGCCAGCATATTGGCCAGGCCGCGGGTCAGGCTTTCACCCTTGGTCTCGATGAGCTTTTGCTGGGCTTCCGGATTGGTCGCCAGGAAATTGGCCGGGGACATGGCGTCCACCATCTGCTGCACGGCGAAGCGGATCTTTTGATGCTCGCGCGGCGGCGCTTCGACTGCATCGGCCATCGAGGTCAGGAACTCCGCGTTTAGCAGGTATGATGCTGCACTGAAGGCGGCCATCGGATTGGATTTCCACTCCGGCGCGGAAAACCGGCGGTCCTTGATCTCAGGCATTTTGGACATCAGAAAATCCTGCCACAGCGCATTGGCCTTGAGCAGGTAATCGTCACGCAGGGCTTCCAGGGTTTCCGGATGAATCAGTGCCTTGGAATCGGCCATCATCTTGGTCACCGGGCTGGTATCGAGCTGGGGCACCTTGAACAGGGACTGCCAGGCGGAGGGATCGGTCATCTGGGACATCCATGCGGAAGCCATGGCTTGCGGGTCGGGCATATTCATGTGTGCGTCCATTAATAATCAATCGTTAGGAGTGGGTATGTGGATTGTCGCGGTTGCATGGATCTATGTGGTCGGCCTGATGGCGGTCACCGAACCGACAGTCGTTGCAGGCATTATGACTTTTTTCCTGTATTGCGTGCTTCCTTTGTCAATATTGTATTACCTCACAGGCTCGCGCAGGCGCCGCGCACGGCGCGAACGCCTGGACCGCGCCGGTGCCGGTGCAGGCAACGACAACGGCGGCAGCAATTCTTCTTCCTACGCCAGCCCGGATGACGGCCCGCCTTCGCGCATCGACTCGCGCGCCGACGCCGGATCCGACAATGGCAGCGGTTCCGGCGGCAGCGACTCCTCCAGCGGTGATTCAGGCAGCAGCGATTCCGGAAGCAGTAGCAGCAGCAACGACTAGGGAATATTACCCGCCAGCCGCGTCTCTGCCGCTTACTTCATCCAGATCAGCGTCGCCTGGCGCCCCGTGACATGGTCGCGCCGATAGGAATAAAACCGCCCCACTTCACTCGCCGTGCAGTAGGTGCCACCGGACACACTGCGCACGCCGGCGCGCGCCAGGAAACAGGTCGCCAGACCATAGATGTCAGCCAGGAACTTGCCCGGGCGGTCAGGATAGGGCATGAACGCTGCCCTCACCTGCTCCGCTTCGCGCGGGCTGCGTGCGCTGGCACTGAAAATATCGAACACATCGGCGCCGACCTCGAACTGCATCGGGCCGATGGCCGGTCCCATCCAGGCCGTGATGTCGCCGGCGCCGGCCGCGCGCATGGCCGCCACCGTCTCTTCGAGCACGCCGGCCGCCAGACCGCGCCAGCCCGCATGCGCCGCGCCCACCACCTTGCCATCCACATCGGCGAACAGCACCGGCAGGCAATCGGCCGTCATCACCGCGCTGACCACGCCGGGACGGCTGGCAATACTTGCGTCGGCCACCAGCACCGGGCCGCCGGGCAGCACCGTGGCCGCATCGACCACCGCAATACCGTGCACCTGCGAGACCCAGGCGGGACGGCCCGGCAAGGCTTGTTCGAGACGCGCCCGGTTCTGCAGCACGGCAGCCGGGTCGTCGCCGCAATGCAAGCCCAGGTTCAGGCCACCCTGGCCATGACCATCATCGTAGACGCCCGTGCTGACGCCGCCCAGGCGGGTGGTCGCCATGGCGCCGATATTGGCCGGCATGTCCGGCCAGTCCGGAATAATCGGAGCGAAGCGCGGCATCAGATCTGCTCTGGTTCTTCGATGCCGGCGCGCGCGATCAGTTCCGCGAAATCATCGGCCAGGGGCACGATCCACTCGCACTGCTCGCCTGTGGCAGGATGCACCAGCCCCAGCCGGCGCGCCTGCAGCGCCTGGCGCGGGAAGACCGGCGCCAGATGCTGCTTGCCGTACACCGAATCGCCCACCAGCGCGTAGCCGATCGACAGCATGTGCACCCGGATCTGGTGGGTGCGACCGGTTTCGAGCTGGCACTGCACCAGGCTGACCGGACGCCTGTCCAGCATGCCGCTGGCGATGCGCTGGTAGTGCGTAATCGCTGGCTTGGCCGAAAAATTGGTCGACACCGCCATCTTGACGCGGTCCTTGGGATGGCGTCCCATGGAAGCATCGATGGTGCCGGACAACTGCGGCGTACCCCATACCAGGGCGAAATACTCGCGCTTGACCGTGCGCGCCTGCAACTGGCGCACCAGGTCGGTCTGGGCCGCCAGGGTCTTGCCGATCACCATCAGGCCGCTGGTATCCTTGTCCAGGCGGTGCACGATGCCGGCGCGCGGCACGCCGGCCAGTTGCGGGCAATGGTGCAGCAGGCCGTTGAGCAGGGTCCCGGCCCAATTGCCGGCGCCGGGATGGACCACCAGGCCGGCCGGCTTGTTGATCACGATAATGTGTTCATCTTCGAAAACGATATTCAGATCGATCGCTTCAGGCGTGTAGGCCTCGTCTTCCGGCGCGCTTTGTGGCAGGATGACGACCGTTTCGTCGCCATACGCGGTATCCTTGCCGCGCGCCGGCTTGCCGTCGACCAGCACGTGGCCGGCGTCGAACCAGAGTTGCAGGCGGCTGCGCGAAAATTGCGGCACCATGCCGGCGATGACCTTGTCGAGGCGGTGGCCGCAAGCTTCTTCGCTCAGTTCGAGCGTGATGGGCGACAAGTCGATGCCCACGTGCAGGGGTGCCTCGGCGGCATCGATCTCATCGTCCAGTTCGGCGTCGAGATCGAGTTCGAAATCGGGGTCTAAGGGCAAATCCGCCGGATTCGGCGTTGGAGTTAATATCACAGCAGTCCCATCGGCTATAATCAGCCTTTCGTTGAATCTAAGTTAATACTCTCTTGCAAAAAGCTATGCAAAAAAAATTATCCGTCCTTGTTGCTACGTTAGCTCTGCTCGGTTTATCAGCGTGCAGCTTGTTCCCTGAAAAATCCGACGAGACCAAAAACTGGCCGGTGACGAAATTATACGCTGAGGCGCGCGAAGAAATGGCTGGCGGCCACTACGAAGCGGCGATCAAGCTGTTCGAGAGGCTCGAGACCAACTACCCGTTCGGCAACTACGCGGCCCAGGCGCAGATGGAAATTGCCTACGCTTACTACAAAACCCAGGACCAGGCGCAAGCGCTGGCGGCGGTCGAGCGCTTCATCAAGCTGCACCCGAACCACCAGGCGGTCGACTATATGTACTACCTGCGCGGGCTGATCAACTTCAACGACCAGATCGGTTTTCTGAGCGTGGTGTACACCCAGGACCCGACCGAGCGCGACCCCAAAGCGACGCGTGAAGCCTTCACCGCCTTCAAGGCCCTGGTCGACAAGTTCCCGGACAGCGTCTACGCCGCCGATTCGATCGCGCGCATGAAGTACCTGGTCAACGCCATGGCCCAGTACGAAGTGCACGTAGCGAATTACTACCACCGTCGCGGCGCCTATCTGGCCTCGCTGAACCGCGCGATGGATGCCGTGCGCGACTACCAGGACGCACCGGCGCGTGAAGAAGCGCTGTATCTCATGATGCGCAACTACGAAAAGCTCGGCATGCTCGAACTGCGCGACGACACCGCCCGCGTCTTCACCAAGAACTACCCCAACAGCAAGTTCACGAACCCGAACGCGCCGAAAGACAGCTGGTGGAAGTTCTGGTCCAAGTCCGACAAGACCGGCAAGTAACTCGCAAGCAAGACCTGCAAAAAAAAAGACCGGGGCAACCCGGTTTTTTTGTTTCCCATTTTTGTCCAGCGTGTGGGGTCAGGTCTGTCAATCGGACATTTTCGAGCAAGATTGCTTAGAAATGTCCGATTGACAGACCTGACCCCAAACGCAGGACATTTTCAGGAAACTAATTTGCGGCGGAAGATCCAGGTCGTTTCGTCGGAGTCGCGTTTGTCGAACTTGTAGCCGTCGACGTCGAAACGCTTCAGTTTAAGCGGGTCGGTGATGCCTTTGACGGCGGCATACCGCGCCATCAGGCCACGCGCGCGTTTGGCGAAGAAGCTGATAATTTTGTATTTGCCGTTCTTCCAGTCTTCGAACACGGGGGTGATCACCGGCACCGTCAAGAGCTTGGGCTTGACTGACTTGAAGTATTCTTCCGATGCCAGGTTGACCAGCACTTTGGCGTCGTTGGCGGCAATTGCGCCGTTCAGCGCGCCGGTCACGGTCTCGCCCCAGAAGGCGTACAGGTCCTTGCCGGCCGCCGTGCTCAGGCGCGTGCCCATTTCCAGGCGGTGCGGATGAATCTTGTCGAGCGGCCTCAATACGCCGTACAGACCGGATAAAATGCGCACGCTTTGCTGCGCGTAGGCGAGCTGCTTGGGTTTGAGCGAGCGGGCGTCGAGGCCAGCGTAGACGTCGCCATTGAAGGCCATGATGGCCTGGCGCCCTTCCGCGTGGTCCGCCGTCCAGCTGGCGTAGCGGCCGACATTGAGCACGGAGAGGTTGTCGGACAGATCCATCAGGCCGCTCAGATCCTGCGGCGAATAGCCGCGCAGGACGTCGATCAGCTGGCTGGACCGGTCGAGGAAATCGGGTGTAGTGTGGAGCTTGGTAGTCGGGGGCGTTTCGAGGTCGAGCGTTTTTGCAGGCGACAGAACAATCAACATATGCTTTTTAATCAGTACAACAAATAGACAGACCAACATGATACCCGCTTCCGCCACACGCATCGTGCTCGACACCAATGTTTGCCTGGACTTGTTTGTGTTCCATGACCCGCGCTGGGCAGGCTTGCTGGCCGCCCTGGAAAGCGGCGCGATTGAGGCGGTCACCCGTAGCGATTGCCGCGATGAATATAACGTCGTGCTGCATTACAAGCACCTGCCGCTGGACGAAGCCAGCCGCCCCCTGGCTACCGAGCGCTTCGATGCGCTGATCAGGGTGCTGGACATGCCGCCCAAGCCGGTACGCTTGCCGATCTGCAGCGACCGCGACGACCAGAAGTTTCTGGAAGCGGCGCGCGATGGCGGTGCCGAGGTGCTCATCACCAAGGACAAGGCCTTGCTCAAACTGGCGCGCAAGACCGCCAAGGCCGGTATGTTCCACATCATGTTGCCCGAAGCCTGGCTGAAATCGCGGGCCGCACTGCCCGCCGCTGCCTGAGCTAGAATAGACGTTCGTACAATCTTTCAAACGCTCCATGGCTACCCCTGTCCTGCACACCAAACTCCCCGCCGTCGGCACCACGATTTTTACCCTGATGTCGACCCTGGCCAGCCAGCACGGCGCGGTCAACCTGGGCCAGGGCTTTCCCGATTTCCCCTGCGAAGCTGCGCTGCTGGACAAGGTGGACGAGGCCATGCGCGCCGGCCATAACCAGTATCCGATGATGAGCGGTGCGCCCGCCATGCGCGAGGCCATCGCGGCCAAGATCGCGGCCATCTACGGCGCCACCTACCATCCCGCCACCGAGATCACCGTCACCGCCGGCGCCACCCAGGCCTTGACCACCGCCATCCTGTGCTGCGTGCACCCAGGCGACGAAGTGATCGTGATCGAGCCGGCTTACGATGCCTACCTTCCGGCAATTACCCTGGCCGGCGGTATTCCCGTCACCGTGTCGATGCAGCTGGGCGAGGCCGGCTACAGCGTGCCCTGGGACCAGCTGGCCGCCGCAGTCACGCCGCGCACCCGCCTGATTGTCATCAACACGCCGCACAATCCGACCGGCAGCGTGCTGCGCGCGGCCGACATCGCGGCGCTGACCGACATTGTGCGCGGCACCGACATCCTGATCCTGTCGGACGAGGTCTACGAGCACATGGTCTACGATGGCGAGCGCCACGAATCGCTGTGCCGCACGCCGGAACTTGCCGAACGCAGCTTTGTCGTGTCCAGCTTCGGCAAAACTTACCACGTGACGGGCTGGAAGATTGGCTACGTGGCCGCGCCCGCTTCGCTGATGGTGGAATTTCGCAAGGTGCACCAGTACAATGTTTTTTCGGTCAACACGCCGATGCAGCACGGTCTGGCCAGCTATATGGCCGACCCGGCGCCCTATCTCGATTTGCCGGCCTTTTACCAGCGCAAGCGCGACCTGTTCCGCGAGGGTCTCGCGGGCTCGCGCTTCACGTTGTTGCCAGCCGACGGAACTTATTTTCAATGTGTAAGATACGATGCGATTTCGCCTATACTGGAGTCGGAATTCGCGCAGTGGCTGACCACGGAAATCAAGGTCGCGGCCATCCCGGTGTCGGCATTTTATAGCCAGGGCAAGGAATCGGGCATTGTGCGTTTTTGCTTTGCGAAACAAGACGAGACCTTGCGCCTCGCGCTGGAGCGCCTGGCCAGGCTTTAAACTGGGCTGGGTGGAAACTTCATGGCGATCAGGCGGATCAGCATTGCGGAGCTCGTGTTTGGCGAGCCTTTGCGCTGGGATATTTTCAGCACGCCCTCCGCATCGCGCCCCCTGCTGCAAAAAGGCGAGGTGCTGCGCCCCGGCCAGCTCGATGGCTGGCTCGATGCGGCGCTGTATGCGGAGTCCGCCTCACCCGTCTCCATCCTGCAATCGCTCAATCAGATCAATCGCCGCCTCGAGCGCATCCTGCTGGCCCTGCGCGACCAGAACGACGCCGACAGCGACCTGCGCGCCATCGCCCAGGAGCTGATTGCGACCGTCGAGCGCGGCCAGGATATTGCGCTCGCGACCATCTTCCTGAACCAGATCGCGGGCGCCTATCCTGTGCGCCATTGCACCGAGGCGGCGATTATCGTTTGCATCATCGCGCGCGCCATGGGCAAGCTGCCGGCCGAGGTGCTGATCGTCACGGCCGCGGCCTTGACCATGAATGTGGGCATGGTGCGCGAGGCCGAGCTGTTCCAGCATAAGGACTGCGCGCTCTCACCCGACGAGCGTGCCCTTGTGCGGCGTCATCCATGGGCTAGTGTGGAAATGCTGCGCTTTGCCGGCGTGAATGATGAGGAATGGCTGGATCTGGTCATGCTGCATCATGAGAACGCCGACGGCAGCGGTTATCCGGAAGGCCGCCTGGGCAGCGAGATTTCACAGAATGCCAAGCTGATCGGCCTGGCGGACCGGTATTGCGCCTTTGTGTCAGCGCGCAATTACCGCCGTTCGCTATTGCCGCCCACTGCGCTGGAGCGGCTGGGGAGCGAGAACGAGATGCCGTTCGACCAGTTGGTGGTGGGCCATTTCGCGCAACAGCTGGGGGCCTACCCGCCCGGAACCCTGGTGCGCCTCAGCAATGGCGAAGATGGCGTGGTATGTGCGCGTGGCACCGTGCATGTGCTGCGCGACGCTGATGGTTCCCTGGTGCGCGCGTTGCGCGCGACCGGGGCGCATCCGATTGCCGAAGCCTTGCATGAGGATGCGGCTCGGCTGCGTTTCAGCATGCAGCAGGTGTGGGGCGAGTTGGCCAGTCTGTAACGCATGCTCCGGTGGGCAAGGGGGTGCCCACCCTACTTCAATTGGCTGATCTTCCGATCCACGAACGCCTGTAGCTCCGGGCTCAAGCTTGCGCTGGCTTTGGCGCGCTGGAACGCATCGAGCGCTTCCGCCGGCCGCTTGTCCGCCTGCAGGCAGATGCCCAGTCCCATCAGCCAGACGCCGTTGTCGGGAGACGCCCGCAAGGCCGCGATGTACTGTTCGGCCGCTTCGCGGTGACGCTGGTCGCGCTGCAGGGCACCCGCCAAAAAGGCGTGATAATCGGCGTCGCCGCCCGCCGCAGGCAGGGAACGCAACAGGGTGTCCACCCCGGAAGCGCCATGTTCAATCTGCAGCCGTGCCAGCAGCATCGCCAGCGAAGGCTGCCGCGCGTCCAGCGCCAGGCCGGCCTGCAGCACGCGCATGGCTTCGTCGGCGCGGCGGTTTTCAATCAGCAGCCCCACCAAAGTCTGGCGCGCGGCTTCATGTCTGGGATCCTGGCGCAGGGTCTGCTCCAGCTGCGCGATCGCCTCGGGCACCCTGCCCTCCTGCAGATCGGAGAGCGCGCGGCGGTACTGGTCTTCCGGTGCCTGACGCCGCACGGAGGCCGGTTCAACGGCCGCAACCGAGGTGCGTTCGGCAGGTACAGTCTTGACCACCGGCGCCGCCACCTTCTTTTCCACCGGCTTCGGCGCCGGCTTTGCCACTGGCGCTTCATGATTCGACTCGGGCACCGGTGCAGGGGATGGCACAAGCGGCGCCACGGGCGCCGCCACAAGCGGCGCCGGCGCAGTCACCACCGGCGCGACGACAAGCGGCGCCGCCGGCACAGCCGCGGGACGCTGCCACCAGCGCCAGCCGAATACGCCGGCCACCGCCAGCACCGCCGCGCCCGCCACGCCGCCGATGACCAGCGGCAGCGGCACATTGCGTTCATCGCGCAGCACCGGCTTGACGTCGCCCTGCGCCGGCGCGCCGCCCTGCACGCCGCGTGCGTCGAGGTCCTGCAGCATTTTGTTAATCAGACTCATGTGCTTAATGCCCAGGTAAGGCCGGCGCCGGCGGTCAGCAGAACGGCCAGTGCCGCCAGCCACGGCCAGCGCGGCCGCTTGATCGATAAGGTATCCCTGGCTGCGTCCGCCACGTTCTGGCGGCTCACTTGCTGGCGCCCCTGGCCGTAGCTGAGCATCAGCGCCTTGTGCGCGAGAATATTCACCAGGCGTGGAATGCCGCCGCTGGCCGCGTACAGCTTGCGCACGGCGGGCCGGCTGAACAGGCGCGCGCCGCCAAAGCCGGCAATGCGCAGCCGGTGCGCCAGGTAGAACTCCAGGTCATCGCGGCTGAGCGGACCCAGGTGATAGTGAAAGGTGATGCGCTGCGCCAGCTGGCGGATCGAGTCGAGCGCCAGGTTCCGGTTCAGCTCGGGCTGGCCGAACAGGACAATCTGCAGCAGCTTGCGTTTTTCCGTCTCGAGGTTGGTCAGCAGGCGCAAAGCTTCCAGGCTCTCGACGGGAATCGCCTGTGCTTCATCCAGACACAGCAGCACGCGCTTGCCGTCCTGCGCCAGCGCGACCAGGCGCGCGGTAATCGACTTGAGCAGCTGATGCTGGTCCACATCCTTGGCGAGCACGATCTCCAGCTCGTCGGCCAGCGCCAGCATCAGGGTGCGCGGCTCCAGGTAGGGATTGGGAATGTAGGCGGTGACGAAATCCTCGCCCAGGGTGGCCATGAACTTGCGGCACAGGAGTGTCTTGCCGGTGCCGACTTCGCCGGTGATCTTGATGAAGCCTTCGCCGTTCTTGGCCGCCACCAGCAAGGTGTTGAGCGCTTCCTGCGAATGCGGACTGCTGAAAAAAAAGCTCGTATCCGGCGTGATGCCGAACGGGACTTCGCGCAGGCCGAAGTGCGAGGTGTACATTTAAGGCCGCTCCGCCGCGCCGCGGTCGAAGGATGGTTCGAGCTGCTTGGGATCGAGCTTGTCGAAGCGGCGGCTGGTGTCGAGCAGGTCCTGGTTCCAGCTGTTGGCCGATTCGACGATGGTCGGTTTTATCAGCACCACCAGTTCGCGCTTCTGGTTCACATTGGCCTTGTTGGAAAACAGTTTGCCGATCAGCGGCAAGCCGCCGGCGCCGGGAATGCGCGAGCCATCCGCCGTCGAGGACTGGCGCATCAGGCCGCCGATGGCGACCACCCGGCCGTCCTGCCCGCGCACCATGCTGTCGATTTCCGACGTGGACGAGGCCGCCAGCGGCAAGGACAGGCTGCCGGCGCTGCCCAGGTTGATGTTCTTGGTCACGGTCGACACCTGGCTGACCGACGGGTGCACGTGCAGGAGGATATTGCCGCGGTCGTCGATCTGCGGCGTAACGTCGAGCACCACGCCCGAGAAGAAAGGCTGCAAGGTGACGCTGGGGCTGACCGTGCCGTTGCCGTTGGTGCTGGTGTTGGTCGTGGTCTCGACGCCGGTCACATAAAACTCGTCGGTGCCGATTTTCAGCACGGCTTTCTGATTGTTCAAGGTGGCAATCCGCGGGCTCGACAGGACGTGCACGGTGCCCTGCGACTCCAGGAAGGAAATCAGGGCAGCGAAATTGCTGGTCTGGAAAGCCAGGCCGAACATGGACCCGGCCGCAGTGGCGGCGTTCGAGAGCAGGAAGCCGGTGCTGGCCGAGACGGTGCCGTTGCTGATGACGTCAGGCTGGCCGCGGTCAAACGGCAGCGGCTGCAGCGCCGCGCCCGGCTGCAGGAAGCCGCTCGAGACGCGGTTTGGATGACCGCCGCGGAAGGACGCAAATGAGGCCCAGTTGATGCCGCTCTGGTAGCTGTCATTGAGTTCGACTTCAAGGATCTTCGCTTCCAGGATCACCTGGCGGTCGACCGAGAGCTGGGTCGCTTTCAGGTACATATCGATATTGCGCAACTCCTCGGGCATGGCGCGGATGACCAACACGCCGGACTGCGGACTGATTACCACGCTGCGGCCGCCCTCTTTCGAACCGACGATCGCTTCCAGTGCCGCTTTCAGGTCGACCCAGAAGTCGCTGTTGGAGGTGGTGTTGACGTTGGTGCTGTCCATCTGGCGGCCACTGGCGTTAGGATCGTTGGGGTTGGCCGGACTGTTGTTGTTCTGGTTGCCCTGGTTGCCGCTCTGGCCATTCTGGTTGCCGCGGCTGCCGCCGCTGATGCCGGCGTTGGCGACCGAGGTCGAATTGACCCGCAAGTTCGATTGCCCGCGCCGGTTGCCGACCAGGTAGTTCACCTGGAACATGCGCGTTTGCATGGTCAGCGGCTTGATCGAGATGCGGTTGCCGTCGATACGGTAGTCGTAGCCGTACAGTTCGCGCACGGCGTCGAGCGCCTCGATCATGGTCACGTTCTTGAGCTTCGCGCTGATGCTGCCGTCGATGTCCGGATGCACCAGCATGTTGTAGCGCGTGCCCGCCACCAGTGAGTTGAAAAACTGCTGTGCCGGCACATTGTTGAAGTTGACGTTAAAACGTTCCTCCAGCGTTTGCCGCGCCTTGGGCAACTGACTGGCCAGCGCCGATACCGGCGGCAGCAAGGCATCGGCCACGGCCGCGTCATTGACCGGTGCTGCAGCTGCAGCTGCGGACGGCGCGGCGGCCGCGGCAACCTGGGCCTTGATGGCGTCGTAGGTATCGCGCTTGGGCGCGACATCGCATGCGCCGAGGCAGAGGACGGTGCCGATGATCGCTGCCGCTTGAATTGTTTTTTGCATGCTGTTCAGTTCTTTCGTTTCTAGCGGTCGATAGCGGCCGGGGCCGGCCTGGCGCGAGTGTCGACAGCGGCGCCGGCGTACAGTTTCAGGATCTGGCGCGTTTGTCCCTTGAGCAGCACGACTTCCGTCTCACTCATGCGATCCACCACGTAGCCTTTATAGCGGTCGCCGGGGCGCAGCATCATGCCGTCGATCACCGCGATATTGCGCCCGCCCGGATGGCGTGCGATCAGGATCGATTGCAGCTGGGGGGCGGCCGCTGCCGCCGGAGCGGCCGAGGCGATCGGCGCCAGCAGGCTGTCGGGCGGGCGGGTCGGATCCCTGAGCGCCTGCGCGCCCGCCGGCATCGCCAGGGCCAGAGCTAGGGCCAGGGCCGCCAGCGGGGCCGCGCTGCGCTTCACCAGATGGCCCGGCGTCACAAGGTCATCCATTTTTTGTCCAGGCTCAGCGTGTACAAGGTCAAGGTCAGGCGGGCATCCGGATAGGTCTCGACCTCCAGGTCGGCCTTGCTCCAGAACAGTTGGCCCGGCATGCTTTCCAGCGCGTCCATATAATCGATCATGTCCAGATAATTGCCGCGTACGGTAACGCGCACACCGTGCCGGAAGATCAAGGTAGCCGGGCGCGCCGGCGCTGCGGATGAGGCGCCGGCAGCAGCGGCCGCCGCGGTCGCCGCGATAGCCGCTTCATTCGCCGGCGCGGCGCTCTGCGCTTCGGCATCCGGATCGAAAGGATCGGCCATGGAACTGACCGGCAAGCTCTGGACCGCAAGCAGGCGCAGTCGGCTGTTGTGCTTCAGGATCGATTCGAGCAGGGGCGCAATCGCTTCCGGCGCGACCAAGCCATTTTGCACCGTGCGCAGCTGCTTGACCAGTGCGGCGCTGCGCTCCTTGGTGGCGGCAATGCGCTCGCGGCTGCTCTTGTCCGGATCGATCGCGTGCGCCTGCACCAGGGCACCAATTTCGGCATCGATACCCGCGATGTTGTTCTGCTGCTGGGCAATTTCAGCGCGCAGGGCTTTTTGCCGGATGAACAGCGAATCGAGGGCGAAGGCATACACGAAAAACACCATCACAGCGGCGCAGGCCGCGAACATCAAGGCGCGCTCGCGCACGCTCATGGCATCGATGCGCGCTTCCAGCTTGAGCAGACGCGGCTTCATTTCGCCACTCCTGGGGCAGGCGCCGGCTGGGTGAGCTGAGCTTGCTGGACGGCCGGCATCGAACGCAGCTGGAAATCCACATACGGCGCCAGCACCGGCGCCGCCTTCGGCTCGGCCGTCGCGCCCGCAGCGGGAGGCGTCAGGCTGGCGCGGTTGATCGACAAGCTGCCGAAATCCTTGCCCTGCATGACAGGTTCGCGCGCCAGACGCTTGACATAAGCGGGCACCATGGCCGGCTGCAATGCCCGTCCACGCAAGCCGATCTGGCGCCCGGCACCGGCCACCGCCACGCCGGTCAGCCACAGCTCGCCGTCGCTCTGGCGCGCCAGCGCCTTGAAGTAGCCGGCATAGCCTTTGGTATTGCCCAGTTCGTCGCGTTGCAGAACGGCCACCACCTCGTTCAATCCGGCCAGCTCGGCTTCGGCCTCCGCCAACTGGCGCGCCACCGCCGGATCGTTGCTGCGGGGCGCGAAATCGACCATGGCCATGGCCTGGCGCTTCTTGCTGGCATTCAGGCGCTCGCCGCCGGCAGCGGCCTCGGCGGAAAGCATGGCGACGCTGTGCCTGCCGTAAATGAGCAGCGCCGACGAGCCGGCAAACAGCACGAACAGCGCCACCAGCATGGTGCGCGCGGTGAATACTTTCTTCTGGCGCAGAAAGGCTGGATTGAACAGATTGATCTGCTGGCTCATGCTGGCGCTCCCTCGCGGCGCAGGGCCGCGCCCAGGGTCATGAAAAAGCGATTCTGGTGAGCCAGATCGGCCAGCTCGGGCGTGTGGCTCAGGTCGAATACCTGGGCCAGGTCGAGCGACTCGACCGGCGTGTACAGGTTGCTCGACAGGTACTCGTCCAGCCCCGTGGTGCCGGTGGGCGCGAGCACCAGCTTCGACACATTGATGAAGTGGAACTGGCGGTCGAAATGGTCGAGCGAACGCTGCAGTTCCAGGGTGATCTTGTCGTAGCTGCCATGCTTGCGCTCATGGTCGCTCTCGCGCAGGTGGTCCAGGTTGACGTCGATACGGCGCGACAGATACAGCTCGCCGTTGTAGGTGACGGTCAGCAGACCGCCCTCGGCACTGAAGGACAACATGGCCAGGCCGCGTCCGTCGGGAGCGATCAGCGCCGAGACGTTACGCTGCGCCATTTCGGGAATATCGATCACCGACAGCGGCACGGCCGCGTCGAGGAACAGGTTCTGGCGCGCTTCGATCAGGCTGTTGCGGGCGGCAACCGCAAACAGGGTGGCGCCGCGCGCCTGGGCGCCCTGGTCGGTGGGAATGCCCAGCACGTCCACGGTGGCCTGGTCGACCGGAAAGTCGATCAAGTCCTTCAGGCGCCAGCGCACCGCCGTGACCAACTCTTCGGCCGGCACATTGGGTGCCTCCACAGACATCAGCTGGTATTCGCCGCCGGACAGGACATGGGCACAACGGTAGCTGGGCGCATGCTGCTCTTTGCCCAGCTTTTCCAGCAGCGCCGCCAGCGTCGCCTTTTCCATGGGGTAGTAGGCGGCCAGGCGTACCGCCGGACGGGCGTCGCCCTCATCGAACTTGACGCGGCTGGCCACCACGCCGTCGCGCCCGATACCCAGGGTCAGCAAGCCGCGCTTGTGCTTCGTTTTGGAGAACAATCCCATTCTTGCAATCTATGTGAGTGCCGGTTTGCAAACAGCTTGCAAAGTCGCGTGAACTTCCCGCGATAGTGGCTTGATTATATTCAAGTTCCAGCCCGATTTAACGTAATTTTCTTCGAGCAACCGTCGAGCAAGCGTCGAGCAAGGTCGAGCGTCGGATTTACACCGCAGAAAAATACCACCAGGCAACTATTCACCTCAGAAAATTTCCCGGATATAGATGACAGGGGTCGAGCGCGCGGTGCCGAAGGTCATCCGGCCGCCTGCGCTGGGCAGCCAGCTTGGCGGGGTAAAATTGATGTCGGCCCGCCCCGCATCCTTGTTCTTGGACTGCACCCGGAAGCTCAGGGCGCCCTTGTTCATCAGCAGGGTCGTCGGCGTATCGGCCGTCAGGGTCACCACCAGCGCGGGATTGGGCGCCAGGCTGGTCGATTTGAGGGTCGACCCGAACGTGGTCAGACTGTCGGTGCCGCTGTTCTGCCAGCGGCTGGTGCTGCCGTAATACTGGACGCTGGCCGTCACCTTCAAGGGCAGCAGTTCAGAGCCGAACTCATTGCTGATCTGCAGGCGGCCGAGCGCCACCTTGGTGCCGCCCTCCTCCGTGTCGATCGTCCGCAGGGACGTCACGTTATCGGTATCGGTGGCGCGCAGGTAGACATGCGTGGGTGCCGTCCTGGCGGGCAAGGTGAACAGCGGCGCCGCTCCGGCCACGCCTTGCACCCAGGTCGCGGCGGCAATCGTCGGTGCTGGCGGCGGCGCCGGCAGCAAGGGGCCGGTCAGGGCACCGGCGGCAGGCGCGCTTGCCGCGCCCGATGCCGACGCCGCGCTTAAGGTCACCTGCTTGGCGAATACACCCTGGTAATTCTTCATCTGCACGTCCGCTGCGCCGCGCGCGGTCACGACGCTGCCGATCGGCTGGGACGAATAGTGCATGCCGGTGCCGTTGCAGCTCAACTCGGTGGGACAGCTCATCACGATCGGCACCTCGGTATCGAAATGGTCGGGCACGAAACGGCCCAGGCGAACAGGGTTGCCTTCGACGTCGCCGGCGCCCAGGTAATTGCCATCCCCGATGCTGGCGTTCACGCTCAGAATGCCGACTTCGTTCCAGGTGAAATTCGTCCCGCTCGCCATCCCGTTGGAAAACGGCACAAAGGCGCCCAGGATGTCGGGCAACTCGCTCATGTCCGCATACACCGCGCCGCTGCTGGGGCCGGCGGCTGCAACGTTGAGCTTGACCGTTTCAGACGCCTGTTCTTTGCCGAAGTTGGGGGCGGCCACCCCCTGCAGGTTAACCGCCTGGACGCGCAGCGAGAACGGCGCACCGGCTTTGACGTACACCCCGACGCCCGGGCCTGACACGCTGGCGGCGGGATTGGCGGTGAGCGAGGTCAGCACCAGATCGTAAGGGATGTAGACGAAGGGCTCGCTGCGGAAGGTACCGAGCGGACTCTTGAGAAACATCTCCATTTTGCCCACGTCGGCGTAGCTGAGGTTGTAGGGACCGACGCTGGGCGACAGGCCGCTGAAGCTGTAGCTGCGCGACAGGAAGGTGGTCGGCACCGTGCCCCCGCCCGCGCATTGCGGCATCTGCTGGCCATCGAAGACACCGCGCGTGACGGCCGTAATCGGATCGTGGCAGCTGAAAGCGAACTGGAAGGTCACCGCGCCGAGCTTGGGATTAAAGGGAATGCCGCCGCCATCGACCGCGGTGATATAGACGGGGCTGGTGGTGCCGGCCACCCGCGTATCCCACACAATCGGTGCGCAGCCGAGCTCGCTGAACGGCAGGCCGGTCACGCAGGGCTTGTTGGTGAAAATATAATTGGAGGCCGCAATGGTGACGGACTTGCTCGCCGTGTTGTTGCTCAGGTAGTTATCGAACTGCGCGCCTTCGACCGTGGCGCTGGTGCTCATGGTATCGGGCGAATTGGTGGCGATCTTGGCCTTGACGTTCAGCGCGGGAATGCTGGCGCCCGGCGCGGTGCTGCCGGTGTAAATGCAGGTCACGATCTGGCCGCTGACAGAGCAACTCCAGCTGGTCCCGCTGCCCGAGACATAGCTCATGCCAGTGGGCAGGGTCTGGGTCAATTTGACCGGCCCGCTTTCGGTACTCGGACCCAGACTGTTGATGGTATGGGTCCAGGTAATGGTCTGGCCGCGCGAAATAATGCCGGACACGCCGATCAGCAACTCCAGATCCGTCACCGGCACATTCGGCACCGCCACCACTTCCGCGCTGAGCAGAACCAGATCCTGGCCCGACTTGTACAAGGTGGTGGCGCTGGTCTGGCCGGCCGCGATCTGGCTGGTCAAGGTGTAGGCGTCGAAGTCGACCCCATGCGAGTTGAGGTCGCCATTGATGTTGCTGGCCGAATTGAACTGGTTGCCGCTGGTATTTGTGCCATCGACCAGGCCGATATTGTTGAACAGCAGATCCTCGCCGCCGCCCGAGATCGACTTGTCGCCCTCCCAGGTGATGTGGGCCACCCGCCCGGTGGAGGTCGCGGGCAAGGGAGTGGGAATCTTGAAGTTGGTGAGAGTCAGCGGCACCTGCACCGTGTTCTGGATGTATTTGAAGCCCTCGTACAGGTTCAGCACGCGGAAGGTTTCGGTCGGCAAGGAATAGATGACCAGCAAGGAAAAACCGCCCAGCACGCCTTCCACTGCGCAATACGGCGAGCCGTTCTCGACGGTCAGTCCGGAAAACGAATAGGTGCCGTTGCGCTTCGCCTTGACCTGGGCGGTCACGTCCGCCGCGCCCGAGAAATAGTTGTAGCCCACTGTGGCCGAGGTGAACTGGCGCACCGGCGAGGCCGACACGGCCGCACCCTCGAACAGGATGTCGTAATCGGGCGTGCTGCCGGAGCCGGCCCAGTACAGCTGGGCACTGACCACCACGGCCGAGGTCGGAATGCCGGCGACCGCGGCGGTGACGGTGGTGCCGGCCGCGGTGACGGCACAGGCGCCGGTCCCCGTCCCGTTGGCGCCGGTGCGCAGGGTGCGCTGGGTGCCGACGAAGTTCAGATTGCCGGCATAGCTCTTGTACAGGCTGATGGCGGTGTCGGCGCGTGCAGGGGTAGCGGCCCCAAGCAGCAGCATGAGTAACAGCAGCGCGGCGAAGCACAGCGCCGAAGCGGGAAGCCGAAGCGAGCTACTCATCAGAACTCCACCGTCACGATGCGTTGGACATAGTCGCCGCTGTTGCTCGGATTCGGACAAGCCGGACCCGGCTGATTGCAGGCGGTCGCCGTGACCTGGTGGCGCACCAGCGCAGGATTGGCATTGGCAACGCGCAGGCACTGCACCGTGACCGAAAACGGCGACAGCGTGCTGCCCGCCGGCATCGCGAAGGTCGTTATGCTGGGCGTCCCGGTCGGACACACCAGCGCCGTGCGGGTGACCTGGTAGACGCCCCACTCTGCCCCGGCGCGCGCCGCCAGATAGGCGCGGCTGCCCTGCACGTCCAGCGCCGTGCTCGCTTGCTGCGTGGTACTGAGCGACACCATGGCGACCGCCAATGTGGCCAGCACCACCAGCAAAAAAATCGCCGTGATGAGGCTGGCGCCGCGCTGATGCGAAGCCGCGCGGACACGGAAAAAGACGGACTGGTGCGTCATGGCGTGTTATCCACGTGGATCTGCTGGGTCAGCGTCAGCGGTGCATCGCGCGCGCTCGGGTTTTGCAGGGTCAAGGTCAAGCTGAGCAGGCTGCTCGCCGTGTTTTCGAGCTTGATGTACTGAAAGGCGCAGCTTTGCACGTTACTGGCCAACATGACCTTATTCTGGTTCGGGCTCGCCGGTACGGCCACCTGGAAGGTATTGAAACCGTAATTCGTCGTGCGCCACAGGCTGCCGCCGGAGCAACTATAGGTGATGGGCTGGGTGGCGACCCGGAAGCGGTGCATGGGATGGGGCAGCGAAGGCACCTGAAAGGCAAAGGGATTACTGGTCATGCTGACCACGCCGGCAGCGCTCACGGACGCCACCGCTGCGCGGTTTTGCTGGGTGCCGTTGGCGTACACATTGCCGGAAGCTTCACCGGTGGCCGCGTCCGGCGCGCCGTTCAAATTGTTGACGACGATGAAGTCGCCCGCCACGATTTGCTGGCGCCCCGCGGGAATCGGACCGACGATCTGAAAATCCTTGTTGGTTCCATCCTCGAAATCGAGATGTTCGCCGGTCGCACCATCTTCGGCGGCCAGGTAGCGCCCCCCGGTTTTGGTCGGCACGAATTCGAGGGAATTACCCGACACGCGGATCGAATTGGGCACCGCCAGGCGCACCTCGCGCGCCATGCGGCGCACCGCCGTGTCGGCGATGTCGCTCAGCTCGGCGCGCGCGCTGCTGTCGATATAGTTTTCGACCGGCAGCTTGACGAACACCGCGATGATCGCACCGATGATGCCGGTGATCGCAATCACGATGATCGCTTCGACCAGGGTAAAGCCGGAGGCGGGAGGCGCGGGGTTCATGGCGAATTGGGCGCGAAGCGCAGGCGATAACCGTCGAGCACAATGGCCTGGTCCCCGGCCATGGCGCCCTGCACCGACACCGTGATGCGCAGGACATTGTTACCGCCGGGACTGGCATCGGACAGCACACCGTTCAGGGTCTCGGGCGTGAGCGTCAGCTTGGCAACATACCCGGCCGGGTCCATCGTCGCGCCCGACACGTCGGCCAGCGCGCCGTTGACGTCAAACGCACGCTGTGCCTGGCCGAACTCGGTGACGTAGTCGTTGATGTGATTGTAGGGGCGCTTTTCGCCGGCGCTGGAGCCCACGGTTTCGGCAACGGTGCACTCGCCGGCGGAGGCGGCCGTCGTGACCTTGACGTCGTTGCCGTCGCAATAGGTAAAGCGCGCCAGCTGCACTTCTTCCATCAAGCCTTCAGCGATCATTAATGCCTGCTTGGTGCGCAGGGGATCGGCGCTGTTGCGGGTACTCAGGTTCATGGTGCTCAGCACCGCGCCAAGGGCAATCCCGACTATCACCATGAACATGATCAGTTCGATCATGCTGACACCGCGCTGGCGCAAGTGACTGCTGTGCCGCTCAGTGAACATAGCCGGTCTCCGCTTCGACCAGCACCGCACGCGTGCTGCCGTCAGCGCCAGTGATACTGACGGTCAGCTTTTGAAACGTGGAATTGACCGTGCCGAACGCATCCGTGGGCGCGCACGGCCTTCCCAGCTGATCGAAATAGAAAGCCGGGGCGCTGGTGGTGTAGCTCACCCCGTCGGGATTACCTTCGCAAGCCCAGCGCGCATCGGCGCAGGCGGTCACAGTCGCTTTCGCGCCGCTGTTGTTGCCAGCAGGCGGACGCACCCGGTTGACCGTATCACAAACGGTGCCGGCGAAACACAAGGCAATACCGCTGCCGTTCAGGCGCACGAACACAGGACGATTTTGGGCGATTGCCACCTTCTGGGCAAAGCGCGTGAGGGAACGCAACTGCTCGGTGTAGGAAGCCGCATCGTAGCTGCCGCGTTCGAAAAAGCGCGCCGCGCCTACTGCGCTCAGCGCCCCGATGATGACCATTACCAGGATCAGTTCGACCAGCGTGAAGCCGCGCATGGCGCGGGCGGCAACGCTGCGTTGAGAGCGACCGAACAAGGGCATGGGATAAGAAAGGTGGCGTCCTCGTGAAAACGGGCCCGGCAAGACTGCACCGGACCCGCCACATCGGTGGACCATCGGCATTCCGCCCGATGGTCCGGCCTGCATCAGCAAGCGGTGCCGACCGTGATGATTGGTGGCGTGATGACGGCAGGCGTACCAGCCGAGGAAGCTTCCTTGTAGCTCACGAAGCAGGTCACACCCACTGCGGTGCCGTCGACGCTGACCGGAATGGCGATGATTTCGTTGGCGCCGATGGTCGGGGTCTTGCCGGTCACGGTCGCGGAATAGGACTTGTAGTCGGTCGCGTTCAGACCGGCTGCGGCGATCAGGTTGGCGTCCGCTTTCGGATAGCCGTTTACCTGGGTGACCGTGACGTTTTCCATCTTCACGTCGCCGCTGCCGGCGATCAGCGATTTGCCGTGCACCATGGCCGCCACCGATTCCATCGAACCGCGGGCCGCCTTCAGGCTGGCCAGACGGGCGTCGCCGCCCAGGTCGGCAAACTTTGGCAAGGCCGTAGCGGCCAGGATGCCCAGGATAACGATCACGACGATCAGTTCGATCAGGGTAAAACCGGCTTGCGCAGTACGACGACCGTTGCCAATGTTTTGCATCTTCATTGTAAATCTCCAATAAATTGAACTTTGAAATAGCCGTGCGTCGTGGTGCTTCAGAACCGGTACGCAAGAACCTGCACCATTAACGGCAGGATCATCTATTTACTTGAATGAGGGTAACGCTAGTTGCTTCTGGCGTAGTGTTTTGCTTGGCAGTGGTCGAGGGCAAGCGAGATAATTCTACCTTGAATTCCATTAAGTTTTGGGTGCTTTGCGGAAATCTTTTTTCAGTATTTAACAGATAGACAAGCGACTTTGACTTTTTATCGAAGTACCAGCTACCCGCTGTCAGTTGGCCGATATCGGGAGCGAAGTAATCGCCCAGGTAGTTTGCTGGTTTTTCCGCCAACAGTTCAAGGGGGTTGGTGCCTGCCAGTTTGACAATATCCCCCTCGCGCCGATTGCTGCGCAATTCGCCTGTTTTCATAGTGAGCGCGGTGCGCATGACCGCCACGATTCTTTCCACTGCAACAAGCTCGGCCTGCTCGCGATAGCTGCGCAGGCGTTGCAACAAGACCGCTGTCAGGATTGCCACGATGATGGCGGCAATGGCAAACTCGAACAGGGTGAAGCCCCTGTTGCGCGTCGGCCATGCCGCCTTGGCAAGCTGTCTCATTTATGCAAAGCAGCTTTGCCCAGATCCCAGATGGGCAGGAAAATCCCCAGCGCCAGGACCAGCACCATGGCGCCCAAAAAGGTGATCATGATCGGTTCGATCTGGGCGGACAGGGTCTTCAATTCGTAATCGACTTCGCGTTCGTACATCTGGCCGATTTCATCCATCAGATCGTCCAGCGAGCCGGTTTCCTCGCCCACCGCGATCATCTGCAGCACAATGGGCGTAAATACGCCCGCGGCGACCGCGGTACGCAGGATGCTTTCGCCGCGCTCGACGCCGTCGCGCATGCCATCGATGCGCGATGCCAGATAGGCATTGTCGACCGTTTGCGAGACCACCGTCAGCGCCTGCACCATCGGCACGCCGCTCTTCATCGACAAGGCATAGCTGCGCGCAAAGCGCGCCATCGTGCCCTTCAGGATGATCTTGCCGGCGATGGGCAAGGTCAGGCGGGTGCGGTCCCACCACAGGCGGCCGGCCGGAGTACCAGTCCAGTTGCGCCAGCCGAACCAGGCCACGATGCTCGCCCCCAGCATGGCGGGCCAGTAGCTCACCATGAAGGCCGAGGAAGCGATGAGGATGCGCGTCATCAGCGGCAGCTCCGAATGGAAGCTGGCGAACACCTTGACGAACTGGGGAATCACGAAAATATTCACCACCACCATGGCCATGACCATGGCCACGACCACGAAGGTCGGGTAGCGCGTGGCGGTCTTGACCCGCTCCTTCATGTCGCGGTCGAATTCCAGGTGGTCGAACAGGCGCAGGAAGACTTCTTCGAGACGCCCCGTCATCTCCCCCACCCTGACCATCGACAGGTAAAAATTTGAGAACACGGTGGGATGGCGCCGCATGGCCGCCGACAACTCCCGCCCCGAATCGAGCGACTCGCGCAAGTCCTTGATCACCTTGGCGAAGGACTTGCTGATGGCCGATTCCTGCAGTCCGGCCAGGCCGCGCATGATCGGCACGCCCGATTTGAGCAAAGTGTAAAGCTGGCGGCTGAACAGCTGCACGTCCATCGGCGTGACTTTTTTCTCGAACAGGCGGGTAAGCAAGCTCTCCTCGCCGCCGCTGGTCACTGAGCGCGTAGTCTGGGAGATGTCGAGCGGCGTGATGCCATTGCCGAACAACTGGTCGGCCACGGCGCCACTGTCGAGGCCCTCGAGCACGCCCTGGGTCAGCTCGCCCTTGGCATCGCGCCCCTTGTAGGCAAAGAAAGGCACTGTTTAGTCCTCGAGCTGGTTACTGATGCGCATGGCTTCGGAGATCGTCGTGCGTCCCTGGACCGCCAGCGCGACGCCATGGCGGCGCAAGGTCTCGCCGGCCATCTCGGCATGCGCCGCCTTCAGGAAGTGGGCTGGATCGTGGTGGTTGGCCGCATCCACGACCGCGCTGGTCATCTCCAGCAGCTCGTAGACGCCGGTACGGCCGCGATAACCCATGCCGTTGCAATGCGAGCAGCCCTTGCCATGAAAGAAAGGCGTACTGGCCGCGCGTTCGTGCAGCTCGGCGCGCAGCCACTCCAACTCGGTCGGACTGGGCTGATGCGGCATGCTGCAGCTCTCGCAGATCACACGCACCAGGCGCTGGGCCAGTACCGCCTGCAGCGAACTGCCCACCATATAGCGCGGCACCCCCATGTCCATCAGGCGCAGCGGCGTACTGGCCGCGTCGTTGGTGTGCAGGGTCGAGAGCACCAGGTGACCGGTCATCGCGGCGCGCAGGCCGATCTGGGCGGTTTCCTGGTCGCGCATCTCGCCCACCAGCACGATGTCCGGATCCTGGCGCAGGGCCGAGCGCAGCACGCGTGCGAAACTCAGGTCGATCTTGTCGTTGACCTGCACCTGGTTGATGCCGGCCAGGCGGTACTCGACCGGGTCCTCCACCGTGATCAGCTTCTTTTCCACCGAATTGAGTTCGGCCAGGGCGCTGTACAAGGTGGTGGTCTTGCCGCTGCCGGTGGGGCCGGTGACCAGCACCAGGCCGTTGGGGCGCTGCACGATGGCGCGGAATTTCTCCACCAGCCGCGCCGGCATTCCGATCGCATCCAGGCGCAGGGTGGTGCCGCCCTGGTTCAGCAAACGCATCACGACCGACTCGCCGTACTGGGTCGGCATGGTCGAAATACGCACGTCGATGCGCTGCTGCTTGACCTTGACCGCGAAGCGCCCGTCCTGCGGCAGGCGCTTCTCGGAGATATCCAGGTCCGACATCAGTTTCAGGCGCAGCGCCAGCGGCGTGGCGATCTTGATATCGGCCTCGGTCTGCAGGTGCAGCACGCCGTCGATGCGAAAGCGGATCTGCAGGCGCGTCTCTTGCGGCTCGATGTGGATGTCCGACGCGCGCACCTGGGTCGCATCGTCGAACACCGACTGCAGCAGCTTGACGATGGGCGCTTCTTCCAGGTTTGGATTGGAGGCCAGCGCGCCGAAGTCGACAAAGGTGTCGCCCAGATCCTGTTCCAGCTCGCGCGCGAAGTCGGTGATCTCGTCGGTGCGGCGATAGATGCGGTCGATCGCGGCCAGCACCTCGGTCTCGTTGACCACGGCCAGTTCGATGTTCTTCTTGACCAGGCGCGCGATCTCGTCATACGCGAACAGGTCGGTCGGATCGGACATGCCGATCAGGAGCGCGCCGCGGCGCTCTTCCAGTGCCAGGGCGCGAAAGCGGCGCGCCTGGGTTTCCGGCAGCTGGCGCACGATCTCGGGATTCGTGTTGTAGAACTTGAGATTGATGTAGGGGATGTCGAGCTGCTTGGCCAGCGCGCCCGAAATCTGCTCCTCCGTCACAAAGCCGTTTTCGATGAATACCCGTCCGAGCTTGCGCCCGGTGCGCTTCTGATCCTGCAGCGCCAGTCCCAGTTGATCTTCTGTCAGCAGTTTCTGCTGAACCAGGATTTCGCCGAGTCGAACTTTTTCCGGCCTTGCCATAACTGAGCTTTCGTAGTGAATGTCTTGCGGGACATTCTATTCCAGAAAGTCAGGAATTTTGACATTCGGCATGATTTTGTGACGGCAAGTGCAACCGGCGTTGTGCGTTTGCCGCCGAATGCGCTACATTCGTGGACGAAAGCCTAACGCCAGCGTGCATCCCTTATCAACAACAAAAGACAAGAAGCCAAGACACCATGTCCCACCCCCAACAACGCCGCCGCATTTTCCTGATGCGCCACGGCAGCGTCACCTACTTCGACGCCAGCGGTAAACCTGTCCTGCCGGAAAGCGTCCCCCTCAACGAACTCGGCCGCGAACAAGCCAGCGCCGCCGGCCGCATGTTCGCCGCCGACGCCATCCGCTTTGACCGGGTCATCGTCTCCGGTTTGCCGCGGACCGTGGAAACGGCCACCCGCGTGCTGGCCGAAACCGGTCAGGACATCGCACTTGAAACCTGGAGCGAGATGGAAGAAATCCGCGGCGGGCGTCTCGGCGCGATCGCCGATGCCGACCTGAAAGCCGCCTTCACCGGCGCCTTCGAAGGCATGGTCGCCGAAGACAAGCGCTTCCTGGGCGGCGAGTCAGTAGGCGAACTGATGGACCGGATCCACCCCGCCATGAACCGCCTGCGCGCCGACAAGACCTGGGACACGGTGCTGCTGGTCCTGCACGGCGGCGTCAACTGCGCCATCCTGTCCCTGGCCCTGACCGGGCAGCGCAGTTTCCTGGGCGGCCTGTCGCAGACCGCAGGCTGCATCAATGCCCTGGACGTGGGCGAGGACGAGCGCGACTGGGTGGTCCGCTTCGTCAACTACGCCCCGCCCGCGCCGCTGCAGCAGGACGCGCGCAGCACGACCATGGAACAGCTCTACGAGCAATACCGCAAGTCGCGCTGATGGGATGTCAGAGGCCCGAAAATAAATAGCACGGGCGTTCTTTTCATGCGCTAGAATAGGTGGCAAAACCACAGCAGGAGACACGATGTTCGAAGAAATGATGGGCACCAAACCGGTGTCCGAACGCCAGAAGTTCGATGCCGATGCCCTCGACGCTTACCTGCGCGCCCACGTCGACGGCTACCCCGGCGGCCCGCTCACGGTCGCCCAGTTCAAGGGCGGCCAGTCGAATCCCACCTTCAAGATCAGCGCCGGCGACCAGCATTATGTGCTGCGCACCAAGCCCGGTCCGGCCGCCAAATTGCTGCCTTCAGCGCACGCCATCGACCGCGAGTTCCGGGTCATGGATGCCCTGCAAAAAGCCGGCTTTCCTGCCGCCCGCCAGTACGCGCTGTGCACCGACGAGTCTGTCATCGGACGCGCCTTTTACGTGATGGAATTCGTCGAGGGCCGCGTGCTGTGGGACCAGTCCCTGCCCGGCATGAAGCCAGCGGAACGCGCCGCCATCTACGATGAACTCAATCGCGTCATCGCCCAGCTGCATACGGTTGACTACGCGGCCATCGGCCTGGGTGACTACGGCAAGCCCGGCAATTATTTCGCGCGCCAGATCGAGCGCTGGACGCGCCAGTACCAGGCTTCGGTGACCGAACCGATCGAGGCCATGGACAACTTGATCGCCTGGCTGCCGCACAATATTCCGGCCGGCGACGACACGTCCATCGTGCATGGCGACTTCCGGCTCGACAACATGATCTTCCACCCGACCGAGCCGCGCATTCTCGCCGTGCTGGACTGGGAATTGTCGACCCTTGGCCACCCTGCCGCCGATTTCTCTTACCACTGCATGAGCTGGCACATTCCGCCCGGTCAGTTCCGCGGCATTGCCGGCCTGGATCTGGCCGCGCTGGGCATTCCATCGCAGGAAGATTACATCGCCGCGTATTGCGCGCGCACCGGCAAGACCATCCGCATCGAGGATTTCAATTTCTACCTGGCCTACAACATGTTCCGCCTGGCCGGCATCATGCAAGGCATCATGAAACGCTACGTCGACGGCACCGCCTCCAGCGCCCAGGCCCTGGAAAACGGCAAGGCCGCCCGCCCCATGGCCGAACTCGGCTGGAAGTATGCGCAGCGCGCCATCTCACTGACCAAGGACACCCAATGAATTTCGACTATTCCGACCGCTGCAAAGAGTTGCAAACGCGCCTGCTGGCCTTCATGGATGCGCACGTCTATCCCAACGAAAAGGCCTTCAAGCAGGAAGTGGATGACAACGGCACGCAAAAAGGCAATCGCTGGATTCCGACCGAGATCATTGAACGGCTGAAACCGCTGGCGCGCGAACAGGGTCTGTGGAATTTGTTCCTGCCCAAGTCGGCGCGCGCACCGGAAGGCTTGTCCAATCTCGACTACGCACCGCTGTGCGAAATCATGGGCCGCGTCGGCTGGGCGCCGGAAGTATTCAATTGCGCCGCACCTGACACCGGCAACATGGAAACCATCGAACGCTACGGCACCGAAGAACACAAGCGTCTGTGGCTTGAACCCTTGCTGCGCGGCGAGATCCGCTCGGCCTTTGCGATGACGGAACCCGGCGTGGCCTCGTCCGACGCCACCAATATCGAAACCCGCATCGAGCGCGACGGCGGCGACTATGTCATCAACGGCCTGAAGTGGTGGATCTCGGGCGCCGGGGACCCGCGTTGCAAGATCTTCATCGTGATGGGCAAGACCGACCCGAACGCCGCGCGCCACCAGCAGCAGTCAATGATCCTGGTGCCGGCCGACACCCCGGGTATTACCATCAAGCGCCCGCTGCCCGTGTTCGGCTACGACGACGCACCCCATGGCCACTGCGAAATCCTGTTCGAGAACGTGCGCGTGCCGGCTTCCAACCTGCTGCTGGGCGAAGGCCGCGGCTTCGAGATCGCCCAGGGCCGCCTGGGCCCTGGCCGCATTCACCATTGCATGCGCGCCATCGGCGTCGCCGAACGCGCGCTGGAACTGATGTGCCAGCGCCTGAACAGCCGTGTCGCTTTCGGCAAGAAGATTTCGGAACAGGGGGTCTGGCGCGAGCGCATCGCCGAGTCGCGCATCCAGATCGACACGGCGCGCCTGTTGACCCTGAAGGCGGCCTCGATGATGGATACAGTCGGCAACAAGCACGCCCAGGCCGAAATCGCCATGATCAAGGTGCTCGCGCCCAACGTGGCCCAGCAGGTGCTCGACTGGGCGATCCAGGCCCACGGCGCGGCCGGCGTGTCCGACGAGTTCCCGCTGGCTTACCAGTGGGCCGGCAACCGCACCTTGCGCCTGGCCGACGGTCCGGACGAGGTACACCGCAATGCGATTGCCAAGCTGGAATTGGCCAAGCACATCAAGCTCAATGAGGACCTCTCCCTGCCGGTGACACGGTCCTGACGGGTGACTGTCGCGGCGGGCACGGGGTGCCCACCCTACAAAGGCGTGCACCTTTGACATCGCGTAGGTGGGCAACCCCCTGCCCACCGCAACACGGGCGCAGCGCCGACGCGCACGCCTGACGTAAAGTACTTTCAAGAAACGTCCGCCTCGGCTACCATCAGCGTCACAGCGGCGCCTTTGCGCTACTCTTAGTTGCGCCGGAGGCACAGTCAGTGTCGTTTCTATCACGTAAAACTCTTCCTTCGATCCGCTCGAAAACAGCCACCCTGGTGCTGGCATGTGCCTTGCCCACCATCATCGGCGTGGCCGCCCTCTCCTACGATTCCTACCGGCGCGAACGCGAGAACCTGCTGCACGACGCCGAACGCCTGGCGCAGAATGTGATGACGGCGGCCGAACGCGACCTCGACGCCGGCGAAACCGCCGCGCGCGCCCTGGCCAGTTCGCCCAGCCTTGCCGGCGGCGACCTGCGCGCCTTCCATGCCCAGGCGCGCAGCATCCTCGGTCCCGAATTTCCGGGTTTCGCCTTCGTGCTGAGCTCACCCACTGGCGAGGTCCTGCTCAACACCCGCCTGGCCTACGGCCTGCCGCCACCGCCCAACGGCAACACCGAGCAGATCCGGCGCGTCGCCGCCACCAACGATTCGGTTACCTCCGACCTGTACCGCGGCGCCGACACCCAGCCCTGGGTGACCTCGATCGATGTCCCGGTGCGCATCCGCGGCGAAGTCGCCTATGTGCTGTCGGCGCAGTTCCGTCCCGAACGCCTGAACCAGTTGCTGGCCCAGCAGAACCTGCCGCCGCGCTGGACCGCCCAGCTGTTCGACAGCCGTAATGTGTTCCTGGCGCGCAGCGTCCAGGCCGACAGATATATCGGCACCCCTGCCCGGCCCGAGATGGTCCGGGCGATCAAGCGCAGCGACGCGGGCATGATCGAACTCACCTCGCGCGAAGGCTTGCGCGTGATGTCGATCTACCAGCGCTCGCCCGCGCGCCATTGGTACGCCACGGTGGGCGTACCGCGCGACGCCGCCCTTGCCGCCCTGCGCGACTCCTTCGCCAATGTGATCCTGTTCGTGCTGGCACTGCTGGTGATCGGTTTCGCCACCGCCTGGACCATCGGCGGCGTGATCGGCCGCTCGGTGCGCGCGCTGTGTGCGCCGGCCGCCGCGCTGGGGCGGGGCGAAGCCCTGGTGCTGCCGGCGACGCGCATCCGCGAGGCGGCCGAAGTCGGTGCCGCCCTCAAGCAGGTGGAGCAGGAACTGAACCGCTACCGCAATGAACTCGAAACCCTGGTCGCGGCGCGCACCGGGGAACTGGAGCGCACCAACGCGCTGCTGGAAAACGTGTATGCCACCGCGCCCGTGGGCCTGGCCATGCTCGACACTGAGCTGCGGGTGGTGATGGTCAACGACTACCTGGCCGCGCTCAATGCGAAACCGGTGGCCGAGCACATCGGCCGCACCTTGCCGGAACTGCTGGGACCAAAGGGCGAGGAGTATGAACAACCCTACCGCGCAGTGCGCGACAGCGGCCTGCCGCTCAAGGCGGTGGAAACCTCGGGCGCGGTACCGTCGGACCCGCACGTGGAACGCCATTGGATGGTCGGCTACCATCCCGTGTATGGCCCCGACCACAAGATGGTCGGCGTCAGCGCGGTGGTGCTCGACGTCAGCGAGCGCAAGGTGCTGTCGCAACGCCTGCGCGACGTCAACGAGCAGTTCCGCGCGATTTACGAGATGTCAGGCGATGCGCACATGCTGCTGGCCCTGGGCGCCGGTTTCATTTCGGGCAACCAGGCGGCGGCGCGCATCTTCGGCTGCGGCTCCACCGAAGAATTCCTGACCCTGTCGCCGGCCACCACCTCGCCCGAATTCCAGCCCGACGGCCGCCGTTCGGACGAGAAGGCCGAACACTTCGTGCGCTATGCGCTCGAAAACGGCAGCCACCATTTCGAATGGCTGCACAAGCGGCGCGACGGCAGCCTGTTCCATGCCGACGTGCTGCTCACCAGCCTGAACATCGGCGGCAAGGGCATCCTGCAGGCCACGGTGCGCGATATCAGCGAGCGCGTGGCGGCGGAAAAGGCGCTGCGCGCCACCAGCGAGCGGCTCGGCCAGAGCGAACGCTTCATCCGTACGGTCACCGACAATGTGCCGGGCATGGTCGGCTACTGGGATGCGCAGCTGCGCTGCCAGTTTGCCAACCGGCGCTACCTGGAGTGGTTCGGCCGCAGCGAAGCGCAGATGATCGGCAAACCGATGGCCGAGATTCTGGGACTGCGCGCAATGGATGAAAACGCGCCCTATGTGCGCGAGGTGATGGCCGGACGCGCGGCCCATTTTGCGCGCGAACTGCGCAGCGCGGAAGGCGAAGTGCGCCATACCTGGGCCAACTACATCCCCGACTTCGACGAACAGGGCGCCGTGCGCGGCTTCTATGTGCTGATCTCGGACGTGTCCGAACTGAAGCGCACCGAACTGCGCCTGCAAACCCTCAACGACGAATTGATCAAGGCGCTCGGGCGGGCCGAATCGGCCAGCAGCGCCAAGAGCGAATTCCTGGCCAATATGAGCCACGAGATCCGCACCCCGATGAACGCCATCATGGGCTTGGCGCGCTTGCTCGAGGAAGGCCCGCTGCAGCGGCGCGAACGCGGCTACGTGGCCAAGATCATGATGTCGACCCGTTCGCTGATGGGCATCCTGAGCGACGTGCTCGATTTCTCCAAGATCGAGGCCGGCCAGCTGATGCTCGAATACACCTCCTTCAGGCTGTGCCAGGTCCTCGACAGCATCTCGGTGCTGGTGGCCGCCAATGCCGCCGTCAAAGGCGTGGAACTGGTGTACGCGCTGGCGCCGGATGTGCCCCTGGTGCTGGTGGGAGATCCGATGCGCCTGGAGCAGGTGCTCCTGAACCTGATCGGCAACGCCATCAAGTTCACCGAACAGGGCGAAGTGGTGCTCACGATCCGCAAGCGCAGCGAGACTGAAGACACCATCGTGCTCGATTTTTCCGTGCGCGACAGCGGCATCGGCATCGCCCAGCAGGAGCAGGCGCATATGTTCGACGCCTTTTCCCAGGGCGACAGCTCGACCAGCCGCAAATACGGGGGCACCGGCCTGGGTCTTGCGATCTGCCGGCGCCTGGTCAACCTGATGGGCGGCCAGATCGGCGTCACCAGCGAACTCGGTCGCGGTGCCGACTTCCATTTCGACTCGGGTTTTGGCGCCCATCCGGGCAGCACCTGCATCGCCCTCCCCGCGGATGCCGGACTGTCCGGCCGCGCAGTGCTCATCGCCGACGACAACCACTGCTCGCGCGAGGCGCTCGGCGCCCTGTGCACCTCGTTCGGCTGGCAGGTGCAGCTGGCGGCCAGCGGCGCCGAAGCGCTCGAACTGCTGCGCGGCGCCGGACGCGAGATGCACACGATCGACTTCATGCTGATCGACGCCGCGATGCCGGAGATGGACGGCATCAGCCTGTTGACCCATGCCCGCAGCGATGCCACGATCGCGCTGCCGCGCTGCGCCGTCATGGTGGCCGACAGCGCGCGCGAGCAGCTCGCCGCACTGGCCGGCGAGCTGCAGCTCGACGCCATCCTGAGCAAACCGGTCACCCCCGACGCCCTCGTCAAGACCCTGATCGAACTGCACACCGGCAGCGCGCCGCCCGATGCCAGCCTCGAACCGGCTCCGCTGTCAGGCCGCCTGCAGGACATCTACGTGCTGCTGGTCGAAGACAACCAGATCAACCAGGAAGTGGCCAATTACATCCTGCTGCACGCGGGCGCCGCGGTCGATATCGCCGCCAACGGCCGCATTGCGGTCAGCATGCTTGCCGAGGCGCCGGACCGCTACGACGCGGTGCTGATGGATATCCAGATGCCGGTCATGAACGGCTACCAGGCGACCGAGGCAATCCGCGCGATGGGGCTCGAATCGCTGCCGATCATCGCCATGACCGCGAACGCCATGGAGGAAGACCGCGAACATGCGATCCGGGTCGGCATGAACGGGCATATTCCTAAGCCCATTAACGTCGACAACCTGGTCGAGACGCTCAACAAAGTGGTCAGCGGCGGCGACGCGCGCGAGCTGCGCGCGCCGGCGCGGGCCGGCTACACCTACGCCGCAAGCATACCCGTGGCGGGCGCACCGCCCGATCTGCCGGGCATCGACCTGAAATCGACCCTGCCGCGCTTTGGCGGCAATTACGCCAGCTTCGTGACCCTGTTCAAGCGCTTCGAGGCATCCCAGGGCGAGACCCTGGCCGAGGTGCGCGAGCTGCTGCGCCAGGAAGACCGCCAGGGCGCCGCGGCGCTGATACACCGGCTGCGCGGCGTGGCGGCCAACCTGGGCGCGGCCGGCGTAGCGGCCCTGGCATTCGACCTCGAGCAGGCCCTGCGCGGCGCCGACGATGGCGCTCTGGCCGAGCGCATCGCGACCCTGGAGGCCGCGCTGCTGGCGCTCTTTGACACGGCCCGCGCCCTGGCCTCGCCGCAGAGCGGCAGCGCAGGCGGAGCCGCGCCCGATGAGGCACAACTGGGTGCGGCACTGGCAGATCTGTTGGCTTTGCTTCAGAATAACAACCTCAAAGCGATGGCCGCCTTCGACGCACTGCGCCCGGCCCTCGGCGCGGCCTTTGGCATTGCGTCTGTGCAGGCCCTGGGCGAGGCGGTCGCCTCGCTGGCCTTCGCCGCCGCCGCGGCGCAGTTGCGCGACCTGATGACTTCGAAAGGGCTTCAATGAGCTGGACCGACATGGCAAGAAACGGACGTATCCTGATCGTCGATGACGCCATGGAGAACATCCAGATCCTGCACCATGCGCTGCAGGACGAACATGACGTCCTGTTCGCGATGAACGGCGCCAAGGCGCTGCACATCGCCCACAACCAGCGTCCCGACCTGATCCTGCTCGATGCGATGATGCCCGACATGGACGGCTATGCGGTCTGCCGCGAACTGCGCGCGGCGCCGGGTACGCGCGATATTCCGATTATTTTCGTCACCGCCCTCAATTCGCCCGAGGACGAGACGCGCGCGCTGGAAGCCGGCGCAGCCGACTTCATCACCAAGCCAGTCAATGTGGCCGTGGTGCGGGCGCGCGTGCGCACCCAGCTCACGGTCAAGCGCCAGAGCGATGCCTTGCGCGAGCTGACCCTGACCGATGGCCTGACCGGTGTCGCCAACCGGCGCGGTTTCGACGAAGCGCTGGAAGCCGAATGGCGGCGCTGCGGGCGCGCCAAGTTCCCGATGTCCCTGATCATCGCCGACATCGACCACTTCAAGACATTCAATGACGCCTACGGCCATCAGGCCGGCGACGAATGCCTGGTGCAGGTGGGCGCGGCCTTGCGCCGTGCGGCAGCCCGCCCGCAGGATCTGGTGGCGCGCTACGGCGGCGAGGAATTCGTGATTCTGCTGCCGCAGGAAGACCTGGGCGGGGCCGAAGCGGTGGCCAGGAAGCTGCTGGAGGAAGTGGCGGCGCTGAAGATTCCGCACGAACGCTCGAGCGCCTCGCCGTGGGTGACCCTCAGCATGGGCATCGCCACCCTGACCCCGGCCGACGATGCCTTGCCGGGCGTGTTGATCAAGACCGCGGACGCCTTGCTGTACCAGGCCAAAGCGGCGGGACGCAACCGTTATTGCATGCGCACGTGACCGCAGCGCATTTTTAATACCGTCGGATCAATAACTCGGCCACGCACACCGGCTTGGCGCCGCCTTCGCGTTCAATCGTCACCGCCCACTCAAGCTGCGCACCGCCTTCGATCGGCTCGATCTTTTGCAGGCTCAAACGCGCCCTGACTCGGCTCCCGACCGGCACCGGCGCCGGGAACCTGACCTTGTTCAAGCCGTAGTTAAGCACCATCTTCGCGTCCACCATGCGCAGCGCGCGGTCGAACATCCCCGATATCAGCGACAAGGTCAGAAACCCATGCGCCACCGGGGCCCGGAACGGCGACTCGGTCTGGCAGCGCGCGATATCGACGTGGATCCATTGATGATCATCGGTGGCGTCGGCAAACAGATTGATGCGTTCCTGGGTAATCTCGAGCCAGTCCGTCACCGCCACTTCCTGTCCGAGCATGGCGGTCATATCACTCAAACTGGCGATATCACGCATGGCCGCCCTCCTGCGGGCGGCGTCCGAACATGCCCATGCCTTCGATGGTGCACACCAGCTCTCCGTGCTGGTTGACGGCCTGCCAGGTGGACCACACCACGCCGCGATCGGGCCGCGAAGCCGACGGCTTGACCGCCGTCGTGATGTAGCTGACGTTGAGGGTGTCGCCGGCGCGGACCGGCAAATGCCAGCGCAGCTTGTCCAGCCCGGGCGAACCCATGCTCGACGAGCGGCTCAGAATCCCGTCCACGATCAGGCGCATCATCATGCTGCAGGTATGCCAGCCGCTGGCGATCACGCTGCCGAAAATCGACCCGGCTGCGGCCTCATGGTCGACATGGAAGGGCTGGGGGTCGAATTGCGTGGCGAAGTCGATGATCTCCGCTTCGGTCACGCTGCGCGAGCCCACGGGCATCTCGCGGCCCACCTCGAAATCCTCGAAATACAGGTCGATCTTGCTCATCTCAGGCGGCCTCGGCAAAACCCGGCTGCGCGATGAAGCGCTGCAGGTGGTGGTCGGAATCGCCCATCGACAGTTCGATCATCGTCAGGCGCTTGAAGTGGTGGGCGGCCGGCAGTTCGTCGGTCACGCCCATGCCGCCGTGCAGCTGGACCGCTTGCTGGCCGACGAACTTGAGCGCCTGGCCGATGCGGAACTTGGCGGCCGATACCACGCGGCGGCGCTCGGTGGCGTCGGCGGACCCGAGCTTGACGGCGGCCAGCAAGGCCATCGAACGCGCCTGCTCCAGGTGGATGTACATGTCGGCCATGCGGTGCTGCAGGGCCTGGAATTTGCCGATCGGGGCACCGAACTGGGACCGCGTTTTCAGGTACTCGAGCGTGGCGCCAAAGATCGCTTCCATCGCGCCCAGCGCTTCCGCGCACAACAGGCCGGCGCCGTAATCGGCGACCGCGTCGAGCAGATCCCAGCCCTGCCCCTCCGCGCCGATCAGTGCCGTCGCAGGCACCGTCACCTCCGTGAAAACGATGTTGGCGGCGCGCTGGCCATCCAGGGTGCGGAAGTCGGTGACCGCCACGCCATCGGCATCGGCCGGCACCACGAACAGGGACACGCCCTCAAGGCCGCGCTGCGCCCCTGCGCTGCGGGCCGAGACGATCAGCATGCCGGCCTGGGCGCCATGCACGACCACACTCTTCGCGCCGTTCAACACATAGCCATCGGCCCCGGCACGCGCCGTGGTGGCGATGTCGGACAAGTCATGGCGTGCCTGTTGTTCGGTAAAGGCGCAGGCCAGTTTGAGTTCGCCGGCGGCCACTTGTTCGAGCAGGGCCGCATGACTGCCGCCCAGGGTCAGCGCGTGCGCCGCGGTCACCGTGGCCAGGTAGGGTTCCACCACCAGGCCGCGTCCCAGTTCCTGCATCACGACGAACATGTCGACGGCGCTGCCGCTGAAGCCGCCCTGCTCTTCCGGCACCGGCAGGGCCAGCATGCCCAGTTCCGCCAGGGTGGCCCAGGCCGCGTCGGACACGCCGCTGTCTGAATGGACGATCTTCTTGCGCGCCTCGAAGCTGTAATCCCTTGTGACCCAGCGCTTGAGCGCATCGGCGAAGGCCAGTTGTTCTTCCTTGAAGTTGAAATCCATGTTCAGTCCCTCACAGGCCCAGGATCATCTGGGTGATGATATTGCGTTGAATCTCGTTGGAGCCGCCATAGATGGAGGTCTTGCGGAAATTGAAGTAGTGGGCCGCCAGCGGGGCCGCCTCGTCGTCGCCGAACACGCTGTGCTGCGTCTCGGACTCCAGGTAGGCCGGGTCGAACGGCAGCGCCATCGGGCCTGCCGCCTCCACCATCAGTTCGGTCAGGGTCTGCTGGATCTCGGTACCGCGCACCTTGAGCACCGACGCTTCCGGACCAGGAGCCTTGTGCTCCTGACCGAGCACGCGCAGCACGGTCATTTCGAGCGCCATCAGTTCGATTTCCAGGGTCGCCACCTTGGCCGCGAACAGCGGGTCCTCGATCAGCGGTTTGCCGTTCTTGCTGCGGCTGGCGGCCAGCTGTTTGAGCGAGGCCAGCTCGCGCTTGGAGCGCCCCACCGCGGCGATGCCGGTGCGCTCGTGTCCCAGCAGGTATTTGGCGTAGGTCCAGCCCTTGTTCTCCTTGCCGACCAGGTTCTGTACCGGTACCCGTACATTGTCGAAGAAGACCTCGTTCACTTCGTGGTCTTCGTCGAGCATCATGATCGGACGTACCGTGACGCCGGGGCTATGCATGTCGATCAGCAGGAAGGAAATACCCTCCTGTTTGCGCACGCCGCTGTCGGTGCGCACCAGGCAGAAGATCATGTCGGCATGCTGGGCCAGCGTGGTCCAGGTCTTCTGGCCATTGACCACATACACGTCGCCATCGCGCTGCGCGCTGGTCTTGAGCGAGGCCAGGTCGGAACCAGATCCGGGTTCGGAGTAACCCTGGCACCACCAGTCTTCGCAGGACAGGATACGCGGCAGGTAATGGGCTTTTTGTTCGTCGCTGCCGAAGGCCATGATGACCGGCGCCACCATGTTCACGCCAAACGGCAGGATGGCCGGGGTGCCGGCACGGGCGCATTCTTCATCCCAGAGATGGCGCTGAACCGGGGTCCAGCCCGGACCGCCGAATTGCGCGGGCCAGCCCGGCGCGACCCAGCCTTGCTTCGCCAGAATGCGGTGCCAGCGCACATAGTCGTCCTTGGACATGCGCAGATGCTTGCGCACCTTTTGCTGCAAGTCGGCCGGCAGATTGGCGTCGAGGAAGGCGCGCACATGGTCGCGGAACGCCAGATCCTCGCTCGTATAGTTCAAGTCCATACAGTCTCCTTGTTGTAATCGCCCAGAAAATAGCACGACCGTTCACAAGAATTGTACATGAAAAAACGCGGCGTCAAACGGCATCTGCAGGCAAAAAAAAACCTTCCGACATCGTGCTCGATGAGGGAAGGCGTTTGTCGCGCCGCCATGTACGGCGGCGCTGGGTCCGGCGGAAAAACTGACTTAGATCTGGCGCGTGCCCTTGCGGCGACGCGACAGCACACCTGCGCCAAGCAAGCCGGCGAGCATCAGGAAACCCGTGGCTGGCTCCGGAATGGCGGCTTCCGGATCGGCCAATGGTGCCAGCGCGGTTGGCAGCTTGTCCGCATCGGGCACACCGGTCGCGGGAATCAACACTTCCAGCAACTCTTCCGCATTGCCGATGTCGGCGGCGGGTGCGGTCGGCGCCTGCAGGGCTGGCGTTTCTGCGGCGACTTCATCGGCACGCGGTGCGGGATCGACAACGACCGCCGGGGCCGCAGGGACCACTGCAGCAGCAGGGGCGGCGGCAGGCGCAGCCGGGGTGGCGACAGGCGCCGCTGGGGCGGCCGGTGCCGCGTTGGCGAATGGCGGTGGTGCCGACGGGCCGCCCGTTACGCCGCCATTGCCCAGGCTCGACGGATTGGCGGGACCGACATTGAAACCACTGCCTTCGGCAAACGGCGCAGGTGTATTCGATTCGCTGGCGAAGGGGGCGCCGCCGCCGGGCGAGCTGTCGCCGCCGGTGTAGTAGGCGACCGGTGCCGCCGCCGGCGCAGGTGCGCCGTTACCGCGGCCGAATTCACCGACCTTGGTCGTCGCGCCCACCGCGAGCGCCGACTTGCCAGCGCCACCGAGGCCGCCAAAATTGACCGGGCCGGCCTGGGCCAGCGACGCAGTACCAACCATGCCTGCCAGAATGATGTAACGAATGACCATGTGTATTCCCCTTATTTGTTGGCTTTTTTATACTTACCTCAAGGCCTTATCCTATCATCAATGGAAAAAAAGCAATGTTAGTTTCAATCGTGCGCAATAATTTTTTCAATTAAGTAAGCAAAGTACAACATTGTTTCTCCAAAACAGTCAGTCCGGCCATGCGCGCCGCGACCTCAACATAAAAAAAGCCATGGGCGCTGCTGCGCACATGGCTTTCTTTATTGCAACAGAGCGCGCTCCCGCGCGCCTGGAGCTACGGCTTAGTTTCCGGGCTTGGTCGGCGGCATATAAGGCATCAGCCGTGCCGCCATGCGTGTATCGGTCTTGAGCATGGCAACTTCGTCGCTCAGGATGTGGGCCGCTTCGGTCAGCATCACATCCTTGGCATTCTTGGCGGCTTTTTCCGCTGCCAGTTCCGAGGCCAGATTGCGTTCATCGGCCTGCAGGCCGTCGTCCTGGCGCGGTGATCCCTTCACCGCCACCGCGGCTTTTGGCTCGGCTTTGGTCGGGGTCGGCGCCTTGGTGCGCGGTTCCTTGCTGTCAGGCGTGTTCGCCGGCGCTTCGGCTTCCTTGGCCAGGGCCAGCTGGCGCTCCTCGCGCAGCTTGGAACGCGCATCCTGGGCGTCACGCTCTTTGCGGCGCACGGTTTCGTTGAGGGAAATCGCATTTTCCTTGCGCAGCTTGCGCACCTCGGCCATATCTTCCTGCAGGTACTGGAAGTCCTTGTCCTTGGCGATGCGCGCCTCGTGGCGCTTCTGCAGCGGCGCCACCAGCTCTTTCAGGTCGCCCGCCGGCACGAAATTGGCAGGCTTGATCGCGACCCACGGCAAGGCATTGTCGTAGCTCGATTCGCCAAAATTCTCGGTATCCGAGGTCACTGGCATCTTGATGTCCGGCGTCACGCCGCGCAGCTGGGTGGTGCCGCCATTGATGCGGAAAAATTGCGCAATCGTCATCTTGAGTTCGCCGTAGCGGGTCTTTTCACCCTGGGCGAAGCGGTCCAGGTTGACCAGGGTCTGCACGGTGCCCTTGCCGAAGCTCGGTTCGCCGATAATCAGGCCGCGGCCGTAATCCTGGATGGCGGCGGCGAAAATCTCGGACGCGGACGCCGAACCGCGGTTGATCAGCACGCCAACCGGGCCATCCCAGGCCAGGCCGGGATTGGTGTCGCTTTCCACCTCGACCTTGCCTTCGGCGGTACGCTGCATGACCACCGGGCCCTTGTCGATGAACAGGCCGGTCAGCTCGACTGCCTCGTTGAGCGAACCACCACCGTTGTTGCGCAGGTCGATCAGGACGTTGTCGACCTTCTCTTTCTTGAGTTCACCAAGCAGGCGGGCAACGTCGCGCGTCGCGCTCTTGAAGTCGCGATCGCCCTTGCGCTTGGCTTCGAAATCCTGATAGAAAGTCGGCAAGGAAATCACACCCACCCGGCGCTTGACGCCGTTTTCCTTGACTTCGATGATCGATTTCTTGGCGGCCTGCTCTTCCATATTGATTTTCTTGCGCACCAGCGACACCGTGACATGCTTGCCATCGGTGCCGGCATCGGCCGGCAGCACATCGAGGCGCACCACGGAATCCTTGGCGCCGCGGATCAGTTGCACCACGTCGTCGATGCGCCAGCCCAGCAGATCGGTAAAGGCCGCGGTATCGCCCTGGGCCACGCCGACAATGCGGTCGCCCACTTTCAGCTTGCCGGACATCGCGGCCGGACTGCCAACGACGATTTCGCGAATCACGGTGTATTCGTCGCGGGTCTGCAGCACAGCGCCGATGCCTTCGAGCGACAGCCGCATGGCAATTTCGAAATTGTCAGCCGAGCGCGGCCCCAGGTAGTTGGTGTGCGGTTCGATCGAGGTGGCATAGGCGTTCATGAACATCTGGAACACATCCTCGTTGTTCAGCTTGCGTACGCGTGCCTGGTAATTTTCATAACGCTTGTCCAGCGTCTCGCGGATGGCCTTGTCATCCTTGCCGGCCAGCTTGAGACGCAGCCAGTCGTTCTTGACGCGCTTGCGCCACAGATCCTTGGCTTCCGCCTCGTCTTTCGGCCAGGCCGCCTTTTCGCGGTCAAGCTGGAACGTTTCATCCGTGGTGAAGTCGAACTTGCCCTTAAGCAGTTCACGTGCGTAGGCGATGCGCTCGCTGAAGCGCTGCTGGTAAACACCGTAGATGGTGAACGGCAGGGTCAGGTCTTCGTTATTGATGGCATCGTCGAACTTGGTGCGCATGACGTCGAACTGGTCGACATCGCTTTGCAGCAAGAACAACTTTTCACCGTCAAGCGACTTGAAGTAGGCGTCGGCGATTTTCTCGGACATGGCATTGTCGAGCGGTGTTGCCTTGTAATGGTAGCGTCCCAGCAGGCGCGAGGCCCACAGCGCGGCCTGGGTCTGGGCGGCGATGGGCTTGAGCTGGGTGTTGGCGATCTTTTCCGGCTGCGGCACTGCCGCATGCGACGTTACAGCGAAAGCCAGTGCGGCCATCAACAATTGCTTCTTCATTCGTTGTCTCTCCGAGCGGGTACTGCTGTCAAGTGCGGACCTTACCGCTGACTGCAAGGGCGGCCAGCCATAAAAGCTGCGGCTTCAGGCGATTCTAACAGGATCACGGGAAGGCGCAGAGCCAGCTTGCGCGATTTCCCTTAAGCCGAGCTTACGGGGGCAGGCTGTGCGCACGATCAGGCATGTACAAGCTGAAACAGAAAGCAGGCGGCGGCGGTAATAATCAGATAGGGCCAGGAACGCAGGGCAATCACCCAATCGACCTTCGATGGCCAGAATGACAGCATTTGCGGCGCCAGGGCGAAGGCAATCGCCAGATCGACGACCTGGAAATGCCAGCCGGGCCGCGTGCGCCAGGCCGCCACCGCCAGCGGAATCAGAATGATGGCAAACGGCGCGAGCGCCGCGGGGGCCGCGTTATACCAGCGCACCCGCGTCAGGGTCACCGAGCCGAGCTCCCAGTGCTGCCCCTTGCGGCGCGGGATGACCGTGAAGTGCGCAGGACCGGCACCCGTCAGGAAACCCGCGACCAGGTGCGCCAGCTCGTGGCAGATCGTGCCGGCCACGGTAAACAGGAAAAACACAGGATGGGTCGCGGCCAGGATGCGGATCACGACCGCCAGCGCCACAGAGGGCAGCAGGTAGACCAGGATATCGGCATGCTGGCACACCAGGACGGGCGCGATGCCACGGCAGGAAGCGGCCAGGTTCATGCCGGCGCCCGACGGCTATCCGGCGTAGAAGCAGCGGCCGCAGGCCTGGCGATAGCGCTCGTTGCCGCCGATGCTCACTTGCTCGCCTTCCTTGATGCGCCTGCCCTGTTCGTCCACGCGGATATTCATGGTGGCCTTTTTGCCGCAGGTGCAGATGTTCTTGAGTTCCTCGATGTCGTCGGCCAGCGCCAGCAGGTAGGCCGATCCGGGGAAAGGCTCGCCCCGGAAATCGCTGCGCAGGCCATAGCAGATCACCGGCACCCCCTTGACCTGGGCCAGCTGGTGCAGCTGCTGCACCTGGGCGGTGGACAGGAACTGGGCTTCATCGACCAGCACACAGGCCACCTTCGGCGCCTCGGTCAGGAAATCGGTCTCGGCATCGAAGGTGTCGACCTGGCGCTGGGGCCCCAGGCGCGAGGTCACCTGGCCCACGCCATAGCGGCTGTCGATCGCGGCCGTGTAGAGCTGGACCTTCTGGCCCTGCTCTTCGTAGTTGTGCGCCACTTGCAGCAGGGCCGTCGATTTACCGGCGTTCATGGCCGAGTACCTGAAATAGAGTTTTGCCACCGCGTGTTTTCCGTCTGTTTGAAGCGCGCCATTATAGCCGCTTCACCTGCCCGTTCCTCAAGCCGCGCCGGCGCCTTTCCGGCCTATTGGCCGGGATGGTACTGGCGCTCCAGCTGCTTTTCAATGTCCGCCTTGTAGAACAGGACATCCTTGAACTGGCCCTTGCTGTACATCTCGGCCTGGTCGGCGAAATGCGGCGAGGACGGATTGCCGCTGTTGCCGCCGGCGAGGATGCTTTTCGCGCGTACACGCGGTCCGAATTCGACCACGGCCACGAAGCTGTTTCCGCGGTCGCCGTAAATGCGCTTCGTTTTTTGCGGCGCCACCATGCCGAACGCCGCCAGCGAACCCCAGTTGGCCGACGCGAATGCGACCGGATAACTCGGCTTGCTGTCATCGTACTGCTGGTTGATGTCGCCGCTGATACGCTGGAAGCGGTTGATCTCGCCCCACGGCGTCTGCCAGCTGCCAAAGTCCGCCTGCAGCCTGGCCGTCGCACGCACCAGGGCCTGCAGGCGCTCCTGCGGCGTCACACTGTCGCGCAGGTAGTCCACGGTCGGCACGTCGGCGGCCTTGGCCGCCGCCTTGGCCTTCTCGAACATGTCCTGGGCCCAGTAGATTGCGAGCGAGGTCGGCACCGACGTCACCGAATAGCGCAGGTCCCACGCGCGCAGGGCTGCCACTTGCGGCGCCAGCTGCTCCCGGAGCGGATCGGCCGCGGGCAGCTCGCCATAGGCCTTCAGCAGGGAGGCGACCATCGGCTCGAAGCCGGTCAGGTAATTGTCGTAGGCCGCCGCGATCAGGCTGTCGAGGGTGAAGTCCTTGCGGTTCTCCAGCACCCGCAGTGCATGCAGACCGCGCGGATTTTCGGGCAGCGCCCACATGTATTTCGGATAGTCCTGCTCGCGCGGGCTGCTGGCGCCCGCGGCGCGAAATGGCCAGTTATTCGTATTCTGGATCCAGCCGCTGGCCGGATTGAACAAGGTAATCGTGTCCTTGACCGCATGCAGTCCCTGCCACTCGGTGGCCGGATTGCTGCCGTCGACCGGCTTGGACCAGTTGAAGGACGGGTCGCGCTTGGGTACAAAGTTACCGTGGAAGTAGGCGATATTGCCATCGCCGTCCGCATACACCGTGTTGTTGGACGAATTGGTGCGCAGCTCCATCGTTTGCGTAAACTGCTTATAGTTCTTCGCCTTGGTGCGCAGATAGGACTGGGTCAGTGCCTTGAGCGGCTCGTCCATCAGCTTGACCGACACCAGCTTGCCCTCGGACTCGCGCACCACCGGGCCGTGATGGCTGAAGTACGCGGTGATTGTCTTGCTGGCCATGCCGTTGGCGGTCTTGTAGGGCAAGTTAATCGGCACCGCGCGGAAGGCACGCTCGCCGCCGCCGTATTTGTAATAGAGCTTGTCGCCCTTCGGCACCGGCGTTTCCAGATACTCGTCGATCACGTCGCCGCCGCCGGAGGTATGCATCCACCCTGCCCGCTCGTTGAAGCCCTGGTAGACAAAGAACTGGCCCCAGGTGACGGCGCCATACGCATTCAGTCCTTCGCCGCTGATGACATGTACTTCAGGGCGGAAGTAGAACGAGGTGTGCGGATTGATCAGCAACAGTGCATGACCGCTGGCGCTCAGTCTGGGAGCGATGGCGAAGCCGTTCGAGCCGCGCGGTTCGGTGTCGTGCGTATTGACGCTCGCGGCCAGCGATGCGGTGGTCTGCTTGCTGTAGAAGGCTTCCAGATCCTTCAGGTTGATCGACTCGATATCGCCGCCGATACTGCCCTCGCTGAACGAGAGCGCCATCCAGGGTTCAAAATGCGTGATCAGCTTCGGCTTGACCTCGGGATGCGTGTGCAGGTAAAAATTCAGGCCATCGGCAAACGCCACCATCAACTTCTTGAGCCACGCCGGGCTGGCGGCATACTTGGCCTTCATGTCGTCCGGCGTGATGTACATCTTCATGCGCAGATCGCGCCAGATCGCGGTCTCGCCCTCGACCTCGGCCAGGCGCCCCATCGCATTGATGTAATTGAGCTCGACCCGGTTGAAATCGTCTTCCGCCTGCGCGTACAAAAGGCCAAACACGGCATCGGCATCGGTCTTGCCGAAGACATGCGGAATACCCCACTTGTCGCGCATGATGTTCACGCGCTTGGCGCTCGCCTGCCAGCGTGCCTGTTCGGGTGCCGACGCAGCCGAAGCCATTGTTGGAGCCAGACTGGCCGAGAGAACAACAGCGACAACAAGACGTGAAAGACGCATCCAAATCTCCAGAAAAAAAGTGAGCGCCAAAAAGATCAGCGCAGGGTGGATCCCCAAGGGGCCGCGGCGCTATCCACCTCTAATTGCAAACGCAGGATTGCGAGTGCCGGAATCCGTACTGCGCCTCGACTAAACCACCTCACCCAGCGCCGCCAGCCGATCCTTCAACGCCTGGTTCTCCGCACTGAGCACATCGACCTTCTCACGCAAGGAAGCCACCTGCGCCCGCAGATCGCCCTCGGCATCCTCCGCCGCTTCCTTGGGCGGCTTGCTGGCCGCTTTCTGCTCACGCACCTGGCGCGCGGCCTGCTGCAGTTCCTTCTTCCCGCCGGCCACCGCGGCAATCTGCACCGCCTCCGGCAAGGACGCCACATTGGCTGCGGCATTGATCGAAATCGTCCCGGCGCGCACCGCTTCGACCAGCTGCGGCGTGGCCGCTTTCTGGATCCGCTCGATCTGGCTGATGGTATTGCTCGACACGCGCGCCGCCTTGGCCACGTCTTCGCGCGTGTTCCATGGCGGCGACTCCGGCACCTTAGACGCCTCGGCCGGCGCCGCCGCCTCCGGCTCGGCGGCGCGCTGGGCCACGCGGGCGGCCACGATATCCTTCTTGCGCAGCGCGAGCACGCCGCGCTGGTAGTCCGACACACTGCGCCGCGCGAGATGGTTATCGATCATCCACAGCATGACATCGTCGAGCGAGGCGAAGGTGCTGTTCTGGACGGTCTTGAATTCGATCTGGTGCTTGGAGCAGATCTCGTAGCGGTTATGGCCGTCGATGAGGACATCGCCCCACAGCACCAGCGCATCGCGGCAGCCTTCGGCCAGCAGGCTGCGTTCGAGCGCGGCGTATTCATTATGGGTGAGCGGGTCGATAAAGGAACGCAGTTCCTCGTTGATAGTGATGTTCAATTCGTGTCCTTGTAAGTACTGCGGCGCACCGCGCTGCGGCGGGCCGACACGAATGCTACACCATCCACCGCGCGCGGGGAAAGTAGCCAGATTAGCCACAGGCTGTGCTAGAATCTGGCCCGCTGCCCGGATGGTGAAACTGGTAGACACCCGAGACTTAAAATCTCGTGCTCGCAAGGGCGTGCCGGTTCGATTCCGGCTCCGGGCACCAACAGCACATCGACTTGCCGGCCGGCACGATTGAGCATGGAACAGTTGCTGCCGTCGCCTGTTGGTTTGAATCGTATCAAGATCGATTTCCCCGGGACATCCTAAGGTGCAAGCTCACCAGGAGCCCACCCCATGCGCACTGATCGCCAAAACAAACTACTCGCTTCAATCATCGACGAAGGCACCCTGCTTCAGCGCCACCACGGCCGCTACGAAGCAGCCGTCTTCATGCTCATGTACCACGTCAAACTGCGCCTGATCGTCCGCGTTCTCGCTCCGCTGCCGCGCCGCCGATAGTCAATTCGCGAAGTGCCCGGTAGAATTGCCTCTTCCCATCACCGATCCCATCCGTCGGTATGGCCCAGCGCAATTCTCCCGGAAAGCGAAGTTCGATGCTCAAGCGCCGTTTGGTTCTCGCCCTCATCCCCACCCTCCTCGTCCCTGCTATTTTGGTCCCGCTCACCGGCTGCACCACTTTGCCGGAGGCGCGCAATGCCGCGCTCGACGCGTCGGTACACGCCGCCCTCGGGAGCGATTTCAATGGCGTCGTGCTGGTCCGCACCGGCAAGAACCAGACCACCGCCGTCGGCGCCTACGGTCTGTCCAACATCGCAAGCGGAAAAAAGAATCACGCCGGCTCGCGCTTCCAGATCGGGTCCATCACCAAGTGGATCACCTCGATCGCTGTGCTGCGCCTGGTCGAACAGGGCAAGCTCGCCCTCGACGCGCCGGTGCGTACCTACCTGCCGGAGCTGCCGGCGCATAGTGCCGACCAGGTCACCCTGCGCCATCTGCTGTCGAACACCAGCGGCATTCCCGACGGTCTCATGGCCGCGTACAAAAAAGACAAGGCCGTCGGCGCGCTCGTATTGACACCGCTGGACGCGGCACTCAGGTTTGCAGCGGCGCCATCGCGCTTCGCACCGGGCACCACCTTCGACTATTCCGTCACCAACTGGGTCGTCATGGCGGCCGTGGTGGAACGGGTCACGGGTACCCCTTTCATGGAAGTGATCGGCCAGCAGGTCTTCAAGCCCGCCGGCATGACGTCGAGCGGCTTCGCGCAAGCCGGCTTTGACGCCGCCCCGGAGATCTCGCTCGCCTACACCTCGGCGCTGCCGCGCGAACTCAAAATGCCGCCCACCGGTTCCTTCGCCGCCGCCAGCGGCACTGCCTACAGCACGGCCGGGGATCTGGCGCTGCTGGCGGAGGCGGTATTCGAGCGCAAGCTGCTGACCCCTGCCTCGCTGGCCGAGCTGTCGCGCATCAACGTCGCGCAGGAGGACTATGCACTGGGCGGCCGCGTCAAACTGATGACGCTGGGCGGCTCCCCGCGCAAGGTGGCTTACGAATCGGGATCGACCGGGGGCTACAAGTCCCTGCTGCTGCATGTGCATGGCGCAGACAAGACCGTGGTCATCCTGAACAACACCGACATGGCACAGCCGGAACTGGCCAAGGCCGGCGAGGCCTTGCTGCGCACCTTGTACTAACTGACGCAGCCGCGGAGCACGCCTGCGCGCCGTGTGCTCCGCAGGCGCGGACGATCTCAGGCTTGCGGCGCGTGCCGCGCCAGCCAGGCAGTGCCGGCATCGATGGTGGCCTCGAACTGCGCCTCGGCCTCGCGCAGGAGCGCCGTCACCTCGGCCTCGCCACGCCGTTCCTGCAAGGCGATTTCCAGCGCCAGGCAGGCGGACACGAAGCGCCGCGCGTTGACGATACCGACCGAGCCGCGCAAGGTATGCAGCAAACGCGCGGCTTCCTCCGGCTTGCCCTGGCCAAGCGCCTCGCGCGCCTGGCGCATTTCCGCCGGCGAGTTGCGCATCATCTTGCCCAGCACGCCGATCAGGGCGCTCCGCTGCGCCGGATTGTTGCGGCTCAGTGCCAGCAGCGCTTCGGCATCGAACACGCCGGCAGTCGCACCCGGCCCCGCCACGGGCGCCGTCTCTGGCTGCACCACTGCGCGCGGCAGCGCCGCCAGCGGCAGCCAGCGTGCGATCACCGTGAACATCTCGTCCACATCGAGCGGCTTGGCGATGAAGTCGTTCATGCCGGCCGCCGTACATTCGGTACGCTCGCTCGCCATCACTCCGGCCGACATGGCAATCACGGGCAGCTGCAAACCGAGCTGATTGCGGATGGCACGCGTGGCGGACAAACCGTCCATCACCGGCATCTGCACGTCCATCAGGATCAGGTCGACATCGGCCGATTGCGCGAGGCGGGCCACCGCTTCCTGTCCATTGCCGGCCACCTCAACCTGGGCGCCGGCCTGGCGCAGCAGCCCCAGGGCCACGAACTGATTGAGCTCATTGTCCTCGACCAGCAGGATACGCACACCGTCCAGCCGCGCGCGGCCATCGGCCGCAGCGGCGGCCATGTCCAGCACCCCTTTGGCGCGCCCGGGCGCGCGCAAATTTTCGAAGGCGGCGCGCAGGCTGGAGGCGGTGACCGGCTTGAGCAGGATCGCGTTCGCCTCCGCCGTACCCGGCTCCAGGATCAGGCGGGCGCGCGCAAATGCGCCCACCATCACCAGCACCTTGAGTACCGAGCCCGGTATCAGGGCGCGCATGGCGCGCATCGTCGCCAGGCCGTCCATGCCTGCCATCTGCCAGTCGACCAGCACAACGTCGTAGCGCTCGCCCTGCTCGCGCAGCCTGGCGATGCAAGCCAGCGCCTCCATGCCGGTGGCGGCACTGTCATGGCGCCAGTGCCAGGCATTCAGGGTATGGCCCAGGAAGCGCCGGCTGCTTTCATTATCGTCCACTACCAGCACCCGCAGCGGCGCGGCTGCGCCTGCGGCCGCCCCCGCCGGCGCGGCGTCGACCGCAAGTGGCACGCTCAGGCGGAATCGGCTACCCTTGCCTGTGGCGCTGTCGACCTCGATGGTGCCGCCCATGAGCTCAGTCAGCCGCCGGCTGATGGTCAGGCCAAGACCAGTCCCGCCGTAGCGCCGCGTCATCGAGGCATCGGCCTGGGTGAACGGCACAAACAGGCGCGCCAGCTGCTCGCTGTCCATGCCGATGCCGGTGTCGCTGACGGTAAATCGAAGGTGGGCACGACTGTCCTCGCGCCGCTCCAGTTCAACCAGTACCGACACTTCGCCATGGTCGGTGAACTTGATCGCATTCGACACCAGGTTGCTCAGTACCTGCTGCAGGCGCATGGCGTCGCCCACCAGCGCGCGCGGCACATCGGGCATCACGCCGATCGCCAGTTCGACCTCCTTTTCGCCGCCATACACCGTCATGATGGATGCCAGCGTGTCGATCACTTCATCCAGGCCGAAGGCGACCGGCGACAGCTCCAGCCGCCCGGCTTCGATCTTGGAAAAATCGAGCACGTCGTTGAGGATGCCGAGCAGGGTCTGCCCCGCGCTGCCGATCATGTCGACGTACTTGCGCTGGTCCACGCTCAACTCGGTGCGCCCGAGCAGGTGGGTCACGCCCAGCACCGCGTTCATCGGGGTGCGGATCTCGTGGCTCATGTTGGCCACGAATTCGCTCTTGGCCTGGCTGGCCGCCTCGGCCTGGTCCTTGGCCGCCACCAGCGACGACTGCAGGTATTTCTGGCGCGTGATGTCATGCGCCACACCCAAAAAGCCATTGATCGCGCCCAGGTTGTCGCGGATGGCGGTGACCACCAGGTTGACCGGGATCTGTTTGCCGCTTTTGTGCACATAGGTCCATTCGCGCTGTTCGGCCACGCCGCGGCGCGCCATGGCGACGATGGCTTCAAAGCCGGCCACGGCGTAGGCGAGTTCGCCGCTCAGCTGCGCGCCGCGCTCGGCCAGTTCCTGCGCAGTGTGCAGGCGCGCCAGCTGATGGGTGCCGAGCATCTCCTCGGGCGTGTAGCCGAGCAGGCGCTGGGCGCCGGTGCTGAACACGCGGATGTCGCCATCCAGGCCGGTGGCGATGATCGAAAACTCGATGGCCGAATCGACCAGGCTTTCAAACTTGTGTTCGGACTGGTCAAGCGCCGCGCGCATGTCCGACGCCAGCGCCGCGGCGTATTCCTGGCGCGCGGTCAGCCCGCGCACCAGCGCGAAGAACAGCAGGCTGATGATGGTGCCGGCGATCAGCGCGATCTGCGCCTTCTGGCGGTCGACCGTCTGCTCGAACGACGGCAGCGCGGTGACCCGGATGGTCCACTGGTGGGCCTGCAGCGGCACCGTGGCGGTGGCGACCAGGGGATTAGGATAAGCTGCCTTGACGGCATCGGGCGCGGTGGCGCTGGCGAACATGAGCGCTTCCCTGGCCGTGCTGGCGCCGTCGAACACCTCGATCCCGACCAGGCTGAACTGGCCGAGCATGGTCGCCATCAGGTCGCTGGCGCGGAACGGGCTGTAGACCACGCCCTGCATGGCGCCGGCGCGCTGCTGTGCGGTCGCCGTCAGGGTCCCGGGGGCAAACACCGGCACATACATGAGGAAGCCGGGTGTGCGCGCGTTGTCGGCTTCCTGAACGAGGGTGACCATGCCGCTCAGGGTCGGCTTGCCCGAACTGCGCGCCTGATTGATGGCCGCGCGCCGCACCGGTTCGGACATCATGTCGAAACCGAAGGCCCTTTGGTTACGCGTCGAAAAAGGCTCCAGGTAGATGATCGCCACGTATTCATCGCGCTCGCCTTCAGGCCGGATATAAAAGCCGGGAAATCCCTGGGCGCGAATGCGGGAAACAAGCGCACTGCGCCCGGCGCGGTCGGCCAGCGCCGCATAGCCGATGCCCTCGATGCCAGGGAAATTGGCGGCCGTACCCATGCCGGCAATGAACTCGCGCCACTCATCGCGATCGACCGAACTCGATGCCGCGAACAGCGCGCGCGCGCTCAACAGACCCTGTTCGTAGTTCCCCATGCGTTCCTGGATGCGCTCGCTGATCTTGGCCACTTCACCGTCGAATTCGGCGCGCGCGCGGCGTTCGGTGTCGGTGGCGATCATGTGCCAGACGAAGACCGTCAGCGCCATGCAGGCGAACAGCGTGGACCAGTGGGCCGCGACCCGTTCCTGCATGCGCCCGACCGCGCGGCGGCGCCGCAATTCGCTCATGTCGGCGCACAGCACCAGCGCCACAAGGCTGGTCAGGGCGACAAAGGTCTGCACTGTCAGCAAGGTGTCGTTCAGGGTGCCGCCAGCCAGCGGTCCCACCCCCTTGACGGTACAGATGACGGCAGCGGCGGCGATCACGATGCAGGCCAGGCTGGCGCCGCGCGTACCGTGCCGGTAGGAGGCCCACCCCACCAGCGGCAGCAGCAGGTAGGCGAACCAGCGCATTTCGCCGCCGCCGCCGTAGCGCGGCACGAACACCAGCAGCAGCACGAACACCAGCACCGCCAGCGACGCGGCGGCCTCCAGCAGAAGGCGCGCCGACCAGGCGAAACGGCGCGGCCCGGCCCAGGCCAGGATAGCCGGCGCCACAATCAGGACGCCGGCCACGTCGCCCAGCCACCAGGTGCTGACCACGGTCCACTGCAATGCGCGCGGCACGATACCGCCAGCGACCAGCGCGGCGGTGCCGATCGCGGCGGCCGAAGCGCACACCAGGATCGCCACCAGGCCGAACTTGTGGACGTTCTGGATCTGGGCCAGCGGCTTGTCGGTGCCGGCCACGCGCGCGAACAGCAGCGGCCCGGTCACCGATTCAAGCACGTTCCCGCATGCCATGGTGGCCGAGATCAGCACCATGTGCCAGTCCAGCGCCATGCCGCTGGCGGAAAAGCCGGTCAGGTTGGCGGCGAACGCGCCCACCAGCACGCCCGGCCACAGGCGCACACCGTACACAAACAGGGCGCCGAAGGCGATGCCGGAAGGCGGCCAGACCGGGGTGACGTTGGAATCGGAAAAGGCGAGTATCAGGCCAAGGCGCGCGGCGATGTAATACACGATTGCCATAACGGCAATCGGGGCGAGACGCCGCAGCGCCGCGCTTGTCGGCGTCATGCGCGCTTCGTCATGGCGCCTTGCCTTGGGCGCGCAGGCGCGGCAGGCCTGAGCCGGACGGCGGGCGCCGAGCGCGTCGTGTCATTATCGTCGGCGATCGGCAAGCCGAGTCGTTGTTGGGTGTTCACCGTGCTCCCTGGTGGCGCGAGCGGGGCTGGCCGCGGTGGTTCATCCTACCAAAGAGTGGTCTGCGCTGGCAATCGAATCGTGCCCTACAGCCCCAGGTCGGACAGCCCCGGATGATCGTCGGGACGGCGCCCCTGGGGCCAGTGAAATTTGCGCTCCTGTTCGCGGATCGGGAGGTCGTTGATGCTGGCATGGCGCACCGCCATCAGGCCATGTTCGTCGAACTCCCAGTTCTCGTTACCGTAGGAGCGGAACCAGTTGCCGGCATCGTCGCGCCACTCGTAGGCGAAGCGCACGGCGATGCGCGTGTCACTGAAAGCCCACAGCTCCTTGATCAGGCGGTACTCGATTTCGCGCACCCATTTGCGTGTCAGCAGGGCCGCAATCTGTTCGCGGCCGGTGACGAATTCGGCGCGGTTGCGCCATTGGCTGCCCGCCGTATAGGCGAGCGCCACGCGCTGGGGATCGCGCGTGTTCCAGCCGTCTTCGGCCATGCGGACTTTCTGGATGGCGCTCTCGCGCGTGAACGGAGGCAATGGCGGACGGCTGTCGGACATGGAGGTTCCTTATCTGTATATGTGGCAGTGGCGAAGGTGGATGATGGCGATTACGTCAGCTTTGCATTTTAGGCCAGAAGCGAAAAGCCGGTACGGGCGCGCGATTTTTTTGCCGGCCTGGCAAAGCGCGCTTGGCAAACGCAGCCCAGCCCCAACCGGACCGGACAAATGCTTTAAGATGCAGCCAACGCAGACGGCACCGGACCCAGTCACCCCCACGCACCCCATGAAACTCTACGAAGCGCTGGCAAGCGAGATTGCCGATTCGATCCTCAAGGGCGTGCTGCGGCCCGGCGACCGCCTGCCCTCGGTGCGCCAGGCCTGCGCCAGCCGCGGCGTCAGTCCTTCCACCGTCTTCGAAGCCTATTACCTGCTCGAAGCCCAGGGCCTGGTCGAGGCGCGCGAGCGCTCCGGCTACTTCGTCAGCGTCAGCGCCGAACGGCTGCCGCCGGAGCCGGATACAGCGTCCGTGCCGGACGAGGCCTCGCTGCCGATCGCGGTCAGCGAACGGGTGTTCGAAGTACTCGAGTCGACCATGAAGCGCGACGTCGTTCCTTTCGGCTCGGCCTTTCCCAGCCCGCTGCTGTTCCCGATGGCGCGCCTGGCGCGCATGATGAGCGCCAGCGTGCAAGGCCTGGACCCGTGGGCCAGCGTCGACGACCTCACCCCGGGCAATGCGCGCCTGCGGCGCCAGCTTGCGCTGCGTTACCTGATCGACGGCCTGCACGTGGCGACCGACGACATCGTCGTCACCAATGGCGCGCTGGAAGCGCTCAACCTGTGCCTGGCGGCGGTGACCCGGCCCGGCGACGCGGTGCTGATCGAGTCGCCCGCTTTCTACGGCTCGCTGCAGGCGATCGAGCGCCAGGGACTGCATGCGATCGCGGTACCGACCCATCCGCGCGACGGCATGGACCTGGCAGCGGCCGAACGCGCGCTTGAACGCCACCGCCCCAAGGCCTGCTGGCTGATGACCAACTTTCAGAATCCCCTGGGCAGCCTGATGCCGGACGAGAAAAAACGCGACCTGGTGCGCCTGCTGGCACGCTACCAGGTACCGCTGATCGAGGACGATGTCTACGGCGAGCTGTATTTCGGCGACAAGCGCCCTGCCCCGGCCAAGGCCTTCGACAGCGAGGGCCTGGTCATGCACTGCTCCTCGTTCTCCAAGTGCCTGGCGCCCGGCTACCGCATCGGCTGGGTCGCGGCGGGCCGCTTCGCGCGCCAGGTCGCGCGCCAAAAACTCACCAGTACCCTGACCACCTGCGCGCCGGCCCAGGGCGCGCTCGCGCTCTACCTCGAAAAAGGCGGCTACGACCGCCATCTGCGCCTGCTGCGCCATAAGCTGGCCGCCCAGCAGGGCGTCTTCATGGAAGCGGTGGCGCGCCACTTCCCGGCCGGCACCCGGGCCACGCGGCCCAAGGGCGGCTACTTCCTGTGGCTGGAGCTGCCCGTCGGCGCCGACGCGCTCGCGATCCACGCCGCGGCGCTGGCGCAAGGCATCAGCGTGGCGCCCGGCCCGATCTTTTCGCCGCAGCCGGGCTTTGAACGTTGCCTGCGTCTGAACTACGGCCACGTGTGGGATGCGCGCTCGGAGGCAGCCCTCAAGACCTTGGGCGCGATCGCCGCGCGCAGCCTTGGGTGAGTCCGGAATCAGGACTTGTTGCTGGACTGGAGTGTGAACCCGATCAGGCGCGACACCACGGCCGCCAGGTAGATCAGGCCGACGAACATCTCCACGCTGGCCAAGGCGCGCGCATGCGCGGTCAGCGGAATCACGTCGCCGATGCCGGTCGACGAGAGCAGCGCGAAACTGAGGTAATTGAGTTCGGTCCAGGTACGCGGATCGGCCGGGTTGACTGCCGAGGCGTAGGTCCCCGGATGGAGCGCCTGCACCAGCATCATCATGTGGGTGAAGCCCCATGCCAGCAGGGTGAAGGTGGCGCCGGCCGCGAACAGTTCGTCGCTGGTGGCCTGGCGGTCCTCCATCATGTAGGCGATCAGGCTGCCGGCGGCATAAAAATAGAAGAGTGCCTCCAGCCCGGACGACCATGGGAGCAGTTCACGGTAACCTGCCATCTGCAGTCCAAGCAAAATGATCACCGGCACCGCCAGCGCTATGCTGAAGCGCTCGTAGCCGGGCGTTCGGCGCACCATGCGGATGGTAAAACCCAGCACCAGCATGCCGAAGGCGTTGAACACGACCAGGCCGCTATGCATGTCTTCAATAAATGGATACAGCAGCATGCCGAGCAGCTGGACGATCAGCAAAATCGCCGACGGATGGCGCTTGGTGTGGCCGAAGAGATTCAGTGTATTCATCGCGTTGCGCAGTCGGTGCTGTAGGTGCCGGGGCTCCATTGTAGTCAAGTCGCCGCTGCTTCGGCACCTTTGCCTTCGCGCCCGCTCGGCACCAGCAGGAACAGGCAGCCTTCCAGCACGCTGAAGTGCAGCGGCATGTCAAGGCGCCGCACTTCGCCGTCGGTGGCGACCTTGATGCGGCGCCGCCGGTACCAGCCGCGGTAGCGCACCGTCATTTGTCGAAATCCGAACGCGGCGACGTTATCGGCATCGCCCAGGCGGCCGGCGGCTCCCCGCACCAGCAGGCCGAGCATGCCGAGCGTGCCCACGGCATGCGGCGCCAGTGCCGCCAGCTGGCCGTCGGCGATCGCTTCGGACAGCGGCGCGACGCCCACCTGTTCGAGCTGCAGCCGGTTGTTGCCGACAAAGAGCGTGGGCGTGTTGAGGTGCCGCTCGTGACCATCGATCTCCAGTGCGATCCGCAAATGCCGGAAGCGGCCGAACACCGTCTTGAGCGCGGACAGGAAGGCGACCAGGCGGCTGCGCCCGAACGCGGCCTTGTCGCGCTCGCGCTCCTCCAGCAGGCGCGGATACAGTCCGATGCTGGCATTGACCAGGAAAACATGGCCGTTGACCAGCCCGACCTGCACCGGCAGTACCCGGGAATCGAGCAAGGCGCGCGCGGACTCGGCCAGGTCCTCGGGCACTCCGTGGGTGCGCCCGAAGTAGTTGAAGGTACCCTGGGGCAGCACACCAAAGGGGCAGGCTGCCGCCACTGCCATGCGCGCGATCGTGTTGATGGTACCGTCGCCACCGGCCGCCACCACAATGCCGCCGCTGGCGCGCGCCTTGTCCACCGCTTGCTGCGCAAGTTCGGCCAGCGCCTCCGGCGGGTCGACCACGTTCAGCTCGAAGCGTCGCCCCGCAGCGCGCATGACGCCTTCGATGGTCTCGCGCTGAAATGCGGTGTCCTCGTGGCCGGAACCGGCGTTGAGGACGATGTGAAACGCTGCGTCAGGGTCGGGCTGAGAAATGGACATGAATGCGCTGGCCGCCAGGAGATTGATGCGGTCACCTTACGCCTTGAGGCGCGCGCCGTCGGTTCGTTAGAACACGCGCCCGGCGCTTCTGCCACGTCTAATGCACGCTGGCCGCGCCGCCCCAGCGGGACACCGGCGCGATCGTCGACAGCATCCGGATCAGCTCCGCGCTGTTGGCCGGCTTGACCAGGTAGTGGTCGAAGCCGGCCGCGATCGAGGTCTCGCGGTCGTATTTATTACCGTAGCCGGTCACCGCGATCAGGGTCGCGCGCGCCGCATGGCCGGTCTGCTTCAGGCGGCGCGCCAGTTCGTTGCCGTCCATGCCGGGCAGACCGATGTCAAGCAGGCAGGCGTCCGGCGCGAAGTCCTCGGCCTTCTCGAGTGCGCGCAGCGGATCGTGCTCCACCATCACCTCGTGGCCGGCCAGTTCCAGCAGCATCGCCATGGCATTGGCGGCATCCTCGTTGTCGTCGACGACCAGCAGGCGCAGCGCGGACGGCGTCTGCGGCCCGCCGCGGCGCGCGGCGCTGGTCTCGTCCGGCGCCACGATCTGGCGCGGCAGGTAGACCGAGAAGGTGCTGCCCTCGCCCGCGCCCTGGCTCGACACCGTCACGTGGCCGCCGTGCAGCAGCACCAGGCTGCGCACCAGGGCCAGGCCCAGGCCCAGTCCACCTTGCGAGCGGTCGGAGGAACGCTTCTCTTGCGTGAACAGTTCGAAAACGTGCGGCAACAGCGCGGGGTCGATGCCGATACCGTCATCGCGCACGTGCAGTTCGACCATCTCCTCGCGGTAGCTGACCTCCAGCGCAATGGCGCCGCCCTCCGGCGTGTACTTGGCCGCGTTCTGCAGCAGGTTGCTCAGTACCTGGACCAGGCGCTTGCGGTCGCCGCGCACCGCCACCTCGCCTTCGGCCGGGGCGTTGATGCTCAAGCGGTGGCGGCGCTCCGTGATCAGGGGGTGGGTCTGTTCAATCGACTCGGAAACGACCTGGCCGATGTCGATCAGCTGCTTGTCCAGCACCACCAGGCCGGTATTGACGCGCGCGACATCGAGCAGGTCGTTGATCAGGCTAGTCATGTGATTGACCTGGCGCTCGATGATCAGGCTCGATTGCTTGACGCGCAGCGCATTGTCGGGCGCCATTCCCAGCAAGTGGGCGGCCGAGCGGATCGGCGCCAGCGGGTTGCGCAATTCGTGCGACAGCATCGCCAGAAATTCATCCTTGTGGCGGCTGGCCTCGCGCAGCGACTCCTCGGCGCGCATGCGCGCACTGATATCGATCGACACCCCGCGGATGCAGTGTGGCGCGCCAAGCGCGTCGGCCACCACAGTCGCGTGCACCTGCAGCCACACGCACTGGCCATTATCGGGACGGCGCAGGCGCACGATCTCGCCATAGGTACCGATCGATTCCAGCGCAATCAGGCGCTGCGCCTCCAGACGCGCCATGTCGTCCACATCGAGCGCCCCCCAGACTTGCGGCATGCTGTTCCAGCTGGCCCCGAACAGCTCCGCCGCGTTGTCCGAAAATTCGACCGCGTTGCTGGCCAGGTCCCAGTCCCAGACCACCATGCGCGCCACCTTCATGCCTTCGCGCAGGCGCAGTTCACTGCGCTGCAAGGCTTGCTTGGCCAATGTGCGTTCGGTGGCGTCGAAACCCTGCACGAAGATACCTGTCACCTGACCGTCCGCCATGATCGGCTGGTACACGAAATCGACGAAGGCCTGCACCGGTGCGCTGTCCGGCGTCCCGCGCAGGGTCAATGGCAGGTCGATCGCCTTGTAGGCCTTACCGCCCGCATACACGCTGTCGAGCAGCTCGTAGAACCCCTGGTCGTCAATATCGGGCAGCGCCTCGCGCACGGGTTTTCCAATCAGGGAGCGCTCGCCGACCAGGCGCAGATACGCGGCGTTGGCAAACTCGAAGACATGCTGTGGGCCGCGCAGAATGCACATGAAGCCGTGCGCCTGCTGGAACAGGGAGCGCAGGCGCATGCTCTCGGCCTCGCGTTCGCTGCGCAGGGTTTCCTCGGCCAGCTGCCGCTGGCTGCTCTGCACCCGCTCTTCGCGTTCGGCGTGCTCGCGCTGTGCGCTCTGTTCAAGCAGGGCGCGGTTCATCGCTTCCAGTTCGGCCTTGGCCTTGTGCTGGGCCGTGACGTCATTACAGACCACCAGCACGCCGTGCACGCCGTCCTGGTCCTCGATCGGGCTGTAGCCGTAAGTCCACCACACATCCTCGCGCCTGCCGTGGCGCGTGACCGGCACCAGCTGGTCTTCGTTCCAGGTCGAACCCTGGCCGTCCATGACCATCTCGATCTGCGGGCCGATGATGGGCCAGATCTCTTCCCAGCACGCGCGCCCTTCTGCGCCCAATGCGGACGGATGGCGCTCCGGCCCCATGGTCTGGCGGTAGGCGTCGTTGTAGAACTGGATCAGCTGCGGCCCCCACCACAGGAACATCGGATGGCGCGAGGTGAGGATCAGCCGGACAGTGGTTTTCAGCAGTGCGGGCCAGGCGGCCGGGGGACCCAGCAAACTGATGTCCCAGTCTTTGGCGCGCATCAGCGCACCCAGTTCGCCGCCATTGGAAAGAAAATTGAGATTCAAACGGATCGCCTTGCGGATGGTTCAGGTGGTCAAGACCAGCGCGCTGCGAGCGAAGCTAGGCGGCCAGGCTGGCGCCATCTTAGCATTGTTGTCGTGACAATTCCTGTCCGGTTTGTCGAGCGTGCACGGCATACAACAGGCGCACGATTCAAGGCGAAATTTCGCCCATGGCGCCATGCTGCGGTCCGGCGGCGGCCGCGGAAAACGAGGCTGCCGGGAAGGCTGCGGCGGCCCCGTCGAGGTAATCGGCAAGACGATGCGGCGACCAGCCGGCGGCAGGCCGGCGCACCGGGCGCGCGCGCAGCGGCGGCACATTCGGACGCTTGGGGAAAGGCGGCACGGGCGGCGGCGGCGCTGGCACGGGCAGCTCGGGGCCGCCGCGCGCCAGGCCGGGAATGAATCCTACAATATGGTTGTCGACGTCGAAAAACAGGCCGTTCTCGTACCAGCCGATGTGTTCGCCGCGCAGGGAGAACAGGCTCAGGCCGAACACCCAGGCGACCGGATCGCCCGTCACCGAGCGGATGCAGAACTCATCGAGGATCGCCCCGGCATGGCCCTGCGCATCGTACAGCCAAGTAAGCAAAATGTCCCCTTCATATCCCCAACAAACCAGCCGCCATTTTAACTTGTAAATTTTGTAACTCGGCGCACTGTTGAAGACATGCTTAGCTGCCCTATCCAACCAGAACTAATTGCAGAACCGGGGTCAGACCCCTGAAGTGAAACTAATTGCCGCGAACGACAGCCAGCGTCTTCAAGTAGCGAATGACGGGACCCATCCTGGCTTATCCTGCGGCAAGTACAGTATCGCTGCCCCTCCAGCGTGGAGCTAGGGCAAACAAATGCTGTTCAAGGGTCTGACCCCGGTTGTGCAATGAATGGCAGGGGAAATTGACTTAGGTCCAGCCGGCGTCGACGACGAATTCCTGGGCAGTGATCATGCGGCTGTCGCTGGCGCCCAGGAACAGCGCCATGCTGGCGACGTCGGCGCCGACGATGCGGCCAGGCAGGCACTGGTTGTCGTCCATTTCGCGCTCGCCCGCGGAGTCGACCCATTTGTCGAGCTGGCGCTGCGTCATCACCCAGCCCGGCGTAAGCGTATTGACGCGCACATTGTGCTTGCCGTATTCGCGCGCCAGGCTGCGCGTCAGGCCATTCACGGCCGATTTGCTGGTGGCGTAAACCGGGTAGCCGGCGACCTTGTTCTTCCAGCCGGTCGAGCCAAGGTTGATGATGGCGCCGCCGCCGCGCCGCGTCATGCCGGCCATGACCGCCTGCGCCGCAAAAAACGCGACCTTCAGGTTGATGCCCAGCTTGGCGTCGAAGTATTCGGGACTGACCTCCAGGAAGTCGTGACGTTCGTCGTTGGCGGTATTGTTGATCAGGATGTCGATGTCGCCCACGTGCGCCACTGCTTGCACCACGCTCGCGCGCAGCGCGTCGATGTTCGACAGGTCGCACGCGATGAAGTAAGGGACATGCTCCACGCTGCCCGCGAGCGAACCGACCAGGGTGGTCGAGGAGGCGACGTCGCGGTCGGCAAAAGCCACCCGCGCGCCCTGGCGTGCGTAGGCGGCGACGATGTCGGCGCCGATGCCGGAGCCGCCGCCGGTGATGAACACGGCTTTTCCCGCCAGGCTGGGGTAGCCTGCAAAATCAGTGGCAAATTCCATCAAACTTCCTTTTCTTCTTGTGTTTTCTTGTTGTGTACCAGCTCGCTGCCCTTTCCGGCACTGGCTATTTCTGGGCGGCGTTCCAGGCATCGACAAAGCTGCGGGCGCGCTTGCCCAGTTCTTCGGCCGTCACGCCTGGCGAATACAGCGAGCCGCCGATGCCGAAGCCGGTGGCGCCGGCCGCGATCCACGCAGCCATCGATTCGGGCGTGATACCGCCCACGGGCCACAGCGGCGTGCCGGCCGGGATCACGGTCTTGAAGGCCTTCAGGCCGGCGTGACCGACCATCTCGGCCGGGAAAATCTTGAGCGCCTGCGCGCCGGCCGCCAGCGCGGCAAAGGCTTCGGTGGGCGTCGCCACGCCCGGCGCGCACAGCATGCCCAGTTGCGCAGCGCGTGCGATTACCTCGGGATTGCAGTTCGGCGAGACCAGCATGCGTCCGCCGGCGGCGTGCACCGTCTCGACATCGGCCACGGTGAGCATGGTGCCGCCGCCGACGATGGCGTCGGCCGGCGCCATGTGCGACAGGATGGCGATCGATTCGAGCGCGCCGGGACGGTTCAGCGGTACTTCCAGCAGGCGAAAGCCGGCGTCGAACAGGGCCTGGCCGGCGGCTTGCGCTTCGGCGGGCGTCAAGCCGCGCAGGATGGCCACCAGCGGCGGCGTGAATTGTTTGGGATCCATGGTCATGCCTTTGTAAAGAATGGGGAGAGCGCTTGCAGGGCGTGCAGGAATACCTGGTCCGGGTCCAGCACCTGCGCCTGCATGCCGAAACTGGCTGCGGCGCTGGCGTAACGCTGGCCCAGCACGGGCGAGCCGATGAGGGTGATCGGACCGCTCGCATGGCTTGCCGCTGCCACGAATTCGGTCCCGATCAGGAGGCCGCTCACAAAGGAGCGCGCCTGCGCCGCCGGCATGGACTTGGACACCACGCGGGCGCGCACGCCGAACAGGGAGTTGGTCAGGGGTTTGCCGCGCCTGGCGTCCCGCATGCCGGCTTCAAAAGCGGCCGGGTCGTCGGCCTCGCCGGCGCCGGGCCCGATCAGGGCCGACAAGGTGCCTCCAGCGGACAGCATCGCAAACAGCTCCCCGGTCATGTAGGTCGCGAGCTGTTCGACCTTGGCGTCGCGCAGGTAGACCCATTTGCTGTGGGTGCCCGGCAGGACCATCCAGCCGTCGCGCAGGCCCATGGCCACCGCGCCCAGGAGCTGGGTTTCTTCGCCGCGCATCACATCCACCCCGCCGTCGCGTGCGCAGTAGCCGGGCACGATGTAGCAGCCGGGGTGGCCCTGCACCGGGACCAGATGGGCGGCCAGATCGGTCAGGGCGACCTCGGTACCGACGTACGGCACTTCCTGCCAGCCGCTGGCCGAGCCGACCATGCCGGCCATCAGGACCGGGACGGCGGCGTCGGCGCCCATGGTCTCGCGCAGCGCCGCCAGCGAGGCGGGAAAGGCGCTGCCCACGGCCAGCATGCCCTGGCCATCTTCGTGCCGCTTGAGGCAGCTGCCGTCTGGCCCGACCAGATAGGCGCGCCGGTTACTGGTGCCCCAGTCGATGCCGAGCAGAGAGGTAGTGTCGCTATGTGTCATGCGCTATTGATCATCCAAGGTGAGTGGCGGTTCGCATCGCCATCGTACGGGGACTATCGATATCATTCCAATTGCTTATTTAGCAAAAAGTATATCGAAATTGTATAGCTCAGCGTTTGGCCGGATAGCGCACGGCGGCCACTTCGCGCACGGTGGCGAGCATGGCTTCGGCGCCCGGCGAGAGCTGGTGCTGGCGCCGCGTGACGATGCCGTACATGTCCATGCGGATGCCCAGCTCAAAGGGCAGCACCGCCAGCAGACCGGTTTGCAGATAAGGCTGGACCAGGTCCACCGGCAAGGCCACGATCATGTCGCTGCCGGTCAGCAGGTGGGCGATGACCGGCAGCGCCAGGGTTTCGACCGTTTCGGCGGGCGGCTCCAGGCCTTGCGAGAGGAATTGGGCGGTGAGGCGGTCGCGCAGGATGCTGCCGTTGGGCGGCAGGATCCAGCCCTGGTGCGACAGTTCGGCCAGGGTCAGGTCGGAGCGCGGCAGCAGCGGATGGCCGGCGCGCACGATCAGGCTATGCGGTTCGTCGGTGATCGGTTCGAAGTTCAGCTCGGCGGCGGCGTCGGTATCGAGGATGCGGCCGATGACCACATCGAGTTCGCCGGCGCGCAGGCGCTGCACCAGCAGCTTGCTGGTGTCCACCGTGATCGAGACATGCACGCGCGCGTGGCGCGTCTTGAGCAGGTTGACCGCCTCGGGAATCAGGCTGGTGGACGGCGTGAGTACGGTGCCGACATCGACCCGCCCGCGCAGGCCGGACAGCAGTTCCATGACTTCCTGGTGGGCCGCGTCCATCTCGGCCAGCGCCGCGCCGGCGCGCCGGATCAGGACCGCGCCGTACCAGGTCGGGGCCACCCCGCGTGGCAGGCGTTCGAACAGCTGGACGCCAAGCGCATGTTCCAGTTCGCCCAGCAGCTTGGAGGCGGCCGGCTGGGTCAGATTGGCCGCCTGCGCCGCATGCATGATGGAGCCATGGCGCCCCAGTTCAACCAGCAGCACCAGGTGGCGGGTCTTCAGGTGCGAGCGGACGAAACGGTCGGAACGTGGATCAGGCATGGTTCATCATAAGGGCGCGAAGGCGAAAGCGTCAACCTGGCGGGCGCGCAGGCCCGCCGGTCGCGCCCACGACAACTCAATGCCGGCGCTCTCCGCGCGTTTTCAACTGGTCGAGCAGCACCGCCGCGAGCAGGATCACGCCGCGCATCAGGTACTGGTAGAAGGCGTCGACGTCGAGCAGGTTCATGACGTTTTCCACGGTACCCATGATCAGCACGCCGATCAGCACACCGAAGATGCGCGCCTTGCCGCCCTGGAGCGAGACGCCACCCAGCACGCAGGCCGAAATCACATCGAGCTCGAAACCCTGGGCCGCATTCGGCTGGCCGCTGGTGATGCGCGACGCCAGGATTAAACCGGCCAGACCGGTGACCAGGCCTTGCAGCAGGAAGATCCAGACGCGCAGCTTTTCAACCTTGACGCCAGCCAGGCGCGCCGCTTCCGGATTGCCGCCGATGGCCAGGGTATTACGACCGAAAACCGTATGATTGAGCAGCACGCCGAACACCAGAAAGCAGATGCCGCACACCAGCACCGGCAGCGGAATGCCGGCCAGGCGGGCGTCGCCAAAGTCGATGAAAGCGTCGCTGTTGATGCCGACCGCCTGCCCCTTGGAGGCGATGAAAGCTAAGCCGCGCACCATCAGCATGGTGGCCAGGGTGGCGATCAGCGCGTTCACGCGAAGGTAGGCAATCAGCACGCCATTGCCGGCGCCGATCAGGGCGCCGGCCCCCAGGCCGGCGACCACGGCCAGGGTCACGCTGTTGGTCCGTTCCAGCACCATGGCGCCAAGCACGCCGGCAAAGGCGATGGTCGAACCGATCGACAGGTCGAAGTCGCGCGAGGCCAGGCACAGCATCATGGTGCAGGCGACCATGCCGATCTGCGCCACCGACAGCATCAGTCCGACGATGTTCGCGACCGAAAAGAAGTTATCGACCGTGGCGGCAAGCACGGCGACCAGCACCGCGTAGGCCAGCGGCATGCTGTATTCGATCAGCAGCGCGCGCTGGCGCCCTGGCCGCGCTGCGGCGGCGGCGGGTGTCAAGGTGGTGACGGGGATGGTGCTCATGCGGTTCTCCGGGGTAGATCGTTAGGTGTTGAGTCGGGCAGTGCCAGCTGCAGCACGGCTTTCTCGTCGGCGTCGGCGCGCGCCAGCTGGCCGACGATGCGGCCGTCGCGCATCACGCATACGCGGTCCGAGATGCCCAGCACTTCCGGCAGTTCGCTCGAGACCACGATCACGCAGCAGCCGCGTTCGGCCACTTCGTGGATGATGCGGTAAATATCGTTTTTGGCGCCGACGTCGATGCCGCGGGTCGGTTCGTCCAGGATCAGGACCTTCAGCCCGGGTTCGGCCAGCCAGCGCGCCAGGATGACTTTTTGCTGGTTGCCGCCCGAGAGCAGGCGGATTTCCTGTTCGCGGTTGGGGGTCTTGATGCGCATGCGCGCGATGAATTCGTCGGCCAGCGCGGCTTCGCGTTTGTGGCGCAGGAACAGGCCGCCCAGCAGGTCGTGGCGGCGCACGCTGATATTGATGTTCTCGGCCACCGAGGCCGTGGCCAGGATGCCCTGCTCCTTGCGGTCTTCGGGACACAGCACGATACCGGAGGCAATCGCCGCGGAGGGCCCGCCCATCGGCACGGCGGCGCCGTCCAGCAGGACGGTCCCCGGACCGCGCGCATCGGCGCCGTACAGCTGGCGCATCAATTCACTGCGTCCGGCGCCCACCAGGCCAAAGAAGCCCAGCACCTCGCCGCCCTTGACAGTAAAGTCGCAACCGTCGGCCAGGCCGCGCACCTGCAGGCGCTCGGCGCCGTGCGGGCGTTCGCGGTAGTCATAGATGTCGCTCAGTTCACGGCCCACCATGTCGCTGATCAGGCGGTCGCGCGGGACCTCCGCCATGACCGGGTGGGTGGCGACCTTGCGCCCGTCCCGGAAGATGGTGCAGGTGTCGCACAGTTCGTACAATTCTTCCAGGCGGTGCGAGATGTAGATCAGGGTACGGCCTTCGGCGCGCAGATCCTTGACCAGCTTGAACAGGATATCGGTCTCGCGGTGCGACAGGCTGGACGTGGGCTCGTCGAAGGCGATGACCTGGGCATCCTGCATCACGGCCTTGCAGATTTCGACCATCTGACGCTGGGCGATCGACAGATCGGCCAGGCGCGCGCCCGGATCGAGATCCACACCGATTTTGGCCAGGCGTTCGGACACCAGGCGGTGCGCTTCGCGCTTGTCGAGAATGCCGAAGCGGGTCGGCATGCGGCCCAGCAGGACATTTTCGGCCACCGTCAATTCGGGGACGTACTGGAGTTCCTGGTGGATGATAGCCACGCCGGCGGCAATGGCGTCGCTGCTGGAGCCGAAGTGGACTTCCTTGCCGCCCAACAGAAGCCGTCCGCCGTCAGGCCGGTACTGGCCACCGAGGATCTTCAGCAGGGTCGACTTGCCGGCGCCGTTCTCGCCCAGCAGGCCGTGCACGGTGCCCGCATGCGCCTCGAAGCTCACGCCGCCGAGCGCGATCACGCCCGGGAAGTGCTTCGAGACCTGGTCAAATTGAAGGTAAGCAGACATTCTCGTTTACAGCCCCATGTCGGCGCGAACCTTGGCTTGATTGGCACGCGTCATCAAGACGCCGGAGGTGAGCGTTTCGACCGGCGGCATCTTGTTCGACACGATCCAGTCATACAGCATGGTCGAGGTTTCGTAGCCGTGGCGTTTCGGGCTGATCATGACGGTGCCGTAAAAGCCGGTGGCGGCCGGCTTGGTGAATTCGTTCAGCGCGGTCTTGCTGCCGCCGATGCCGATGCCGATGATGGCGTCGCTCTTGAGGCCGCGCCCTTCTGCGGCGCGCACCGCGCCCAGCACCGCTTCGTCGTTCAGGCCAACGGCCACCCAGCGCTTGAATTTCTGCTGCTTGGTGAAGGCGATGTTGGCGGCGTTGAAGGCCGACTCGGTGTCGGTCTTGGTCTGCGGCGCATCGACGATATTCGCGGCCGGGACACCGGCGGCCTTGAGCGCGTCGACCGCGCCCATGGTGCGCTCACGGCCGGTCGGCAGCTGATCGAAGGCGACTCGCAGCACGCCTACTTCGGCCGGCGCCCAGCCGCGCGATTTGATTTCGGCGGCCAGGCCCAGGCCCACCTGCTTGCCGATCTCGTAACCGGAGATGCCCATGTGCGGGATGGTGGCCACCGGTTTGCCGGCGCCGTCGAGCAGACGGTCGTCGACCGAGATGACTTTCATGTTGTGACGCTTGGCGGCGCGTTCGATTGCCTTGCCCAGCTTGACGTCCGGTGCGCAGATCACGAAGCCCTGGGCTTTTTGCGCCGCCAGGTTGTCGATCGCGGCGATCATTTTTTCGCCGTTCGGCACGCCGATCTTGACCAGGGTAAAGCCCTTGTCCTTGGCCGCCTGCTCGGCGTAACGCCACTCGTCCTGGAACCAGGGTTCCTCTGCCTGCTTGACCAGGAAGCCGATCTTGACCGGATCGGCCGCCTGGGCCGAACCGAAGGCGCACAGTGCGAGTGCGGCGGCAGCCAGCTTGGCGAGTGTTTGACGTTTGGCGGTCAATTTGGTGTTCATGTTTGTCTCCTTGGGCTAACTATATAGGTCGTGTTTTAATCTTGATCGTCGAACGGGGTTTCGGCCAGGCCGGCCGCCAGCGGCACGGGCAGCGCGATCAAGCCGCCGGCGCCCGCCACCACCAGTTGTTCGAGCTGGGCGCCGCCAAAGGCAGGCGCGCCGCAATCGATGGCAATGCGCCGCAGCGCCTTGCCGTGTTCATCGTACTGCACCAGCTGGCGCGGCTGCGCACTCCACAGGCAGCCCGTCGCGTCCAGCGCCGCCCCGCGCGGCAAGGCGCCGCCATCGAGTTCCGCGAACAGCGCGATATTCGTTACGCGCGCGAGTTCGGCATCATAATCGCAGCGCATGATGCGCCCGTGGCGGCCATCGGCAAAGTACATCCGCGTGCCGTCGGCGTTAAAGCAGATGCTGCTGGCCTGCGCCACCACCGGCAGCGCCAGGCGGCGCAGGCCGTACTGGCGCGAATACTGGTAAAAGCTGCCGATCGGCCGGCGGTCAGGCCCGGCATTGCGTGTGCCGAACACGAGGTAGCCGCGGCGGTCGGTGCAGCCGTCGCTGATGCTGGTGCGCGGCTCGGCCGCATCGACCGCCGACAGCGGCTGCATGCGCACGGCGCGCGAAGCGTTGCCCGCGCTCAATCCCACGCTTGCATCGACCAGGCACAAACGCTTGGGCAGGCCAAGCAGCAGGCGCCCGGAGCGGGTGTGCGCCAGCAGTCCGGCGCTGTCGGGCAGGCGGCAGGTGTGGGTGGTTTTCTTGACCGGGCAGTAAGCATAGACCGCCGACGCCTCCTGACCCGACCACCACCAGTGGCGCCCGCGCGTATCCCAGCGCAGGCTGCTGCCCGCCTGCAGCGACAGATTGGTGGTGATCGAGGTGGTCATGGCGGCGTCGCGTCAGGCGCGGCTTACCACTCGGCGACGCTGCCGTCGGCGTGGCGCCACAGCGGATTGCGCCAGTCCGGGGCATTCTTGCTGGCCTCGATGACACGCTCCTCGTCGATCTCCACGCCCAGGCCCGGTTTCGTCAGCGCGGCGATGTAGCCGCCGTCCATGCGGAAGTCGTCCTTGTTGATCACGTAGTCCAGCAGTTCGGCGCCCTGGTTGTAATGGATGCCCATGCTCTGCTCCTGCAGCACGGCGTTGTGCGACACGAAGTCGACGTGCAGGCAGGCGGCCAGCGCCACGGGGCCGAGCGGGCAATGCGGTGCGAAGGCCACATCGTAGGCTTCGGCCATGGCGGCGATCTTGACGCATTCGGTGATGCCGCCCGCGTGCGACAGGTCCGGCTGCACGATCGCGATGCCGCCCTGCTCGAACACGCGCTTGAATTCGAAGCGCGAGAACATGCGTTCGCCGGCCGCCAGCGGAATCGAGGTCGATTCAGCCAGGCGTGGATAGTACTCGGCCTGTTCCGCCAGTACCGGCTCCTCCACGAACAGCGGACGGTAAGGCTCCAGTGCGCGCAGCAGGACCTTGGCCATGGGCGCGGCCACGCGGCCGTGGAAGTCAATGCCGAATTCGATCTCGTTGCCGAAGGCTTCGCGGATTTCGGCGATGCGGCCGACCGCTTCGTCGACCGCGCGCGCGCTGTCAAGCATGCGCAACTCCTCGGTGCCGTTCATCTTGAAGGTGTCGATGCCGATCTCGCGCAGCTTGCGGATGCCGGCGATGACATCGCTCGGACGGTCGCCGCCGACCCAGCTGTAGGTCTTCATCTTGTCGCGGACCTTGCCGCCCAGGAGTTCGTACACCGGCACGCCGAGTACCTTGCCCTTGATGTCCCACAGGGCCTGGTCGATGCCGGCGATGGCGCTCATCAGGATCGCGCCGCCGCGGTAGAAGCCGCCCCGGTACATGACCTGCCACAGGTCGTTGATGCGCGACGGGTCCTGGCCGATCAGGTAAGGGGTCAGTTCGTGCACCGCCGCTTCGACGGTGCGGGCCTTGCCTTCGATGACAGGCTCGCCCCAGCCGACGACGCCTTCATCGGTTTCGATTTTGAGCAGCATCCAGCGCGGCGGAACCCGGTACGTCGTCAGTTTGATGATTTTCATGAGAGAGCCATTAGTCAAGAATGACGATGAGTCTAAGGCTTCGATCTAGATCGGAAATATGAATAATTAACAATAACCTATATCGGTTTCGCATAGCTGGCTCTGCCTTGGCCAGCGGGGTTCAGGCCAGCGCGTATTTCTTCAGGATCCGCTCGACACTGCCATCGGCCACCATCTGCTTCATGGTGCGCTGGCAGCGGGCCGCGAAGGCTTGGTCGAAATCGAGCGAACCGGCCAGCCAGGAAGTGGTTGACAGGATGGGTTTGCTGACTTCGAAGTCGGCGACGCGCTCGCGCGCCCGGATCGCCTCGGTGACGATGGCGCGTTCGCCGAAGGCGGCGTCCGCCATGCCGCCATTGAGGAAACGGAACACCTCGTCCGCCGAGGCGGCTTCGACGATGTTCGGGAACTCCCTGTCCTGCAGCACCTTGATCATGGTCGAGCCGCGCAGGATGGCGATGCGCTTGTGCTTCATGGCGTCCGGGTGCGCTACGTCGAACTGCCCGCGGCGCGCCATGAAAACATAATTTTCCTCGTAGAGCGGCGCCAGCCAGCGAAATTGCTGCTCGCGCTCCGGCAGCCGGGTCAAGGGCAGGATGGCCGTGGCACGCATGCTGGTCGACAAAAAGATGGCGCGGCGCCAGGGAACGAATTCGAATTTCGGCGTCAGGCGCATGCGCCTGCAGAGCTCCACCACCACGTCGTGCAGGGCGCCCGGTGCGCTACCGCCGTTTGCAAGAATCAGTGGCGGCAGGTTGCTGCTGACGATGCGCAGGGATTTTTCCTCGGCTGCCCACGCGGCCAGCGGCAGGAGCGTGGCGCCGACAGCGCTCAGCAGGCGGCGGCGTAGTCTGGATGTCTGCGGCATGGTCGGTGGTCGCTCGTGTTCTCGATAGGCTTCATGTTGCGCACAGCGAGCTTAGCCGCCGCACATGCATACGTCAATGCCGCACTGCCACTGAACTTGGCTTGGACAGCGCGGTCAAACCACCATAGTTCACAGATTGGAAACATCATGGAACAAGACACCCCGGGCGATACCCAGGACGGTCCGGTTTCACCGCCCCCGGTATCGCCGCCCGTACAGACCGGGGCAGCGCCCCACAAGCCGGACCTGCCGCCTGAGGAAAAACCGCCGGAAGAACTGACACCCGAAGAACTCAGGCTGATGGCCGACACCATGCCGGGTGAAGGCCCGGGCGACGACTAGGCGCGCCTGTTATTTGTCGGGCACGATGCGCAGCAGCTTGCCATTATCCTCATCGGTCAGCGCATACAGGTGGCCGTCGGGACCCTGGCGCACGTCGCGCACGCGTTTGCCGATGTCCAGCTTTTCCTGCGACAAGACCTTGCCGTCCTTGTCCAGCGCGATACGGCGGATGTCCATGGCGGCCAGGCCGCCGCTGAACAAGCTGCCCTGCCATTGGGGAAACTGGGGCCCGGTGTAATAGGCCAGCCCGGACGGCGCCGGTGACGGTACCCAGGCGATCTTCGGCTGGGTCATGCCGGCCACGACCGGCTGGCCGACCGCTTCATCCTTGCGGTAGTCGCGCCCGTAGCTTTGCAGCGGCCAGCCGTAGTTTTGCTGGGCTTCGATCAGGTTCAGCTCGTCGCCGCCACGCGGGCCGTGCTCGGTCGCCCAGACTCTTCCGGCGCTGTCGCGCGTCAGGCCCTGGATATTGCGGTGGCCGTAGGTCCAGATTTCAGGCAAGGCGCCCGCGCGGCTGGCGAGGGGATTGTTGGGTGCCGGCTTGCCGCTGTCGGTCAGGCGCAGGATGGACCCATTGTGGCTGCCCAGGTTCTGGGCCTGCTCGCGCGCCAGCATATTGCCCACGCGCTGGGGCGGATTGCCGCCGTCACCAACGCTCATCAGGAGGGTGCCGTCCGGCTGGAACAACAGACGGGAACCAAAATGCTCGCCGCCACTCTTGTCCGGTGTCACCTTGAACAGGGTCTTGATGCCGTGCACCCGCTTGCCGTCGAATACGCCCTGGACCAGGGTGCTGCGATTGGCCTCGCTGGTACCGGTGGCCATGGTCATGTAGATGCGCGGATTGGTCTTGTCGCCGGGATGGACGGCGATATCGAGCAGACCGCCCTGCCCGCCCGTGAATACAGGCGGCAATCCTTCGAGCGGCACGGGCTCGAACTTGTTTCCATTCAGAATATGCAGCGCGCCCTGCTTGGTGGTGACCAGCAGACGTCCGTCCGGCAGCCAGGCCATGCCCCAGGGGTGGCTCACCCCCTCCGCCACCGTGACCGCTTTCCAGCCCTTGACCACGGGCGGCGCGTCACTGGTTTTCAGTTGCGCGTTCGCTTGCGGCAGGGCAACCACCAGCGCGGCACCGAGCGCGGCACTGAAGGCGGTACGCAGACTGAGGGACAGGACGGTACGGGGCATGGTGCGCTCCTTTGGCATGGATGGTCGGAGCCGCCATCCTACCTCAACGGCAAATCGCGCGCGCACAGCTTGCCGCGACTATTTCTCAAGACGAAAAAAAGCGCGCCGCTTTCCGAGCCGGCGCGCTTTCCATCAAGCGGATCGATTAATAGTGCTGGTAAGCACCGATATCGAAGCCCGTCGTGGTGTTGCGTGGACGCTCGTTGAAGTCATAGCTGAGCGCGTTGGTTGGGCTGCCGCGGCCGATCGCCGGCGAGCTGCTGGTCAGCGACAGGTTCGGCGTGCCGGTCTTGGTGTAGCCGACGAACAGCGGGGCCGAGCTGACGGTGGCCGTATGGGTCAGACCGTTGTTGAGCTTGAAGTTGTAGGTCGGGTTCTGGTACACCAGGTTGTTGCGGTAGGTGTTGTGCGTACCAGTACGGCCTTGCTCGGAAATACCCATGGCATTGTCATACACGATGTTGCTGTACACGGCGGTGTAGTCGTTCGGACCGGCGGTGAAATAGAAGTCACCGCCGCCGACGATGATGCCGGTGTGCGAGGTCGTCACCGTATTGTTGGTGATGACCACGTTGTTCGCATCGTGCCACAGGTGGATCGCGCCTTCGGCAACGCGGTAGACCACGTTGTTCTTCACGCTGCCCGAGGTGCTGATATAGATACCCTGGACAAAGCGGCAGCCGGCAGGTCCGATGTCATGCACGAGATTTCCGATGACGTCGGACTTGACGCCGTGGTAGTAGCTGTCCACGCCAATGGCCGAGCCGCCGGCGCTGGTGCAGGCCACGTTCTTGGCGATGTGATGGATCCAGTTACTGCGGATCATGTCGTAGGAACCGCCGTTGTAGATACCGTGGGTCCATTTGGTACCGGCCTGGGACACGGAACCGTCCACGTGAAAACCAATGATGTCGACATAATTGCCGCGATTATCCCAGGCGAAGTCGCCGCTTGAACTGGCCGGCGGAACAATCTTGGCGCCCCACTTGGTGGTCGAGACCCAGTAGATGCGACCGGTCGCGGTGCCGCTCACGGTGGTCTTCAGGCCGCCTGCATAGGTGCCCGGTGCAACATACACCGTGGTGCTGGCGCGGGTGGCTTTCGCTGCGCGCGCCAGGGTACGGAACGGTGCGGTGGCGGTGCCGGCGGCGGTATCGGAGCCGTTTGGCGACACGTAGACCTTATAGGTGGTGGCAGGCGTGGTGATCGACTCGGCCGATGGGGCCAGCAGCGATGCCGGGGCAGGAGCGGCCGCAGCCGTTGGCGCTTTGACGTTCTCGCCGCCGTAGGACAGATTGGTCGCGGCGTCGGGCGTGGTGTCGCCGGCGCCGTAGCCGGTGATGGCAAATTCATTGGCGCCAACGGTGGCCTGGCCGGCGGGGGCTGGCTCGGCTTGCACGGCAGCGCCGGTGCCGGTGGTTGCGCTTGGCTGGTAGGAAAGACTCGTCTCCGACGGTGCTGCCTGGGCGATGACCATGGTAGCGGCCGTTTGTGTTTGCTGTCCCGCTGCGGAAGCAATCGGTGCATCGACGGCGGAGCCGCCGCAAGCGGTCAGCAGAACCGCGGCGCTGCTGCACAGCAATGCGTGAACACGAAATTCCGAAGCGAAAGTGACAAATTTAATCATGTAAGGTTCCTTACCTTGTAGCGTGAATGAGTAGATTTTGACGAGCAGCAACTGATTAGGTTCAATGTTTTCCCAGAAAAATTTCTGTCAATAATCAAACGGTTCACTTTGTTTTCCCTGGAGAAATCAATCACTGAAGGTGCAACTAGATAAGGCTGCCGCTGCTCTAAGGCTGGACACACTTAGCGGAGATGCCATGACCGAATACCACGATGTCAAACCAGAACTCGCGCAGGGCGAGCAGTACGCCGGACTCATTCTCGGAAAGGACGGCCAGGCCGATCACCATGTGGTGCTGTTGCCGGGCGAGGCAGAAGACGTGTCGTGGTCGGCCGCGCGCGAGTGGGCGAGGCAGAACGGCGGCGAGCTGCCGACGCGGCGCGAGCTGGCACTGCTGTATGCGAATCTGCGCGAACATTTTCAGCGGATGTGGTACTGGTCAAGCGAGCCGCAGGAAATCCGCTCCCATCTGGTCTGGGGGCAAAACTTTACCAGTGGTATACAGACGATGTACGGGCGGCCCTTCCGCGGGCGGGCCAAGGCAGTGCGGCGCCTGCCGATTGAACCCTAGCGCAGACTGTGGCGGGCATGGGAGCGGCGGGCGGTGCCAGGCCGTCTTCGGGCAAGGCGAACGCGGCAAACTTTGCGGCCTTATGTGCCCTAGCGAACGGATAACTCAGCCGTTGTTGGCTATTCTGCACTTGTCCCAATCGACGCTATGCTTTAAAACAAGATCCGCAAAGGAATAAAAATGAACGTACTCATCAGCCTCATCATCTACCTGGTCATCTTCGGACTCATCTGGTGGCTGGTCAGCTTGCTTCCCCTGCCCGCCCCGGTCGCGCAAATTGTCCGCGTGCTGTTTATCATTCTGCTGATCCTGATTGTGCTGTCGGTCTTCGGCATTATCCCAGGCAATTATCTGCCCAAGCTGAACCTGTAGAACCTGCAGGTTTGCACATCGCCCGGCCTTCGCGCCGGGCTTTTTTTTGCCTTCAGTCATGGTGGCGAGGCATATAATCAAGCTTGTCCTTTTTTCAGCGACCACCATGCAGCCTCATATCCAGGCCTTCTTCGACAGCGGCACCTCGACCATTACCTATGTGGTCTTCGACCGCCCCGGCGGCAGCTGCGCCATCATCGACTCGGTGCTCGACTTCGATCCCAAGTCGGGACGCACCTCCACCACCTCGGCCGACGCCGTCGTCGCCTGCGTGCGCGAGCAGCAATTGAGCGTGCAGTGGCTGCTCGAAACGCATGCCCACGCCGACCACCTGTCGGCCGCGCCCTACCTCGCCCAACACCTGGGCGGCCAGGTCGGCATCGGCGCCGGCATCCGTACGGTGCAGCGCGCGTTTTCGGCGGTGTTCCCGCAGCCGCGCGATGGACTGCGCTTCGACCATCTGTTCGCGCCGGACGAAACCTTCATGATCGGCGCGCTGACTGCGCGCGCCATGCACGTGCCCGGCCACACGCCGGCCGACATGGCGTACCAGGTGGGCGACGCGGTATTTGTGGGCGATACCATGTTCATGCCGGACGTGGGCACGGCGCGCTGCGACTTCCCCGGTGGCGATGCGGCCATGCTGTTCCAGTCGGTAAAGCGGCTGCTGTCCTTGCCGCCGCAGACGCGCTTGTTCATGTGCCACGACTATCCGCCGGCCGGGCGCGAACCCGCGTGGGAGACCACGGTCGCCAAACAGCGCGAGCGCAATATCCATGTGCATGAAGGAGTCGAGCAATCCGATTTTGTCGCCATGCGCACGCGGCGCGACGCCACGCTCGACATGCCGACCTTGATTTTGCCGGCGATCCAGGTGAACCTGAATGCCGGGCATTTGCCAGTCGCCGAAGAGAACGGCGTGCGCTACCTGAAAATCCCGCTCAATGCGTTCTGAGTTAGCTAGCGATGCGGTGCTATAGGGTGGGCAGGCCCTGCCCACCCTACTTGCTGAAAGCGCTGGATCACGGCTTGAACGGATCCACCCAGCGCGCCAGCGGCTGCTCCATATTCGCCAGGAACCAGGTGGTGGCCGCCATCACGGCCACATGCCGGCGCAGATTGTCCGGATCGACCTTGTCCAGCGTGTCCGCCGCCGTGTGGTGGTAATCGAAATAATTCGCGCTGTCGATCAGCGGCGAGAGCACCGGCACGCCGGCCTGCTCCAATCCACTCAAGTCACCGGTGGCCATGATGTCGCCACGCTGAAACGCGCCTGCGCCGATCGGCTCCAGCGCAGCCTGCAGCGGTGCGAACAAGCTCATCGATTTGGGCGACACGCTGGCGCGCATGCCGAATGGTCGTCCCGAGCCGTTGTCGCTTTCGATGGCCGCGTAGTGCTTGGCGAAGCCGCCCTTGCCCGCATCCAGGTAAGCCTGGGCGCCGCGCCCGCCGTTTTCCTCGTTGGCCCAGGCGATCACGCGGATCGTGCGGCGCGGCTTGAAGTCCAGCTTTTTCAGCGTCTCGATGACCGCCATCGAGCTGGCCACGCCGGCGCCGTCGTCATTCGCGCCGGTGGCCAGGTCCCATGAATCAAGGTGACCCGAGACGATCACGATTTCGTCAGCCTTGTCGGTGCCGGGCCAGTCGGCGATCACATTGAAGCTGTCGGCGTCGGGCAGGGTTTGCGGCGTTAAGGTCAGGCGCATGCTGACCGGGCCGCGCGCGGCCAGGCGTGCGATCAGCATCGCGTCTTCGGCCGCTACGGCCGCCGCGGGAATGCGCTGGTCATCCTGCAGCCCGCTGGCACCGGTATGCGGCAGGCGATAGTCGGCGCCGCCGACCGAGCGCACCAGGGCCGCCGCGGCGCCCATCTGCGCCACCATGCGCGGGCCGCCGCTGCGGAACTTGACGGCCTGGCGGTAGGCTTGGCCCGACAGGCCGCGCTCGGCCATCTTCTGGTCGAACACGACGTCGAACAGGACAATGGCGCCCTTCACTTCCGCGCTGCGCGCCTTCAATTCTTCAAAACTGCGCACCACGATCACCGGCGCGTTCAGGCCCGCCGCGGGCGTGGCGCCCGAACCGCCGAGCGCGGTCGTGACAATGCGCTGGGTGACGCCGGCAGGACGTCCCTTGTAGTCCACCAGTTCGGCCTTTTCTTCGCCGCGCACCCAGTGCGGCACTTTGACCGGCTGCAGGGTGACGGTCGCGCCCAGCTTGCGCATGGCGTCGGCGACCTGGGTCACAGCCGCGGCGGCGCCCGGAGAACCGGCAAGGCGCGGGCCGATCAGGTCGGTCATATCGGCCAGGCGCTCATAGGCCCAGTCGCTCTTCATGGCGGTATCACGGATCTTGACCAGGGCGGCCGGGTCATTGCCAGGGGTGGCGGCAAATACGCCTGTACTCATGATGCAGGCGGCGAGGAAGGTCAACACGGGCTTACGTGGCATGCGGGAGTTCCTTTGAGAATTTCAGGGGAGACTCACGATAGCGCATTTGCCAATGTTTTGCTTGCCGCAAATGTTTCTTGTTGGCTGAGTTGGCTGGCTCAGGCCGGCACCAGGCGGACCCGGGTGATCTCGGACGGCGCGCCGAACCGTTTCGGCGGCCCCCAGTAGCCGGTGCCGCGGCTGGTGTAGACCCACAGTTTGCGCAAGCGGTTCAGGCCCGCGGTGAACGGCTGCTGCAGCGGCACGAACAGGTTCCAGGGGAAGAACTGGCCGCCGTGGGTGTGGCCGGACAGTTGCAGGTCGAAGCCGGCATCGGCCGCCGCTTCGGCACTGCGCGGCTGGTGGGCCAGCAGGATCCTGACAGTGACGTCGTCCGGTGCGCCCGCCGCCGCCCGGCGCGGGTCGCTGCGGTGCGACTCCATGAAATGGTGGGCGGTGTAATCGGGTACGCCGGCGATCATCAGGCGCGCGCCGCCGCGTTCGCGCACCACATGCTGGTTCATCAGCACCGTCAGGCCCAGGCGCCGCATCTCGGCGATCCATTCTTCGGCGCCCGAATAGTATTCGTGATTGCCCGTGACGAAAAAAGTGCCGTCCGGCGCAGTCAGGCGCGCCAGCGGTTCGGTGTGCAGCTGCAGGCGCCGCACGCTGCCGTCCACCAGGTCGCCGGTGATCGCGATGGCGTCCGGCTTCAGGGCGTTGACCTTGGTGACGATGGCATTGAGGTAGCCGCGCTTGATGGTGGGACCAACGTGGATGTCGGAAATCTGCACGATCGAATAGCCATGCAGGGCCGCGGGCAGCCCCGCGATCGGCACGTCCACATCGACCACGGCGGCCACGCGGCGCGCGTTGATCAGCCCGACCAGGGTCACCAAAAAGGCCAGGACCGGCACGCCGATCGCACTGCCGCGCAGGACCGGGCTGGTATCGGCGCCGAACAGGGACATGATCAGCAAGGCCAGGTCGCGCACCACGGTGAGCACCAGCAGCGAAGAGAAAAAACCCATGGCCAGCATCCCGGCCCAGGAGAGCTGATCGGCATAGCGCCAGCGCCGCAAGGCCGACGCCAGCAGCCCGGCGGGCAGCAGCAGGGTCGAGATGCTCAGCAGCACAACCGCGGCGGCCACACCGGCCGGACCCGGATCGATGGCAGGGACCAGGCGCAGGCCGATATACGCATGGAGCAGCGCGAGCAGGCCCAGCACGGTGAACACGACGCGGCGCGGAGGCATGGCTAAGTCCCGGAAAGGGTGAGGATCGATACTAGATGGGGCAGGCTTCCGCTGACGCAAGAGCAAAATTGCCGCGCGACTGCAAATGCGCCAGGAAAAATTACTCGTAGAAAAGTTGATATTTCTCTGTTGCAAAGCTGTTACAGATCAGGCCGCAATTGTAAGATTCTGTATTAGCCATGGAGAATCCATGGGGTTTCGCTATAGTGGAGTCATGCCCCAGCGCTTGCATGATCATCCCGATCTCGGTTGAGGCCAAAGGAAATTCGCCATGTTGAATACTAAATTTGTAGGTGCGGTGCTGCTGGCCGCTACGGCCGTGACATCCACGGCAATGGCTAGCGACCGCGGCGTCAATACAGCGATCGGCGCCATCGCAGGCGCGGCGATCGGCAACAGCACGGGTTCGCGTAACGGCGCGCTGGTTGGCGGCGTGATCGGCGCGGCCATCGGCAACTCGGTGCATACGCGCGAACAGCGCGGCGGCTACTACGACAACCGCAACGGCTACTATGACAGCCGCTACGACAACCGCCGCTATGCCCGTCCGGCACCGGTCTACGTCGAATCGCGCAGCTATTACGAACCGGCCCCGGTCTACTACGCCCAGCCAGCCCGTTATTACGGTCCTCCGGCAGTTGTCTACCTTGAACCACGCCGCGGTTACTATGGCCACGGACGCGGTCACGGTTATGGCCACGGACGCGGCCACGGCCATGGCCACGGCTACCGTTAATCTGTAGCTTCTACAGCATCCCGAAGGACACGAGCGATCGTGTCCTTTTTTTTTCGTCTGCGTTTCCTTTCTCCTTCCCTCCGCTAGCAGGCCCTGACGGCATCTGCCGTCGTGCTATCGCGGGGACGGCATGCTGGACACCGACACAATCATCACTCTGAAGGCCGGAGCTTACCGCCTGCGCGAACGCCTGGGCGGTTCGAGCTACGGCGTCGTCTGGCGGGCCGCTGGGCCGCAGGGCGAGGTCGCGCTGAAACTGATTAATAACGCGCAGATGGTACGCGCCCTGCCGCAGCAGCGCGCGCGCTGGACCGACAGCGCCCGCCGCGAAATCGACTTTCTCGGCGCCCTGGCGCCCTGGGATGAACGTCACATCGTACGCCTGCTCGACCGCGGCGAGCATGAGCGGCTGCCGGTGATGGCGCTTGAACTGATGGCCGGCGACCTGGCGGCGCACCAGGCCGCCCTTGCCCGCGCCCGCCGTTCCCTGGCGCTGTCGCGCATCCTGACCTGGCTGGCGCAGATCAACCAGGCGCTGGCCAAGGTCCATCAGTATGGCTGGGCCTATCTGGACCTGAAGCCCGCCAATGTCCTGCTCGACGCGCAGGGAGCGAATGTCAAGCTCGCCGATTTCGGCACCAACCGCTGGCTGGCCGAGTCGCGCGTGCAGACGTACAGCGGCACCGCCAGCTGGCAGGCGCCGGAGCAGTTTTTTCCCGGCGCCGATGGTTACGAGACCGATCCGCGCAGCGACTATTTCGCTCTCGGCGCGATGTTCTATTACCTGGTCACGGGCGGTCGGCAGCTGCGCTTTTGCAGCGCTTGCGGCCAGGTCTACCGCGAGCACCAGGATCAGGGTGCGTCCATGCTGCTTGCGCGGCATGGCGGACGGGTCCCGCCCACGCTTGATGCGGACGAAGCCGCGCTGTTCGTGGCGAACGCCGGCGGCAGCGGCCATCCGGGCGGCACGGCAGCGCTGGACTTGCTGCAAGCGCTGCTGTCTCCCGAGCGCAGCGAACGTCCCACGCATGCGCTGCAGATCAGCCGCATGATCGCCGCGATCCGCGCCGCCGAAGCGCATGCCGACGTGCCGCTGCGGGCCTGCGCATGATCCGCTTCCCCCTGTTCATGCGCAGCGCCGGCTGGAAGCTCAGCGCCGCCGGCCTGGCCCTGCTCTGCTGTTTGCAGCTGCTGTCGCTCTGGCGCGCGCCGCCCGCGTTTTTTCCCGCCGCCGTGACGGTCACGCTCAAGCGCGGCGAGTCGATTGTGCTGGGCCAGCGCGAACTGGCGGCGGCGCAGGCCGACAGCAAGCACCTGGCACTGCGCCGCGCCCAGGATGGCGCCTGGTGGATTGCCAACGTCAGCGCCGGCAAACAGCTGCTGCTGCGGCGCGACGCCGGCGACCGGCGCACCGGCAGCACCGCCCTGCGCGCAGGCGACAGCTTCCGCCTCGGCGCGGCGCGCTTCGATATCGGCCAGGCGACTGCACGCGCGCTTGCATTCACCGGCGCCGGACATGCATGGCGCTACGACGGCGCCACCCTGTACCGTGACGACAGCGCCCTGCCGCCCTGCCCGGACAGCGGCGCCGCGGTGCGCCTCGCCGCACTGTGGAACCGCGCCGTGCCCCATGCCTTGACGATGGCGCGCCCGCTCGCTTTCGGCGGCAATCTTCATTGCGGCAACCGCCTGGGAATCGCGCAGCTCGCGGGAGGCAATGCCAGCTTGATGCGTGTGCGCGGCGAGCTGCTGCTGTCGGCCAATGCGGGAGAGCAGCGCCTCCCTCTGTTGCTGACAACAGGCGGCGACAGCATCGATCTCGCGCACAAGGAAGAAACGCTGGCCGGCGTCGCTGCGCTGGTCGCGGGCCGCACGCGCCTGGCCCTGCATATCGAAGGCGACAGCCTCACCCTGCGGCCCCTCAATCACGTCGCCTTGCTGGCCGAACCGCTGGTGCAGCTGCCGCCGCAGGTCGCGTGGCAGTGGCAGCAGCGTGCACTGTTTGCCCTGCCCGCCGGCAGTGCCTGGACCATCGCTTTCGCTTTATGCGTCTTGCTGGCGGCGTGGAATGCCTGGTGCTGGCAGCGCGGCGCCTGGCCGTTCGTGCGTGACAGCGGGCGGGCCGCGCGTGCCGGCGCCGCCGCCACCCTGCTGCTCGCCATCGCCGGCCTGGCCGCATTGCTGCTGCAGCGCGCCGGCAGCGCACCGGGCGCCGCCTGGTCCCTGCTGCTCGGCTGGGCCGCGCTGTGGGCCTGCCTGCTGGTACCAGCCCGGCTGCACCTGGCCACGGCCGCCGGCGTGCTGCTGCTCGCGGTGGGCCTGTTGGCCCAGCTCGACCTCGGCCTCGGTGGCATGGAATCTTCCTGGCTGCGCCACTTTCAAAAGACGGTCGCACTGCTCGCCATCGGACTCGGGTTCGCCAACCACCTGCGCCTGCGCGGGGCAGCCAGCATGGTCAAGACCCGCATGGCCCAGACCCGCCTCGAATGGGTGCTGGCCCTGCTGGCCGGCACCGCGCTCGCCGCGCTTCTGCTGCAGGTGGCCTTTGGCGACGAAACCGGGGTGTTCGATTTACAGCCGGTGGAATTCGCCAAGGTCGCACTGACCGCCCTGACCGCGCACTGCCTGGCTATCGGCCTGGGTCGGCATGCCGGCATGCCGCAGCAGCACGGGGCCCTGCTCACCTGGTTCCGCCTGGGCGCGCCGGCACTGCTGTTCGTGGCCCTGCTCGGCGTCGCACTGGTCCAGGTGGACGACTTCTCGCCGCTGATCCTGCTGCTGGTGTGGAGCATGGCGATGGCCCTGGCCTGGGCCGTGGCCACGCGCAGCCTGCGCGCCGCCGCAGGCCTGGTTGGCTGCGCCTTGGCCGTTAGCGGCGCCATCGCCCTGCTGCGCTCGGCCGGCGTGGCCGAAGTGGCGTCCTGGGGATTTTATGCGGACCGCTTCCTGGTCTGGCTCGACCCGGCCAGCCACCCCCACACCGGCCAGCAATTGCTGGTGGCGGCGCGCGCCATCGCCGAAGGCGCCTGGTGGGGTGCCGATCACTGGCTGGGCGTGGCCTCGCTGGGGCAGCCGGCCGGCGGTGCCCTGCAGATTCCCGCGGTGCAGGACGACTTCGCGCCCGCTTTTTTCCTGAACCGCCATGGCCTCGTGGGCGCGCTCGCGCTATGGGCGCTCCAGGCGCTGTTCCTGGTGGGTGTCCTGCAAACCGCGGCGCGCGCCTTTGCGGCGAGCGAACGCACGCGCGATTTTCGCCATGCCTGGCTCGGACGCTTCCGCTGTTTTGCGCTGTGCGGCGGCGCCGCCTTCGTGCTGGGTCACCTGCTGCTGTCGTGGGGGACCAATCTGGCGATCTTCCCCATCATGGGCCAGCCCATGAGCTTTTTGTCCGCCGGCGGCAGCCACCTGCTGTTTTTCATCTGCCCCCTGCTAGCGTTCAGTGCGATCAGTGCCCAATCATTCGAGGAGAATCAATCATGCCGGTCTATGTCCAACGCGAAGCAATAGGCAGGGTGAACGATGTGTTCAACGCCGAGACCCTGTGGCAGGCGCCCGGCCTGGCCCTGTTTTCGCGCCGCCCGCTGCTGCGCGACCTGCTCGAGCGCTCGCCGCGCGAGCATCGCGGACGCGCGCCCACGCGCTGCTTTTCCCACGTGACCCTGTTATTGGCCCAGGACGAAGTCGATGACGACCGCCACCTGACGCGCGGGGCCCGCGTGCGCGACCTGGCCGACTCGCTCACCGCCCTGCATCGCAAGGACTTCGGCGACCTGCTCGGCGGCGACGATGTGCGCTACAGGGTGGTCGGCAGCGACACGCTGGAACCGGGCCAGGTCGAGGTCCGTTTCGGCCACGCGGTCTACCTGCCGGCGGCGGGCGAAAGCGCGCAATACATGATCGAGGTCTCCGCCGACAGCGCGGTCTGGCAGCAGGTCTGTCCCATGTATCCCAACCAGCGCCTGGCGCTGCTGGGACGCGACGCGCAGGTGGCCGGCCACGCCGTCCCCGGCTGGCCTTTCGCCGGCGAAGGTGGGCTCCTCCTGATCAACGACGGTCCCGACACGCCGATCGAAGTACAGGTCCGGCCCAAGGGTGCCTTCGACTGCAGCTTCGACGCCGACAGCGGCTATTACACCTTGTCGTCCAAGGGCGATGCGCCGGCGCGCCTGCTGGTGAAAATCACACGGGTCGGCGCAGCGCCATCGAAAGCTGCTCCAGCCAAGCCGGCCGCAGTCTGGAAAGCGCGCGCAGTACCGGCTGCCGACCTTGGTGAAACCGCCGTCCCGTTCAGCCACAGGAGCGCCTTTGCCGAAAGCGAAGCGACCTTCGCTCCGGTCGCGCCGCAACTGCGCCAACGCGTCAGCCTGGTGGCGCTGGCCTTGCCGCGCCTGAGCCGCTACCGGGAAACCGGAGCGGTGGCAATGCATATCGGACTTGATCGCGACCTGGCCGTGGCGGCCGACGCCAGCGATGCGGTCATCACGTTCGCGGTGGACGACAAGGACAGCATTGAGGCAATCACCGCCGCCGGCCACCAGCGCATCACGGCGCCGGCCAGCTTCACGCCAGTCGACACCAGCACCGTGCAGCTGCTCCCGGTGCAGGACGCCATGGCCGAGCGCTATTGCGCCCTGCTGCGCCTTGCATCGCCGCTCGACGCTCCCGTGGCCGGCGGCGCACGCTTCGTGTTCGGCCGCTGCGCGCCGATGCTCGCCGGGCTGAGGGTGCTGGACTCGCCACGCTTCCTGCGCCGCGCAGACGGAGCGGACACCGCCAGCGCCGACCGCATCGGCCTCTCGCGTAGCGCCTTCAGCTTCGAGCAGGCCGGCGCCGCTTACCAGATCAGCCGCCTGAGCGAGACCCAGGCCCTGTATCACCTGGATGAACACCTGGCCTTCGTCGCCAGCGTCGGCGCTGCCACGCTGGAGCAACCTTACCTGCTCCCGGCCGGGCACCACCTGGTGGCCGGTCACTACGTACTGCGCTTCGATGCCTGAGGAGGTCCCATGTTGAGCATTCATTACCTGACGATTGCCGCCTACGCGGCCGGCCTGGTGGCCACGCTGATCCTGGCCGCCTTCCTGACGCCCTCGCGCTGGTGGCAACGGCCCAATGTACGCGCGCTGACGATCGTGGCCGGCGGCACCTGGGGCATCGGCACCCTGCTCATGGGATTGGCCCAGGCGCCTGCGCTGGCGGCCACGCCGCTGGCCGCTCCCGCGCTGCTTGCCGCGCCAGCGAGCACAGGCCGCACGTTCCGCGTGCGCGACGACCTCAATCTGCGCACCGGCCAGGGCATCGGCGCGCAGCGTATCGCCGTGGTCCCGGCGGGCACCCTGGTGACGACCACCGGCCTGCGCGAAGGCGACTGGTGGCAAGTGACAGCCCGCGTGGGCGGGCGCGATGTCAGCGGCTGGTCGAGCAGCCTGTGGCTACGGCGTGCCGACGAAAGCCGGCACTGAGCCCTCCAGGCGCATCGGATTGACGCTCAGGCCCTTGACGTCCTGCCTTGGCCCGGTACGCGCGAAGCCCATGGCCTCATACACAGCGACCGCATGATCGGAAGCGTTGACCGTGAAATTGCCGTCGCCGCCGCCATCGATGGCGCACTGGCGCGCCACCTGCCACATGGCGCGCGCAATGCCCTGTCCGTGGTGGCGTTTGTCCACGAACATGTGATACAGATGCTTGCGTTCGCGGACGGCGATAAAACCGGCCAGTTCGGCATCGAGCATGGCGACGTGATAAACGATGCCGCCGGCGGCATAGCCGCGCAGCGCCGTTTCGTCATTGGCGTTGATGAACATGGCGGCGCCCTCCGGTGTTGCGTCGTGCACCACAAACTCCAGCGCCGACGCGCGCATGAGCGCCGCAACCGCGGGGAAATCGCCGTCTTCGATAGGCCTGATCAGCACCTTAACCCTCCTTTTTGTATTTGAGCGGATCGAAGGGATAGGAATGGATGTTTTCGATCATGCGCTCGCCCTGCTTGACCTGGCGCGTGAAATACAGACGACCCGCGTGCACCCAGGGTGTGAATTCCGCCGCGGCGGAGTTGATCGGCGCATCGATATGGCGCGGCGTTCCCCAGCCATCCTTCCCCCGAAAACTGATGTACAGATCCACATCGCCAAGGCCGCGCGGGTCGCTGGAGAAGTAGATCAGATAGCTCTCGTCAGGCGCGATGTAGGGATTCGACTCGCGTTCTTTTGTGTTGATGGGTGCACCCAGGTTCTCGGGCGCCTGGTAGGCGCCGTTCTGCAGGCGCGAGACCCACAGGTCCGATTGGGCGCCGGCCTTGTCGTTCGCCTTCATGAAATAAATGCTGCCGTTGGAGGCAACCGATGCCGACGATTCCGATTCGTCGGTATTGATGTCGTTGCCCAGATGCGCAGGCGGGCCCCAGCCGGCCGGCCCCAATGCGATGGACCAGATGTCGAAGCCCTTGCGCTCCGGCTTGCCGGGCACCGGGCGGGTCGACTGGAACACGACACTCTTGCCATCCGGTGCGAAGACCGGATCGATATCCTTCCATCCGCCCTGTCCCGAGAACGGCGCCACGGCCGGTGCCTGCCACTTGCCGTCCACCTTGCCCGCCTCCATGATCGTCAAGACGTCGCGCTTGCCGCCGGAGCGCACCCACAGCGCGTGCATGCCGTCCGGCGAGAGCGTCAGTCCGAACACGCCGCCGTCCGACACCAGTCCGGGTTCGAATATCGGGGCACTGTCCTGCGCCAGCGCCGGCACGGTGCACAGCATCGACGCAAACAGGGCGGGCAGCAGCGATCGGATCTTCATGTGACATCTCTCGTTGGTGGTGGCAATGAGACGAAAAATAGCATACTCACAAGGCGCCGTGTGCTTGCAGGTTGACCTTGTCGGCTGCCGCGCCGTAGACTGAAGCATCATGCCGAAAGAGAGTCTGTCCATTCCCCTGCCCGCGCCTTCGCTTCGGCCCAAGGTGCCCTTGTCGAAACCGTTGCGGCATGCGCGCTATCGCCAGCTGTGGACCGCCAACCTGGTCTCCAACCTCGGCACCTGGACCCAGACCTTCGCGTCCGCCTGGCTGATCGCCAGCGTGTCCACGTCCGCGTCGACCACCGCGCTGGTGCAGACGGCCAGCTATGTCCCGATCTTTCTGTTCGCCCTGTTCGCCGGCGTGATCGCGGACGCGGTGGACCGGCCCAAGTTCCTGTTCTTCTGTAACCTCTTCATGGCGGCGTGCGCCTGCGCGATGGCGGCGCTGGTGATGACTGGCCATCCAACACCCGGCCCGGTCCTGACATTGACGTTTTGCCTCGGCGCGGGATCGGCCTTCATGTGGCCCGCCTGGCAGGCCTCGATGTCCGGCCTGGTGGAGCCGGACGAAGTCGAAGCCGCGGCCACCCTGAATAACCTGAGCTACAACGTCAGCGCCATCCTGGGACCCGCGCTGGGCGGCCTGCTGTTCAACTGGGTCGGCCCGGGCGCCCTGTTCCTGGTCAATGCGATCTCGTTCATCGGCCTGCTCAGCGTGTACTGGTCGTGGTGGCGCGAGGGCGCGCCGGTGCTGCGCAGCGAGATGAAGTTCGGCGACAGCCTCAAGCTCGGGCTGTGCACCGCGCTGGGCTGCGGCCGCTACCGCCGCATCCTGGTCAATGTATGCACGGTGTTCTTCGCCACCATCGCCTTTGCCTCCCTGCTGCCGGTGTTTGTGCGCACGGTGCTGCACATGGACTCGAGCGTGTTCGGCACCCTCATGGGCAGCCTGGGTGCGGGCGCGGTGGTGGGCGCTTTCCTGCTGCCCTCCCTGCGCACGCGCATCGGCAAGATGCGCCTGCTGGCCGGCGCGCTGCTGGTGTATGGGACCATGCTGGTGCTGATGCCCTTCGCCCGCTCGCTGTATGTACTGGTGCCCCTGATCGTCGCCGGCGGCATGGCCTGGTCGGCCACCGTCTCGACCATGAATGCGGCGGCCCAGCTGTCGTTCGCGCCGGCGATCCGCGCGCGCACCCTGTCGATCTACCTGTTCGTCATGGCCGGCGGTTATACGGCGGGCAGCATGTTCTGGGGCGCGGTGGCCGACCGGGTCGGCGTGCAGGCGGCGCTGGCGGCGGCCGGCGCCTGCGTGATCGTCAATGCCATCGCACTGGCGACCGGAAAGCGGGAAACATCCCTCTGATCGGCGCTTTGGGGCGGCGCCTTTTGGGCTAAAGTGTCATCATTGCCCTTCCGTGCGCACCGATGCTTTATGACCCAGATGCCTGACCGCCTGCAATTCGGCCCCGCCCTCGACATCGCGGCGCAATCCTGCGCCGGCGCCAATCCCTCGGTGCGGCTGGAAAACCAGGATAACTATCTGCTGATCGACGCGCGCGGCGCCGCGCGCTTCCTGCGCGGCCAGGTCGAGCAGCGCAGCCAGGTGCCGGGCTGGCCGCCGGGCCATGCGCGGGTCGCGGTACTGGACGGGATGGGCGGTCACGGGCGCGGGCGCGAAGCCGCCGAAGCCGTCGTCGCCGGACTGCTGGCCATGCCCGCCTGCGCCAGTCTGGCCGAACTGAATGCGCACCTCGACGCCCTGCACGCCCGGCTGCAGCACGAGTTCGCGGAAGGCGATGGTAGCGATGCGGCCAGGCGTCCGGGCACCACCCTGACCATGCTCGAACTGCGCGCGGGGAAGGCAGCCCTGCTCTGGCACGTGGGCGATTCGCGCCTGTATGAAATCGCCGGCGGCATGGTCAGTCCCATGACCGTGGACCACGTGCCGGCGACCGCCTTCGCGATGGGCGCGCTGCTGGGCGAAGCGGAATGGTGGCAGCAGGTGCACGAGGAGCACCGCTCCCAGATTTCGCAGGCCTTCATCCTCGGTAATGCCTTCGAAAATCCGGCCGCGCTGTGCGACCCCCTGTATGAGCTTTCGCCGCGCAACCTGCCATCCTTCCTGTACCACCTGCCGGACCGGCGCGCCGTGGAACTCAAGGCGGACGCACTCTACCTGCTCGCGACCGATGGCTTCTGGTCCTGCGCCAATCCCGCCGTCTGGCTGTCGCGCTGGCCACTCTTGCTGGCGGACGAAGCGACTGCCGAGGGCATGTGCGAAGCGCTGTTCACGGAACTGATGGCCGAACCGCCGCCGGGTTTGCATATCGATAATGTGACCGCGATCGTGCTGCGCCCTTTGAAGGCAAATAATGCCTTGCGTCAACAGTTTAGCGGAAAGGCTTGACTGCCCGACAAGAAAATGATGCACAAAAGAAAATAATGTTGCACACTTGCGCACAGCAGCGTGCCACGCAAGAGCAAATGCGCGTAAGCTTTGCCTCAAAGGACGATTGATATTGCCATGAAAAAATGCAGCAACCCTTCTCATCCGCATTGCACTTTCTGGGTTATGCCCGGCGAGGACCAGTGCGCGAGCGGGCACGCGCAAGCGGGAGCGCCGGCAGCGGCCACGCCCGCCGTCGCCAGCAGCTATGACCTGATCACCGCCATGCGGCGCGAGCGCCCGGCTGCGGCCCGTCCGGTGCCGGTCGCCTCGTCCCTGGCACTGCCGTCCGTTACCACCGCCGATGCGCAGCCAATGTATGCGCAGCCGCATCCCTCGGCCTATCGCCCTCACCTGCACATCAGCGGTTTTGACCCGCGCGCCGCAGGCGGGCGCCAGGCCATCAAGGTGGAACTGCGCGGCATGCGTCCGGACAGCGCGCCGCTGGTCACCATGCAGCTGCAATCGGCACTCATCGCGCAAGGCGGCGCGCGCCACTCCTTCGTGCGCACCCTGCGCGGCGACTGGCGCCCGCTGTTCATCGAATTTTCTTCGCGCGACATGGAGCACGGCCAGTACCGCATCGAGGTCGAGCTGTACAGCCAGCAGGAAGGCCGCATCCGCCACAAATGGGTGTGCACCCTGGTGATCCTGGTACCACGCCCGGATGCCACCCTCACCGAAATTCATCAGACCTTCCTGTCGACCCACAAGAACGTGCGCGTGATGGCGGACGACGCCTCGATCGCCAGGGTGGATGCCCAAGCCGGGGGCGGCCGCCTGGACATCGACATCCACGCGCGCAACGCCTCCATCGCCAATCTGAACCTGGATGCGCGGCCGGGCAAGGTCGACCTGGGCTTCAGCACCATCGCCTGGGACGAAGACCTGATCGAGATCGACGTCCCGGCCCAGGCCGAACCGCATCCCCACCCGGGTTCCTGCGCCTGCCTCGTCAATGCCGCGCCCGAAGCCGGGGCGCAGCGCCAGGTGCGCCTGTTCGCGATGGCCGAATGCGTGCTGGGACGCTTCGAACTGTACGATCCCGAGGCCGATGTCCTGCTGACCCACTTCGGCGACGACGGCCAGGACCGCGACGGCCTCACGCGCCGTCTGTCGGGACGCCACGCCGTCATCCGCCGCGGCACCCTGGGTTTCGAGATCGAAGACGTCTCGCGTTATGGATTGCTGATCGATGGCGTCTGGCCGGGCAAGAACAAGCCGGTCCCGCTGCGGCTCGGGATGCGGATCGAACTGTCGGCCAGTATCAAGGGCATTGTGGTGTTGAGCGTGACCGCGGTCATGCCGCATGGCGTGATCATGCACCGCATCGACCAGGGCGAACACGCGGAAGCTTTTTATTTCCTGGAGCCGGGACGCCATCCGGGCTTTCCGGTCGCGGCATTCGGGGCCATGCCCGCGGCGGCCGTGATGCCGCTGCTGTTCCACCAAAACGGCGGCTTCTGGCACCTCGATCCGGTCAGCGGCAAAGAAACGGCGCTCAGCACCGCTGCGCAGCTCGAGAAGCTGAGCCAGTTCCCGCGGCATACGCGCTTTGCGACGGAATCGTATCCGGAGTGCTGGATTGTGCGGACGGCGCTCAAACCCACGCATTCGATTGTGGATATGCAAACGGCCTGAGTTGACGCCGCAAAATTCGTAGGGTGGAAAAGCGAAGCGCCTTCCGCCCTACTTACTTCAACGGCCCGGATTTGCATCCGGGCCGTTCTGTTTTTACTGCACCGTCAGGATGACCTTGACGCTGTCGTCCACTGCCGATTTGTCGATGTAGCCGATCGCGCTGACATCGGCCGCAACGGCCTTCTTCACGTCCGCCGCAGACTTGAATTCCTGAGGCGCGGTACCTTTGCCGGTAAACACCAGCTTGGACCAGATGGACTTGATCTGTGCCGAATCCTTCTGCAGCACCTTGGTGTGGAACTCGTTGCGGATTGCGACGCCGTCGGTGTATTCGATCGGCGTGAACAAGGCCGATTTACCGATGAAGAACTGGGCCGCCTGCTCGCTGAACATGCGCGTTGCCGGGTTCTTCGGATTGACGATGACTGCGATTTCCGCAGACGCGGGCGCAGCGGCGGCGCACAGGCTCGCGGCCAGCACCATCATGCCGATTGTGGTTTTCATGTTGATCTCCTTAGAACACGAAGTCGAGGGCAACCGCACCGACGGTGACAGGGCCCTGGAAGCCAGGCTTCGCATTGACAAACATGCCAACGCCGTCACGCGGCGTGACACGGTCGATTTGTACTTTGAGGGCGGCGGACTTGTAGAAGTCCCAGCGCACGCCAACCGCATTGGTCGACTGCAGCGGGGCCTTGACGATGCCGTTCAAGGCAGCAGCCAAAGGTGCCAGCGCAGGAACGTTGGGCAGGCCGGCGTAGGTGCGCGCGTCGTCCTGCTTGGCGTTCGCGTACATGTAGTACGGGGTGAACTTGCCGAAACGGTAGCCCAGCATCGCGTAGTAGGAGGTGGTATCGTGCACGACCAGGGTGTCGGTCTTGCGCACTGCGTATTCGCTCTGCACCAGGATGTTGTTGTAGTCCATGGTGAAGCCGAGCGAGGTGAAGGAACCCTTCGCATCGGTGATGCGGAAGTCATTGACCGCCTTGGTCTGCCCGACGCGGTTGAGCGTCGCATACAGGCCGGTGAACGCGGCACTGTCATAGACCGAGAAGTCGGCGACGACATGGCCGAAACGCACCGTGAACGGTCCATGCTCGGCGACCAGGTGCAGCGCGGTCACAGGGCTGTATTTGACGTTTGCGCCGGAGGCGAGATTGACCTTGGTACGGCCAAAACCAAGCTGCGCCGTGACGCTGGTGTCGCCGAAGCTGTGCTGGTAGACCACATCGACGCCGTCGAGCGTGTCAACGTTTACCTGGCCATACACTTCCTGCGGTGGACGCAGCATGGTATTGGCATAGCCGACGCTACGGAAGTCCGAGATCATGTACACAGGCGCGCCGACGCGGCCAGCGCGTACGGCGAAATCGTCATTGATTTTGTACTTGGCGAAAGCCCAGGCCAGCTCGGCGCCGTAATGGTCGCGGGCGATCTTGCGCACCAGGCCTTGACCGGTGAAGGACAGGGAGTCGTTGATCTTGGCGGTGGCTTGCACGCCGAAGTTCGAGTCGACGCCGGTGCGCACGCTTTCGCCAGCGCCGGCAACTTGATTTGGACGCACGAATTGCGCGTCGTCGGTATCGCTCATGGTCAGGGCGGCCGTGCCGAATCCACTGATCGTGACGGTTGGACCATCTGCCGCGTGCGCGGACATGGCGAAGGCGGCCAGGATCGCGGCGACGAGGGTGGAACGCATTGGGTGTTTCATGAAATCTCCTTGGGCTGAACACATTGCTCAGGCCGTAGTGTGGACTACCGGCAACTTTTTGAGTATGGGTGTTTGCTACTAACGCACGAATCTGTTGCGCTAAAGGAACACAACTGGGGATTGGGCCGCTTCGATGTGAGCGTTCAAATAAGCTTTCACCGCAGGGCGCGATGAAAGCATGACAAATAGAATATTTAAAAATTCATGAGACGCAGGACGCGTCTCATGTCACTTGCACATGTAAGGAAAATGAACTCAGGTGCACTCTTCGTCGACCATGGTTCCGGCCGCAAACCACTGGCCTCCGACATTCACGTACCACGCGCGCGCAACGGTGTATTCGCCGGTGACGCCGCCGATGGAAGGGTTTTCCCACAATAAAATATCGGCCACGCCGTCGTTGTCGAGATCGATCTCGTGCAGTACGACCTTGGCAACCCCGAGGGTCTTGGATGGCCGGATGATCGCACCATCGCGGCTAACCGGGTCGACGAAACTGTTCAGCTTGGCGAGCCGGCTCGTGACCTTGGCCTTGCGTACTTCCAAGGGCGACGCCGTTACCAGCGCCACCAGCACTTGCGCCGTATCGCTGCGTTTGGCAAAGCCCTTGACCGGCGTGGTCGGCCATATCTCATGGTTGTACCAGGTCGGGCCGTAGTTGCGCGTGCCTTCATAATGTTCTCCGCAGCCATCGCCCGGTCCCTCGCCAGCCAGGCGTTGTTTCGGCAACTGGTCGGCGCTGATCAAGCCGTTGTTCAAGATCAGATACACGGTGAGGGCGGGACTGAAATTGAGTTCCCCCTTGCCGACATCGCCGAAGCCGGTCAGTCCCGAAATCTCGGGACCGTCATGCGGCGCGATGTAGGCCTTGGGCGGTCCGAGCACCTTGAGCGACACGCGCGATTTCGCCACTGCCGCCAGCGTGTCCGCGTCCCCTTCGGACAGCAGCGCGAGGTCTGATTGCTGCTTGAACAGCGACGGCTTGATGGGCTTGGGCAGGAGGGCTTTGGCGTTAAACATCGCTTCCGGCTTGACCGGTTCACGCGCCTCCAATTCCGACGCCAGGCTTGGTTGCACACCTGCCTGCAGCATCGCCTTGGCTGCGTCGAACTCCGGCATTGACTGGATGCGCGCCAGCTCGTCCTGCTTGAGCTTGCCATACATGCGCTTGTATTCAGCACCGCTGCGCACGACCTCACCATACTTCACCAGCCGGCCAAATGAGGGCGCTACCCAGAATTCGCGCGCGGGCTTGCCGGCCGCCTGGGCCAGGGTCAGCGGCGCGGCTCCGGTCAACTCGCAGGGCAGCCAGCCCTCGACCCCTGCGCCGGTCTTGACGGAGCACCAGCTATTTTCGCGCGCCAACAAGGTTAATCTGGTATTGGCGGACAACTGCGCGCGTACCGGCGCATTCACCACTGCCGCCGCGCGCAGGTTGACCCAGGATCCGTGTACGTAAATGTCCTGTGTGACGGAATGTGCCGGAAGTGCGGCGCATAGCGCACCAGCTGCGAACAAGAAACGCTGCGTTGCGAGGAAGGTGGTCATTGGTGATTTCTTTCGGGTGATTGAAGGCGCAGTCCCAGCAGCGTTCCCATGAACAGCGCTTCGGCAAGCACTTCCACGCCTTCTTCGAACGGCAGCAAGGCATCGAACAGCGCGTGTAAATCGAGGCAGAGCGCCGTCAAGCCGATCCCGATGGCAAGCCAGAGCAGCATGCGGGCCTGGCCGCGCGGCAAGGTCAGCTGAAGCCACACTGCGCTCAGGACACCGAGGGCGCCGACCAGCAGCATCGGCAGCTCGGTGACCCAGCGGTAACGGCACACGGAAAACCAGGCGCCGCAGCCGTATTTCCATTGTTCATGCAGCATGAACTGTTCGTCGAAAGCCAGGGCGGCCATGGCGGCGGCCAGCCACAATGCCAGCGGCAGGCGCAGGACGCGTTCGTTGCCAAGTCGGATCGCGAGAATGCTCATGGCCCAGAGCTGGGCGCTGGAGAGCCATGAGATGGGGGAATTGTCGGAGCGAAAAGCGCTCTCGGGCAGGGGCCAGGCCAGCACGCTTGCGCCTGCCACAAAGAGCGCCACCAGCAGGAGGTAAGCGCCGGCGGGCCACAAAGCAAAATCAGGCCGCGACTGTGCCTGCCGCTGCGAGAGCGGCGCGGCCGTGGCTGCTTGCTGACCCCGTCGGATGAGAACCATTCGCCTGATGCAATGTTGCAAAAGGCCCAATTATAGTTGAGATCATCCGCCGGCCCGACGCAAGGCCGGGCCGCTTTAGCTTGTCAGTGCATTGCCAGCCAGGACCTGGCCGGGCTAGCCAGCGCCGACTGGCCGCAATACCAGAAATACCATCGCACAGCCTGCCAGCAATGCCGCTTGCAGACTGAACACGATGACAGGAATCCGTAGATGCTCGGGAATGTGCATGATCGTTCCTCCTTCAAGTACTTGGAGCCGCACATCCCGCCAAAGTTCCTGCCAACGATTCATGTCGCAGGCGGCCTCTGCGGCAAGGGAATGAACTCGGTCTCGCCGGGCACCTTGGCAAATTTTTGCTGCTCCCACTCCTCCGATGCGCGCGCGATACGCTCCTTACTGGACGAAACGAAGTTCCAGAACAGGAAGCGGCGGCCATCGAGCGGTTCGCCGCCGATCACCACAAACTGCGCAGCCTCACGCGCCGTCACGCGCGCGCCGGTACCGGCCTCAATCATCGCCATGGTGTTCGGCGCAAGGATCTCGCCATCGATCGCGATCTCACCCATCACGGGATAAACGGCGGCTTCTTCCGGCAGATCCTGCAGCGTGAGCGTCTGGCCGGCATCGAGCCTGATGTCCAGGTACAGCGTTTCACTGAAGGTGGCCACCGGCGACGTCTGGCCGAAGGCGCTGCCGATCAAGACCCGCACATGCGCACCGTCGAGCGTGACTTCGGGAATGGCGCTGGCCGGGGTGTGCGAAAAGCTGGGCTCCACTTCCTCATGCGCTTGGGGCAGCGCGGCCCACAACTGCAGGCCGTGGCTACGGCGCGGCTTGCCTTTCAGGTCGGCCGGGGTGCGCTCGGAATGCACGATGCCGCGGCCGGCCGTCATCCAGTTGATCGCGCCGGGTTCGATGCGCTGCACCGAACCAACGCTGTCGCGATGTTCCATCGCACCTTCGAACAGATAGGTCACGGTGGCCAGGCCGATATGCGGATGCGGACGCACATCGTGGTTCGCTTCCGGCGGCGCATCGAGCGGACCGAAATGGTCAAAAAAGATGAAGGGACCCACGGCCTGCCTAGCTGCGGCCGGCAGCACGCGGCGCACCACAAAGCCGCCACCGATATCCTTCTGGTGCGGCTTGAAGAAATGCGCGACCGTCATGGCTGCACCAGGGTTGTGGTGATTTCCGTCGTGACGGTGCTCATCAACTTGTGCAGCGGGCACTTCTCGGCGGCGGCCAGCAGTTCGGCGCGCTGCGCCTCGCTCAGAGCGCCGCGCAGCTGCAGCGCGGCGTTCAGGCGGTACACGCCCTTGCGCTCCTCGCTGGCATCGCGGTCGATGGTCACTTCGATGTCTTCGACGGGAATGCCTTTGCGTTTGGCGTACCAGACCACGGTGAGCGCCTTGCAGGCGCCAAGCGCGGCGTCGTACAGATCGTGCGGCGACGGGCCAGCATCGTTGCCGCCTTCGTCGACCGAACCGTCGGCGGAGATGATGTGGTTGCGTACGTGGACGATCTGGCGCATCGGCAGCGTCAGGTCGCGTTTGACTGTGATGGACATGGTGCTCTTTCTCGGTGAGGGTACCGAGAATTTACACGCTTTTTGGGATCGTTGCCAAAGCTGGGCGGGTGTCAACCCGGACGATCAGCGCAATTCACGGGCGACGCGGAACCCAACGATGTCGTTGCTGAGCGATGCGGAAAACCCGTTGCGCAGCGCCGAGCGCAGATACCGGGGGTTGTACAGCCACGAGCCGCCACGCAAAATACGGCGGCTGCGATCTCCGCCCTCTTCCCACGCCTTGCCATTGGTGGGCGCGCCTTCGTAGTTGTCGTGCACCGTATCCTGCACCCACTCCCATACGTTGCCGTGCATATCGTACAGGCCCCAGGGATTGGGCGGAAAGGTGCCGACGCGGGTCGTGCCCTGCCGGTATTCGCCCTTGGGACTGCCGTTGTAGGTGTAGTTGCCGTCGTAGTTGGCCAGGCTGGTGTTGATGTCGTCGCCAAAACTGAACGCGGTCCTGGTGCCGGAGCGGCAGGCGTACTCCCACTCCGCTTCGCTCGGCAGGCGATAGATTTGCCCGGTGCGTTCACTCAGCCAGCGCACGTATAGCTGCGCGTCTTCCCAGGTCACGCCGACCACCGGGTGTTCGTCGCTCTGACGAAAACCGGGCGCGGCCCAATTGACTTCGCCGTGCGGCTGCCAGCCGGTGGCGTGCACGAACTGGCGCCATTCGCCGACCGTCACGGGATAGCGTCCCAGCGCGATCGGCGCTTCGATGCCGACCCAGTGCTGTGGCGTTTCGCGCTCAAGCCACGATTGCTGCGACCCCGCGCGCATGGCGATCTTGCGTTCGTGTTCGGGGGAGCCCATCTGGAAGCGGCCGGTCGGAATGAGCACCAGCTCGGGGCCCTTACCGGCGCCGTCGACAAAGCGGTCGCGCAGCACACCGTCGGCATTGGCGACCGCCTCAGTGGCGGCATCGGCGAGCGCGTCGGACGTTTCCATCGTCACGTCGGCGGCCTTGGGTACCGTCGCCACCTCCGCGGCGCTCCTGGCGGCCAGTTCTTCGCGCGCACGCTGCTGCTCGGCGCGATAGGCGGCCGCCGCTTTCGATTGCATTGCCTTGCGCTGCTGCTCTTCGCGCGCCAGCCTGGCTTTTTCCGCATCGGCTTCGCGCCGCTCGCGCAACTGCTGGCGCAGCACTTCCTTGCGTTCCAGCTTGGCCGCTTCGGCTTCCGCGCGCTCCCTGGCTTCCTGTTCCTTGCGCTGCTTGTCCTTGAGGATTTGCGCCGCGGCGGCGGCTTCCGCCTCGGCGCGGCGCTGGACCGCCACTTGCCTGGCGCGCTGCTCTTCCTGCGCGCGGGCAGCGGCCTGCTGGACCGCCAGTTCTTCCGCGCTGGGACCGATGGCGTGGCGCAGCGCATGCAGTAGCGCCGCCACGGTTGCCGGCCGCTTGTCCGGGTCGAAGGCAAAGCCACCACGCAGCACTTCCCACTCGCGCGCGCTCAACGCGGCAGGTTTGGACGGATCATGGCCGGCGCTGCGCGCGCCCTCGAACGGCATGCGGCCTTCGACCATCTGATAAATCATCACGGCCACGGCATACACGTCGAGCGACTGGCCCGGCTGGCGCTGATGTGTCCCTGCCTCGGGCGCGCGGTAGCCCGCCGTACCCGAATTGGCCGGCGCTTCCAGGCCGATGCTGCTCGCGCTGCTGCGCGCCCGGGCCGCGATGCCAAAATCGAGCAGCTTGACGTCGCCTTTTTTGGTGACGAAGACATTGCCCGGCTTGATATCGCGGTGTACCAGCTTGTGCTTGTCCCAGGCGTACTGCAAGGCGTCGGCGATCGGTGCCAGCAGCTGCTGCGCGCGTTCGAGGCTCAGGGGGCCTTCGCGCGCCAGCAGGCTGTCGAGGTCTTCGCCTTCCAGGCATTCCATGATGATGAAGTAGCTCGACGTAGCCGGGTCCTGGGCCCATTCGTACACGCGCACGATATGCTCGTGCGCCAGCCGGCGCGCCTGGGTCGCTTCCTCGATCAGCAGCTTGGCGTGGCTCGCGCTCTGGGTCAGCTGGGGCGGCAAAATCTTGAGGGCCACCATGGCGCTGTGACCGAGTTCGGCCTGGGTCGCCAGGTCCATCGCCTGCCACACCTGTCCCATGCCGCCGTGCGCGATCAGGCGTTCGAGACGATAGCGGCGGTTTTGCGGCCCGATCTCCTGCCCGACCATCAGGCCGATCTCGGTTCCCTGCTTGATGTGGATGGCCGGCGTGATGGGCGTGGCCGCACGGCCGGGCGGCGCGTATTCCGCATCCAGGATGGCATTCTTGCGGCTGTCGAATTCCTGCTGGCTTAACAGGCCGTCTTCATGCAGGGCGCGCAGTTCGCGGATCTTGTCTCTTGCCGTTTGCATCTGTCCTGTCAAGCTGCGATCGCCGCGCCGCATTCGGCGCAGAATTTGTCGGTCGGTCCGGCGCGGTGGCCGTTGGGGCACATGCGCACGGATGGCCGCGGGGCCTGATCATAGCGCACCTGGGCGGCGCCCGCCGCTACGCCCGTCCCCAGGGCCGACTGCGAAGCCAGGGCTGCCTTGTTCACATCGTTCTGCAAGGTCAGCAAGTCGAGCTGGTGGCGCCGGTCCTTGTCGACTTCAGCGTCGCGCAGTGCGCGTTCGCGCTGCGCGCGCTCGTCGGCCGCCTGCGCCGCGGCGGCCGAGGTCACGCTGTTGGTCGCCGCCACCACGCCCGCCAAAGCCGCCAGCTGGTCCGGGCTCATGCCGGCGTGGACCTGGGTCTTCATGAAGTCGGCCAGCGCCGCCGCGTTGGGACCGGCCGCCAGCGCCACCTTGCCGGTGTCGCTCAACGCGCCGATGGTGTCGACCCGGGTGATTTCGATGCGCGCCATGTCCGCTTCGTGCGCGTGCTGGGCGAACTTCTCTTCGCGCGCATGCTCGAGCCGCTTGAGCTCCTGCTGCCATTGCGCTTCCTGCTCCTGCCGCTTGAGCGCGTGGCGCTTCTCTTCGGCTTCCAGGGCAATCTGCTGCGCCTGGCGCGTGTGCAGGCCGTCGGCCTCGATCGTGCGCAGCAGTTTTTCGTACTGCAGGATGGACTCGGCCTGGGCGCCGGTGCGCCGCATCGCTTCGATCTTCTGGTTGATTTCCGCGGCCTGGGCACCGGCGCCCGCCTCTTTCAGCCTGTCCGCACGCAGCAGATCGCGCTTGCGGTCCAGTGCCAGTTCCTCTTCCCATTCGGCGATACGCTCGGTCTCGCGCTTGTATGCGGCGTTGGCCAGGGCCAGCGCCTGCCACTGCGCCTTGTGCTGCTCGTCCTCGATCTCGCGCTGGCGCTCGGCCTCGGCCTGCTGGCCCTTGTACAGGCGTGCCAGTTCCGCGCGCTTGCGTGTTTCGTCCTCGATATTCAGGGCCTGGCTGATCTTGTTCTGGATTTGCTGTTGCAGCAGCTGATGCGAAAAGCGCTGCTGCGCGACCTGGCGCGCTTCCAGCGCGGCCTGCTGCGCCACTTCAAGCTCGGTGCGCATGCGCAGCTGTGCGAGATGGCGCAGGTGCGCCCATTCGGTCGATTCGTCCTCGCGCGCGGCGCCTTTTTTGGCCAGCTCGTGTTCCAGCTCGGTGACCACATCGCCCGCGCCGCGTTCCAGCGCCTGCTTGCGTGTTTTGGAATCGACGATGCGGCCATACAGATCGATTTCGCGCGCGCGCAAGGCCTGCATGCGTTCTGCATTCTGCAGGCTCAGTTCGGCTTTCTCGATGCTTTCGTCCTGCTGCAGTTCCTGGCGCCGGAAGCGCAGGCGCCCTTCCTGTTCTTCGCGCCAGATGCGCTGCCACTCCTCGTCGTTGTACAGCTGGTCGAGCTGTTTGGCGTGTTCGAGCTGCACACTGCGCTCGTCGGCCACCAGCCACAGGGTACCGATGCGGGCGCGGTTGGCGTCGAATTTATCGTGGCGCAGCGCCAGCGTATCGACCTGCACCACGGCCAGGCCGTACTGCGCCAGGCGCATCTTGAGCGAACCTTGCAGGCGCTCGTCGAGCTGGGGCCGCAGGTCGCCATTGCGCGACATGTCGCGCAGCGATTGCCCTGCGATGAACTCGGACGCCAGCTGGCGCACCGATGGTGCCAGCAGCTCGCGCAAGTGGCCTGTGGTGACGGTGCCCGGCATGGTCATGAAATGGCGCGCGAAGGCGGCCACCTGATCGACCTTGACGCTGACCGTCAGGCGCAGACCGATGTCGAGGCGTTCCGCGGTTTGCAGGTCGTCGAAGTTGAATTCCACCGGCAGCGCGGCGGTGCGCGTGATGAGGATTTCGGCATGCTGGTTGCGCAGCAGATGATTGAGGCGGGTGAAGAAGCCTTCGATCTCGTATTCGCCCTGCGGGACTTCGGTGGCTTTATCGGCCTGCACGATGTAGGCACGGGTAGTGGCCGGCACGCGCAGGGTCTTGACGAAGATCCCGGACAGCTCGCGCACGCCGAAGAACACGGCCAGTTCGTCCGGGCCTGGAATCCAGCGGTTGTCGCGCAGGACAGGCTCGTTGCGCGGTGCGCCCAGGGTCAGCCCGCACTGGGCGCAGTAACCCGAATCACCGACATTCTGGTGCTCGCAACGGGGACATTTGACGCCGCCAAATCCAAACATCTGGAACATATCAGACTCCTGGTTATTCAATCGATGCTACTTTTTCTCTACAAGTACGCCCGACGATCCCGATTTTAGCAGGGGACGGGGTATGCCACAGTGTGCACGCGCGCCAGCCGGACGAGCGCTGTACATACTCAAATAATGCCGATCCTGTCGATGCAGGCCAGCGAGGCGCCGCGTGCGCGCAACTGCGCCGCAAAATCGGGCGCCAGGGTGCTCTCCCAGGCTTTGGGCAGCAACACCCGGTCGCCGGCCAGCACCTGGCGCAGCAGCAGCGCGCATTTGGCGTCCTGGCCTTCTACCGTGTCCACCCTCCCCGCATGCCAGGCGGCCGAACACCCGGTGGCGATCAGCCGTCCGCGCGGCACAAACTCGCGCCCGCGGGCGATGCGGTCGGCCATCACCAGGGCCAGCTCGAAGGAATTGCCCTGAAAACGGGGCTGGGCAAAGCGCACCACGGTACGCCAGCGGCCAAGCCCGCGCGCATCGAAGTGGCGCGCGGCGGCCAGCGCCTGGCGCACCGCCAGCAGCTGGACCGGATCGAGTCCGGGCGCCGCGATGGTGTCTTCTTCCTCCACCCCGGCCTCGGCAAGCGGATACACACTCACATCGACCCGGCACAGGCTATCGTTAATGCCGCCGCTGTGCAGCGGGAACCATGCATGCGCGGTCGCCACGCTCGGCGCGCTGTCCGGCTGACCAGTCAGTGCGCCGAGGTGCGCCAGTCCATCCGGACCACCCAGCAGCGCCTGTGCCGGTGCACCCGCGAGCGTGTGTCCGTCGACCCGCCCCAATTCCCACTGGTCGGACCAGCCGTTGGCCAGCAAGTCCTCGCCAAGCTGGCATACGCCGCGCACCTGGCGGTCGGCCAACACCACTGCCAGTTCCCAGTCGCGCTCCTGGCGCCCTGGCGCGCTATCGATGCTGATCACGACCTGGTCGCGCGTGTCCAGGCGCGCTTCGGTGTGGCGGGCGAGACGGATCACCTGCTGCATGCGTTCGGCCAGGGCCGGGTCGCCGGCGGCGCTGCATTTGACGTCGGCGCGCCCGGCACGCGGGCGCCGCGTGGCCGTCACCGTCGCCACCCGGCCGTTTGCCAGCATGGTGCGGCATTGGGCGCTGTCGGGCAGGCTGTTCATGTTTCCTCGCTTTCAAGCAGCGCAAGACGGCGCGCCTGGCAGTGGTATTCAAGATTGGCGACGATGCGGTCGGCTTCGGCGAACAGGGCGTCGATCTGCTCGGCGGGAGCGCGCTGCAGCCGGGCCAGCAGGGCCCAGGCTTCGTCCAGGGCGGCGCAGGCGCGCACCGTTTCGCGCGCGCGCTCGCGCTGGCGGTGCCGGTCCAGCGACTGCGACGGGGCCGACAGGTCCAGCGTCGGCATGGTAGCCACCGACAGGCTGACCTGGTCAAGGCGCTGGAGCAGTGCCTGATGCTGGCGAAATTGCCCCTGACCAGCCGGCAGCACCGACAGGCGCAGAGCGCACATCACACCAGGCAGCTCCAGGAAAAGGCGGCGCAGTGCCGGTGCATCGCGCTCGCACGTGTCGATCGATACGGATGCCCCAATCGGCTCAGGTTCGATGGCGGCAGCGTCAGGCGGCGCCTGCACGGCGCGCGCCAGCAGCAGCGCGGCGTAATCCACACGTTCGCCCAGGTCCACCGGCACGCAGTCCTCAATGGTGACGCCGAAGCGCATGTAGCACAACTGATTCAGCGCCGCGCGGAAGGTATTCCATTCGTCCAGCGAGGTACAAGGCGGCAGATCCATGTTCCCAAGCGCCAGTTCGTGCTGCAGCGCCGCCTCGATCGCCGCGCCAAAACCACAGACGGGCACGCCGTCGCCCGCTTCGCTCATCAGATACAGGTCGAAGCGCTGCTGGGTAATACGTGGATCCGGACTGTCGACGGCAAAGCTGAAGCGCAAGCCAAGTTCCGGCGCGGCCGCATACGGCAGCAGATCGACGGTGTAAGGTCCGGGATGAAAACAGAATGCGCTTTCGTGGCAGGCCAGTACGATACGCTCCCCTTCGGCCAGGCGGCGCGTGCTGCCGCCCTGGTCGGCCACCACGCCAACGCAGCCCGGCGGCACGGCGGCGCCATCGGGCATGCGCAGCGCCACCGCGCCCGTGCCCAGCGCCGCGGTATCGCAGGCCACGGGACGCACCGCGCGCCTGAACAGGCCGAGCATGGTGTTCTTCATCTGTGTACCGGGGCGACCGTGAACCCGGCGCCAAACTGCTGGAAGTGCAGACCGGGCGCGCTTTCGAAGGGCCAGTCGCACTCGTATTCGCCGTCGGCGTCCAGGCGTCCCTGGAGCAGGATCGCGCCACCGCCGTCGACCACGCGCAGCAAGGGCTGTTCGCGCAGCAGGCGGCCGGCAAACGGCGCAGCGGCATCCAGGGTCAGGATCAGGCGCCATTTGTCCCCTTGTTCCACGAAGTGCAGCGCCCAATGGCGGTCGTCGGTCTTCAGTCCGGCCAGCGCTTCTCCGCTGGAGGCGGCGCGCAGCATGCCGCTGCTGCCGTGCCATGCGTCGTTGGCGGCAGCGGGACGGCGTGCGTTCGACAGTTCCCGGAAACGGCGCAGGGTCAGCGGCGAATCCTGCAGCGCGGCGCGTTCGGCGCCAGTCAGATGGCGGCTGCCGTCGAGCGCGGCGTTGAGCACCTCGTCTGACAGCATCAGGCGGTCGCCATCGACCCGGCGCGCGAGCAGGATCTGTGCGCGCAATTTGCGTTCCAGGGCGTCATTCGTATTCATGCGTACTCCTTCATGGTGCCGCCGCCAGCAAGGCGGCAATCGCAAGGTCGCGGCGTTTGCGCAGCGTCGGCAGCGAAACCTGGTCCAGACCCGCCAGCTGCTGCATGGTGGGCAGTTCGCCCGTCTCCGGATCCAGCCATTCGGCGGGATAGCTGTCGTCGGCCGGGCCCAGCATCTTCAGGTAAACCGCCAGCCGCACCGGCAGCGACTGCGCTTCCAGTACCCCTGCACGGTTCTGGGCGGCCCATGCCAATTCCATGTAGCGGGGGGGCAGTGAAACTGCGCTGGCCAGGGCGCTGTCGAAGAGCGGCACCGGTGCCGGCGCCTCTTCGGGGAACTCTTCCTCCAGTGCCGGCAGGATCTGGTCGGGGCCATCACCTTCCGGCGCCTCGCACACGCGCCACAGGTCTTCCAGCCAGAGCGCCGCATCGCCGGCGTCCTGCAGCCAGTCCTGGTCGCGGTTGGAGGACAGTTCTTCGTAGTCGCCGATCTCGCGCAGCATGGTGCCGATTTTCTCTTCGCTGTTCTTCAGGCTGGAAAAGCGCTTGGAACGGGTATGCAGCGGACCTGCGCCGTCGCCGAAACGCTCCAGGCTCTCGCTCCAGCGGATGATCCATTCGGGCCTGCACGAGGCGATCGACGTGAGCTGGCGCGTTTCGATGGGCTGGGCAGCGCCGGCGAGCTCCCTCCCGAGGATCGCCGCCACCTGGGCCGCATGCTGCTGCCAGGCGCCGAATAGGCTAGCGATCTCGCCGTAGGCCGTGTCGAGCATGCGGTAGGCATACATCTTGTTAGGACTGCACGTGCGCCCACACGCTGCCTGGTAGTTGTCGGAATCGACCTTGTCGCGCAGGACGGCGTACATATCGTTGACCTTCTTGCGCAGGATGGCGTCGCCCGCCGGCCCTTCCCAGAAGGCGCCGCTGCGCGCATGTTCCGCCGCCACGGCGCCGCAAAAGGCACTCCAGTCGGCAGGACGGGCCTGCAGCTCGTAGAGAAGGCTCATGGCCAGCTCCTGCACGCTGTCGCCATAGCTGTTGCCCGCCTGTTCCGCGCGCAGCCGGCTGCCGGCCTCGCGCAGGGCTTCGCCGGTCAGGTCAACATACATGTCCAGCGCGCGTCCGGCTGCGGCGCCGTCCAGCAGTTCGGCGGGCGGGCACTGGACGAACGCCAGCAGGGAACAGTGCCCCAGCATTTTGCGCACTTGTTCCCAACCGTGTTCCTGATACCGGGTGCCCGGCAAACGCATACCTTTCCCATCCTTCGTGACCGTCCCAAAATCATGCCATATAAATCAGACGGGGCAGGCGCGCTTGAGACGGCTATTTACCCCTCTGTTCCACGCTCTGCGGCGTCATCGCGGCCATCGCAGCTAACACCGAGGCCACCACCGGGGCCGCATGTTCGCCACCGGTCGCCTCCGAATGGCTGACAAAGGCGGCAATCGCCAGGCGCCGGGTCTGGCCCGGCAGGCTCCCGGGTTCAAGCCAACCGGTGAACCAGACCGTGGCCAGTTCGCGCCGCACGCCGTCAGAGCCGGTCACGATGGCCGGCGAGGTGCCGGTCTTGCCCGACAGGCCGGCGCGCACCCTTTCCATGCCGCTCCCCCGAAAAGCGCCGGCGGCGGTGCCGTGATCGACCACGCCGCGCATGCCTGCGCGGACCCGGTCCAGGCGTACGCCGAGGGCGTCACCAGGTGCGCTGGCCGCATCGCGCCCGTCCAGCGATAGCAGCAGGCGCGGCGCCACGGTCCTGCCCTGCCCGACCGCTCCGGCCACCAGCGCCATCTGCAAGGGAGTGACTTGCATGCGCAGGCCGATCGCCATCTGGCGCAGCTCGTGGCGGGTGTGGATCGGATCGATGTGGGCGGCGCTGGCCTGCAGGGCGTCCCAGTCCGACCAGCCAAAGCCCGCCGGCAGCAAGCCGCCGTCAAGGCGCATCGGCTGCTCGAAGCCCAGCCGGTGCGCCATCGCGACGATCGGGCGCACGCCATCGAGAGCGGTGGCGTCGAGCGCCTGCAGGTCCGGGGCGCCGCCGTCGGGACGGCCGAACAGGCTGCGGTCGCTCAATTCCCCGGTCCAGGCGAACCAGGTATTGAGGCTGTAGGTCAGCGCCTGGGACAGGCCAAGGCGGCCATCCTGGGCGCGCCGGTCCAGGTGCTGGTCGCGGTAATTGGTGATGTGGGCCAGTTTGGTGTCCACCGGGTAGCTGGCGGCGCCGGTCTGGAACGCGAAGCCTTTGGCCTGCGCCATGCGGTTCATTGCCGGCAGGGTCATCCCGGCCAGCAGCGTTTCGACCTGGGGATCGCGTTTGGCGGCCAGTTCCAGCCCGAGCGCGCTGATCACCTTGAAGGTCGATCCCGGACTGCGATGGGCGCCGCCGTCATGCTGCAGGGCGGGCAGGCGCAAGGGACTGCGGGCCGGATTGGCGCGGTCGAAGTCGCGTACCTCGTTCCAGTTCGCTGCGCTGACCGTCCCCGCGCCGGCGCCGGCCGCGGCCAGTACATCGCCGCTGGCGGTATCGATAATCACCAGGCCGGCCTGGCGGCCCGCCGGTGCAGCCTGCCCGCCGCTGCAGCGTCCCGCGCTGAACTGGCCGCGGCGCATGCCGATGCAGTCCAGCGCGCGCTGGCTGGCCGCCTGCAAGGCAAGGTCGAGCGTCAGGCGGGCCTGATGCGGCTGGGCCGCCTGCCCACCCGGCGCCGGCAGGCGCGCCAGCATCCCGGCCACGCTGTTGGCATGGTCCGCGCGCAGGCCAAGCATGGGCGCCAGGCCCGCCTCGGCCGCCTCGCCGGTCGGCGCACCGCCGCTCCACAGCAGCGTACCGTGACGGTCAGCCAGGGTGACTTGGGATGGTTCGGCACGCCGCGTCACGGTGCTGTTGGCCGCAAGCGGCTGCCAGTCCAGGCGGCCAGCCACCACGCGCAGGTGGCGGTACTGCTGGTCGCCGGCCAGCGCCGCCATGGCCAGTGGTGCTGCCTCCACCTGGACCGTACGCGAGCCTGCGACCAGGTCAAGCACCAGCGACTGCGCGGCGTCCGCCGCGGGACAGGCGCGCCCGCTGCAGGCCGGCTCGCTGGACCGCAGCGAGGCGCCCTGCACCGACCTGACGCGGCCGATCAGCAGCATCTGCAGCGTGTCGCCGGCGCGCGCGGGCCGCGGCAGTTCCAATGTCAGGCGGGCGGTGGCGCCAGCGCCGGCCTGCGGCCAGGCGGCGACGCGGTTCCATGGCGCCCATCCCTGGGGCACGTCGGCGAACAGGCGCGCCGCGGCGGGTGGCATCGCGCTACTCGCGGGCGGCGGCGCACCATCGACGCTGGCTTGCCATTCGCCTTGCACTGAGGGTCGCAGGCGCCACGCCAGCAGGCGCCGTTCGCTGTTGAACACCTGGACCTGCTCGCGTACATACTCGCCGTCGGCCATGCGGTACAGACGCTTGAGCAGCGCCAGTCCATCCTTGTCGAGCCGCGCTCCATTCCAGCCATCCAGGCCCGCGGCACGCGCATCGCCGCCGGCCGCCTGCCACAGCGCCAGGTCGCGCGGCGCCAGCTCGGCCAGGCCACCGGGCGCCAGACGCACCAGGCCGTGCTGCTGCAGCGCCTGAAACAAGGCCTGGTCCTCCAGGCTCGCGCGGGGTGTGGCCGGCACCTGGTAGCGGCCCGGCGTCAGCCAGGCGGACAAGGCGGAGCCGCCGGCCGGGAACGCGGTCACCAGCGCGCGCGCGCCAGCAAGGCCTTCGTCACTCGCCTTGTAGTGCTGGACCAGGAGCTGTCCGGCCTGGAGACACCCATGTGCGGCGCGGCGTTGCAGACGCAGCGCGCCATCCTTCCACACCAGCCAGCCGTCGCGGCGCAGCTCGGCCTGGCCGCCCGCGCCGCGCACGACGCGTCCACCGTCGCCGATCCAGCGCACCGACGGATCCGCGCTGTTCCAGGAAAGCTGCAGCGGCGTGCCGCCGGCCTCGTCTAACGGCGCGCTTGCCACGCCGCTCAGCATCAGCTGGGGCATTCCTGCGGCGCCTGGCCCGGCCAGGGCCACGTTGCGCAGGGACGCCGGGCTGCCTGCGGCGCTGGCGCGCTCGATCACGCGCGCCACGTCGCGGAACTGGTAGCCGATCCGCAGCGGCTGAAGACGGCCGCTGGACTTGTCGGAGATCTGGGTGCACAAGTCGATGTGTACGGCGGGCGCGGCGCGCATGCCTGAGGCGATCAGTAAAGCGCCGTTGCCATGCTCGGCCAGCGTGATGCCGGCAGCGGCGGGCACCGTGAATGCGGCGCCGGGCAGCGCGGCCTGAAGCGCATCGGCGGCGACCGCCAGGCCGGCGCCATGCAGGACGTCGGCCGACGGTTGCGCTGCGGCGCTCAGGTGGCGGGCATGGCCTGCGATCAGGGCGCCGCCGCCGATGGCCGCGAGGATGCCGGCCGCGGCAATCCACTGACCGGTGGAGGGTCTGGGCAGGCGTAGAGGGGAGCTGGGCGCGCCACGGCGCAGGTTGCGGGCACGGCGCGCACTCGTGCGGCGTGCCGCCAGTGTCTGTAACGCCCGATCGATCCAGCCTCTCATATGCACCCCCATCAGCCACGGCCACGCCGCTGTCCGGCATTAGCGGGGGGAGCTGAAAAGGGCTCAGCTTTGCCTGCTGCGGGGCGGTGTGGAGCAGCTCAACAATGTCGACAGTTCATCGCATTTTTCTGCAGGTCGCACCGTCAAATTTGCGGCTTGTCGCAATCGGCTGGCATGGGGCGAGCGTGCTGGTTAAAGTGATCACATCGAAACCCCACCTGAAAGGAAGCACATCATGAACGTCCTCAAGCACATGGAAGCCGTTTTCATCGCTACCGTGACCCTGGCGGTGTCGTCGAGCTACCTCATCGACAGCATCCCGGAAGCGCAAGCGACCGCTCCAGCTGCCCTGCGCGCCAGTGCGAACAGCGTGCCCGTCATCACCGTCAGCGCCAAGCGCATGAGCGCGGAAGAAAAGGCCCAGTCGCTGCGCGACGAGCAGAAGCTCGCAGGTACACGCGCCAAGCCAGCGAGCGCCATTTGAACGCCGCGCGCCGTACACCGTCCCGCCTGCACGCCCCCGCTTCCCGATAAGGCGCAGCGCGTCGCAGGCGGCCACGCCAGCAGCAGCTCCGCAGCAAATTCCCACTTTCCGTTTCAGTTGTAAGCAGGTGCATCAGTGCTCTCGTGACGTCCACACGCCTTGCTATATTGAGTGCGTCGGATTTCAACACGGAGACCCATCATGAAACGCTTCCTGACCCTCGCTGCAACCCTGGCCCTTGGCGCGGCCGCCTTGACGCCACTTGCATCACACGCCCAGACCGGCGGCTACACCACCATCCAGTACGGCTACGACAATTCCCCCCGCTACGAGCATCCGCGCCACGCGCGCCGCGGCTTTGTCTGGCAACCCGGCCATTGGGAGCGCCGCGGCCACCACAAGGTCTGGATCGAAGGGCAGTGGCTGCGCGTGCGCCCTGGCTACGGCGGCGGATACCGGATGGGTCATGAACGCGACCTGGATCGCGACGGCGTCCCCGATTCGCGCGACCGCGACCTCGACAACGACGGCGTCCCGAACTGGCATGACCGCGATCGCGATGGCGACGGCATCCGCAACGAATACGACCGCCGCCCGGATAATCGTTACCGTTGATCGATACTTTCTACCGGCCCCTCCCCTTCGCCATTCTTCGGAATGGCGTTTTTTTTGGCTGCCTCTCTGATGGCAACTGCCGATCTGTTCGCCAACGTACCCAGACCCTCGCAGATTCTGTTTCAAATGTAAGCACCTGAATCAATTCACCTGTGCGCAGGACGCGGTTGATATATTGAATTCGCAGGCAATTCAAAAGGAGATCTAAAAATGAAACGCACCCTCACTCTCGCAGCAATGATCACCCTTGGCGCAGCAGCGTTCGCGCCCCTCCCTTCGATGGCGCAAAGCGAGCTTCGCGTCGTCATCAACAGCGCACCTCCACAAGCACGCTATGAAGCCGTTCCCGCCCCACGCGCCGGCTACGTCTGGGCGCCAGGCTACTGGAACTGGGAAGGCAACCGTCATGTCTGGATCGACGGGCACTGGGAAACCGCCCGCAACGGTTACCAATATCAGCGCAGCGAATGGGTGCGCGACCAGGATGGCTACCGTCTCAATCGCGGCGGCTGGCAATTGGTCTCCCAGCGTGACAACGACTATGTGCGTGTCGCGCCGCCCCCACCGCGTTACGAGCGCACGCCACGTGCACGGCGCGGCTACCAGTGGGTGTCGGGCCACTGGGAATGGAACGGCCGCCGCCATAACTGGGTAGCCGGACAGTGGGTCCAGGACCGCGCGGGCTATACCTATTCGCAAGCCACCTGGATCGAACGGGATGGCCGCTGGTTCATGGAACCGGCCCGCTGGCAGCGCCGTGGCGCCGACCGTGACCGCGACGGCATTCCCGACCGTCTTGAAGGCGGTGCCGACCGCGACCGCGATGGCGTGCCGGACCGCCTCGAGCGGCGCGACAAGGACCGTGACGGCATCCCTAACGCCTACGACCGTGACCGCGACGGAGACGGCGTGCGCAATGACCGCGACCGCCGTCCCGACAATCCGCGCCGCGACTAAGCTCCGCTGATCCATGAACGCCATCCTTCGGGATGGCGTTTTTCATTTCCGCCTGGTTGCCGCAGCGGCCACGCATCTTGTATGCTTGCGCCCATGACCGAGCACTCCCGCCTTTTACGCGCAGCCTTCAAGGCCGAACTGTCCGCCAGCCGCAAACTGTCCTCCGAACGCGGCATCTCGCTCGATGCCGCCTTGCGCTGCGTGCTTGAAGCAAACGCGGGCGCACAGGGATTGGCGCAATTACTGGCCGCGCGCGAAGTGGCGCACGCCGCCGACGCCCAGCGCAAACATGCGCGCGCAATCAGCCGCACGGCGGCGCGCACAGCACATCTGAACAAACACGAGGGAGCAACGACGCCATGGCGCGCGTGGTTCGACGGTTCCGCCCACCCCAATCCCGGACGTTGCGGGATAGGCGGGCTGCTGACCGGCCCGGCGGGGGAGCGCATCGAGTTGTCCCAGTCGGCCGGCTACGGCGACAGCAGCGAAGCCGAGTACCGCGCCCTGATTGCCGTGCTGGACGCCGCTGTGCGCAACAAGGTCAGCGGCTTGACCGTGTACGGCGACAGCCAAGGGGTGATCGAGGATGTGAATGGCGGTGACGCCGGCAGCGCGGTATCGCTCAAGCCTTACCGCGACCAGGCACGCGCACTGATGGCGCGCATCGATGGCGTGACCCTGCGCTGGCTGCCGCGCCACAAGAACCGCGAGGCCGACGCGCTGTCGCAGCGCGCCATCGCGGCCATGGCGGAAGCGTCCTAACTGTTCGCGCGCGCCTGGTCGCGCTGCGCCACGGCCGCGTCGAGGCGCTTGAACAATACTTGATGCAGTGCGCGGCTGTCCTTGCTAAGATGTTTGCGCGTGTGCGCCAGTTCCTTGAGCTGACCATTCGCGATCACCTGGTTGCCTTGCCCGATCGCCCACAACGCATATTCCACGCGCGCTTCGATGTTCGAAAAGCGCGCCACTACGTCGCCGAATTCACGCGCCGCGTCATCCTGCTGGCCGGCGGCGGCATAGGCTTTGGCCATGACCAGCCCCATTTGCTCGAGCCGGAAACCGGGATGCGACGCCCGCACGCCGAACAGCAGGTCGATGGCGGCCTGCGGCTGCTTGTTGGCGAGTTTGGCCTGGGCGGCGCCAAAGGCGATTTCCGGATCCTTGGCGAAGGGGCCGCGCAGGCAGGCGTCGAACTGCTCCACTGCCTTGGCCGGCATGTCGGCGTCAAGCATGGCCTGGGCCAGGCGGATCTGGTTGTGCGCGGTGGGGGTCAGTTCGAAAGCCGCCTGGGCTTCGCGCATCTCGCGCCCCGGATTCAGGCTCTTGAGCAAGGCATTGCCTGCCTTGCCGATGCTGCGCTCCAGGCGCGACTGCGGCAGGAACACGGCGAAGAAGTACACCACGCTGCCGAGACCGGGAAACATGAACAGGATCATGAGCCAGTACTTGTCCTGGCCGGAGCGCATGGCGTGCACGGCAAAAAACAGGGCGATCAGGATGTGCAGCCCGATTCCAAAAAATGGCATGTTTGCTCCGGCAGGCGAATGTTTACGGGACTTGCATTTTAGTTAATGGCGCCCAAATTAGCAACACTACTGTTGCTATAAGGCATCATTCAGCCCATGGCATAATCCTGCTCTGCGCACGATCACATTTTAATATGACAAATAACGTACTGAACGAAGAGCAAACCACCTGGCTGCCACGACTGGTCGCACTGGCGACCGAGGCAGCCGGCACCGATGGCGCCCATGACCTCAACCATCTGCACCGGGTCTGGCGCAACGCGCAGGCGCTGCTGGCCGATCATCCCGAAGCCAACGTGCTGATCGTCATGACCGCCTGCTATCTGCACGACCTGGTCAACCTGCCCAAGAACCATCCGGAACGCAGCATGGCCTCGCGCCAGTCTGCCCAACTGGCCTCGATGCGCCTGCGCGAGATGGCGTATCCGGACGGCTTGCTCGCCGGTGCTGCGCACGCCATCGAAACGCACAGTTTTTCGGCCGCGCTCAAGCCGGAGACGATCGAAGCGAAGATCGTGCAGGACGCCGACCGGCTCGACGCCCTCGGTGCGGTAGGCCTGGCGCGCCTGTTTTACATCGCCGGCCAGATGGGCAGCGCGCTGGCCCATCCCGACGATCCGCTGGCACAGCAGCGCCAGCGCGACGACCGCGCCTACGCGCTCGATCACATCGAAGTCAAGCTGTCTAAACTGCCGGGCATGATGCAGACCGCGGCCGGACGCCGCATAGGCGATGCCCGACTGGCGGAGCTGGTGGCATTCAGGACCAGTTTCGCCGAGCAGTGGTGAGAGTAAAGACGCCAATTGCGTTAAGATGAGCGTCCCTCACTGACTGCCCTGCCCGGGCTTCGACTCCATGAGCAGCAGCAGCGCCGCGACAGCCGCCCCACCAGCGGGCAATTTGAACTTCATCCTGATCTGCGTTTTTATCGACATGCTCGGCATCGGCCTGATCGTGCCGGTGCTGCCCGTGCTGGTGGGTGAATTCGTCAGCGGGCGGGAGCAGCAGGCGCTGTGGTACGGGATCATGTCGATGGTATTCGGCCTGATGCAGTTCATTTTCATGCCGACCTTAGGCGCCATCAGCGATCAGATCGGGCGCAAGCCAGTGCTGCTGTACTCCATGGCCGGCATGTGCATCAACTTCCTGGCAACCGCGTGGGCGCCCAACCTGGCCTTCCTGTTCGTCGGCCGCGTCGTGGGCGGCATGTCCTCGGCCAGCATGTCGGTGGCGTCGGCGTATGCGTCGGATGTCTCGACGGGCGAAAACCGTGCCAAGAGCTTTGGCAAAGTCGGTGCGGCCTTCGGGCTCGGATTCATTTGCGGCCCCATGCTGGGCGGGCTGCTGGGCGGGATCAATCTGCATCTGCCCTTTTATGTCGCGGCAGGCCTGAGCGCGGCCAATTTCATCTACGGCTACTTTGCCGTGCCCGAATCGCTGCCGGCCGAACGGCGCTCGACCTTCCAGCTCTCCAAAATCAATCCCTTCACATCGCTGATCAAGCTGGCGCGCCGGGTCGAGATCCGTAGTTTGGTGATCGTGTTCGCGCTGATGTCGTTCTCGCAGATGATGCTGCAGTCGACCTGGGTTCTGTACACCACCTTCCGCTTCGCCTGGACGCCGCACGAAAACGGCATCGCGCTGTTCTGCGTCGGTCTGTCCGCGGCCGTGGTGCAGGCGGGTTTGCTGGGGCCCCTGATGAAGCGTTTCGGCGAGGTGCGGCTGTCGCTGCTCGGCTTGACGTCGGGGTGCATCACCTTCGTGTTGTATGGACTGGCGACCCAGGGATGGATGATGTATGTCTTCATCCTCTGCAATATGCTGGCCTTTACGACGGCGCCGGCCCTGCAGGCGATTATTTCGAAAGGGGCCGACCCGAAGGAACAGGGAGAGCTGATGGGATCACTGCAGTCGATCAGCAGCCTGGGGACGATCTTCATGCCGCTGCTGGGCGCCAGCATTCTGGGCGTGGTGAGTCATTTTCCGGCCCAGGACTGGCGAATTGGCAGCACCTTTTTTCTGTGCGCGGCGATGCAGCTGGTGGCCATTTTCGTGGCGCGGCATTACTTCAAGGTGCACCACATTCCCGTCAAGGCTTAAGCGTCCGCTTCACCGATCAGAATTTGACTTCCATGGTGGCGCGCAAAGTCACTTCACCCGGATACGTCGACTGGCGCCGCACCGATCCAAAACGGTCGGTATAAGTACTGTCGTTGATGTAGTCCTGCGCGAGAATGTTCGATAACGCCACCCGCAGCTGGTTCTTGGGATCGAACTTCCACAGCCCGTACATCTCCAACTCGCGCCGCACCGATACATAGCTGCTCTGGGTGATCGACTGGCGCACGTAGCCGCCGTTCTTGAATGCGTAGCTCCCCCCAGCCGTCAACGCACCATTCTTGTAATCGGCCCCCAGGGTGGCGGAAAACGGCGTCTGCTGATCGAGGCGGTTGTTCGGCCCCGGTGCCGAATCGACGGTCGACCAGTTGCGGCTGATGCTGGCGCGCAGATCCAGCGCGGGCGCCTCGGCCATGATGGACTTGAGCGGGAACTTCACTTCCATCTCGATGCCGCGCGTGCTGGCATTGCCGTCGTTGACCGGCGTCGCCACCCAGCGCAGATCGCTGCCCTGGAATACGCCGGTGCGGGTGTAGTTGTCGATCTTGCGCATCGAGGCGCTGATCGAGAACAGGCCGCCGCCCTTCCAGTAATGCTCGTACGACGTGTCGAAGCCCAGCGCCAGCTCCGGCTGCAGGTTCGGGTTGCCGACATAATCCGGCTCGGTGGAGCTGTTGTTGGCCGAAGTGTAGCGGCGCGGGACCAGGTTGCTCGTCTGCGGCGCCTTGTAGGTGCGCGTGACGGCAAAGCGCAGCTGGTCGCCATTGGTGTCGGCCAGCTTGTACAGGGTCTGGAACAAGGGACTCCAGACACGCGAGTTCGACGTCGCGCTGGCGAAACCGGTGCCCGATACCTCGGTCCTGATACCTTCCCAGCGCAAGCCGAAATACACCGACCAGCGCGGCGTGACGTTCCATTCATCCTGCGCGTAGGCGGCCAGGCGCGTGACTTCGCCAGTGAATTGCTCGTCGCTGTTGATGGCGGTATAGCCCGGGATCGGCAGTTCACGCTGCGTGCGCGTGTCATCGCGCTTGCTGTAGCCCCCGTCCCAGCCCAGCGCAAGTGCATGGCCTTCGACCAGCGGCGTGGAGTACTTGCCGGTCCATGTATACGGCCGATCGATGCTCTTGCCCACGACCTGATTGTCGAGCGTGCGTTTGCCGTTCCGGGCGAGGTAGCCGAGGCGGATCGAATCATTTTCCACCTGACCGAAACCGGCACTGAGCTTGGTGTCGAGCTTTGCGCCCGCGCCCAGCTTGGTCACCCAATTCAGGTCGGTGCGGTAGAACTGGTTCTCGTTGGCGATGTGCCAGTCGATATAGGCATACGGCGGCGGCGTGCCGATCGTCGTGGTAGTAATCTGCTCGGACTGGCGGCGGAAGCGCGCCGCATTGATGAAGGTCTGCCAGGTCAGCGTGTCCCCATTGTCGAAGGTCCAGTTCAGCCTTGGGCTGATATTGAGCGCGCTGAAGCGCCCGTCTTCGTGCTGGCTGCTGTCGCGGCGCATGGTTACGCGCCCGGCCGGATCGACACCCTCTTCCATGGTCGGCGCTTCGCGCTCGAAGCCGCTGGTTACCGCGTTGGCAGTGACTGAATACGAGAACTGGCCTTTTTTATCGGACAGCTGCAGGTTGACGTTAGGGCTCTTGCTGTCACGGCCCACGGCCATGCCGACCTTGACTTCACGGAGCGCGGTCTTGACGGCCTTTTTAAGCACGATATTGATGGTCCCGGCGATCGACTGGGTACTGAATTCGGCGCTGGCCGCGCGCAGCACTTCGATCCGTTCGATCACGTCGGGCGCCAGCGAGTCCATCGAAAACCCGGCCGGCGCGCGTTCGCCATTCACCAGGATCTGGGTGTAACCGCTGCCCAGGCCGCGCATGCGCACCTCGCCCCCGCCGCGGCCGGAACCGCTGACCGTGACACCGGGCAGGCGCTTGAGCACGTCCAGCACATTGGTGTCGCCGAACTTGACGATCTCGTCGTGGTTGACCACGATCTTGCTGGCAGTGTCGTCGCGCCGCGCGTCATAGGTGTCGGCACTGCCCTTGATTTCGACCTTTTGGATCTCCGCTTTGGCCGGCTTGGCGCCCTCCGCCGCCTTTACCGGCATCGGCGCCGGCGCGGCCTGCTGCGCATGGAGCGGGAGAACGGCTGTCAGCGCAGCGGCAGGCATGGTCAGGCGAAACGGCGAGTGCTTCTTGTACATTAAAAAATCCGGCTAATTAGTGCGAGGCGCATATTGTCCTTCAGTTGTGGGCAATCTAGTTGTTTTCGTGGAAATATTTTTGATATGCATGTTATTTCCGGGAAAGTTTGACGTTTTACGGCAACGCGAGCGCGCTAAATGGGTGCCGCGAGAAAAGCGCGCATCTCCACGGCGCGCCGTTATAATTCACGATTGTCTTTCTCACAGGCTTGCACACCGTGTCCCGTCTAAAAGTATTGCCCCAATATCTGCTGCCCAAGCGCGCGCTGACCACTTTCGCCGGGCGGGTCGCCGGCCACAAGGGCGGGCAATACACGACGACCCTGATCAAATGGTTTGTCCAGCAGTACGGCGTGAACATGGACGAAGCGGCCAATCCGGACATCGCCAGCTACACCAGCTTTAACGAGTTTTTCACCCGCCCGCTCAAGCCGGGCGTACGTCCGCTGGCCAAGGCCGATTTCGTGTGCCCGGTGGACGGCGCCATCAGCCAGTTCGGCGAGATTGACGATCACCAGATTTTCCAGGCCAAGGGCCATCAGTTTACGACCACGGAACTGGTCGGCGGCGATGCCACCCTGGCGGCGCAGTTCCAGCACGGCAGTTTCGCCAATCTGTATCTGAGCCCGAAGGACTATCACCGGCTGCACATGCCTTGCGAAGGCCGCCTGACGCGCATGATCTACGTGCCCGGCGCTCTGTTTTCGGTCAATCCGACCACGGCGCGCGGCATCCCCAGGCTGTTCGCACGTAACGAGCGGGTGGTCTGCGTATTCGAATCGAAGGAGCACGGCCCCTTCGTCCTGACCCTGGTCGGCGCCACCATCGTCGGCAGCATGGCGACGGTCTGGCACGGCATCGTCAATCCGCCACGCGCCGCCGAGGTCAAGGAATGGCGCTACGAGGACCGCAACATCGTCCTGAAAAAAGGCGAAGAGATGGGCCGCTTCCTGCTCGGATCGACCATCGTCATGCTGTTCAGGAAGGGCACGATTGGCTTCAATCCGGAGTGGGCGCCGGAACGCGCCGTGCGCCTGGGCGAAGTCATGGGCAACAAGCCCGCCGCCAAGCGTCCCTGAACCGATGGACCAGCCGTTGACGGAGCAGTTGGCCGCCGGCGCGAGCCTGCCTGACCCGGCCTCGCGCGCGCCCGGTTTTATCCACTGGCTGATCGAGGGCGCGCGCACGCTGCTGTTCAAGCGCCCGCGCTGGGAGCGATTGACCGTATCGCCTGCGCGCCTGGCGTGGCTGGTCGTGCTCGAATTGCTGCTCACCTGTGCGGTCCAGCGCATCTTCATCCCGGGCCCCGCCGACTTCCACTGGAAGGCCGCCACCGCCGGCTGGGCGCACACGATTCTGGTGGCCTGGGCGTGCTATGTGCTGATCCCGCGCCCGCGTGCCGCTTCGCAGCCCGGTGCCGCGGGCCCGGCCGCCCTGCTCGCCCTGCTGCTGGGCCAGAGCCTGTGCATGACCGTGTATGGCGGCCTGCTGTTCCTGGTCTTGCTGCGTACAGGGGCGCTCACCGGCGCTGCCGAATGGGTGCACTGGCTGGCCTGGCTGGCGCCAGTGGCCTGGATCACCGGCGCTGCACTCACCGCCATGCTGCGCGAGAGCGCGCCAGCGCGCCCGCTGGCGAAAGCGTTTGCCTTCGCGGCCGTCATGCTGTCGGTCCTGCTCACCTATCTGATCGACCGGCCCGAGGCCTTCTGGCGCGTGCCTGTCGCGGCGCTGCCGGCTCGCCCCGCGCCTCCGTCACCGGCAGCGCCGCCTGACGAACAGCAGGAAACCGAAGAAGGCGAAGAAGGGATCCGCCTGACCCAGGAAGTATTCGAAGCCCAGGCCCCGCTGCTGCCTGCCCAATTGGCCGCACTCAAGCCTCAGCGTCCGGGCGTGATCGACATGTACACCATCACCTTCGCCCCATTCGAAGGCGAAGAAGTGTTCCGGCGCGAGAGCCGGGTCGTGGCTGACGTGATGTCCAAGCGTTTTGACGCGGCCGGGCGCGGCCTGCAGCTGATCAACCACCGCGAGACCGCCGCTGAACTCCCCTGGGCCACCCCGCTGAATCTGGAGCGTGCCATCGCGGGCCTGTCCAAGGTGATGGACCCCAAAGAGGATGTGCTGTTCATCCACCTGACGTCGCACGGCGCCAGCGACGGCGAACTGGCGGCCGACTTCTGGCCGCTGGAGGTGGAGCCGGTGGTGCCAGCCGCGCTCAAATACTGGCTGGACAAGGCCGGTATCAAACATCGCGTGCTGTCGATTTCGGCCTGCTATGCCGGCAACTGGGTGGCGCCGCTGTCGGGCGAGGACACCCTGGTGATGACCGCTTCGGACGCCGACCACACCTCCTACGGCTGCGGCAAAAAGTCGGACCTGACCTTCTTCGGGCGCGCCATGTACGACGAACAGCTGCGCACCAGCACCCTCTCCTTCGAGGACGCTCACGCGGCTGCCCGCAAGATCATCCTGCAGCGCGAAAAGGAAGCCGGCAAGGACGACGGCTATTCGAACCCGCAGATCAAGGTGGGCAAGCGCATACGCGCCACCCTGGAGCGCCAGCGCGAGCAGCTCGCGGGATCAAAAAGCGCAGGCTAGAACGCGGCCATGCCGAGCTTCTCGCGCGCCTCGGTACAAAGCTGCCCGGTCATCATGTCCAGGAAGGCACGGGTCTTGGCCGGCATCAGGCGCCGGCCCGGGAATACGGCCCACCCGGTTACTTCAGGCAGCGCCCACTCCGGCAGCACGCGCACCAGCTCCCCCTTCTCCACGCTCGGATCGGCGAACAGGTTGGAACTGGCGGCGATGCCGGCACCGGTACACGCCATGCGCGCCAGCAGATCGGGCGAATTGGCGGTCAGGCGCGCCGGCAGATCACGGCTCCAGACCGTCTTGCCGCGCGTGAGCACCCAGGCTTGCGGCCCGCCGGTGCGGCTCAGCAGACTCAGAAGCTCGTGCTCGGCCAGTTCATCCGGATGCGAAGGCATGCCGCGCCGCGCGATGTATGACGGCGCCGCATACAACGCCAGGCGCTCCAGCACGACGCGGCGCGCACTCAAGGTGGAGTCGTCCGGCAGGTCCCCCATCCGGATCGCGATGTCGAAATTTTCGCTGACCAGGTCCACCCGCCGCGGCGACAGGTCCAGTTCCAGCGTGATGGCCGGATAGCGTTCCATGAAGGCGCTCATCATGCCGGTCATGCCCAGATTGGCAAAGTCCGCCGGCATGGAGATGCGCAGACGGCCACTGGGCGCCAGCTGGCGATGCTCGACCAATGCGCTGGCCGCCTCCACTTCCTCCACCACCTTGCGTGCATGATCGAGCAGACTGGCGCCGAACTCGGTCAGCACCAGCTTGCGCGTGGTCCGCTGCAGCAGGCGCTCGCCCAATTTGGCCTCCAATAGTGCAATGCGGCGCGACACGGTCGATTTCGGCAGGTCGACCCGCTCGGCCGCCTGGCTGAAACTACCGGCCTCCACAATACGGGCGAACAGCAGCAAATCGTTTGGTTCCAAGTCCATGATTGTCCCACTGGCTGAATAATGTTATCCATTCTACCGCCTTCCGCATTGTTTTTGGAACGGATAAAGTGTCTACATCGCAGTTCAACCCAGACGAAGGAAACCAAATGAACATCTTGCAAATCAATTCCAGCGCCCGCTCCGTCGGTTCCGAATCGACCCGCCTGGCCGACGCCATCGTCGCCAAGCTCAAGGCCGCCACGCCCGATGCGCAAGTAACCCGCCGTGACCTCGCCGCCGAACCGCATCCAGCGATTGACGAAGCCACCCTGGGCGCCCTGTTCACCCCAGCCGACAAGCGCAGCGCCGAGCAGGCAGCACGCGTGGCACTGGACGACGCCCTGATCGCCCAGGCCCAGGCCGCCGACGTGATCGTGATTGGCGCGCCGATGTACAACTTCGGCGTCACCACCCAGCTCAAAAGCTGGTTCGATGCGATCGCCCGTGCCGGCGTCACCTTTACCTACACGGCCAACGGTCCTCAAGGTCTGCTGAAAAACAAGAAGGTCTACGTGACCCTGGCCCGCGGCGGCATGCACAAGAACGGCGCCAGCGATACCCAGGTGCCTTACCTGAAGACCTTCCTGGGCTTCCTCGGCATGACCGACGTGACCTTCGTGTACTCGGAAGGCCTGGGCATGGGTCCGGAAGCAGTCGCAAAAGCGCAGGCACAAGCCGACGCCGACATCAACGCAGTACTGGTATAAGCCACGGGGCTGCGCCAGCAAAACGGGAGAACGACATGACGCAAAGGCATATCGAAACGAGCACCGGCACGGTCGGCACAATTGGCCCTGACCGCGTGCAGCAGGCACGCCGCGTCGAGCGCGTCATCAACGGACAGTTCGTGATGGACGGTGCCGGCGTCAAGATCAACCGTGTTCTGACGCAGTCGCTGCAGCGCCGCCTCGACCCGTTCCTGATGCTCGATGCCTTCGGCAGCGACAAGCCGGGCGACTATATCGCCGGCTTCCCCGAGCATCCGCACCGCGGTTTCGAGACGGTGTCGTACATGATCAAGGGCAGCATGCGGCACAAGGACAGCGCCGGCAATGAAGGCTTGATCACCGACGGCGGCGTGCAGTGGATGACGGCCGGCCGCGGCGTGGCTCACTCAGAAATGCCCGAGCAGACCGACGGCCTGATGGAAGGCTTCCAGCTGTGGCTCAATCTGCCCGCCAAGGACAAGATGACGGCGCCGTGGTACCGCGATATTCCGAACAGCGAGATCCCGCGCTACACCACCGACGAAGGCGTGACGGTGCAGGTGATCGCGGGCCGCAGCCAGGGCGTGGATGGCGCAGTACAGCGCGAGGTCACCGAACCGCTGTACGTGGACATCGAACTGCCGGCCAATGCGACCTTCGAGCACGCGCTGCCGCCCGGGCACAACGCCTTTTTGTATGTCTTCAGGGGCAAAGTGCTGGTCGACGAAACCTGCGTGCCGGAGACGCGCATGGCCATCCTGGCCAATGCGCCGGAGGCTGATGGCGTGCGCATCGTGTCGTCGCAACCGAGCCGTCTGATCTTGATCGCCGGGCGTCCGCTCAATGAGCCCATCGCCCAATACGGCCCGTTTGTGATGAACACGCAGGCCGAGATTTTCCAGGCTGTCGAAGACTTCCGTCAGGGTCGCTTCGCAGCCTGATCCAAAAGCGGCAGTACAACGAAGGGGAACATCTTGCGCTACACTGAAGGGATGTTCCCCATTCTCACCCAGGCACTCGCCTACCTGAGCCGCAAATGCGGTTTCGACACCGTCGATTCCTTCCCGCCGGGTCACGCCTATGCGCGCACGCACTGGGAGGCGGCCTACTTCGACATTGCGTCGGACCTCAAGCCCGAGCAGATCGAACGTGCCATCTGCGAGAAGATCAGTAACACGCCCACCATTTTTGCCTATATCAGCAGCCCGACGCCGGGTATGCAGCGCGCGTTGCTGGCGGTAGTCGAGACGCGGCTGCGCAGGTCCTCCGCCAATCCTCTGGATCTGATTTCCTTGCTGGTGAATGCGTATCGCAGTCCGTACACGGTTGAAGCGATGCCGGGATTGCGGCGCGTGATCGAGGACAGCGGCGGAGATTTGCATGCCGTGCTTGGGTTTTTGACGGGGATGCGGCAGGCTTTTGATGTGATTGAAGCATAGGCGGCTCTTGGTGGATAGCGTGCGCCCCCTCTGGGGATCCACCACGAGTCGCCCGAGTCTCGTCGAGACTGTAAATCTTAAAACGCCATCCTTAACCCAACACTCACCCGGCGCCCCACATCTTCCAAGGTCAAGAACTGACTCTCGTTCCTGGCGTATTCATGCATCTTGCCGTTGTTGAGATTAATTGCATCGGCATAAATCGCCATCGACGGCGTGAGGTTATATCGCAAACTCGCATCGGCCTGCCCGTATGCCGAACGATTACGCGGCATGGTGCTCCCGCCACCGCAATCGACCGAGAAGTGATTGCGCCAGTTATAGCTCACCCGCGCCTGGAACGATCCATTCTCGAAAAACACCGAACCGTTATACGACTGCGGCGACAATCCCGGATAGCCGCACAGCGGAGCACCGCTGTCGCCATCGCGCTGGGCGCTCGCATCCACATACGTGTAGTTGGCCGCCACGCCGAAGCCCTGCAACATCGGAATCGCGTTGTCGAACGCATATTGCCCCGCCAGCTCCACTCCCTTGATCTTGCCGCGCTGGCCATTGCGCACGCGCGTGTCATGCACGATCTCGTTAAACTGCGGGATCTTCATGTCCACCAGTTTGGTCTCCAGGAAGTTGGAGACCTTTTTCATGAACACGGCCGCGCTCACATAATTGGTCTTGGACAGATACCATTCGTACGACACGTCAAAGTTCTTCGACTCCATCGGCTTGAGGTTGGGATTGCCGCCGCCGGTCTGCACGTCACCAAAACGCCCGCCGTACCAGTTATCGACGCCCATCTGGCTTAAGGTCGGACGCGTTTCGGTCTTGGACGCCGCCAGGCGCAAAATGGTATCGGCCGTCAGGTCAAACTTCAGGTTGGCCGATGGCAGAAAGCTGTGATAACTGTTGCTGACCGAGGTGGTGACGTTCGGCCCCCAGTTGGAGATAAAGGTGGTGTCATTCGGGCTCTTCACTGCCGAGAGCAGCTCGCGGCTGATACCGGTCGAGGTGGAATCTACGTGCACCATGCGCACGCCGGCATTGGCGGACCAGCCATCACCCTCCCATTTGCTATCGACAAAGGCGCTTGATACTTTCTCTTTTACGCCCCACATGGACGGCTTGGTATAGTCAATCGCCATAGGGCCATTCGGGAATTTCTTCAGGTCGGAGTACGTGGCCGGATCGTTCGATTGTCCCAGCAGCGAAGGCTGGTTCAAGTGGTTCATGTAGGCGTAGGGATCGAAGCTCAGGTAGGCGCTCGGGACCTGGCCGGCGCCACCAAGAAAGTTATCCATTGGCGTGACGGTAAACAGGCTGGACGGCAGCGCGAGGTGATAGCCGCTGAAGGCATTCCAGGCGTCATTTTTCCAGGTGGTGCGCTCCACATTGCGCTGCGAGTAGGCCGCGCCTGAATCGATACCCTTGAAATAGCCCATCTCGTGGTTCCACGACAGGTTCAAACGTCCTTCATGCAGAGCGTCGCGGTTGTCGATGTCGCCGTTGGAAATCGCGTGGGCACGCACCGCGTTGGGATCGGCGATGCCGTCGCCGAAAGTCAGGCTCGGCGTGCTGGCAAAAGTCAGGACGTCGCCGTTTTTCGGCACCATGCCCGCCACCACCCACATATCGGGCGACTTGGAACTGGATCGCGAGCTTGAAACATCACCTTCCAGTTTCCAGTCCGGCGAGATCTTCCATTTCGAGTTCAGGCCAAAGGCACGCGTGATCGACAGCCGGTCGCCGCCCTTGACGATCATGTCGTTCGAATTAACTTCGCCGAGCAGCTTGCCGGGGCCGGCCAGCGCGGGATTATTGGCAAAGAAGGTGGCACCTGGCCGCAGGAAGCTGGTGACCTGGTCATTGCTGTCGTATTTAACACCGAGCTGGGTTGGGTTATTCCAGTCGCTGATGGCGATCACCCGGTTGCGCTGATCCAGGCGCGAATACAGGGCGTCCGCAGTCAGCTTCCAGTCTTCCGACGGATTGTATTGAACCGTCAGGTTGGACACGAGGCGCTTGCGGCTTTCATTCTCCTGCTGAAAACCATAACTCTGCGGCATATAGAGTTTTCGGTTGCTCACGTCGGCCATCGTCAGGCCCTTGGAATTGAGGTCGCCATTGATCAGGGCGACATCGCGGTAATTCCAGCTATCGGTAATCGCCTTGTTCTGCTTGGAGGCGCGGTCCGTATAGGACATCGAGCCGGTCACGCCGAAGGTGCGCGATTCATTGGCGAACGAATACATGCCGCTGGCACTGGGCGTATTTTTCTTCGAATTCGAGTCATAGGAATCCGAGATGTTGAAGACCGACGAGTGACCCACTTTGCCGGACAAGGGCCTGGCGGTCTGGATATCCACCGTCGAACCGATGCCGCCTTCTGGCAGGAAAGGCTGGGAAGTCTTGTACACCAGCGCTTTGGAAATCAGGTCGGACGACAGCAGATCGAAGGAAAACTCGCGCCCACCGGTATCACTCGTCAGGGTGCGGCCATTAACCAGCACATTGTTGAATTCAGGTCCGAGTCCACGGACCGAGATATAACGGCCCTCGCCGCCATTACGCTGGATCTGCACACCCGTGACACGCTGGAGCGATTCGGCGATATTCGTATCGGGGAATTTGCCGGCGTCTTCCGCCGATACCGCATCCACCACGCCATCCTGCAGGCGCTTGGTGGTCAGGGACGAACTAAGCGAGGCGCGAATGCCGCTGACGACGACCCGCGCTTCCGGTACCGCCGCCATGGGCTCACTGGATGTTTGCGCATACGCGCAGGCGGGAATCAGGATGTCCGCGATCAGCGCGGCCAATACGGTTTTGCGCAGTGTGGTTCTATGCATTTTATATTGTCTCCATCATATTAGTGATATGAACTGCGGACCTGCTTCATTCAAACGTGGCGTCTCGGACACGTGGAATAAAGTTCATCCTACGGTTCTACAAAATCCCTAACTAATGGTTTCTTTGCAATCTTGTATTCCAAAAACGTATATGTCGCACGCTACCACATACGTATTTTGGCGTTTTTGATGCAAAAATGGGTATCAGCGAGCGCTGAAGTAGCGGTCCCGAAGCCGCATGAAGGGTGATTCAACACCGGCGTAAAGGATCCAGCCCGATACAACACTGAGCAGCAGGAGACAGACGATGGTCACGCCCGACTCTGGGCCATAGCCCCAGTCGGCGAACATATCGGCGGCGAGGATGCATACCTGCTTATGGGTCAGGTAGATCGCATATGACCACAAGGCCAGTTTGCCGGCGCCGGGCACGCGCATTGTGCGCAGCCACGACTGCTCGCCCAGAGCCGCCAGGATTAGCAGCGAGAAGCCCAGCGCCAGCATCGGAAAGCCAAACACGGTCTGGGAAAAGCCGAAACGATTTTGCAGGAAGAGATAGCACGCGAATGCGCATACCGCCAACCCTGCCGCACACAGCACATTGCCGTGTGCAGTCACGCGTCGCCATACACTCTCGTGATGATTGCGCAGCAGCGCCAGCGCCACGCCGGCCACGAGTTCATCGAAGCGGCAGAACGAGGAGTAGTAGATGTATTTGAAGTAGCCCCACTGCGCCCTCACCTGCCCGTCCACGACGTCCTGCCATAGCCACCAGCGCACCGACACGCCCATCAGGAAGGCAGCAGCCACTGCGGCCCAGGCCCAACGCAGCGAGCCGCGGATGGCCGCAATCAGCAAGGCTACGGCCGGCAGCAAGACGTAAAACTGCTCTTCGATACACAGCGACCACGCGTGCGAGAACGCGGTGCCGGGACTGAGGTTGATATTCTGCGTGAAGGTGAGAAAGCGCCACAAAGGCGGCAGCTCGGCGCCATGTCGGAACCAGGGCCACAGGTAGTACAGCGCCAGTACCACGTAAAAATTGGGCAGCGTCCGCAGGAAGCGGCGCGCGTAAAAGCGGCTGAGCGAGAATCCGGTTTCAGAGCGCATCGCCGCAAAGATCTGATTGCCGATCAGGTAACCCGACAGCGCAAAGAAAAGGTCGACGCCGACCCAGCCGATCTCGCCGAACCAGCCGAAGGTGGGCGCATCGCTCACGAACAGGACGTAGTGGTGCAGCACCACCAGCACGATTGCCAGCGCACGCAAGGTGTCGAGTCCTTCGTTGCGATAGCGTGGCACAGTAGCGGTCATGGCGGGGATGATGCCATGCGACCCACGCACACGCCAGTGATTCCCGATAAAATGAGCGCACTCGAACAAACTAGGGACTGGCTTGACCATGACATCCGCACGCGACCTGCAATTCAAATCGATCAATTACACCGGCCTGCAACAGGGACCGCGCCTCATCATCACCGGTGCGGTGCACGGTAACGAAACCTGCGGTACCAAAGCGATCCTCAAGGTCATGGGCGAGATCGACAGCGGCGCATTGCACGTCAAGGCAGGCAGCGTGACCTTCGTCCCGGTGACCAATCCGCTGGCCTACCAGCTCAATCAGCGTTCGGGCGAACGTAACCTGAACCGCAACCTGTTCCCGAACGACGCGCCGCAGGACTTCGAAGACCAGATCGCCAACTGGCTGTGCCCCCTGCTGGCGCAGCATGAGGTCCTGCTGGATCTGCACTCCTTCAACGCGCAAAGCCAGCCCTTCGTGATGGTCGGTCCGCGCAATAACGAAGGCACGCTGCAGCCGTTCAAGCATGCCGAGAAAGAGCGTGCGCTTGCGCGTCGTCTGGGTGTGCGCCGTTTTGTGGATGGCTGGCTCGCCACGTATGGCCAGGGTGTGCAGCGCCGCATGAAGTCGGGCGACGCATCGCAGCTGCAACTGGTGCTGCGCTACGGGATGGGCACAACTGAATACATGCGCAGCACCGGCGGTTATGCGCTCACGCTCGAATGCGGGCAGCATGCCGATCCGGCCGCGCCGGATGTGGCGTACAAGGCGATAATGAATACGCTGGCTTTCCTGGGCGTGATTGAAGCCCCGCAGCCGGAGCCGATCGCGCTGGAGGAGATGGAGGCGCTGTCGATGGTGGCCGTATACGACAAGCTTGATGCGGGCGACAAGTTTGTGCGTACGTGGGCGAGTTTCGATACCGTGGCCAAGGGCGACCAGATCGGCACCCGCGCGGACGGCACGCCAGTAACCGCGGAATTTGATGGGAAGATCCTGTTCCCGGATGTGAACGCGGCGCCGAATGCGGAGTGGTACTACCTGACGCGTGCGAATACGGAGTTTGAGCGGTTTTCGGAGTGATACGCTGGTAAAACCGTCACCTTTTAGACTGTCATTCCGGCGCAGCACGCTGTCGGAAAGTGGTGAAACGCTTTTGCCGCAAACCTCTGATCCGTCATCCCCGAGGAGGCGGGGATCCAAGCCATCTTTGAGCAGCGATGACTTGGATCCCCGCCGCCGCGGGGATGACGTTAAAGGATGTGGCGGGATTTTGGATTTTTCGATTTCTTTACCGCCCTACCGGATACCCCACACAAACGGGTCGGTCTCATCGAATAGCAACTCCGACTGAGCGTTGACCCATGCCCTGCCCCGAATACTGGGCTTGACCTTGTCGCCGTCCCAGCGATACGAGGCTTCAAACAAACTGCCAATGATGCTCTCCTGCCGCCACACGGTGTTTTCCGGCAGCTTGCCGTCCGCTGCCAGACATGCCAGCTTGGCGCTGGTGCCGGTACCGCACGGCGAGCGGTCGTAGGCCTTGCCCGGACACAAAACAAAACTCTGACTGTCCGCACCGCTGCGCGACGGCGCGAACAATTCAATGTGATCGATCAGCGCACCATCGTCGCCCGTGATGCCGGCACCTTCCAACGCCTCGCACACTGCCACCGAATAAGCAGTCAGCTTTTCGATGTTGTCGCGCTCCAGCGCCAAGCCATGATCAGCCACCAGAAAGAACCAGTTGCCGCCCCAGGCCACATCACCGGTCACTGCGCCGTAGTGCGGCGTTTGCACAGTAACCGCATGCTGCGTCCGATACGATGGCACATTGTCGATGGTGACCGCACCATCGGCAAGCAGCTCGGCTTCGACCACGCCCACCGGGGTATCGATCTTATGGCGCCCAGGGCCGATACGTTTCAAAAAGGCGAGCGAGGTGACTAGGCCGATCATGCCGTGCCCGCACATGCCCAGGTAGGACACATTATTAAAGAAGATGACACCGGCCACGCAGCCGGCTGCATGCGGTTCGCACAGCAAGCCGCCAACCAGCACATCGGAGCCGCGCGGCTCGCAGACGACGGCGGAACGAAGATGATCAAAATCGCGGCGAAAGATCTCGCGCCGTTCGGACAAAGGCCCGCTGCCAAGTTCAGGTCCGCCTGCGGTGATCAGACGGGTAGGCTCGCCACCGGTGTGGGAGTCGATGATGGAAATGGTTTTCATGTCGCCAGCATACCTGCAGCAAGCGCGCTTGTCTTGCACCGCGCGCCGGCTGGCGGCGCGCAAACCGGCACATAAATACAGGGGATCGGGTGATCAGTGGGTCAGCAGTTTCAGGCCCAGGATGCCCGCCACGATCAGTGCGATACAGCCCAGGCGCAGCGCACCGGCAGGCTCGCCCATCAACACCATACCCGCGACCGCGGTGCCGACGGTGCCGATACCGGTCCAGATGGCGTAGGCGGTTCCGAGCGGGAGATGGCGCAGCGCCAGGCCAAGCAGGAGCACGCTGCCGGCCATGGCGACCAGGGTGCCGACCGATGGCCACAGACGCGAAAAACCTTCGGTGTATTTAAGGCCGACAGCCCACACGACTTCCAGCAGGCCGGCGACGAACAGATAAATCCAGGACATATACCCTCCTTGTGCGGCAGGGTCGTCCATGCCAGATTTCCGTTGTGTGCGAGGTCGTCCCCGCCGGAGAAAATGAAGTCGAAGTATACCATCGCCTTTCGATCGCCGCATTTTAAGGGCCTGGCAAAACTGAAAATGCATCCCTCGGTATAATCGATTGGATCAACCAAGGAGAATCATGAATCGATTGTGGAGCCCGAGCATACGCGAACTGACCGCGTATGTGCCAGGCGAACAGCCCGCCATACCAGGCCTCGTCAAGCTTAACGCCAACGAAAATCCCTACCCGCCTTCGCCGCACGCTATCGACGCGATCCGCGCAGCGTCCGACGAGAGCCTGCGCCTGTATCCCAATGCGGACTCCACACCGCTCAAGCACGCCATTGCAAGTTACCACGGCATCGAACCCACGCAGGTCTTCATCGGCAACGGCTCGGACGAAGTGCTGGCCCATGCCTTTAATGCTTTCTTCAAGCAGGAGCTGCCGATCCAGTTCCCGGATATCACGTACAGTTTTTATCCGGTCTACTGCCGCCTGTACGGCATCGAATTCGATATGGTCCCGCTGCGCGACGGGATGCGCATCGCGGTCGAAGACTACCATCGCCCAAGCGGCGGCATTGTGTTCTCCAATCCCAACGCACCCACCGGTATCGCCCTGCCCCTGTCCGACATCGAAACGCTGTTGAAGGCCAATCCCGACTGCGTGGTGCTGGTTGACGAAGCCTATGTCGACTTTGGCGGCGAGAGCGCGATCCCTCTGACAAAGACCTACCCGAACCTGCTGGTGGTGCAGACCTTGTCGAAATCACGCTCGCTGGCTGGCCTGCGGGTTGGCTTTGCAGTGGGAGATGCGGCACTGATTGAAGGGCTGGGCCGGGTCAAGGGCAGCTTCAATGCCTTCCCGCTCGATACTCCGGCAATGGCAGGCGCTATCGCCGCCTTCGACGATGAAGCCTGGTTCCAGGACAAGCGCGCCAAGGTCATGACTACGCGCGAGCGATTAAGCCTGCAATTGCAGGCGCTGGGATTCGAGGTGCTGCCCTCATCGACGAACTTCGTGTTCGTTACCCATCCGCGTCACCAGGCCGCCACCCTGCTTACCGAACTACGCGAACGCAAGATACTGGTCAGGCACTTTCGCCAGCAGGGCCTGGAGAACCACCTGCGCATCAGCATCGGCACCGATGCCGAATCCGATGCGCTGCACGCGGCGCTGGTCGATATTCTCGGCACCGGCACCGGCGAGACGCCATGAAACAGACCATGAGCGGCACCGACATCCTCATCGCGCTGGCGGTGGTGGTGATCTGGGGCTTTAATTTCGTGGTCATCAAGATCGGGCTGCAGGATCTGCCGCCGATCCTGTTCACCGCCATGCGCTTCCTGTTCGCCGCGCTGCCGCTGGTATTTTTCGTCAAGCGGCCGCAGGTCGACTTCAAGCTCTTCGCGGCATACGGTATCTTTCAGTTCGGGATGCAGTTCGTGCTGCTCTTCACCGGCATCAAACTCGGCCTGCCCGCAGGCCTGGCCTCGCTGGTGGTGCAGCTGCAGGCCTTCTTTACAATCGGCCTGGCGGTCTTGATGATGGGCGAGCGACCCAAGCTGGTGCAGCTGGTTGGCGCGCTGGTGGCGTTTTCCGGCATGGCGCTGGTGGCCATTCACCTCGAAGGCAAAGCCACCCTGATCGGTTTCGTGCTGGTGGTGCTGGCCGGGCTGTGCTGGGCCATCGCCAATATCGCCACCAAAAAGATGGGCAAAGTGGATGCCTTGTCGCTGGTGGTCTGGGGCGCGATGCTGGCAACGCCGCCGCTGTTTGCCGCATCCTGGCTGGTCGAAGGCAGCGCGGCATGGCAGCTGGCGGCCGAACGCTTTACCTGGAAGACCCTGGGCGCCATCCTGTTCCAGGCCTATCCCAATACCCTGCTCGGCTTCGGTATCTGGTCCATGTTGATGCGCAAATACGAGACCGCCAGCATCGCGCCGTTTTCGCTGCTGGTGCCGGTCACCGGGATGGTCAGCGCGGCGCTCGTGCTGGGCGAATCGCTGCAATGGTGGAAGGTCGTGGCGGGCGCGCTGGTGCTCGGTGGCCTGGCGTTCAACCAGTTCGGACCGCGCCTGTGGGCACGGCTCAGGCCAGCCTAGGGCAGGATCAGACCCACGGCCGGGCGGGAGGCGGTACACTGATGCCCTACACCAATAACAGGGAGTCCCCATGTACCTCGCCGCCCAGATCCTGATCGGACTGATCCTGCTTGCGCACGTCTATTTCGTCGTGCTCGAAACCGTCTTGTTCAAGACCCGCGGCCGCCGCGTGTTCGGCATTACCGCCGAAAAAGCCGAGATCATGGCGCCGGCCATGTCCAACCAGGGCTGCTACAACGGCTTTCTGGTCGCGGCGCTGGCGGTCGGCCTGCTGCACCCGAACGTGGAAGTGGCGCGCGCCTTCGTCACCTATGGCCTGCTGTGCGTGATGGTGGCCGGCGTCTGGGGCGCCCTCACCGTCAAGAAAACCATTTTCTTCATCCAGACTGTGCCCGCCGCACTGGCGCTGGCGCTCTACCACTTCGCCCAGCCACTGCCCCTGTAATCCCCCGTTTTCGCGCCTGCCCTGCAGGATTTTTTTATATATCGTAAGATTGCGATATTAGATTCGGAAAAACCCGATATATGAACATCGACGCCATCCATAAAGCCTTGGCCAACCCGGTACGCCGCCAGATCCTCACCTGGCTGAAGGACCCTGAGGTCCATTTCGCGCACCAGGTACACGGCCATGAACTCGGTGTGTGCGCCGGCATGATCGACCACGCCTGCGGTTTGTCGCAGTCGACCGTGTCGGCCCACCTGGCCACGCTGCAGCGTGCCGGCCTGGTGACGCAGCGCCGGATGGGTCAATGGATCTTCTACAAGCGCGACGAGGAAACCATCAAGGCTTTTCTCGACCATATGAACGATGGATTATAGGAGCAGCACATGAGCACATTATTCGACCCGATCACCATTGGCGACCTGACCCTCCCCAACCGCATCATCATGGCGCCGCTGACACGCGCACGGGCCGGTGGCGATGGCCGCATACCCAACGAACTGATGGCCCAGTACTACGTGCAGCGCGCCTCGGCTGGCCTGATCCTGAGCGAAGCGACCGCCGTCACGCCACAGGGCGTGGGCTACGCCGACACCCCGGGCATCTGGTCCGACGAGCAGGTCGCTGGCTGGAAAGTAGTGACCGACGCCGTGCACAAAGCCGGTGGCCGCATCATGCTGCAGCTGTGGCACGTGGGCCGTATCTCCGACCCGAGCTTCCTGCACGGCCAGCCGCCGGTGGCGCCAAGCGCGATTGCGGCCAAGGGCCACGTCAGCATCCTGCGTCCCCTGCGCGACTATCCGGTGCCGCGCGCACTGGAGCTCGATGAAATCGCCGGCGTGGTCGCGGCCTTCCGCAAGGGCGCCGAAAACGCCAAGGCGGCCGGCTTCGACGGCGTGGAAATCCACGGCGCCAACGGCTACCTGCTCGACCAGTTCCTGCAAGACAGCACCAACAAGCGCGATGACATCTACGGCGGCTCGGTCGAAAACCGCGCACGCCTGATGCTGGAAGTGACCGATGCCTGCATCGAAGTCTGGGGCGCGGGCCGCGTGGGCATGCACCTGGCGCCGCGCCGCGACGCGCACGACATGGGCGACTCGGATCCAAAAGCGACCTTCGGCTACGTCGCCCGTGAACTGGGCAAGCGCGGCGTCGCCTTTATCTGCGCACGCGAAGGCGTGGGACCGGACAGCCTGGGCCCTTACCTGAAGCAGGAATTCGGCGGCGTCTACATCGCCAACGAACAGCTGACCAAGGAAAGCGCCGAGAAGCTGGTGCAGTCCGGCAGCGCCGACGCTGTCGCCTTCGGTAAATGGTTCATCGCTAATCCGGACCTGCCGCAGCGCCTGAAGGTCGATGCCGAACTCAATCCACCACGCGCCGACAAGTTCTACTACCCAGGCGCCGAAGGCTACACCGACTATCCCGCACTGCAGGCCTGATCGGGACTAGTCGGCGATCACGGCTTCGACCTGGATGCGCAGCGCCACATCCATCTTGAAGCCGTAGTCCTTGCCCGCGACGATGCCGAAATCGTCGCGCTTGAAGGTTCCGTAGGCGTCCGCGCCGCACATCTCGCGCTTGAGCATCGGATGCTGGATGCACTTGAACAGCGCAATCTGCAGGTTCACCGGCTTGGTGACGCCATGCAGCGTCAACTCGCCCACCAGCTGCGTGGGCACACCTTTCTCGAACGCAGTCAATTTGCCCTTGTAACGGGCCGGGCCGAACTTGGGCGTGTCGAACATGTCCGGTCCCGCCGCCCATTTGTTCAGCGCTTCCTGTCCAAAGTCCACGCTCGCCGTGTCGATGGTGATGTCCACCGCGCCGGTACCGGCCGCTTTGTCCAGCACTACGGTACCGCTGTTCTTGTTGAACTTTCCGCGCCAGACCGAAATGCCCATGTGGTCCGCCTCAAACGAGGGGAAGGTATGGTCAGGATCGATCTTGTAGGTGGCGGGAGCGGCCGATGCGGCGCCGAATACGCAAGCGAGGAGCGGGAGCACGAGGAGTTTTTTCACGGTGAGCCTTGTTGAGTGGATCGGAAGGGATGAATGTACCAATTTTTTCAGCGGCTTTGTAGGGAAGCCAGGTAATTTTCGTACACCTCGTACATGCCGCCGAAGCCTTCGTTCATGGAGGCGTGGCCAGCCTTGAAAGTGTCGATGCCGATCTCGCTGGCGTTGTAAGGGGTCGAGTGCAGGGTCATCGTGGTCTTGCCATCGGCCTCGCTCAGGGTCGTCGTATTGAGGACCTGCAGCGGCCAGGTCGGACTCATGGCATGGTGAATCGGATTACCTTGTTCATCGGCGAATCCGTTCAGGAAAACGATGCGGTCGAAAGGCGAAATCTCGCGGTATTCGAATTTTCCGTAGATTTCCACGCCGGGGGCGAAGCGCATCAGATAGTGAAAGAAGCCGCCAGCGCGCGGCTCATGCCCGATCACGTCGATCGTGCAGCCTTTCGGGCCCCACCACTTCTGCAAATGTTCGGACTCGGTCATGGTCTTGAAGACCAGTTCGCGCGGCGCGTTGAATACGCGGGTGATGACGAAATCGACGCTGCTGTCAGGGCTGCTCATTGTGATGCTCCTTTGATTGAAGAGTGGTGAGATAGTCGTCCAGGCGGTCGAGGTTCCCTTCCCAGAACTGGCGGTACTGCGCCATCCAGTCGGTAGCCTCGCGCAGGGGTTGCGCCTCCAGCCTGCAGGGACGCCATTGCGCCTGGCGGCCGCGCGTGATCAAACCGGCGCGCTCGAGCACCTTGAGATGCTTGGTCACCGCCGGCAAACTCATGGCGAAAGGTTCGGCCAGCTCGGTGACCGAGGTCTCGCCGCCGGCCAGCCGCGCCAGGATGGCACGGCGGGTCGGATCGGCCAGAGCCGCAAATGTCGCGCTGAGATGGTCCTGCTGCATATTTAACTCTTTAGTTAATTAACTAGTCAGTAAAATAAATCTTAGAGACCGCACTGTCAAGCAATTTGCACGGATTCACTGGCTGGGCAGGCAGGAAAGATTGTCGCCGCAACATCAAAGGCCCCATAATGCGATCACATTCACGAGTAAGCGGAGAGGCATGATGACACGGTGCGAGAACCAGTTCGACGCGGCAGGTACAGTTAGCGGCAAGTCCCTGGCATGCGCATTTGCGCTGCTCATCGCCGCAGCCTCTTGCGCCGGCGCTGCGCAGGCCTTGCCCGGCGCTCCCGCCGACATCGTCTACCGCAACGGTTACGTGTATACCGTCGACGCCAAAGACAGCGTGCAGCAGGCGCTCGCGGTCAAGGGCGGTCGTATCGTCTATGTCGGCGACAACACCGGCGCGGCGGCACTGGCCGGCAAGCGGACGCGCGTGATCGACCTGCAGGGACGAATGCTGATGCCTGGTCTGATCGACGCCCACATGCACCCGCTCTCGGGAGGCAAGAAGCTACTGCACTGCAGCCTGAATTATGAACCGCTCACCGTGCAGCAATTCCAGGAGCGCATCCAGGCCTGCGCCGACAAGGACGGCGACGTCAAGGGCATCAAGGACGGCAAGAAGTGGCTGCTGGTCGTGAACTGGTTCCAGCAAAGTATGCTGCCGGCCGGGGTTGAAACCAACCGTGCCCTGCTCGACGCGATCAAGACGGACCGGCCCATCGTCGTGCGCTCCTCGTTCGGCCACTCCAACCTGGTCAGCACCAAGGGCTTGCGCATCGCCGGCATCAAGCGCGACACGCCGGACCCGGTGGCCGGCAAAATCTGGCGCGACGCGAATGGCGAGGCCACCGGCCTGCTGGAAGACGCGGCCATGGACCTGGTCGACAAGCTGCTGCCCAAGACCACGCCGGCCGAAAACGTCACCGCCGCAACGGCTGCCATGCAGGCGCTGAGCAGGCAAGGCGTGACCAGCTTCCTCGACGCCAGTACCGACCTGGAGATCCTCACCGCCTTCAGCGCGATCGAGCGCCTCGGCAAACTGACGGCACGCGCGCACTTCGCGCCCGATGTCGCGCCCGAAAATGCGGCCGATCCCAAGCGCGCCGTTGCCTCGGCGCTGAAGCTGGCCAAGCGCTACCACCAGGCCGGTGACGGCATTGCGCCAGCCATGCAGGTACGCCAGGCCAAGCTGTTCATGGATGGGGTGATTGCAGCGCCGGCGCTCACTGGGGCGATGGTCGAGCCGTACTACGTCGATCGCGGCGCCGGCCATCATCCGCGCTGGACGCCCGGTGACAGCAAGGGTCCCGCAACCTACTTCCCGCCGGCAGCCTTGAAAGGGGTCCTGCTCGAACTGGCCAAGGCCGGTCTCGACCCGCACGTGCACGTGGACGGCGACGGCGCCGTGCGCGAGACACTCGACGCGATCGAAGCCGTGAGGGCTACGCCGGCCGGGAAGCGGATGCGGCCGGTGTTGGCACATGCGGAGATCGTCCACCCTGCCGATTTCACGCGGTTTGCGGCGCTCGATGCGAGCGTGGCACTGTCCTTCCAGTGGGGCAAACCGGCGCCCGACACCGTGGCCGGGCTGAAGGATTATCTGGGGCCGGAGCGGTACGCTTTGCTCGAGCCGCAAGCGCTGCTGCTCGACAAAGGCGCGCGCATCGCCTTCGGCAGCGACTGGCCGGTCGACGCGCTGGACGAGTGGTTCGCGCTGAAAGTGGGCGTGACGCGCACCAACGCCCCCTCGGCAGGGCCCGAATTCGCCGGCAAGCTCGGCCCGCAACCGGGGATGCCGCGCGCCGCCGTGCTGCGCGCCGCGACGATGAACGCCGCCTACACGATACGCCAGGAGAACAAGGTCGGCTCCATCGAACCCGGCAAACTCGCCGACCTGATCGTACTGGACCGCAATTTCTTCAAGGTACAAGAAGAAGACATCGCCAACATCAAAGTCCTGCAAACCGTCGTCGGCGGCAAGACGGTCTACCAAAGCCCGGATTTCAACTAGCCATTTTATTTCCCAAAAATGTCCACTCGTTTGGGGTCAGGTCTGTCAATCGGACATTTTTGAGCAATAATCGTGCGCTAACGCATCAATATTGCCGCAAAATGTCCGATTGCCAGACCTGACCCCAAACGCAGGACAATTCACGGCAACTATTGCCAGGGCTTTGGTTTTCAGATTTTTGCCAGGTCGACTGTGGCTTGCGCTTGCGTTTGTGCTTCCCTCTGGGCCTTAAAGGCGGCGTCGCGTCGTTCGCTGTAGCGGTCGACCAGGTAGTCGCTGCGCTCGCGCACCAGCAGCGTGAACTTGAACAGTTCTTCCATCACGTCGACCACGCGGTCGTAGTACGCCGATGGCTTCATGCGCCCTGCTTCGTCGAACTGTTCGTAGGCCTTCGGTACCGATGACTGGTTGGGGATCGTTACCATCCGCATCCAGCGCCCCAGCAGGCGCAGGGTGTTGACGGTGTTGAACGATTGGGAGCCGCCCGATACCTGCATCACGGCCAAGGTGCGCCCCTGGGTCGGCCTGGTCGAACCCACTTCCAGCGGTATCCAGTCGATCTGATTCTTCATCACCGAGGTGATGGCGCCGTGCCGCTCGGGACTGCACCAGACCTGCCCTTCGGACCACAGCGACAGCGCGCGCAGCTCGGCCACCTTGGGATGGCTGGCCGGTACGCTGTCGGTCATCGGTAGCTCGCGCGGGTCGAAAATACGCACGTCCGCGCCCATGTGCGTGAGAATGCGCGCCGCTTCTTCGGTCAGGAAGCGGCTGAATGAGCGCTCGCGCAGGGAGCCGTACAGCAGCAGGATGCGCGGCGGATGATTGAAGGGCACCGGCGGCGCCAGCTTGTCCAGCGTCGGCATGTCGAACTGGGCTTCACTCAGGTTGGGCAGCTCAGTAGTCATGCGCTTTCCTTCGGCGGGAGGATGTCCTGCACCAGCGTGGGCGGACGGCACAAGCGTGTGCCCAGCGGCGTCACAACGAACGGTCGGTTGAGCAGCACCGGATGGGCGGCGATGGCGTCGAGCAGCGCATGATCGCTGATGCTCGGGTCGCCCAGATTCAGTTCGGCGTACATGGCTTCCTTGCTGCGCATGGCGTCGCGCACGCTCAGGCAGGCCGCAGCGATCAGGCCGGCCAGTTCTTCGCGCGACGGCGGCTGCGACAGGTAGTCGACAATGCGCGGCTCGATGCCTGCTTCGCGCAGCAGCGCCAGCGCGCCGCGGGAGTTGCTGCAGCCAGGATTGTGGTAAATGGTGCTTGTCATCGGATTGGTCAGTCTGGGTTGAGAGGGCTGCAGGGATTGCCGCCGCAGCAGTTGGCGCTCAGGTAAGCGATCAGCGCATTCATCGCCTCGAAATTGGCGCTGTAGATAATGAACCGCCCATCCTGTCGCGGCGTGATGAGCTCGGCATGCGTCATTTCCTTGAGGTGAAACGAGAGCGACGAGGGGGCGATACCCACCTCTTCCGCTATCTTGCTGGCCGACAGCCCCGCCGGCCCAGCCTGCACCAGTAGCCGGAAGACCGCAAGCCGCGATTCCTGTGCGAGGGCGCCCAGCGCCGCCAGCACCTGTTTGGTTTCCATTTGCTTCCTCAAAGAGCTTAAAAATTCGATTCAATACTTCAACGATAGTCGAATCATCGCCGTTTTGCAAGCTTTGCTTGTGGCCGCTTCCCTCGCCAAGATAGAATGATTTTGAATTTCTATGGCGCAATTTTATTTGCGGAGAGCACATGAGTAACTACGAGCTGCGCGCCGCCATTTTGCCGCGGCGCGGCCAGCGTATCGCACTGCGCCTGCTCCGGCTGTTCGGCTGGACCATGCGCTACAAGCCCCTGCCCGGCCCGCACGGCGTGGCCATCGTGTACCCGCACACATCGAACTGGGATTTTTTCGTCGGCCTGCTGGGCAAATGGGCGCTCGGCCTGCCCTTGCGCTGGCTGGTCAAGGAGTCTGTTTTCCAGGGCCTGTCCGGCCGCATCCTCGGGCCCATCCTGCGCGCCTGGGGCGGCGTTCCGGTGGAGCGCCACGCCGCTTCCGGCGCCACGGCGCGCCTGGCCGAGCGAATGAAGGAGTCGGACTGGTTCTGGCTGGCCCTGGCGCCGGAGGGCACGCGCAGCTATCGCCCGCACTGGCGCAGCGGCTTTTATCATCTGGCCGTCACCGCACGTGTGCCGCTGCTGCTGGTGTATCTCGATTATCCGAACAAGGAGCTGGGCGTGGTCGACAGCCTGCGCCTCACCGGCGATCCGGAGGTCGACATGGCTGCCATCGCGGCTGTCTACCGCGGCCACCTCGGCCTGCATCCAGAACTGGCGGCGCCGATCGTGCTGGCGCCGCCGCGTTCAGGCGGCACCGGCAAGCAGGCATAGTCCGGCGACACCGATCGCGGCGCCAGCCGCGCGGCTCACCAGTTGTCCACCGATGGCGCGTCCAGCCAGCAGCAGGCCCGCGCTCGCGAGCAGGAAGCCGGCCATGCTGGCGGCGCCCGCCAGTTCACGTCCGTGCGCCTGCCCGTGCAGCAAAGCGAACAGGCCGACCAGCGCGACCGCCGCAGCGGCAGGCAGCTTGACGGCGGACAGCAGCAATGCGCCGATCAGCACGACACTCGCGGCGATACCCAGCTCAATCGGCACCCCGATTTGAACCAATGCGCCCAACGCCATCATGGCGATGAAGGCCAGCGGCAGCAGCAGGCCGCGGTTCTGCTGGCGGCTCCACAGGCCCACGCCCAGCATGGCCAGCAGATGGTCCATGCCGCTGAAGGGATGGGCCAGGCCGGCCAGCAGACCGACGCTGTCGGCGTGGCAAGGATGGGCCGCGGCGGGGAAGGCGAGCAGGCACAGTGCGAGCGGGTACAGTTTTTTCATGGCGTGTCCTTGGTTGGTAGGTTCAGGCATCGAGCAAGCCTTGTTCGCGAATAAAAGCCATGACGTCGGCCACCCCTTCTCCGCTGCGCAGATTGGTGAAGATGAAGGGCCGTTCGCCGCGCTGGCGTTTGGCGTCCTGCGCCATGATGTCCAGGTTGGCCCCGACATGCGGTGCGAGGTCGGTCTTGTTGATGATCAGGAGGTCAGAGCGGGTGATGCCGGGACCGCCTTTGCGCGGGATCTTTTCGCCGCCGGCGACGTCGATCACGTACAGGGTCAGGTCCGACAGTTCGGGGCTGAAGGTGGCGGCGAGATTATCGCCGCCCGATTCGATCAGGATCAGGTCGAGGTCGGGAAAGTCGGCCTGCATGCGCGCGATCGCCTCCAGGTTGATGGAGGCGTCTTCGCGGATCGCCGTATGTGGACAGCCGCCGGTTTCCACACCCATCAGGCGCTCGGCCGGCAGCGCGTTAGCGCGCAGCAGGATCTCCATGTCTTCGCGCGTGTAGATGTCGTTGGTGATGACGGCCATGTCGTACTGTTCGCGCATGCCTTTGCAGAGCATCTCGCACAGTGCCGTCTTGCCGGAACCGACCGGGCCGCCGATGCCGACCCGCAGGGGATTTGATGTCATGTCGTTGTTCTTTCAGGGTCGTGAAGTTTATTTACAAATGCGTTGGGGGGCGCTCAAGACCGGTAGATCCGGCCATGCTGCACTTCGTGGCGCATGGAGAGGATCGACAGTCCCGGTGACCAGTTCGACATCGCGTCGTCGTCCAGGCTGCGTGCCACAGCGGCCGCCTGTTCGATGTCCGGGCGCAGCGACAGCAGCATGCGCTGGCCGGCCACCTGCCCCAGCGGGACCGATTTGACGCACACCAGCACCTGGTTCTCCACCCACGAGAACAGCATCGCCAGCAGCGCGTCCCCGTGCGGGATCGCCAGCGCATTGACGGCGCAGGCGAAGGCCGTGGGTAGCGTCACTTCAGGTCCCAGCTGTTCCACGGCTGCGAGATCGGCCACCCCCAGTTCGGCCAGCAGCTTGCCCAGCGAGTAACCCATCTGGATGGTCTCGGCGCGAAACTCCGCGCTGTCGCGCGAGGCCAGGAAGCGCTCGCTCCACAGGACCACCGATGCATCGTCGTGCGCCTCGAAAGCCTTGAGCAGGCGCCAGAACAGCGGCGCGTCCCAGAGCGAGGTCACCTGTTCCAGATGCTGCGCGATCCAGGCGCGTCCACTCTCCGCATCCGTCACCAGGCCCGCTTCCAGCGCCGCCTCCAGGCCCTGCGAGTAGCTGTAGCCGCCAATCGGCAGCGCCGGGCTGGCAAACTGCAGCAGGTGCAGCAAGGCCGATGCGTTCATGCGGCGACCGGATCGCCAGGCCGGTGGATCTTCTGGCGCAGCGGAACCGGCGCAAGCAGATTGTCGCCATGCCCGTGATGATGTCCACCGCCGGCGTAGGCGCCCGCCTCCGGCTCGAACGCTGCGCTTTGTTCTTCGACGCGCGCGCCCAGTCCTTCCACCATCTCTTTCAACACCGGGTCGACCCGGATGCGCAGGAAGCCCTCGCCGATCTGGGCCTGGGTGTGGCGGTTACCGAGGTGGAAAGCGCAGCGCGCCAGCATCAGCGGGGTGGCGCAGTGGACGACGTAGGTCGGCTCCTTCGCCGCGACGATGCGCACCACGCGCTGGTCCTCACCCTTCAACAGGTCGCCGTCGCGCAGCACAGTGCCACGCACGGTGAATACCGCTACTTCCTCACCGTTCGTCAAGCGTGCGCGCAGGCGGCATTTTTCGCGCTGGTCGTAGGCCAGTACCAGCTCACCGGCGATCTGGGACGCCTCGTTGATTTCTATTTTGGTATGCAGGGTCAGCATCGCACTCTCTCAGAACAGGAAATAGCGCTGCGCCATCGGCAGCGTGACGGCCGCTTCGCAGACCAGCAACTGGCCGTCGGCGCGCACTTCGTAGGTTTCGGGATCGACTTCCATGACCGGCGTGGCGCCGTTGTGGATCATGTCGCGCTTGCGCAGGTGGCGCATGCCCTTCACCGGGATCAGGGTCTTGGCCAGGCCAAGCTGCGCGCCGATGCCGGCATCGAAGGCCGCCTGCGAGACGAAGGTGAAGGACTTTTTCAGCCCGCCGCCGTAGGCGCCGAACATCATCCGGTAATGCACCGGCTGCGGTGTCGGGATCGATGCGTTCGGGTCGCCCATCTGGGCCGCGGCGATCATGCCGCCTTTCACGATGATCGACGGCTTGACCCCGAAAAACGCCGGCTTCCAGAGCACGATGTCGGCGATCTTTCCCACTTCCAGCGAGCCGACCGCGTGCGAAATACCGTGGGTGATGGCCGGATTGATGGTGTACTTGGCGATGTAGCGCTTGACCCGGAAGTTGTCACTGCGCGTGGTGTCGGGCGCCAGCGCACCGCGCTGCTGCTTCATCTTGTGCGCGGTCTGCCAGGTGCGCATGATCACTTCGCCCACGCGGCCCATGGCCTGGGAGTCGGAGGACATCATGGAGATCGCGCCCAGGTCGTGCAGGATGTCTTCGGCGGCAATGGTCTCGCGCCGGATGCGCGATTCGGCAAAGGCCACGTCTTCGGCGATGGCCGGGTCGAGGTGGTGGCAGACCATCAGCATGTCCAGGTGCTCGTCGAGCGTGTTGACGGTGAAGGGCCGGGTCGGGTTGGTCGACGAGGGCAGAACATTGTCCTGGCCCACCGCGGCGATGATGTCCGGCGCATGGCCGCCACCCGCGCCTTCGGTGTGGAAAGTGTGGATGGTGCGGTCCTTGAAGGCGTCCAGCGTGGTCTCCAGAAAGCCGCCTTCGTTCAGCGTATCGGAATGCAGGGCCACCTGGATGTCCATGCGTTCAGCTACCGCCAGGCAGTTGTCGATCGCGGCCGGGGTGCTGCCCCAGTCTTCGTGCAGTTTGAGGCCGACGGCACCAGCCAGGACCTGCTCTTCGAGCGGTTCCGGCAGGCTGACATTACCCTTGCCCATGAAGCCCAGGTTCATGGGAAATGCATCCGCCGCCGCCAGCATGGCGTGCAGATGCCACGGCCCCGGCGTGCAGGTAGTGGCGGCGGTGCCGGTGGCCGGCCCGGTACCGCCGCCCAGCATGGTCGTCACGCCGCTCATGAGCGCTTCTTCGATCTGCTGCGGACAGATGAAGTGGATGTGGGTGTCCACGCCGCCGGCGGTGACGATCTTGCCTTCGCCAGCGATGATTTCAGTCGCTCCGCCAATGATCATGGTCACACCCGGCTGGATGTCCGGATTGCCGGCCTTGCCGATGGCAGCGATCAGGCCATTCTTGATGCCGATATCGGCCTTGACGATGCCCCAGTGGTCGATGATGACGGCGTTGGTAATGACGGTGTCCATTACCTGCGCATGCACGCGCTGCGACTGGCCCATGCCATCGCGGATGACTTTACCGCCGCCGAACTTGACCTCCTCGCCATACAGGGCAAAGTCTTTTTCGATTTCGATGAACAGGTCGGTGTCTGCGAGGCGGATACGGTCACCGGTGGTGGGGCCGAACATTTCGGCATAGGCTTGGCGGCTAATCGACGGCATCTCAGGCTCCTCCATGCGGTGGCAGGTCGCCCATCACCAGGCCATTGAAGCCGTACACCTTGCGCTCGCCGCCCAGGGCGACCAGTTCCACGGTGCGCTGCTGACCCGGTTCGAAACGCACCGCGGTGCCGGCCGCGATATTGAGGCGCATGCCGATAGCGGCGCTGCGCGCGAATTGCAGCGCGGTGTTCACTTCAAAAAAATGGAAATGCGATCCCACCTGGATCGGGCGGTCGCCGCTGTTGGCCACCACCACAGTGCGGGTGGCGCGGCCCACGTTGAATTCGATCTCGCCCGCTTCGAGCAGGTACTCGCCGGGGATCATCGGGCCTGGAGTCGTCGACTTGTTCATGGCGCCTTTCAGGGAATCGGGTTGTGGACGGTCACCAGCTTGCTGCCGTCCGGGAAAGTGGCTTCGACCTGGATGTCCGGGATCATCTCGGCGATGCCGTCCATGACGTCCGCCCGTGTGAGGATGGTTGCGCCTTCGGACATCAGCTGCGCCACTGTCTTGCCGTCGCGCGCACCTTCCATGATGGCGGCGCTGATCAGCGCCACGGCCTCGGGGTAATTGAGCTTCAGGCCGCGCGCCATGCGCCGTTCGGCCAGCAGGGCCGCGGTAAATATCAGCAGCTTGTCCTTTTCGCGGGGTGTCAGATCCATGGTGTCCTTGTCAGTCGTTCGTTTTTCAGGTGTTCCAGATGCGCGGCAGCGGCGCCGCACATCCGAGCAGGTACGGGCGCAGCGCCTGCCATACGCGAAACATGGTGCGGCGCGCGCTCTCGCTGTTGTCGCCGAGGTAGCGCGCCACGAACACGGATTTGAGCTGGCTCACGCCGAGCGCCGGGTCGATGGCGCGGATGGTGTCGACCAGCCCCGCCGGCACATTCCTGCCTACGCCGACCAGGGTCGCGCATACGCTGGCGCCGTGCAGGCCGAGGGGACTGCGCATCGCGCCACTGCCGCCATTCAGGCTGCCTTGCTCCCACCACAGCAGCTTGCCGCCGCGGCGGATACGCGTATGCTGGAAGATGGTGCCGCTGTCAAAGCGCTCGCCGGATGCGCGCCGGCCGAAGCACAGGATGTCACAGCCGATGTAACTGGCGTCTGTCGCCAGCTCGACCCGGTGATCGATGCGCACATGGGCGTCGTTGAAAAAAATGGTTTCCTGCGGCAGCCACTCGACTGAAGCGCCCTCGCCCGCATCGATGCGCACATCCTGCTGCGACACCTTGCCGTTGGCGCGGTACCACTTGGCTGCGCCCGGGGAGGTCAGCAAGACGTGGGTGGAAGCGCCGGCGCTGACGTCGACGGCCAGGCGATCGCCGCCCACAACGCCGCCCGGCGGGTGCACCATGATGGCGTGGCAGATGTGCGGCCCTTCAGGGTAAAGCGCCTTCTGCACGCGCAGCGGGCCGCTGTGGGCACGCTCCACCAGCCTGGTGCCGTCTTGGCCATCAGTGGCGAAGCGTAGCCGGAGGCTGGCGTGCCATGGCGGCGTGGAGAGAGGGTCGGAGTGCAGGCAATCGGGCATACCTGTCGAAATAGCAGGATGCGTGCCAGCGCCTCAGGCGCGATGACGGTGCACGCTGCACAGGTATCGCCCGTGCGCGCACCACAACAAGGCGCTCGCACAAGGATGGTGCAATCAGAATCGGGTGCCGACCGCGACCGAGAGCTGGTCGCGATCGACCTGGCTGTTATAGCGTCCGCCCCAGACGGGCATGAACACCAGCTCCGCAAAATAGCGCTGGCGATAGTCGGCGCGCGTACCGATAGTCATGGCGCGCCGTCCCTGATTGATCTGGAAATCGTAAGACCAGCCTTTGACGTCGTGCGTGAACGCGGCCCAGGCATGGCCGAGCAAGCCGTCAACCGGCAGCGCGGCGCCGAATTGCGAACGGTCGGTTGCGGTCGGGCTGGCGATCCGTTTCAGGTACGAGCCGCTGGCCAGGCGCCCACGGTCGCTCACCGGCACCGCGCCGCTGAAGGTGCGGTTGCACCCCTCAGCGGTGTAGTCGGTCACCGCCCACAGGGTGCCGCACAAGTCCAGCACGGACGGTTTGAATGCGGTCTGGTAGAAGGCCTCGGCTTCGACACCGGACGCACCCTGCATGCGGGCGAACAGCATCGGGACACCAGCAGATGCGGCGCGGGTTCTTCCAGCCGGTAGGCAGCACCGAAGGCGATCCGGCCGCTGAGCTTGGTATCGAACGCCGACGCGGTCAGGGGACAAAGTACAGACATGGCGACCGCGGCCGCCTGGGTCAAGCGTGCAAGCAAAGAGTGATTTTTCACCAATTCTCACCAAGTGATCAGGCGCGCATGCTAGCTCCGTCACGACATCCGGTCAATTCAACGTGCATAGGCAGACTGATACCGCGCAAGTCGGATCGAGAAAACGATTGCAAGGCCGAAAAAAAGCGACTACCCATTCGCGCCGTGCCACACCTGCTCTTCAGTCCATCCGAGTTCGCGGAAATCTTCCGCGCGCAACGCAGTATCGTTAGTGCAGAAGAATTCGTCGAGCTGCGGCGGTGCGGCCGAGGTACCCGACAACATCGTGTGGACCTGGCCACGATGGTGGATCTGGTGCTCGAATACATGGGCCAGCAGGCGCACGCGGGTTTCGCATTGGCTGACGTCGCCGCGCTGGATGCGCACGATGTTCCCGACCTGTCCGTCGTCAAGCTGCTCGCAATAGGCGATCAGCCGGCGGTCGCTGTCGCGCTGCGCTTCGGCCAGGGCCGCGCAGGTGCCAAAGGGCTGCTCCGGCCGAAAAAAGCTGACGTAATCCGGATGCGGTTCCTCGCCGCCCGCTTCACGCTCCAGCGCATCGATGTAGAACCAGTCGACCGTGAGAATGTGGTTCAGGGTGTGTTTAATTGAAGGAAAGAAGCTGCTACGGCCGCTAGCCTCAAATTCCTCCTGGCTCAGCAGTGAACAGGCCTTGAGCAGGCGATGATTTGCCCATGCATTGTTGTACGCCTGGGTGACCAGAAAGCGACTCAGGGTGTGAGACATGGCGATCCTTGTGTGGGTTAGCGAACAGAGCAGTAAGCTGCCAAGGAGCATTCTTAACTTACCAAAAGCAATCAGGAGACGAACATGAGTGACAATATCCAAAAACGCGGCCAGGTGGACCGCGCAAAAATCAATGTACACGAAAGCTGGGAAGTTGCTTACTGGACCCGCGAACTCGGAATCTCGGAGGAAAAACTGGTCGCTGCCGTGATGGCCGCCGGGGCCTCCGTCAAATCAGTACGCCACCACTTGGGCAAGTAGTCGTCAAGCCATCCTCTGCCACGCCAGTCCGAAAGGCAAGACCGTCGGGCCGAACACAAAATGCAGCACCCGGCGCCGGCTTGTCCCTGTCGATCTGGACGAGGCGTGCAGCAGCAAGGGCCGCATCAGCAAAACGCCGCCCAGGGCGGACACACCCATGCTTTCGCCACGTTCTGCGCGTTTGGCCTGTGCCATTTCCGCTGACATCGCCCCGTGCAGGTGCGAGCCTGGAACCAGGCGCAGGGCACCATCCGTCGGACCGCAATCATCCAGATGCAGGCGAACCGCCAGTAACTGCCCGAGCAGCGCTGCCGGCGGCTGCACGAACAGCCCTCCCTCCTTGCTCGACCAGCCGCGCAACTCGGGCGCATCGACCCGGGCCGCCACCGGGATGCTCAAGTCCTGGTGTAGCGGTACCAGCCAGTTGCGCGCCGCCGATTTTTCAAAGTAAGTGCATTGAACCGCGGAGTGATCGGCAGGGATCACCCGCGCGAGTTCCGCATGGCGGCGCAATTCTCCCGCCAATGCGGCGCACCAGTCCTGCTCAAGCAGGCAGCGCGTGCCACCGGAGGCACTGGCGGACGGCGCCAGCCTGGCCGCAATCCCGGCGCAGCGAGCCGAGTCCAGCACGCCCGGCACCAGCGCAAAACCGGCACGCGCAAGTTGGTCGTGCAACGCGCTCACGCCGTCACCAAAGCCGCCACATAGACATCGATGAATTCGGCGGGCATGCGGCGCGCGCGGCCGCTGCTCATCTCGATGCAGACCAGGTCCCAGCGACCGCGCAGCACAGTGGCGCCGTCGCTGTCGCGCACCAGCTGGAAGCGCCGTTCCATGGTCAGCTTGCCGTCGGTGGCGCACAGCCAGGTGGCCAGGGTCAGTGCTTCACCCAGCAAGGTGGGAAGCAGGTAATCGTATTCGCCGCGCCGTATCGCCATCGCCCGGTCCAGGCGCGCGTAGTCGGCCAGGGTCAGGCCCAGGTGCTCGGAATGGGCCCAGCCCACCTGCTCGCACCAGCGCACGTAGACAGCGTTGTTGGTGTGATTGAGTCCATCGATATCGTCCGCCTGCGGCGTCACCGCCAGCGTGAAAGGTGTTGGCCGGTCCCAGTTCAATTCGTTCCCTTTTCTGTGATGGGTTGTGCCAGGCGGTCGGCCGCCATCGCGGCGCTGAGAAAAATGTCGCCATTGAGCTTGGCCAGCAGCTCGCTGGCCTTGAGGCGGTCGATCACAGGCCCTTTGACTTCGGCCAGGTGCAGCCCGATGCCGCGCGCCGACAACAGGCTATTGAGTTCGTGCAGTCCGAACAGCGCCGAGGTATCGATCGAACTGACCGCCGTCATCACCAGCACCAGGTGACGCGTGGCGGGATGGGCCGCCAGTTCCTCCTCGATGCGCGCATTGACCGCTTCCACGTTGCCGAAAAAGAGATTGGCATCGATACGCAGCATCAGCACATCGGGCAAGGTGCCGGCCGTATAGCGCTCGATATTGCGAAAGTGCTCGGTGCCGGCGATCCGGCCCAGCACCGCGATATGGGGACGGCTCGCGCGCCAGATCAGGGTGCCCAGCGAGAGCAGTACGCCCAGCACCACGCCCACGTCCACACCCAGCAGCATCACGCCGCCGGCCGTGGCCAGCAATGCCAGCGCGTCGCCGCGGTCATAGCGCCACGCCGTGTGCAGGGTCGCCAGCTCCATCATGCCCAGCACCGCGACGATGATGGTGGCCGCCAGCGCCGGCAGCGGCAGCATGGCCAGCCAGGCGGTCGGCGCGACCAGGGCCAGTGCCAGCAGCGCGCCGGCGATCAGGCTGGCCAGCGGCGTATTGGCGCCCGCCGCATAGTTCACGCCCGAACGCGACAGGCTGCCCGTTACCGGAAAGCCGCCGGTCAGGGCGCTGCCGATATTGGCCACACCCAGGCCCACCAGTTCCAGATTGCTTTGCAGTTTTTCCTGGCGCTTGAGGGCCAGGGTCTGCGCCGCCGACATCCCGAGCAGGAAGATCATGAAGCCGATCAGCAGCGCCGGCTGCAGCAGCGCGCGCCAGTGCGCCGACGATGTCGCCAGGTTCAGGCCAGGCAGACCGGCCGGAACCTCGCCCACCGTGTGCATGCCCATGGCGGCCAGGTTCAGCGCGGCGGTCAGCGCGGTGGCCGCCAGCACGACCAGCATCGGCACCAGCCGCGCGCCGATATCGGCAGCGCCGGCGGGCAGGCCGGCACGGCGCAGCAGCGGCGCGGCGAACTGTTTACCAAGCAGTAGCAGCGCGAGCGAGGCGCCGCCCAGCAGTACGCTGGGCAGATGGAACTGCGGCAGCTCGCCGCCCACCAGCACCTTGACCTGGCCGAGCGCGATGACCACCGCCGCGCCGATCGAAAAGCCGCTCATTACGGGACGCGAAAAGAAGTTGGCCACGAACCCAAGCCGCAGCAGGCCGCACACCAGCAGCACCGCGCCGGAGGCCAGCGCCAGTTGGGCCGCGAGCACCATGTACAGTCCCGTGCCCGGCTGGGCCAGGGGCGCCAGCGCGGCACCCGTCATCAAGGAGATGATCGCCATCGGCCCGACCGACTGGGTCATGCTCGATCCGAACAGCGCGTACAGCATGGGCGGCAGGATGCTGGCGTAGATGCCCACCACCGGCGGCAGGCCGGCGACCAGTGCATACGCCATACCTTGCGGGACCATCATCATGGCGACCACGATGCCGGCGCTGATATCGCCGGCCAGCAGGGAACGCCGGTAGTGCTTCAACCACTGCAACATCCCCAATTAGCCCATCCCCGTCACAGCTTCGTGCACCGCGCTCATGAATTCATCGGACAGCGCATCGTCGTTGACCGCGCGCGCCAGTACCAGTGCGCCGACCATGCTGGCATAGGTGACCAGGGCGGCCTTGCGCTTTTCGGCGGCGTCTTCGGGCGGCATCAGGGCGGCCAGTTTGTCCAGCTGCTTGCGCACGCCGTCGGTCACGGCGCAGCGCACCGGCGGCGCCAGGCGCGCCACTTCCGGTCCCAGCGCGGCCATGGTGCAGCCCCCGCCAGGGTGGTCACGGTGCCTGGTCGACAGGTAGGAGGCCACCACATCCTCAAGCGGATGGGCGCTCTCGCGGTCGATCATCTGGTCCCACTCCTTGAGCGAGCCATCGATGGAATGTGCAACCGCTTCGGCCATCAATTCTTCCTTGGAATTGAAATTGCCGTAGAAACCGCCGTGCGTCAGGCCGGCGCTGCGCATCAGGTCGGCGACGCCGATGCCGCCGTAGCCGCGTTCGCGGAACAGCCTGGACGCCGTTTCGACAACCCGTTCGCGGTTCAGTGCCGCTTGTTCCCTGCTGACTTTCATGATCGCCTCCCAATTGCCTGCGCAGGCACGAATAGTACTTGACATTATACATTATGAGCATAATATATGACGTATTGATGATGATCGTAATTTAACCAGTCGAAGGAAAAATCATGCAATACAAAACTTTTGGCCGTCGCAACGGCTTGCGCGTATCGGAACTGGCTTTGGGCACCGGCAATTTTGGCCTGGGATGGGGGCATGGCGCGGATCAGGCCGAGTCCACCCGCATTTTCGATGGGTATGTGGAAGCCGGCGGCAACTTCATCGATACCGCCGACACCTACCAGGGCGGCCAGTCCGAGCAGTTCCTGGCCGACCTGGTCAACAGCAACCGCGACCACTTTGTACTGGCCACCAAGTACACCCTGGGCAGCGGTGACGGCAGCAGCCCTTCGCAGACCGGCAACAGCCGCAAGAATATGATGCAGTCGGTCGAAGCCAGCCTGAAACGCCTGAAAACCGACCGCATCGATCTGTACTGGGCCCACTTTGCCGACGGCCTGACCCCGGTCGATGAAATCATGCGCGGTTTCGACGACCTGGTCCGCTCGGGCAAGATCCTGTATGCGGGCCTGTCCAACTTCCCGGCATGGCGCATCGCCCGCGCCGACACCATGGCCGAACTGCGCGGCTGGGCGCCGCTGGCCGGCATTCAGGTTGAATACAGCCTGGCCGAACGCAGCGCGGAGCGCGAGCTGTTGCCGATGGCCGAAGGCCTGGGTTTGGGAGCGGCCCTGTGGTCGCCCTTGGGCGGGGGATTTCTGACGGGTAAATATCGGCAGGACAGCCAGCGCGGCGAAGCGTCGCGCCTGACCGGCCTGGGGATGCTGGTGCACACGGAAAAAAGCCAGCGCGAAACGGCCATCCTCGACACCGTCGTGGCGATTGCGACCGCGCACGAGGTGCCGCCGCTGCATGTGGCCATCGCCTGGCTGCGCCATAGGGCGGCGGTGAGCGCCACGGGCCTGGTGCCGATCCTGGGACCGCGCACGCGCGCGCAGCTCGATGGCACACTGGGCGCGCTGGCCTTGACCTTGAGCGCACAGGAACTGCTGCAACTCGATACGGTCAGTGCGCTCGATCCCGGTACGCCGGGGCGTCAGATTGCCGCCAGCGCCGCACGCATTTCCGGCGGGCGCGACGAACTGCTGGTGCCGCGCGCCCACCCGGCGGCGTAAAGACGACTATTTACTGCATCGCCAGCTCGACGCAATTGCGCCCTGCCCGCTTGGCGCGAGCCAGCGCGGCATCGACCCGGATCATCAAGGCGTCGCCGCTTTCCTGGTCGGCCAGCTGGGCCACGCCCAGCGACACGGTCAGGCGGTCGCAGCCCGGAATGTCGGTCTGGGCGATCGCCAGGCGCACCTTGTCCGCCATCTTGAAAGCATCGATGGCCGTGGTATGCGGCGCGATGATCAGGAATTCCTCGCCGCCCGAACGCACCAGCACATCGCTGGTGCGCAGCGACGACAGCACGGTTTCCACCACCGCGCGCAAGGCGGCGTCACCCACCGGATGGCCGTACTGGTCGTTGATGGCCTTGAATCGGTCGATGTCGAAACCGATCAGCGCCGCCGGCACTTTGTAGCGGCGCGCGCGGCGGATCTCCAGTTCCAGCAAGTGTTCGCCATGGCGCCGGTTGGCCACGCCAGTGAGCGCATCGACCGTGGCCAGATGCGTCACCCTGGCCTGCAGCTGCGTATTTTCGCGGCTCAGCGCCGCCATCCGCAGACCGAAACCGGCCAGCTGCGCCAGGTCCTGGAAGGCGCGCAATTCGTCGGCTGACAGGCTGCGCGCCTGGCTGAACATCAGGCACAGCGATCCGGTCAGCGTGCCCGAGCCGGCCGCGTTGGCCGAGCCGCCCAGCGGCAGCCCGATCACCATTTCCACGCCCTTGTCCACCAGGCCCACCGCCAGTTCCGGCTCACCGGTACGGGCCGGCGCGTCGAGCAGGGACATCTCGCCCGTGCAGGCCGCCAGCAGGCCGGGGAAAGCGTGGCGCAGGGGTGACTGCAACAGGCGGTCGCTGCGGTGCAGGATGCGCGCCAGGTTCAGGCCCGTTGGCGAATACTGGGCTTCGAGTTCGAGGTCGCCAGGTTCGTCCAGGCGGAACAGCGCCGCGTGCACCACGCCGGGTAGCTCGCACAGGGCCGTGCAGATACGCTCGCCCAGCAGTTCGGGATCGACATCGGCCTCGCCCAGGGCTTGTTGCATTTTCACGCGCAAGGCCAGCAGCTCGCGCAGCTGGGCCGCGTCGAAGGGCGCTGGCGCCGGCGCCGCCTCAAGCTGGGCCGTAATCAATTCACGCAATTCCTCATCACCGAGCGGCGCGATGGCGTAGCTGACATGGCCGAAGGCCATCAGTTCCGACAGCCAGCCGGCATGGGTGAAAGGGCATAGCAACAGGGTCGGCGCACCGGCACGGCGGGCAATGACTTCGCCCAGCGCAGTCAGGTCGAAGCTGCGTTCGAAGCGGTCCAGGTCGATGATGAGCAAATCGGGTTGCTGCTGGACCATCAGATCGTTGGCCTGCTCGGTACCGTCTGCGATATACAGCCGGCTGAAAAGGTCACTGGTCAACTTCTGAAAATCGATCCGGCGCTGTCCTACTGGGTTAAGAAAAAGGCCGATTTGTTGCGGCATACCGTCTCCAAAAATTCCTACCGGTAACACTTATGGTGCGCGGCGTACAACTTCGCCGCACATGACGTTCTAGTTTGCCACAAAGAACCAGCCAACAACCAGTGGTGTAAAGAGTATTCGCCGCCATGTGTGTGCGCGCGCACCGTCAGGCGTGTACGGCACGCCAATACTCGGCTTTTCAGCACAGACGACATGACGAAAGGAGGCACGCATGAACACTGAAGATGAAAGCGGCTTGAACTCGAGCGTGGATGCCGTGGCCGATAAGCAGCGCGCGATCCAGAGCCGTCAGGACCAAAAGGATGCCAGCGGCCAAAAGCCGGAAAGCAAGGAAGCAGTGCAGACCAGCGACGTCGAACAGCCCGGCACGCCGCTGCCGCAGCAGCACCTGGTCAAGCCAGGCCTGGAAGCCTCGATGGAACTGCGGCCGCGCTTCATGGCGGAAGCCTACAAGGGCAGCGGCAAGCTGCAGGGACTGACCGCCATCGTTACCGGCGGCGACTCCGGTATCGGGCGCGCGGTGGCCGTGCTGTTCGCGCGCGAGGGCGCCGACGTCGCGGTGCTCTACCTGAACGAACACGACGATGCAGCCGAAACCAGCCGCTGCATCGAAGCCGAAGGCCAGCGCTGCATCACCATCGCCGGCGATGTCAAGGACATGGCCTTCTGCCAGCAGGCGGTCGACAAGGTGGTGGCCGAATTCGGCCGCCTGGACGTACTGGTCAACAATGCCGCCTTCCAGGAACACGCCAACTCGCTGCTGGACCTGACCGAAGAGCGCTTCGACGAAACCATGCGCACCAATATCTACGGCTACTTCCACATGGCCAAGGCGGCCCTGCCCTACCTCAAGCGCGGCGCCGCGATCATCAATACCGGCTCGGTGACCGGCCTGCAAGGGTCCAGCCACCTGCTCGACTACTCGGCCACCAAGGGCGCGATCCATGCCTTCACCATGTCGCTGGCCTCGAACCTGCTGGAAAAAGGCATCCGGGTCAACGCCATCGCACCAGGCCCTGTGTGGACCCCGCTCAATCCAGCCGACCAGTCGCCCGAAAAAATCGCCCAGTTCGGCGCCGACACCGACATGCACCGTCCGGCCCAGCCGGAAGAACTGTCGCCCGCTTACGTGTTCCTGGCTTCGTCGGTCTGCTCGAGCTACATCACGGGCATTGTCCTGCCGGTCACCGGCAGCGTGGGTTGATCACGGGTTCATTTATACGCAGTCCAGACGCATACATAAGGAGACCGGATATGGCACGCAGTCTATGGAAAGGCGCTATCAGTTTTGGGCTGGTGCATATCCCGGTCGAGATGTACACGGCCGTGAAGGACAAGGGACTGGACCTGACGATGCTCGACAAGCGCGATTTTTCGCCGGTTGGGTTCAAACGCTACAACAAGGGCAACAACAAGGAAGTGACCTGGGACGACATCGTCAAAGGCTATGAATACAGCTCCGGCGAGTACGTGGTGCTGTCGGAAGAAGACCTGCGCCGCGCTAATCCGGAAGCCACCGGGACCATCGACATCCTCGCCTTTGTCGACGCCGAGACCGTGCCGCTGCATTACTACGAGCAGCCCTACTACCTTGCGCCCGGCAAGGGTGGCGACAAGGTCTATGCCCTGCTGCGCGAAACGCTGCGCAAGGCGGGCAAGATCGGCATCGCCACCGTCGTCATCCGGGTCAAGCAGCACCTGGCCGCGCTGGTGTGCGAGGGCGACACCATTGTGCTCAACACCCTGCGCTACGCCGACGAGATTCGTCCCACCGACGATTTGAAGATCCCGTCAACGAATGCCAAGTCGGCGACCATCTCGGACAAGGAACTCAAAATGGCCATGGCCCTGGTGGAAGGCATGAGCGAAGACTGGGAGCCCGAGCAGTATCACGACAACTACCGTGAGGACGTTCTGGCGCTGGTCGAGAAGAAGGTCAAGGCCAAGGAAACCAAGACCATCACCATGCCGGGCAAGGAGAGCCGGCCGGCCAGTTCCGGCAATGTGATCGACCTGGTCGCGCTGCTGCAGCAAAGTATCGGCAAAAAGCCCGGCAAGGGCAAGGCGGCCAACGACGAGGACGAAGAGGAAGAGGAGGACGTCGAGGAAGAAGCAGCGCCGGCGCCGAAAGCGCGCAAGGCTGCGGCGAAATCTTCGCCTGCGGCTTCGAAGGCGCCGCGCAGCAAGGCGGCGTCCAAGCCTGCCGCCAAAACAGCCAAGGCGGCGCCTACGAAAGCGGCGCCGGCGCGGCGCAAGTCGGCGTGATGCCTATGGAAGAGATTCTGAGTTTTCTTCAATGGCCTGCGATGGCCATCAGCCTGGCGGCGGCGTGGTGGATGGGATCGAAACGTGCGACCAAGCGTATCATCGCCTTCATTCTTCTTATTGTGGGTAACCTGATGTGGATCGCTTGGGGATGGAGCGAGAGCGCATTTGCGCTGATCGCGCTGAATGTGGGCTTGCTGGCCTTGAACGTGCGCGGGATCATGAAGAATGAAGAGTGACGATGACGCATGACGGATGCCGGATGACGAATCGTAGAGGCCGCGAAGAAATCGAAAAGCCTACAAAGAGTCAAACTCATTAACGTCATTCCCGCGCAGGAGGCTGTCGCAAAACGTTTTTGTACTGATAAGCACCAGCTTAAATGCCGTCTTTCCCGCGAAGGCGGCTGTCGCAAAACGTTTTTGTACTGATAACCACCAGCTTAAAAGCCGTCTTTCCCGCGAAGGCGGGAACCTATAGCACCTATGAGCAGAGGTGCTATAGGTTCCCGCCTTCGCGGGAAAGACGGCT